>Ga0316205_10000008_pt1 | contig 620049 bp, 583 predicted proteins | sample 3monthpyrite_MG_FD_204941 | JGI IMG/M metagenome (GOLD analysis project Ga0316205, IMG submission 204941) | Microbial mat bacterial communities from mineral coupon in-situ incubated in ocean water Damariscotta River, Maine, United States -... | ecosystem: Environmental > Aquatic > Marine >...
TCAGCGGCCTGAAACCGAACAATACTTAATGGAAAAACAAAGGCGAAAAGCTCAGCTGTGGGCGCTTCAGCAACAGGGGATGTTATTATGAATTTATTCCGGACAGTAGTGCGCGTAGGCGGGAATCTATTGTTTAATTATTTTAAATTCTTCTTAATAAATAAAAGCGCCCTACATAAAGAGTTGTAATCGACAATGATTGTATACATAGATTCCCGCCTACGCGGGAATGACGGGGTATAACTTAAATTCCCATCTACGCGGGAATGATAAACTTTAATTAAAACTTATAGTAACGTTCATTAAGATATTCCGTTACGCTGTCAATTTGTTTGTCAGTCCAATTAACTCTTGCTCCACCTTTGGCGCACATATTTACACGTTGAGCTAAGGCAGAAAGCGATTTAACCTTACGCTTATCACTTGTATAGACACTGGTTGAATGACACGTTAAACATTTTGAGTCATGCAAGCTTGCCGCTTTATTTTCGGCATTTGTAATTCCTACATTTAGCAATAAGAAAGAAAAAATGAAAGCTAATCTCATGTTATATACCTCATATTAATTATTAAAACAAAGTTACTTGATTTTTAGGCATAAAAAAAGGTTCATACGAACCTTTTTTTATTATTTAATAAAGTAAATTTTAGCTGCAACCTTTAGGTCGTGGAAGACCAGCAACTTTATTTGCACATTTAATTAATCCAGTAGGGAATAGCGAGTAAATATATTTTTGGCTGCTGCGATCTTTACCAAATTTCTCTTTCATTAATTTTGTAAAGTTGCGTGGCTCGCAAACTGCACCATTATCATGAAAATATTCTCGTGCTAAATTAATAATATCCCAATGCTCATCAGTTAAATCACCGATATTTTCATTTATAGCGACTTGTGCAGCAAGGCCTTCGCTCCATTCGCTTAAATCTTCTAACCAGCCAGCTTCGCTTAGTTTAATAATTTTGCCATCGACTTCTGCTTGCATTTGAATAGTGCTCCTAAAATTTGTCTTAATACCTGAGTAATTATATCAACTATATTATTGCTAATCAATATATAAGCAAAAGTTAATATAACATCATAAAGTGATTCGATCTATTTTTGGTAATATTGCACATAATACCCTGATCTAGCGCAATTTGACTGTTCAAAACAAGCAACTCGGCTAAAATTATAAAACCGTAAGACGATACCACTCACTTAACGGCAAGATAATTAAAGTAGGGTTTAGATGTATATGGATGATAAAGCACGATTCTTGGTAGCAGATGATGATTTGCAGAATTTAGAAATTATCACCGAATACCTGAATTTTATGTCACCAAATTATCAAGTTGAAACAGCTAGTGATGGCGGTATTGCTTGGCAAATGTTGAAGGATAATCCACCCGACTATTACGGCATTGTGATCTTAGACAATATGATGCCACAGATGACGGGAATTGAAGTACTAAAGAGTATCCAGGCTGACGAGAGATTAAGTCATATCCCTGTTGTTATACAGTCTGCCAGGGCGGGTAAGGAAGATATTGTTGAAGGCATTGAAGCTGGAGCATTTTACTATTTAACCAAACCGTTCGACGAAGACCAGTTTTCAAACGTTATTCGAAACTGTTACCGAAACTATCATGTCTATCAAAATCTACAGCGAACATTACAAGGAAATGCATCATCGATGCGTTTGTTGGAAGAGGCAACCTTTAACTTTAAAACAATCGATGATGTCCATACCATTGCGATGTTAGTGTCGAGTGCTTGTCCAAGAACCGACCGTTCGATGGCGGGTTTGTTTGAGTTAATGGTAAATGCTGTTGAGCATGGCAATTTAGGCATAGGATACGCGACAAAATCTGCACTGAACAAAGCGGGTGAATGGGGTAAGGAAGTTGACCGCAGGCAAGAGTTAGAGTGTTATCGCAATAAAATGGCGCAAATTCACTTTAAGCGTAAAAAAGACCATATTGAAATTACCATTACTGACCAAGGTGAAGGTTTTGACTGGAAATCCTATATGGAATTTGATGTTCAACGGCTCTTGGATTCTCATGGGCGGGGTATTGCGATTGCAAACAATGTAAGCTTTGATCAACTAGAATATAACGCAAAGGGTACGGAGGTTATAGCTCGTCTTAATGTTGCGAGTTAGTTCACAGTTTAGTTGGCTACTGTAGTCTTAAACCTACAGACAATCTTATTTGGTTTGGTTAAACTCTGAACATCTTTAAAAATGAACGAAAAATTATGAGCTATTTATTTAACGATTCTTCAGTAACAACAAGAGCTGGAAAGCAACATCGCGTAAATTTGGATAGATTTTTCCATATTATGAATGAAGGTTGGTTTATATATACGCGCAAAGGGCAGAAGCTTCCAACTAATCAAAATACAACGGATGGTATAGCGGGTCCATTTGAATCAAAGATAGTTGCTAATGATTTTTTAACGGAACGACTCGATACCACATCGTTAAGTAACTCAAGTACGGATAAACAATCTACCTCACAAGATTCTGAAGATTGGCGTTATTAACTAATAACCCATAAAATCATTGCAATTCAAATAGTTATGTAACTTATTTAACCTGCTTTATTACTTCAAAATTGACACCTAAAATTAAATATTCCCTCAGAAATTGTTCTGCTCTAAACTATAGAATTACCTGTTAATAAATAGAGTATTCCATGATAAATATCATGCTAGTCGATGACCACGATTTAGTTCGTACCGGATTAAAACGCCTAATAAATGATGAAGATGGCTTCAGGGTTGTTACTGAAGCAGCAACAGGTGAAGAAGCACTTCAAAAAATTAGATTAAATGACGTCGATATTGTATTGATGGATATTAATATGCCTGGAATCGGGGGGTTAGAGGCAACAAAAAAATTATTACATATCAAACCCGATTTAAAAATCATTGGTGTCACCATGTATGATGATGAAATTTTTCCACAACGTTTATTAAAAGCAGGCGCCGTTGGGTACTTAACAAAAGGTAGTGATATAAATGAAATGATACATGCAATGCGTGAAGTAATCGCTAATCGTCATTATATTTGCCCCGACATTGCACAACAAATTGCCTTAACACAAATGCAAGAATTTCAAACGTCACCGTTTGAAGCGTTATCAGAACGTGAGTTGCAAGTCATGATAATGTTAATGGACGGACAAAAAGTTAATGTCATCTCAGATAAACTTTCTCTAAGCCCGAAAACGGTGAGCACTTATCGTCATCGTTTGTATCTTAAGCTCGGCGTAAACAACGACATGGAATTAGCACGGTTAGCATTACAACATGGTTTTATTGAACAACATGGTAACCATTAATTTCCGCATAAATTTTTAAAGAATGCTTTCATAAAGTATGCCTCCCTCAGAAAAAACCGCTGTAATAGCAAAAGAAAAACAAACGAATAAATTTGATTCGCGCGATTTTTTAAAAGGCCTGTCTTCAAAACCAGGCGTTTATCGAATGTTCGATGAAAAAGATACCGTAATATATGTTGGCAAAGCAAAAAATCTTAAAAACCGTGTTTCTAGTTATTTCCTAAAAACCGTTTCAAGCCCCAAAACAAAAATCCTCGTTTCAAAAATTGCAGCAATGGAAGTAACCGTTACACATACGGAAAACGAAGCGTTACTACTCGAAAATAATTTAATTAAAACACTTAAGCCACGTTATAACGTACTTTATCGTGATGATAAAAGTTACCCCTACATTTATTTATCATCCGAAGATATGTTCCCACGGTTAAGCGTATTTCGTGGCAAACAAAGACGCAAAGGTGAATATTTTGGCCCATACCCCAGTGCCGGCGCGGTACGCGAAACATTAAATTTAATGCAAAAGTTATTTCCTATTCGTCAGTGCGAAGATAACTTTTTTAAAAATCGCTCACGCCCTTGTTTGCAATATCAAATAAAACGTTGCACCGGCCCCTGTACCGATATGATAAGCGAGCAAGATTATGCGGAAGATGTTCGCCATGCAAAACTTTTTCTTAATGGAAAAAGCAACGAGGTGATTAACGATCTTGTAAATAAAATGGAGCAAGCGTCGAAAGATTTAAACTTTGAAGTGGCGGCTGTTTTACGTGACCAAATCGCACACTTACGACAGATTTTAGAAAAACAATATATCCATACCGATGCCGGCGATGTTGATGTTATTGCCGTTAGTTACCAAAATGGTTTGGGCTGCATTCAAGTTATTACCATTCGAGGCGGGCGAAGTTTAGGCAGTAAAGCGTTTTACCCTAAATCAAAAAACATTATTGCCGATGAGAATATTCCACAGTTACTACTAGAAACGTTTATTCCGCAATACTACTTATCGTCAAAACATACTATTCCAACAGAAATTATTTTAAGTGAAAAAATAAACGATTCAAAAGTAATCCAACAAGTGCTTACCGAACAAGCGCAACATAAAGTTACGTTGAAATATAAAGTGCGTGATTTTCGTCAACGCTGGTTAGAGATGGCGCAACAAAATGCTAACCAATCGCTACTGCAATTTATCAACAGTAAAGAAACCTTGTTACAACGTTTCGATAATTTACAAACCACACTTCAATTAGATGAGCTGCCAATACGTTTAGAATGTTTTGATATTAGTCACTCATCAGGGGAATCAACCGTTGCGTCTTGCGTTGTAATGACCGCACAAGGTTTTTCTAAAAGTGATTACCGACGTTTTAATATTACCGGCATAACCGCGGGAGATGATTACGCCGCAATGAAACAAGCCCTTATGCGTCGTTATCAACGGGTAAAAAAAGGCGAAGCGAAACAACCCGATATTTTGTTGATTGATGGTGGTAAAGGCCAAGTCAAACAAGCAGAAGAGGTGATGCAAGAGTTACAATTAAACGACATTATTCTAATCGGGGTAACAAAAGGAGCCGGGCGTAAAGCATGTTTCGACACATTGTTTCTAGCCAATAGCCATAAACAGGTTCGACTCGCATCAGATTCACCAGCGTTACACCTTACCCAGCAAATACGAGATGAGGCACATCGGTTCGCAATATCAGGGCATCGGGCACAACGCCAAAAAACGCGTAATACCTCTGTTTTAGAAACCATTGATGGTTTAGGGCCTAAACGGCGCCAACAGTTACTGAAACAATTTGGTGGTTTACAAGAACTCGCCAAGGCCGGTGTCGAGGATATTGCCTCAGTGCACGGTATAAGTGATAAGTTAGCGCAATTAATTTATGATGCGTTCCATCCAGACAAAACCTAACAGGATTAATCAATAATAATGAGCTTAAGCTTACCCAACCAACTGACCGTTGCACGAATATTCCTTATTCCAATCTTTATCGGGGTGTTTTTTATACCTGAATTCCAGTTCAAGAATTTTGTCTTAACGTTAATCTTCTTTATTGCCGGTGTAACCGATTGGTTCGACGGCTATTTAGCCCGAAAACTCAACCAACAGTCCGCTTTTGGTACATTTTTAGACCCAGTCGCCGACAAATTAATGGTTTCAACCGTGCTTGTCTGTCTCGTTAGCATACACCCAAGTTTCGGGGTCATTGTCTCGTCAATTATCGTTGTGGGGCGTGAAATCACCATTTCAGCGCTACGAGAATGGATGGCATCGGTCGGTGAAATGTCGAAAGTTAAGGTAAATTACATTGGTAAAATTAAAACAGCAGCTCAAATGTTAGCCATTGGCTTCATGCTGTATGAGGTGCCTTTGTTTGGTCTACCCATACTACTTATTGGTAAAATATTGCTCTATATCGCCGCTGGGCTCACCCTATGGTCTATGTTTGGCTACTTGAAAGCCGCTTGGCCAAGTCTCTATGAAAGCCAAGAAAATCAATAATTTGTCTTGACAGAAAAGCCAATTTCATTACAATACGCATCCTTTGATTAGGCGGGAATAGCTCAGTGGTAGAGCCCCTCGTTGCCAACGAGGCTGTCGGGAGTTCGAATCTCCTTTCCCGCTCCAAATTAAAATAAAACCCCGATCTACCCTATTTCGGGGTTTTTTTATGTTGTGTTAGACTCCGTCTGCTCAACATACACGGCGGAATAGCAAAGTGGCTATGCAGTGGATTGCAAATCCATCTACCTCGGTTCGACTCCGGGTTCCGCCTCCAAATACAGCCTTTTACTGATAAGTAGATTGCTAAAAGAGTTCAAGTTAGATACTTTACACGCGGTATTTAACAGCAAGAAAGACAGAAGTAGTATGAAGTAGAATTAACTGTCTTAAATCAAATAAATACTTCATGTCATCTGCCCAGGTGGCGAAATTGGTAGACGCAAGGGACTTATGTAAAATTGAGCACCCAGATTCGGAAACGGCTGGTGTGAATGGTGTCAAATTCGGGGAAACCTTAACACGTAATGGTGATGGCAATCCCGAGCGAAGCCCGCCTCTCTACACCCTCTCCCCTCTGGGGAGAGGGTAGGGTGAGGGGAAGGGAACGTGTAGAGACTTGACGGCACCCACCTAAGGTTTGTAACTGCATATAATGTAGTAACAAATACGGTGAAGAGAAAGTCCAGACCACAAATGCTTTATTAATAAAGCAGCAGCAAAAGCTGTAGTTGGTAAGAAAATCCCTCGGTGGAAACACCGTGCCGGTTCGATTCCGGCCCTGGGCACCAAAATCAAGATGGAAGCAGATCTGCTTCCATTTTTTTTGTCTAAAATTTAATCCTTTTGATCCCTTTCCTGTCTAGTGACATAACTCGGAGTAGGACTAGCTATTCCTTTGTTAGTAGTTAACATGGTTTATATTTTGGTGTAAGTTATATAAACGCCTGTTGGGTTGAGACGATATTGTATGTGAAATGTAAGGCTTGCCCCATGGGCTCTGATGATCAGATTCGGAAATATAAGTCAGAAGATGCTGGAAATTGATCTACGACATTTCAATATAAAATTGGAGGGAAGCATTACATTGATTTTATGGAAGATAATGCACTTACTAATGGTGAGATTATACCCAGGAAAAAACTAAATGATTAAAGCTATAGAGGAATTTAATAAACTTAGACGCGGGGTTCTTGGAATTGTAAAAGCTGCTGATGTTTATGCATTGCATCTTATAGCATCAATTCGTAAAGAAGAACCAGACATTGAGGGAATAAATAGCATTATTACTAAAGGTAAGGTGTCTGTGTTAAACATTACTAGTCAAATGTATTCTAAAAGTGAATTAGAAATTTTAGAAAATGAAGGGCACTTTACTGAAATAGGACAACAAATTATTGTGGCTACACATACGGCATTGGAATCATATTTGAATTTAAAGTTTCAAGAATACTATAGGTTTTTATCGTTTGATAGCAAAGAATCTCTAGTTGAAGAAACATTAAATCGAATTAGATTTAGGTCTTTAAAAGACATCAGTAAAGCATATTTTAAATTTTTTGGAATTCATATACCTTCGATTGATATTAACTATTACGGGGCAAATGATTGTAATTTTAAACCAATAAATAGTTGGGAAGCATTGAGGCTAATTTCAGACACTAGAAATGACATCGTTCATAAAGGGTGTTCTTCAGATTATAAAATAACAACATTAATGGATAGTTGGTATCCATTTGAATTTGTTATGAGGTGGGTCGATCAATTCAATTTGAATTTCGATTATTTTATTTACGAAGGTAAAGAAACTAAATATTATTCTAACCATAAAGAAAAATCTATAAAAGCCGGTGTGTTAAATAAGAAGTAATTTGAAATAATGTTTTAGAGGTTAATATGTCCGTAACAATTGAAGCAGCAAATAACTTAAAAGATTACCTACCATTAATCGGGGTCGTAATAGGCGGATCTTTAGCGGTAATTGGTGGCTTTGCTAGTAGTATACTTGTTGAATGGTATAGAAATGCATCTGATTCAAAGAAGCTTGCCTTCGCATTTAAAGGTGAGTTGCAAGCTCTTTCCTCAATAACAAAGAAGAGAGGGTATATAGAATACTTGAAACTATTAATTTCTCAAATGGAGGCGACAGGTCAGCCTGTGTGTATGCAACTACATAGTCGTAGAGAATACTTTAATGTATTTAATGCTAATGTTAGCAATATAGGAGTATTAAAGAACCCGCTACCTGAAATGATAGCAATATTTTATGTTCAGGCAAATTCTATCATGGAAGACTTTCAAACTTATCGCGAAGATGTAAGTAATGATTTTACAGTCGAATTCTTAATAGCCAGTAAAAAAGAACTAGTGTCAATTATGGAAGATACTTTTTCACTAGCAGATGAAATAGTAATAAAAATTGATGAATTATATTCTTAACTAATTGTGTCAATTAAGGGATACATTAAATGGTAGCTAATAAAGAAAAATTGCTTTCTGAATTGAAACGTGGCTTTGTTCAAAATCATATAAATGCTACGGCTGAAATTCGTCCCATATTAGACAAGTCGATAACCTGGACGACCGTTGGTCTTGGAGTAACACTAGGACTATCGGTTACTAATATAGATTCGTTGATAGAAGTATTTAGTAAAGGAACAGTAATAATAATGATAATGTTCCTGCTTTTTGCAGTTTCGTTTGGAGTGCTTTCTAAATATTTTTATACTCAAGCCATAATGGGGCAGCAAATCACAATTTCAACTGAACAGTATTTACATGAAAATTCAGCTATGTTTGATTCAATTACTTCGGAGGAAGCTAAAAATCTCTTGACAGATGTAATCAATGAAATGGTTCCATGGCATCAGATGATTGAAGTATATATAGCAAGGAGAAAAGCAAAGAATGATCCACTTGCAGCATATAAAATGATTAATGACCACAATAGTAAGCAACTATTATATGCAAAACTTTGTCTGATAACTGCCGCTGCAACTGTACTATATATTACTGTAAGTTTAGCTTGGTTAAAGTAACAAAATAACCCCACATCGGTGGTGGGGCTATGCTAGCTCAAGTATTGTAAATAGAAATTGCTACCGCAATGACTACAATAATTATCATAAGTATGATCTTGAATGCGTCAAAAAAGTCTTTCATGGTATTCTCCTATGTTAGTTAAGTCTTACCACATGATTATCTCAATCGTTGAGTGATCGAAATAGAGATAACCTGAAAAACTGGCAAAACTGGGGTCAGAACCTGACGGATCCCCACGAAATTTCTCATAATTCACCATTATTAATGAATTTCCTAAGCGTGTTATTTATTTCTCTACGCGTTAATAAATCTGTGGAGGAAAAAAGGATCTGCCAACCTAAATAAATATTCGATAAAACATCGCGATGTTTAATGGTGTTGGCTTGAAACGAGTAATGTCGTTTGTTTTCTTTCGCACACTGACCAATAAACCATAATCCGATACTTGCAATATAAACGATGAGTAATAAAATATTTAACCGTTCGATATTTCGTGTGCCGGTATCGTTTAAACTAAACCCCACTCGTTGATTCTTTGTGTCACGAAAACTATTTTCTATTTGTGTTCGTTTACCATAAAGTTTAATAATAATGTTTGCAGGGCTGTTTATTGATGATGCAATCAACCAGGGTTCTCTTCCTCGTTTAGCACATTTTATACTGGTTGATTGTCGGCACGTCTTACCCAGTAAGGTTTTCTTTTTACGTCCTTTCGGTTCTTGTTTATAAAGATAAAAATAACACGTTAAGGGATTCGATCTTGCTAGTAGCACTTGTCCAAGTTGCTTCGCTTTACCCGTTGCTTTGGCATGAAGTGTCGTAATTCGTTGCCAGCAGGTTGTATTTAAAGCTTGATATAGCGTGTTATGTCGCACACGGCCTATCCAATGCCAGTGATGTGCTTCTACTTGATTGAACCAACTGTTTCGAAAACCGGCATCGGTAATGATGGTCGGTTGACAGTGTGCGGGTAAAACATTTTTAAGCGTATTTAAAAAGGCGTTATGGACCTTAACGTTTGCATTTTTAGAGTCGGGATAACATTCTTCATATAATGTTATTGCTCGACCTTTAGTGGCAAGAGAAGCGCGAAGAAAATAATAATAACTGCCCTCGGCAAGCGGTGACCAATCAACAATGATGTGCGGTGTTTTTCGTTTACCGATTAATTTTCTTGAAAGTTGTTTGTATATTTCGATGCGTTCTTCTTGTAGATGTTTGTTGCCTAAAAGGCGATCCACTTTTTTAATTTTATGTTTTATTGCGGTGGAAGAAGGAAGTCGCCTGCCTAATCCCGTTAACGTGACATATTGCGTTTGCATGGCGGTTTCGACAATATCAAATAAGCTAGCGAGTCTTTTTTTATGGATTGAGGAAAAAACTGGGGTCAGAACACAGATTCCACTAATATACTAAGCAAAATAATAGAAGGCCTCGTTTTCTTCTATACGATGCCGACCTAATGGCCGTGGCCTTGTTTGTCTGTTGGTCATCGCTTCAATTTTGTCTTTAAAATCTTCACGACCTAGTACAAGCTGTTGATTAAGTGCATCACGAATTTGATGAATTTGGTCGGACGCTAAGTGCATTCGAAATAATTCGCGATACGCAAACAAGCGTTGTTCAGGTGTTTTATCAAGAGCTGTATAAAGCGGGTGAGGATGAATCGTCTTGCTTTGTTTGCCGTTAGCATTACACGCATAACTCGACCAGCGGTAATCACCCGGATGTGAGACCATATTTGCACGAACAGGGTTAAGTTCTATATAGCGCATACAAGTTAGTAAGTAGGCATCACTATCCACTAAACTTGCTTTAAAACGACCTTCCCATAATGTGCCTGTTCTTTTGTAGGTTGTATTAATGTAACGCACATACTTTCGTCCTAAGTCTTGCATCATGTGGGTGATACTGTATTCATGTTGTGGTGTGACTAATAAGTGGACATGGTTAGTCATTAAGACATAGGCATGGATGATAGCGTGATTTTTTTTAGCGGCTTGCGTTAATTCATCTTTATAACGCCAGTAATCTTCTTCGGCATAAAAACAGGGTTCGCGGTTGTTGCCTCGTTGAATAACGTGTTGTGGAATGCCTGGTATTGTAAAGCGTGGTTGTCTCGCCATCATTCACCTCCTTGTGAATTTAAGTTTATTTCTTCCTGTACAGTAAATTATAGAAGAATTTAGAATAGTATATTAGCAGAATCTGTGTTCTGACCCTGATGGATCCGCTATAGCTTTTAATTTAAACATTTAGTCCTAACCAATACCTTCAAGAATGAAATGAAACCCATTTTTTGTTTTCTTTAGCATATTTCATTCCCTTTAAGAAACGAGGAAATGCTTGCATTTTTTCATACGAGTCAAGATCTGGTTTTTTCGTTATTATAATTTTCATGAAATTTTTTATAGCACGTAGTTTATTCATAAAGCTGATTTTTGCTTCTGGCATATGTTGAATCTCTCGCCTGACTATCGTTTCAAATGATTCTGCTTCTCTACCAGTTATATCTTTCACCACAGTAGTAACTCCACCACCTACAGAGAATGCATTCTGCTCTAAATCTTTTAAGTAATAACGAATATTTGAATAGTCGTAAATAGGAAAGCCAGCGGCTTTTAGAGACTTTAATAACATATTCTCGTCGACCTCCATTATTTTAACCTTTCTTTTAAGAACTTTCTCAAAAGTTTTTGCGACATCTTTCTGTGAAATTAGCTTTGGACCAGTAGGGCGATATACTTTTCCAATATGGTCACTAGGTTTTTTTAAAATGTGCGCAATAACTCTGCCCTGATCATCTTCTGAGGGTGGGGCGTTTAAGCCAACCTCTTTTGTTGCAGCACCTTTTATGGGTGTAGGCATTAACCCTAATTGGGCAATAGACTCTATTGTAAAGAAATAAGTGAATCCAAATAACCCAGGATTTACAAAAGTATAAGTAACATTTTTATGCATTTTAACAACTTGTTCTCCAAGCCATTGCTCTTTTGTGTTTATTGCGTGGTGGTCTTCTGTAAGCAGCCACTGAGACATATAGACAATGTGTTCTAACTTTGCCTCTTCAGCAGCAATAATAAATGCAATTGTTTTGAATAATGTATTTTTAGCAAATGGAGCACAAAAATATGCTCGTGTTACACCTTCAAGTGCTAAACGATAATCTCGTATGTCCTCCATATCTCCAATGAATATTTCTGCCCCCAACTTTTTAAGCTCAATTGCTCCTTTACCATTTTCGTTTCTGACCATCGCTCTAACTGAAAAACCTAGAGAAATTAATTCTCTTGCTGCAGGAAGGCCAGTATGCCCGTTGGCAGCAGTAATCAGAATCTTGATATTCTTATTCATTTTTCCTCCTGGGAAATTTATATTTTGTTTCTAAGAACTTTTTTAAACACAACTCCAAAACTTAACGTATTAAGCCACCTCGGTTGAAAATACTTCCCCATAAAATACAACATTCTATTCACGAGACCCGGTATAACCAATCTTTTCTTTCCTAGCTTGTAAATTATTTCTTTGGCAACAAATGAAGCCTCAAGAGGCTCCATTAACATCCCCGAAAAGTTCCAATCAGTCGCAAGTTCTGTTTTTGTAAACCCCGGTGTCGCAACCAGGACATCAATGTTATATTTTTTAAGCTCAGCGCAGACGCTTTCGGCAAAAATTAAATTATATGCTTTTGTTCCAGCGTAATTAGCCACATAAGGAACACCTTGATATGAAACCATTGATGACATAAAAATAATTCCGCCTCTTTGCCTTTCTCTCATTTTTAAACCAAAGTGATACGTTAATTCCAAGGGGGTTTGGCAATTTAACGTAAGAGTTGTGATATACGATTCAAGTGATATATCAAAAAAGTTACCCGATTCTTCTCGGCCTGCATTATTAACGAGTAACCCAACTTCAATAGATGATGTTTCTTTTTTTAATGAATTGATTCCATTTTCAGTAGTTAAATCTGCAACTATGATCATTACGTTAACGTCTGACATCCTTTTTATTAACTTTTCTACTTCATTTAACTTACTTTCTCTTCTCGCAACTAAAACGATGTTAAAACCCTTAGATGCTAATTCAATCGCAAACTCACGCCCGATACCAGATGAAGCCCCAGTTACTAACGCCCATTCGCCATAGTTTTCTTTTAAATTTTTCATCTATACCTTCGCAATTTTTGTAGATTAAGTTTAGTAATTTTCACTTCAACTTCTTATTCTTACCTTAATGAAGAGACTGTAGAAGGTTTTACAACTTCACGAACCGAGCCACTTTGAACATCATAAATATATCCTGAAATCACAACATACTCAGGTATCTCAGGTGTGTTACACAAAAGTTCTATATCGCCCTTCAAGCTCTGCTCGTGATCTGTTATTGCCACTGTTGACACATCTACACCAGTTTGTGTTTTGAGTTCCTTTTGTAAATTAGGGTCGGCAAAACGTTCAGCACCACATTGAGTGTGTTGCATGATAACTACCTCAAATTCATGTGGCTCGCCGTCGGACATCTTAGCTACCATGAATGTCAGGGCGACTAATTCATCTATAACTTCAGGAGTAACGCGTCCGCCGTTATTGCGCATTACCACAGCATCACCGAGTTCAAGACCAAGAACATGTGCCGGGTCGACACGGGCATCAACACAGCCAAGTACAACTGTGCGTAGCTTCGGTAAAATTGGTAGATCAGCATCGTCGAAATTTTCTGAAAATTTGCGATTTCGAGTCAAAAGTGTTGGTGTGCTTGACATAATTTAATTCCTTGATCATTTTTTATTTAAATATGGAATTAATTTATAGTATTTGCTAAAAACGTTACAAGACCCTAAAATGACAATAAAAGTCCATTTGCGCCAAAGGTATGGAGGCAAAATTTATGTATAGAGTAAATATTCTAGCTTCAGAAAATTCAGTATTTTCTACTGTTTGCGGCCCAATGGAAATATTTCTTCAAGCTGGTGTTTTTTGGAATCATATAAATGCTGAAACATACGATCAGAAGTTTATTGTAAAATTAACTACATTCGATGGAAAGCCCATAACGAATATGACAGGCGCTACACTAACACCACATCTCGGTATTCAAGCTAGTGATAAATACGACCTACTACTCATTCCATCAGAAGGATTGCAAATCAATAACGACGCCGAACAATACCAGATTCGAATTGAGTACATTAAAGAAATGTTCGAAAAGGGAACCCTTATTGCGAGTGCCTGCACAGGTGCATTCTTACTTGGAGAAGCAGGAATTCTAAATGGAAAAACAGCAACAACTCACTGGGCAATGGCCAAACAATTTAAAAGTGATTTCCCAGATGTAAATTTAAATACAGATTTATTAATTGCAGATAGTGGCAATGTAATTACATCTGGTGGAGTTACTGCTGACCTAGATCTTTCGATGTACATAATTAAAAAACTTTGTGGGCCAGAAATCGCACTTCAAACGACACGATGCACTTTAGTAAGTTTTTCTCATAAAGAGCAAAAAGAATTTAAAACCTTCATCGCCGAAAAACAACACGGTGATGAGACTATACTGAAATGCCAGAATTATATCGAAAAAAAACTATCAATTGATTTAACTATTTCTGAGCTTGCAAAAAAATTTGGTCTAAGCACACGGACATTTAACCGAAGATTTAAGAGTGCAACAGATGAAACTGCCGTACAATACATACAAAAGCTTAAGCTGGAAAAAGCAAAATGGTTTCTTGAGCAAGAAAATAGCTCATTTGAATCAATTGCCATTAGGCTTGGTTATGAAAATATTAGCTATTTTAGACGAATGTTTAAGAAATATACTGGTTTATCTCCAAAAGAATACCGAGGTCGATATTTTTTCTTTGGCCCGAATTAAAATCGATACTCCTTTGTGTTTATCTTTATCGTTACTATATTTAAAATATCTGTGGTTAAGCAGAGAATATGTATCTGATGCAAGACGAAAAATAAAAGGGGTCGGTGACAACTGATAATAAATAAAAGGGGTCGGTGACAACTGATAATCATTTGCATTTAAAATATTATACCGAACAATAAATACATCAGAAGCAACAAAATAATTATTCGATTAATTTTGTATAAGACCTCATATTGATTATTTTATGTACAATATTTTAAATTTAAGGCTGATTTATAAAGATGTAGATAATTGTCATAGTAATTGTTCAAAACGTATCTATTCGCTTTGATTTTTACATTTCAAGTTAACAAGATTTAATCGTAGATCCCAAGGAAGGAGTTTTAAATGTCTACAGCCACCAAAGAAGCCCCAGTTAAAACTAAACTGACTCAACCCCAGTTAAGAAATAACCGTATTGCTATTTATAAAAAGCATATTAATGCCAGAGCCTTAAACAGAGGGGTTAACTGCGAAGTCTTTCATGTGCCGGAATCGTTAGTTTTTAGGCAGAAAAATTTTAAAACCTTTGTTATTGAAAATTTTGTTAACGATATGGACAGGGCGGGTATTTGGCCTGATGTTATAACAGGATTACCCGTCTATAATAAATTAAAAGCCTATTCAGAAACACCTTATGGCGCGGCTGTTATTTATAGAATATTACTGGACAATAAAAACAGAAGGTTGAATAAAAAACCATTATTTATGGTGCAATATGATGATGGTGTTTTCGGTCAAAATGCAAGCGCTGGGTTAAACTATATTCGATTATCTAAGAACTTTCCTGATAGTAGACCTTATCCGGGTGGTGAAAAAAAATACTATCCCGCTATTATTCATCATGAAATGGGACACACTCGATTATTTTAGGAAAAATAAAACGGGTAAAACACTTATTAGCATTAAAGATGAGAGAATGGTTGTTATTAATAACGAAAATCCAATACGAATGAAGCATGGGTATGAACCTCGTTATACTTACCGACAAGGTTCATCAACAATTAATATTATTACTGGAAAAGACCACCCAAAAGGTTTCGATACTGTAAGTGAAAGCAATCCAAAAATACCTATGAAGGTTGGAGCCAAAGGAGCGTATAGAAGATGAAAAATATGATTTTTATCATATTAAGTACATTGTGTGTTACAAATGCGAGTGCTGATAAAATGGATTTTAGTTACTCGACAAGGGTTGAGGTCGCGTTTGAGAAATTCTTCGGTCAATCAATTGGCAAAACAGAAGCACATATAAGCGGTGTTGAAATATTAGGTGAAGAGATTAGCGAGCAACCTAAAATTGGCATACCTATTACACTAAAGCTTGATGTGAAAAATGTTGAAAAGGTTCTGCTTTTAAACGCAGGCGGGAATAGTTACTCCTACGATGGGTTGTATTTTAAAAAATGTGCTAATGAGTCGGTTACTGTTTTCAGCTACATTGAAAAAACTAAAAACTATCCAAAAAAACTCAAAGATAAAATGACAACTGAATGTGTTCGACACCAAATTGTTTTATTGTTATGGGTGAAAACAACAAATGGTGATTTTTATCGCACTAGCTTTCCGTTCAACACTACAACAAATCATTATTGAATAAGCTTTAAATTTTTTTGGAAATTCAGCCGTTCGAAGCAAGTTAACTCCTTGATTTCATTTATTTAAGAAATTAAATAAGGAAAGGTTACATACTATGAGTATTATAAGGATTTATTTTTGTACGTTTTTTATACTATTTTCTTTAAGTATTCATGCCTCAGAAGTAGAAAATTTTGACGTTGCTTGTCAGATATTTACTGAAGCAAAAAATACTAGTTTCGACGATGAAAAACGTGGCGCTTATATTGAAGAAAATATTTTGGCTCGAACAAACTCAAAAGAACTAAGGGATACATACTACGTTATTTTTCAGGTGGCACCTAACGAACGATACGCTATATTTAAGCAATCTGCAGAACACGCAACTAAAAAGCAATGGGATTGTCCTGCTGTTAAAGAGTTGCTGGAGTGGACACCCTCAACACCTCAAGCAAATTAACTTTAAGGGATGCTAATAAAGTCGAGCGGTGATAACTGGTAATCATTTACATATTTTATATCTTTAGAATGATTAATACGCTAGATGTACCAAACTTATAAATAGAGTCAAAAAAAAGATCGAAATGAAGATTTTTATTCAGCTTAAGCTATTCTTGTTGTTGATTGTATCTGCTCAATCGGCGTATGCCGCAACGTCTCTTGATATTGAGTTTATGAAGTATTTTAATAAATGGGGTCATGTTGGACCTCCCCCTAGTTTCACGTTGGTTAAATGAATAAACCATTTTCCTCCTTTGTAGTAAATTCAATAATATTTTTCTATTGCTATATGACCAGGTTCGCTGCGTTTATGCCGACGTAGACCTCGTTTTTCGAGCAGTGATGCGACATCACTTACCATAATTGAATTACCACATAACATGATATGACTTGAATCTTTTAAGATTTTTAAACCGGCATGCTTCTCAAGTTCACCCTTCTCAAGGCTGGTGGTAATACGTGAGTTAATCGCATCAGAAGTTTCTTCTCGTGTCACAAAAGGGATAAAACAGAATTGTACTGGGTGGTGTGATTGTAACAACTCTAACTCTTCACGGTAAGCTAACTTTTCAAGTGACTTAGCTGAATAAGCCAGCACAATTTTTTTAAATCGTTGCCATGTCTCAGGATTTTTTAAAATTGATAGAAAAGGACCAATGCCGGTACCCGTCGCAAATAACCAGAGATGTTGTGCGTCGGGTATTTCATCCAATGTAAGTAAACCATTAGCGCGCTCAGATACTTGGATGCTATCCCCCTCAACTAACTCGGCTAGGTGGGGACTTAACAAACCATCAGCAACATTATTAAAATGAATTTCTAACAGTGGTTCTTGTGGTGTATTAACAAGCGAGTAGGGGCGGGCGAGCAAACTTCCTTCGATTTCCAAAGCCACTCTAATAAATTGGCCTGAAATAAAGCTAACTGGGCTAGTGCTGATTTTTAAAGAAAAAAGATCAGTACACCATTGCTTTTTTTCAACAACTTTCCCCTGTAACCACGCGGCCATTAATTTTTCATCCTAAAGAAGATTCATACTGATTATCGCACACGGACACATGCTTCTCAAAGGTAATACATAACGATTAACAAAGTATGTTACTGGTGGCCGTTGCCAACTCGCGTCATTGGTAATGCATAATTCAAGAACAAACCGCCTCTTCACATATAACAGATGGTTAATGAATCACAATGATAAATGTATGCGCAGTGTTATTATGCTTGATAGGGTGATGTGTATGTTTGTCATATGACTTATATGATGGGGTTGAATTCAACTATTAACTGCAACAATTATAAATGGAAAAAATATAGAGATTCGAAAGAATAAAACAGTTGCGCTTGGGTTTTGTCATCAACTAGGATTCGATGAAAAGGATTTCTATGGGCTTGTTTATCCTGTTGATTAAAAAATAAATTTGTGGAGATTCATCAGACTCTGGATCCAATTATTCATCAAGTTTCAAAGGTGTGTGCAGGCTATAAATTCGACTATGAGTGATACCACTATAGGTTACTGTAACGGCTAAGATCATAGAGTCCTGAATGTAGTGGACGCTGTTTTTTGTATCTTTTCTGAAACCAGTCAGCAGTTTCCCAGAATGCGGGGTTGGTTCTCCGCACACCAAATTGTTCGACAAAATGATCAAAACTCTTCTGATTTTTTATTGACGTGCAATATTCTATAAATCGATCTATCTCATCAACGTGAAGCGTAAAGAAAAAATTTGGATAACTTCCTACGAGCCAGTTAGTTACCGTTAAACTGTCGTTTTCTATATCTTGCAGGCTTCGTTTTCGCTCATCCGATAACAGTGAAGTGACATTTTTATAGGCTTTATTTCTGATTAGAGAATAATTAAACGACAGGTTCGGATTGTCAGTTGCTATCCGAACAAAAGAAACCTCTGGAAAATAGTGCAATGTCTTGCCTTTGATGGCGTTTAGTTTTTGTATTGCATTATCAATTTTTGATTTCAGATCATCTGTATCAGGGTTCGTGTTGACAATATCCAAGCAGTCTTTGTTGCCACATTGATTAATGTTATCAGAATGTTGTAACAACGGGCCAATGCGTTGACTTATGTGTTGAAGCAGTTCTGTCTTTGGGTTGTTTGTCTGGTAACCGGTGATTGACTCAACTTTCAGCCAGTCCATTGGCGCTTTGAATAAAACTTCCAATTCGGCGCGTATACCTTGATACCAGGAGTCGCGAATTTTTTTTCGTTGCTCAACTGGGAGGAAGCTAAGGAAATGATCTTCTCCTTCCATACGCAGGAAGTCCATAAAAATCCGTGTGCTGAACTGGTGGCCAACATTTCCGTAAATATTAAAACCGGCAACCAGAAGATAATGAATGCGTTCGAGTAGAGGGTAATCGATTACCCACATGGTTTCAGGTTCTTCGCCGACAAATCCATATTCGACTGAAGCGCTATCAAAGTGACGTAGTACAGTTAATGCTGCATTTGGGTTTTTGCCATCGCCAGCCCAGATAAAATTCATTGCATGGTGCAGGTCATGTGTCTTCATCTTTTCGAAATAACGTTGTTTGCTAATCATATATTGTTTTTGACGTTGCCAGTAATCTGTCCATATTGGTAAAAAATTAAGATGGCTTTTGCGTTCTGACGGAATCTGTAAGTAGTTAGACATGTTATCGAGGAATTTTGCTTGCGTGCTGAAAATTTTCTGATCAGGATTAAAGAAGACTACCCAGAACTGGTCTTCGATAACGTTGAGTGCGACCTGTCCCCGACAGACAGGTCCTTTAACAAAACCTTCGATAAAAAATCGTGCATCGTCCAGCATAAAACGATAGCGTGAATCCGGTGGTATTGCGGCATAAACTTTGAAAGGATTTGATGCAATATCAGAGTTATAGGAGGGGAGTTTATCAACTTTGTATTCTGGTTTTATAAATAATTGTTGGTAGCGTTTTAGTCGTGCGTCAGAAAATTCATAAACGATATGGTTTTTTGCTACGATTGTTGGGACATAAGGTAGTAACCGATAATAAAATGTTGCAGTGCCAGGATTATCATAGGGTCTAATTGTAGCGATTTCATCAATGGTTGTGCCTGGTGGTGTGTGTGAACGAACCAGCCTATAAAACACATTATTGGGTGAATTTTTAAAATGAATGTGTGCATGAAATAAGTGCTCGTAGATATAACGACTTGCCAAGCGATGTTTATTTGAGCTCTGGTTTAAGAATTTTTCCCACAGAGAAACTTGAATTGATGCTTGGCTATTTGATTCGTGTGGCTTGGGCATAGGCATGCCAGCTGAAATCCATCTTTCGAGAATTTGATTTTCATTATTGTTGAGATTAGGCATAGCATACGGCATCCCCCATGAAGGATGTTTGTTTGCGTAATCATCAAACTTGTCCTGGGTAGGACATATTTGTTCACGTTCGATATCTAGAGTGATGTTAGTTGGGAGTTTGCCATTAACAGGTTGAGGGTTTTGTTGTTTGAGCAGTAACATTTTCTGCAGAAGTGATTTGTTATTGGTGTCTTTATCGGTGTTTAGTATCGAGTGAAAATCCCTGTTACGCCACTCCTTTTCAGTTTTTGCATCAATAAACAGGCGATTGGCTTGTATTGCTTTCAGACGTTTAGGGTTATAGACTTTTTCCGGATTAGCGCCGCGTGATGTGCCTTCCACAGATGAAAGTTTGAGTTGGCAGGGCGCATCATAACAGCTGTGACAAACCACGCAGCGTTTATCGAGTATAGGTTTGACATCTTTTTCGTAAGAGACGGGTGCTAGGTTGTCGCTCGTTACTGTTTGTTGTTTTGGAGCAGATGTGGTTTTAATGCTGGCTCTATCATTTGATAAATAAGATGAAATGCTAAGTAACGATACGCCAATAAGTATAATTAGGGATTTATAATTAAAAATCAATTTACTGTAATGAATCATATGCTTGATATAATCTGGTAAGTTGTATTGGCATCAGTTCTGCGTAAGCCCTAATTTCTTTTAATACGTGTATTTAAAACTTCGCTGAATATAGTATAGGCAATGCCTAAAATAGTAAACAAAACTATATTGCGCAATGACTCTGATGTGTATTATTACAGGTAAAAAAAAGCACGGTATTAGGTCTGTAAACAGAAATGAGTCAACTAAATTGGTCAAATCCACAGATAAGGATGCTCTAAAATGAAGTGTTTTTTTGTTATAGCTATGTGTCATTCTTTAATTCTGCTTACGCAATAAAGAATGGGTTCAAGTCTATACAAAGTGATAAGTTAAATATATTAGCCCGCCCCATGATGGTAAACCTGAGAGCTGATTACGATTTTACAATGTTGATGTTGCTAAAAAAATGAATATGAAAAGCGTATTTATATTACCGCAGAGTTTAATGTAGATAATGTTACAGATACGATTATTACTGATATGAATGCGATTAATAAAGAGTGCGGGGCAGAGAAAAAACATATTTTGTATCTAGCATTTGACCCAGCTAAAAACGTAAAAAAATTACTACTCGTATTCACCTACCGTGCCTTGTGAAAAAATAAATATGTTTTAAAATTAGTAGTAAAAACGGCTGATGGCGGGCGTTATTTATAATATTACGACTTTAAAGTAAAGACGCATCCTGATGCTTTTGGTGCAGTGTATAAAGACTAGGAGCTAACGTGGTCTGGTCGTACATTTTAGTTTTTCTTTGTGTGAACAATAAGGCTTGACTCCATTTACTGAATACACATAACATTTCGATTATAAACTTAATATTAGATATTGCGTAATTAATGAAAGGAATACAACATGAATGACGAGATAGACAAGACAGACGATACAACGAAATCTTATAAAGACAGAAGCGTGTGGTTACGTGGATTTTATATGCTGATATTCATGTTCTTTTTGGGGGTGGCAAAATTTGTTGCTTTAGTTGTTATACTTTTTCAGTTTTTAACCGTTTTGTTTACCGCTGAAACCAATAAAAAACTTATTCATTTTGGACAAAGCTTAAGTATTTACAATTACCAGATTATGATGTTTTTAACTTACAATAGTGAAGAGCATCCTTTTCCTTTGGGCGACTGGCCAGATCAAGTAAAGTTGCAATAAGTAATAAATGGAGTTAGAGCATATTTTCTAATATTAGCAACAACTGTGCTCTGAACCTGTTTTTATGTGCAATACATGCTAGGCTAAATATATTATGAAAATTGCTATCTTCAGCACCCATTCTTATGATGAAACCTTTCTAAATGCAGCAAATTCCAAATATGGTTTTACACTGCAATTTTTCGCGGTAACGTTAACAGAGCAAACTGTACAATTAGCTCAAGGCTATGATGCGGTATGTGTGTTTGTACACGATGAACTCGATGCGCCAGTATTAAAAAAATTAGCTGAATATAATATACAATTAATTGCACTACGTTGTGCCGGTTTTAATAATGTAGATATCGAGGCAGCGAAAAAATTCAATTTTGTGGTGGCGCGTGTGCCTGCGTATTCACCTTATGCTGTTGCCGAACATAGTGTAGGTATGATGTTGGCGCTTAACCGCAAAATTCATCGAGCATATAACCGCGTGCGTGAAGGTAATTTTTCACTGGATGGTTTGCTTGGCTTTGATATGCGCGCTAAAACAGTTGGCCTTATTGGAATGGGGCGTATCGGAACGGTTATCGCGAAAATATTATTAGGATTTGACTGTAAGGTTCTTGCGTATGATACACAACGCAGCGTAGTGTGTGAAGAAATGGGTGTTGAATATGTTGAACTGCCAGCACTTTATAAGCATGCTGATATTATATCTTTACATTGCCCATTAACATGCGATACACATCATTTGATTAATAGTAACGCTATTCAATTAATGAAGCAGGGTGTAATGATAATTAATACTAGCCGAGGTGCTGTCGTCGATACGCAAGCAGTAATAGCCGGGTTAAAAAGTGGCAAGATAGGCTCGCTAGGACTCGATGTGTATGAACAGGAAGATGAATTGTTTTTTAAAGACTTATCTGACGCTATTATTCAGGATGATGTATTTGAACGTTTATTAACTTTTCCGAATGCACTCATTACTGCCCATCAGGGGTTTTTTACGCATGAGGCATTAACCAATATTGCAGAAACGACTCTCGCAAATATTGCCGCCTACCCGAACAATATCCCGCAGCAAAACCTGCTTACTTCACAAAACATTACCAGTGAGCCGTGTAAAAATTAACAAACATGGAGGCAGGTCTTGCATTTCACATTTGAATTTTTCTTCGTGTGAATTGCAAGACCTGAGCCTTTTATTAATACAAATACAGTGATAGGTAAAGAATCAGAATAACGTCAGTTTGCTTATCTTGAACTATTCCGTATGTGATTTGAAACTGATCAAATTCAGGCTATTCGTGATGTACTTAATCAGCAACTGGTGTTAGGACGAGATGATTTTAAAGATAAATCTGACCCTGGGTTTTATAACTATTTTACCTAAATACTCATTTCCCCAGACCTGACTTTTTTCAAGTACGGGTACAAGTGCTAAACCAAATTTTGTATTTGCTTATCCGCTTCATATCGTGCTATCGATCAAAGATATACATGCGCTGTAATGAACATAAACTTGCGTATCTACTCGTTAAACACGCTATGAAGGAACAATTAATCATAACATGTGTCATAACCTTGATTTGCTACTCAATGAGGCGTAATGGCAAGGTCATTCACATGAAAGTAAGCTTGCCAATAGGGTTAAGATATTGATTTAACTTGAAATTTGTTTGTAACAGCGAGATATTGGGTTTAAAGTGGGTCTTAATTTTTATAATACGCATTCGACTCATTAGTATAATGCGTAATACGATATTGATAGTATTGAAATAACGATGTGTGGTGAAAAATGGTCATATATCGATAAAATATAAGGAAAGAAATACTAGGGTCTGTTGATCTTTCATCTATTGCCTGATTTTGGCTAATTTTAGCCCTGCCGGCGTTATTTTTTACTATCAATGGAGTGCATTGATACGTAAAAAATGCCTTGTCAGAACTAAAATTATCTCAAAATCAGTCTAACATCTGAAAGATCGACAGACCCTAATAAAAAAGGTATTTATCATAGCCTGCTCAAGATAGAAAATATCTGCTATTTTTTCAGTTCAATCCCCATTGTTATTTGTGTTTGATGTATTGCTATTATCATTGCGATTACATACAAGACCCAAGTTAAATGATTAAGTTAAATGATTAAGTTAAATGATTAAGTTAAATGGTTAAGAGTAATAAACTCAATAAAGTAATCTACAGGAACTATCTAAAGTATGAATAATAAAGAAACAAAAATGCCCGCCTATATCATTGGCATAATAACTGCGGTTATTGCCATTATCGTTACTTGGATTTTAATCCCAGTATTAGGTGCTATTGTAGGTGTGCTTGTTGGCTTGGTTGTCGCTAGTGTTGTGTACATGGTACTAAATCATTTCAATCAAACAGAAGAACCTTCTGAAATAATAGCGGAACCCGTAAGTCTCTCGGAAACCAGTATTGAATCTTTACTTAATATAAATATCGCATTGCGCAAAGAAATTATCCCGGAAGAAATTCGTACCCTGTATGAGTCGATTATTGATCAATTAATCGATGTACTACCAAAAGTGAACAGTGAAGTTTCAGGTGGTGAATTGGCGTGGGTGATTAATCGTATGGCAACAGAATACCTTCCTGAAAAATCTATAAGGCCTTATCTTTCGATGGATGATGCTCAACGTCATGCAGAAGATACAATTACTTCAGTTAAAGAAAGTATTGCTGGAATGCAATCAGAGCTATCTGACGTACAAGACATACTTTCATCGCATAAAACGAATGAATTTAATAACAAAGCTAAATTCTTAAAAACCAGATTTAAAATGTAATTGGGAGTTGTCATGAGTGATACTAAAAAAGCCCCTAAATGGGCAAAAAAAATAGATATTTCATCAATGAAAGATAAGTCGTTGTCATTGATTGCGAACGTTAAAGAAAAAGCCGGCCCGGCATTAATGCGCACCATTGATGGTATTGGTGAGGGCTCACAAAAAAGCATGAGGTCGGCTAATGATCTTATGTCGAAAAGTGTTGATTCCTTATTAAAAGGTCTGGATGGTAAATCACCAACGGGTGAAAAGTTACTTGAGTTACGTACTGCAATGGATGATCTTAATCCTCATTCATTGAGTAACGCCTGGTACTTTAACTGGATGCCGAAAGGACTTAAACGTAAAGCGGTATCGCGTTTTATTCATAAATATCAACCAATGCAAAATCATGTGACTCAGATTCTTGATGGATTACGTGCCGGTAAAGATGATTTACTTGAAACCAGTATTGACCTTGAACACCAGTACGATGAAATTATGGAAGCGCAAAAGCAGATCCAATCTGATATCTATATCGGTGAACACTTTATTACGGAAGTTGAAAAACTTGAGTCAGACGTTGATGCAACAGATACACAAGAAGTAACAAAACTGGCTTCAGTCAAAAATAAAGCCGCTCGACGTATTCGTGATCTTCGTACTATGGAACAAGCGGCCGTTCAGTTCTTTATCAGTATTGATCAAACCGTCCAGACCAACGAATTATTAGGTGAGCAGATTGATAGCGCATTGACTGTTGGCCCGATGGTGATGACCAATGCTTTACGTATACAGGCGGCACTCGCTAAACAGGACACCGTTAAGAAAGCCGTACAAAGTTTTCAGGAAGGCCTGGGCGACATGATGGCGCAAAATGCCACTGCTGTGAATCAAGCCGCGAAGGAAGTAGGCGATATGTATAACAACCCGGTCATTGCTCTTGAGAAAATGGAAGAAGGTTTTGACCAATTAATGCAAGCGGTACAAACAGCAAATGAAACGATGGCGAATAGTACCTTAAAAGCACGTGAAGCCAGTGCGCGTTTAGCCGATATGACGGCAGAATTATCTCCCGTTGCTGAAGGCTTACATGATGCAAGAAGCAGTAAAAAAGATAACGATGATGTCATTGAAGGTGAAGTCATTAATGTAGAGGAAGATAGCAAATGATGAATGTGCAAGAAAGGCTGATAGCCATTCGCGGCTTAAATCCTGCACCTGTTACCGAGAGAAAAGCATTCGATATACGAAACCTTAAAAAAGGTGGTTATGTCGATTGGGATAATCAAACATGGCTCGTTCAAAATGTTTACCTCTATCTTGATGTGAAGTGGAAAGATTTCTCAAAACGTAAGAAGGATTACTGGGTAACGGAACTTGAACTGGTTTCATTGAATACCGGTAAGGTGCGCTTTGTGGAATGGGAATATGGCGATGAACTTGAAGTTAGTCAAACCGATTCAATCGTAGCATTACGTGATATTCAATATGACGGTCGATCTATTAAACACCGAGATTTAGACGACATTGCCGAAGAAGAAGAAGGTGAAGTGATTGTTGATGGCACGACATACTTCTACGTTGAAGATGATACCTGGGCGGGACTTTTCATGAAAGCAGGTGGTTCTAAAGAAGATGTTTCTAAAAAGGGAACTCCAATGCGAGCATATGAGTTTGCATCAAATAAAGAGACCTATCTCACCATTGAAACGTGGCATGAAGATGATGATGACAGACCAGAGCGAGAAGCGTTTGTAAGTCATGAAATAAAAGGTAATCTATTTGAAGTACTGCAAACGTCTGTATTTAAATAAAAAATTCACTGAAATAAATCTTCAACATGAAATCCTCACGGAGGAAATTTTGAAATATAATAACAATCGTTTCATCGATTTCTTCTTTATTGTTTTTCTAACTGTATTTCTTAGCGGTTGTAGTGGTCTTCCCGATAACCTGATGTATGAATTTAAACTCATACCTAAACGGTTAACGGATAATGACGTTCTAATAAAAACACAAAAAGAAGCCTTTGATAAACTCTCAAGCCATTCTGAATGGAAATTTTTCAGCCCTTATTTAGAATCCGAAAAATGGATCGACAAATTTAATGTGGCTAAAGATGAACTCAGTAAAGCAAAAAATCTTTATGACTCTCAAATTGAGCCAATGGCAGACAGAAATGAGCCAGAAGAAACACCAGCTTTTACCCAGCTTATTGAGAAATTCAATAAGTATATGACTGCTTCAAGTGAGGCAGCATATTATGTAGATAAACGTATCGACTTTTTAGTCACTACCCGTAATACGGCAGAAGAGGTGTACGATAAAGCGAGTCAGCAAAACGGGAATAACTTATCGCTTCAACGCCTGTTTGCATCCAAAGCGAATACAGCAGCGAAAAAATATCCAAATAAAAAAGATGATTTAACAAAGCGTGTAGCGGGGCTTGATACATTAGTAAAACAAAGCAGTGATTCTTATAGAACACTTAAAACGGAATATGATAAAAAACCATCAGCCAATTATGCTCGCTTTGGTGATGCTGCTGTCGCATTAAACAAATCAACACAAAAAGTTGCTAAGTATGAAGATGAACATAGCAATAAAGTGGATGAGTTATATCGTAGCTACGTCAAGGTACTCGCGGATCAACGTGTTGACTATTACGTTGTGATTGGACGAGCAACATGGTGTGAAGGCGAATACTGTGGTTCAGGTGATGAAGCACGTTTTCCTGCAGTAAACGTTGACGCTAAAATCTTTGAATACTTTGATACGTTAACGCTTAGTTCGATTGCTAAATACCGTCGATCATGGGGGGGAAGTGATCAATTTACCTTGAAAATTCCACAAGACAAATGGAACGCGTTAAGACTTAATTATAAAAGTGGAAAATCTCGCAACCATGATTATGGCGAGTATTGGGTTGATAGCACGTATACCAAAACTTACCACAAATATATTGAAATCGTAAATGACAAAATGACCGAGAAAGAATGGCAACCTGTTAGTGAAGATTTTTTTTGGAAAAGGTATGAAAATCTGGGCATGGCCATTGTTACAAAACCCTACGGCTATTATGAAGAAGATGGTCTAAAAGAGGCTCAACCTGTTGGCATGGCCACCGTGGCAAAACCGGTTATACGTAATGGTGTTGCAACGGGTTCTAATCAATACGGTGAATGGCGACGCTCAAACGGTAATTCATTCTGGTACTACTATGGTACGTACCGACTGTTTGGTGCTCTCGCGGGTTCTCGGCGATATTCTTATAATGACTGGAATAGTTACTCTGGCCGTAAAAGAGGAAACGCCTATTATGGCCGTAACAATGAATACGGCACCTATGGTAGTAGCACCTATTCAAATACTCGTTACCGTAACGGCAGCTTTGCCACCCGAAATCCGGGTGAAGTCCGAAGTGCAGGTAGCGGAAAATCAAGATCATCACGTTCAAACCCCTCTGTTCGAGGCGCAGGATCTTCATCAAGAAATCGTGGCCCTTCAGGTGGTGGTAAGTAACAGAATAATAATAAAGGATAAAATATTATGAATATTGAACAATATATGTATTACCTGCTGTATGCCTTAGTCTATCTCGTGCTTGCGACGGCTATGAAGTACATTTTAAACATCCGTTCATCTCAACATTATAATGCAGCTGATGTGATTGCTGACGGTAACATAGCAGTAGGTCTTCGTCGTTCGGGTGCACAACTCGGTTTAGCGATTGCCATGCTGGGCGTAATGTCTGGCGAAAGTCATCCAGACATTATGAAAGATATGATCGACACCTTTACCTATGGTCTGGTCGCGATTGGTTTTATGGTGACATCACTATTTTTCACAGATAAAGTGCTCTTGCCTAAAGTGAATAACACCGAAGAACTTAAGCGCGGTAACGTTGCGATTGGCATGGTTGAGTTCGGTACCTTAGTCATGACGGGTATTCTGGCTTACGCCAGTATCAAAGGTGATGACGGAGGTATTCTTTCATCGGTTGTCTATTTTGTTGCAGGGCAAGTCACGATGGTTATCTTAGTTCTCTTTTATGAAAAAGTACTGGCACGAAAAATTAATGTTGTTGCCTGTGTGCTTGAAGGAAACCTTTCTGCAGGTGTGTACTTATCAGGCAAGCTCATTGCTTACGGTCTAATCCTGCAAAGTGCAATTGTGGGTAACAATAATGCCTCTGTCACATCAGATGCAGTGATTGAATATATAGGCGCTGCTTTTGCAGGCATGATTATACTTTATATCTTTGAATTCTTAATTGATTTGTTGATTATCACTTCAACCAAAGTCAGTGATATTATTATTAAAGATCAACTTGTTGCCGCTATCCAGCTTTCAATTACTAAAATTGGTATGGCATTACTTTTAGGTGTTGCAATCTTATAATTCTATAAGATTATTTCAACATGAAAACACCGAGACTCCTGCCAGTACTGTTGGCCTTTTGCATGTTCTCAACCGGCGCGAGCGGATTGGTAAATGAATATGTACTAGCCACAATAACAACCTACATCTTAGGTAACTCAATAGAACAATTTTCTATTGTGATTGCCTCAATGATGTTAATGATGGGGATTTCCGGCTTTGTTCAAAGCCGGATGTCTGATAATAATTTAATTTATAAATTTATCGGTGTTGAAGTCGTGATGGCTTTGCTCGGTGGTTTTGCGCCACTGGCAATATACGGTGCCTTTGCTTATTTTGAATATAACTTTGCCGTTGTACATTATTTCTTTGTGCTCAGTGTAGGTTTTCTTATTGGCTTTGAAATTCCTATCGTCATGCGAATCATTAACCAACATAAAATTAACTTAAAAACAAATCTCGCCATCGTTTATGCAATGGATTATGTTGGCGCATTTGTCGGTGCGATGATATGGGTAAAGGTATTACTTAAATTTTATCCTCTTACGGAAATAAGCTTTATTGTGGCTGGATTCAATTTTGCTATTGCACTCATTACAGTCACCTATTTTATTTTTACGGGCATTATTAAACACCGTGTAACGACTGCAATTGTTATGCTAATGACCGTTGTGATATTACTCATCGGCTATCTCAATAACCGTGATATCAGCGATCTTTTTGAGCAACATTTTTATGATGATCCAATAATTCACAAAACGACCACTAAGTATCAACACATCGTACTAACTGAAAATAAACAGCTAGGAGATATCCGTCTTTACATTAATGGTAATACGCAGTTTTCATCTCTTGATGAAAAACGCTATCACGATTTACTGGTGCATCCTGTTATGTCAATCGCTAACATGCCAGAGCATGCCTTAATACTGGGGGGTGGAGATGGTCTGGCGTTACGTGAGTTGCTTAAATACAAAAATCTTAAAACTATTACATTAGTTGATCTTGATCCCGACATGATCAAGCTGGCATCAGAAAACCCGCATTTAAGAAAACTCAATAAAGATGCGTTTCAGGATGCACGATTACATGTTTACCCACCCGGTAATGTAAATTCCGTTAATGTAAAAGGCGTGTATTTAGAATCCGAAGATTCGTTAACAAAAAAAATGCAATCTGAATGGGTTGCCACGGTTGATGTGTATAGTATCGACGCCGATCAATTTATTCGCACTAAAAACAATCAACGTTGGGATGTCGTCATTATAGATTTCCCCGATCCTTCATCCGTTGAGTTAAGTAAACTTTATAGTAAGCAGTTTTACCGTAAATTACGCAGCCACTTATCCAGTAATGCTTTTGTCTCCATTCAATCAACCTCTCCGTATCATGCAAAAGAATCCTTCTTGACCATTGGTAAGACATTAAAGTCAGCCGGATTTAATATTTTACCTTATCGTCAAAACATCCCTTCTTTTGGTGATTGGGGTTTTTATCTTGCCTGGTTCTCAGCCTCAGGTGAAAGCGAAAAAGCCATTAAAAATAAGCTTAAAACCGTCGAAGCATTTACCGTCAACACAGACTATGTCACGCCTGAGTTAATGCTGGCGTCATTTGCTTTTGGCAAAGGTGAACTGACTTCTAAAACAAACTGTGTGAATACGGTGATGTTTCCCTGTTTACTTACTAACTACACTAACTATGGCTGGCAGGTTGATTAATGATCTTTAATCTACGTAGATTGCTCTCACAAACCATTATCAGTAATCTTGATCTTAGTCATGGTCTTGGAGAATCGGTAATAGCAGGAACAGCATTATTTTTTACTGCACATGAACGTTTAAATAATATTAATTGGGGGGATGTATGAAATCATCTTTCACTCGACATGAACTAAATACAGCTGTTGAAAATGTCGATACTAAATGGCCTTCGCATAAAGAGACCCTTAAAAAAGGGGAGTCTGAGAATGATCACTTCAAAGAAAGAGAAGGGCTTAAATATGCAGGTGAGCATCTAATCATCGATGTATGGAATGCAACTCATCTTGATGATTTAAAATTAATGGAAGACACCTTACGCCATGCTGTAAATGTATCTGGTGCGACTTTGTTACATATTCATTTACATCACTTCACGTCGACTGGTGGGATCTCCGGTGTCGCTGTTCTCGCTGAATCACATATTAGTGTGCATACCTGGCCAGAGAAAAATTATGCAGCCTTTGATGTGTTTATGTGTGGTGATGCTGAACCTGAAAAAACTATCTCTATTTTTCAGAAAGCTTTTTGTTCGAATAATATTGAAGTAAAGGAAATACTTCGTGGAATCGAACTTTAAGCTAACTTTAATTGAAGTTTAAAAATATGATGCCATTATATAAAAAAGTATATGTATGCAGGTTATATTTTACATAAGTGGTTGTAAGACACTCTAATATTAAGACTTAATAGCTCGTGTTTAATCCATAATTTACGATTTGGTTTAGTTAAGTAAAAGTGTATAAAAAATATACAGTTAGTAGTTAACATGGTTTATTTTTTGGTGTAAGTTATACAACTATAGATGGATACTTTAAAAGCGGGGGAGTACTAGCTAAGGCCTGCTCCAATGAATTCAATTCTATTAGTCTATTGAAAGAGTTTGATATGTATAGAAAGTTAATAACGACAGTATTAATAGGATTATCGATTTTTACAATAAATAATCCTATTTATGCTGAATCATCGCCAATTAATTCCGATAAGCCACCATTAACAATTGGCCTATTGCCTCACCTTAACATTAAAGTTTTACTTAAAGTCTATGGGCCGTTGATTAAATATCTAGAGCAGTCATTGCAGAGAAAGGTATTGGTAACAACTGGCCCCAACTTTCGCGAATATTATAAACGTAGCTCACAAGGAAAGTATGATTTGTATCTTACTGCACCACACCATGCCGCATATGCTGAAATACGCGATAAAGCACGTCGCTTGTCCAAATTTAGTCGGCCATTATACTCAGTCTTTCTCGTCAATAAAAACTCACGTTTTCAAACTATTGATGATTTAAAAGGTAGTGTCATCGCAACTCCGGATCGTCTGTCGGTTATTGTTATTGTTGGCGAATTAACATTGATGCAACATGGATTGTCATTAAAAAAAGATGTGACAATTAAATATTCCGAAACACATAGCAACGCTATGACTTTAGTTGCCGTTAATGCGGTTGATGCAGCTATTGTTGGTGTATCTGCTTTTGATAAAATGAATAAGAAAGTCACGAAAAATTTACGCATACTTGCTAAATCAAGTGTTATACCCCATATGATGTTTATGGCTAAATCCGGAATGCCAAATAAAGAATATCAAGAAATTAAAAAAATCATGTTGGACTTTAACGCAAAAGGTAAAGGTAAAAAGTTTTTTTCTGATTCTGTATTTGGCGATATGCAAAGTATTACAGATGATGATATGAAAAAATTAATACCCTTAACATCAATTCTGAGTGATAGACTTTAGTTTAATTCACATGGCAAAAACAAACAGGCTTAAGTCTCATGTATATTTGACCCTGATGTGTATTGGATTTGAATAAAATCCCAGAACAATTAATATTGAATCAACGTTACTCTTTGTCTTGCCAGTTTGTTACTGTCACTACGCGTTGCGGAAAAGGTATCTCGATTTTTTCGCGTTTAAATGCCGCAACTATGGCAAAGTTGATCTCGCTAATCACATTCAATCGCTCATCTATATCTTTTATGAAACATCTTAATTCGAGGTCGAGTGAATTATCTCCAAATTTTCGGAATAGCACTTTTGGTTCGGAGACCATTGATTTATTTTTCATCACCATCGGATGATTTTCCGCAATTTCCAGTAATATATTATGCGCTTTTTCTACATCAGAATTGTATCCAATACCTATCGGAATCGATATACGCCCATAATGATCGCGTAGCATCCAGTTAGTTACTTTGGCTGTAATCAGTTCAGAATTGGGTACAATAACTTCAGCTCTATCAAATGTTTGAATTTGAGTAGAGCGAATGTTAATCGCTTTAACATAACCTTCCGTTTCACCAGATACTATCCAGTCGCCACGCCGAATAGGGCGTTCAAATAAAAGTATCAGCCCGGAAATAAAATTGTTAACTATATTCTGTAAACCAAAACCAATACCGACGGAAAGAGCACCGGCGATGATGGCGATATTTTGCATCTTAACGCCTGTGACAGAAAGGGCAATTAAGATAGCAATGGCCACACCAAAATATCCAACTAATGATGTAACGGCTTCACGTGCTCCCCGATCCAGCTTTGTGTACTTGAGACCATGCGGTACAATGTGATTTTTGATATAGCGTGAAAGGTTAAGTATTACTGCGTAAGTAAGTAAACCCATTGCGAGTGTCTTGGGGGTGATACTAAGTGTTCCTATTTCAAAACCTTCGGTGAGATAGGATGTAATAATTGTAAGCCAGGGATCATCTAGCTTCCATATATGTAACCCCAAATAGAGAAAGCTCCCCCAAATACTAATAAAAAGTATAATTCGAATCCAAATCAGTCCGGGAACCATATCGTCTTTTTTTAAATGAATGCGGTCTCGAACTTTCCTCCCCCATGCTGGCCTACCTTTATCAATACCATCACATATATCTTTAGTTAGCCTATGTATAAGAATAGTAATTGCGAGACTTGCTGCTGTTGCGAGTACACCACCTAGTACAAAGGAAGAAAGATTGCGATAACCCGCCAGTTCTGCCACTACGCAAAGAAATAACACCAAACTTAAAATAACTCGTGGTCCACGCGAAAGAATCGCCCATGAGAATAATCGTACCGTCCACAAAATCGCTGTTAAATTAATGATTAGTATTACGCTGTAGACTGCACGGTTTAAATAATATACCGGTTCACTTAGACTTGCTTTGAACTCACCTGTTAGTAAAAATAAACCAACCAACCCTAAGGTGATTAATATTTTCAGTTGTTTCGCGAAATGCCGCGATAATTTATCTGGTTTGGTTATGTAGGTTAAAGCTGGCGGAACAGGGCTAATTAGAATATTAATTAACACAATTAAACCAAGGTAAATGCAAACCATGTAAGTTGCTTTTAGAATAAACGGTAATGGGTCTAAAGGTAGAGAGATAGTCAGGAAGGCGGCGGTTATACCCGCTGGTAATAACCAGGGTAACGCACGCGCAAAGCTGGTTCGAAATGCGAGAATAAATGCAGACACACTATCTTTTGATTCGGATACCAACGGTGCAGTAACAGTTAACTTTTTACCAATAAAAATAGCACTTGTAAATCCAATGACAACCAGAAATATAAGCCAGATAACCTGTTTGGTGTTGAGTAACTTGAGTTTGTATTGAGCTCGTAAAAATTCAATACTATCCATCCATCCTGCAACAGGTGTTTTTAGGTTGTCGGATAAAACAGTGAATATATTTTCTGTTTGCGCAAAAAGCCGTTGCGCGAGTATTCCTTGTTGTAATTCATTTATGTTTTTTATTAAATCCTGACTTTGTAATTGTAATAACTTACAACTCGACAGTTGTTTATCCAGTTCTTTTTGCTGCGTAGTTAAACTAGAACGTTTTTTTACAACTTCTTTAGATTCCTTTTTTGCGGGCTCTCCTAAAGTTTTCAAATCATCAAGTGCTTTTTGTAGTTGTGTTTCGGTATCAGCGATGCAGTCTTGTGCTTTACTCTTAATTTTGTTTATTTCTTTTAAAGAGTCGGTAAGAGCGTTAATGTTTGCTTTCAGGGGTGTTAATTTATTAAGAAGTACTTCCTGTTTTTTTACGTTCTGGGTAGCTTTTTCAATCCATTTAAATTCAGAAGTTTGTTCTGCCTGTACAAATGGAATGAATGTCAGATTTAAGACTAAAGCGTAGAAAAAAATTATAAAAACTGAATTAAAATGTAAAGCATTTTGTTTCATATTATTCCTGAATGAATATTCTATATTTTTTAGTAATGATGTATTGATACTACATCTATTTTAATCTTTTTATTAAATATATGGCACTTTATTTTATTAGATATGTGTAATGTTACGTATTAGTTTGCAATTATTTATGTGATGCACATCATATATGCTATAACATTCAATGTTGGTTTTAATGTCTCGTAGCCTAAATTGCGTATGCGATCGCTATGTAGCTCATAAATATATATTTTATGTAAAATATATTTTTCTCAGTTTTATATACACTTTACCCCTGATCCCCCTTGTTGCATGGGCCTCGATATTTTTCGGGAACATCATCAGGACAGATACCACACATTTGGTTGCCAGGAACCGCAAAGTCGATTTTACGAGGATAGGGTAGATTCATGGTGTCCATTATATTTACAAATTCTTTTAGTGGTTTATTTTTCCCTAGTCTGGGATTACGTTCTTTTTCTTGTGCAATGGTCGTAATAAAACGTCCTTCGTAATCATGCCCAGGATAGACGAGTGTTTCATTAGGCAGCGTGAAAAACTTTTCATGAATACTTTGGTAAAGCGTGGTGGCGTCACCCGATTGAAAATCGGTTCGTCCACAGGCTTCAATTAATAGAGCGTCGCCACTGAATAACATTTTTTGTGTACCATTATCGATTAAGTAGGCATGGTGATGGTCGGTATGCCCCGGTGTAAACAATGGATGGATCGTTATATTACCTACCTTAAAAGGCGTGCCTTCTTCTATCCCAATATCAACACAATCCAACGCGTCAAGAGCCGGGTAGGCAATTTGACTTCCACTCAGTGATTTCAAACGTTGCGCAGCGCTTAGGTGATCAGCATGAATATGGGTATCTAGTGAATACGTTAACTTTAATCCCATATCACTTAGAATTTGCAGATCTCGCTCTGCTGTATCCAATACAGGATCGATCAACACTGTCTCGCCGGTTTGTTCGCAACTTAACAAATACGTATAGGTACAGGAATCGGGTTCTAGTAATTGTTTGAATAACATAATATCTCCTGAATCGCGTTAAGGTCTCTTTAAATAAATAGGGATAGAATACAGTTTTTCAAACATAGGGAGTGAATTTAATTTTTGTTTTATTCATAGAAAAGCTGGCCTCTAATAATAGTAAGGGTGTAGTATTTCTGAACGAATCCTGACGTTGAGACACTAATTTATCATGTTTACTACTAAATATAATATTTACGTGACTACTTCTACTCGCTACGTTTACCTAACAGCATTGTTATTAAATGTATTTAAAACATTAATTATTATATGGGTATTATTCAATACGGCAATGGTATTCGCCGCAAAAAACAACAAGAAGCCACCTATACATGTCATCGTTGCACCAGTACGTATTGTTGAAATGTCTGACCGCATAGAAGCACTAGGATCGGCACGTGCTATTGAAGCCGTGAATATTACGAGTAATGTTTCTGAAAAAGTTAAAGAAATTCATTTTGAGGATGGTCAGTTTGTTAAAACTAACGACATATTGGTTGTTCTTGATGAATTTGAAGAACAGGCTAACCTTGAACAGTTTGTTGCTCTTCGTGGCCAACGACAATTAGCTTTAAAGCGCTTGCTTCGTTTAGAAAAAAGTCAGTTGGTATCAAAAGATGAACTTGATCTTGCTCGTCTTGAAGTTCAACAAGCTAAAGCTAATATCAGTGCGATTCAAGCACGAATAAATGATCGGATTATTCGCGCACCTTTTTCCGGTGTTGTAGGGTTGCGACAGATCAGTGTTGGTGCTTTAGTTGAAACAGGCACTCTTATTACAACGCTAGATGATACACGATTTATTAAACTTGATTTTAGTGTCCCTGCTATTTTTCTTACGGAATTAAAAATAGGTTTAAAAATTCAAGCGCGGACTGCGGTATTGGGTGAGAAAGTTTACCTTGGTGAAGTTAAGAGTGTAAATAGTCGTGTTGATCCTGTTACACGTTCTGTTCAGGTACGTGCGTTATTGCCTAATACTGATTCTCGTATTATACCGGGTATGTTAATGCAGGTTGATTTATTGCGTAATACACGGCAGACATTACAAATACCTGAAACGGCATTATTACCATTGGCTAAAAAACATTTTGTGATGGTTCGTATAAAAAATAATGGCATTGATAGTGTTGAAAAAAGAGATGTAAAAATCGGTGCACGAGTACCGGGCTATGTTGAAATTATTAGCGGTGTTTTCGAAACTGAACAAGTGGTAACGCATGGTAACAATAAACTTAAACCCGGTGCTGCAATTAATGTGCTCGCTGTTGATGATGGTTCAGTTGATATAGAAACCATTTTAAAAGGTAAAACGACGTCAGGAATTAAGCGTGGACCGACAAAATGATTCTATCTGATTTATCGGTTAAGCGACCTGTTCTAGCAACGGTTTTTTCGGTGTTACTCGTTGCGTTTGGCTTACTTGCGTTTGACCGGTTACCTTTACGAGAATTCCCAAATATCGATTCACCTGTTGTGTCGGTAACCACTAATTATACCGGTGCTGCTGCGGAGGTGGTTGAAAGCCGTATAACGCGAGTGATTGAAGATCGTATTGCGGGTATAGAGGGTATTCGTTTTATTGAATCCAGCAGTGAAGACGGTAGTTCTAAAATTTCAGTGGAGTTTGATGTTAAGCGAGATGTTGATGCTGCAGCGAATGACATTCGTGATCGTGTTTCGGGGGTACTGAGTTTATTGCCTGACGAAGCCGAGCCTCCAGATATTCAGAAAGTAAATAGTAATGAAGACGTTATCATGTGGCTTAACTTGTCCAGTGAAACGCTAAGTGTACCAGCGCTAACGGATTACGCAGAACGCTATTTGATTGACCGCTTTTCGGTGCTAGATGGTGTTGCGCGTGTGCGTATTGGTGGCGCGCAGTCTTATGCTATGCGGGTTTGGTTGAATCGTAATCAACTCGCTGCACGTGGTTTAACTGTGCTTGATGTTGAAAATGCATTGCGTAGTGAAAACGTTGAGTTACCGGCCGGTAGTATTGATTCAAAAGATCGCCAATTTACAATTCGTATCAAACGACAATTTCGAACAGTTAATGACTTTAGTCGTTTAGTGATTAGTAAAGGCGATGATGGTCATTTGACACGACTGGGTGATATTGCCCGCGTCGAACGTACCGCAACTGATGATCGGTTATTTTTCCGTGGTAACGGAGTGCATATGGTGGGTATAGGTATTATCAAACAGTCCACCGCTAATACTTTAACCGTTGCACGTGGTGCCAAGGCCGAAATGAATTACCTTAACCCTTCCTTACCTAAGGGTATGAAATTAAATCAAAGTTACGATACTTCTGTTTTTATTGAAGGAGCAATTAATGAGGTTTATAAAACATTAGCAATTGCCATTGTGCTGGTTATCTTGGTGATTTATTTATTTTTGGGAAGTGCTAGGGCAACCTTAGTTCCGGCTGTCACCGTTCCGATATCATTAATTGCAACGTCGCTAGTGTTACTGGCAATGGATTTTTCGGTAAACATGTTAACTTTACTGGCACTGGTTCTGGCGATTGGTCTTGTGGTGGATGATGCCATTGTGGTGTTAGAAAATATTCATCGGCGTATGGATAAATATGGTGAGACACGACTGGTTGCTGCTTTTCGTGGTACGCGCCAAGTGGGCTTTGCAGTTATTGCTACAAGTATTGTATTAGTCGCGGTATTTGTTCCTATAGCTTTTTTACAAGGGGATATGGGGCGTTTATTTACTGAATTTGCAATCACCATGGCGGCTGCGGTGGGCTTTTCCAGTTTTGTTGCGTTAACCTTATCACCGATGTTAGCCTCGAAAGTTTTACGCTCAAATCACAATGAAAATATTATTACTGAGTCCGTTAACACTAACTTTAGTCGTTTACAGATTCAGTACCATAAACTTTTACAAAAAGCTTTGAATAACAAACCTAAGATGGTGGTGATGTTTGCAGTTATTGCGGTTACATCATTATGGTTTCTAAGCCATATACCGGATGAATATACTCCAAAAGAAGATCGCGGCGCTTTTTTTGTTTTGGTAAACGGACCAGAAGGGGCATCGTATGAGTATATAGAAAAATACATGAATGAAGTAGAACGTCGACTTATGCCGCTTGTTGATAAAGGTGAAGTGAAACGTTTACTGGTACGAGCACCCCGTGGTTTTGATAATATTGCTGTTTATAATACAGGTATCGCTATTTTAGTGTTGGATGAATGGGGTTCCCGTCGTTCAGCATGGGATATTATGAAAGAGATTCGTAAAACACTGGGTGATTTACCCGGTGTTCGTGCATTCCCTGTCATGCGACAAGGATTCGGTGCACGAATACAAAAACCCGTGCAGTTCGTTCTTGGTGGTGGAACCTATGAAGAGCTAGCGCAATGGCGCGATATTCTACTCGCTAAGATTAATCAAAATAACCCTGGTTTGATTGGCTTAGATTGGGATTACAAAGAAACCAAACCGCAGATGCAAGTCGTGATTGATTATGATCGTGCTGCAGATTTGGGAGTGAGTGTCAGTAATATTGGTCGAACACTCGAAACGATGCTTGGGTCGCGCAGAGTAACGACCTATATTGATGAAGGCCAAGAGTATTATATTATTTTAGAAGGTGAACGGCAGGCGCAACGCACACCCACAGATATACAAAATATTTATGTACGCTCAGAACGAACAAAAAAATTAATTCCATTATCGAATTTGGTGCATATTGAAGAATTTGCGGATTCAATCATTCTTAACCGCTTTAACCGAGTACGCTCTATTACCCTTGAAGCTAATTTGAAGGAAGGGTATTCGCTTGGAAATGCATTAACTCATATCGAAAATTTAGTTAAAGAGAATCTTCCTGGACATGTGGTTATTGACTACAAAGGTCAATCTCGCGATTATAAATTATCTGGCGAGTCATTGGGCTTTATTTTTGTTTTAGGATTGCTAGTAGTCTTTTTGGTATTAGCTGCGCAATTTGAAAGTTGGATCTATCCGTTCGTAATCATGCTTACTGTGCCGCTTGCAATGGGTGGGGCATTGTTAGGTTTGTATATGACAGGGCAAACATTAAATCTTTATAGCCAAATCGGGCTTATTATGCTTGTTGGGCTTTCTGCTAAAAATGGAATTTTAATTGTTGAGTTTGCAAATCAGTTGCGTGATCAAGGTTATAGCTTTAATGATGCACTAGTAGAAGCCGCGGATGTTCGTTTCAGACCAATTATTATGACTGGCATTACAACAGCGGCAGGCTCTATTCCATTGCTAATATCTAGTGGAGCAGGAACTGAAACACGATTTGTTATTGGTGTTGTGATTATATTTGGCGTCGTTGCCAGCACTATTTTTACATTGTTTGTCGTGCCTGTAGCCTACCATATGATAGGAAAGTATACCGATTCTCCTAAAGTTGTGAGTCAACAACTGGAACAGGAGTTAGTTGAGTTTAAACAAGATTCAGAAAAAAATAGTTGATAGCGAATTATATAAAAGTTTTATTTTTCTGATGTTTTTTTTGTTCACTACGAATTTTAACTATCTTACCTAAGTATTCATTTCCCCATACCTGAATTTCTTTAAGTACGGGCACAAGTGTTAAACCAAATTTTGTTATCGAGTATTCAACCTTAGGTGGTACTTCGGCAAATACTTTTCGGTGTACAATTTGGTCGGCTTCTAGTTCTCGAAGTTGTCTTGTTAGCATCCGTTGTGTAATGCCGGGTAATAGTCTGCCCAATTCATTGAAACGTTTTGTTTCGTCTTGCAAATGATAAAGAATAGGCGCTTTCCATTTTCCGCCGATAACATCAATTGCGGCTTCAATCGGGCAGCCATATGCACAGGCAGGATTTTCTTGATCTCTCATGTTTTTACTCATCTGTAATAACTAAACTGGTTTATAAATAGGTAGTATACAATAGGGTAGTATGCCACAATTGTGTGCGTACTTACATAAATCGCTGTAATCGAATAGTATCATCTTTTGGTTCTTAAACGTAAATAATGGAGAAAAAAATGGATACACTGGATGCAATTAGAAGTCGTCGAGCAATTAAACACTATGATGCTGAGCATCAAATGGCGGATGAAGAGGTAGCCGAGTTACTATCACTGGCAGTGTTATCGCCCACGGCATTTAATATTCAAAATTGGCGCTTTGTAGTTGTGAGTGATACTGTGTTACGGCAAAAAATACGCAAAGTTGCATGGGATCAGGCTCAGGTTACTGATACATCTTTATTTATTGTGCTTACCGCAGATTTAAAGGCATGGGAAAAGGAACCTGTTCGTTATTGGAAAAACGCAGCGAAAGAAGTTCAGGATTTTATGGTGCCTGCCATTGATGCTTATTACCGTGACAAAGACCAGGTTCAGCGAGACGAGGCAATGCGATCCTGTGGCATTGTTGCGCAAACCTTAATGTTGGCGGCTAAATCATTAGGCTACGAGTCTTGTCCTATGGATGGTTTTGATTTTGATGAAGTTGGTAAGCTTATTAACTTACCGGATGATCATGTTATTACGATGTTTGTAGCCATTGGTAAAGGCACAAAAGAAGCATGGCCGCGTCCTGGGCAATTGACTTTGGATGATGTGGTGATATCAAATAGTTTTTAAACGTAGTAGCGATAAAGGGACTTATCCAAACTAACTTTAAATATACTTGTTAAGTTTTCGGTAGTCGTAAAATAATTATCAATGTTATATTTAATTTCTAATGAAAAAACTTAGCTTTCAAGAAAAATATAACGCCATTGGCAGAAAAGATTCATTGTATGAAGGCATATTTATAACGGCAGTTAAAACAACCGGAATATTCTGCAGGCCTTCTTGTCGTGCGCGAAAACCCAACATTGAGAATATTATTTTTTATGATACGGCTCAACAAGCGCTTCAAAATGGCTACCGGCCTTGTAAGGTATGCAAACCAATGGAGAAGCAGGACGAAACACCAAGCTATATAAAAAATATTATAAAAGAGCTACATGAGAACCCATACTTAAGAATTAAAGATGCTGATCTAAGGCAACGAGAAATTGAACCTAGCCAGATTAGACGATGGTTTAAGAAACATCATAAAATGACTTTTCACGCTTATCAAAGAATGCTGCGAATTAATACGGCTTTTAGTGGAATCAAAAAGGGAGAAGCAATATCAAATTCTGCCTTTGATAGTGGTTTCGAATCTTTAAGTGGTTTTAATGAAAGCTATCGCTCTGTTTTTGGTGAATCGCCTAGCCAATCAGTTGATAAATCTGTTTTAAATATTGTTCGTTTCACCACACCTATTGGGCCGATGTTTGCTTGTGCCAGCAATAAGGGAATTTGTCTTCTGGAGTTTACCGACCGCAGAATGTTGGAAACAGAATTTTCTGATTTATGTAAAAGACTCAATGCCGTTATTCTTCCTGGAAATAATCCGTATTTAGATCAAGTTCAATCTGAACTTAAAGAATATTTTTCAGGGCATAGAAAAACATTTACTGTGCCATTAGATACACCGGGAACTGAATTTCAACAATCGGTTTGGAAAATTCTTCATGAAATTCCTTATGGCGAATCGCGTTCATATACTCAACAAGCCATTGCACTTGGAAAGCCTAACGCTGTTAGAGCGGTAGGAACTGCAAATGGATATAATCGCATTGCTATTATTATTCCGTGTCATCGGGTTATTGCATCTGACGGAAGCCTTGCAGGGTATGGTGGTGGTTTGCATCGAAAGAAGTGGTTGCTTGATTTTGAAAAGAAAATTTAAAAAAATAACAAAAGACTAGGGTCTGTTGATCTTTCAGATGTTAGACTGATTTTGAGATAATATTAGTTCTGACAAGGCATTTTTTACGTATCAATGCACTCCATTGATAGTAAAAAATAACGCCGGCAGGGCTAAAATTAGCCAAAATCAGGCAATAGATGAAAGATCAACAGACCCTAGACCCTAATGGAACCCCACAAAATTCACCACCACCGGTCATTGCGAGGAAGTACTGAAAAACAAGCATTTTTCAATACTAACACGGCAATCTGCTTGTGAATATCTCTTCTCCTTCAGATTGGACCGCAACACTTTGTTCACAGCTAAAGGTTTACTCGCAAAACATGCTTTTTAACTGAATGTCAGTGTTTTTTCTAAACTATTGTTTTTGATCGTTTTTATTCTTAATTTTGAGGCGATACCTCAGGACTAGCCCCCCCCGATGTATTTTCTTTCAAGATCGTTACTCTCTTTTATAAAAGGTGAGGTGCCGTAATGACACCTTACTATTTTATTACCTAAGCTGTTAACTTATTGATCAAGTTCCATACTGGACTAATACCTAGTTGTTTCGCTATACCTGCACCATAAGAAGGAACAGCCTTGGCGAAGTGAGCAACCTGACGTATTTGTATGTCACGTGGCACACCTTCTTTGCTGTGCAGATGCATCCATTAAACGGAATAGATTACCTGTCTGCGTAGTGATACACCTTTACCTAGAATAGGTTAAATATTTTTTATAATACTCAGTAATAATTCGATCAATTAAATATATAACTTTGAGGAATAACCACGATTCCTGTATTGGTTACTGTGAATCTTTTTTTATCTTTTTTAATATCTTCTCCAATCACTTCATTATCCGGAATTACCACAGCTTTATCTATAATACATTTATTTATTTTTACATTTTTACCAATATGTACGCCATCAAATATTACTGAGTTAGTTATTTGTGATTCGTCATCTATAAAAACATTTTGAAATAAAATCGAATGTGAAACACTACTACCACAAATAATAGTACCACCTGATAATATTGAATTAATAAAAATTCCCTCGTTACCTGACTTTCCTGGAACAGCTCTAGCAGGAGGCGTTTGCGATTGATAAGAACGAATAGGCCAGTCACCTTGGTATAAATCGAGAGGTGGGATTGATTTTAATAAATCCATATTTGCTTGGTAGTAGGAATCAATTGTGCCTACATCTCGCCAATACTTATCTGGAGATACACGACCGTTTGTTTCTCCAAAATGATGTGCGCAGACTCGATGACTTTCAATTAACTTTGGTAAAATATCATTACCAAAATCATGGCTTGAATGTTCATCTAAACTATCAATTTCTAATATATCAATAAGTAATTTAGTTGAGAAAACGTAGATCCCCATCGATGCCAGCTCATAACACGGATCGTTTGAATTTGGTGTGGCCTTTTCAGGTTTCTCATTGAATTGAACTATTTGTTTATCTTCATTGGTTGTTATAATGCCAAATTGGTTTGCTTCTTCAATGGGAACATTCATACATGCAACGGTTACATCTGCATCAAGTGATTTGTGTGTTTCTAACATGGATGCGTAATCCATTCGATAAATATGGTCACCTGATAAAATCAATGTCCATTGTGAATCGCTACGTTCGAGTAAATAATTGTTTTGATGAATGGCATCGGCTGTACCTTGATACCATTTATTTCCATGTCGCATTTGGGCTGGAACGGGGGTGATGTATTCGCTTAATTCAGGGTTAAAGATCGACCATCCATCACGAAGATGTTTTTGTAATGAATGTGATTTGTACTGAGTGAGAACGAGAATACGTCTTAACCCTGAATGTAAACAATTTGTTAATGTAAAATCAATAATCCTATATTTTCCACCAAAGGGAACTGAGGGTTTTGCTCGAAACTTAGTTAATGGTTGTAGACGTGATCCTTCTCCACCTGCTAGGACTATCGTTAATGTTTTTTTGATCATGTTATTTTACCTGTAATACCGTTATTGTTATGACCTTGGTTGCACTATTTTGGACGGTTTTTCTACATCGTATCTTTAAAAAACACTGTCGCGCACAATGTTGGTGCCTTAATGTGGGATTTGTTATAACTATTTAATTTTAGTAATCTTTTTGCATATCTTGTACCAATCGTATTATTTATTGTAATTAAGACGTATATTCGATATGAAGTTAGATATTTCTAAATACCGAGCAATGAATGTCGTTTAATTTGACTGTGCTGGTATAAACCTTGCTCTATAGAATAAGTGTGTAGATAGATAAACATTTTTAAATGAATTACGGGATTATAAAATGAAGCTTGCAATGATTGGTTTAGGAAAAATGGGCGGTAATATGGTTCGTCGGCTTGTAAAAGACGGACATGAGGTTGTTGCATACAATAGATCTCCGCAAGCTGCGGTTGCTCTTGCTAAAGAGGTTGATGGTGTTATTCCAGTCTCTAGCTTAGAAGAGTTAATTAATAAACTTGAACCACCGCGTGCTATTTGGTTAATGGTGCCTCATCAAGTTGTAGATGAAAGTATTGCTTCATTAATGGAAGTGGGGATGTGTAAAGGCGATCTTCTTATAGATGGTGGTAATTCAAATTTTAATTTAAGTAAAAAACGTGCGGCCGATCTTCTTTCATCGGATATTCATTTTGTTGACTCAGGTACTTCGGGCGGTGTTTGGGGCTTAGAAAATGGATATAGCATAATGGTTGGTGGCTCTGATGAAGCAGTAGAAATGATACGTCCAGCGCTTGAAACACTTGCACCGGCTAAAGATAAAGGCTGGGGACATGTCGGTCCAGCTGGTGCGGGGCATTATGTGAAGATGGTTCATAACGGGATTGAGTATGGAATGATGCAGTCCTTTGCAGAAGGCTTCGAATTACTCGAAGCTAAAAAAGAAATGGACCTTGACCTTCATCAGGTATCAGAAATTTGGCAACATGGAAGCGTTGTACGTTCATGGTTACTAGATTTAATAGCAGATGCTTTTGGTGAAGATAAAGCGTTATCTTCATTAAGTGATTATGTAGATGATTCTGGAGAAGGGCGTTGGACGGTTCAGGATTCTATTGATCTTGCTGTTCCCACACCTGTACTCACTTTAGCATTACAAATGCGATTCCGAAGTCGACAAGACGATGCATTTGCAGGAAAGGTGCTTAACGCGATGCGTGCTGGGTTTGGTGGTCATAGTATTCGGCCTAAAGAATAAATTTAGTAAGCTTAACTTCATTAAGATTCATTTCGACGAGGCAATATGGAAAAGTTATCGAGTACACAGTGCATTGGTGAACCAATGGAACCCACAAATATCGTTATATTTGGCGCCGGTGGTGATTTAACGAAACGTAAATTAATTCCTGCGTTAGTTAAAATGTTGCGTTGTGGATTATTGCATCCTGATAGTAAAGTCATTGGTGTTCTAAAAGGACGAACTCGTGAAGTTTGGTTGAATAGTTTACATCAAGGCATGAAAGACTATGCTTCTGAAATTGAGATGACTGATGCTCAATGGCTTATTTTTTCAGAAAGATTCAAAATGGTTGATGGTGACTTAAAAGATGATCTTACTTACCAGACGTTAGCCGCGTCACTTGAATCTTTATCAGGCCATACAAATGCAATGTTTTATTGTGCTGTACCTCCTCGATGGTACACCGCTATTGCAGCGGGTTTACACAAACTCGGGCTTTCGAATGAAGATGACGGTTTTCGTCGTGTTGTAATTGAAAAACCATTTGGTATGGATTTAGAATCGTCCCAAAAATTAAATAATGATTTACAGGCATTATTAGATGAGTCACAGATATATCGAATAGATCATTACCTAGGCAAAGAGAGTGTACAGAACCTATTAGTCTATCGCTTTGCCAATAGTATTCTTGAGCCGCTATGGAATAGAAACTTTATTGATCATATTCAAATTTCCGCGGCGGAATCTATTGGTATTGGTTATCGTGCAAACTATTATGAAAAGTCAGGTGCACTACGTGACATGATACAAAGCCACTTAATGCAAGTGATGACACTAGTCGCAATGGAACCACCGGTAGAATTTACGGCGGATGCTGTGCGTGATGAAAAAATTAAAGTATTACGCGCAGTACGGCACTTTGAAGAAGACGATATACCCGAGCAAACGGTTGCAGCTCAATATGGTTCGGGTGCTCTAGATGATGAAAGCCTAAAAGCGTATGTCGCAGAAGAAGGCGTTGCTCCAGAATCGGTCACAGAAACATTTTCAGCAGTTCGATTTCATATTGATAACTGGCGATGGCAGGGCGTACCTTTTATTCTTTGGACTGGTAAACGTTTACCCAAACGTGTCTCTGAAATAGTGATTCGTTTTAGAAAATTACCTTTTAATCTATTTGATAAGCACGCCACGACGCCTATTACGAATTCTTTAGTCTTTCGCTTACACCCGGATGAAGGAATTTTTCTAAGGATGAATTCAAAAATGCCAGGTTTGACAACAGATACACAGCGCATGGTCATGAGGGCGCCTTATTCTGAAAATGGTGAAGATGTTTCAGATGCGTATGAAGTATTGCTACACGACGTACTAACAGGTGATGCAACATTATTTTCACGCGGTGATGAAGTCGAGGAATCATGGTCAATTATTGAACCTATTTTAAATGCTTGGCAAGATAGAATTTCGGTTGAACGATACCGTGCCGGGACGTGGGATGTTTCTGGTATAGATAATTTATTTCAGGATTGTGAGGGTGGTTGGCATAAACCAACTTAGTAAAGCAGGTTAAAATAATGCATAAATGGAATGTCTATGATGATTTTGATGCTGTATCGAAAGCGGCAGCAGATTTTATAGTGAAAGAAATTGAAACATGCCTTAGTAATAAGGATGTTTGTCACGTGATATTATCTGGTGGAAATACGCCAAAAGTTTGTTTGCAATATCTTGCAAATAAAGCATTACCTTGGGGAAAGATTCATTGGTATCTCGGTGATGAACGTTGTTACCCGAAAGATCATGCTGAACGTAACGATGTAATGTTAGATAAAAATTTATGGTCATTAATAAGTAAAACAAATATTCACTTAATTCCTACAGAGTTGGGTGCTAAAAAAGCAGCTGAATTCTATCGAGAAGACATTGCAGCAGTCGATTATTTTGATATTGCCTTTTTAGGTGTGGGTGAAGATGGACATACAGCCAGTTTATTTCCAGGAAATAAAGCATTAGATGATTCTCGTTCTGTTGTTCCTGTTTTTGACTCACCAAAGCCACCAAGTGATCGTGTTTCTTTAAGTCTACAAACACTTAGCAATGCACATTGTAGAGTGGTGCTGGCAAGTGGTGATTCAAAGGCATCAATTATTCAGCGTATTAATAAAGGTGATTCTTTACCTGTAAATTGCATAGGTGATATTAATTGGTTCGTTGATAAGGATGCTTTATTAACAGTGAAAGATTAGTGCTACACTGAATATTTATATAATATAATTTTAATCCTCTGAATTTAGATTTTATTTTTATATCATTATCGTGCATTAAGTTTATGGTGTGAACAATAATAGTGCATATTTAAGGCTATTAATATTTAGTAAAAGCTAAGCTTCTGTTTTAAAATAAGTTGTTTTTTGAATATAGCCTGGCGTACTATTTGCTCTTAATAATATGAAGCGACAGAAGTGATAATTTTAAGGAGATAGAAAATGAATATGCAAGAAATACGCGAACGAGCGAAAGATTTTGGACTTAAAACGGGACGTATGAGTAAAATAAACCTAGTTCAGGCTATTCAACTTTCGGAAGGTAACTTCAATTGTTTTGCATCAGCTCAAGATGGTGAGTGTGATCAGATGGCTTGTATGTGGCGTGATGATTGTTTTTCTGCTGCAAAAAAACTACATAGTTAATAAATTAACCGGTTTTAAGTGCTTCGTCGTATAAGCTGATATAGTGCTCTGCACTTGTTTGCCAAGTAAAATCGCCTGCCATGGCATTTTGTTGTAATTGATGCCATGTTGCTGGTTGTTGATAGATTGATAATGCAAAATTAATCGCCGTGAGTAATTCAATAGCAGTTTTATCTTTTAACACAAATCCATTTGCTGTTTTATTATCTATATTTTTTTCATTGGAATGAATTACCGTGTCGAATAATCCTCCAACCGGCGTGACGATGGGTAATGTACCGTATCGTAAACTGTATAATTGATTTAGTCCGCAAGGTTCAAATTTAGAGGGCATTAAGAACATATCACTTGCAGCTTCAATACGATGTGCGAGTGACTCATTATAACCAATAATTATTTTTAATTTCCTCCCTTTTTTCTCAGCCCATTGAGACAATTGTAGTTCGTAATGAGAGTCTCCAGTACCAAGAATAACAAGTTGTAAAGGGAGTTCTAATACATCGTTTAAGCATTGAATGATGATGTCTAAGCCTTTTTGTTCAACTAAACGACTAATCATCCCTATCATTGGGATAGAGGTATCTTCAGGTAAAGTTAATTCCTTTTGTAATGCTGATTTATTTAGAATTTTATTCTTTAACGTTCGACGGTTAAATTTATGTATCAAGTGTTTATCTGTGCCAGGATTCCAATGTTTTTCATCAATACCATTAAGTATTCCTGAGAGATCTTTTTTTCGGTGATTAAGTAATCCGTCAAGACCATAACCATATTCAGTTTCGAGTATTTCCTGTGCGTAATGTGGGCTAACGGTATTAATTTTATCCGCGTAAGCAATACCACCTTTCATAAAAGAAAGCTGATTGTAGAATTCAACGCCATCCATATGCCAAAGTTGCCCGGGAAGTTGTAATTCGACAAATGTTTGATGATCAAATATTCCTTGGTATGCAAGGTTATGAATGGTAAAGATGGTAACCGGTTTTTGTTTATGTAAACTTAATAATGCTGGAACAAGGCCGGATTGCCAATCATTACAATGGACAACATCAGGTTGCCATTTTAGTTTAAATGTATTTAGAGCAATATCGACTGCGGCATGACAGAAAACAGCAAAACGTAAAGCATTATCGTCCCATGCCTGGCCATGTTGATCAGAATATGGGCCGCCGGGGCGGTCAAATAATGCAGGACAATCGACAAGCCATACAATGACATTACTACCCGGTAATCGAGTTTCAATAATGTTAAGCGGTAAATTATAGTAAGAGTGTGTCGCAATGATGTTTTTTTTTGTTATCTGCTTGAGAACGTCGCGATAGGCGGGTAATAAAAGCCGTACATCTTGGGAATGCTTTAATAATGCAGCAGGTAAGCTTCCAGCGACATCGCCAAGCCCGCCTGTTTTAATCAGTGGAAAGGCTTCGCTACTAATATAAAGTATGTTGCTCATGATGTTCGTTTAATGATTAACCCAGCTAAAGGTGGTAGAGATAATTCTATAGAGGCAGGGCGGTTCATCCATGGAATATTTTCTGCATTGATGATTGAATAGCCGCCTGTATTGCTGCCAGAATAATATTCAGAGTCCGAATTAAGTATTACTTCATATTGACCTGTTTCAGGAACACCTATCCGATATTTGTGCCTAATAACTGGAGTGAAGTTAAGTATAATAATAATTAAATCATCTTCTGTTTTCCGTAAGTAGGATAATACGGATTGATCAGTATCATGACAATCTATCCAGTCGAAACCGATAGGGTCAAAATCATATTTGTGTAGAGCCGGTTCTTGAATATAGTTATGATTGAGATCGCTAACTAAATTTTTTATTCCTGCATGCAAAGGATATTGTAAAACATACCAGTCTAACGATTCATCATGATTCCATTCTTGTCCTTGACCAAATTCACAACCCATGAAAAGAAGTTTTTTACCGGGATAGGTAAACATATAAGTGTATAGTAAACGTAAGTTAGCGAAACGTTGCCATTCATCGCCAGGCATTTTATGTAACAACGAACTTTTACCATGTACAATTTCGTCATGCGAAAAAGGTAAAATAAAGTTTTCAGTAAATAAATATAAAAGGCCAAAGGTTAATTGATCATGATGATAGTGGCGATGTATGGGATCGTTACTTAAGTAATTAAGGGTGTCGTGCATCCAGCCCATATTCCATTTCATACTATAACCAAGACCACCAATATTAACTGGACGAGTAACTTGTGGCCATGCGGTAGATTCTTCAGCCATAATCATGGTGCCTGGAAATTCTGCGTGAGTAACGGTATTCAACTCGCGCATAAACTCAATGGCTTCGATATTTTCATTGCCACCATGTTGATTAGGTAACCAATCACCATCTTCTCTGGAATAATCGAGATAAAGCATTGAAGCAACCGCATCGACACGTAATCCATCTAAATGAAATTCCTCTAACCAAAATACAGCACTGGCGATAAGAAAGTTTTTAACTTCATTTCTTCCATAGTTATAAATTAACGTTCCCCAGTCTCGATGTTCACCTCGGCGTGGATCTTCATGTTCATATAGCGCGCTACCATCGAAGTTTGCTAAACCATGCGCATCTTTTGGGAAGTGAGCAGGGACCCAGTCAAGCAGTACACCGATGTTATGTTGATGAAAATAATTAACAAAATAACGAAAATCATCAGCCTCACCAAAGCGACGGGTCGGTGCATAATAACCGGTTGTTTGATATCCCCATGAGGCATCAAGTGGATGTTCAGTAATGGGTAGCAATTCAATATGGGTAAAGCCGGTTTCTTTGATATATTCAACCAGTTTATGAGCTAGTTCGCGGTAAGTCAGAAAGTTACCGCTGTCATCTCGTTGCCAAGAACCTAAATGGCATTCATAGATAGATAAGGGTTCATGTAGCCAGTCATGGTTGTTTCTGTTTTTAATCCAATCTTGGTCCTGCCATCTATAACTTAAGTTATTCTTGACGACGGATGCAGTACGGGGGCGAAATTCTAATTGTTGAGCATAGGGGTCTGATTTTGATAATATCTCACCTGTATGCTGGTTTCGTATTTCAAATTTATACAGTGTTTCAGCTGCTACTCCTGGAATAAATAACTCCCAAACACCACTGTTTCCGCGAGATCGCATAGGAAGTCGGCGTCCATCCCATTCATTGAAATCACCAGTAACACTTACTCGCGAAGCGCTAGGTGCCCATGTTGCGAACAAAACACCATCAATACCGTCGATAGTTTTTTTATGAGCACCTAAAATTTTATAGATATGTAAATGTTTTCCGGCAGAAAATAGATTCAAATCATAGTTGCTCAGCTGAGGTTTAAAACTATAAGGGTCATAGTATGAGTAAACGTTATTATTATTATCAGTTCTATTAATTAGATAATGTTCTTCGATATTCTCAATATTATTGTTACAGATAAAAAAGTCACTATTAGATAGCCGAGTAGTGGGGATATTGCTTTTAGTGATACTGACTTCTTTGCTGTCTGGAGCATAAATAATCAGCAGCGGCTGCTTTTGGATAATATGGTTTCCTAGTATTTTGAATGGATTATGATGCTGAGCATGAGCTATAGCATCAAATTCATCCTGCATCTGATTCAGAATGGAATTAACATCTTTAGTAAAAGAAGCCGCAGTGTCTGTTGTAGTCAATTGATTGTACCTTAAAGATTAAATAGATCTTAAATCGATTTAAATATAATGCTCTACATAGTCTTAAGTCCTTCAGCAACCTCTGTACGGACTTAATCATAAATATTCTTTATTATGACATAGACTCACAAGCAAGTTTCATGCACATATTTAAAATATGAACATTTAATGAGTATACGCGACCAGTAGATATGCTATAACATTATATATAACAGAACCATACGTATGTTATCTAGCATGCACTTAAACAATGCAATATTCATATTATGCGCCCTCTAATAGCACAATGGATGGATGTTAAGATATTCGTACCTCACTTGAATACGTCAAATAAAAGGATTTTTCATATGGCTTATTTTTTGCAGAAACAACCTTGTAATGATTCCTGTGTATAGTGAAATATTTTAATAACCAGTCTTTTTCGAAAACAAAGACGAGAACAATATCTGATGAATAAACAAGAATCACCACGTTTTATTAGTAACCTAACGAGGAGCACACTGGCTCTCATTATGGCCGGTGGACGAGGTGAACGTTTAAAACACTTAACTCAATGGCGAGCGAAACCCGCTGTTCCCTTTGGTGGAAAGTTTCGAATTATCGATTTTCCGTTATCGAATTGTATTAATTCTGGAATACGTCGAATTGGTGTAATTACTCAATACAAATCCCATTCTTTAAACCTACATATTCAACGAGGCTGGGGACATTTACGTGGTGACTTTGGTGAATTTGTCGAGTTACTTCCCGCACAACAAAGGATTGATGCAACATGGTATGCGGGAACAGCCGATTCAATATATCAAAACTTGGATATTATTCGTTCGCATTCCCCTAAATTTGTATTAATACTTGCGGGGGATCATATATATAAAATGGATTATGGTGCTATGTTGGCAAAGCACGTTCAGAGTAAGGCTGATATAACCGTTGGTTGTATTGAAGTTTCTGTTGAAGATGCATCAGTATTTGGCGTAATGGGAGTAGATGAGAATTTTCGTATTACTAGTTTTGACGAAAAGCCAGAAAATCCTGCGACAGTACCAGGTCGACCCGATGAAAGTTTATGTTCGATGGGAATTTATATCTTTAACACCGATTTATTATTTGAGTTATTGATACGCGATGCAGATACAGCAACATCAAGTCATGATTTTGGTGTAGACGTTATTCCGCATGCAATTCAAAAATATCATGCTCAAGCATACCCCTTTACTGACACCAATAGTGGAATTCAATCTTATTGGCGAGATGTTGGGACTGTTGACGCCTTTTGGGCTGCAAACCTTGAATTAATTGGAATCACTCCTGAGCTTAATTTATATGACGACAAGTGGCCAATATGGACAAGTCAGGAACAATTACCGCCAGCTAAATTTATTTTTGATGAAAGAGGAAAAAGAGGGGTTGCGATAGATTCTATGGTGTCTGGCGGGTGTATTATTTCAGGTGCAAGAGTGCGACATTCATTACTGTTTTCAAATGTGAGTGTTGATTGTTATACCAAGATTGATTCTTCCGTAATATTACCTGATGTCACCATTGGTGAAAACTGCCGTATATATCATGCCATTATTGATAAGGGCTGTATTATTCCGGACGGAATGGTCATAGGAAAGGATAACGAACAAGATAAAGAACGTTTTTATGTTTCTCCAAATGGTGTGGTATTAGTTACACCTGGCATGCTTGGCCAAGAATTACATTATGTTAGATAGCCCTGTTAACTTAAATCCGCTAAACGTTGTACTCTATTGGCATATGCATCAACCAGAGTATCGCGATTTGCGTAATGGTGAATATCATTTGCCATGGACATATTTACATACCATTAAAGACTATGTCGATATGGCCGCACATCTTGAAAATAATAGTGATGCTCGTGCAGTTGTAAACTTTGCACCCGTGTTACTTGAACAAATTGATGATTATGCGCAACAACTGGATAATTATTTACATCATGGGCAGGCGCTAAGAGATCCATTACTATCTTCATTAGCGGACCCTGTTTTATCTTTAAATGAAGAAAGTCGTTTACATATCATTAAAGCTTGTCTTCGCGCAAACAGACAACGTCTAGTTGAACCCTTTGCTGTTTTTAATACGTTGGCTGAAATGGCTGAGGCGGGTCTAAAAACACCTGAAATTATTCCTTATTATTCTGAGCAGTTTTTTTCAGATTTACTTACGTGGTATCACCTTGCTTGGATAGGCGAAACTGTTCGCAAGTCAGATATTCGTATTAAAACATTAATGAAAAAAGCTGAACACTTTACTTTACATGATCGTCATATATTAGTTGAAGTGATACACGAGTTGGTTAGTCATGTTATTGAACGGTATAAAGTACTAGCAGAGTCGGGACGAATTGAGTTATCAATGACACCTTATGCTCATCCTATCGTTCCTTTATTAATTGATTTAAAGTCTGCTAAGCAGGCTATGCCAAATGCGGAATTACCGCTGGCGAGTAATTATCCTGGCGGTTTAGAACGATCTCGTTGGCACATGTTGAAAGGTATCGAGGTATTCAAAAAATATTTTGGATTTGAACCAAAAGGGTGCTGGCCATCGGAAGGAAGTGTTAGTAATGAAACCATTGAGCTCATTTCAGATGTAGGTATTGAGTGGACGGCTAGCGGTGAAACTGTTTTACGAAATTCGATGGATAAGTCAGGAATAGAATCTAGTGACTGCATTCATGAGGGATACCAATACAATGATACAAGTGCCACATGTTTTTTTAGAGATGATGGCTTATCAGATCTAATTGGTTTTAAATATTCAGATTGGCATGCTGATGATGCTGTTGCTAACCTTGTTCATCATTTGGAAACAATAGCGGAAAGTTGTTCAATAAAAGAAAATTCTATTGTTTCTATTATACTCGATGGTGAAAATGCCTGGGAATATTATCCGCAGAATGGCTACCATTTTATCAGTGCTTTATACGAACAACTTGCTAAAAATAGCGCGATAAAGCTAACGACATACAGTGAATATTTAAATTCTTATAAGTCCAGGCAGACATTACAGAATATTGTTGCAGGTAGCTGGGTATTTGGAACATTCTCTACCTGGATAGGTGAAAAAGATAAAAACCGCGCATGGGATATGCTTGTAGACGCTAAAATTATTTATGACAAGGTTGTCGTTCAAGGTAATTTATCTCAAGAAGAAATGAATGCTGCAGAAATGCAGTTAGCGACATGTGAAAGTTCTGACTGGTTTTGGTGGTTTGGTGAATCTAATTCTGCAGATTCAGTTGCAGCATTTGATGAACAGTTCCGCTTACATTTAAGTAATCTATATCAGTTACTTAAAGTTGAACCTCCTGAGTACTTATCACAAGCCTTTTCTTTTGGTAGTGGAGACCCGGTTATGGGGGGGGCTATGCTACCTGGCCAGAGTCATTAAATGGTAATTACAAAAACAGATGATAAAACAGTTAATAGGCAGCGTCGTGCTGGTGTTTTATTACATCCGACTTCGTTGCCTGGGGATTTATCGCATGGCGATATAGGTCACCAGGCGTACCGTTTTATTGAATTCCTTAATACCAATGGTTTTAAAGTTTGGCAAATGCTGCCTTTAGGTCCTACACATGATGATAAATCTCCATATCAATGTTTATCTTCTCATGCAGGCAATCCACAATTAATCAGCCTGGATTGGTTGGTAGATAAAAACTGGCTTAAAAAGGAAGATATCATCGCATATAGTTCGAAAGATGATTGCCGTACATTGTGTTTGCAACAGGCTGGCGATAATTTTTACAAACTTATAGATGATAAGTGGCAGTCTTCATTGAGTGATTTTAGTGCGAAGCATGAGTTTTGGTTGGATGATTATGCTTTGTTTATGGGATTTAAAATAAAATATAAAAGCGCTCCCTGGTATGAATGGCCAGTTGAAATTCGGCATCGTGATATTAATGCACTAGAACAAGCCCGAGGTGAACTTTCTAAAGAATTGAATCAAATTAAGTTTGAACAGTTTGTTTTTTTTATGCAGTGGCAAGAAGTTAGAGACTATGCAAAAAATCATGGTGTAGAATTGTTTGGTGACATCCCAATCTTTGTCGCACGAGATAGTGCTGATGTATGGGCAGAACGCGAAAACTTTTTAATGGATAGTGATGGGATAATGCCATTTGTTTCCGGTGTTCCTCCTGATGCATTTTCTAGTACAGGTCAACGATGGGGTAATCCACTTTATGATTGGGATTGCATGAAGAAAACGAAGTTTAGTTGGTGGAAAAAACGGTTTGAATCACAATTAGAACTTTTTGATATCGTACGTATAGATCATTTTCGCGGCTTAAATGCTTGTTGGCAAATTCCTGATGCTGAACAGACCGCGATAAATGGATGTTGGGTAGAAGTTCCTGGTAAAGAAATGTTAACGGAACTATTTAAATCACTTCCTTGTTTATCTCTGGTTGCAGAGGATCTAGGTGTTATTACAGATGATGTTATTGCTTTAAAAAAATCATTTAACTTACCTGGGATGAAAGTATTGCAGTTTGCTTTTGATGGGAATAATAGTAACCCGCATTTGCCGCATCTTCATGAATTTGATGATGTTATTTATACAGGAACTCATGATAATGATACAACACTGGGTTGGGCGAGTGATGAAGAAAATTATAATAGAAATTTTTTAAAAGATTACTCAGGGGTTAAAGTTGATTCAAATGAACATTGTGTTTGGGTATTAATTCAAATGGCTATGGCATCCGTTTCATTTTTATGTGTTTTGCCTATGCAAGACATACTTATGCTGGATTCTTCTGCTCGAATGAATACACCAGGGACGGTTAAGGATAATTGGGAATGGCGATTTGAGTGGCAGCAGTTAAATCCGGTAACGATTGAAAAGTTTAATAAGTTTATGACAGTATACCAGAGGTAGTTGTAGTGAAGAATAAGAAATCATTATGTGCAAACGAGGTTCCAGAGATGCCTAAATCATCAACTGATAGTGAATCATTGGCAAAAGATTTTCAGCGATATTTAACACGCCACTTAGGTCGGTTTGTCGGCTGTGTACCTTATTACTTATTTGATGCGTTCTCTCTTACTGTTCGCGACCATATTATGACTGATTGGCGAAACACGTGGAAAAAATACGAGAAAAAAGGTGTTAGAAAAGCATATTACATGTCACTTGAGTTTTTAATTGGTCGTTCTCTAGGTAATCACCTTCTTAATCTGGATATAGAGAAAGAATCAAAAGAAGCAATGGGTAAGTTTGCTTTAGAGTTAGAAGACATTATTTCTCAGGAATTTGATGCGGGTTTAGGTAATGGGGGGTTAGGTCGGCTTGCAGCTTGTTTTATGGATAGTTGTGCAACATTAACGTTACCTGTTATTGGATATGGCATTCGATATGAATATGGAATGTTTCGTCAGGCGATTAAAAATGGATTTCAAATTGAAGAACCTGATCACTGGTTAAGAAACGGAAACCCATGGGAAATAGAACGCCCTGAATTTTCTCACGTGATTAAATTTGGTGGGAAAGTTGAAATGATTACTAATCATAACCGCAAGCCACATGTCGTGTGGGTAAGCACATCCGATGTTCTTGCTATTCCCTATGATGTACCTATTTCAGGTTATCAAAATAATACTGTAAATACACTTCGTCTGTGGAGTGCGAGTGCAACAAATGTTTTTAATTTGGATGAGTTTAATGCAGGGAGTTATTCTGAGGCTGTTGAAGCAAAAAATGATGCTGAACATATTAGTATGGTACTTTATCCAAATGACAGCAGCGAAAATGGAAAAGAATTACGCTTAAAACAACAATATTTTCTTGCTTCAGCAAGTTTGCAAGATGTTATGCGAATGTGGTCAATAAATGAAGGGAATGATTTTAGTCAGTTTGCAGAACAAAATGTTTTTCAAATGAATGATACTCATCCGACGATTGCAGTGGCGGAATTAATGCGCTTGCTTATTGACGAACATTACATGGAATGGGATAAGGCATGGAAGATTACCACTCAAACAATGGCCTATACAAATCATACATTATTGCCTGAGGCTTTAGAGAAATGGCCGGTATCTTTGTTTGAGAGTTTGTTACCTCGGTTATTACAAATAATATATGAAATAAATGCAAATTTCCTCAAGAAAGTATCCAGAAAATGGCCGGGAGATACCGAAAAACAAATTAGTATGTCGATTATTGAAGAAGGTGATGTTAAGTATGTGCGGATGGCGTATCTTGCTATCGTTGGAAGTTTCTCGGTAAATGGTGTAGCCGCATTACATTCAAAATTATTATCTGAAGGTTTATTTAGAGATTTTTATGAGTTATGGCCAGATAAATTTAATAACAAAACGAATGGTGTAACACCACGGCGTTGGGTTGCATATGCCAATCCATTAATGACAGATTTGATTTCAAGTAAAATCGGTACTGAGTGGATACGAAAATTAGAAGATATCAGTAAGATAAAAACATACATCGATGATTCTTCGTTTGCGGAAAATTGGTCTAATGTAAAACTTGAAAACAAGAAAAAACTTGCCGAGCTAATAAAGGCTCAATGTAATGTGGATTTCAATGTGAATTCTTTGTTTGATGTGCAAGTTAAAAGGATTCACGAGTATAAACGACAACTTTTAAATATATTGCACGTTATCCACCTTTATAACCGAATTAAAAACAAGAATGATGAAAACTGGACTAATCGTTGTGTTCTTATCGGTGGTAAAGCCGCACCTGGTTATAGACTTGCGAAATCAATTATTAAGCTAACGAATAATATAGCTAATGTCATAAATAATGATCCAGAAGTAGGTGATAAATTAAAGTTGGCTTTTATTCCTAATTATAGCGTTTCTAAAATGCAAATAATTTGTCCAGCGACTGATCTGTCAGAACAGATTTCAACTGCCGGTAAGGAAGCATCAGGAACAGGTAATATGAAGTTCATGATGAATGGTGCTATTACCATTGGAACTTATGATGGTGCAAATATTGAAATATTAGATGCTGTCGGTGGAGATAACTTTTTCTTATTTGGTTTAAAGGCAGATGAGGTTGAACAACAAAAACAAGATTATCATCCAGAAGAAATAATTGAAAATGATGAAGACTTAAAGCAAGTGATGCATTTACTAAAATGTGGCCACTTTAATTCATTTGAATATGGAATTTTCGACGAAATCATTGAATCTTTAACAAGCTCTTATGATCCATGGTTAACGTTAGCTGACTTTAGAAGTTATATAAATGCGCAAGAAGAGGTGTCTCTCGCATATAGCAATAAAGATGCGTGGTTTAAAATGAGTATAATGAATACTGCTTGTAGTGGTTTTTTCTCTACAGATAGAACGATGCGAGAATATAATAATGACATTTGGAAATTATGAGGTGTTATCATTTAAAAATAGTTGTAATTATAGTATGATTTCGTGTGTTGGTTTATAAAAATATTATTTGTGATAATTAAAAGAGGAATAACAAACTTAACATTTGATCTTGAAAATGGAATCTGAAAAAGAAAATCTTTATATATTATTAATTAGTGTTCATGGATTAATTCGTGGACATGACCTTGAGTTAGGGCGAGATGCAGACACAGGTGGGCAAACAAAATATGTTGTTGAGCTTGCACGTGCACTTGGCAATCATCCTGATGTAGCAAAAGTCGATCTGCTGACACGTAGAATTGACGATGAAAATGTTAGTGAGGATTATTCACAAGAAGTTGAGTCTATTAGCGATAATGTTAATATTGTTAGAATAGACTGTGCTGAACAAGTTTATATAGCAAAAGAACAACTATGGGATCATCTTGATGTTTTTTCTGATAATGTCCTAAACTATTTACACACCAATGAATTATTACCCCATGTAATCCATTCACATTATGCTGATGCTGGTTATGTCGGTACACGTTTATCGCATCAGTTAAGTATACCTTTAGTACATACTGGACATTCTTTAGGTAGAAGTAAACGAAAACGTCTTCTTGCTAGTGGTGTAAAAAGAGATGATATTGAAAATCGATATAATATGTCATTACGTATCAATGCTGAAGAAACGACACTTGGTATAGCCGATAGAGTTATTACCAGTACAAACCAAGAGATTGAAGAACAGTACGGTTTATACGATTATTATCAGCCACAGCAAATGCGAGTTGTACCTCCCGGAACAGACTTATCTCAATTTTTCCCGCCAAGCGGAAAAGAAAGTAAAACTGATATTGCAAAAGCAATAAATAAATTTCTTACTGAGCCAGAAAAGCCGATGATTCTCGCGCTTTCAAGGCCAGACCAAAGAAAAAATATTGTTACGTTAATAGAAGCATATGGAGAATCCGAAGAATTACAAAAAAATGCTAACTTAGTAATAATCGCCGGCAATCGCGATGATATACGCGATATGGATAGAGGTGCCGAAGAAGTACTTACAGAAATTTTAGTTACTATTGATTTATATAATTTATATGGAAAAGTTTCCTATCCTAAGCATCATCTTTCGACAGATGTATCGGTTATTTATCGTTTGACTTCATTGTCTGGTGGTGTATTCGTTAATCCTGCCTTAACTGAGCCATTTGGTTTAACGCTAATTGAAGCTGCTGCTTGTAGTTTACCTATTGTTGCAACTGAAGATGGTGGCCCCATTGATATTATCAATAACTGTAAAAATGGTTATTTAATTGATCCTTTGGATAAAAAAATGATAGCTGGTACTTTGTTAAGCGTTGTTAAAGATAAAAAGAAATGGAAAGCAATGTCCGCAAATGGTATGGACGGCGTTAAGAAATTTTATACATGGCACAGTCATGCTGAAAATTATTTAAAAGTTATCAAGCCTGTTATTGATAAAACTGAACCAGTTGTTCGAATGAAACTACAGCGTCGTACACGACTTTACAGAAATAGAGCTGTCTTTTCAGATTTAGATCAAAGTTTACTTGGTGATACAACAATGTTGCCTGAATTTTCAAAAGTGTTAAAAGATAATGCACGCTGCAGTAGTTTTGGTATTGCAACGGGGCGTAGGCTGGACTCGGCTTTAAAACTGATAAAGCAACATAAAATTCCTATTCCAGACGCATTAGTTACTAGCCTAGGAACAGAAATCCATTATGGTCAGTATTTGACTCGAGATACTGCATGGGATGACCATATTGATTATTTATGGCGAGCAAATAAAGTGCGCGGTATTTTAAATGATATTCCTGGCTTAAGACTTCAAAATAAAATTGAACAGAGTCGCTATAAGATCAGTTATTTTTATGATGCATCTATAGCACCTGATGTTGATGAAATTCGACAATTACTATTACAGCATGAACAAACGGTTAACGTTGTATTTTCATTTGGCCAGTTTCTGGATATTATTCCTGTGCGAGCATCAAAAGGACTGGCGTTACGTTGGTATTCCGAACAGTGGGAAATTCCATTAGATCATATTCTTGTGGCTGGAGGTTCAGGTGCAGATGAAGACATGATTCGTGGTAATACACTCGCTGTTCTGGTCGCGAACAGACACAATGAAGAGTTATCTGACTTGATTGATCTGGATAGCGTTTATTATACTCAAGAACCTTATGCAGCAGGTATCTTAGATGCAATTGAATATTACGATTTTTTCAGAACATGCAAAGTACCTGATGAATGAAAAATTTACTATTATGCACTGACCTTGATCGAACTTTAATACCCAATGGTCCGCAGCCAGAATCCAGATTGGCACGTAAGATATTCAATGATTTTACCTCGTTAAGTGAAATTACACTGGTTTATGTTACGGGTCGAAATAAATCCCTAATTCAGCAAGCAATTAAAAGTTATAAATTACCGACACCTGACTTTGTTATTGCAGATGTGGGATCAACTATTTATCAGATTGTAAATAATGACTGGATTCATTTAGAAAAATGGGGTTCCGAAATTTCTAGTGATTGGAATAATAAAAGCCATCAAGATTTGCAAGATATGTTACATCAATTTAATGATATTCGAATTCAAGAATATAATAAGCAGAATACACATAAGCTAAGTTATTATGTTCCTTTACATGTAGATCATGAGGTTTTATTAGATGAAATAAATTCTTATTTGATAAATAATGGTGTTAATGCAAGTATTATTTGGAGTATCGATACTACTGCAAACCTTGGGTTGCTTGATATTTTACCTGCAAGTGCAAATAAAAAACATGCCATTGAGTTTCTTATGAAGCAATTTAACTTTGACATTACTGAGACTATATTTGCTGGTGATAGTGGAAACGATATTGCAGTAATAAATAGTGCAATTAATTCAATTCTTGTCGCTAATGCAGAAAAAGATATTATAAAAATAGCAATTGACCATGCTAATGAGAATAACCAGTCGAATAGCTTATATGTTGCTAAAGGTGATTTTTTGGGAATGAATGGGAATTATACTGCGGGTATACTTGAAGGGGTTGTTCACTACATACCCGATGTTAAAAAATTTATGGTGGTGAAGTGAAAGTGGAACAATTAATGACTAATTTATCTCCTCCGATTTTATTTGGTGAGGTTTTATATGATTGTTTCCCTGAAGGAGAAAGCATACTTGGTGGTGCTCCGTTTAATGTCGCTTGGCATTGCCAGGCATTTGGAGTAAAACCATTATTTATATCTAGAGTAGGTGATGATTTGCTCGGCAATCATGTGATTAAATCAATGCAAGATTGGGGAATGAGAACAGAAGGTCTACAAGTTGATACTGAGCATGCTACTGGAAAAGTAAATGTGAGTTTTCATGATAATGAGCCATCCTATGATATTGTTGAAGATAGTGCATGGGATTTTATAAATGCTCAGAATCTACCTGTTTTGGATAACAATAGTATTCTTTATCATGGGTCTCTTGCATTAAGAAAATCTGATTCAGCAAAATGTCTAACTACAATTAAAAAATCAATCTCACCAGCAATTTTTATAGATATCAATCTTCGTGCGCCTTGGTGGAACATTTCAAATTTGTACGACTATATTCAAGGTTCGAACTGGCTGAAAATTAATGAAGATGAACTTAATATTATTGTGCCTGAACATGAAACTATAGAAGAGAAAGCTCAACACTTGAAAGGAAGATTAAATCTTGAATTTATTGTTGTGACGCAGGGAGGTTCAGGTGCTTTCGCGATGAATCTGGATGATATTTTTCGAGTTTCACCTGAAAATAGCGTTACTATTATCGATACTGTTGGAGCAGGTGATGCTTTCACAAGTGTACTACTATTGGGTTTGTATAAGTCATGGGGAATTGAAAAAACAATAATCCGTGCTCAGCAGTTTGCTAGTCAAGTGGTTGGACTCCGAGGTGCCACTACGCAGGATATTGATTTTTATCAACCTTTTATCAAAGACTGGGATTTGTAATATTTTGCTCGCTATTTTTTATAAAACAATTTGATGGCAGTTTTAAATTATGTATGAACAAGTTTCACATTCATTGCTTAATGAAATTCTTATAAAATTAAATCCTGAAATTAAACAACAGGAATTAAGGCATTTTTATACTCGGTTAGGTGCGAATTTTTATGCAATATATACCCTGTTTCATATGTTATATGGAGAACGTAAAGATTTTGAAGCCCAAGCATTAAGTTTAGTAGAGACAATGGCTCGTCAATATATTGATCGCTCTGAATATTTAAAAAATAAAGATATTGAACGTGAGAAAGATCATAATTGGTTTTTAAGTCAAAAATGGGTCGGAATGGCTCTATATACAGATGGGTTTGCAAGTAACCTTAAAGGTCTAAATAAAAAGCTAAGTTATTTTCAAGAGCTGGGTATTAATATGATTCATATTATGCCAATTCTGCAATGTCCTGATGGGAAAAGTGATGGTGGTTATGCTGTTAGTGATTTTCGAAAAGTCGACACACGTATTGGTAGCAACAAAGATTTACATAAATTAAGCGAATCACTTCAAAAACGAGACATATTATTAACCTTAGATGTCGTCGTTAATCATACTTCAGACGAGCATGAATGGGCTCAACGTGCCCTCAAGGGTGAAAAGAAATATCAGGATTACTATTATTTATTTGATAGTAGAGAAGTCCCTGATATGTTTGAAGAAAGCATGCCCGAGATCTTTCCAGAAACTGCACCAGATAACTTTACCTGGAATGAAGAAATGCAAAAATGGGTAATGACTGTATTTAATGATTATCAATGGGATCTTAATTATAGTAATCCCAGCGTGTTAATAGAAATGCTGGATATTATTCTTCACTGGTCTAATCAGGGTGCAGATATTATACGCCTTGATGCAGTCGCTTTTTTATGGAAAAAAATTGGTAGTACTTGCCAAAATGAACGTGAAGCACATTTAATTTTACAATTATTAAAAGATTGTATTCAGGTGACGACACCGGGAGTACTTTTTATTGCTGAGGCAATTGTAGCGCCCGTTGAAATTACAAAATATTTTGGCGAAGATGCTATCAATGCAAAAGAATGTGAAATTGCTTATAACGCGACATTAATGGCATTATTATGGGACGCTGTTGCGACTAAGAATTCAAAATTATTATACCAAGGCATACGAAGTCTTCCTGATAAGCTTGAACGAGCAACATGGTTGAATTATATCCGTTGCCATGATGATATTGGTTTAGGTTTTGATGATGTTGATATACATGCAGTAGGTTACAATCCAGTTGAGCATCGAAAATTTTTAATTAATTATTATACGGGTAATTTTAGCGACTCTGATGCAAGAGGATTTCCTTTCGGTGAAAATTTAAAAACTGGTGACGCTAGAATTTCAGGTTCGCTTGCTTCTCTTGTTGGTTTAGAAACCGCACTTGAATCAGAGGACCCTTCACGTATTGAAAATGCTGTACAACATATTATATTGTTACATAGTATTATTTTATCATTCGGGGGGATACCTTTACTATATTATGGCGATGAACTTGGACAGTTAAATGATTGCACATTTCTTGATGATGAAAATAAGGCTCATGATACTCGCTGGACACATCGGCCGAATTTTGACTGGAACAAGGCAGAGCTTAGACATCAATCTGGAACAATAGAACATAAGTTATTTAATGCTTCTAAACAAATGATTGCGGTGCGTAAAGAAATACCTGCTTTTGCTGACTTTAATAATCGAGAGCTTATTCAAGTAGATAACCCACATTTATTTGTCTTTTCACGTTTTGATTTATTGCGAACAACAGCTGGCGTACTGGTTGTGGTAAATTTTGATGCGCGACCTCAATACCTTAACCTTGAGGATCCCAATATTAAATCTGTTTTATCCTATGGACACATTAAAGATCTTGTTTCTGGTGACACGCCAAGTACATTTAATGGACAACTTGTGATTCCGCCTTATCATTTTTATTGGTTAACAGATCAAGAACGTATAAGTTAGCCTGTAAGATATGCTTATAGAATATTAAAAGTTTATATAGCCTATTATGTAACAACATCAGGTAATTCACGATGGGTACGACTTTTTATTTGAGCAATGTTTTGAGCAATATCAATTAAATCAGCAAGTGCAGTCTGTACATCAATATCATGTAACTCCGGATCAAGCTCAAATTTTTCAATATATACTCGAAGCGTGGCTCCTTCAGTACCCGTACCCGATAATCTGAAGACAATGCGTGACTCGTCGTTAAATATAATACGTATCCCCTGATGACTTGTTATGCTCTTGTCTACAGGGTCGGTATAACTAAAGTCGTCGCAAAGGACAATTTCATAATCTGAATACTTTGAACCTACTAACGATGAAGCCTTGTCTCTCATATTTTGAATCAAATCATCCGCAATATGACTATCAATAGATTCATAATCATGACGGGTATAGTAATGACGACCGTATTGCTTCCAATGTAAGCGAGTAATTTGTTCTACTGATTGCTGTTTAATGGCTATTAAGTTTAACCAGAAGAGTACCGCCCATATTCCATCTTTTTCACGTATGTGATTGGAGCCTGAACCAAAGCTTTCTTCGCCACAAAGTGTTATTCGATTAGCATCCAGTAAGTTACCAAAATACTTCCACCCCGTTGGTGTTTCATAACATTCAATACCGATAGCCTCTGCGACTTTATCAACAGCACGACTTGTGGGTAATGAACGTGCAACACCACAAATACCTTCTTTGTATCCAGGTAATAGGTGAGCGTTAGCGGTCATAATAGCAAGGCTATCACTAGGGTTTATAAAAAAGTTCTGGCCAATAATCATATTACGATCACCATCTCCATCTGAGGCGGCACCAAACATGGGAGCGCTTCGACCTGAATTTAATCGGGCGACAAGTTCTTTTGCATGTGCCTGGTTTGGATCAGGGTGACCACCACCAAAATCTTCTTTAGGTGTAGCATTGATTAAAGCGTCCATATTAGCAGATAAACGTTTTTCGAATATTTCTTTTGCATATGGTCCGGTTACTGCATGCATGGCATCAAAACACATCGTAAGTAAACCTGAGGTGAATAATGACTTGATTTTGCTAAAGTCAAATAATTGTTGCATCAACCCAGCATAATCACTAACTGGATCGATAACACTAATCTTCATATCGCCGATGTAACAAATATGCTGCTTCCTGAGATCGATATCTTCTGAATCCACAATTTTAAATTCAGTTAATATTTTGCTGATATCAAATACTGCATCTGTAAAGCTGGTTGGTGCAGGCCCGCCATTTGCAATATTAAATTTGATGCCAAAATCACCCGTTGGACCACCGGGATTATGGCTAGCTGAAAGAATAATGCCTCCAGCTGTATTATATTTTCGTATCAGGCAGGATACAGCAGGGGTTGATAACAGCCCATTTTCGCCGACCATGACGTGTTTTACATTATTCGCTGCAGCCATCTTCAGGATAATCTGAATAGCCTGTTGGTTATAAAAACGTCCATCTCCGCCTAAAATTAACTCACCACCGTTGAGTTCATGTGCAACATTGAAGATGGACTGAACAAAATTCTCTAAATAGTGTGTTTCTTGAAATGCTGTGACCTTTTTACGCAGCCCTGATGTTCCAGGTTTTTGATCTGAAAATGCTGTGGTTGTAATTGTCTTTATTTTCATGGTTATTAGTTTTAATTACTGGTTAAATCATTTGTATATTATATTACAGTGTAAGGCCTAATAATTGAAAGTTTATTTAATTAATCTATTAATTTAATATATTCGTTTTAGAGTTATGTGCTATTTTAGAGCATATGATTTTTTATGGTTTAAAAGTGTGCATGTAAGAGGTAAAAGTATTCCAATAATGGGTATTTTATAGAATATAAAAATTGGAATGGATATTGCTGAACTATATGTATGAAAATTACAAGAACAACAAATAAAGGTTAACTTCGTGTCACAATTGATAAAGTCTAACTCATGGCTAGCTCTCGAAAAACATTACAATGAAATTAAAGACAGTCACATGCGTGATATGTTTAATAGTGATAAGGATAGGTTTGATAAATATTCACTTGAGTTGAATGATATTCTTTATGATTTTTCAAAAAATCGTATAAATGATGAAACTATCAAATTGTTGTATCAACTAGCAAAAGAAGTTGATATTCCCAAGTGGATTAAGAAGATGTTTGATGGGGAAAAAATCAACCACACTGAGCATCGAGCCGTTTTACATACTGCATTAAGAGATAATGGCGATGAGCCTATTTTTCTCGATGGTGTCGATATTCGTCGTGAAATAAAAGCAGAACGAGATAAAGTAAATCAGTTAGCAGAGAAAATACGAACAAGGGAGTGGCGTGGCGCTACTAACCAGGCAATAACGGATGTGGTTAATATTGGGATTGGTGGCTCACATCTAGGTCCTTTGATGGTAACTGAAGCACTAAAATCACATTCATTACACGATATTAATATTCACTTTGTTTCAAATATTGATGAAAATCATATTAATGACACGCTTGAGTATTTAAATCCCGAAACTACATTTTTTATAATAGCATCCAAGACGTTCACCACTCAAGACACCATGGTTAATGCTGAGACCGCACGTCAGTGGTATATCAATAAACTGGGAAGTGAAGAATTTATTAACCGTCATTTCTCTGCGGTAACATCGAATATAGAATTAGCACAAGAGTTTGGTATTGATGAAACGAATACTTTTAAGATGTGGGATTGGGTCGGTGGGCGTTATTCGCTTTGGTCTGCGATTGGCCTTTCTATTGTAATAGCAATTGGTTCAGAACAGTTTGAAGAGTTACTTAAAGGTGCTTATGAAGTAGACCAACACTTCCGTGGTGCACCTCTCGAAGAAAATATTCCGGTGATGATGGCTTTACTAGGTGTATGGTATAACAATTTTTTTAACGCGGAAACGATGGCAATTTTACCTTATGACCAGCATCTCCATCGGTTTCCGGCCTATTTACAACAGGCCGATATGGAAAGTAATGGTAAATATGTTGATCGAGAAGGAAATGACGTTGCTTATACAACTGGGCCGGTGATTTTCGGAGAAATTGGTATTGCCGGTCAACATGCTTTTTTTCAATTATTACATCAAGGGACAAAGTTAGTTCCTGCCGATATTCTTGCACCTGTATATAGTTTTCGTTGTATTGCTCGACATCATCGAGCTCTAATGTCTAATGTTTTTGCACAAACTGAAGCTTTAATGAAAGGTAAAACAAAAGACCAAGCCTATTCAGAATTAAAATCTGAAGGTCTAAGTGAGAAAGAGATTGAACAACTGTTACCTTATAAAATATTCCCAGGTAATCGACCTACTAGCACGATACTATTTGATACATTAGATCCTAAAACATTAGGCTCTATTATTGCTCTCTACGAACACAAAATATTTGTACAGGGAGTTATTTGGAATGTGAATTCATTTGATCAATGGGGTGTAGAGTTGGGTAAACAACTTGCTACCAGTATATTGCCTGAATTAAATGACACAGATGACATTAAAACGCATGATAGCTCAACAAATGGCTTGATTAACCATTATAAGACTCGACGCTCGTTGAAAATTGATAATAAAGGTTAATCATAAAATGAATTATCTAGTCGGAGATATTGGAGGTACAAATACTCGTTTATTATTATCAAAACAAAATGGTGATTTCCTTGAGAAGGATTACTTTAGTCAGAATTTTAATAGTTTAAATGATGTTATCGATAAATTTTACACTGATTATAATATTGATAATGATATCGATGCAGCCTGTTTTGCCATTGCAGGTCCCATTGAAAATGGTTCGGTATCAGTCACTAATTTACCTTGGGTTGTTGATGAAGAACAATTGAAACACCATTTGCGTGCTACACGCGTGAAGTTAGTCAATGATTTTTATGCTGTTGCCAAAGGAATATCGAAATTAGATCAAAATGATATTGTTATTGTTCAACAAGGAAAAAATCCTGTTAATTCTAATATTGCAATCATAGGTGCTGGTACGGGATTGGGTGCGGCTCATATTATAATCGATAGTAATAATTATAATATTTATACAAGTGAAGCGGGGCATGCAGGTTTTTCTCCGGAAAATACTTTACAGTCTGAATTATTATTATGGATGCAACAACAATATAATCACGTAAGTTTAGAAATGCTTCTCTCGGGTAAAGGTCTTCTTAATATATATAATTTCTTTAAAACGGTTAAAGGAATCAATGAATCAGAAAATGTGAAATCAGCAATAATGCAAAATATCACACCACGAATCATCACAGAGGTCGCACTAAAGAATGGGGATGAGTTATGTCGAAAAACACTTTCATGCTTCATCGATATATACGGAGCAGCGACAGGTAATATTGCTTTACATTACTACCCAGTAGGTGAGGTATACATCGCTGGTGGGATTGCTGCGAAAATAAAAGATAAAATTTTGAGCCCAGCCTTTATTAAAGGGTTTATTAACAAAGGACTTTTGACTGAAAAAATGAAAAATATAACGGTTAAGCTTATTACACAGGAAAAAGTTGGTCTTTTTGGTGCTTTATCAATCTTGAAATAACAGACAGGCCTGTATACATAAATTAAGTGAGCTTTCGAATTCGAAATTTACGACCTTTGATTTTACCTTCCGTAAGTATTTTTAACGCTTGTTTGGCCAGTGAGCGTTCAACAGCGACATAAGAGATCGTATCGAAAATATCAATTTTACCAATCTGATTGCCTGTAATTATTGGGCTTGCTGTTAATGCCCCCAAAATATCACCTGCTCGTACTTTGTCTTTACGACCGCCGCTAATTAATAGTGTGCTCATTAATGGTGTTGGCTGATAACTTTTAGGTGCACTTAGCGAATTAGGCTTGTTGATTTTAACTGCACCATCTTGGTATTCTTCTATCGCTTTTACTTTGCTGGCTTCTGAGGACATAAATAAGCTTAAAGCCAAACCTTCGTTACCCGCACGACCGGTTCGGCCTATACGATGGATGTGGATTTCTGGATCATGCGCTAATTCAAAATTGATAACAGCAGGTAAATCTTTTATGTCTAAACCACGAGCTGCTACATCAGTTGCAACTAAAATAGAGCTGCTTTTATTGGAAAATTGCACAAGCACACGATCGCGATCTTTTTGCTCTAAATCACCATGCAATGCTTGAGCATGAAAACCTTGTTGCCATAAGTCTTTAGCGAGTTCGTCACACTGTTGTTTGCGATTACAAAATACAACACAGGTTTCAGGTTTATAGTGTCTTAACAGATCAAATAAGGTTTTAGCTCGTTCGCCTTTTTGTATTTCATAAAAAACTTGTTTTATTTTATTCTCAGACTGAACAGATTCAACGCGTATATCAATGGGGTTTCGTTGGATAGCATTACTGACTTTTTTAATTTCATCGGGATAGGTCGCTGAAAACAATAATGTTTGCCTTTCACTGGGGGTGTAATCAATTATTTTCATAATATCTTCATGGAACCCCATGTCGAGCATTCTATCGGCTTCATCTAATACAAGTGTTCGTAGCGAATCGAGTTGCAATGAACCTTTTTGCAAATGTTTTAAAATACGACCTGGTGTTCCAACAACAATATGAGGGCTATGTTCTAGAGAAGCAAGTTGTGGGTGAATCGGTTTTCCACCACAAAGTGTAATAATTTTTGTATTAGGAATAGCGCGAGCAAGTCGTCTGGTTTCATTACTGACTTGGTCTGCTAACTCACGAGTCGGGCAAAGAATAAGAGCTTGAGTTTGGTATGCTTTAGAATCTAGCTTTTGTAATAAACCAATTGCAAAAGCAGCCGTTTTACCACTGCCTGTTTTAGCTTGTGCAAGCACATCTTTGCCATTCAAAATATCAGGCAAGCTTGATACCTGAATAGGTGTCATTGAATTATATTCAAGTGTCTCTAAATTTTTTAAGAATTGGCTGTTTAGAGCAAGGCTAGAAAAGGATGTTGTTGTCACAATGAGATAATCTTTTATGGTTAATGGCTACTATAATAGCATATTGTCGTGTGCGTTGCTTTTTATATTACTGTGTTTTAAAAATCACAAGGGCAATCAACGCTGATTTCCGACTGTGTTGTTGGGTGCTTGAAGGATATCTTATTGGCATGTAATAACAATCTTGAGTCTGTTTTTTCGCTGCTGGTTTCATCGGCATATAAATGGTCACCAACAATTCTATGCCCAATAGCAAGTAAGTGTACACGTAACTGGTGAGATCGGCCTGTAATTGGGTTTAATTTTAAACGGGAGGTATTGCCAGCATTATTAATTAATAGGACCTCAAACTTTGTTTTTGATGGCTTACCATTTTCATAATCAACCATTTGCTTTGGTCTATTTGGCCAATCAGTAAGAAGTGGTAAATCGATTTCTCCTGCTATGCTTTCCATAATCCCATTAACGACCGCAATATATTCTTTCGATACTTTTCGTTCTTGAAATAATTTGCTAAGTTTTTTATGAATCTCTGGAGAGCGTGCTAAGACTAATATTCCAGATGTTGGCATATCGAGGCGATGCACAATGAGTGCTTCAGGGTAATTTTGTTGAATTCTAGTAATCAGACAGTCTTTTTTTAACTCGCCGCGACCAGGAACGCTTAATAGACCTGAGGGTTTATTAACAATAATTATGTCATTATCAATATGTAATATTTGAGGATTGCACGTGGGAGGATTGTATATGATAGATGTCGGCATAGTACCGACCATTATACATTAAATAAAAAATTCGCCCTGCCAATTATTTTTTTTGTAGTCAATTTTCAGCAGCCGAGGATGCATTTTTTTTGCACTTACGGAATCAAATTCGCGTTTAGCTGGGAAGTTTTTTGCAAATTCAATTGGATCGCATGAGGCTGATTCTACTGGGTGAAAAGCAACCTGGAAATTGTCGTCAACTGTGGTGGTTGCAAATTCAGCTTGTTCGGAAAATAAAACTCGCTTTTTTACTACACATGAAAAATAAAGTTGCATCTCAATAATAAGTGGCTGAGATTGTATCTGCAATTGAGTCTGTGCGCGTTTAGTCCACTCGATATCTAATGGCTTATTTCTTAACGTTATTTGTTTAGAAAGATTGTAAGGATTGAGCCAGAGATCAAGCAGGTATAAAGGATTTAATGTGGAACCGAAAGAAAATAGACTATGATTTTTCATTGTAGTCCAAATTTAAACTTGTGTATTAATCACATTAGTAATCGCCATTTGCAGATCATCCATTGTTTTATGCTTATTGATTTCTTCGGCAGTAATAGCAACGGTTAATTCTTTATCTTTTTTCTTAAAGAAAATAGCTGGTAGGGCAGCATCTTGTTTCCCATACTGTTTATCGAGTTCGTCACGGTGTAAAAATTCCAGCTCTACATTGAGTGTTTCCAAAAAATCAGCCCAAGGTTTACGCATAGAAAAATGAGAATGCGTAATAGCACATAAATTACATTCGTATGTATCGGGTGATAGTATTTTATGCGCAATGTCGCTAAGGGTATTAAAAATACCACTATCGGCATTGTAAACAAACAAGAGTGATGTTTTGTTGTTACTCATATTTTTATGCTAACTTTTTGGCTGCTGCACCTTAAAGACTAAGGTACTTGCTTTTAATAGTAATAAAACCCAAGGTGTTCCGTGTAATACAAAATCGAAAATATCTATTGGTTTAACTAAATTACCACTGAAAAGCATGGTTAATTTTTCAAGTACATGTGGCTCAGGTTTAAAAGGCGCTAAACCGAGTGTTAGAACCAATATTATTACAATCATCCAGCTTAGTGAGTTTATCCAACGCATGTCTTACTCCAGTTTTGTGTGTCATAATTCATTAAAGTTCAATAATTCGAATTCTAGCACATATAATGAAATGCTAATATTCAAACTTCAGATTTCTTGAACTATTTTTAGTGTTGTTACTCGAAGTAGCACTACTAATTTCACTTAAAATAAGAAAAATAAAATGCTCGAAACAATAGATAAACTATTACCTACAGACTTTCCCAAGCTTGAGCGTACTACGCTTGAAACCTTACAAGTCAATTTGGGCTATAAATGTAACCAACAATGTCTGCATTGTCATGTTAATGCGGGGCCTAAACGCAAAGAAGTCATGACAAAAGATGTGATTAATACATTATTAAAATCGTTGAAAACATTAAATATCAAAACGCTTGATTTAACCGGTGGCGCACCTGAACTTAATCCTTATTTTAGATACTTTGTAGAGCAAGCAAGAGCTATGTCTGTACATGTTATTGACCGTTGTAACTTGACAATATTACTGGAACCAGGCCATGAAGACTTAGCGATTTTTTTGGCAAAAAATAAAGTTGAAATTGTCGCGTCATTGCCATGCTATACCGAAGAGAATGTAGATGACCAACGTGGCAAAGGCGTTTACGCTAAAAGCATTCAAGGGTTAAAGTTACTTAATGATTTGGGCTATGGTCATAGTGATTCAAATCTGGAAATAAATCTTGTTTATAATCCTGGTGGTGCATTTTTACCGCCATCACAACAACAATTACAAGACGATTATAAAAATAAGCTTTTTGATGAACATGGTATTGTTTTTAATTCATTATTTACGATTACAAATATGCCAATCAAGCGATTTGGAAGTACACTATTATCCAAAGGTATATTCGATGAGTATATGCAAACACTAAAATCTGCTCATCAACATGAGAATGTTTCAACTGTTATGTGTCGATCAATGATAAGTGTTGATTGGCAAGGTTATCTATACGATTGTGATTTCAATCAAATGTTAGAATTACCTATTCAAGATACTAATAATGAGCGTTTACATATAACTACATTAACAAATAATCTGCTCGATTCTACTCAAATTACGATTGCTGAGCACTGTTATGGCTGTACTGCTGGACAAGGTAGTAGTTGTGGTGGGGCATTAGTCAATTAAGACTTCAAATAAACTTATATTTAGTCTTTTTTGTTAGGTTTAATATGTCTCAAATTTCAATTATTATTCCAACTTTAAATGAATCTGAGTCAATAGATAAAACATTAAATTCGCTACTGGCTATTTTGAAAGAAGGTAATGAACTTATAATTGTTGATGGAGGTAGTAATGACGATACGCTCTTAAAATGCAAGAAATACACAGATAAAATATATACGGCTAATAAAGGTCGAGCCATTCAAATGAATGCGGGAGTTGATAAAGCTACAAATGATATTCTTTTGTTTCTGCATGCAGACACATTAATGCCGATAAATTTTATTGCTGAAATTTTAGCAGCACTTAAGGCTAATAATAAATGGGGGTTTTTTAAAGTTAAATTCACAAGTCGTCACTTACTATTACGTTTAGTATCTACGTTAATGAATGCACGTTCTTGCCTAACCAAGATTGCTACCGGTGACCATACAATATTTATTGAAAAAGAACTATTTGAAGAGATTGGCGGTTATAAAGAAATATCCTTAATGGAGGACATTGAGTTATCACTTTCATTAAAAAAACATTCAAAACCGTACTGTGTAAATGCATTTGTTACGACTTCAAGTCGAAAGTGGGAGAGCAATGGAATAATAAAAACAATTTTACTTATGTGGAAAATTCGTTTTTTGTATTTCTTTGGTGTATCCCCACAAAAATTAGTTAATATTTATTATAAATAATGCAATACCGTTATCCCACAATTAAGATCTTAATCTTTACAAAACCTCCATTAGCAGGGAAATGCAAGACTCGTCTTATTCCTTGTTTGGGCGAACAGGGTGCAGCACAGTTACAAGAATCATTGTTGCTTAAAATAATATCGGATCTTATAGAGTTTAATCTCTGTCCTTTTGAAATATGGCAAAGTGAAGAATCAAATTACTTTAAACAACTTCAGGTCGCCTCTGAGCTTGTAATTAATACACAGCAGGGCAATGATTTAGGTGTGAGAATGTCAAATGCGATTTCGCATAGTTTGTTAGTTAGCGAAGGGGTTCTTATCATTGGATCAGACTGCGCGGAATACTCCAAAAACTATTTTGAGAAAGCTATAAAATGTTTATTAAACCAAAAATCAGTAATCGGGCCTGCGTACGATGGAGGCTATTTATTAATGGGTTTAACTAGACTGTATCCTCAATTATTCCAAAATATTAAGTGGGGAAGCTCTCAAGTACTTGAAAGAACGCTTAATACTTTTAACAATCTATCTTTGGCATATACCACTCTAGAGCCCCTTCATGACATAGATACACCAGAAGACTTGCCGCTTTTACGAAAAATAGAGCCTAATTTATTTTCTAATTAGCCATAAAAAACACAGTATAATCAAAGAGTTAGCTATGTGCTAATATTTTGCTTCCATTTAGGCAATATAATCTATTATAATCAAGTAGTTAGGATTGTAACGATTTGCATCCTAAAATACAAAAAAGCCAGAAAAACCGTGAAAATGTTAGTTTTTAACCATAAATATCATGTGTAATTGTGTATCATATACACTATTAAACAACTGAAATGTAATATTCCAAAATGTATTTAGAATTTTTCAATTTAAAAGAGCGTCCATTCAAACTGAATTCAGACCATCGTTTTCTTTATAATAGTGCGGGGCATTCAGCTGCACTTTCTACTTTTAAAAAGTTAATCCGTTCTGATACAGATACTTTGTGTGTTCTTACTGGAGAAATTGGTTCAGGCAAGACGACCCTTAGCCAAGCTTTCATATCAGACCTTGGTCCAGGCTATTTAATTGCAAAAATTCATCAGACACAATTGACTCAAATTGAATTTTTACAAATGTTGCTCCTCGAATTTGGAATTAACTTATTTGTTAATAGTAAATCTGAATTAATTGAAAAATTAAATGAATTCTTACTAGAACAACAATATGCTAAAAAGAAAGTCATACTTGTAGTTGATGAATCACAAAATTTAAAAACAGATGTTTTAAAACTTATTGGTGATTTATCTCAATTACAATCTGTGAATGGAACACCCCTAATTAAAATCATTTTAATGGGGCAACCTGAATTCGGTCAAACTTTAGACTTACCCGAATTATCCTCTTTGAAAAGTAAGGTTAAGTCACGCTATCATTTAGAGGCTATGCTAAAAGAAGAAATTAAGGGGTACATCTCTCACCGTCTTGAAATCGCAGGTTCTGATAACACAGTTGAGTTTACTTCTGACGTGATTCCACTAATATATCTTTACACTGGTGGGCGAGCACGCTTAATTAATGTTTTGTTTGATCATGCTTTATTAGCCGCGTATGTAGAAAACAAAAAATTAGTTAATTCTGGAATCGTTGAAGCCGCTGTTGAAGAATTACAATGGGTTCCATTTGGCATGGAACCAACAGGTAAAATATTTAAATTTACAGAAACTAAAATCAGTAATGCATTTGAGTTTTTTATCATCGTTAGCAAAGATGGTGATTTTGTTGAAGAACATATCATTAATAAAAAACGATTACACATCGGTCGACATTCAGATAATGATATTCGTATTAAAAGTGACAAAGTAAGTCGTCAGCATGCAATTATTATTTACCATGAAAATGAATTTTTTATGCGTGACATGAACAGTAAAAATGGTACGTTTATCGATAAGAAACGTATAGATATGCAACAACTTACAGATGGTTCTGTTGTTAATATTGGTGAGTATGATTTAATCTTTAAAGCTAAAAATGTTACAGCTAAGAAAGATAGCAATGAAAATATTAATATAATGGATATTCCCCAACAAGCATAAGCGGTTTGTAGTACACCATATGATAATTATAAAATTAAAATGTGAGTTAGGGCATTACTTTGAAGGTTGGTTCAAAGATGACTCTGAATTCAAAAAACAATTAAGCTCAGAAATGATTGAGTGTCCAAACTGTGGATGCAGTGATGTGTTGGATGCTTCTTCAGTTATCATAAATACCCCCTCAGTTGTTAATAATCAAGAAATTAAAATGATATCGGAACAATTTATTGATGAAATGTCTAATCACATTGAATCAAAATTCCGTTTTGTTGAGGGCAATACTCCTACTTTTTCAATTAATTTGCATAACGATTCTATTCAAGATGAAATTATCGATTTGAGTGAGGAAAGTATGTCTACTCTTTTATCTTCTCTTAAAATTGCTGCAAAAGATAAGATACATTAAAGTACTTTTTCGAACGAACCTTCTTTCTATTTTTCACCTCCTGTTGTATATCCCCTTTTATTTTTGTTAATAAATCACCGCCTGTCTTTCCTTTGTCGGAATAGAGCTCTAAATTTATATCATTGAATGCGGTAACTAATGTATCTGTTAAGCAGTACTTTAATCTATAATTTTTTAGCCATTCATTTGTTGATAAGTTGATAGGCCAATCTTCAGCTCTTGAAATATAAGCTAATGACTGTTTAATATCAAAAATCGATGTTGCTTGATGAATCGAGCGGAAGAATTTTTTATAGTATTTGTACTTATTTATATTAGCAACAACAAATCTGAAGATGCTAACTATTATTATGTAACTTATGAAAAGTAGAATTACAAATAAAACAAGCTGTAAAAACCAATTGATGACCAATAGTTTCTCATGTTTGAACGTCAATAATTTAAGTTTACCTTGTTTAGGATCGAAATATTGAATTCCAACATCTTTGATTGGTGTCAAGCCACTTTGAAGTGGCGTAAATGATATTGCAACGGTTTTCAATCCATGAATACTATGTGAGTCAACGGCTGTTTGCATTGATGTTTTTAAGTGGGAATATTGTATATCGGATGAATTTAAGTTGTTATATAGCTGCGATATAGAAGGTAACCATTTTGCAGGGATTCCTGAAGCAGATAATTTGTACTGAACAATGGCTGTTGTGGTAGGTTGCATAAACGGCTTTGGTATGTCGATATAACTTGCATTAAGGCTGATAACTCCAATCGGTGTAGTAGGGTTTACGTATACTGGTAGCTTCTTAATATTAAATTCCACTTTAGCGAAATTAAAACGGTAACGTGGTACACCATCTTTTACATAATTTATCTGAGGTAATGTGAGTTTTATATTTTGCTTGTATAAAAAATAAATCGCCCAACCAAAAGTATGCTTATACTTAGTGGCGCCATTTTTGTTTATTTTTTTTGTGGATTGTTTTAACAGGTAACTTTCCGTTCCTGCTTGAGTAATGTTTTTGCTATTTAAGATAATGTCTTTATCTGATGTTATTATGCTGACCATTACCTGCGTTTGCTCTCGCTCCCATGGTGTATTCTTTATGTTTCTACGTTCAATTACAATAGGGTCTCCCTTAGATGTGAGCGGATGAGTCACTATTATTTTATGTGTAGATGTTTCGTGGCTGCCCCATGTAAGCGATGGAATAATTAATGTTCCAGTACCTAATGTTTTTGCTTTTATTTTATATACCTGATATCTACTCTCATCTTTCAATAAAATTGTAGAGTATCGAACTAGAGTATCTAACGGCTTTAGAAATTCATTAATGTTTACATTAAGGCCTTTTTGTATAGTTAAATACATATTTAGAGGTTTACCATATTCAATGCTGCTATTTTTTATCTCCAAGTTAATTTCACTATTATGAGTGTTAGCATTTACTGGGAACACTAAAACGTTTAAGAGAATAAATAGGAATAGTGAGAATTTGGCTACCATGGGTTAACGCCATCCTTAGTATGCGGCTCGATAACGGGTGCAGGAAATCCTTCCTCTATTTCAAATAATCTTTTCCACAAATTAAAGTCATCTATTTTTTCTTGCTTGACAAGTATCTCAACCATATCGATTGTTGTATGATCATATTTCCATTGTGAATTTGTTCTATTGTCATATATTTTTGGTGAGCTAATGATTGAATGAGTGATGCCACGTTGAATTAATTTGTTTAATAGTTTGTTTGAAATAGGTAAATCATACAATGCTTGCGCTTGTTCGTCTTCATCGCTTGATAACGTTACCTTTGAGTTTCCGATTTCAGTTCCATCTTCTATTTTGGCGGATTTTGGTCCCGTACCAGGTTTGGTGCCACCGGTTTTCCCATTACGTAGTGCAATTGCTCTTTTAACATTTTCGTTTATGGTTATTGCATATTGAAGGTTTATTTTTGCCTTTGTTTGATGTGGTTCATAGAGTAAAACATCTTGGTATATTGATATGGCTTGTTCATAATCACCAATAATATAATAAGTATTTGCGAGATTGAATAATGCCGAAGCTCTTTGTTTATCTGTTGTAGCTGAGTGAATAGATTTATTATACAAATGCAGAGCTTTGGCATAATTTTTTTGTTTATAGACGGAATTTGCTTGACCAATAAAACCTCGATATCCGTCTAGCTTCTTATATAATGCTTCCGATTTAATATAATTATTATTAGAATACTGAGTGTTAGCCATTTCAAGATCATTGGCTTTTACCTCGTTTGTAAGGAAAAAGCTTGATGAGACAATTATCAATAATAAACAGGATATTTTTCCTTTATCAGTTGTAATATTTTTATAAAATTTTTCGCTTTTACGTATAATTTTATACCGAAGCGTTGATAAATAAAAAAGCAACAAAGATGGTACTAAGAACCAATGGTACACTTGCTGCCAAACAATAATGGTTTTTTCTGTATGCTCTATCTCAGCAATATTATCTGAGCTGATTATTTTCTTAATGTCAGACTGTTTTATATCCCCCTTAATACGAATATATTGACCATTAAATTTTTCTGCTATAGCTTTAAGTTTAGTCTCTACTAAACGACTTTTAATTGGTTTGTTCTTAAATGTTAACCAACTTCCATCCTTAGCGGGTATTGATTGACCATCCAGCGTACCCACACCTATAGTCGTGACAGGTGCATCAACAGAAACTATTTGCAAAGAATTATTTTTTTCTTCATCCATAAAATCGCCATCACTGACTAAAACGATTAATTTATTTTGTATTTTTGAATCTGTTAATTGTTTGTCTGCGAGCTTCAGCCCTGATAAATACTGCGAACCCTCAACGGGTAGCATGTTGGGTCGTATTGATGGAAGTATATTGAGAATAATGTTGTCATCATAGGTTAATGGAATCGCGATATGCGCGTTATTAGCGTAGACAACTAAACTAAATAAGTTTTTTTTTGTTAGCGCTAGTGTTTTCTCAATGATGAGTTTCGCTTTTGTAATACGATCAGGGTATACATCTTGAGATAACATAGATTTGGAAATATCCAGGACAAATACAATCGCGTTATTATATTTAACGTTATTATCAAATGACCTCTCGTCTTTAATTATTCTTGGTCCCGATAAGGCAATACAGAACAGTAACCAAGTAATGATAGGGATGGTTTTACCATCAATTAACCTTTGAGATAGCTTTTTATTAGAATTACTGATTACCCACGGCTGTAATGCTTTATCACAATATTGGTTTATTGACAGTTTTGAAGCGAATTTAGAAAATAAGATAAGAAATAGAGGCGTTAACCCTATGAGTAATAGATATGGTTGCTTGAAATAAAGTAATAACTCAGCCATTACTGATCCTATAACGTATGTTACCGAGAAAGTATTGAAAAAAAATAAGTATGAGAGACAATGCTAGTGGCCATTGAAATAGTGGTGTTTTAATGTATTCAGGCTTTAATAATATTTTAGATTTTTTAGTTTTTAATATTTCTTGGATAGTCTCATTTAAAGAATCAGTATTCTTTGCCCAGTAAAATTTCCCATTGGCCGAGGCGGCTATCGATTTTAGTCGCTCAAAACTTGCAGGGTGATAGATTAGAGTTGAGCTATCAACATCAGATTTTTTGTATGAGCTTGCCCCAATAGCCACAACAAATAATCTGTAACCTATATCACCTATATAGCGGGCTATTGCATCTGGATCGACGTCACGTGGCGGACGCAATATATCAGTAATTAAAACAATGGTAGGTTTATCTAAGTTTGATTTATCAGATTTATTATTGTGGAGATAATTTAATGTATACAGCAGTGCTTTTTGTGGATTGCTTGTTCTACCCGTTAACGTTGCATCAATGCGAGGTATCATCTGTTTAATTAAATTTGTATCCGTCGTTAGCGGTAGTAATGTATGCGCGCTTTCCGAAAAGGTAACAATACCTATGCGATTACCTGATAACTTATTCGCGAAGTTTAATAAAACGCTTTTCACCATTGTTAATCGTTCAACACGCTTTTTATCAATAAAATAATCTTGAAGAACCATGCTGACAGCATTATCAACAACAAAAATAATGTCGCGATTATTGGGTGGGGTGGGTAATTGTTCGCCGGTCTGATATGGTCCAGCTAATGATAAAAATAACAGGCCTGATATAATTAAATAGTATATTTTTTGCGGGATATTTAGTGTTTTTTTCTTTTTGTCTTTCTGAGAGTAAATGATGTCTTCAATGGCTTTATAATACGTGTGCTTGTAAGTATATTTATGATGAATACGCTGTAGTAGGTTTACAACCTTAAATCGTTTAAAGCTTATAATAATGGCTATAACAATAAATATGTATAGCCATATTGGCTGAGTTAATTCCGTAGATATAATGTATTGATAGTAATCCATTGGTTGTTACAGCCATTTCCATAATATGCGCAACGATTTCATAATTTGATCGTGATTAATATCGTCTTTAGCATAATACGCATTAAGTAAAATATACCTTTGGTTGTTAATTATTCCCTTGTTTTCTTCTTTGACTTTAATCTTACTATTCCGAGTGATTTTTTCGAAAGAAAATAACTGTAAAATCTTCTTTATATATTCCCGTGAAAAATTGGTCTTTTTCAACTTATAGGTTATAAATAAAAATTTTATCTTAGTGGGAATATTGAAATATTTTGCTGTGATCCAAAATACAGTAACAAACAACACTAGTGCACTGATGTAGTCAAATGCAGAGTATGTAGCAGCCTTTAAATCAGGCTCGATTATATCAATCCATGAATAATTTGGCGTTGAATCTGTTTTCATTGTAAAAACCTAGAACACATCATCGGTTGTTGTATATTGTTGAAAACTTATGCCCATGCTGGTGCATTTGTTTTTGAAGTTAGCGAAATGTTCATTTGTTTTTTTGTAATATGCCTCAATAATACTTTTGTTATTGCAGTTGATTTCGATAGGCGTAATATCAGAGTCATTTTGAATGTTAAAAATTCCTTTCGAAGGTAAATTTATCTCAATCGGATCTTGGATTTGTATAATCGTTATTTTATATCGTTGACTTAAGTTATATAAACTGGAAACAGTTTCTTCATTCATATCGTGAAGGTCGCTGATTATAATTAACTCAGTACCATCGGTTAATTTTAGTTTACTTAATATATCATTAAGTGCTGGGATAGGCGTATTTTCTATTTCTGCGGTAGAGGGAGTGTTTAATGTGTCAATAAACGAAAGAATAGAGTTGGAATTACTGTATGTTGTATGCCAAGTTGTTTCATTGGCCAGTTGAACGCCACTTACCGTTTGCTGTTGATGCATAGCGTGTAGCAAGGCGGAAATAGCAAATTTTAAAGCTTGTTTTATTTTAAGTTGTTTTCTAGTTCCAAAGTACATATTAGAACGCTGATCAAATAATAAATACGTTGATGGCCGTTTGTCCTCATTATATATATTCACATAAAGCTGTTGGGTGCGTGCAAAGGTACGCCAATTTATATTTCTTGAATCGCTACCTGGTTCGTAGGGTTTATTTTCTTCAAAATCTATACCTGTTCCACGTCTCCTTGATTGCAAATCGCCTGCCATATTTTCGCCTGACGAGCGTAAAGATTCAGTGAAATTTGCATGAGAGTTTTTCGCTTTCTTTTGTATAGTATTAATTTCACTTTTGCTTAAAGAAGTGTAATTTCCATACTTATGAGTTAATGATGATTTAAAAAACATAGCGAAAATTATGGAATGGCAACGATATCAATAATTTTATTTATCATTATATTCGCAGTGATATTATTCGCTTTTGCTGTAAAGCTTGGAATGATACGGTGACGTAAAATATCGGGGGTGACTTCAATAATATCATCAGGAATTAAGTAGTCGCGGCCATTCAAGTAAGCCAGTGCACTAGCAGCTCGTAATAGCGATATAGAGGCACGAGGTGAAGCTGGCGATTCGATATAACCATCCCAATCTCTATTTATTTTTTTAATATCTCGAGTTGCTGTAACAATATTAACAACATACTTTTCTAGTGATTCTTCAACATGTATTTCTGCAACTTGTCGACGTGCCTTTAATACAGTTTCGGGTTGCAATAAACCAGATCTCAGTAAATTGTCATCGCCAAAATGTGTTAGTCGATCGCGTTTTAAAATAAGCAGTTCATCATCATTCGATGGGTAATCAATGACAACATGTAATAAGAATCGATCGAGTTGTGCTTCGGGTAATGGGTAAGTACCCATTTGTTCTAGTGGATTTTGGGTGGCCATTACAAAAAACAAGTCGGGTAGGGTATGTGTAATGCTTCCTACCGAAACTTGATGTTCTCCCATTGCTTCCAACAAAGCAGACTGTACTTTTGGTGGTGCACGATTAATTTCATCCGCTAATACAATTTCATTAAAAAGTGGACCTTGTGAGAATTTAAATTCACTTGTTTTTGGGTCGAATACATCACTGCCAGTTATATCAGAAGGCATTAAATCAGGTGTAAATTGAATTCGCTGGAAATTCGCATGAACACCACTTGCAAGTGCCTTAACAGCAGTTGTTTTAGCTAAACCAGGCGGGCCTTCTAGTAACAAGTGACCGCCGGTTAATAAACCAATAATAAGCCTATCGATGAGAGCGGATTGACCAATAATAACGTCCTGTAGATCGTCTCTTAACTTCGCTAGAGCACTTTGTGTGTTTTCCATCTGAATGGTGACCTTATACAGCTTTTAAAGCTTTATTTTTTATATTTTTTATTAATTTTAGTACTTTCAATAAGTTAAAGTATAGATAGTAAGACACTATAAGTCCTAAATATATTCCAATTCTTTTCTATTATAACTATTATCTTACTTTTCATTGCAATTTGCCTCAAATCTATCCGTGCAAAATCATTGGCTATAGTCCAGGCTGTAAACTTACGGCTCATTCTTGGGGTTTAACGGATGAAGATTTTCCACTAGAAGTTGAATATGCCAGCAGGCGCACCGGAAGTTATTAAGCTTCAAATGAAAGGTTATAAGTAGTGGCGGCTAAACCTCTCTATTATTTCTAGAAAGCGTTTCAATAATAGGGCAGTGCGTATCACCGTTTGTATTACAAGAATGAATTAAGTTATCTAATGTTTTTCGTAGGTTGGTTAAATCTTTAATTTGGGTGTTTATAATTCCACGTTTTTCTTCTGCGCGTTTTTTTATGTCGGCACAATCTCCATCCCCCATTGCCAATAAGTCTGCAATTTCTTTTAAACTAAAACCTAACTTTTGTGCGCGTTTTATAAAATGAATTCGATTAATAATGCTAATGTCATATTGGCGATAACCGGTTTGTGGCTTTGCTGGTTCCGTAATAAGGTGTTTGCGTTGGTAGTAGCGAATGGTTTCAATATTCACATCAGCAGCACGGGCTAATAGACCTATAGTGAGCGTGTTTTTTTGCATATTATTACTCGTATATTTTCTGTAACGATAACGATAACGGTACTGTAGATAGTAGCGTTAGTTTAATAATTCTCGCAAATTTTTGATAGTATATCTGCAAACTTCTGTGTAGCAGGACCAATTTGATTAAGGTCGGCGTGCACAAGATACAAGATAGCTGTACTACGTTGTCCTTCTGCTAACGGTAATATTTTTAGTTCGTTGTTCTCAATCTTTTCTGCATTTAATTTTTCAGGTAACCAGCCAAAACCAAGCCCGTTACTAATTAATTTATGCGCAGACTCTGGGCTGGTGACTGTCCACCGACTTGTATCACTTATCCATCCTGAGTCGATTCCTTTGCTTCCTGAATCACTTAAAATTATATGCGTTTCACGGTTTAAGTCGTCGCTGGTAAGCGTTCTTCCTAGTTGGTGTAAAGGATGCTCCGGATTGGCTACAGCCACAAAAGTCACTTGAATAAGTTCTGACCCTAAAAAACCTTGAGGAATAAATGGCGTAATAACAAGGTCCGCATTGCCATTAAGTAATACGTCTTCCGCACCTGACAAGACTACTTCTTCTAATCGTACTCTGGTTTTGTGTCCAATCGTCTTAAAGTGTTTTAAAGATTGTATAATTAATTCAGTTGGAAATGCGGCTTCAACAGCGACACGTATTTCAGACTCCCAACCTTGTTCTATATGTTTCGCTTGCTGCTCAATGGCGCTGGCATCGGTGAGTAGCTGTCGTGAACGTTGTAGCATAATCTTTCCAGCATCGGTTAGTACGGCTTTTCGTCCTTCAATATGCAATACACGCAAGCCTAATAAATCTTGTAACTTATTAACCGCATGACTGACGGATGACTGGCTGCGATTAAGCTTATCCGCCGCCTGCGCAAAACCACCATGCTCTACGACGGCCTGAAATGCTCGCCACTGATCCAAACTTACCTTTGGGATATTCATAAACTAACTATACATCTATTAATTAGATTGATAAAGGCGAAATAATGCGCTTTTATATCTAATTAATTGAGCCATAATAGAACTATCAACAATACCCAACTAGGAGAAAGTGATGAAAGATACGACAGATGTAGTAGCACGCGTTTTATTAGGATTAATCTTTGTAATGGCCGGTTTTAGCAAGATTGGTGGATATGATGGTACCGCAGGCTATATGGATAGCATGGGCGTGCCAGGTAGTTTACTACCCTTGGTTATCCTTTTAGAAGTAGTGGGTGGCTTAATGGTCATAACAGGATTTAAAGCGAAGTGGGCAGGCTATGCATTAGCAGGCTTTACATTAGCTGCGGCTTTCCTCTTCCACTTTAATTTTGAAGATCAAATGCAGTCTATTCTATTTATGAAAAACTTAGCGATAACGGGTGGTTTATTACTCTTAGCTGTACATGGTACGGGTCGATGGAGCTTAGATAGTAAGTTTTCTAAATAATTATTTTAAACAGCATCTTCATTATTAACAGGAAGATGCTGTTTTTAATTAAACTTCCAAGGATATTATTATGGGTATGTTAATTAATGGTAAGCCTGTTGAAAACTGGCTAGAAAAAGAAATTGACGATGGCGAATTTAAGCGCATGGAGTCTAGCTTTAGAAGTTGGGTAACCGTTGATGGTGCTGCGGGTCCAACAGGAAATGAGGGCTTTAAAGCTGAAGCGGATCGTTACCATCTATATGTATCCGAAGCTTGTTCTTGGGCGCATCGAACTATTATTTTTAGACGTTTGAAAGCATTGCAAAATATTATTAGTGTTTCGTATGTTGAAGCTGAAATGTTTGATGATGGCTGGACATTTTCGGACGAGGGTAAGTACAAAGATACACTGTATGGAAATGGTTATGTTTACGAACTATATCAACAAGCTAAAGCCGATTTTACCGGACAAATAACCGTACCTATTCTTTGGGATAAAAAATTAAAGACGATAGTCAATAATGAATCATCTGAAATTATTAGAATGTTAAATTCATCGTTTAATGCTTTTACAGATGTGAAAACAGATTTTTACCCAGAAGATAGTCGTAATAAAATTGATACTATAAATGAACCCATTTATAACAATATAAATAATGGCGTATACCGTTGTGGTTTTGCAACAACACAACAAGCCTATGAATTAGCTTTTGATAGGCTCTTTAGTGAATTAGATAAAGTTGAAAAAACATTGTCTACGCAAAGATATCTAACCGGTAATCAATTAACCGAAGCGGATTGGCGTTTATTTACAACATTGATTCGTTTTGATGCGGTGTATGTTGGACACTTCAAATGTAATTTAAAACGTATTAATGATTACCCGAATTTATCAAATTTTGTACGTGAGTTATATCAAGTCGAAGGCATTGCAGACACTGTTGATTTTGATTATATCAAACGACATTATTATTTTAGCCATACTAGCGTTAACCCAACGCAAGTTATACCTAAAGGCCCAGCGCTTGATTTTAATGCGTCGCATGATCGAGCAACAAAATATGGAGGTGTGTAATGACGTTAGCAATTCGTAATGTATCAGTTGTACCAGAAGGTGATGGCGTGGATGTTAAACGTTTATTTCCTTTACGGGGTTTTATGAATTTCGATCCCTTTGTGTTGTGGGATCATTTTAACATAGGGCCTGGCCATGGATTCCCGGATCATCCTCACCGTGGATTTGAAGCCATTACTTATATGTTTGAAGGTGGAATGAACCATAAGGATAATTTAGGCAATGCTTCTTTTGTCACCCCAGGTGGTGCGCAACGATTTACTGCTGGTAAGGGGTTAGTTCACTCAGAAATGCCTGCGGATAAAGGTGATAGCAATGGTATCCAATTGTGGATTAACTTATCACAGGCACTTAAACAAGTAGAGCCAGATTATCAACAGGTCGATAATAATGATTTCCCTGTCGTAACTTTTGAGGGGGGTAGTGCAAAAATTATTGTCGGTGAAAATTCACCATTAAAATTGAAAACAGACGTAATTTATCAACACGTACAATTAGATAAAAATGCGAAGTACACAGTCGACATTAAGTCAGGTATGCGCGGTATTGTCTATATATTAAACGGTGAAATCTCTGCGAATGATAAATTGGCCAGTGCAGATCAAGCTTTATTTATTGAAAATAGTGATAAACTCAAGTTAACCGCGAGTGCGGATAGTGAGTTTATGCTTTGTATGGGGCGCCCACATAGAGAGCCGATTCACCAACATGGCCCCTTTGTTGATTAATTCGCCAGAAGTTGTTTGATCCGTATCAATTGCCACGTTCATTTTGGGTGGCATTTTGATACAAAAGATATTTTATATAGTAAATTTATGTAATATGTTTATGATACATATCACTACTATATACAAAGAATGTCAAAAATATGAATCTTAACTTAAAGTCTCTGCCAGGAAGGTTTTATACCTTCATATGGGATACGCCAACAGGAGAAATACCGGCTAAATATCGTCCTTTTATTAGCACTTTAAGAATAGGTCATCTTGTTATTAGAGATTTATTAGATGGCCAACTCACCTTACGATCAATGGGTTTGGTTTATACAACTTTACTTGCGATGGTGCCATTGCTTGCGGTGAGTTTTTCGGTGTTAAAAGGCTTCGGTGTGCATAATCAACTAGAGCCCATCATGCTTAACTTACTTGCACCCCTTGGAGATAAAGGTGCAGAAATTACACAACGTATAATAAGCTTTGTCGATAATATTAAAGCCGGTGTACTAGGTTCGATGGGGTTAGCACTTTTACTATATACCGTTATATCTTTACTGCAAAAAATTGAACGAGCTTTCAATTATGCATGGCGTGTTAGCGCAACGCGCCCATTAGCACAACGCTTTAGTGACTACCTAAGTGTTGTGTTAATAGGGCCTGTTTTAATTTTTACCGCGATTGGTATGACAGCATCCGTTAGTAGTGCCGGTTTAATAAAAGATGCAATGGAAATCGAAGCGCTTGGTGTGGTTCTTACTTTTTTTGGACGCTTAATCCCATACATTTTAATTATAATCGCCTTCACCTTGATATATATTTTTGTACCTAATACTAAAGTGAAGTTCAAGTCTGCGCTTATCGGCGGCATTGTTTCAGGTATTTTATGGGAAACATCTGGCTGGGTATTTGCCACTTTTGTATTAACTTCCTCAAAATATACCGCTATTTATTCTGCCTTTGCAACTTTAATTATTTTTATGATCTGGTTGTACCTAAGCTGGTTAATCCTACTTATTGGTAGCAGTATCGCTTTTTATCACCAACACCCTGAACAGCGTAACTTGCAGTCTCGTATACTTCGCTTAAGTAATCGTATGCGAGAAAAAGTTTCTTTACTCATAATGTCGTTAATTGGTCAGCACTATTACCATAATAAAGCAGCTTGGACGCTTGAAGCTTTATCAAATAAAATCAATGTTGGCATTGAAGCTATTGGCTTGCTGGTCGAGAATCTTGTTCACTCAAATTTATTAGTTAAAACAGAAGGTGAACCAGCCTATTTACCTGCACAAGCACCAGAAACAATTAAGTTAGATGATTTAATTATTTCAATTCGCAAAGCGGGAGAATCGTCTTACCTTAAACTTGAAAAGCTACCTCAAGCAGATGTTATTGATACGCTTTATTCAGATATGGAATTAGGTATGATCGATGCTGTGAAAGGTAAAACATTGCGTGACATATCATTGCCTAGTGAACATTAAGTTTTCACGATAGTAAAAGTATTTAACACGGAGTAATATTTATGTTTAAACGTCATCGTATTATTACCATTAGTGTACTCGTACTAATTGTGGTTATTGCTTTTTTTAGTTGGTTAAAACGTCCTAAACCCGTCGCTATAATCATTGCAAAAGTAGAGCAGGGCGAAGTACAACGAACTGTTACTAATACAAGAGCAGGAACACTTAAAGCTTGCCGAAGAGCAGGCTTGTCACCCGCTATTGGAGGACAGATTGCTCGTTTACCTGTACGTGAAGGTGACAAAGTAAAAAAAGGTGACGTACTGCTAGAAATGTGGAATGACGATCTTCTTGCTCAAGTTGCTTTAGCTAAAAGTGAAATCCTTGCCAGTAAAGCACGTATTAAAGAAGCGTGTGTTACCGCAGCCGTTGCAAAAAAAGACGCTAACAGATTGACTAAGCTACTTAAAAAAGGCCTTACCTCTAATGAAAGTGCCGACAGTGCCGTCGGTATTTCTAAAGCCAAACAAGCCGTCTGTCAGGCGTCCAAATCTTCTGCCGAGGTTAGCCAAGCAAGACTAGACGTCGCACATGCTAATCTTGAGCGAACAAAACTAAAAGCTCCCTTTGATGGAACCGTCGCAGAAATTATTGGCGAACTAGGTGAATTTGTTACTCCATCACCTATCGGTGTTGCGACACCACCTGCTGTTGATATTATTGATACAAGTTGTTTATATGTTCTCGCACCGATTGACGAAGTTGATGCGCCAGAAATTAAAGCCACTATGCCCGCACGAATTTCCTTAGATGCTTATAATAAAAAATTCTTTAATGGTACGGTACGTCGAATAGCACCTTATGTATTAGATAGAGAAAAACAAGCTCGAACAGTTGATATTGAAGTTAATATTGTTGTTGAAAGCGACAAGTTAAATATGCTGCCTGGATACAGTGCGGATGTTGAAATTATTATTGATTCTCACAAAGACGTATTACGAATTCCAACAGAAGCGTTACTGGAAAATCAAAAGGTTTTTATCTTTGATAGAGAGAATGAAGTTATACTCGAACGAGAGGTTAAAACAGGCTTAAGTAACTGGAAGTATACTGAAGTTATAGACGGGTTAAAAAAAGGAGAAGAAATAGTTACCTCAATTGATCGAGATGGTGTGGAAGATGAAGCCTATGTTCGCCTCGAAGTTGAGAAATAAGTTTTCATCTTATGATTAAGCTAGAGAATATTCAGCGACACTTTCAAGTAGGTGATCAGATTGTTCGCGCCTTAGATAATATCAATTTAACGATAAATGATGGTGAGTATATTTCTATCATGGGGCCATCTGGTTCAGGTAAGTCAACCTTATTGAATTTACTTGGTTTATTAGATAGCTCTACGTCAGGAAAATATTATCTTAACGATAAAAATATTACCGAGTTAAATGAAGATGAGCAAGCAAGTACACGCAATAAAAACATCGGATTTGTTTTCCAAACATTCCATTTAATACCTCGTTTAACTGCAGCGGAAAACATTGAGCTACCATTAGTTCTCGCAAGCGTACCGGAAGCAAAAAGAAAACAACGTGTTGAGAAAGCATTGAATGATATGAACTTGATGGAACGAGCTCACCATAAACCAGACCAATTGTCGGGAGGCCAACGGCAACGAGTTGCTATCGCAAGAGCCACTATATCTCAACCATCAATTTTGCTAGCTGATGAACCTACAGGAAATCTGGATCAGAAATCAGGTACCAACGTAATTGAGACTTTAGAATATCTTAATCAACAAGGTATCACCTTAATCGTAGTGACACATGACGAAGCACTTGGGGCAAGGTCAACACGTTCCATTAGAATGCTAGATGGCCGTATAGAATCTGATACTGTTGAATCTAAAAATAACATGCCGGTGTAAACAATGTTATTAATGCGTGATGCAATCCATTTCTCTTGGCAAGCACTTAGCGCTAATACAATGCGTACTTTCCTAATGTTACTCGCCATGAGTATTGGTGTAGGTTCGGTTGTTGTATTAACCGCATTAGGCGAAGGTGCGCGTAATTATGTTACGGCTGAGTTTTCAGCACTTGGCACTAACTTAATCATTGTTATTCCAGGTCGCAGTGAAACAAGCGGCGGTAATACATCAACAATGATCGGTGTTACCGAACGTGATCTTACCATTGATGATGCTATTTCACTTACACGCCATCCAAAAGTAAAACGGATAGCGCCATTAAATATTGGTGCTGCAGAAGTATCTTGGCAGGGACGTAAGCGTGAAGTGACTATTCAAGGTTCAAGTCATGAATTACTTAAGTTACGCCAATGGAAGATGTCGCAAGGTAGTTTTTTACCTGCATTGGACTTAAATCGTGCTAAATCGGTTTGCGTGATAGGTTCAAAAGTTCGCACTGAAATATTTGGCGCACATTCAGCACTCGGTCAATGGATTCGAATAGGTGATAGGCGTTTCCGCGTTATTGGAATATTAGATTCAGACGGTCAATCACTTGGGTTTGATGTGGGTGATACGGTGATAATTCCTGTTGCCTCAGCTCAATCTCTTTTTAATGCACCATCCCTATTTAGAATATTTGTTGAAGTTAAAACACGCAAAGCAATTCCTAAAGTAATAGATTTTATAAAAACTACGATACGTAATCGTCATCAAGGCGATGAAGATGTAACCGTCATAACTCAAGATGCTGTTCTTGCAACGTTTGATCGTATTCTTAGTGCGCTTACCTATGCTGTAGGAGGAATAGCGGCAGTAAGTTTGGGGGTGGCGGGCATTTTGATTATGAATGTTATGTTAGTAACCGTATCACAACGCACGAGTGAAATAGGTTTATTAAAATCACTAGGGGCATCGGCAAAAGCAATTCTAAGTCTAATACTGATTGAAGCAATTTTGCTGTCTTCATTAGGTGCTATGTTGGGTTTTATTATTGGACAAGCTGGCAGTTGGGCGATACGTTATGCCTTTCCAATTTTACCTGCCTACCCGCCAACTTGGGCAACCATTGCCTCTTTGTTGATTGCTCTAATAACAGGTATATTATTTAGTTTGCTACCAGCAAGAAAAGCTTCTCGACTTAATCCTGTCGATGCGCTTGCAAGGCATTAGCAATGTTAGTTAAGGATTTTGTTCGTCTTACCGGCACATCACTTTTTGCGCATAAGCTACGTAGCTTTTTAACCATGTTAGGTATTACCGTAGGTATTACTGCTGTTGTTTTATTAACGTCAATGGGCGAAGGCTTGTATAAGTTTGTTCTTTCTGAATTCACTCAATTTGGCACAACTCTCGTAGGAATAAATCCGGGTAAAGTTACAACCCATGGAATGAGTATGGGTGTTTTTGGAAGTGTTCGACCGTTAACAATTGAAGATGCTGAAGCTTTAAAAAAACTTCCCTTTGCAAAATCAGTTGTGCCATTAGTGCAAGGTAATGCAGAAGTGGAGGGCAATCAACGTACCCGACGCACAACGGTTTATGGCGTTGGAAGTGCTTTTCCTGAAACGTTTAGTATGAATGTTGGTGCAGGTCGTTTTTTACCAGATGATGATCCCTCTGCACCACGTGCTTTTGTTGTACTGGGTTTTAAAGTTAAACAAGAACTTTTTGCTACTAAAAACCCACTTGGTGAACGCATACGTATTGGTGGCGAACGATATCGAGTGATTGGTACAATGGAAGCGAAAGGGCAAGTACTTGGCTTTGACTTAGATGATACGGTGTATATACCTGCTGCACGTGGGTTGTCTTTATTTAACAGAGATGGCTTGATGGAAATTGATTTGTTATATCAAGAAGGAACGCAAACCAAACATGTTGTAAAAGGCATTAAACGAATACTTGAAGCCCGTCATGGTAGTGAAGATTTTACCATAACAACGCAAGAACAAATGCTCGATGTACTGGGTTCAATACTGAATGTACTTACATTCGCTGTAGGAGCGATTGGGAGTATTTCTTTATTAGTTGGCGGCATCGGTATTATTACGATTATGACTATTAGTGTGAATGAACGCACGACCGAAATCGGTTTATTACTCGCATTAGGTGCAAAACAAACTCAAATATTATTATTATTTTTAGGTGAAGCAATTGTTTTATCAGCTATAGGGGGATTGTGTGGGTTGGCTTTGGGAATAGGCCTGGCACAGCTACTTCATATTGCATTGCCTGCTTTACCCGTACATACACCTTGGACATTTGTTTTTCTAGCAGAAGGCATTGCCATTTTAATTGGATTGTTGGCCGGGGTAATACCCGCTAAACGGGCAGCAAAGCTCGACCCTGTTGAGGCTTTGCGGTCCGAATAAAACTAACTGTAAGATGGACTAAATTGAAGCCCTGCAAATTCTGAACGTGCAGCATCACAAGACTTTAGTAATGTAAGATAGTTTTTAGCTTCAAGTTCGTTATCAAATGGACCATCATAACCAGTACGGGTTTCGATAAACCATTGTTGTTTAATTTTAATAATTCGTTCTTCGAAAGTATTCATACTTCTTTACCACCCCTGTTTTACTTATGCTTTTGAGTTTAATGGGTTGGTATTCAGCTGTTATTGATCTATATCAATTGATATTTTTAATTATTCGTCTTGTTTTAAACCCTATAATTATAGCGCATTATTAAAATGTCCTACTATTGAAGTCAGGTATGCGAGCAAGATAACCCTAATTCTAAAGAGAAGTGTATAAAGTCTCTTATCAATATAGAAACATTAATAGTTAAATAATTATTTTATGCAAAAAAAAGGGTAGTTAATAACTACCCTTTTTAATATTTACAAAGATAACTTTCTTCTGGGTTTTTCATCACCAAATCTCTTTTTAGCTTTATTTTGACTCGGAGCTTTATCTTTTCTTTTAGATTGAGCATCTGAATCTTTATTCTTCTTACTACCACCTTTACCTTTAGGTTTTTTATCGTTTTTACTCTTATAACGAATCTTACTGTCTTTTGAGCTTTCACCCTTATCTTTATCTAAAGCCGAAATTTGTAATTGCTTCCCGCCTACTCGAACTTTTTTCAAGTCATTGAAAACGTCTTTCGGAATATCATTTGGTAAATCGACAAAGCTATGGTCGTCACTTATATCGATGCGGCCAATAAATTTACTATCAATGCCTGCTTCGTTTGCGATTGCACCAACAATATTGCCAGGTTTCACTTTATTGTCATGGCCAACTTCTAAACGAAAACGTTTCATACCTGCTTCAGGCTCTGAATGTTCTTTTCTTGGAGAACGTTCACGGCGTTTGCCACCTTCATTTCGGTCACCACGTTCACCTCTATCATTACGGCTTCGTCGGCTTCGATCACGATCTCGTCCACGAGCTGGTTTATCATCTCTGTCCCAACGTTCTTTTGATTGTTTAATGGGTTTATTTTGAAGTAAAAAGGGCGTATCACCTTGTACTAACTTAGCGAGTGCTGTGGCAATTTCTTCAGCAGGAATATTATGCTCTTGCTGATACTGCTCGATTAAGTTTGCATAAAATTCCAAACCTTCTGTTGCCAGTGCATCGGTTATACGTTGTTTAAACTTTTCAACTCGGTTGTCATTAATCAATTCGGTTGAAGGTAACTCCATTATTTCAATGGGTTTGTTTGTTGCACGTTCAATTGATTTTAATAAACCTTTTTCGCGAGGCGCAACGAATAGAATTGCATCGCCTTGTTTACCTGCACGGCCTGTTCGACCAATACGGTGTATATAAGCTTCAGTGTCATAAGGAATATCATAATTAATAACATGACTAATACGCGGTACATCTAAACCACGTGCAGCAACATCGGTTGCGACTAAGATATCGATTTTTTTATTTTTTAAATTTTGTATGGTACGTTCACGTTGGTTCTGTTGAATGTCACCATTGATTGCGCCTGTTGAATAACCTCGTGCTTCTAATTTCTCTGTTAACTCAACGGTTGCAGATTTTGTTCTTACAAAAACGATAATGGCATCAAAATCTTCAGCTTCTAAAATGCGTGTTAATGCATCGAGTTTATGTAAACCACTAACAGGCCAGAAACGTTGGCGTATCGTACTAGCCGTTGCTGTTTTTTGCTTTATTGTTACTTGTTCAGGATTCGTTAAATACTTAGTTGCTATATGACGAATTTGTGATGGCATGGTTGCTGAAAATAATGCAATTTGACGGGTTTCAGGTATTTGTTCCATAACCCATTCAACATCATCGATAAAACCCATACGTAGCATTTCATCTGCTTCATCTAATACTAAGGCTTTTAAGTTATCTAATTTAAATGTGCCTTTACGAATATGGTCCATAACTCGGCCAGGTGTGCCGACAACAACATGTACGCCACGTTTTAAAGCGCGAATTTGTCCACTATATTCTGCACCACCATAAATAGGCAGTACGTGGAAGCCTTTCATTTTTGAGGCATATTTTTGAAAAGCTTCAGCAACTTGAATGGCAAGTTCGCGTGTTGGCGCCAGTACAAGTACTTGAGGATCTTTTCCTTTCAAATCGATGTTCGATAGTAGCGGCAATGCAAAGGCAGCAGTTTTACCCGTACCTGTTTGCGCTTGGCCGATAATGTCTCGACCTTCTAATAATAAAGGGATAGTTGCTGCTTGAATGGGAGAAGGGGATTCATAACCCACTTCCTCTAATGCTTTTAATAAAGGGTCAATCAGCGCAAATTCATTAAACGCCGTTATCGTATCAGTAGTCATAGATATACCTGAAATAGTGTGTGATAAAACTTAGGGAGCGGTAAGACTCATGCATGCCAGGATGGGCAAGAATCTGTCTCAATTTCAGATTAGGGTGCCGTCGAGGGAGCAGTAGTATACCTGTTTATAGGGATATATGCATTCATTATATTAGCATGTCATTGAATAGGTATGAATAAGGTAAAAAAATATGATTAATCAGCATATTAGAAGATATATTGAATTAATTACTTTAAGAATAATTATACTAAATTACCGTTTTTTATTCGTTGTTTTAGACCTTTTACTCACATACATTGCACTATCTGCTTGCTTGATGAGTAATTTTGCCGAGTCACCATCATCAGGGTAAAAGCTTAAGCCGATGCTTGCGCTAATTGTAAGAGATTTATTTAGTTCCTTGATGAAGATAGGGCGTTCTATATCGGCAATTAACTTTTCAACAAGTGTACTGGCATTAGAATGCTTATTAATACGAGATAAAACGATAATAAACTCATCACCACCAAGCCTAGCAGCTATATCCGATTCACGAGTTAAGCTATTGATTCTATTTGCTATCTCCACCAAAATAATATCACCAACTTCGTGCCCATATTTGTCATTAATCGGCTTAAAACCATCCAAATCCATAAATAATACGGCAACGAGTTCTTTATTGCGTTTCGCATAAGATAAAATTTGGTCCATCTTTGAAAACAGCATAAAACGATTGGCTAAACCGGTTAAACTGTCAGAATTAGCAATAGATTTGAGTTTATTATTGGCTTCTTCAAGCTCGGTTGTTCGGCGTTTGACAATTTCTTCAAGGTCGACATTAATCATGGTTAATGCGGATTCAGAATTTGAAACAGCTGTAAGCATTTTACGAGACCGATGGTTAATCATCACAGCAAATATAAATGCCAAAATAAAGACTACTGTCATCAAAATCATCATTAAATGCAGTGTTTGAGCTAATTGAATACGAATATCACTTTGTATATTCTCTAATTTTGAAGTATGTAAATACAATAGCTCGTCTAAGGTTTTAACAACAAGTTGCTGCAAAGGCAGTGCTCGTGACATTTCTTCTTTATAGGAATAATCCTGAACGATGTTTAGATTTTCCGTGACACTATGAATTATTGGGTTAATCTTTAAGACAGAAGCTGACATACGCTGTAATAATTCTTTTTCCTTAACACTGAGATCAGATTTTACGTATTGTTGATGAGCATGAATAAACTGCGTGCCATAGTGTAGTAATTCTTCGTAGTATGAATTACGTATAAACAAGTCATTTGTAAGAGTGGATTTCCATACAGTAATCGAACGATCACGCACAGAATTACGCATTTGCCTTAAATAGTCTTTTTGAAGGCTATGACCATAAAGAATTTTGTCAAAGTGAGAATTTAGATAGTTAAGGCGATATACACCAGTAAGTACAATTAATAGAATAAAGACCAGTTGTAAGATAAAACCAGTAACTAAGAAGATTTTATTCTGTTTAAGCGTATACACATATCAAGTATAGCTGGACATCCAAGTATTTAACGCAAACTTTCCAAGTAATTATGATAACATAATGTAATTGTGAATAAATTAACTCTATAAAATCAATAAGTTAATATTTCATTTCTTTTATAAATTTTATTAATAGTAACTCAATTTAGACCAATCTGATGATTAAATTTCTTCAAGTAATTTTGTAAAGCATGTAACCATAATCCTGTATCTAGAAACCAAAATTTTCCTTTTCGGATCGTGAATAACTAATCGTAGATCGAAAAATTAAGGGTTTTATTATGCATACTTCTTCAAAGCCGATTGGGTTTTGGTCAGCTGTTTCAATGGGAATTGGCGCAATGGTTGGTGCTGGGATATTTGCGCTATTAGGTGAAGCTAGCGCTATTTCGGGTAGCGCAGTGTATATCTCATTTATTCTTGGCGGAATTATCGCGTTATTTAGTGGCTATTCTTTGGGGAAGTTGGGTGCACGATTCCCTTCTTCAGGCGGTATCGTAGAATATATGTCTCAGTCTTATGGAGTCGGTTTTTTTACTGGTGCCATGAGTATTATGTTGTATTTTGCCGCGATTGTTTCCTTAAGTCTTATTGCAAAAGCATTTGGTAACTATGCAGTTACCTTTTTACCATCTGAAAGTTCTCAGTTGTGGCATTATTTTTTTTCAATATCTATAGTTTTTTTGTTCGTAATCGTTAATCTTGAAGGCGCAAAAGATGTTGCAGTTTGGGAAAGAATAACGGTAGCGGTTAAATTTTTTGTTTTATGTGCGTTATCTATAACAGGAATAGCCTACCATAATCCTGATCTACTATCTCCAGACACATACCCGCCAAGTAGTGATATATTTTTTAGTCTTGCAATTACTTTTTTTGCTTATGAAGGTTTTCGGGTGATTACCAATACGGTAGAAGATATGCCCAATCCGTCAAAAACCCTTCCCAAGGCAATAATGACTGCAATTTTATTAGTCATGATCCTTTATGTTGCTGTGTCCTTTGCAGTTTTTGGTACTTTGTCTACTGAAAAAGTCATTGCTGCTAAGGACTTTGCATTAGCTGAGGCCGCATTACCCATTTTTGGTCAAGTAGGTTTTTCGGTAGTTGCGATTACTGCCTTAATCGCAACCGCATCTGCTATAAATGCTAATTTGTATGCGGTTACAAACGTAACTTATCAATTAGCGAAAGATGGAGAGTTACCTTCAGTATTTGGGAAACCTATTGCACACAGTCGTGAAGGTTTAGTCATAAGTGGTGTATTGGTTGTGATATTGTCTTTGTTATTTGATTTATCAGAAATTGCAGCGATTGGTTCAATATCAATTTTATTTGTTCACACAATAACGCATATTGGGCATCTGAAAATTATTGATAAAACAGGCGCGTCACGTTTAGTAGTTTTTCTAGCGACTACTTTTAGTTTCGTGGCAATGTTACTTGCAATAGTTTATGTTAGTAGAGTTTCAAGTCATATTATATTTATTCTTATCGCTTTTATTGCAGTTGCCTCAGCGGTAGAGATAATACTTCAGAAAATATCAAAGCGTGAAGTCAAGCCAAGAATAGTAAGTTAATCTTACAACAGGCTGAAGTTTAAGAGTATATCTGCCTACTAATTGTCAAGATAATACGATTGATATCAGCGTAAGGATGCTGGAGATAACTAAAAAGTTCTATAGTCCCACGATATTAACTACTAACCTATAAGTTTGACGCATTTAACAAAATAACTTCGATTTCTTCAATAATTTCTTCCTGACGTAATGCATTAATTTTATGTTTTAGTTCGTCAGTCTTTTCGTCAAGATGATGAGTTGCATTTTCAAGATGTTGAATACGGATCTGATTTTCAACCATGAAAGAAATATATAAACTTTCATGTAATGAGTTAAACAGATAGTGTTCGGTAAGTTCAAGAAAAAAATCTCTGGTGGTTAGATTTAATAATGGAGGGGTAGTGTAATAAATTTTGTTATAATGTATTTCTTCGAAGGGTGGTATTAGCCTTTTTGTGATGAGTTCATCATGTTGGTTGTTATGATGTATAACAAATAAAGATGAAAGTTTTTGATATGTTGCAAATATCTCTGATATTGAATCCACAATATTAGAGATATCTTCTACAACGCTGGCACCTCCAGTATGAATAATATTATGATTTTTTTCATCCATAAGAGAATGAAGTTTATGACCAACTGCAATTAATGTTGTGTCACTTTGAGTCGCATTAGAAAATGACTGTTCTAATTGATTGACCAATTTTTCATTAAAGTCACCACAAAAACCACGTTCGGAACCTATGAGTAAAATGATATTTGATGCTGGTTCAACTTCGGGTAATACCTGTGGATTAAAGTGAAGAAAATCTGCCGCAATATTTTCGATAGAGGCAATCATTGTTCTCTGAGTTTCAATGATACGCTCAAGCTTATGGGTCTCCATCATTGCCAGTGTTTTCATAGAGTTCATGATATTACGAATTTCACTGAGCTTGCGGCGGTGAGCGATTTGTTCATGGCGGCGTGACATCTTATTCCTTACCCACGCTAAGCGTTCAACCAATTAGCTAGTGCAGCTTGCCATTCATCACGTGGGCTATCAAGAGTCAGAGTTGAAAGACTTACTTTAGCCTCAAGTGATTTGAGTAATGTAGGTAAATATTCGGTTTCTATTTCTATAAATAAACCTTCATTAAAAGCAATTAACCAGGCTAGCTGAAATTCAATACTAAGTGGTAATAAGCGTCCTTGTTTGAGTAACTCACGCAGGATTCGCCCGCGTTTAATCGCTGCTTCCATTGTTGTTTCTAACTTTGCTCCAAAACGAGTAAATACTTCAAGCTCAAGAAATTGAAGGTAATCCAGTTTCATCCGACCGGCTTCTTCTTTAATGCGAGCATGTTGAGCTCTGCCGCCGATACGAGATACGGAACGAGCAATATCAATTGCGGGTCGTAAGCCTGCTACAAACAGTTCTTGATCAAGATATATCTGTCCATCAGTAATTGAAATCAGATTTGTAGGAATATAGTCTGCTATTTCTCCTTGCTGAGTTTCAATGATTGGTAAGGCCGTCATGCTGCCACCTCCATGGGTTGCATTTAGGCAGGTTGCTCTTTCAAGTAGTCGGGCATGAACATAAAATATATCACCAGGATAAGCTTCCCGTCCCGGGGAACGGCGTAATAATAAAGAGAGTTCACGATAGGTTTTGGCGTGCGTGGAAAGATCGTCATAAACAATTAGTGTATCCCGCCCCTGGTTCATCCAGTATTCAGCGATAGCGCAACCTGCAAACGGCGCAAGATGTTGCAAACCGGGCAGGGCAGTGGCTTCTGCAACCACTATTGTTGTGTAACTCAATGCATCATGCTTGCGTAACAACTCTATGGTATTGATCACGGTAGATCGTTTTTGACCAATCAAGACATAAACACAATAAACATTTTTACCTCGTTGATTAATGACAGTATCCAACGCAAGTGCACTTCGACCAAGACCTTCATCACCGACAAGGAGTTGACGTTGTCCCTTACCGATAGGGATTAGCGTGTCGATAATTTTATTACCCGTGTACAACGGGTGATGTACATCATCTCGGGATACAATGGGCGGTGATAATTTTTCCAGTGCTTGCCTGTCCTTTGTTGCTGGGGCAATACCTCCATCCAATGGCAACCCAAGAGGATCAACAACTCGACCTAATAATGCATCACCCACGGGAATATCAATTGTATGATTAGAGCGATATACACAGTTACCAGCTGTTAAGGCTGCAGTTTCATGCAATAGTACAGCACCAATAAGATCTTCATTGAGTTCAAAAACAACGCCACGACTACCATCCTCAAATACCATTATTTCATCAAGCGTTGCTGTTGGCAGACCACTGATCCAAGCAATACCATCACCGACTGAAACCACGTTGCCAACTTCAGATATATTTACATCCAGTTTATAACTGCTTAGCCAGTCATCCACTGTTTTGAAAAAATCTTGTGTTAAATCATTTGTTCTCATGGATTAGTTCCACAAAACCTTTTAATTCATCCTGTAAATTAATACTCAGTACTGAGGCCCCAATGAGTATGCGTAAACCAGCGATAAGCTGATGATCCTGAATATAATTAATCTTCATCGGCTGTTCACACAAAGCGTTTAGTTTCTGTTCCAGTTGTTGCTGGTGTGACGCTGATAAAGAATAGGCACTGGCCACGGTAATAGCTACAGAAGATTTTTTACAGGAATTAACAAGGGTCATTTGTCGTTCGTCATCAAGTTCATCGAATGTATCTATTAATAAGTCGAATAAACGTGATTCCAATTCTTCGCTAGCCACAGCACTGAGAAGTTGTGTTGCAAAGCGTGCACCTTGTTCATGAGCGCTTTCTTGATGTTGTCTTAAACTTTCTTCCTGATGTCGCTTTGCAACGACTTCTGTTTTTTTACGTTCACTGGCGAGTTCTGTTTCAAGCTGCTCGAGTCTTTGAGTTCTTTCGGCCTGGATTTCTTGTTGCACGGTATCTTTGAGTTGTTGTTTTTCCAGTGCCCAGTCTTCCAGTCGATTTTTGTATTGTTGTTCCAGCTCGATGGCCTGAGTGTGGTGGCTATTAGCTTCTTTCAGACTTTGTTCTATTTCCTCTCGACGTTTTTCAAGCACTGATAACACAGGACGATAGAGAAATCGTTTCAGTATCCACACCAGTACCAGAAAATTAATAATTTCCAGTAGAAAAGTTGACCAATTTAATTCCAACTGTGCTTCTCCGTTATTTTATTTAATTAGATATTCCAGTAACGGATTACGGAACAGAACAATCAAAACTATTACCAGAACATAAATGGCCAAGGATTCAATCATTGCCAGACCAATAAACAAGGTGCGCATGATGGCGCGTTCTGCTTCGGGCTGACGAGACAGTGCGTCCATGGCTCGACTGATAGCCCAGCCCATCGCAATGGCAGGAAGCATAACCCCCAGCGCAATGCCAATGATTGCTGCGACCGTTGATACCATAGAAAAAGTAGCTAGTTCAGTCATGGTTTACTCCTTATTTTTATTTTCATTTTGTTCAATAGAGGCATTCTTAAGTTGCTGGGATTGGATGCCGCCGGCGACATACACCAAAGCGAGCATGCCAAAGATATAAGCCTGAACCAGTGCTTCGATAATATGTAGTAAAAGTATCGGAACAGGTGCGAGAAATCCAGCCACCAGCAAAATAAGTAAAGCGGCCATTTCCAGGCTCATCATATTGCCGAATAAACGAATGGCAAGTGCGACCGTACGTGTGATTTCACTAACAAGATGAAACGGCAATAAAATTGGGCTAGGGCGGAGATAATGACGCAAATATTTCTTGATGCCTATAGCGCGAATACCATACCAATGGGCTGACAAGAACACCACAATTGCCATAGCAGAAGTCGCAGAAAGATCTCGGGTTGGCGAGTGAAGTCCGGGAATAAGTCCACTGAGATTGGTTATCACTAGAAAAATCCATAAAGTCCCAATGAAGGGTGTTAACGTTTTTGCATGTTGTGGGGCTACTTCGGCCACAGCATTTTCTATCGTTGTTACCGTCGCTTCGAGAATAGTCTGTACTTTTCCTGGTGTTTGAGAAAGTCGGCGAGTCGCTAACCAGGAAAATAAGCCAAGTGTAAGCATAATTCCCCAGGTAGTGATCACGGTATTTGTCACTTCTAATGGCCCAATATTAAAGACTGCATTGATAGCCAGTTCTGAATCACTCATGTGATTTTTCACTCACGTATAAATAAATAAACATTAACACCACCAACAAATACGCCTAGAATTATTAGGCTGGTCGTCCAGCGAACCGAATAACCTGTCACCTGATTATCCAGCCAGTGTCCAAGATAGGCACCGACAATAACAGGCAATACAAATAGTAGACCCAAGGTACTGATATAAATAGTTTGTGCGATCAGGGTAGGCTGATCTAATTCTGCCTTTTTCATGCGACGAGCCTGGTGTTCAATGTGTTTCTTTAACTCCTTTTTGTCAGTCATTGTCGTCTCATACCTCCCTACGGCCACCAACTTCCCATAGGCGTTTAAGTACTTCTTCTTCCATATGACGAAGGCTCTGTTTTTGAGTCTGCAACTGAATTTCTTCTTCGAGCAGTTGCTCTTCCAGTGCAGAGTTGATGCGCATGTAATCTGTGTCAATAAAAAAGTGGCGACATGACAAGGTTAGAGTGTTGTTATTAAAATAAAGCAAAGCACCGGGTGTGGCAATGTATTGCCAATTCTGATCTGCGATTCGAAATCGAGCCAGTCCCATTACTAGCGAGGTCATCATACGATCATGGTCGGGAAGAATACCGAAGCTGGCACTCGCATCCTCACCAACAAATGAGGTGATGCCTTCATATTTTTCTGCATGGGTTGCATCCTGTAATGAAAGAGTAAAGGATTTCATTTTCGACTCATACTACCTTGCATATAACATTGTTCTTCAGGTATTTCATCATAGTGACCTTGTAAAAAGGCTTCGCAGTCATCCAATGTTTCTTTCAAAGACACCGAGACTCCGGGAATGCCTGTATGTGCAGCAGTGACCCACATCGGCTGGGTTAAATAGCGTTGCAATCGACGTGCACGTAAGACAATACGTTTATCTTTAGGTGAAAGTTCTTCAATACCTAGCATGGCAATGATGTCTTCGAGTTCATGATAACGAGCAAGATGTTCACGTACACCTTCAGCGATGCTGTAGTGCCGAGAACCCAGCGTATAGGCATCCATCATTTTACTGCTGGACTGTAATGGATCAACCGCAGGGTAAATACCTTTACCTGCCTGAGCACGGCTAAGTATAACTTTAGTATCGAGGTGACTAAGAATGGCATTCACAGCAGGATCAGTCATGTCATCAGCAGGTACATAAACGGCTTGTACCGAGGTAATATCACCTTGTTGTGTTGAAGTAATCCGGTCTTCGAGTTCAGCAACTTCGCTAATGAGTGTTGGTTGATAACCGACGGTAGCAGGCATGCGACCTAATAAACTAGAAACTTCACTACCGGCCTGTACGAATCGATAAATATTATCCATAACAAACAGGACTTCTTTTTGCATCGTATCACGTAGATATTCAGCATAAGTTAAAGCGGAGAGTCCGACTCTAAAACGCACACCAGGTGATTCATCCATTTGGCCAAATACCATCAATGATTGATCCATAACACCAGCTGATTTCATTTCATGCCATAACTCATGGGCTTCACGCATGCGTTCACCAACACCGGCAAACACGGAAGCTCCTTTATGTAATGATGCAACGGCGTGCATAAACTCCATAATGAGTACTGTTTTTCCAACACCTGCACCACCAAACAATCCGGTTTTACCGCCTTTAACAAAAGGACATAACAAATCAATAACTTTGATACCTGTTGTCAGTATTTCCCCGCTGCCGGTGGTTTCTGAAAGGGCGGCAGGAGAAGCATGTATGTTACGAAAAGTCTGGGTATTTAAAGCGGGTTGATCATCTAAAGGCTCACCGAAAATATTTAATACCCGGCCGAGACAATCTGGACTAACAGGTATATGTAAAGGTGCATCAGTATCAAACACCGGCATACCACGATGTAAACCAGTGGCACGATGAAGCGTTACCGCGCGAATATGTTGTTTATCTAAATGCTGGTGCACTTCAAATAAACAGGTTTCATTATTAAGGGTAGCCGATAAGGCTTGTCGTATAGGCGGTAATTTTTTGCAATTAACAACAACAACAGGGCCATGTACTTCAGTAACAGTACCTATTGGTATTTCACCTTGATGTTTGTACACGTTATTCATATAGTATAGAACTTAATGGCTCTAATTATTAATAGTGTAGATTAATAATAACACTATCTCTTTAGTTTTTCGTTCTCTTTTTATGCTGTATTCATATTAAAAATTAAACGAAAGGGCTGTATATACAATGTCTTGTTGCAAGAGATAAAGATGAAACTCGGGTTTATGTTGTGACGGTAACACCAGAACGTGATGGCGCTGTATATGACAGGTGGTCGCGAATTGTGTGCTTGGTAAGTTAATTCACAATCATTTTATAACTTATTTCTAATATTAAAAATAATAATTAATATCCAGCAATACTTCGTATTGACTCTATATTTTTTTGTTCAAAATTTTTCATTTTTAAATAATCGTTTCTAGAAAAATATAAATCACCTTTAATTATTTCATAAAAAAGAAACTGGCTTGGAATTCCACTGATTGATACCTCTTTCATCCAATGACGCTGTGATGATGTAACAGGAGTAAGGCCAGAAAGATAAAGTAAATATATAGCTATAATAAGCAATAATGACACTTGAATGAATTTATTATGTTTCAGTAAATTTATCATACTTAAATCCTTTATTTGATTACACTTTCACTTCTTAAGTGATACAGGGTTTAACTAACATTATCACTAGCGCACCTATTTAAAAAGAAAAGTAAATAAAGATATATGAGAAGACTAATAAAAGTGTGAAGGCATTCACAATTTGTATCTGAGTATGTAAATTTATGATGAATGTATCTAGTCATGTTCCGTATTACTTAGAGGACATAGTGAGGCGTACCCCATTTAACGGACATGAATTTCTAAGTTAAACTAACAGAAATTGAGGTGTCTATAAATGAGTAACAGAAAATATACGAAAGAATTTAAGCTTGAGGCCGTTCGCTTAGCCTTATCAAGTGAGCAATCTCAGGCGCAAGTCGCACGGGATCTAGGCATTAATGAGCCAAGTCTTTACAACTGGATAAGTCAGTATCGAGGTGAGGTTTTAGAAAATGAACATACATTATCGCCAGAACAAGAGCTAGTCGCGCTTAAAAAAGAAAACGCACAACTAAGACAAGAGCGAGAAATATTAAAAAAGGCGGCAGCCTACTTCGCGAAGCACCAAGCATAAGATATCAATTTATTGATACGCATTCAGAATTCGATATTCAACTACAATGTCGAGTCTTGAATGTATCAAAAAGTGGATTTTATGACTGGCGAAGTAGGCCCATGAGCTTACGACAACAAAGTGATGCTCAGCTTTTACCAAAGCTTGTCGAGTGCTTTAAACAAAGTCAACGTACCTATGGTGTCCGTCGGTTAACGGATGACTTAAATGATTTAGGCATTGATATTAATCACAAACATGTGGCTAGGCTCAAACAGGAAAATGATATTTATCCTAAGCAACATAAAGGCTTTGTTGTGACAACGGACTCAACACATGGTAAAGCGGTTGCGAAGAATGTTCTTAATCGAGCCTTCACCGTGGATAAGCCTAATGCTGTTTGGGTCAGCGATATAACGTACATAGGTACTGATGCTGGTTGGATTTATTTAGCCACCATTATCGACTTGTACTCACGGATGATAATCGGTTGGCTGTTAGCGAACCATATGCGTGCTTCACTGGTCTGTGAGGCAATAGAGAACGCAGAAAAAAATCGTGATTGTTTACCTCAATTGTTTCATTCAGATCGCGGTAGCCAATATGTTTCAGAAGATGTTGAAGATAAACTGAAAAATGTCACGATCAGCATGAGTCGCAAAGGAAACTGTTGGGACAATGCTGTAGCGGAAAGTTTTTTGGTACGTTAAAAACAGAACATGTAAACCATGAACGGTATAAAAATATTAGAGAAGCACGAATCAGCTTGTTTCAATATATCGAAGGGTTCTATAATCGTAAACGCAGACATTCACACTTAGGTAATATATCGCCACTTAAGTTTGAAGATATGGCTGCATAATCTATGTCCGTTATACAAAATTAACTCATTCATCTCATTGATAAAGCAGGAAATATATAAACTATGAACTATATAGATATGATCGCTAGATTTAACATAATATACATTATGCGTCTGCAATGGTGCTATTCCAGTTACGGGCAAAAATCCTCTGGCCGTACAAGCAAAGTAACTAAACTTTCCAAGTAAAGTAGTTAATATCCAAGCAAAGTACTTAATCAGGCAAACATTATATATAGGGTAATTCTATACAAAACTCCATATTTACGAATAGCAAATGATAATCATTCACAATTAGTATTATAAATCTACAATTGAATGACTCTAGATAGTAACGAGTAGGTATTAGTCTTCGACAGGCTGCTTATTGATGTCATGTTTTGACATATCGTCATGCCAACCAATCGTCATCTTCGGTGTGCAAATAAATTGACGTTGTTTCTAATTTAGAATGGCGTGCATTCTTATTAACATGAAGTAAATCAACGCCACTATCCAGTTGATGCGAAATCCCTGTATGACGGAACCAATGAGTCGAAACTTGTAAGAGCTTAGCTGCTTTTATAGGATCTGATTCTTGCAGTTCATTCGCAGCAAGTAAGCATATATCTTTAACTAAACGGCATATCATATTGGCTTATATTCCTTTCGTACCCGTTATGTTAAGAATTAATTGCTATGCTGTGAACATGGTAAAACGACTAACATATCATTTTCAATTAAATTTTGGTTTAGAGTGTCGTTCGATCAATCTCGTATTTTTTCATTTTTTGCCAAAGAGTTTTGCGGCTAATACCCAATGCTTCGGCAGACGCAGTGATACGTAAACCATGCTCACGTAACGTTGCGATAATAAATTTACGTTCATCCTGCCGGAGATAATCATTCAGATCAGATGAAACGTTATCAGTATGGTCATCGTCATATAAAGCAAAATCTTTTATTTGTAGTATTTCGTTATCACCCAAAATGCAAGCACGCTGAATAGCATTTTGTAATTCGCGCACATTACCTGGCCAGTCCTGACGTGTTAAATAACTGCGGGCATCTGCAGATAACATGCGATGTAGGTTTGGATTTTGTTGGTTGAAATTGAATATGAATCGATCAGCTAGCCATGCAATGTCTTCACGCCTTTCACGCAGTGGAGGGATTTCAATTTGTACTACATTAATTCGGTAGTAGAGATCTTCACGAAATTTACCCGTCTTTACCAATTGTCTTAGATCTTGATGCGTCGCAAACAGAATTCTGCTATTGATATTATGGATCGATTTACCACCTAATCTTGTAAATTGACGTTCTTGTAACAGACGTAAGAGTACGGGCTGCAACTCAATAGGCATATCGCCAATTTCATCAAGAAAAGCAAATCCATCTGCGGCGCGTTCAAACAGGCCAGTGTGAATTTTATCAGCCCCCGTAAAAGCACCCTTCTCATGCCCAAATAATTCTGAGCCTATTAAAGTATCGGGTATTGCTGCACAATTCAAAGCCTCAAACGATTCTGTCGAGCACTGTAGGTCATGAAGATACCGAGCCACAACTTCTTTACCGACACCTGACTCGCCATAAATTAAAACTGGAATCTCAGGATGATTCGTTAAACGCGTAAGCTTAGCTTCAAGATCACACATTACTGCAGAAATGCCTAAAGTACTACTTGATGACTCAGATATACCATTAGTGTTCTGGCGCAATATTTCAAGTCTGTCCAACAAATGACCTAGATCCAATGGTTTTGTTAGGTAATCTAGTGCTCCCTCCTTGAGAAGAGAAACCGCTTGATTAATCGTGCCATGACCAGTAATAAAGATGGTAGCTGGAAGTTTTTTTAAAGATTCATTAAGTATAGAAAACAAATCTACACCACTACCATCTGGTAATTGAATATCACTAATGATGGCATCAAACTTTTTCTTTATTATATTTTTCCGTGCATCATTTAGAGATTGATACCAATCTACACTAAACGATTCTAATTCTAGCCGCTCTACCAACGATTCGCCCATAATAGAATCATCTTCGATCAATGCGATACGAAACTTATTCTTCTTCATGATTTTAATAGCACTATACTTCAGCTACGTTATTAACGGGCAGTTTAACAAAAAATTGGGTTACGTGATCTTCACTCATAACTTCGATGGTTCCGTTTAACTGATTGACAATTTGGTATGTTATCCATAGACCTAGTCCCGACCCACCTTCACGATAAGTTTGAAATGGTTCAAATAGGTGAGCTTGTTGATCCAGTGGTATTGAATCGCCAGTATCACTAACATTTATATGAAGTATGTTATTAATAATTTCGACACTAACACATACTTCATCTCCCGGACCAATAGCCTGAATGGCATTGGTTACAAGATTCATTAGAATCTGACGAACGGCAGTTGCAGGTAAATTAATTTGGTGTCCAATCTGCGTAGACCAATGTAATTGTGCTTGTAGGGGTAAGGAATGTGTTGCCAGAAGTGTATACATATCTTTGATGTCTTGAGGATCTAATTGTCTTTTTTCAATTCGACTTTCCACCAGTAATGCTGAGACAGTTTCTTTTATTTGATCTAGGCCGCGCTCGATCAGAGACAGCAATTTACCCACGTCACGATCATGTTCAGGACGATGTCGCCAAGTGTCGAGTGCCACCAACATACCTCCAACAGGATTATTAATTTCATGAGCCACACTAGCAGCCAGTCGGCCTGTTGCCGCAAGCCTTTCTTGAGCAACGATTTGTTGTTCAAGTAATTGTTTTTCTTTGAGGCTACTCAACATTTGTTGGAACTGTCTACCCAGTTCACCAATTTCATCGCCACCCTGATATACACGGCATTCCAATTTACCTACATTACCCTTACGCATTTGTGCCATACAATTACTCAATTGGATTAACGGTGCTACCATGTGCCGTCCCCAATACCATCCCAGCAATACCAGTGGAATAACTACAAGCCATATGACCCATAGCGCATTACGAAGAATCTCAAAAAAACGGTTCCAAAAGTTCTGCACCTGAAAAACTACAATCAAAGCACCACGGTAGGTATCTTCAGAAAACAGGCCACTGGCCATTATCAATTGATCTTTCAATTCCCTGAGCACCGGATTATTGGACGAGTGTTTTTTAACTTGTTCAACCAGTTCTTTATATAATGCCGAACGTTCCTGTATGGGTGAACCAACACGGAATTCAACAGGACGATTACTAGCAAAAACTGTAGTATTTTCGTCTATTAAGATCATAGTATAAGTGTCCAAGTTGCGTTGTTTTTTTTCGCTAATCGCTGGACCTCTTAGTAAGCTATAGGCTAACCAAATATCATCGTGTTTCATGGCCTGCGTTAAAACCGGCGTTAAGGCATGCGCCAGTCGAGTTCCCTCGGTTATCCGATCCTGTACGATGTTCTGATAGGTCTCGAAACTGATTGCCATCCCTAGAACTAGAGTGGTTAATAAAGCACTAAACACCAAACTAAACGGGATGCGGAATTTATAACTAAGATTCCTCATGGCCTATCGTCTCATTCTATTGCTGTTTGTTTATCTGCTGATGCATTTTTTCGATACCAGAAAACAAAGATTCAGATCCTGGTTCAAAACCATCCAGACCAAGACGATGTAACAATTGTTTACCTTGTATATTTTTGTCCATGTTAAGTAATACTTTGGCTAGTTCCTGTATGCGTCTTGTTGATAATGTATTACGTACTACAAAAGGTGGAAAACCAAACTCGGGTGAGCGATCGATAATCCGAGTATTTTTTACTATCTCGGGATGATGACGAAGATACTGATCCCATACATAGCTATCGACAGCACCCGCATCAGCCAAACCACTAGCTACTGCATCAATCGTATTGCGGTGTGCCCAGGTAAAAAAGGTTCGCTTAAAGAAAGAATCAGGTGAAATCCCCAATTGTAAAAAACGATAGCGTGGATAGAGGTAACCTGAATTTGAGTCAGGATCCGAATAGGCAAAGACCTTATCTCCTAATTGTGCCACTTCATTAACGTGATCAAGTTTCTTATTTATTATAATGTAAGACTGATAAGTCGGTTTGCCTTTGTAACGTGGAACAGCCAGTAATTTCATATAAGGTCGATAACGAATATAAGGATAGCCGCAAATCCAGGCGGCATCGATCTGTTCACTCATTAGCAGTTCAGAGATATCCTGATATTTTTGTCGCTGTACAAACTTGACCGGAAAATTAAGTTGACTTTCTAACCAGATTTTCCAATCCCGAAGAAAACCAAGTTGGTCATCAAGAATTACAGGGGTGAGGCCAATCTTTATAACAGGTTCTGCGCGCACTATTCCAAAAGGTGTGAGGGTTGCTATCAGACTTTGTAGTAAAAATGCGCGCCTTTTTAAACTCAATCTTTACCCTCCTGTTTGTGACATGAAACGGACAATTTGGCCTGGTTGATCTATAAATTCATGTTTCTCCGGCTTTAAAGTAATAGCCTTCAAAATATGTTCTTTGAGTGTCTCATCATCAATCCCCTGACGCAATAAATCACGGAAATCATAACTATGTTCCTGTCCAAGACACATATGCATAACGCCTTCAGCGGTAAGTCTGACCCGGTTACAAGTATCGCAGAAATGTTGAGATATAGGGGTAATAAACCCTATATTTAGTCCATTTTCAGCTAATCGATAATTGCGCGCAGGGCCTCCACCATCTACAACTTCGGGCAATAATGTGTAGCGTTGAGCTATATCTTGTTTTACATGATTGAGGTTGAGATAACTCTGTTGTGCTTTTAGCCCAGTAACGCCCATGGGCATGGTTTCAATCAAACGCAAAATAAAACCCTCTTTAGCACAGTATTCAATCATGTCATCAATTTCATCATCATTGATACCACGCATAGCGACCATGTTAATCTTAATGGGCGCAAAACCGACTTCCTTTGCCACGCGTAGACCATTAAGAACCTTGCTAAGTTTGCCACTCGTAATAGACTGAAAGCGATCAGAATTTAAAGTGTCCAAACTGATGTTTAATCTTCTAACTCCGGCCTCAAATAATGGTTCGGCCAGTTTTGCCAAACGAGTAGCATTAGTAGAGAGCGAAAGATCTTGCAAGCCTGGAATATTATTCAACATCGTAACCAAGTCAATTAGTCCGGGACGCGTCAAAGGCTCACCCCCAGTCAATCGTATTCGGAAAACCCCCAGTTGTACCATCACACGAACTAACTGCTCTATTTCATTAAACTTCAACCATTCATCCGGTGTTTGGAAATCTTTATAGCCATCGGGTAAACAATAAAAACAACGTAAATCACAACGATCTGTAACGGATAATCTTAAGTAACTAATTTGTCGTTGAAAACTATCAACCAAAATTGGTGATTGTTTTTCAGTCATGGAGTATTCCCCTTAAAGGTGTACGAGTTTAGTTGTAAATGAATTTACTCGAATTCTTATTTTTAGTGTTTGTACATTACACCGTACATGCTTAAAGATATTCCTTGAGCAAGTATCATACCAAGCAAAATATAAGGCACATATAGTGTCACTAAATTGTTTACAAACCTCGTGGCGATGCCGATTAAAAATATTAAGACGATTATATTTTTATATGTAATCCAGATAAATGGTAACGCGTTTATGTTACCTATAAGAAACAATACTGCATAGAATGTTACCCAACGGTTACATTTTTAATTCCTTCTTTATCCCATATTTATTTCAATGAACAATAATTTTTAAGGAAATAGTCTGTAAGCATCTGAATTATTTTTGTTTTTTAAATTTACAAATTATCAATTTCACACTTGGCCTAATGCTTGCAAACTGACAACCAGCGCAATGCAAGTCGTGCTTATGGAAATTGAAATATCTGTAAGCACGTCGATTTTTAAATAAAAATATACAAAATAAACTCTCAAAGGTGGAGGATACAAAATGAAAGCTTCTAAATTTTTAAAATTAACCGGAATTGGTGCAGCGACTGCAATGGCTCTTGGCTTAGCGAGTAACAATGCGCTGGCCTTGGAATTAGATATTTACGGTGTCGGACATCTATCTGTTGATAGCAACGATAATGGTACAACGAGTCAAATGTATGTAGCGAGTAACTCTTCACGGTTAGGTTTTAAAGGAAATCAAAACATTTCAAATACTCTTAAGCTAATTTTCCAGTTTGAAAGTGGTGTCGATCTTACTGGTGAAGGCACTAATGACGGTAACGGTGGCGGTACTTCAAATAACCTCTTCACTACAGCACGTGATTCTTTTGCAGGCTTGTCGGGTGATTTTGGTACGATTATGGCCGGTCGATTTGGTGGGCTTAATCAGTGGGTTTACGATTATAACTTGTTTGCTGATCAAATTGGTGACCTTGGTAACGTATGGGGTGGCACTGGTCTTCCCGGTCGAGCCAGCAGCACAGTTGCATATACGACACCTGATATAAATGGCTTTGATGCACTAGTAGCCTACCATCCTGAAAACGGAACGGCTGATGGCGATATTCCGATCATCAAATTAAATTATAAAACGGGTAATTTAAAGTTTGGTCTTGGAAACATGAGTGTTGGCAAAGGCACAGGAAACCCTGAGCATAATGTTACCGCTTTCACTGGTAGTTACAATCCTGGAGGTTGGTCTGTAGGCGGTGGTTTCCAGAGTGAATCTGATATTGGTGGGACAGCAGGTAATGATCGTGATAGCTACACATTTGGAGCAAGCTTCAAAGTCGGCGATAATGGCGCGCTTAAGGCTCAATACACTGCCTCAGATGCAGATGCGGCAAACGCAGATGCTACACAAATTGCTGTTGGATATGATTATAACCTAGACAAAGCGACTACGGTGTATGTGGCATATTCAAGCACTGACAACGATGCAAATGCAGCCTTTTCAACCAATAACTATGGCCACGGTAAAGCAGTTACTCCAGCGAATGGGCAGGATCCAGCATCTATCTCTATTGGTGTTGTTTACAAATTCGGTGTTGGACTTGTTAAATAGTTCGGTCAATTTACCCGTCAATCTTTATCACTACTTTATTTAAATTTATAAAGAGGAATCATTATGTCAAAAATTAATAGACGAGATTTTCTAAAACTTGGAGGGAATAGCGTAGCCGCCACTGGCGCTGCTATTGCCACTGGTGGCTTATTAGTAACGCCTACTGCTGAAGCAGCCAAAGCAGCAGACAGTGGTCGCACCACACTGCCCTATCCTGAAAACAAAATCGCTAATGCCAAATCACTATCGGTTAACAAACCCGTTAGTTTCACTTATCCCGACAAATCTTCACCTTGTGTACTAGTGCGTATGGGTGAAGCTGTCCCTGGTGGTGTCGGTCCCAAAAAAGATATCGTAGCCTATAGCACATTATGTACACATATGGGTTGCCCCGTTAATTACGACACTGAAAGCCGTAACTTCAAGTGCCCTTGTCACTTTAGTGTTTTCGATAGTGAAAAATCCGGCCAAATGGTAACGGGACAAGCCACTGAAAACCTGCCGCGTATACTTTTAACATACAGCGACAAGAGCGGTAGTGTTAAAGCAGTTGGTGTTGACGGTCTTATTTACGGACGTCAATCTAATATATTATAAGGGGAGTAATAACAATGAGTAAATTTAAAGATCGTATTCCACTTCCTCCGATTGGTGCAAAAAAGACAAACATGGCCTGTCATTTCTGTATTGTCGGTTGTGGTTATCACGTATACAAATGGCCTGCTAACCAAGAAGGTGGTCGCGCTCCTAGTAAAAATGCATTGGGAATAGATTTTCGGCGTCAACTTGCACCACTTCAAGCAACACTAACACCCGCTATGGTGAATACTATTCAGGAAGATGGTCAAGATCATAACATCATGATTGTCCCTGATAAGAAATGTGTTGTGAACAAGGGTTTGTCTTCTACTCGTGGTGGTCAGATGGCTAACGTTATGTACACACCTAAAGGTGATGTACGTGATCGACTAAAATACCCACGACTATTTACTGGTGACGATTGGGTTGATATTAACTGGGATCGCGCTATGCAATTATACGCAGGTGTGACCAAGAGAATTATGGATAAAGATGGTCCGGATCAAATCATGTTCAACTGTTTTGACCATGGTGGCGCTGGAGGTGGTTTTGAGAATACTTGGGGAACTGGCAAGCTAATGTTCTCAGCACTTAAGACCAAAATGGTACGTATCCATAATCGCCCTGCTTACAACTCTGAATGTCATGCTACTCGCGACATGGGCGTTGGCGAACTCAATAATAGTTATGAAGATAGCGAAGTTGCCGACACTATCATGTTCATTGGTGCAAATGCCTATGAAACCCAGAGTAATTATTTTCTAGTGCATGCCCTGCCCAATTTACAAGGGGCAACAAAAGACAAAAAGAAAAAATGGTTCAAAGGGGAAACCGTTAGCAACAGTCGTTTTATTTTTGTTGACCCTCGCCGATCATTAACCATTGCGGTTGCTGAACAAAGTGGTGGCAAGAATAACGTGTTGCACCTGCAAATTAACCCAGGCACTGATACAGCTCTTTTTAACGGCTTGTTAACCTATGTAATAGAAAAGGGTTGGATCGACAAAGATTTTATCAGCAAGCATACAAGTGGTTTCGAGGAAGCAAGCAAAGCAAACAAGATGTCCCTGAACGAATGCAGTAAGGTTACCGGTGTTTCTGTCGACGATCTTAAAAAGGCTGCAGACTGGGCTTATAAGCCAAAGGCATCCGGCCATCGTCCTCGCACGGCACATTTGTATGAAAAAGGCATCATCTGGGGCAATGATAATTACCGCATCCAATCAGCACTAGTAGATTTAGTCTTGGCGACTCACAATGTAGGTCGTCGTGGTACAGGGGTTTGCCGTCTTGGTGGACATCAGGAAGGTTATGTACGACCACCTTACCCAGGGCCACGTCCAGCGCCGTACATTGATCAGGAAATTATGAATGGAAATGGCAAAATGCTTACTGTATGGGGGAGTAATGCTTTTCAGAGTACACTCAACGCCCAGAAATATCGAGTAGAACTCTATCGACGAGCCAATATTGTGCGCGATGCTTTGGCTAAGGCGGGTACTAGTCGCATCGAAGACCTTGTCGATATCATTTACGATGCCACTGACAAACGTGGCGGATTATTCCTATCGGTAGTGGATCTGTATCCCACCAAGTTCGCTGTAGGTGGCCATCTTATGTTGCCTGCTGCTCATCCAGGAGAAATGAACCTCACTTCAATGAATGGTGAACGCCGTATGCGTTTGTCCGAAAAATTCATGTCACCTCCTGGTGATGCTAAACCTGATTGCTTGATTGCTGCTGAAATGGCTAACACCCTTAAAGCGATGTACAAGAAAGAAGGTAACAGTGATATGGCTAAACGTTTTTCAGGTTTCGATTGGAAAGCCGAGGAAGATGCCTTTAATGATGGTTTCCGTAAACCAGAAGGTATCGATAGCCAGGGTGGGAGCACCGGTGGTTTGGTTACCTATGGCCGACTACGCACCATGGGCAACAACGGCGTGCAGTTACCGGTTAAGGAATACAAAAACGGAAAATTAATCGGCACCGAAATGCATTACACCGACAACAAGTTTGATACGAAAGATGGTAAGGCGCACTTCCTACCTTCACCGTGGACTGGCTTGCCGGAAACAGTAAATGTTCAGCGCAAGAAGTATAAGTTTTTCATCAACAATGGTCGCACTAATCATATCTGGCAAACGGCCTATCATGACCAGCGTGTAGACTTTCGTACTGAACGCTACCCAATGGCGCCGATTGAGATGAATCCAAAAGATGCCAAAGAGCTTGGAATTGAATCCGGAGACGTGGTTGAAGTTTACAACGATTTCGGCTCGACCTTTGCAATGGCCTATCTGGAACCAGACATGAAGCGTAATCACACCTTCATGATGTTTGGTTACTTCAACGGCAATGTTGGTGACTTGGTAACTGATTGGACCGATCGAAACGTTATTCCTTACTACAAGGGAACTTGGGGCAACCTTCGTAAGATCGGCTCCATGGAAGACTACAAGAAAACGGTCTCTTTCAAACGCCGCAGGTATGTTTAGAACGAAATAGTTAACTATAAAACATATGGACTCTCCTCCATTCAGCCAACAGGTTAGTTATTTTGAAGGCTGCTTATACGGCACCTCATAGAGGCGCCGTATTTTTTTACTTTAAGATTTAAGTATTAGGAAAAAATTCATGGATTTACTGCTAGTTGAATACTCGATTTGGCTACTTATGGCTATCGGTGTGGCAGCTGTTCTTTATTCATCGGTAGGACACGGTGGAGCATCGGGTTATCTTGCTGCGATGGCTTTGTTTGGTCTTGAACCTTCGATCATGAAACCTGCTGCCCTAACTATGAATATCTTTGTGACGATACTGGTTCTGTCTCGAACTCATATCAAAGGCAACTTTAACTGGCGATTGTTTATTCCAATTATGTCCGCGTCAATACCAATGGCCTTTTTTGGTGGCGCTTACACAATTAATTCATCTTTATACAAAATAATTGTAGGGCTTCTTTTGATACTAGCCGTCTGGCGTATGTTCTGGCAAACGAAGGATGTTGTAATTCTGAAGCTCCCAAAAACATGGATAGCAGTACCTGTTGGCGGTGTGTTGGGATTTGTCTCAGGTTTAACCGGCGTAGGCGGTGGAATTTTTCTGAGTCCATTATTGTTGTTGTTTCGGTGGACAGATATGAAAGGTTCGGTGCCGATTGCCGCTGCGTTTATTCTTCTGAATTCAGTGGCAGGACTCTCGGGATATATTTCGACTGGCGGCGAATGGCCTTCTGGTATTCCACTTCTTATCAGTGCTGCGATCTCAGGTGCACTGATTGGAACCATGTTAATTAATCGATTGGCATCGAAGGGATTGCGACACATGCTCGGTATCGTTCTATTAGTTGCTGGGTTCAAAATGATAGTAACGTCATGAAATATAAAACAGCATCAAACTAATTTACTTATAGTAACAATATCGTCGATATGAGATTTTAATAACAAGGGAGAACAAGAATGAAAAACTTTAACATTTTATTAATTTTACTTATGGGACTTACGTGGACTAATACTTCATACGCAATAGATTTACCCGGGGCTGTAGTGGATACAAACTGGTTAGCAAAAAACAAAAGTAACGTTGTTATTCTTAGCTTACTTAAAGATATTAAAAGTTTTTCAAAAAAACCTAAATTTAAAAAAGATAAAAAATCAGGGGAATTAAAATTAGTTAAAGTGGGTGGACATATTCCTGATTCACGACTAGTTAATTATAAAAAAATACGTGGCAATAGAATTATTAATGGGACGAAGTACAAAAAGATGATTGTAGACAAGTCTACTTTTGAAAAGATTCTACAAGATGCGGGTGTAAACAAAAATAGTACCATCGTAATTGTGTCAAAAGGAGAGAGTAATAAGGATCTTACAATGGCAACCCGTTTATATTGGCAAATGAAATATTATGGACACGATAAAATGGCCGTTTTAAACGGCGGCATGGCTCAATGGATAGTTGAGAAGCGTAATATCAGCATCAAACCGACTACGCCTAAAAAAGGGAATTGGCTTGCATCTACCGAACGTAAAAATATATTAGCAACCAGCAAAGAAGTTGAAGTCGCGATAAAAAACAAAACACAATTGGTAGACACGCGCTCATTGGGTTTATACCTAGGAACCTGGCGTAAAAATTCTTATGTCTATGCCAACGGCCATATTCCAGGAGCAAAGCCATTCCCAAATGAACTGCTATCAACAAAAATGCCAGCAAAATTTTTGACCGTAGCAGACTCAAAAAAACTATTTAATCAAATGGGAATTAACCCGGAAAAAAATTCAATCACCTATTGTAATAGTGGCCATTTGGCAACAGGGAGCTGGTTTGTTATGGCTGAATTAATGGGGAATAAAAAAGTAAAAATGTACGATGGTTCAATGCATAAATGGACAGTAGAAAAACGTAAAGTAGTAAAAATGAAAATGGAGTAATTTTTATTATGTTATTAATAAAGCATATAAAAATATTATTGGGGATAAATTTTGACAAATAAAAAGAACATAGAGCGAGATTTTGTAGCAGTCAATATAGCTGTGTTGACGGTCTCTGATTCCAGAACAGACGAAACCGATACATCAGGTCAAGCCTTAGTAGAGCAATTACAAACAGCAGGACATACATTGGTCGACAAGCAGATTACACCTGATTGCCCCTATCATCTGCGTGCCGTTATTTCCAACTGGATATTAGATAGTGAAATTCAAGCGGTGGTTACAACAGGCGGTACGGGCTTGACCGGACGTGATGGAACACCAGAGGCATTACGACCACTCTTTGATCGAGAAATCGAAGGTTTTGGAGAATTGTTTCGTTGGCTGTCCTACAACGATATCAAAACATCAACGATAGCCTCACGGTGTGTCGCTGGTGTTGCGAACGGCACGTTCATTTTTTGTTTGCCCGGCTCCACTGGAGCATGTCGAACAGGCTGGACTGAAATTATTGGTCCACAACTCGACTATCGTACAACGCCGTGCAATATGGTTGAGCTACTACCGAGGTTGATGGAAAGATGAGTAGTCAAATTGTTTCATGCGGACACTCTAATGATGAGCTTCTATCGGTTGAACAAGCGCAAAACGCATTGTTAGACAACGTGAACAGAGTAACAGAAATAAAACAGAAAACTCTCCTGGAATCACTCGGGCAGGTTCTGGCTGCCGATGTGGCATCATTGATCGATGTGCCCGGATTTGACAATAGTGCAATGGATGGTTACGCCATTGCGATCGGAGATAATCCTGTATTACCGCTACGCTTTAAAGTGTCACAGCGAATCCCCGCAGGAGCAATTGGTGAGTCACTGGAATCAGGTTGTGCGGCTCGAATCTTTACCGGCGCACCCATACCGCAAGGAACTGATGCAGTTGTCATGCAAGAAGAAGTTCAAGTTTCAGACAATGACATTGAGATTAATCGACTAATCAATTCTGGGGAAAATATTCGTCCACAGGGAAACGATATTGCACGTAATGACATTATATTGCCAGCAGGTCAGCTACTTGGCCCACAACATATCGCATTGGCTGCATCTGTTGGCTTAGCAACACTTCCGGTTTACAGGAAGCTGCGTGTTGGTGTTTTTTTTACCGGTGATGAACTCGTCCAACCGGGTACACCACTTAAAGATGGCCAGATCTATAATTCTAATCGATACGCAATTACTTCACTACTGACAAATCTTGGTTGTGAGATACAGGATTTAGGCAATGTACCAGATACATTGAATGCAACCTGTAAGGCTTTGGAGCTTCTTGCGCATGACTGTGATCTGATAATGACCACTGGTGGGGTTTCCGTTGGTGAAGAAGATCATGTCAAACCCGCTGTTGCAAAATTAGGAAGTTTGTCATTGTGGCGTATTGCAATGAAGCCTGGAAAGCCTCTTGCATTTGGCGCAGTCGGTGAAACACCATTTGTCGGTTTACCGGGAAACCCAGTTTCAGCTTTCGTCACATTTCTATTATTTGCCCGTCCACTTATTCTTAAAATACAAGGTATCAATGACTTTTTTCCACGCACAACGCAGGTACGCACTGACTTCGACTGGCACAGATGCAAATCACGTCGCGAGTTTGTTCGGGTTCGCGTTGATACCGCTGGTACCGAACCCATAGCGAGCTTGTTCCCCAAGCAAGGTTCAGACGTGCTCAGTTCGATGGCATGGGCTGATGGTTTGGTTGTGATTAATGAAGAGCAGACTTTTTCCAAAGGCGAATGGGTAACCTTTATACCTTTTTGTGGTGTATTAACATGAACACACTTACACATATTGATAAAGACGGCGCAGCTCGCATGGTGGATGTAGGCAGTAAAGATGTCAGTTTGCGGGAAGCGACTGCCACCGCTACGATACGGATGAAACCAGAAACACTAAAACTCATTATTGCCGGTGAGCATAAGAAAGGCGATGTGCTTGCGGTTGCACGTATCGCAGGTATACAAGCAGCCAAACGCTGTTCTGACTTGATTCCTTTGTGCCATCCCCTACTGCTTACAGCTATCGAGGTAAAACTTGAGCCCAATTCAAGTGTCTGTGCAATAGACATTGTTTCTACAGTGAGACTGCAAGGTCAAACGGGAGTTGAGATGGAGGCATTGACTGCGGCATCCATTGCGGCCTTAACAGTGTATGACATGTGTAAAGCGGTTGATAGAGGCATGGAAATCTCTGGCATTTATTTGCTGGAAAAAAAAGGTGGTAAAAGTGGGCACTGGTGTCGTGATGCTATCTGATAATGACACGATACGTTATGCGCGACAGGTTTTGCTTGATGCCGTTGGAGAAACAGGACAAAACCAACTGCTGAGTTCGAGTGTTTTGATAGTAGGCGCTGGTGGTCTGGGAGTACCCTTAGCAACATACCTTGCAGCAGCTGGCGTTGGCTGTATCGGACTGGCTGATAGCGATACAGTCGAGTACACAAATTTACATAGACAAGTTGCCTATGGCCCAGATGATGTTGGGAAGTCTAAAACTGCCTGCTTGAAAAAACGTTTGCTAGAAAATAATCCAAATGTAGTCGTAACGGAACACCCCAGACTGACTAAAGAAAATGCTGAACAGATTATGAGTGCTTACGATTTAGTGGCTGACGGCTGCGACAATTACCCTACTCGCTTTCTCGTAAATGCTGCCTGTGTGAAAACTGGAACAACTCTGGTGGCAACAGCATTATCGAGGTTTGATGGTCAGATTATGGCTTTCAATGGTGGCTCTCCATGCTACCAATGTTTGGTTGGGAACATGCCCGATCAACATACTGCACAAGGGTGTGTTGATGGCGGTATTGTTGGACCTGTTGCTGGAATGTTCGGGTGTTGGCAAGCACTGGAAATTATTAAACAACTTTTAAAAATGTCCTCGCGTCTAACCTCTCAATTACTAATGGTCGATGTAATTAATAATCGCAACCACTCGATAAAAATTAAAGCTAATCCACAATGTCCGGTTTGTGGGGGGAGATAAAAATGAAAGTACTCTATTTTGGTCGGTTACGTGAACAATTGAAACTATCTGATGAATCACTGGATATTCCAAAAGATATTCAAACGGTAGCAGCCCTGGTCGGTCTTTTGCACGCTCGTGGTGATGACTGGTCAAACTCCCTTAGAGAAGACGGCACAACTCTGGTTGCAGTAAACCATGAGATGGGTGCTTGGGAGACACCCGTTACCGACAGCGATGAAGTGGCATTCTTTCCACCGGTCACGGGAGGTTAATGATGTCAATCCGCGTGCAGCAAGAAGATTTTGATGTCGGTGATGAGCTACAAGCTTTTCGTCAATTAGACAAACAGACTGGTGCTGTCGTCAGTTTTGTTGGACTCGTACGTGATCAGAACTCAAGTCAAAAAATTCATTCAATGACTTTGGAGCACTATCCATCGATGACCGAACAAGTATTAACTGATATCGAACAACTGGCGCGTGAGCGCTGGGAACTACTCGACGTGTTAGTGATTCATCGTATTGGTGAACTGCTACCTACCGATCAGATTGTACTTGTTATGGTGAGTTCAGCACATCGAGGCGAAGCTTTTTCCGCCTGTGAATTTTTAATGGATTATCTTAAAACAAAAGCACCCTTCTGGAAGAAAGAAAAAACTGACTGTGGGAGTCATTGGATAGAAGCTAGAAATAGTGACAATCGAAAGGTCAAACGCTGGCAAGAGAGTAAGCCACTTAGTGACACATGGTTACCTCTTAGCTATTCATTAAAATAATATGAGATAAAAATAATATGAAAAATAATACGACACTAACAAAATTTATAATTGAACAGCAACGTAAGATGCCCGATGTCTCTGGAGATTTCACGTCACTTTTGAACGATATTGTTACAGCATGCAAAGAGATATCTCACCTTGTAAATAGAGGTGAATTGATTGGAGTTCTAGGAAGCGCCGGAAGTGAGAATGTTCAAGGAGAGACACAAAAAAAACTGGATATTATTTCTAACGATATTATGGAAGGTGCGCTTAACTGGACAGGACATCTTGCTGGAATGGTTTCAGAGGAAATAGAAGATGCCATTGAAATACCGAAGCAATACCCTCGAGGAAAGTATCTAGCTTTGTTTGATCCACTGGATGGTTCCTCGAACATTGATGTGAACCTGACGGTCGGTACTATCTTCTCGATTTTGCGATGCCGCGAGGGTATAGAAGTAAAAACAGACGATTTTCTCCAACGTGGTCGTGACCAAGTGTGTGCAGGTTTTGTGTTATATGGACCATCAACCATGATGGTGCTTACAACCGGCCAAGGTGTAAATGGTTTTACGTTAGATCAGGATATTGGTGAATTTATTCTGACTCAACCCGATATGAAAATTCCTGAAGACACTTCTGAGTTTGCAATTAACATGTCTAACCAACGGTTTTGGGAAGACCCCGTAAAACGTTATGTTGATGAATGTATACAAGGTGAAGAAGGTCCACGTAATCGTGATTTCAACATGCGTTGGGTAGCCTCAATGGTTGCCGATGTATATAGAATACTGACTCGTGGTGGGATATTTCTCTACCCAAAAGACAATCGTGAACCAAGCTGTTCAGGCAAACTACGATTAATGTACGAAGCAAATCCTATGGGATTCATTGTAGAACAAGCTGGCGGTTTAGCTTCAACAGGATACATGGACATCCTGGATATTTCACCGGAACAGATACATCAACGCGTCCCCGTGATTCTAGGTTCTCGTAACGAAGTTCAAAAAGTGATTTCTTATCACAGTAATAATGACTGGTGTGTGTGAAAAATTTGAAGCGATGACGAATGTCAAATACGTACAGATAGCAGCATTATGATCAATAATTTCGAGTAGCAATATGGACAAGCCAAATTTACATGAGGTTTCAGCAAAGGTAGCGTGGCAAATAAAACGGGATGACCCTCGTGCTGCACTAGTAGACATTCGTTCGACTATGGAGTTTTTGTTTGTAGGTCATCCAGTAGGATCCATACATATTCCTTGGATAGATGAACCTGATTGGGAAGTTAATCCGCATTTTGTTTCGGAAGTTCGCAAACTCATGTTAGGGGGAACTGTTTGTGATACTGATGAGGGCTGCGTTCCAATTATTCTGATCTGTCGTAGCGGCAAGCGTTCATATCAGGCTGGCATGGAATTACTCGCTGCGGGTTTAAACAATGTTTCCCATGTTGAACAAGGTTTTGAAGGTGAGCTAGACGATAATCACCAACGTAGCACAATTGGTGGGTGGCGTTTTCATGGGTTACCTTGGGAACAATGCTAAATTTTAAATCACGAATAGTATGCCTTTTTTATAAAACTAAATTGAACTTAAAGGAATCATAATAGAATGAGAATTGGAGTGTTAAAAGAAATTCACACGGGCGAAAAACGTGTTGCACTAACTCCAGACGTAACAAAAAAATTAGTTAAATTAGGTTTTGAAGTTATTGTTGAAACTAATGCAGGTGCCTGCGCAAGCTTTACCGATTTATCTTATACGCAAGCAGGCGCTAAGGTGGTATCTAATGCAAAGAGTGTATGGGCTTCAGTTAATCTTGCTGTCAAGGTTCGAGCTCCACAAAAACACCCCGAAACGGGTGTTGATGAAATTGATCTCATCCATAAAGGAAGTTTGTTAATTAGTTTTATCTGGCCAGGACAAAATCAAGAGTTACTTCAACGTTTGGCAGATAAAAAAAACACTGTACTTGCAATGGACTCAGTGCCACGCATATCCCGTGCACAAAAACTAGATGCCCTCAGCTCCATGGCCAATATTGCCGGTTATCGAGCCGTCATTGAAGCCTCAAATCAGTTTGGTCGTTTTTTCTCTGGACAAATCACTGCTGCAGGTAAAGTGTCTCCAGCAAAAGTTTTGGTGATTGGTGCCGGTGTTGCTGGATTAGCGGCAATCGGCACCGCCAAGTCATTGGGGGCAATCGTTCGTGCCTTTGATACACGTCCTGAGGTAAAAGAACAGATCCACAGTATGAATGCTGAATTCTTGGAGCTTGATTTTGAAGAAGATGCCGCTAGTGCGGATGGCTATGCCAAGGTCATGAGTAAAGAGTTCATTAAAGCAGAAATGGCTCTATTCGCACAACAGGCCAAAGAGGTTGACATTATTATTACGACAGCTCTGATTCCCGGCAAACCTGCACCTAAATTAATTACCGAGGATATGGTCAAAAGTATGCGACAAGGTAGTGTAATTGTAGATCTAGCCGCTGAGCAAGGTGGAAATTGTGAATTGACGATACCGCATAAAGTTGTCAAACAACATGGTGTAGCAATTATTGGTTATACAGATTTACCAAGTCGTCTCGCGACGCAAGCGAGCCAGTTATACGCCACTAATATCTTCCATTTAATAACTGAACTCATAGCAGATAAAAATGATGAGATTACCGTTAACATGGAAGACGATGTGATCCGTGGTGCAACTGTTGTGAACAATGGAAAGATTAGTTGGCCACCCCCTCCTATCGTTGTTGGCAGAACACCCGCTTATTGTGAAAGTAAATTACCTGATGATGAAGGTGCCGACGAGGCACCACCTACGCCGTTTGTAACAGCAATTAAATCACTCATACCTGTTGCTCTGGGTTGTTTGGTGTTATTTGGTCTTGGTTTAGTTGCTCCTCCTGATTTTATGGCGCACTTCACTGTTTTCATCTTGTCGTGTTTTATAGGTTATATGGTAATTTGGAATGTGAGTGCTTCACTACATACGCCGCTAATGAGTGTTACTAATGCCATCAGTAGCATCATTGTTTTGGGTGCATTAACGCAGATTGGTTCTAGTGATAAAACCATAATGGTGTTATCAGCTTTTGCTATTTTAATTACGACAATGAACATCGTGGGCGGCTTTGCTGTAACTCAACGCATGTTATCGATGTTCAGAGAGTAGGCTTGTGATTACTGAAAGTATGTTAAGCGTCGCTTACCTCGGCGCCGCTATCTTATTTATTTTAGCGCTGGGTGGTTTGAGCAGTAATGATAAAGCTCGTCGAGGTAACCTTTACGGTATGTTTGGTATGGCGGTTGCTGTAGTAGCTACTATTTTAGCGAATGTTGAGTCTAATAGCAGTGTATTATTGATTGTTATGGTGGTCGGAGGTCTGCTCGGTTATATTCTCTCCCGTAAAGTTAAGATGACACAGATGCCTGAATTAGTTGCAGTCCTACACAGTATGGTTGGATTGGCTGCTGTGATTATTGGTTATGCTCACTTCATGGATACGACAAAAATTTTCAATGGTACCGAAAAGGTTATCCATGATCTGGAAATTTATATTGGTATTTATATAGGGGGCTTAACCTTTACGGGATCAGTCACTGCCTACGGCAAGCTCAGTGCCATCATTAGTGGAAAGCCATTATTATTACCCGGCCGCCATCTAATTAATCTAACTTTGTTAATTGCCGTAATTTTGTTGGGCTGGGTGTATGTAACCGTCGATAACCATGCAGAGGCTTTACTGCCTCTATACATTATGACTTTCATCGCTTTTATTTTTGGTATTCATATGGTGGTTTCGATCGGCGGTGCCGATATGCCGGTGGTGATTTCCATGTTAAATAGTTATTCCGGATGGGCTGCAGCAGCAACTGGATTTATGTTGTCTAATGATTTGCTAATTGTGACTGGCGCACTTGTTGGTAGTTCAGGAGCGATCCTAAGTTACATTATGTGTAAGGCCATGAATCGTAATTTTTTGAGTGTAATCTCCGGTGGTTTTGGAATTAGTACGACAAGCTCAGATATTTCAACTACGCTTGGAAACCAGAGTGACGTTAATAGTATTTCTACCTCAGAAACGGCCATGTTATTGAATCAGGCTCAGAGCGTCATGATAATTCCTGGTTATGGAATGGCTATGGCGCAGGCACAACATGCCGTATCCGAAATTTCCCGACTCCTCATGGCTAAGGGGGTAAATGTTCGTTTTGGTATTCATCCCGTCGCTGGACGCATGCCAGGACATATGAATGTCCTATTAGCTGAAGCCAAGGTGCCGTATGATATTATTTTTGAAATGGATGAAATTAACGAAGACTTTCCAAATATCGATGTGTCGATTGTAATAGGCGCGAATGACACCGTAAATCCATCGGCTATTGATGATCTAAATAGTCCACTTTCAGGGATGCCTGTAATGAAGGTTTGGAATAGTAAAACATGTATCGTTCTTAAACGAAGTATGACAACGGGTTACTCAGGTGTCGAAAATCCCCTCTTCTTTCACGAACGTACACGAATGCTTTTTGGTGATGCAAAGACCAGTATGGATGAATTGCTGCAGCAGCTTCAAGCATAGTCGCGTAGGAAGTTTTTAGCAAACATCGGAAATTTTAGTACTCTCAAAAATGTAGTGGACACGTATCTCCGTTTTCCAGGTTATCTGAGTCTCTACGATCATGTTGTGCATTTTTCAGTTGAATAAACTTTCACACAATTATAGTTTCTCAGCTAATAGATTTATTATCTTTTATGTGAAAGCGACTAACGGCCTGTTCTAGATCGTTCGCCATATCTGTAAGTGCTTCAGCTGAGCCTGACATTTTTTGAGCACCCTGCGCATTTTTTTCCGCCATATTTGCAACCATGTGTATATTTTTATCGATATCTTCAACTACAGAGGTTTGTTCCTCTGCCGCCGATGCAATTTGAATATTCATCTGCTTTACTTCAGCGACAGCTTCTGCAGTATATGCAAGCGATGTTTTGGCTAAAGCTGCCTTCTCGACACTGGCAACGGCCTTCGCACTACCGTTGGCCATAACGGATACCGCTTGTTGTGTTCCTGATTGCAGTTTTTCTATCATAGCTTGAATTTCCTGTGTAGATTGCTGTGTACGACTGGCAAGAGTGCGCACTTCATCAGCTACCACAGCAAATCCTCGACCCTGTTCACCAGCACGTGCGGCCTCAATTGCTGCATTGAGTGCCAGTAAGTTCGTTTGCTCTGCAACGCCCTTGATAACATCCAGAATACTTCCGATATTATTCCCCTCCACTTCCAACTGTTGAATGACATCCGTGGCCTTTTCCACTTCAGCGGCCAAATCGTTTATTGCATTCATGGTATCAACTACAATTGCCGAACCCTTCTCGGATTGTAGAGCAGCTATTTGACTACTATCAGAAGCCTGTTGAGCATTATGTGCAACTTGTTTTATAGTTGCTCCCATTTCTGTTACAGCTGTTGCGATTTGATCTGTAGCCTGGCGCTGAGAACCAACAGCCAAAGTCGTTTCACTAATATTTTTTGCCATCATGCTTGCAGACTCACTAACATCTACACTGCTGCGGCGAATATGGGTAACAAGGTTAGATAAGTTATCAGTCATCCGATTAATGCTACTGGCAAGCTTACCGAGTTCGTCTTCGCTATTTTGACGAAGTTCGATGGAGAGATCTCCATCGGCAACGGCCTCGACAGCTTGATTAAACCGTTGGAGACGCTGTGTAATACGTGAAAAAAAGTAGAAAGTAAGACCAACCAAAATCGAGATTAACACAATGGCCCCCATGATCATTTGATTACGAACAGAGAATAACGGACTGAGTATTTCGCTGGCTTCCTGTTCAACAACAATCGTCCAGCTCGAATCATAAAACGGCATTGAAACACCTAATAACTCTACCCCATCCGAGCGAGTATAAAAGCCCATTGCTTCACGACAGCCGGTACCTACTCTGGCATTGGTCGTATAGATCCCGGCCTTGCAATTAGGATCTTTTACGCCATTCAAGGTTCGTTGCCAAGGGAACTCAGATCCTTGTGCTTTTAATAACGCGTCCGGATGAACCCTAGACTCTGTAATCATGACATTGTTTTCATCCGTAATATAATAATCAAAAGTCTTGCCGACTCCGGCAAGATAAAATGCACCCATATCCCCTTCGAGATTTCCAATTTCACCGTTAACAATGTTCGTAAGCATCCGTGCATCAGCATTAATTAATATCAGTCCTTTCTGATTCTTCGCACTGAAGGAGATTTGAGGAATACCATCACTCATATAAACATTGGAATAACCATGATCTGTGTTAGGAATTACCTTTACTGACTTACCCTTACGTGAAGTGTTGGAAGATGCGACAATAACATTGTCTTCAATATAATCTATAGAGTGATAAACTTTAAAAGTAGGAATATGGCGCTTCCCTGTTTCAATTTCTTTCTGGAATGGGTGCTCCTTCAAATCGAAAACGTCAGTATCAACCACTGTTGAAAAAAATATATCCAAAGTTTCTTGTGATGCAGTCTCGGATAATGTTATTAACTGTTTGGCAAATTTTTCATTTTGGCCAAGATAGCGAATTACACCTTGCTGTTTGGCATCCACAAAATTCATGAGACCAGCAACATTGGATTGCACTTCAAGCCAATACATCTGGTTCATAATAAGCCAGACCCCTCCACTTATGGATGGGACAAGTAAAGTCGTAAGCATGATCAATGCTTTCCAACGAAGGTTAATATGATTCCAATAAGTCATAATGTACTCCAGTAAATTGTCACTATAAATTCTATATTATCGACAACACTCAAATGGGCTTGATTGTTACCTTAATTATATCGAGAAAAATAAAACATCAATTCATGTATAACCTTGGTTATTAAGTAAAAGGTCATATCAAATTTTTACTTAATCGCCTTCTCCGTTCCGTGCTATGCCATACATATTTTTCAATGATGATTCAGCGCGTGCACCCAAGTAGACATAAATACCTAAACCTACCAACAGACCAATTGCAGAGAACATCATCCACACCGCATCCTGAAGATGCTCTCCATCACCTAATGCTGACTTGAACATCAGCAACAGGGACTCGATTGATACAGCAATCAATATCGCAGCAATAAATCGGGTAATCGTGCGCCGCGTAGAGCTGTGCCTGAAGATATCTTTGTGCATCAACACTTCTTCCTCCATTGTTGTCTTGCCTAAGTCGAAGACCGCTAGTGACAGGGTAAGGAATATAATGATACTAAAGGGTTTGAGATAGAGGTCGTCGCCAGTATGTATACCTGTGAACAGCTTTATAATTTCGCTATATGCTGAAAACAACAATACACCAACAATAGAGAATAGCCCTATGGCGATTAAACTATATACCAACTTGAAAAGTGGATTAAAACGTCCCCGCAAAGTATCACCCATAAGAAACTCAATAATCTCGCGCAAATCAATGTCAACGACTAGGTAAATACTCTTGGTTTCGCCGCAGTGTGTGACCGCCGAAATACACAGATTACGACCAATATTAGAAAAATACGGTTCACTGACTGTAACGCCCTGTTGCTGTTGTTTCAGCAGTTTAAAGTATGGTCGTTGACTACGATCAGTACCAACTTGGTGACCTTTTTCGATTGATTTTCCATCCTTTGCTACTATTGGGCTTATCTGCTTGCCTTCACCATCCAGCAGATAAATAAGATCGATAAAAGGATAGTGATCCGTTATGGTTTCAATTGCATCTGACAATGCCTTTTCTTCAGCACACAGGCGCTCATCACCGACTCCGGTAACAATGGATGCCAGCAATTCACGAATTGCGCCACGGTATTCATGAAAGCGTTCTATCACACTGAGGTAGCTCATTTCAGGCATGGTAGTCTAGTCCTTTTAACTAAGTACAAGTTTGTCCACGTAATTTCTTAACATCGAATAACTAGGAGGTTAAAATAAAGTCGACTTGTTAACATAACAACGAGATTAAAGGGAATCCAAGATATCTAATTATTATTCAACCTCTGCTGTCTTCATAATTTTGCTCATGTGGCTGAGCTGACTGATTGGTATTTTCTCCTACCTGGCCGATCGCCGAGTCCTTATCCTTGGATGTATCTTTTGCATTGCGAAAACTTTGAATGCAGGATCCCAAATCTTGCCCAATATTACGAATCCGTTTTGTGCCGAATAGTAAAATAATAATGGTTAATATAATTAATAACTGCCAGATACTAATACCCATATACACTCACCTCTTTAAAAATATGCATTACTAAACTCTTCAAAATCATTTAACTAATTAAAGTACCATCCTTTCGTTTGGTTACCTGTATTGAATGCTTGTTATCTTTAACTCAACCAATAGAACCTCTAAGAGACTCCAACCATTGATTAGCCAACTCCAACGCTATTAGCTTCTAATCGTAGAATACAGACAATCGGATCATTTTTGCGCTATCCAAATCTATCATTAACCAAGTATGGTCCGTGTTCCACAGAAGGAAAGAATGGAGCATTTAAAGACAGATTACTTAGTTCACTACCATTACGAGTTGACTGTGCTTCTTCTACCTGTTCTCTAGTCAGATGAGGCGCGAATAACTCTATAAAGTCGTAGAGATAACTAGGTAACATCGAATCACGACGTAGTCCAAACGATGTCACGCTGTCCTCAAATAAGTGGCTTACATCAAGTGCAAAGAGATCGGTGTCGATCTGAGAATCGTAGGCAATATTTGAAACAATAGCCACGCCTAGACCCTGACGAACATACGCTTTAATAACATCAGTATCGGCTGCATTAAGCACCACATTGGGTATCAGCCCTGCCTTTACAAAGGCTCTATCCAGTTTAGAACGTCCAGTAAAACCATCTACGTATGTGATGATCGGATATTTCGCGACAGCCTCAAGGGTTAGATTTTTTTCATCTCGCAGAGGGTGACCGCAAGGCGTTATAATGCACCGATTCCAGCGGTAACACGGGAGCATGAGCAAATCATCGTGTGAATCAATATCCTGAGTAGTAATGCAACAATCTACATCTCCTCTCATCGCCATCTCTACAATTTCAATGGGTGTACCCTGTTTAATGTTCAGTCGTACCTCTGGAAATCGATGGACAAAGGTTTTGAGTACCGACGGTAGTTTATAGCGTGCCTGTGTATGTGTTGTGGCTATTGATAACACACCTCGACTAGGATCACTATATTCTTTACTTATGATTTCAATATTATGCACCTCACTTAAAATTGTCTTAGCGCGATCAAGAATAGCCTGTCCGGCTTGGGTGAAACCCTTCAACTTTTTACCAGCCATACCGCGGTCGAAAATCTTCACACCTAGATTCCTCTCAAAATTACGGATTTGGATGCTTATCGCTGGCTGTGTCATTTTTAGAGACTCGGCAGCATGCGAAATATTCATTCCGCACCGCGAGACCTCAACAATATAACGAAGTTGCTGTAAATTCATATCAAAGCCTGTATTGAATCATTTATAATTAAATCCCAGTGAGATAATTTAATAGCACTAAAAAAAGACTAAACTGTATAAGTTATTTTTGTATTTATTCCGCTACAGTAATATTGCGCGGCTTTAGGTATTAGCCGTCTTTCTCGGTGTATGTTAATTTTTTATATAACAGAGCAATAACTGTGCCTAAAGACAGAGGCATTACGATGTGTTGTTTAAATACGGATGTGTTGGCAATAGTTATTTTATGATTAATAACGTGCCAGACAACGTAAATGCCCTTGCTTATAGTAACTATCAGTCGATAGCAAGCACCGTCATGTCATAGAGCAATAGTAGATCTATCACCTATACACCTACGATCGAGAACCTTAATTGAATGATTTCAGGTATAGAATTTACTCAAGGTGTTACTGTTTTGTAACATACATCCTAAATGTGTAACCATGAATAAATATTCATATAGATATTATTTTCCTTTTATGTGCACGATAGATAACAGTAAGCATTAGTTACCTTATAGCCAGCTATCTACAGTTTTCCGATCAGGCATGCCACCTGCATGAACAACTTTATCATCAAGCACGACACCTGGCGTCGATATTACGCCATACCCCATAATGACCGCAATATCTTCAACTTTCTCAAGTTTAACTTTAACACCTTTTGCTTTAGCCGCTTCTTCGATTAGTTTAAGTGTAGCTTTGCAATTTGCACAGCCTGTGCCGAGCACTTTAAATGTTTTCATATTAATTTCCGTTATTGTTTATAGTTATTTACACTATCAACATTATGTTCAGCCTAGTTTTTGTTAATAGCATTTATAAAAGTTTTAGCATTGTCGCCACGTAAGTTTTCTGCCAAGCCAATTAATCCATCCGTTAAATATTTTGCCTTGATACCTTTTGATCTTAAGTAAACCATCGCAATGGTTGCACGATCTTTATGTGGACATGCTGTAACAATAACTTTACTGCTATCAAGTTCCTTTAATCTTTGCGGTAACTCGTTTAAAGGAATACTTAGAGATGGACCTACTTTCCAGGCCGCATATTCCTCTTTAAAACGAATATCAATCAATTGCGCCTTACCTTCTTTCAAAAGCTTAATCAAACCTTTGCTATCCATCTTCATTTCTTTTCGTGCGGCATAATTAAAACTAGAGATATACCCTTCTAATACCCGATCACCTGAATAAACTGGAATACTAAAAGATAATAATAGAAATACATGTAGTAGCTTTTTCATTTATTGCTCCTTGTGAATGTAATAATTCACGTTTGATTAAAGACTATTGATAATGCTCAACTGATTACTTATTCATAAAAAAAATATTTAACAACAAGATTGCCCGCTAGGTGTTGGTGAACAGCCACAGCTCTCAGCTACATTTTCATCAGCAGGTGTCGCTGTCATATTTTCTTTAGATGCTTCATCAAATGCAGCATCTAATTTTTCAGCTGCTTCATCACGAATATGACGTGCTATTTCAATCACAGCATCGAGTTGATGTTGGGGAATACCAGCATGACGTAATCGTTCAAGTTGGCACTGTCCCATATTAGGATGATTAGACGCGATGCCTGATGCTAATGAAATCATCGCAACAATGGATGAATGTAATTGTGGTTCTTCTTTCATAAGATACCTCTCATTAAAACTGTACTAAATTAAATCCCCAACCAACTAAAGTAAACGCAACAGCAAGCACACTTGCATAGAGTGCAAGTGCCGGCCAACGTATTACTTTACGCAGGATAATCATTTCGGGTAGTGAAAGCGCAGCGATACTCATCATAAAGGCTAATGTTGTACCAATGGCAACACCTTTTCCGAGCATAGCCTCAGCAACCGGAATGACCCCAGTTGCATTTGAATAAAGTGGTACGCCAAGAAGTACTGCACCGGGTACCGCAAACCAATTATCCTTTCCACCAAGATGTTCTGTTACCCAGTTCTCGGGTACATAGCCATGAAAAAGTGCACCGACTGCTACTCCAGCTAATACCCATTTCCATAACCGAGTCAGAATATCTCTTACTTCAGCCCAGGCAAATTGATGTCGCCCAGCAAAGCTTTTATCTTTTTCTGGTAAAGAAACTTCACCCATCTGAATTTTCCAAACATAGTCTTCTACCCAGCGTTCGGGTTTGAACCGGGCCATAATTACTCCGCCGATATACGCAACGGTAAGACCGGCTGCAACATACATTAGAGTAAGCTTCCAGCCGAGGATTCCCCATAAAATGACAACAGCAACTTCATTGATCATTGGGCTGGCAATCAAAAATGAAAATGTAACACTTAGTGGAATTCCTGCCTCAACAAAACCAATAAACAACGGCACTGATGAACAAGAACAAAATGGTGTGACTGCACCGAGTATAATTGCGAGCGTTCGAGCCAACCATTGTGGTTTACCACGGACATACTCACGTACTCGTTCTGGAGATAACATGGCTCGAAACAAACCCATGACATAAATAATAATTACTAACAGAGCAAAAATCTTTGTAGTATCCATAACAAAGAAATGTAATGCCGCACCGGCATGCGATGAAGAGCTCTGTCCAAGCCATTCATAAACTATTAAATTTGCTAGTGCATCAAACATCGGTAATAACCTTCATGCGATTGATTTTGTAGTCGAACGTTTTAGTTTTTAAAGATGTTCAAATTCAAGGTACGTTCTATTCATATTGGTACGATGTATGCTGTCATAATGCTCCAGGTGTTTGAACTGGGGCATATCTTCATACTTTTTTAGAACATCCTGCATCGGCTCCATATCCTGAGCTGCAATACCAACTTTCGTTACTAGAAAATCATAATAGTCACCACAATCTTTTTTTATTTTGGCTATATCACTTACACGACCATGGCCTGGAACAATATATTCAGGTTTTAGTTTTAGAAGCTCTTTGAAGGCTTTATGACCATTTACAACGCTCGACCATGGCAGAACTGTAAATATCCGATCCACATAAACAAGATCACCAGTAAACAGTACCGAATGGTCAGGTAGCCACACCCAAGCATCACCTGGGTAATGAGCATCTGTGTAACGTAGTTCCAGTTTCACACCACCTAATTCTATTCTGGCCGAGTCTCCACTCAGTGTTTTTTCAGCGTGTCTAGATTTAGTGTTTTTAAAACGTTTTTTAAGAAAACCCTGCATGAGCTCAAGCTGCTCTTTGGCATATTCCTTCTGGGTTTGCGCTGTTCTTTTCAAAGCAATAATTTCGGCACCTTGAGATGAAAAATAATCATTACCCAGCCAGCGGTGGTCCTGACTGCCGGTATTGACCACCCACTTCACCGGTTTATCCGTAACCGAGGCAATCGCCTGTTCAATTTTTTCTGCGCCCATCCAGCTGGCACCTGAGTCAATTAAAATGACGCCATCATTAGTAACAATAAAACCGAGATTGTTATTCAAGCCATCGTTCTCTTCACTACGTTGCCCTAGCGGACCGATAAAGGCATAGACATTAGCCGTTATTTTCTGTGCTTTGGGTGTATAAGCATGGACACTGGGTGACAGCATCAGACAAAAAATAGCAGCTATTAATCCAACGAATTGTTTCTGTAATTTCATAATGAATTCTCACTCGTTTCTCAAACACATGGATATGTGTTTTTCTCTATAAATTCAGATTTTTTTATACCATGGTTTTGTCGAATTAATGATTTTCATCACAGGCACCTCGACCAAGACTCCCACAACTGTTGCTAAAGCCGTTCCGGATTGAAAACCAAACAAACTATTCGCTACGGCAACGGACTACTTTTACTGTTACTTCACATTGTAAACTCACTGCACTACCTCACCTGATTTTGATTCTGGTAAACGCATGGAAAGAATGCCGGCAGCGACTACAAAAAAGCTTGACCAGATTAAGCAACCGATTAATCCTTGTGTCTGATATACCAAACCAGAAAGGACGGTACCCACTAAACGTCCACCGGCATTTGCCATGTAATAAAAGCCGACATTCATTGATACCTTATCGTGCTCTGACCAGGCAACAATTAAATATGAATGTACGGCGGAGTTAATAGCAAAGACGACACCAAAAATAACCAAGCCTGCTATCAAAGAAATTTCAGGATAGAAATCAAAATACAACGCAAGCGCAATACTTGCCGGTAAAAATGCAAGAATAAACGCCCAAAGCTTTGCTGTACCGCCATCAGGACCTTTACTATGATGGCTTTGTTGAATAAGTTTTGGTGCACTGGCCTGTACCACACCGTAACCGATGACCCATATCGCGAGAAAGCTACCAACTTGCATGAAGCTCCACTGAAAAACCGAATAAAGATAAACCGGCAAAGCGACGACAAACCAAACATCACGCGAACCAAATAGAAAAAAACGTGCTGCAGATAACCAGTTAATTGCAGGTGTCTTGGAAAAGATCTGCGTAAATTTTGGTTTACTTTTTGATTTACCTAAGCCAGAGGGAAGTAAAGATAGAGTGATAAGCAGAACAATAAATAAACCACCAGATAAAACTGCTAACGCACCTCTGAATTCAAGAGTTTGCAATAGTAATGCGCCAAGAAAAAATCCCAGTCCTTTTAATGCATTTTTTGAACCCGTTAATATCGCTATCCATTTAAATAATTTTGATTCACTGTCATGCTTGGGTAGCAGTGTTTTAACGCTGGCTTTTGCCGACATCTTATTTAAATCTTTCGCTATACCTGAAAGTGCTTGTACTGCCATGACATAGACAACGGATAACCACGACTCGGGTACCATTAACATTGCCAATGCAAACACCTGCAACCCCATACCGATATGCATGGTTAGGTTTAAGCCGATACGTGAACCCAACCAGCCACCCACAAGGTTCGTTACTACACCAAAGAACTCATAAAATAAAAACAACATCGCCACTTCAAAAGGTGAATAACCTAATAAGTGAAAATACAACACCACCAACATGCGGATTGCACCGTCGGTAATGGTGAAGGCCCAGTAACCACCGGTAACAACAAGATAGTTACGTAACCCTTGTTCCATCTTTATAGACTCTGCGATACTTTAGCAGCTAGTTCCATCATACGATTTACATAACCCCATTCATTGTCATACCAGGCATAGACCTTTACCTGCGTGTCATTAATCACCATTGTCGATGGCGCATCAATAATGGATGAGCGAGGGTCATTCAAATAATCAACTGAAACCAATGGTCGTTCCTCGTAGCCTAGAATACCTTTTAACTCACCTTCCGCTGCCTCTTGAAAATAATTATTAATTTCTTCTACTGTCACAGGACGAGACGCTTCGAAGACAAAATCAGTTAATGAAGCATTGAGTAATGGTACGCGCACAGCATGACCATTTAGTTTTCCCGTTAGTTCAGGGAATATTTTTGTAATTGCTTTTGCAGAACCTGTTGAGGTTGGAATTAATGATTGACCACAGGCACGTGCTCGCCGTAAATCTTTGTGTCCCTTATCTACAATAGTTTGTGTGTTAGTGATGTCATGAATGGTGGTCATACAACCATGTTTAATCCCCACCTTCTCATTCATCACTTTAACAACGGGGGCTAAACAGTTAGTGGTGCAAGATGCCGCTGTGAGTAAGTCATGTTTATCTGGATCGTATTGATCATCGTTAATGCCATAAACGACATTAAATGCTCCTTTTGTAGGTGCAGCAACAATGACTTTTTTCACACCCTGATCAAAATAAGCATTGAGATTTTCTGGATTTTTATGATGCTTGCCAGTGGCTTCAATCACAATATCGCAGCCTGACCAATCGGTATCCGCTATCTCTTTATTAGATGAATAGGTGATCGACTTCTCATCAACCATCATCTTGTCATTATCAGCTGACGTTTCATGATTCCAGGTACCATGAACCGAATCGAATTTGAGTAAATGAGCTGAGCCCATGGCATCTGTTGAAATCTCGTTAACCTGGACAAATGAAAATTCTTTTTTGTCCCACCCAGCTCTAAAGCCAAGTCGACCCATACGGCCAAAACCATTAATACCAAGACGTACTGGCATAGTGAACTCCTTTAAAGTTTAATCTTTTAAAATTATTTTAGGCGTGTAGACATCAAGCACAACACGCTGAGCCCGGACGGTTTGGCATATCAGTAAGAGTGAGTAGATCGTCAGAAAATGGGGACTGTTCACAGTTAGCCAACGCGGTAATTTGCAAAATATTTTTAGCCCATTCATCTAGCTCGGGACTAATAGAGTAATAAACCCACTGTCCAGCACGGCGATCATTAACCAATCCATTATCACGTAATAATGCTAAATGCCTTGAAATCATAGGCTGGGAAAGGTTTAGAGCATGGATTAGTTCACAAACACATAACTCCCCCTCAAGCTGCATTAACATCAGACAACGTAGACGTATTTCATTTGATAAAGCAGAAAATAAAGTGTTGGCATCGATAGTCATACGTAATAATATACGATAAATCATATATATCGTCAATCATATATATAAATTTACTCTACAAAAAAGGTAAAAACCATGCACTACCCTATTCGTGTTTTATTTTTATGTACTGGTAACTCTGCACGCTCGCAAATGGCCGAAGCCCTTCTACGGACTTTTGGTGGCGATGATTTTGAAGTATTTAGTGCTGGTACCGAGCCTAAAGAACTTCATCCCATGACCATTAAGGTTATGCGGGAAAGTAATATAGATGTGTCAAAGCAGAAGAGTAAGCATCTCGGTCAATTTTTAGATGAATCTTTCGATTACATTATCACTGTGTGTGATAAAGCTCGGGACAACTGTCCAACCTTTCCTGGTGATATAGAACGCATTCATTGGAGTTATGATGATCCTGCCGCTATAACAGATGATGAAGAAGCGCAATATCAGCTCTTCAAACGAATCCGGGGTGAAATTAGTGAAAGAATTCGGGTATGGGTAATTGTGCAACGTAAGAAGTTAAAGGAAATGGGGCTAACCATAATGTCATGACAAAGTAGTCTTATTTGAAAAAGTTTAGACCAAATCTGACACATCACTTGCAAAAGTGAGAGTTACCCGTTTTGATAAAGGTATCGGCCGATTCCTCGGACAATAATGGTCATTCAAAACAGAGTTCTCAATACCGTGTTAAGTAGTTTATCTGTAATCAGTCTGTCTCACTCAGGCTTTGTTTCATTTCCGCATACTCTTCTTTATTAATCTCACCTTTTGCAAATCTCTTGTCGAGAATTTCGCGCGCACTTTCTGAACGGGGCGCATTATTTTCACTGTTACCGCCACTACCGGAACCAAACATACCACGCATGAAAAATATAAAAACTACTAAAAAAATGACTGGAAATATCCACATAAATCCAAAACCATGTCCCCACCAATAAGTTGGATCCATATTCTTAATCCTCCATTTTATTCAATTTGATTAACCTACTTTCTTTACATTTTTGTATAACGATGTCTTGCGATGCTTCTTTGTGTTCCATCCTGCATGCAGATTATCCAGTATCATGAGAAGTTCTGGATCTGGCAGTAATAAATAAACGAACCCCCGTCTTTCCGGGCGTACCAATTCTGCTTCATGCAATGCCCGCAGATGAAAAGATACATTAGTTTGAGTAAGACCGGTAGCTTTAATGACATCTGATACCGGACGGCATTAGTAGAACATGTTGGCTTCAAGCTCGAAATGGTAGTTGATATAGGCCCTTTCTATTACTCAGCTATATTGTTAAAACTGTAAGCACAATATTAAATGATCTATTCTGTTTGGTTATTGATATATTTGACAGATTTTGATAATTATAATATCATTTTCGCATTCATCGAAATGAAGGCTTTATGAAAAATACGAATACAGCAAAAAAACAACCGGATGTTTGTACTATTCGCTGCTTTGAGCAGGACAAAGTTAACGCTATTCGTACTGCGTTGGATAAAGAGCAGGAACGTTTACCTGAACTAGCTGAATTTTACAAACTACTGGGTAACACCACCCGGCTAAAAATTCTGCTGGCATTGGCCGAAAGTGAATTGTGTGTTTGTGATTTGGCGCATGTGCTCGAACTCAGTATGGCAGCGACATCACATCAACTAAAATTACTCAGAGATAAGGGCTGGTTGCGTAAACGTGATGACGGCAAGATGGTTTATTACCGGCTGCATAGTATAGATTTACTAAAAGCATTAAAGGGTGATTTGAAAATGTTAGAGAAACAGCTCGGATAAATTTTTTTACCTTAGTCATTTCGTCATTATCGAAAATATCTAAATATAAGATGTTTGCATATTAAGGATTAATTATGAATAGAACATGGGCTCTACTTGGACTTGCAGTTTGTCTGGAAATTGCCGGTGTTATCTGTCTTCGCTTTAGTGAAGGCTTCACTTTGTTGCTGCCAACAGTAGCGGCAATACTTTCTTTCACCTTGGCTCTTTTTCTTGTTAGCCGAGTGATGAAAAAACTCCCCGTGAGTATTGCTTACCCTGTATGGGCTGGTGGTGGTACTGCGGGCGTCGCGTTGTTGGGAATTATTGTACTGAATGAAAGTGCTGATTTAATGAAAGTATTGGGTATCTTAGTCGTTATGGCGGGTGTGATTCTTATAAATATAACGTCTGACAAAAAATCAGGGGGTTGTTAAGAATGAGTTATGTAACTGTAAGAGTGTTATTGAGATGAATTACACGTGGCTTTTAGTTGGCTTTGCCGTGATTGCTGAAATTGCAGCTGCATTTTCATTACGCTATAGCAATGGTTTCACTAAACCGTTACCTACTTTTTTTGCCTTGTTTAGCTTTGCCAGTGCTTTTTATCTTATTAGTCTTGCTTTGTTGAAATTGCCGGTCAGTAGCGTTTATCCCGTATGGGCGGGTGGTGGTACAGCTGGTGTTGCGATACTCGGCATCATTATTTTAAAAGAGCAAAAAAACGTCTGGAAATTAATTGGTATAACGATGGTCATTACCGGCATTGTTATATTAAATATTGCTTCGACAAAAGGTGTTGTATAAATGCAAACTGAATCGAAAAAATTACAGAAAGTTGAGAATGAACTGCGTTCGGCAATAGCAGCAAAAAAATGTTGGCGCTGTGGTTGCTTTCATGACACGGTCAACACCTTAAATGAATTTACAGCAGTAACAGGAACACTTGGCTCACTATTAAGTGACGCTAAAAATCTGTTTGAAGATATACGTTATGACTGCCTTGGTTGTGATGTTTGTTGGCCTGCGGTTGCGCAAAATTTAGCAGCTGAAATAGATCCGGCTATCGCCGAAGGTGCGCATTGCGCAACACAGGAACCTGAAGTGCGTGATGGTTGGCCGCCACTGCCTGGTGATTATCAAGTACTTCGTTTTCAGGCTCCGGTTGCTGTTTGTACACTTAATTCAGATCACTTAATTACAGAATTAAAAGAATGTGTTATTGAAGGCTTATCTATTATTGGAAGTTTACATACAGAAAACTTAGGTATCGAACATCTCATTCGTAATATTTTAACTAATCCACATATTCGTTATTTAATTATCTGTGGCGAAGATACTCAAAAAGCTATTGGACATTTACCCGGACAGTCGTTAGTTGCCTTAGGTGAATATGGCGTTAATGAAAAAATGCGCATTATCGAAGCGAAGGGTAAACGTCCAATGCTTAAGAATATTAATCAAGAGTATGTTGAGTCGTTTCGTAAACAGGTGCAGGTTATTAACCAAATTGGTGAAGTTGATGTCACTCGATTACAGGAATTAATTACTCATTACGCCAGTAATGATCCCGCCCCCTTTGTTAGTTCTCTGAAAGAAATTGTTTTAGTGCCAACAGAAAAAGCAGAAAAACCAGATAGGCTGGTACTTGATCCTGCCGGTTACTTTGTTGTGATACCTGATCGAACACAGCAGCAGCTGGTGCTGGAACACTATAGCAATAAAGGCATATTGAATCGTGTTATTACCTCAGATACAGCTGCTTCTTTGTATATGCAAGTTATAAAACTTGAACTTATTAGTCGCCTGGATCACGCCGCTTATCTTGGGCGTGAACTAGCACGTGCGGAACAAGCACTGATAAGTGGTGAAAAATATATACAGGATCGTGCACCAGGTGAGCTGGAGCTGGATCAGGATTCTGATCTAATTCAGGAAAATGAATCAACCTCCTGTGGTTGTAGTAACAACAAGGACCAGTCATGCAGTTAAAAAAAATTAGTCTTTGGATTGTCATTACTCTCGTTATTATGATGATAATTAGTTGGAAGCTAGCGCAAAAATCAACCACAATAAATGAAAAATTAGTGATAGAAGTAAAAGGTCCTGCGGTACTTTTATTTAAAGGTGATAATAGCCCTGGTTGCAGAGCAATTGATAAAGTTATTAGTGATGCAGAAATTAAATATAAACATATTAACTTTATGTTGATGGATTGGTCAGATAAAAACCCACTCATTAAAAAATATCAGATCCGCTTTCTTCCTACCGTCGTGTTTATTAATAATAACAATAAAGAAGTAAAACGTATTATTGGTGAAAGTCCTGCAGTAAAGAAAAAACTTGAGCAGACGGTTGATCAACTTGAAAGTTTATTGCGAGATTAAATTATGGACTCGTTTGCCCAATGGTTAACCCCGTTTTTAAGTAGTGGATCATTATTTGCTTTGCCACTTGTTATCGTAGGTGGTTTGATCACTGCATTTAACCCCTGTTGTTTGCCGATGTATCCAGCGGTGTTTGGTTTTCTTGGTGGCGCATGCGGCAAGAATAGTGAAGCTAACTTAAATGAATGTAACAGGGAAAGTTCAAAACCACTGACCAGTATTACCTTGTTATTTATATTAGGCATGGCAACAGCAACCAGTGTCATGGGGATTTTAACAGCCGCATTGGGATGGGTGTTTGGTCGTTTTGATTCGACCTTTCTTATATTGCTGGCAGCAATACCTTTATTGATGGGATTAAGTTTATTCGGTCTTCTTCCATTTAAAATACCTGCCTGGCATATTGCTCGGCTACATACCGCAACTGGAAAAGAGTTTAAACATAAACTAACCGCATTTAGTGCTGGAATAATTTTTTCACTGGCTATCGCACCCTGTGCCACACCAATATTGCTGGGTATTCTCACCCTCGTTGCTATGCAAGGTGATTTATTTTACGGCGGTGTATTAATGTTTATTTATGGTTTTGGTGCGGGTTTGCCGCTACTTTTTATTGGCCACGGTTTTAACAAACTACAATTGAAACTCACTTTGACCAGCTATTCAAAATGGTTACAGAAAATATCTGGCTTACTATTAATTAGTGTCAGTATTTATATTATGTGGAATATATAGCAGGAAAAGAGCTATACAAAATTGTTCGCTTTTGGCTGTGAGTTTAACTGGTCAACGCAACTTTTGTAACAATAATGTACATACTATTATAGACACGATTATGAAATTTATACTTAATTATAATTCTAAAAAAGACTAAAAAATAAAATTATGAGCGATTGCGGTTGTAACATAGAAATAAAAGATCAGTCACAAAAAAGTGTCTTGTACTGGTTGTTAGCCATTAATGCCTCGATGTTTTTTTCATTGAAATTAGTATTGGCTGGTTTGCTGAATCGACTGCACTCATTGCCGACTCTTTTGATATGTTTGCCGATGCGGTTGTCTATGGCATTGGTTTATATGTAGTTGGCCGTGCCGCGAAAGATAAAGCAAAAGCGGCTTTAGTCAGCGGTTATTTTCAGTCCGTACTTGGCTTACTCATTCTAATCGATATTATTCGACGTGTGATTCAAGGTAGCGAACCCGTCTCAGAACTCATCATGATCATGGGGCTCATTGCGCTTTGTGCCAATCTTATTTGTTTAGCACTTATTCATAAACACAAAGATGGTGAAGTCCATATGCGAGCCAGCTGGATATTTTCAGCCAATGACGTAATTGCAAATTTAGGCGTTATTATTGGTGGTGCACTGGTATGGTGGCTAGATAGCCGGGCCAGATATCGTAATTGGTATAGTCATCGCTGTCGTTATTCTTCGAGGTGCAAGGTTAATTCTACAAGATGCAAAAAATGAACTACATGAAATTAATTAAGATTATCACCATTATCTATATCATCAATAATCGGGCAACCGTCCTCATATCTCATCCCGCTATTTTTGTACTGAATAAGTCCATTTAAATAAATATGAAATTCTTTGTTGACTCTGTACCGACGTACAGAGCATATGCTATGTACATATTCAAAGAGAAAGGATAGAAAAATGTCAGAAACAACGTCAAGTACGACTACTAATAATCGTTCAATGATTGCAGCCGTGGTAGCGGCTATTGGTGCATCTTTATGTTGTGTCGGCCCACTTGTGCTTCTTGCTCTTGGTGTTGGCGGCAGCTGGATTAGTAATTTAACCGCACTGGAACCTTATCGCCCCATCTTTATTGGTATCACACTGGTGTTTTTCTACTTGGCGTTTCGAAAACTTTATCTTATACCACGACAATGCGCACCGGGTGATGCCTGCGCAGTGCCAAGTACCCTACGCAACCAACGTATTATTTTTTGGATTGCAACCGTACTGTTAGTCGCCTTATTAACGTTCCCATATTATGGCGCAGCACTTTTTTTATAAAATATTATTGATAAAGAGGAAAATAACTATGCGTAAATTATCGATAGCTTCAATATTTTTTACCCTATTCACTCTGTTAAGCACTTCCGTTTTTGCTGCACCTGAAAAAACTATTCGGCTCAGTGTTGAAAACATGACTTGTGGCACCTGCCCTATTACGGTCAAATTTTCTTTAAAACAAGTAGACGGTGTTACGTTTGCCGATGCAGATATGGAAACAGCGTCTGCGATAGTCTCTTTTGATCCTGATAAGGCAACCATTAAAATGTTAACCGATGCAACAACCAATGCTGGTTACCCTTCTAAATTTAAAGAAGAAATTAAGCAATAAAACCGTTTCTGTAATTTTATTAATTTTAATAAAGGAGCACTGCAATATGTTTGAATCAACGTTTTCATTTAGTGGTGTATGTGGTGTGGTTTATTCATGGATGCATTCTGGCTTTTAATTATTTTGGCGGGGATTAGTTTGTTGCGGCAGTTACCAGTCCTTAAAACAAACAGGAGAAAATCTAGTGCGTTGGATTACAAGTTTATTTGATAAAACCGGTTCGCTTGGTGTACTGACGGCAACAATGGGATGTGCTTCTTGTTTCCCTGCTTTAGGTTCGTTCGGCGCCGCAATCGGTTTAGGGTTTCTTCATCAGTACGAAGGTTTGTTTTTAAATACCCTACTACCAATCTTTGCTGCTTTTGCATTGGCAGCAAATATCTATTCATATTTTACACACAAAATATGGTATCGAACACTTGCTGGTATCGCTGGACCTATAATGGTTTTACTTACCATGTACCCGTTATGGGCGTATGAATGGAGCACGTATTTACTTTATGCAGGTATTACGTTGATGCTTATCGTATCTATCTGGGACATTTTATCCCCAGCTCATAAAGTATGTAGTAGTTGTGAAGTCCCTGATCAACCAAGCGCAATTTAAGTAGTTATTTTAAAGACATGATAATCAGAGTTATATGATATGACACTTATTGAGAAAAATAATGGTTTATTTAATGCCAGTAGTGATCTGAAAAAGATCAGCGAACATTTTATTCATGCATTTCCAGTGATGACACGATTAGAACAGAAAATCGCATTGGCGCTTTATCGTTTATTATTATTTGGCGAACCTGTTTTAATAAATACTTTGTCAAAGGAAGTTAACCAAACTGAGGCAAGCATTGATAAAGTTCTCCAATCCTGGCCAGGATTAAACTTTGATGAAGATAATAAAATGGTTGGGTTCTGGGGATTAACAATTCATGAAACGAACCACCATTTAAAAGTCAACGACAAAAATATTTACACTTGGTGTGCCTGGGATACGCTTTTTATACCTGAACTACTTAATACAACAGTACAAATAACATCACATTGTGCTTTAAGTGGCGACAAAATCTCCCTAACTATTTCCCCCGAGGGTATCGAACACGCGCAGCCTGATTCCAATAAAATAATGGTTTCCTTTCTTGTGCCAGGTGAAGAAGAGCTTAAAGAAAACATTATTACCAGTTTTTGTTATTACGTATTTTTCTTTCGCTCACGAAAGGATGGTGAACTCTGGATGGCCGACCACCCTAATACATTTTTACTAACGCTTAATGAAGCTTTCGCTATCGGTAAAAAAATGAATGCCGCGCGATATAACCTAACATTATATTAAAAGGATAAATTTACTATGAATTCAGTCAACATAAATATCACAGGAATGTCCTGTGATGACTGTGCGCAAAGTGCACAAGATGCATTAAATGCACTTGAAGGTGTAACCGCAACGGTTTTTTATAAAGAAAGTACTGCCTCTGTGAAGATAGAAGGCTCAATTAATGATGCGCAATTACTCAATGCGATTGAATCAAAAGGTTATAGCGGAACAATACAAAGTTCAGATGATACTGTGACTACAAGTGGCGGAGGTAAAGGTTTACATATCGCTATTGTGGGTACAGGTTCAGGTGCATTTGCAGCCGCGATTAAAGCGATCGAGCAAGCTGCTACTGTCACCATCATTGAAGGTGCTGAAGACATTGGTGGCACCTGCGTTAATATTGGTTGTGTTCCATCCAAGATTTTTATTCGTGGTGCACATATTGCACATATTCAGGGTCACCATAATGTAGAAGGTTTACCACTCAATACACCAGCTATTAATCGTAAAGCCATGATGGAACAGCAACAAGAATGGGTAGAAAAATTGCGTTATGCAAAATACGAAAGTATTTTAGAAAGCAATGCCGGTATTAATTTAATGCGTGGTATGGCGCGTTTTAAAGATGTTGACACGCTCATCGTTACTAAAAAAGATGGTAGTGAAAAAGAAGTTAAAGCTGATCGTATTTTATTAGCTGTAGGTGCAAGTTCTTCTATCCCTAACATTGAAGGATTAAAGGACACACCTTATTGGACGTCAACAGAAGCACTAGTTGCCGATAGCATACCAAAACATCTCATAGTTTTAGGTGCATCGGTTGTTGCATTGGAATTAGCTCAAGCGTTTCGACATATTGGTGCGAAAGTAACTGTGATAGCACGTAGTACATTGTTATCAAGAGAAGACTCTGAAATTGGTGAAGGCCTAACAAAGGTATTTAAAGACGAATGTATAAACGTGATATTAAATACCTCGCCCAATTCCATTAGCCATGATGGAAAAAACTTTACGCTTAAAACGAATAATGGTGAAGTGTGCGGAGATCAATTATTAGTTGCAACGGGTCGTGCTTCAAACTCAGCTTCATTAGGACTGGAAAAGGTTGGTGTGAAAACCGATAAACGTGGCGGAATTCTTATTGATGATCGCATGCGTACCAATATTGAAAATATATATGCTGCTGGTGATTGTACTAATCAACCACAGTTTGTATATGTCGCTGCTGCTGCGGGTACACGCGCCGCACGTAATATGACAGGTGATGATGTAGCGATAGATTTATCGGTGATGCCTGCGGTTGTCTTTACTGATCCTCAAGTCGGTACGGTTGGCTTAACGGAACAACAAGCTAAAGATCAAGGGCTAGATGTAGATAGTAGAACACTTGATTTAGAAAATGTACCACGCGCATTAGCGAACATGGATACTCGCGGTTTTATTAAACTCGTTGCTGAAAAAGGTACTGGTCGTATCGTCGGTTGCCAGGTGCTAGCAACTGAAGGTGGTGAAATTATTCAAACCGCAACATTAGCCATACGTAATCGTATGACTATTAGTGAATTAGCCGATCAACTATTCCCTTACTTAACAATGGTGGAAGGATTAAAATTGACAGCACAAACATTTAATAAAGATGTAAAGCAACTTTCATGTTGCGCAGGTTAGTTAAAGAAAGGCCTTTAGGAGAATATTAGATTGAAAACCATACAGTTAATGTTTGCTTTATTACTGATGTCGCAATCATTGGTTGCATGGTCATTCAACCTTGCTCCTCAAAAACTTCCTTTTTTTGTGCCGAATGTTAGCTTTACAAGTCAGTCGAAGCAATATTCTCTAAGCGATTATAAAGGTAAAAAAGTTGTATTATGGTTATTTTCTACCTGGTGTCATACCTGTGTTGCCAGTGTGAAAGCCATGCAAAAAAATCAAGCCTTATGGGAAAAAACAGGGCTCGTTATTCTTGCATTACGTAATTATGATAACGGTGGTTACCCCGGCGTGGGTATGCCTGCGTTTATGCAAAAATTTGCCCCCGATGTTAAGAGTCTCAATAATTGGATTACTGGTGAAGCGTCTCAACAGATGAATGAAAAACTAAACGCAAAAAAATTCCCGGACATTTATTTTTTAATTGATGAAAACGGAATTGTACAATCAGTTAATACCGCACCCAACAGAACAATGAAGTTAATCTCAGTGTTCGCCAAAGGTAGTAATCAATGAAAACAATCATGAATGCATTAAGTACCGTTTTAAAAATGCAAAACTACCGATGGATAACTATAATCAGTTTTATCCTGTTTTCAATCTTATATTTAACAACCTTGCCAGCTTCGTACACTGGAGGCTATAGCAGTTTTGAAGCATTAGAATATTTAAATCCTACCTTAGTCGGCTTTTCACTGCTAATGGCATTACTTGTTTCTTTAATGATACCTTTAATAATTTATTTAATTCGTCAAGGACAAAAGACTAGTAAGTCATCAGCAACAGGAGGTCTACTCATCGGTGTTCTTGCTCCAATGTTATGTTGCTCACCATTGCTGCCAATTGCCATTGGGTTTATCGCAGGTGTGCTACCTGCAATGGGCGGTACCTTTGGTATTCAAATACAAGGCTTTATTGCCACCCATCAAATTGAATTATTTACTGCTGCTAGCTTATTACTATTTTTTGCTCTCTATCAAAATGCGAAGAAAGTTGAAAACGGTGTCAGTTGCCATGTCTAATATCATAATGAAATGCTTATACAATTTCAAAATTGGCTGAAGATGCAGACGTTTCTACTTATGTTATTCGAGATTATGAATTGCGTGGTTTATTAAGCCCTTGTAAATGTATGACTAATGGCTACCGTATCTATGACGAACATTCATTAAACCGTTTGCAGTTTGTACTTGCAGGGAAAGCAGCCGGCATTCCCTTAAATGAGTTGACAGAATTGTGTAAAGCGATGGATTCTCAAAATCCAAAGCATCTAAAAACGCATATTGAGAAAATTCATGGTTTTCTAGAACATCGTATATGCTTACAAACTAACTTTAAAAATCAACTTAATAAATTCGGTACAAGCTGATTTTGTAAAGCAGCATTTAAAAAACTACGCAAAAAATATGGATCAATCTTATGAAAGATATATTTAGTGATGCACAAACTCACCTGACTGAAGTTTTTAAGTATGTTGAATTATCAGATGATATTCGCAAAAGACTGGCTCACCCAAAGCTTTCAATTACTGTCAGTATTCCTTTGCGCATGGATGATGGTAGTTTACGTGTTTTTACCGGCTATCGTGTTCAGTTTGATGACACCCGTGGGCCAACAAAAGGCGGAGTACGCTTTCATCCCGATGTATCGCTTGATGAAATATCAACATTAAGTTTCTGGATGACAATAAAATGTGCAGTAGCCGGTTTACCCTTTGGTGGTGCTAAAGGCGGTATTAGTGTTAATGCCAAGGAATTATCAAGCCTTGAGCTTGAAGGTTATCGCGTGGGTATATTCGTGCCATTGCCGACGTGATTGGACCTAAGCGTGATATTCCTGCACCAGATATGTATACCAATGCCACGATTATGGGTTGGATGGCTGATGAATATAATCAAATTAAACGTGAGCAATTACCTAGTGTGATCACCGGTAAGCCTGTCCATCTTGGTGGCTCTTTAGGTCGTGAAGCCGCTACTGGACAAGGTGCACTTTATGTTTTGCAACAATGGACTCATCGACAAAATATTCAATCCAAAAAAACAACCGTTGCCGTACAGGGATTCGGCAATGCAGGTTATCAGTTTGCGCGACTAGCACAGCAGGCGGGGTTTCGTATCGTTGCTTTATCTGATTCAAAGGGTGCTGTTTATCTGAAGAAGGTCTTGATGTCGATAAAATTATGCATCATAAACGGACACTGCGCGAGCTTAAAGCGATGCTGTATTGTGATGCTTCCGTGTGTGAAGAGGCGAAACATAAAACACTTAGCAATGAAGAACTGCTTGAACTGAATGTTGATGTATTGGTATTAGCCTCGATGGAAAATCAAATTACAGCGCAAAATGTAAATCGAATTCAGGCTACGCAAATTATTGAGATTGCCAATGGCCCCGTTGATTCACAAGCCGATGCCATTCTAGCATCACGAAATATTCCAGTTTTACCAGATGTTTTAGTTAACAGCGGTGGAGTCACGGTTAGTTATTTTGAATGGATTCAGAATCGTTCAGGTTATTACTGGAGTGAAGACGAAGTGAATGAAAAACTTAAAATCATTATGGATAATGAAGCCAATATTATTTTTGACTTAGCAGCTGAAAAAAATACCAGTTTACGTACGGCTGCTTATATTCATGGTGTTGAACGTATTTCAGGCGCCATCAGTGAAAAAGGCACGCGAGAATATTTTCAGAAAAATAGATAATGCATAACCAAAAATATTCTTAGTTTATCCTTATTTGTTAAAAATAATAATATTGAATCCTTTTCGGCTAACTCGCCACATCTCGTTCAAGGCGCTAACAGGATTATCTAAAAAGCATAAACTGGTAATAGCTGCACTATAATCAAAACTCAAATCTTTGAATGGTAATTTTGTAGCTGCTCCCTGTAGGTAAGTAACTGTTCGATCTTGAGATCGTGCAAAGTTTAGCATTTCAGTATCTAAATCTAAGCCTATAACTTTCAAACCATGTTTTGTAAATCGTCGGCTAAAGTGTCCAGTACCACATCCTACGTCTAGCAATGTTGTATTACTAGAAGGTTTAAGAAGTTTCATAATTAACGCATATTCCACATTTCCCATCCATTTGCCATGTCCTTGTGTATACCATGCATCATAAACTTTCGGATCGTACAAACTAATCCCTCCTTTTTTGTTAAATTTTAATTTTCTACATCCAACTCTACTTCAATATCTATCATTATGGCAGTAACCAGTTTATCCATTTAACTAGCCTACGTGTTTTCGAGTTGAATAATTTTGGAGCATAGGCAGAATTAACAGTGCGTCGATGAACTTGTGCCAAGGTGGGATAGGCATGAATAGCCGCTGATATATCACTAATTTTTGCGCCAGTTTGCATGGCTAATACAATTTCGTGGATGAGTTCACCCGCATGTGGTCCTAAGATGGATGCACCAAGTATTCGACCCTTGTATGTGATCAACTTAACAAAACCATTTGTTTCAACTTCAGTTAAGGCCCGATCGATATCTTTAAAATCAAAACGCAACACCGTAGCTTTGATTCCTTGATCACTCGCCTGTTGTTCAGTTAATCCTACCCGTGCCAGTTCCGGATCAGTATAAGTAACCCAGGGCACCACACGATAATTTGTCTTTTTTGGAAAACGAAAAATAGCATTACTGATTACAATGCCAGCTTGATATTCAGCCATGTGAGTAAACGCATAGGGACCACATACATCACCACAAGCATAGATATGTTTTTGTGACGTTCGCATACGCCGATCTACAGAAATACCTTTACTCGTAAAACTCACACCGGCTGCATCCAATCCCAAGTTATCAACATTTGGGGCTCGCCCTACCGCAACCAATATTTGTTCGGCACTGAATTGCATGTTCCCGCTACATGACACGATTCGATTATCTCCTTCGCGTCTCACCTCTTCCGCACTGGTTGAGGTATTAAAATCGATTCCCTCAGAGGCAAGTGTCTTTTGTAAAGCATCGGCTATTTCAGGATCTTCCTGTGGCAACAAATGAGGTAGGCGCTCTACCACAGTGACTTTGCTGCCGAGGCGGTTAAAAGCTTGCGCCATTTCCAAGCCGATAGGGCCACCACCTAATACCACAAGTCGCGGTGGCAATGTGCGCATGGAAAAAATGTCCAGATTAGTGAGATAGCCACTTTCCTCCAAACCTTTAATAGGTGGAATAAATGGTTTTGACCCAGTGGCAATGACAAAACGTTTACTGTTAATTTCCTCGCCATGATCTATCTGACTGGTGACTCGCACCGTGTGCGGATCGATAAATTCGGCTGCACCAAAAATCACCTCACAGCCATAGCTGCGAAAGCGCTCAGGATCATCATGATGTTGTATGTGATCGATGACCGACTGTACATGATCGTTGACCTTACCGAGATCAACTTGAGGTTCAATCGATGGCAATCCAAATTCACTACCACGTCGCATCAATGAAGCAACTTTAGCTGTATGGATTAGTGTTTTACTCGGTATGCAACCATAGTGAAGACAGTCACCACCGAGTTTATTTTCCTTTTCGATTAACGTAACTTTTAATCCCAGTTGTGCAGCTACACTGGCAACCACCAATCCACCTGCGCCACCACCAATAATAACGAGATCGCGTTTATTCATTGGCCTCTCCTTCATCTCTTAATTCAAGTAAAATACTTTTCCGATAAACGTCATAGGCGATAGGTGTCTTATTTTTATAGCCAATTCGTTTACGACGGTTTTCATCCAACAGATGATAACGTACCACAGCCTCTACCTTGGCAGCCTTGCCGATATTTGAAACATCAATCTGATAAGTACGCGGTTGCCAACGTGGTAATCGCGTATCTTTTAAATCAACAATAAAGGGACGCCACATCACATAACGTTTTATGGTATTGGTGTTATCTTCAAGCACAGTATTATTCTTATCCAATATGCGTAGTTGTATTGTGAGATGACGATCTGGTGTTCCGGTAGGCACATAATGTGCGGCACCTGTATTGGTTATTGTGAGTGCAAAACTACGCTTGTCTTTATTATGAGATGACATTTGTTCAGAAAAGCTTATTGTTAGCGCTTTTTTTACCATTTCAGGATCATGCCCGCCACGCCAGTAATGACGGCGGGTTTCGCGCTCCATTCCACCTTTAACCAAAGAACGTTTGACTAATGGCATGTGGCATTCGACACAACCAAGTGAAGAAGTGTCCGATATAACACGTTCACCTGTGTTACCTTTAACGGTTATATCCTTGCTATCAGGTACAAAAGAACTTTCAATTTCTGCCACTGTACCGCATGGTGGAAAACGGAAAAAGGTATCCCACTTATCCCCTTCAACAATATGACAGCGCACACACACTTGATTGGGATCATCTAGTTTTTTTACAGGATGAGGAGCATTGGTATTACCTAAGACTCCAACGATTTTACCCTCTCGATAATGACAGGCTGCACACGTAACACCTTCATGTTGTAGCTTGGAATCAAAATTCGGATTGTCTTCCAAAATAGGATCCCACTTGTCGGTATCTTGATAACCTAATACCTTGTGAGGTTGTTGGCGATCTAACGGTGTGTGGCATAACCGGCATGAGTGTTGACTGCCATCAAATTTCCAGTCTATTCGAAAATAGGGATCAGTCCATGCTTGACTATGAATAGTTGTTTTCCATTCATCATAAAAATCCTGATGGCAGATTGCACATTCTTTTGCGCTTAAACCTCCTAAAACTGCAGGGCTTTGCGAAGTATCAACTGGCCAGGCAAAGCGATCATCAACAATAAAAATATTCATCGGTCGTATAAAACGCCAGGCAAAAAAAACAATTACAAGGATGACAATGACTGAAATAATAATCGATTTTTTTTTCATACCGGTGGCTCCTGCCCAGTGGTCATTCTGCTATCTGGGTTTATCCAGGTAGGCGTTGTTTGTATGCTTCCGATGATTTCACCGTTCTGATACAACTGAAGTTCTCCTGTTTTTAATGCTTCCCATGGTTCGCTATCACTCAATGGTTCCGAAGCAAGCAGAATGCTTTTGAAATTATCGTCACTACATTTTAAAAAATTAACACTTTATCAGCAGCGACTGTCTGCTCCGCAAGTTCATCCATTGTGCTTCGTTCAGCGCCTTCAATAACTTCCTCATCAGATATACCACGGGCAGCCATACAGGTTCCACAGATTAAAACCTGTCCCTTGCGCAATACTGAACTCAACATTACTTCTAAATTGTAATAACCACTCGGTACTTTTTGGTTGCGTTTGGCACAGGAAACAGCATCTGCCATCAGAAACACTGTGACATCCATATCGGGTTGATTTTTTTGTAAGGCCTTGGTTAACCGTAACCCGTTAAAGCTTCGTTCGGTTCCATAAGGTGGATCATTTAGAATAAATAATGTTTTCATGACATCTCCCCTTTAAATTTAAATTAAATGTTAAAATCAAAACCATTTGAATAACCAATATTTTTCAAACGCGACTTTTCCTAAGTGCATTAGGTAGCCTGGTTTATACAATTTCATTTTCGGAGCAGGTTCAGCATAAAAATTGCCCGTTCCCATTCCGGCTTTGCCATTACCTGTTTCGATAAAACAAGCGCCGTGGCCATCAAAGAGTTTAGGTGCTCCTTGTCCGGTTATCTCTTTAATAATATTATTAACCACGACTTCAGCTTGCCCATGCGCAATCACGCCCGCTTTGGGCAATGGTTTACCGACACTAAGTTTGATGCCTGTAACATCGCCAATGGCATAAACGTTAGGAAATTTTGTTGTCAGTTTATATTTATCAACGGGGATCCAGCCGCTCTCACCGACCAGCCCCGCATCACGCACGACTTTTGGTGCGCGGTGTGGCGGCACATAAACCAGGAGATCAAAATCAGCAGTCACACCATTGGTAAACACAATTTGTTTTTTGTCAGCATCAACATGCGTAACAGCGTGTTCAGGGTGATAGCCTATATTTTTAGCTTCGACCATGGCACGTAATTGACGTGAGTTTTCGGGACCGGCGAGTGACATAGGGCCAGGCTCTGGAGTATAGATATCAATTTGAACCGCGGCTCGAATATTACGTTTGCGACAATCGTTCTCAAGTAATAAGGCGCCTTCAACGGGTGCGGCCGGACACTTAAAGGGAACTGAACTTACGAGTACCACAATACGTCCAGCATTAAACTTCAAACGTGCTTCATTAAGTTGTTCTGCCCCTTCTAATGTATAAAAGGTAGATCCAGCTTCACTCAACCCGGGAATGGTTTCGTCTGCCATCTCTGCGCCTAAAGCAATGACCAGATAATCACCTGTCAGTTCTTTGCCATTAACCTGCACGCTACGCTGTTCAGCATCAATTCTTTCGATGTCACCTTTTATGATTTCGACACCGAGCTTTTCCATTTTTGTACGTGGTCGTGAAATATCTTCTTTGCGACGAGTGCCTGTCATGACCCAAGGAAAAGAAGGCGCAAAGACGTAATTTTCTTCACGCTCAATAAGTACAACACGATGTTCAGATGCTAATTGTTTACGCAATTGGGTAGCCGTGACGATACCGCCAATACCACCACCGAGTACGAGTATAGTTTTACCTTGGTTCATTATTTTTCCTTATCAGATTTCCAGTTTTATAAGCCGGCCATAACAGCGTCTTTATCCCATTGTCTAACTAATTTAAGAATGACTTGTGAGGTAATAGACTGGGGGTTATAAGCAACCGTTAATTCATGTAGATGTTCGGGACTAAAATGAACCGAAATAACACCATCCTGGTTGCTAACTTCTTCTTCAACTTTTGTACGTTGCTCTACAGATAATTCAGGATGAACATGGATTAAAATATCAGCGATATTCATTTTCTTCTCCCAGGTCGAGTTTTATCGACAGTTGTTGGTAATACGATAATGTAGTGTTTACAACATCAAATCCTGTTTCTTTTTTTCAAATTCTTCATACTCAATTTCACCGCGTGCATAACGCTCCTTTAATATATCTAACGCGGTTTTTTGCTGTGGATTATTGGTGTTTGTTGACGAGCCCGTTACCCCTTTGACAATGGCAAAAATACCGACAATGACCAGCCCCCAAAACAAAATCATAAAGATCCAACCAAACCCATAACCCCAGCCAAAACCTTCCATACTATTCATCATGCCATTCATCGTTCTTTCTCCTTAAATTTTACTAGCCATCCCGCTTATATTTTTTAAAACTGTAGCACCACCAATGAACAGACTAGCCTTCATTCGATTGGCTTCATTGGATATCACTTTTTCTATTATTAATCCTCAAATTTAAAATGTAATAACGTGATCGCTGGTCTTGACCCAGCCGGCCAGCGCCTTCATAGAGCCTTTTTCAATACCGGCAATCAACTCATCTTCTGTGACACCACAATCATCGACTGCCATGCCACAGGCACGCACGCACAGACAAACCACATTCAATAAGCTCGGAGAGTAGTTCTTCAAGGTTGACTTACCCTCAGGTACTTGATGCTCTTTTCGGCCAACATAGACAGCATCATCTAATAGATGTACTTGACCTGACATGTCATCAGTTAACGCTGCGCCAGCAAAACGTAGTGCATGCCACGCTTTATTGTCGTCCTTATAGGGCGCATTCTGAATAATAATAGTAACTGTTGTCATGGCTAATTCTCCTTGCTGTGTCAAACAGACATTTAAAATATGTTGCATGATTCAACGTTGTAACGCCATCGTTATTCCATCACTACTCGCTGTTGCAGTGCGTTCAGGTAAGTAAGAATGCGCTTGGCATTGACGCCGCGATCAATCCGACCAAGACGGGAATGCGAACGTACATCCACTCGGGTATGGCCATTGTCGTCTTGCAGCCTAATTCCCACATAGTCTTCAAAACCAAATAGAATGCTGGTCGCTATTGCTTCAATTTGCATATCGCTTGAATTCTCAGCAACAATTTTCCATCCCATGTCACGAGCGACGGCTGATGCCAATTTAAAAGTATCGGCAGGTTCCATATTCACTTCCAAAGGTTTTATGTGAGGATAAGCTTGCCGTTGCAGTTCGGCCACCTTATCACCGGGGTACGTTACAGGGTTAGGCACATCCCAGAAAGTGGGCGGATCCTCAGTATCAGTAGTGATGTCATTAATAGGTGGATACACCTTTGCAGCATATTCAAAATTTACAATGAAGACGACTAGCGGTAATGACAGTACCATTCCCGAGAGGCTCAAAAACAAATCTCGGCGCACACCACTTAACCGCGCCATCCAAAACCCAACGAGGCTTAGAAATAAAGCGACACCAGCGATGTAAGCACTCCGTTCAAAATCTGTCAGAGCTGTGACGAAGTGAAGTTCACCACTTCGATATCCCACTATAGCTAATGCAGCCATGGCCAATGCTGCAACGGATGATGCAAAACCCACTATAGCAATGATTAAATTACGCTGATTTAAAATCATCAATTATCTCTCCTTTGGTTTTTAACCTTTTAGATCACACTCTTTAAAATAATATAACTGGCAACCACTACAAGAAAGCTACCAAAACCTTTTTGGAGTAACGTACTAGGTAATCGATGACTAATAAGACTACCGATAAAACTGGCCACAATGGCAACGGCAGTAAAATTGGCCATTAACGTGTAATTGATATCGACAACACCCGCATAACCGGCAAATCCGGCGAAGGATTTAAGTGCAACAATGCTTAGCGAGGTACCAATTGCTTGTTTCATGGGTAGACCGGACAAGAGCACTAATGCTGGCACTATCAAAAACCCACCACCGACACCAACAACCCCGGTTAAAACACCTACGGCAATACCATGTATTGCAATATGTGTATATTGAAATTCATTACAATCACCATTTGGGCAATCTATTACTGCAGCAGCACCAACAGACTTATGCTTTGGTTTTAGCATTTTCCAGGCTGCGGCATACATAACCAAGGCAAAGATCGTAAGTTGAATAGTGACTGGGGTAATGACGCCAAGTAATGCACCGGCATAGGTTCCCATTACACCAAACGCTCCAAATACAGCAGTGACTTTTAAATTAACATTACCGTGGCGCCAATGTTGAAGCGCTGAAATTGTGGCTGTGATAGCAACAATGCCTAAACTCATAGCAATTGCAGATTTTGGTTCAACATTAAGGAGATAAAGCAATGCTGGCGTAGTGGCAATGGACCCGCCACTCCCAAAAATGCCTAACATTAAGCCTGTAAATAAACCCGAGAAGAGTATTGCGATTGACATAGCGCACTTTAATTCAATTAATTACTTGAATAGTAGAATAGCGTATTCAGCAGTAGAGTCAAGAAAAAAATGAGGTGATTAGTAATTAATATAAGTATTTGAATTATTTACTTATTTTGTACATTGAAAAAGTAAATCGAGTATAATTCCGCAGTAATTTCATAGCGTTGTTGCCCTGTTTTACATAGAAACACTTTTTCAAAATATCAGTTGGTTTATTTTGTGAGGAGCCTTAAGTTTCGTGTTTAATATGAAGTTGAGGTTAAATAGATTCTATTGAATATCCTGCTTCATTCCATGCGGTCATACCGTTACTAATAACATGCACATCTGCAAAGCCATGCTTAGTTAAAATTTGTGCCGCTTTCGCAGAACGCCTATCAGTACGACAAATCGTCATCACATTTTTTTCCTGAAAGTTTTCTATCTCGGAAAGTCGCTTCTCCAGTTCTTCTAGTGGAATGAGCACAGAACCTTTAACGTGTCCTTGTTCACCGACATAATCGTCTGAGGTACGCACATCTAATAACAAAATATCTTCACCTGTATCCAATTTTGCCTTTAAGGTTTCAACATCCATCATCGGCCCACGACGAAGACGACCAATTAAACTTGGTAGAAATCCAACAATGGCGAGTAACGCCAACGCCAACATTATTTTCTGAATCAAACCTTCACCACCTGCAATTGCTTCGCGGCCTGCATAACCCAGATAAGTGTAAGCAATCGCGCCAGGTAACATACAAACATAGGTTGCAATTGAGTAATGACTAAATTTTATTTTTGTTAAACCCAGTGCATAGTTTAAAAGATTAAAGGGAAACAAAGGCACTAATCGGACAAAGGCAACAAACTTCCACCCTTCACCTTCAACACCTTGCTTTAGCGCTTTAAGGCGGCCCCCCGTTTTTTGTTCAACCAAATCATGAGCAAGGTAACGAGCGGCAATAAAAGATATCATTGCACCTATCGTGGCTGCGGTCAGGTTATAAAATGTACCCAGTACCGGACCAAACAAAGCACCACCAGCTAAGGTAAGAACTGAACCGGGTAAGAAAAAAACCGTACCGATTACATAGATCAACATAAACAGAATAGGCCCAGCACTGCCGGCATCATTAACCCAGGCTTCTAATGCAGCAGCATCAAATTGATCACGATAGATAATGGCAACTGCAATACCGGCAATCAATAATAGCAATATTCCAATACGTAAAAGTTTATTCATTACTTTTCCTAAAAGTTTCAGTTTTCAATAACATTAGTATAGATAAAAAAGCCTTCTAAATATTTAGTGGGCAATCTCTTTTACAAGAGAAGAGATATTCATTTATATATTATTTTTCTTCTTCGCCGCCCCACTGGCGACGATTAATCGCATAATCGGATATTTTTCCTTTAAACGGTAATATCATCATGCCAGGGAACCATGCGACTTGTTTTATTTCACGGAATTTTCGAATACCAATCGTCATACCTTCATGCCCACCACGAGGTTGATCACGATAAGTACCAAACAGACGATCCCACCATGGCAAACTAAAACCGAAATTACTATTCGCTTCATCATCTTCAATCGAATGATGAACACGATGCATGTCAGGTGTTACCACAATCAAACGCAAAACTTTATCAAGTCCTAAAGGCAAGCGAACATTACTATGATTAAACATTGAGGTCGCATTCAGTATGATTTCAAAGATAACAACCGCGATAATAGGTGGCCCCAATACTATAATCGTTGCAAATTTAATCAACATCGACAAAATAATTTCAAGAGGATGAAAGCGTGCACCAGTGGTAACATCAAAATCCAGATCAGCATGATGCATGCGATGCAATCGCCAAAGTGCTGGCACGGCATGCACCATGATATGTTGTAAATACACAATGAAATCCATTGCTATCACAGAAACAACCACTGTTGCCCAGAATGGCACATCATAATAATTAAAGATGCCCCAACCACTTGTACTTGCAAAGGCGGCAACACCCACGGCAGCTGCGGGGAAAATCACACGCAATACAAAGCTGTTAAAAAACACCAAGCCAAGGTTATTTACCCAACGTACTGTTTTTGAAATGGTTAAAGCTCTTCGAGGAGCAACAATTTCCCAAACGGCCATCACAATTAAAATACCAAAGAAAAAACTCATCCGAATCGTTTTTTCATTAGCCATCACAAATTCATTAATATCCATTTTGATTCCTATATTCTCTTTTTGTCGTGTCAAATAGCATAACCAAAACACTGTGCTATAATGTTGTCTTAGTCATCACTATTCAAGCGATTACTTGAGTAATAGAATAGCTTAGGTAGAAAATATGTCAAGTGGAAATTTTAAGCACGATCTTTTTGCCCAGTTTGCCCGTGTTGGTAAAGCCTTGGGTAACGGTAATCGGCTGGAATTGTTGGAGTTTATAGCTCAGGCTGAACGCAGTGTTGAGGAACTCTCAAAGGTTGCCGGTCTGACTGTGGCCAACACTTCTCAGCATCTACAACACCTACGCCAAGCTGGTTTAGTCACCACTCGAAAAGAAGGTTTAAAAGTCTTCTATAGCATTAGTGGCGATGATGTTGTCAGTTTATTGGATGCACTGCGACTAGTAGCCGAACGACATGTTGCTGATGTCGAGCGTCTTGTTAATACGTATTTAACGATAAAAGATTCACTTGAGCCCATTCCACGGACTGAATTATTAGCGCGAGTGCGTGATGATCTTGTTACGGTATTGGATGTTCGTCCCCCAGAAGAATACGCTGCCGGTCATGTACCCGGAGCGGTTAATATCCCGTTAAGTGATTTAGAACAAAGACTCGACGAGCTCGGTCAGGATAAGGAAGTGGTTGCTTATTGTCGTGGCCCGCATTGTATTCTAGCTTTTGATGCAGTGGCTCGCTTACGTGAACAAGGCTTGAAAGCGCGACGACTTGAAGACGGTTACCCTGAATGGAAAACAGCGGGCTTTCCTATAGAGAATAATAGTACAAATTAACTATCCCCGGCTGTTGTTGTTAAAAAGGCGATTATTTTTACGTAAACTAATTACCTAAATCGATTACGGTTTTCTGAATATCTGGATGATCAAATTCTCGACCGCCAATAGCTCGATAAACAATTTTATCCTAAACCCGATAAAGCTGAAGTAACAACCTGAGGATTGCGCCATGACGGTGGCATGGGTGCGCCACTGGCAACGGCGCCACAACCAGACAAGCCATTATTCCGCCCTCGCCTTCAGGTCATCCGAGAGAATACCCACCCTGCACCGCCCATCACCAGCAGGCGAGTAATTCGCAGGCGGCTACTATCGGGCAAAGCTTGAAACAAAGTTTTCAAGCCGTTATTTTAAATAGGTTGGCTACCTTTGCGGGGTGGCATGGTTGGCTGGCACTGCGGTTTGAAGTGCTACTTTGTTAAAATCAACTTGTTCTGGCGGGTAATACGCAGCCGGTATATATGGCCTGCGTGCTCGATCAAGATCTCCTGCTGGCCGTTAAAAAGTGCCTGGCTGCTATACTTGCTGTCTATAGTTTGCTTTAGCAGCAGTGATTTGCTGGCTGGTGTATTTGTCATTTTCTTTTTCTCATTTTCATCTGGATCTTCATCTAGATACATAAATTAAGGTGACACATTTTGTAATAAAGGTCGGTATAAATAGCCTTTTCATCGCGCATTACTCTTTAACTAAGGCGTTTAATAATTTAAATACCAAGACAGGCAACCAGCTCCAGGCATTCCTGGTCTGAAAGTTGTTGTTTGAAATCTTCCGAGCAGATAAGGCCTGTATCCAATGCTTTTTGTACCGTTACGTTATCCCAGGCAATAATTTCCTGACCATTAGACTGATCTAACATGCGCAGTGGGGCGTTACTCCTCTCAAACCAGACATCCAATAATAATTTCATAATTCCTCTTATCTATATCTAAATGAGAATCATTCTCATGATTTAGTGAATAATAACAGTTCTAATTTAAGAGTCAATCTTAATCTTAATGATAACGATTTCTATTTACATTTATGTTTTATTCACTCATAATCCTGTCAGCCAGCCAATTGCCCACATTTGATTTTGTTTCAGCAGTATTAGCCAGCCCATTAATCTGTGCCCACTTAAGCTTTGTATATAAAGCCTCGGCCAGAATTGTTGTAACGCATATTTAAAACAAATTGAGGAAGGATAAAGTGAAAAAAACTAACGAATTGTTTCGTCGAACTTTTATTGTTGCCGCACTGGGTGTTGCATTCCCTGTTGCTGCAGCGAATGATGAGGTTAAGAAGACGAACCCGGAAGCTAAAGTGCTGGATAAGGTTATGGTTATTGGAAATCCAGCCAATGTTGAGGACATGCCGGGTTCAGCTCAGGTAGTCACTAAAGAAGACATTCGCCAACAGAGTTACGATGATATCAACCGTGTACTGAAGAAGGTTGCGGGTGTTTATGTACGGGAAGAAGATGGTTTTGGGCTGTTTTCGAACATCAGTTTACGGGGTGTAGACACGACCCGTAGTTCAAAAGTAACGGTTATGGAAGACGGTATATTGATGGCACCCGCAGCTTATTCTGCACCAGCGGCTTATTATACGCCAACCATGGGGCGAATGAGCGGCCTTGAAGTGTTGAAAGGCTCGAGCCAGATTAAATATGGTCCGCATATTACGGGCGGTGTGGTTAATTACTTATCAACAACGATTCCGGTTAAGGAAGCCGCCTATCTAAAATCGCTCATGGGCAGTTTTGGTGAAATGCGCACGCATGCTTATGTGGGTAACACCGTTAAAACAGATGCGGGTAAGTTCGGCGCTTTAGTTGAAAACTACAGCCGTAAAAGTGATGGTTTCAAAACTATTGATCAAACCCCTGATTTCCGCAATGGCGGCGATACCGGTTTTAGCAAAAACGACACCATGATTAAACTTTCCTGGGAGCCGAATTCATCTATTTATCAGCGTTTGGAGTTTAAATATGGCCGTAATGAGTTGGATGCCAATGAAACTTACCTGGGTTTAAGTGAAGCTGATTTTAAGGCCAATCCACTACGTCGTTATTCAGCATCACGATTTGATAATATTGCTACAGAGCAAAATAATAGTTATCTGCGTTATACAGTCAGTCCAACGGATGATATGGATGTTATCACGACGCTTTATTCGACTGATTTCAAGCGCAATTGGTATAAACTTAAAGATCTGCGTAATGTCGCCGGCAATACAATTGGGCTTTCTGCTGCATTAGCGGGCGCACAAAGTGGCCAAGGTTTAGATTGTTTGAAAGGTGATATGGCGTGTACCTTACGTGTGCGTGCGAATAACCGTTCATACAAATCTAATGGCATTGAATCTACCGGTTATTTCCGTTTTGGATCAGATGATGTGAAACACGAAGTGTCTGTTGGTGTTCGTTTACATAATGACCAGGTACGTCGTTTTCAATGGGACGATGATTATACTCAGGCCACAAATGGCACGATTTCAAGCATGACAGCGGGTACGCCTGGTGGCGCAGGTGATCGTTTGCAAAAAACAAAAGCGTTGGCTTTGTTTGTCCAAGATACCATTGAAACTGGAGCATGGACCATTACACCAGGGATTCGTTATGAAACATTAGATCAGGATTATGAGAGTCCTTTAGGCACATCGCAAGGGTCGAATAAGATGAATATGACAGGCGGTGGTGTTGGCTTATCTTATAAGTTTGATGATTCATTGACTGCTTTTGGTGGACTCCACCGTGGTTTTTCTCCACCAAGTCCTAAAGGTGCGATCACGGGTAATCTTAAACCTGAAACCAGCACATCCTTTGAAGCGGGTACGCGATATACCAATCGTAATCAGGCATTGGCTGCTGAAGTTGTTGCATTCTATACCGACTTTAAAGATCTAATTGTGGTCGACAATATCGGTGGCGCTGGAACCGGAGATGATGAAAACTTTGGTAAAGCAAACGCTTACGGTCTTGAACTTTCGGCTCAGTATGACGTTGGTATCGCTAATGGTTGGACGTTGCGTAATCCCTGGTTCGTCAACATGACCTACACTAATGCGACACAAAAAAATGATGCGACATCGACGGATGCAGAGTCCATTTTCAGTTATGGTAAGACAGGCAACAAAGTGCCTTATATTCCAGAACTTCAGCTTAGTTTTGGAACCGGTTTAGAGTCAAAAAACTGGGGGGCTTTTATCTCCGCTAATTTTGTCAGCGAAACCTATACCAGCGCTAACAACGTAGATAATCAAGTGAATGGCAACGGTGATCCTGATGCGCGCTTTGGTAAAACCGACAGTTATTTAGTTACAGATGTCTCTGCTTATTACCGCATGACAAAAACGGTGAAAGTTATTGGTGGTGTGCAAAATCTGTTGGATGAGCAATACGTTGTATCACGTCAGCCAGCAGGACCTCGCCCAGGTATGCCTCGATTCTTCTATGCTGGCATTGAAGTAGAAATATAAGTCTTAATCTGTTTCGGACAGCAAGTATTTAACTTGTTGTCTGAATTTTTAATCTGCAAGAGTTAAAAACGTATGAGTATAATTACTATTTTTCAACAAGGTGGCCCTGTAATGTTTGTATTACTGGCCTTATCGGTATTGGCTACCTCGATTATTTTGCTTAAATTATTTCAGTTTTATCGTAGTGGCTTGCGTCATGCGAGCTTTGTTGAGTCAGTATTGCTGACAATGCAACAGGGAGAGCACACCAAAGTACTGGATGATTTACAACACCAGCGTAGTCCGGTTGCTCGAGTGATGGAAAGTGCGGTACGTTGTGGTATCGACCCTGCCATGTCAGTTCGAGATGTGGAAGCAGAAGTGAGCCGAGTAGGATCTGCACAAATCCGCAATCTTGAGTCGTGGTTACGTGGACTCTCATCCATCGCCCACTTAAGTCCACTGCTCGGTTTGCTGGGTACCGTCACTGGTATGATTGGTGCTTTTATGAGCCTTGAAGAAGCTGGAAGCCGTGTTGATCCTTCTATTCTTTCTGGCGGCATTTGGGAAGCTTTGCTAACCACCGCTTTTGGGCTTGCCGTGGCGATTCCTGCGATGGCCGCATTCTATTATCTGGAAGGTGAAGTCGATCATGTGCGTGCTGGTATGAAAGACACCAGTGTTAGAGTACTGCGTTACTTTGGTAAAACGCCTCATATCGATAGCCACAATGACGAACGTATCGAGGATGAAACACATGGACTTTGAAGGTCGAGCCCGAATCCATTCTCATCTTGATATCGCGCCGTTAATTGATATTGTATTTTTACTGCTCGTCTTTTTTATGCTCACCAGCACATTCATTGTACCGGAAGCCATTGAGCTCGAGTTGCCTGAATCAAACAGCGCAAACGTAACCGATATACGCCCCATTATTGTCTCAATGGATAAAAAGGCTCAACTTAGTCTTAATGGTGAACGCATTGAGTTAAAACAGCTAAGAATTGCCATAGAATTATTATTAAAAGAAACCCCAACATCTGCGATTACTTTAAAAACAGATGCGCACACTGAAGTACAACAATTGTTAAAAGTCATGGACGAAATTCGTCTCGCTGGTGGCAGTAACGTTGCATTGGCAACAACGCAAAAGTAATACGAATGACAATTACTCGACTACACATAGTCATGGCCCTGTTGGTTACTCTGGTGCTGCATATCAGTCTTGCAATCGGTTTGTCATTGTCCGCATCAGCGCCTTTATCTAAACCTGCTCTTCCTATGCGTCTCAGTGTGTTGATGCCAGTGGCTGAAAAAACAGTCAGTGAAGCCACTTCGGAAGCTAAATCATCCCCCCCACCGAAAAAAATTATAAAAAAGCCACCACCGGAGCCAAAGCATTCTACAAAACCCAAAATTATTGAGCCTGAACCTGAAATCGTAATGCAAGAATCGCCACCACCGGTGGAAAATAAAGTCGCTCCACTGGATGCTGCCAGCAGCATTCGCTATGAACAACTGTTGGTTGCCTGGCTGGAAAAACATAAAAAATATCCACGCCAAGCTAAACGTTTACGCATAGAAGGGGAAGCTATTGTACGTATTCTTATTGACCGCCGAGGCAAAATACAGCAAGTTATTTTAGAACAAGGTACGGGCAACAGGATGCTAGATAAAGCAGTACTTGCAATGACACAACGTGCTGATCCTTTTCCTCCGATGCCGGAGCATGACCCACGTCAAAAGCTGGAGTTTATGGTTCCGGTGGCATTCCTACTTCATTAATTAAGCTTAAACGTCAAATATTTTGTTATTTTTTTATAATCACTTAAAGTTTATATTTATTAACCTATATGGCATTACAGAAAGTATCAACAAGCAACTCCCTTTGTTGAACAACTCGTTGATTATATTTTCTCGTGAATAAAGTATTTTGAGTTTTAATACAAGCTAGCATCCTCAACCACGTGGCACATCATTGGTCTAATCGCTACCGCTAAGTTTACTTTTAGTCAGTGCCAAAATGGGGTTTTCTACAGACTCGTTAAGCAATTTAGAACAAAGACTCGACGAGCTCGGTCAGGATAAGGAAGTGGTTGCCTATTGTCGTGGCTCGCTTACGTGAACAAGGCTTGAAAGCACGACGACTTGAAGACGGTTACCCTGAATGGAAAACAGCGGGCTTTCCCATAGAGAATAATAGTACAAATTAACTATCCCCGGCTGTTGTTGTTAAAAAGGCGATTATTTTTACGTAAACTAATTACCTAAATCGATTACGGTTTTCTGAATATCTGGATGATCAAATTCTCGACCGCCAATAGCTCGATAAACAATTTTACCCTCAGGATTTATGACGTAGGTTGTTGGTAAGCCATGAACCTTCCACAGTTTCATAGAATGAGCTTCCAAATCGAATAGTATCGGGAAGCTGGGTGATGGATCAACTTGTCCCATAAAGGAAAACACTGTATCAACATCTTCGCCTATATTGACGGCTAAAATAACAACATTTTTATCTTTGGTCGCAAGATGTAAGCGTTCAAGCGATCCCATTTCACGACGGCAAGGCGGACACCATGTCGCCCAAAAATTAACAACGACAACTTTTCCTTTTAAGTCTTTAATATCAACAATCTCATCATCCATATTTTTTAAACGCAGACTCGGTGCATTAATCGGCGGATTAAGAGCAGTCAGCTTATGTGTTAAAGGGGGAATTTCGGCTGCTAATGTAACGCCTGATAATGATAAAGTTAGAACCAATAACAGTGTGCGTATTCGACTTGATTGTTTACCTGACACAACGAACTCCTCGTAGTTTAACGTTATAAGGTTTGCCATCGATATCCCAGCGAGCAACAATATCAAATTGACTACCAGGAGCTAAGCCTATAGATAGCATCCCCTGATTCCAGTCCCCTCCAGGTTCATATTCTTGCTCTGGTGGAAACTGTGCCCAGCGAAAAGCAATTAAAGCCGATTTTTTTGTCGTACTTGTTGTTAACTGTTGCACCCAATTATCAACCGACGTCAATAAGCGTGATTGACCATTTACGAATACCGACCATTTATTACTTTCAAAATGAATGGTACCCGGTGCATTATCGTTTCGTAATACAGCCATATAAACACACGATGAAGAGTATGGTTTTATTTGCTTCAACGTAAAACCTCGGTTTACATAAAAGGCTTGGGCTTGTTCGGGTAATATCTGTGTTAGAGAAAAATTAACGCCTTGGCTATAAATTTTCCATGTCTCTACCCCGGTAACAGAATCAATTGTGTAACTTTGTGATGTATTAGCGTAGCAGGATAACGAAAAGAGTCCGAGAACCAATGCAGTAATAATGTTTTTCATACTTATCCCGTAATAATTTTTCCAATTTAACAACTCACGGATATGGAGTCACACAGCTGGCTTTAATAACGATATAGAATAGCCTATAAGGTGACGTTATTATATCACTAACAATGAATATGTGATGAAAGAGTTGAGTTACTTAGCTTGATTAATTATCAATATCTTCGATGATTGGGCAACCGTCCTCGCTCCCACGACATAGATTCAATAATAATAGCAGTTTGTTTTGAAGCGTCGTAAGCTCAATAAACTGGCTTTTAATATCGATAAGTTAAGTTTGTCGGTTGTAAGTTGCCGAATACTGTCTTTTTCGTGTTACGGGTCTTCGCGTATTGTTAGTAATTTTTTTATTTCTTTAAGACTAAAGTTAATACGTTACACATGTTTTATAAAACGAAATAGGGAAATATCTTTATCATCGTATTGCCAGATACCCGATTCTATTCAAGAAATCGTATCTGCGGTTATGCCGAAGTCTTTAGTCACATCTTATAAAGGTAAAAAAATCATATTATAGTTGTTTTCAATCTGCAGGAACTTGCTTAATGGTTAGTGAGGCTTCATTATTTTCGATTAGGTGACCATCTATACCCATTTCGCCAAACTCATTAACAAGTACTGCCCAGCGTATGCCTAAGCAGTATTGTAATGGCGGTTGTCTTACCCACACCTAAGAAACCTGGAATTATATTGATTTTAATATTAAATTTTGAGAGCGTAATTGAAGACATAACTAATGAAAAAAAGTTTATTTCGATTTAAATTATATCATCATTAGCCTGTACTCCATCCTCTAGGACGTTTCATACCGGCAATTTTACAGGCCTGTTGCATATAGCCGTACGGGAATAGTTCATATAAATATTTACTTGCGTTGTATCCATACCCCAGCTCTTCTGCTAAATATTTAATAACAAATCGCGCATCAACTGCAATCTGATTTTTTTCAAACGAGTCACGAATAAACTTCAATACTTTTTTGTGGTCTTCACCCAGCTTAATATCGGCTTGTTTTGCAAACTGTTCAGCAACGTCAAAGTTCCATTCATCGGGATTTATCAGATAACCTTGGTCATCTGTTTCTAGGATCTGCCCGTTAACTTCAATCGACATAATAATCTCCTTTACACATTATTAATTATTAGTGGCTGCTTTGTTAATCTTGTCAAAAAATATTCTAACAATATCCGATCGTGTAACCATACCTACTACATGTTGCAATTCATCACAAACAACAATACGTTTGATTTTATTTTTCTTCATCATCTCCAGTACCTCATGAAGTGATTGATTAGCAGTAACTGTAATAACATCGGTTACCATTACATCAGCTACAGAGCTATTCGGTTCTATTAATTCAATAGGATGTGAAAACATCTTTTCTAAGGTATACCATACGCTCTGATTAGAGTGATGAGCAGGAAGACCTAATGCACGTAGAAAATCGGCTTCAGTTATAATTCCTAATGTAATAGATAACTTCCATTTGAATACTTCATATAGACTCCTTCATTGTGCTTTGTTCATGTACAGAATCATTTTTTTCAATGCGTAACCATGCACCCTCACTAAGAAAAACTTCATAGCGAGCCCAGAGTGAAAAATCATCCACTGAGGCACTGTCTGTTTTGTATAAGTTTTTTCCTGCAACAATTCTATAAATCACTTTATCCGATGACGATTTTACTTCCTGCGGCATATCAATTATTTCTCTAACCTGCCAAAAAGAACCGTAATGGCCATTGCTGTAACACTGCCCTACTTTAATCTTTGCTGTTTCAATACTCGCGGTTTGTGAATGCTGTTTAGCTGTACGATAGATTTGCTCCAAATCATGTCCACTGATATCAATAATCGTGTTCATGGATTTCAATGCCGCTTCTAAATCATCACGCGTAAGTCTGTCATCTTCGATGTTGGTTTTAAGTGGTAGTTTTTTACCTTTTTCACTCATAGTCCACGATGCAGGATATCGGCGCTGAACAAACGGGTAATTAAAAATAATCGCGACAATAATAATGGTAATGGCACTAATTAATACGGGAGTAAACACATACTCAAAACCTAATGAATGAAAACTTTCTCCTCCTACGACTGCGGTTAATGCAGTTGCACCACCAGGTGGATGGATACACAGTAAGTAATGCATCGCTACGATTGATAAGCCGACGGCTGCTGATCCGGCAAGAACGGTATCTGGAATCCATTGCGCACAAGCAACCCCAATGATGGCTGATACAGTATGACCTCCAATTACTGGCCAAGGCTGCGATAGCGGCCCATGTGGAACGGCAAATAGTAATACTGCCGAAGCACCTAATGAAGCAACAACAAGAGCGGCACCGTTTGAATCAACAAGATGAATACATATTATGATAATGGCCAACATTCCAGCAAGCCCACCTAATCCAGAAATCCACTTTTCAAGGTGTCCAGTTGTATTAGAGACGACGCTAAAACTAGTCAACCATTGCGGTATTGTGCTTCTAATCAACATGCCACCTATCTCCTAATAAATGGCTTTTAGTTACGTCTGCGAGAGTGATTTTTTGCTTCATATTAGTGCGATTCTTAATATTTTTAATGAACAGATATAATATAAGACAACATTAACCAATAACAAACGATATATAATGGACTATAATATCGATTTCTTCGATATAAAAGGTATGACATGGATATTGACCAGGCACGAACATTTCTTGCGATTACATCAAATAGCAGCTTTATTGAGGCTTCTCGACACTTACACCTAACGCAATCTACCGTGAGTGCGCGCATTCAGCGTTTGGAGGAAGAACTCAATGTACGTCTATTCATACGTAATCGCTCAGGCGCTAGCCTTACTACTGAAGGCAAACGCTTTCTCGAATATGCCAAACGACTCGTGTTAACTGCTGAGCAGGCAAGAGATGAAATTAGTTTGCCAGTACGATTTCGCGCAAGTATTCGAATTAGTGGGCGTATTGCATTGTGGGAAGGTTTTTTACCCAGCTGGGTAGGACTAATGCGAAGTCGGGCTAATGATGTTGTTATTAGAAGCGAAATTGGGTTCGAAGAAGATTTAATGAGACGAATGATTGAAGGTACATTGGACATTGCTCTAATGTACACACCGACTCACAGTCCTGGACTCATCGTTGAACATCTTTTTGACGAGACACTTGTACTCGTTAGTACTCGTCCTGACGATACCGAACCAGAGGAAGATTATGTATATATAGAATGGGGACCGGGATTTTATAATCAGCATGCCCAGAGTTATTCTGACCTTGAGCGACCACCACAAATTGCCAATATAGGTTGGCTTGGTGTTCAACTCATATTAGCGAACGGTGGAAGTTGTTTTTTACCTATTCGCATGGCGACTTCATTTATTAATGCTGGGCGTCTGTATCGTGTACAAGCATCACCTGAGTATACTCACCCTGCTTACATGGTTTATCCACGTGAAAGTGATAATCCTTTTATTGAGCAAGCGATTGATGGTTTACGGGAAATTGCGTTAAACGAAATCCAGGTAGACTGAGATTAAGAATTATATTTTTGTCCTCTTTTTTTCGTAAAGAAAATAAACAAGCGGTATAACAAGCAACGTTAGTAGTGTAGAAGCAAATGTTCCGAAAATAAGTGAAACGGCTAAACCACCAAAAACCGGATCGAAAAGGATAATAAAAGTGCCCAAAATGATTGCCATTGCCGTAAGAATTATTGGACGTAGTCGCGTTCGACCCGCTTCTATTACTGCAAACTCAAGGCTATGCCCTTGCATTCTGTTTTCAATAATAAAGTCAATTAGTAACAAAGAATTCCGCACAACGATACCCGCTAATGCAATCACTCCTATCATTGAAGTGGCAGTAAAGTATTGCCCCATAATTGCGTGGCCGGGTAAGAAGCCAATAATCGTTAGAGGTATTGCACCCATTACTATTAAGGGTGTCGAAAATGACCGATAGTAGGCAACTAAAACCAGGTAAATCATAATTATGGCAAAAATAAATGCCGAACCAAGATCACGAAATACATCAAGAGTCAGTCTCATTTCACCATCCCAACGTATTGCGTAACCTCTCGTATCAGGATCCGCCATAAAATATTGCTTGAGTTTTGCTCCACTTGGTAAGGTATTATTTTCTAAATAGTCCCACATTTTAAGAACCGCATAAACTTGACTTGTTTGAGCAAGCTCTCCTGTAACATACACAACAGGATATTGGTCTTTATGTAAAATTGGTTTTCTGGTTTGACTCTTTTCTATTTTCGCAATCTCAGACAAGCGAACCTGTCGACCTTGAGGGGTTGTAAAAAATACTTTCGATAAATCTTTTGGTCCGGTTCTATTACTTGCTGGTATCCGAAATCTAATTGGAACAGGCTCTTTTTCAAAATCCATATGAACGGTTCCAACATCAACACCCGCTAAAAAAGCACGTAAAGTTTGCGCGATGGTTGAAGGAGGTATTCCTGTGAGCATTGCTTTTTCTCTGTTAACAATAATATTGTACTCGGTAAAACTTGCCGTTACAGAGTCATCAATATCGACAACATCATCTGTATTATTAAAAATTTCCGTTTTTAATTCCTGAGCTATTTGGCGTAATACTTCATAATCGGGGCCATATAGTTCCGCTAAAATAGTTGCACGTACGGGTGGGCCAGGAGGATCTTCTACAACTTTAATATTTGCTTTCGTTTTACCTGCCAGCTCAACTAAGGGGGCTCTCATTGCAAAAGCGATATCAATCGAAGAGCTTTCACGTTTACGTTTATCTATCAGGTTCACCCTTACTTCAGCTATATGCGGCCCCTGTTTTAAACTTGAACCTCTTAATAAACCGTTAAAATCAACAACCCCTGCTTCACCAACGTATGTTTCGTATGTATGAACGTCGTCAAGTTTTCGAACAATATCCCCTACTCTACGCGCTACATAATCTGTACTTTCAAGTGTAGTGCCTTCAGGCATCTCAACACTTATGACAAACGTGTTGTTATTGTTTTTAGGTAACATTTTAAATTGAACAAGATTGTATACTGGCAAAGCTAATGCCGCAGTCATCATTAAAACGATAAAGAGTATAAAAGACCAACGTAAAGGTGTGTTTTTCATTAATTTACTTACAAGACTGACATATACACGTTCAAGAAAACCATTGTGTTCGTGTTTATGATGTTCGCTATGCTCTATTTTTAGAAAGCGAACAGCCGCCCATGGCGCTACAGTATAGGCAACAAATAAGGAAACAAGCATCGCTATTGATACATTAAAAGGTATCGGTGCCATATACGGCCCCATCATTCCGGTAACCCAAAACATAGGTAAGAATGCAATAATAACCGTAAGCGTTGCTATATTCGTAGGCCTGCCAATTTCATTTATAGCCTGAATAGCTCCCTTCATCTTATCGACACCTTGTTTTGCATAGTGTCTAAATATATTTTCGATAACGACAATAGAATCATCAACTAACAAACCTAGAGATAAGATAAGCGCAAAAAGAGTAATTCGGTTTATGCTCTGCCCTGCTATATAACCAAAAGCAAGCGTGATAAATAAAATAAGTGGAATAGTAATTGTAACAACAGATGCTGCACGCCAACCTAAAAAAATAATTAGAAGAACAACCACTGTAACTATGGCTATTGCTAAATGCTCCGCTAATAAATTTACTGCAGCGTTAGCTTTTTCTCCATCATTACGCGTAATATTAATATCAATTTCTTTGGGTATTATTTCAGCCTTAATTAGGTTTAATTTTTCTATTACCGCATTAGAAACCGTTACTGCATTAGTACCTGATTGTTTAGCGATGGCAATCGTTACAGCTTCTAGTTCATAGTCATTTGGTTTTTTACCTTTATATGCATTTCCGAAACCGATTCGTGATAAACGTTCAATTTCTTCAGGCCCATCAATAATTGTGGCAACTTGTTTCAAATAGACCGGTCGATGATCAGTAATGGAAACGACTAAGTTACGGACATCTTTAACGGTTTTCAGTGCTCCGCCTGTTTGAACTGAAGCCTCTAAGTTATCTCCAATAAATGTTCCTGATGGAATATCAAGATTTGTTGATTCAACAACACGACGAATATCAGACAAAGTTACATCATATTGACTCATCTTATTTAAATCTAAGTAGATACTGATTGCACGCTTACGACCACCATGAACAAAAGAAAGTGATGTACCATCAACACGTCTCAACTCCTCCAATACAGTATTAGCAATATTCCTTAAATTGCATTCACTTAATTTATTACAAGATAAAGCAATCGTAATAATTGGCACATCGTCTACGTCAACAGGTTTAATTAATGGCTGTAAGGTTCCTGGAGGTAAACGATCGAGATTACTCATTACGCGGTCATATAATATAACCATCGAGTTTTCTTTTTCTTGACCAACTTCAAATTGAACACTAACAACCCCCATTGAATTCATTGCGATACCATACGTGTGTTTCACGCCGTGCAATCCTTGCACGATCGCTTCAAGAGGCTTAACAATTAACTGCTCTATTTCATCTGGAGATGCACCAGGTTTTTGGATAATGATATTAGCTGAGGGGACAATGATTGAAGGGTTTTCTTCTCGAGGTGTTTCAATATAAGCATAAAAACCAATTAAGAGTGAAAATAATATTATTAATAACGTAAGTTTACTATCGATAAAATAGGCTGCTACTTTTCCTGCAACATTCAACTTTTCTTTATTCCCTTCTTCAGTCATCATTTTTTCAATTCAGTCTTAGCGGGAAATACCCGCTTACCATCAAATAATATTGACACGTTGCTAAGTAGGATTTTTTCATTACCAAATAAGCCTGCAAGTATATAAATGGATTCCTTTATTTTCTTTCCTAACCGAACCATGCGAAACCGTGCCTCACCTTTTTCCACAACAAACACACCAGGCATGCCATTTCTAAAAACAATAGTCTGATGAGGGATTTTTATAGAATCGCTATCTTTATATGATAGATGTATTATTTTAGTATCGGAATTGTCATTAGCGTAAACGTTAAAAAATATTACTATCAAAACCACACCGGTAACTATTTTTAATGCAAAATTTACTTTGTTATTATTCAATGTTGATTCTCTTTTGGTATTTCTAATAAACCAACTGCGCTCAGTAACGTTAGTTGACTTATTTTTAAGTTAAACTCCGAGGTTAATTTTTCCAAACGTGCATCTATATACATACGTTCAGACTGTAATAAATCGAGCAGAATGGTACGCCCTCGCCCATATCGTTTTTTTACTAAACCAACCGTTTTCTTTGCTAAAATCACGTTATTTTTTGCGATAGCAACACGAGATTTTGCTTCTAATAAACCATCGTGTGCTTGTTTCACTTCTGAACGCACTTTTTGCTTTAATGATTCCAAACGCCATTGTTGCTCTTTATGTTGAGCTCTAGCCGCACCGACTTTTCCATTTCTCGTACCGTCATACAGATTAAAGCTTGCAACCGCCATCAGGCTGGATGATTGACTATCAAAACCTAAATTCTCATCATACCAATTACTACTAGCAACAAAATCCACTTTAGGATTATTGGTGGCATTTGCAACATCTATATTAGCTCTTGCTGATTCAATTGCTTTCAATGCAGCTAACAAGTCAACTCGATTTTTTAAAGCGAAATTGTACAACTCATCAATATTTTCTTGTGTCTCGTCTACCGTAGGCCAATGCAATTCAACATTAATTGCGCGATTTACTTTCATACCTAGTATATGTTTTAGTCTTGTTATTGCATTCTTATAGCGCGTTTTTGATTGTTCAAGTTGAGACTTAATTGCAGAAAGATTAACTTGTGCAGAAAGTTTGTCCGACTCAACGATGCGTTCTTGTTTTGCAAGCTTTGCTGTTGAGTTAGCATGTTTCTGATATGCATCTGTTGCCTGTTCAGTAATTTTCATGGCTTTGTGTGATGCAATAACATATAAATAAGCTTGTTTAGTATGAAATACAGTTAGTTGTTTAGCCCTCTGATATGTCATTTGGCTTTGCTGATGTTGAACATTTTTTTGCATCTGCTGCGCTTCGATTTTACCACCGCTATATATTGGCCAGCGTAATGACAAGGATGTTACATATAATTCACTTGTATCAGGATTATTTAGTTTTTCAGGGATAAAATCTTGAGTTGTTATTTGCCGTGTATATAATTTATTTGCAAAAGCATCAAGAGGGTTATCACTAACACGAGCACTATATGAAATACTAATAACAGGCTGTGATGCAGCATCAACCGATAAATATTGTTCGTGAGCCGCCATGACTTGTTCTTGATAAACATGTAAATCAGGATTGTTCTTTAAGGCATAATTTACGGCTCTTTCTATAGAAAGAGGACTTTCAGCGACAGCAGGGGTAACCACTAGAACAATGGTTAATCGCAAAATGGCACGTCTAATTAGGGAAATAATAAAGCGACTCCTTACGTTACACGTCATGATTATATTTAATACACCTTTGATTGGCAAAAAGCAATTTTAAACCATTGTTATATTCACGTAAGCAGTACAGGCCGACATCATAAACAGTTAGTATTTGAGATATTAGAATGTTCCCTTACATAAGAGCATAACTATATTGCCTTATCATTAAAGTCTACCAGTGATACTGCAAATACAACATTGTATAATTACTTCCACCTTTAATCCGGCCAAAAGTTGATGATGTTTCAAATATTCCCGAACGGTGATGAATGCCATATCCTAACCACATATTATCTAATGCTTTTGAATTAAATAAATCACCTAAATCAACATCAATGGTAAAGTCTAAGTAGTTAAGTAAGTTACTGGCTCGATATCCCTTACTATCCATTTCAGTCTGTTCAATGTAGGTAATTTTTGAAGCGTAAGATAAACCTTCTGCTAACCCCATCCTCCATCGTATTGGCCAGTTAACGGTATAATAACCTTTTATTCCAACAACATACTCTGGGAAGCTCCCTTGGACTAATGAATTATGATGTTGCACATAACCTGCTGTTAAGTAAACGGGCAAGTTGATCCCAAAGAATGTATCCGATACTGGAATACCATAAAAAATTGATGTGAACTTATTATTGAATATGTCAGATTCGGCGTCACCATTAATAATTTGGCCAACATTGGATGAGGTCGCGGAACCAGTAGCAATTCGAACATACGGTTTGGATTTTAAGTATCGGTATTGTTCTCTATTTTTATCTTTGAAAAAACCAAATCCAAGAAAAATTTCGCTTTGGTTGGGCCTGTTTACGGTAGCCGAGTTATAAGTATCAGAACCATACATAGTGAATGTTGCTTGGCCGAGCAAGTACAAATTACTATGTACATGATAACGTATACGAGTGGCGATACTGAGGTCAAAATCACTACCGGGTGACTCGCTATCTAAACCAAAATAATAATTATTAAATTTACGACTTTTCCAGCGTAGATTAATATAAGGCTTTATATCCCAATCACCAGCATCCCAATGAAATTTACTGGCAAAGTTAACATAGTTACGCTCATGCAAATCATTCATTATTTCTATATCGAAATCTAAATAATCAGACTTTTTATACCTATAACGTAAACCTAGATCGTAAGCATTACCACGCCTAGTATTTTGATATTCAGCTGGAATATCAAAATAGCGATAACGAGCCAGCAGACTAGTACTCCATGAATTATATTTTGCAAACGTATACCCGCCTTCTAAGCCATACCAAAAAAAACGATCTTTTCTATAAAATAATAAAGGGATAACATCGCTAACAGTTTTTTCAGAGGTTGGGTAAGGAATTTCAGCAATACGATAAGTTAGTGCAACGCCCCATATACTAGGCTCCGTATCGAATACCTTCGTTTTAACATCAGTAGATAAAGAATTTGTTTTTGAAAATAATTGGGGGTTTAAATTAATTTTTTGAGTCGTTGGAATGTCCCATTCCGATGCTTGCAGCAATGTCGAAAATAATAAATTGAATATAACCACAATAAGTCTGTCTAATCTATTCATTAACCAATCGATGTGAATATAAGCTCAAGGGAAATACTATCGAATGGATGTTATCACTATAAAGCAACGAAATAACATCCCACTATTCTTAATAAAGCTCGACTTGATCTTCGTCAATTTCTCAAGCAAATACCTACGAACAGCTATCTAGATTATAATATGTCACTGCTGTCCCGTTAACTCCCTCTCCCTTAGGGACGACTCCAGGGATGGAGGAGGTAGAACGAAGTTTGAACCCGAGTCGAGAGGGTTGGGGTGAGGGAATCATAATAGATAACAGCTTGTTTTATTTACCCCCTCATCCTAACCTTCTCCCGGAGGGAGAAGGAATTACACCGAGCATGAATTTATGCGATCTCATGTCTTCTGTTTTTTCGTGCAGGTTGAAATTTCACAAAATCAATAACTTACTATGTATTGCTAATATGTTAACGGGACAGCAGTGATAATATGTATAGAATTCACATGGATTCAGTTGTTAGTTAGTATAATGAATCGAAAACTGCAAGCTCAATAATCTTGTTAAACAAGTTTTAAGATAAAAAGCCGGTAACGCTAGTTTAAAATGTTACCGGCTTTTCATACTTACACTAACTAAATGTTAAGTATGATTTTCCAAACAAAACCCAACGCTTGCGGATTTGTAATGACCAACAGACTGACTATTTAAAATAGCACGATCTCTTGCAACTACCCTAACAACATAACCACAAGCTTTCATGCCCGTGGTATCTAGCGACCAACTATTACCAGGCAACGGTGCTGTATTTACTAAACCAGAATTTGGAACAGGTATCGCCGTACCAGCAGGATTAACAGCAGGTTCAACGCCTAAACTATAACTTTTTAGATTATCATCCGTCGCAACAAAATCACCACTAATGGTAACGCCGGAGAAAAACTTACCACAATCGCCTGCACCACTCGTGATAACAAGAGATGCATCAGGGCCAGTATTATCAAGCTGAATCATTTGCGTATCTGTACCGACAATAGTGTTAGCCGCATCATAGGTGGTTAACTTGACAATCCATTTTTCATCTCCCGTACTATCCCACTGTGCAAGTAAACCATTAACATTGTTAAGATGGTTGACGTAATTAAAGCGACCTGTTGTTACATCAGCAAAGTGATCAAACGTTGTACCGTTTGAGCGTGTTAACTTAAGTTTTGTGACTACCGGTGTTGCCGCACCACCCAATGCCGGTGTTACTTCAACCTTATAGGAGTGACCAAGTAACGGTGCGCCTTGAACAGACACACGTAATCCAAATGGGCAAGCTCGTCCTAGGTTATCAGGTGGTAAGTTATTTGTTGCAAAGACTGCATCAGAAGTTGTCATTCCACTGGCATCATCTATAAACGATACGGGTATACCACCCAGTATTGCAATTTTACCTGCAGGTGCACCTGCAACGGGTGATACATTAATAATCGTTTCTTCACGATTACCCCATGCCGGAATAGTGTTTGGGTTGTTACACGGTGCAGCAACATTCCAGGATAAAATTGCGCGAATCTTCACAACGTTAGAACCATCAGAACATTTCTGGCGGTATGCATCTAAATCAATCGGTAACCTTACAGCATAATGAATACCATCAGATGGAATACTGGAGAGATCATAGGTTCGTACACTTGTGCTCCCTAGACACGTTTCAAAACTACCATTACCATCAAAATCAGCCCAAAAAGTTACATGCTCACGACTACCGTTAGTGCATAACCCACCTGAATAGCCAGATGCTTTTTTAACTTGAACAATACCAACAAGCGTGTCGGGTGTATTCGGATCTAACCCGATACACTTCAGCTCTTCATAGCTTATATTGCCATCTTTACTTGGAAACAATAAATCATTAATGTCTGGTGAGATATCTATGCCTGGATAAAATGTATTAAAGTTTTCAGCGGTTAAACTCGATTTAGAATTTGAAAAATTCATTAGCTCTTTAAACGCAAAACGATGTACAGGGACTTTTGCCTTCTTATACAGATTAGATAACGCCGGCGCATCTAGATTTATCTTTTTCGTTGGTAGGCTAAACGCAGGCTCTATAATATCAAGTAATGGAATTTTTTGATTTAACTCTAAAGTAAAATCGTCTGGAAATATAAAACGTCTTGGTTCGACTTGTATTGTCGTTTCGTTAACATTACCCCACACAGGATTCCAGTTTGGTTGATTTGCTGGTGGTGGATTATTCCAAGATAAAATAGCACGCACTTGAATCAAGTGTTCAGTAAAACAAAGTTTACGTTTAATGCTAACCGGTAAAGAAACGGCATACTCGAGGCGCTTTCTACCTGATGTACCTTCTGGGATATTATGTGCTTGAAAACTCGTCATCCCTTCGTCTTGCCAAGATGCACCATTATCAAAGGACAAGTAAAATCGCACATACTCCGATGTACCGACTCCACAAATATCCGCACCGTAACCTGATGGCTGATAAATATATACCACCGCTTCGAGGTGATTTTGTTGCGGTTGGTAACCAACACAACCCAACTCTTCATAAAAAGTATTACCTTTAATAGGTAATACAGATTTAAATTGTTTGTCGTCTAAATTACCAAAATAATTAGGATTTGATAACAGTAACGTTTTAAATCCCGCACGTTCTTTTATAAACGCATCTTTACTCATACCTTTAACTGTCTTTTCACTCATAATAATATTCCTTTTATTAATAATTATTCACACTTGAATAACAAAAATATCATTATGGAAAAGCAGATTCTGTAAATATTTAAAGGCTTATTGTGTGTATAAATTACAGTTTGTAATGTTTTTATGTGGCTGAGCAGGTTGCTCGTAATCTACGAAACTGAATCACCTCGCTTGGCTTATTAATAATAAAAACATGCGTAAAATCGCGTTCTAAATTGCACAGAACTTAATATTCTAAATACACCCAAATTCACAAATGTGTTCAGAGCGTAATACTTTTAAAAACTCAAACTAAGTTGTTAGTTAACATATTTCATATATAAAATATGTATAACGTTTTTATGTGCCTTCAGTCACATACATACGTTCCTCGTTCATATGTAGTGGCAACTGACAAAATAATAATAAATAGAGTTTGTAATTATATGGAAACTGTTGCTCCGAAGATGAATAAGTTACCTAATATAAATAACTGTTCCGACCTTCCTGTCGATAAACATGCATTACTGTCTGTATATGAAACACTTTCCCTAATTGATGATCCAGTATGGCTAGAAGCTATTGATACAGCACGAGAGTTAAAGGCTCCTAAGAACACAACTCTCATGAATGGCAATTTATCCGATGGACAATTTATGCTGATATTGGCTGGTACGGTACGAATATATAAACCAGCTTCGGATGGAAGAGAGATAACACTTTATCGTGTTCGTCCAGGTGATTTATGTATCCTTAGTCTAAATAGTTTGTATCAAAATATAAAATACAATGTAATAGCAAAATCAGAAACTGATATCTACGCCTTAAGTATTTCACAGAAAAACTTCAGTGAAGTAATAAATAAATCGAAAAACTTTAGAGATTTTGTTTTATCCACACTAAATAAAAGGTTATGTGATTTAATGTGCCTGGTGCAAGATACTGCTTTTGAAAACTTAAGCGCAAGAATGGAAACAGCAATTAAGAATGTTTTTATACAAGCCAAGAATAAACGTTTATATATTACCCATCAACACTTAGCCCACGAGTTGGGAACAACTCGAGAAGTCATTAGCCGTATATTAAAAGATTTTGAGAAAAAAAATATAATTTCATTACATCGTGGATATATTGAAATAATAAATATCGAAACTTTTATGTAACATATATCACTAAACTTTCTTATAACCGTATCGGTTGTTACATACTAATATGCCACATATGTAATAGGTTCTAGCCTCGGCTAGTAAGCTTCTAATACACACAAAATCATGGAGGATTACTTAACAAAAAAATTAAAATATTTTACAACTTTCAGTACTAACTTATAACTAGCTTTAATTCATACAACCATTTTGAAGGATTAATCATGAAAAGAAGAAGTTTTTTAAAAGCAAGTTCTCTTGGGATTGTAGGAGCAGTATCGAGCATATCAGGATTAATATCGTGGTCACCAAGAGCATATGCGGCCACAATCAATAAAACCTACTACATTACAGACGGGCAAATCCCACAAGCAGATGGTACAAACGTTTACTTTAAAGCTTTTAGTAGCTCCTCAGGTAGTTTAAATGTACCGGGTGAGTCACTCATTGTTCAACAAGGCGACACAGTAAATATAACGATTGTTAACACACTCAATACAACACATAGCTTTGTTATTGATGGCGTAGTTAATAGTGGTTCTATTCCTGGCGGTTCGACTAACTCTGTTTCATTCACTGCCAATCAAGCTGGTTCGTTTATGTTTTATGACGAACGCAATGCACCTTACAATCGTGTTATCGGTTTGCATGGTGGTTTTGCTGTTATGCCACAAGGTAGTACCGATGAACTTTATAGCGGTAGCCCAACGTTTAAAAAACAACTTTTTTGGATATTAAACGAAGTTGATCCCGCATGGAATGCACGGGTGCAAAATGGACAAACGCCTAACACCGCGTTTGTCCCCCGTTATTTTACAATCAATGGCTTAAGTGCTCGCCCACCTGGTGCACCAGAATACAGTGATCCAAATAGGGATTCAGGTTATGACCCACGCACAAAACTATCTGGTTACATTGGCGATCGTACTTTGATTCGTTGCTTAAATGCTGGCATGTGTTCGCATTCCTTACATTGGCATGCCAACCATCTTGAATACCTAACGAAAAATGGACAAGTGAGAAACAGTGTTTGGCTAAAAGACATTATTGGCGTCGATAATAATATGGGGCAATTTGATGCTATCTACCCATTTGAGCCACCACCAGATGCGTATCCTTCTGTAACAACCGGCAAGTATGTAATGCATTTGCATGACGAGATGACGCAAACCGCTGGCGGCGGCTTGTATCAGTTTGGTGCTGCAACAGGTATTGAATTTAAGTAAGTGCAAAATATTAAAACTTTGGAGGTTTAAGATGAGAAATAGATCAAGTGGTGGCGGCGGTATGGGTGGCGGTTGCTATACCTTTCCAGGTGCGCCAGCAACACCCGGTTTAACAACGGCCGATATAACATTTAACCGTGGGATTTACATGAATGGCTCAATGCAGATGGATGACGGACGTAATGTCACTATGTGGGGTTTTACTGGTGGCGGTGGTGGTATGGGTGGAATGGGTGGTAGTTTTCCTTCTCCTCCAATACGCGTAAATCAAGGCAACGTTGTTCACACTGTACTGAATAATTCAGGAATGATGTGGCTGCATACCATCCATCATCATGGTATTGAGCCTAGTACAGAAAATGATGGCGTTGGTCATACCTCATTTGATGTTGCTGGTACCTATACTTACCAATGGCTAGCATCACATGCTGGAACTTATTTTTATCATTGCCATACCAATACTCCTCTGCATGCAGAGATGGGTATGTATGGTGCGTTAATCATCGATCCACCTGAAGGACCCGGTCGCGCGTTTGCCGGTGGGCCAAACTACGATGTTGAAGCCATTTGGGCGGTCGATGAAATCGATTCAAGTTGGCGTGGTAAATCATGGGATGCCGGAACTTGTGGCGGTGATGTGGGTTTAAATGATCTCAACCCCGATTACTTTATAATATCTGGTGTTGACGGTGCGCAGTCTGCATTAACGGATAGTCGTGTTGCAGTCACGATGAATCGCGGTGAATCATTATTAGTCCGTTATATTAACGCCGGCTTTTTACCGCAGACAATGCGCCTTGGTGGCTTAACGGGATCGATTGTTGCTTCTGATGGTCGCGCCTTACCGATAACGGAATCAGTAACATCGATTGATAGTGTTGCGGCTGAACGTTATGACGTAATCATTACACCGTCGTCAACGGGGACTTACACAGTAGAAATAGACATTAAACACTGGGTAACAGGCAATGTGATTGGGACCGCACGAACTCGCATAACTGTTAATTAAATATAAATGTTTATTTATATCGTCATTCCGGCCTATGCGGGAATGACGGTTTCTATTAAAATTTTTTTAAGCTGAATCAAGTTAGATTATATTTAGGTTTTTATAACGGCTGTTTGCCCTACCCTATCTATTAACCAAACCCATCAAGTAACAATTAATTATTTACATTATTCTTTTGTCGGTTTTTACACTACTCACAGATAAAAATTATTTGTACAATTCATCAATAATCTTGATCTACATCATTTTTTATGTTGTTTAACTATGTAAGTATAATGGCGTTAACACTAGGAGGTGTAGCAAATGAATACTTATATAAAATCTTTATTATTAATTTTCACATTAGGCATGACTTTACCCGCAGTCTCTGTTTTTGCCGAAGAGCAGGTATACGGTTGGCAAATGATGTCAGTACAAGAACGAAACGAATTCCGCACAAAAATGCAAAACATGAAGACGGCAGAAGAGCGAAATCGTTTTAGAATGAAGCATCACGAACAGATGGAGCAACGCGCTAAGGCGCAAGGAAAAACATTACCTGATATGCCACAAAATCGTGGCAACATGATGGATGGACGTGGAATGGGTGATGGTATGGGTTCTGGCGGTGGCGGTGGTCGCAGATAGCTATTGACTACTGTATAAACAATTTGGGTTTGAACATTAAACCTGACTAAAAATATCATCGTCGTAATTTATTATGGCGATGATAATTTTTTAAATGTTCGGGCAAAATAGAGACCTTATTTTAAACTTTGATCAATTCCTTTACAGCAAACGGATATTATTAAGCAAGCAAGAGAGTTAGGCGCATACTTTGAAAACGATGCAAATAAAAAAACGACTACTGTTAGGCTATTTGTTAATAGCTTATATCGTCGTGCAATCGATCTCAGGATTCTTGCATATGCATTCGCATGATTCATCACATGAACCCGATGTTGCTCATCATCACTACCCTGCTTTGTCATTTAGTAGCGAATATAGTTTTGCTGAAAATTCAGATGGTCTTGTAGTGTTGAATTTACAATCTGACGGACTATCGAGCTGCAAAGTATTTTCACCATTACTTGCTATTATTTTACTGACGACTGCTCTACTCTTAACTGCCCGTAAAACAGGCGGAATATATTATTCTTTATTGATTTTTCATTTAACCCGACGATTACAATATCGAACTCCACCCTTAAGAGCTCCACCTTTACAAAAAATTTAATTTATAACGCGTTTTTACAATGCGTGTCTTATTTTCAAATTTAAATCGTAATCAGGGGTATAACCCAATGAATAATGTAATAACACGTAGCATTAGTTTGTCTGCTTTATGGGCTTTTACTACACTCTCTTTTGCTCAGTATCCAGAGCAATGGAATTTAACAAATAGTATTAACCAAGCCATTCGGCAGGCTCCATTATTACAGGCTTTTAAAACCGAACTTGATGCACGACAAAGCCAATTAGATGAAGCCGGTAATTGGCCTAACCCGCGTATTGAACTTGCCGTTGATGATGCGGTTAGTTTGGAACAAGGCAATAGTGGTTACGCCCTAAGTGAGCTATCCATAACTCAACCACTAGCATTCGGTCGAGCGGATAGTAAAAAACGTCAAGCAAATAATGCGCTCAGTGCAGCCCAACATCAACAGCGCTTTAAAATATTAGATGTTGAAAAAAATACTGCCCATGCCTTTTACTCCTTACAGTATCAAACAGACCTTTTAACGTTATCTAAGCAACGACATGATTCGCTTAAAAAACTATTGATACGTAAAAAGAAAAGCCCTTTAATTCGTTACTTTACTAAAACAGAACGTAAACGTTTAGACATTCTTCGTGAAGAGGCTCATCAAGCGGTGGCTGCAGCTGAAGGCGAGCATCGCGAAGCAATAACGCAGTTTCGTACATTGCTTGCTTTACCGGAAACTTACAACCCGACTCTAGCAGCGTTGATACCTGTAACTATGCCACTCTCGTTAGAGGTTTTTATAGCTTCAATAAGTCAGCATCCGCTATTGATGTCGCTTCAGCAATCGAAAATGGCAGCTGAAGCAAGTATTGAAGTTGCGCGTGACGGTCGACGTGTTTATCCAGAATTGAAATTATCCAGTACGCGTGATGTTTTTGCCGGCCGCGAGCAAACGTCAACGGGAGTGGCCTTAATGTTCGAAATGCCATTATGGAATAGTGCTAATAGTAAAGTAACTCGCGCACGTGCAGAATTTCATCAAAGACAAGCTGATTATAATACAAAGCGACGTGACCTAAATAGTCAGTTACGCAAAAGTCATTTGCACATGCAGCACCTACTCGAACAAGCAGATCATTATAGTAAACGTATATTAACTCCTGCACGAGAAATTCTTGAGTTATCTTCACGTGGTTTTCGTAGTGGAGAAATTGATTTACTAAACTTTATTGATGCGCACAATACCTTTTACGACGCTAAATCTAATTATTTAAGACTCGTTTATGAAGGTTGGTTAGAAACGGCCGATGTTCGATATAACGCCGGGGAAATGTTAACGGAGGCAACGCCATGATTGCTGGACTCATTAGATTGGCGTTAGTGCAACGCTTCATGATTTTATTACTCACCTTGGCTTTAAGCGTCGTAGGTATTTGGGCATTTCGTACCTTACCAATTGATGCCTTCCCTGAAATATCTCCGCCACAGGTACAATTAATTATCAAAGCTCCCGGGTTAACGCCTGAAGAGGTAGAAGCACGTATAACATTTCCAATTGAAATGGAGATGCAAGGCTTAACTAACCAGACTGTTTTACGTTCTACTAGTAAATATGCTTTAAGTATTATCGTACTCGATTTTTCTGATGGTACCGATACCTACTGGGCACGCCAACAAGTTGCAGAACGTCTTACCCAAGTCTGGAGTGATTTACCCGAGGGAATTGAAGGTGGTTTAGCCCCAATTACCTCTCCTTTAGGTGAAGCATTTATGTATCGCGTAAAAGGTGACGGTTACACTAACACTGAATTACGTTTGATTCAGGACTGGACCATTCGAGCGCAGTTAAGAGGTGTTGATGGAGTTGCCGATGTAAATTCATTGGGTGGCGAAGTACGTGCCTTTGAAGTTATGCCTCTACCTGACAAAATGCTGGCTCAAGGAATCAGCCTTGACGAAATCGAGTTAGCATTAAAAGAAAATAATCGAAACGCAGGTGGTGATCGTATAAATCGCGGTGATGAAATTATGCTAGTGCGCACCGTTGGGCAGATAAAAAATATTGAAGACATTCGAAATATTTCAGTCAAAGTACGTGATGGCAATCCCATTCGTATACGTGATCTGGCAAAAGTTAAATTAAGCCACCTCACCCGCTTTGGTGCAGTAACAGCAGATGCGCAAGGCGAAGTGGTGACAGGTTTGGTTTTGTTACGCAAAGGCGCTAACAGTCGAACAACCATTCAAGGCGTTAAGCAAGTACTTGAAACGCTCAAACAACAATTGCCAAAAGGCGTCAGCATTGAACCCTTTTATGATCGTACTGATTTAATCGAAGAAGCGGTATGGACGGTAGAAAAGGTTCTTGCTGAAGCGATTATTTTAGTAATCGTAGTATTGATCATTATGTTGGGTAATTTACGCAGTGCGCTAACGGTCGCTTTAATTCTACCATTATCGGTATTGTTTACTTTTATTCTTATGCGTCTAACGGGTATTAGTGCCAACATGATGTCACTAGGAGGACTTGCGATTGCAATCGGAATTCTGGTCGATGCAGCTGTCGTGGTGGTAGAAAATATTCATACCCAACTAAGTAATGCTCCACGTGGAGTAAGCAAACTTCATCTTATATATAGGTCGACACAGGAAGTTGCTAAACCCGTTATTGCTGGTGTGTTAATTATCATTACCGTTTTCTTACCTTTATTTAGTTTAACAGGGTTGGAAGGTAAGCTATTTGCACCCTTAGCCATCACAATAAGTTTTTCCTTAATCGGCTCATTGTTAATGGCGTTAACAGTCATACCTGTACTGGCCAGTTTGTTAATGCGCGTACATGTGCAACAGAATAAAGAACAGGATGAATGGATGGTACGTTGGCTTAAAAAAATCTATCAACCCGTCATGTTGTGGGCATTACGGCAACGTGGTATTGCCTTTGGGTTTGCGCTTATTGCACTCGTTGGCGCAGGATTTTTATTTGCCAAATTAGGTAGTGAATTTATGCCAACCATGGATGAAGGCTCAACAGTAATTATGTTTGAGAAATCATCCAATATATCTTTAGAAGCATCGTTAGCTCTCGATGCCCCTATTCAAAAAGCACTTATGGAAGTTCCAGAGGTAACCAGCGTAGTATCTCGTACTGGTGCTGATGAATTACGTTTAGATCCTATGGAGCTATATCAGACCGATAGCTTTATTCTGACAAAACCTCGCGATATCTGGACACGATCTCTTGCGGAATTCGAAACAGATTTACGAAGTAAACTAGCACCATTTAAAGATATAGAGTTTGCTTTTACACAGCCTATTGATATGCGCGTATCTGAAATGATTACAGGGGTACGTTCTGCAATCGCGGTCAAATTGTATGGTACGGATCTAGACGAACTATCAACTTACGCTGAGCGTATGGTAGAAAGTATTAAAAATATTCCCGGTACTTTAGATGTTGACTGGATCGATATTGGTGGTCGTAATTACGTGCAAATCGATATCAATGCCAATGCACTATCACGTTATGGAATGAGTGTTGAACGTATTAACCAACTCATTGAAACGGCCGTTGCAGGTAAAACGGTAACCGAGGTGCTCGAAAAAAATCGTCGGACTAAGGTGTTGTTACGTTATCCCGAAGCTGCGCGTAATAGTGTTAAAGCATTAGGCCAACTATTGGTGAAAACACCACGAGGTGATCACCTTCCATTATCACGTTTAGCTACAATCACGGAGTTACAAGGACCCGTACAAATTATTCGTGAGGGTGGGCAACGCGTTGTTGTAATTCGTAGTAATGTCGAAGGCCGCGACGTGGTCAGTCTTGTTGATGAAATTCGTAAAACCCTTGCCCTAGAAGTCCCTTTACCTCAAGGATACTATCTTGAATTTGGCGGACAATTTGAAAATCAGCAGCGCGCCAGTGCTCGTCTTGCGGTTGTCGTACCGATTTCCATCGCACTGATTTTTGTTATGTTATTTTTCACTTTTCGTTCACTGGTGCAGGCAGGTTTAATCCTGATGAACATTCCCTTTGCGATGATTGGAGGCATAGTCAGTTTGTACCTTTCTGGATTGTATATGTCAGTACCGGCATCTGTTGGCTTTATTACTTTATTTGGTGTCGCCGTACTGAATGGCGTGGTGATGGTTTCATATTTCAACCAGTTACGTCATGCGGGTAATAACATACTCGATGCAGTACGCGAAGGTGCATTACGTCGCGTACGCCCAGTATTAATGACCGCATTAATTGCAAGTCTGGGTTTATTACCCATGCTATTAGCAACCGGTCCTGGGTCTGAATTACAACAACCTTTAGCAGTCGTTGTAATCGGCGGCTTGGTTACATCAACCTTGTTAACCTTGATTCTGTTACCAACCATGTATGCGTGGTTGGAACAAAAACTCATAGATCGAAAGAAGGAGGAAGTATGATTAACTTAACATTACTAGCCGACGTTAGCGTTAAACAATCTTTGGCAGATACGTTACGGACTCTGTCTGAGGTTGATCGTTTTATTTTTACGCAAGTTGAAGAACATAGTCATCAACTTGAGCAGGATCCATTATTATCTGAACGAGATAAAGTAGTGGGTTATGTCCCACGCGTAAGAGTTGATATTTTACTGGATCAGTCGGCATTAGAAATAGTACGCGAAGCACTTTGTTCGCCTAAGTGTGGGTTAGTTGGTCGTTGCCGCTATTGGGTTACACCAGTAACTGAGAGCGAAGGATTAATTTAATGAATGATATGAACTTTCTTTTACGAATAGAGGCAGGCTTTAAAGAAAAGTTCTATCATTCATATTAATCATTAAAAGGATCATCAACTATCAAATCATACAGCGTGGGAGCATAGGTTAAAATGACTCCCTAGCTTATACCAAGATTATGAAAGGTATAGTAAAGTTGTGTTAATAGTATTTCGTTGTCGGGTTCTTGTTTTAATGCTTCTAAAATTGAACAGTATTTTAAAAGCTGATATTCGATAGATTTTTACTCTAATCTCAATTGTAAGTTGTTATTACTCTCTAAGTTAAGTGCTCCAACCCATTTATTACTTTTGGGATAGAGCACATAATAAAATATCAAATGAAGATTATATTTTATTAGATCGTAATTCCTAAGGCTTTTGCAACACCATTGCCATAGGCTGGATCAGCTTTTAGACAGTTGTTGATATGACGTTTTTGCACTTCCAAATTAGCACCACCAACTGAACGGGCCGTATTTTCAAACAATAGTTGCTGCTGTTCAGCGTTCATCAAACGGAATAAATCGCCTGGTTGAGTATAGTAATCATCATCATCCTCACGCGCATTCCAATGATCAGCTGCACCATTAAGATCGAGTGAAGGTTCAGTAGCCTCGGGTTGTTCCTGCCATTCCCCTAAACTATTGGGTTCATAACCTTTAGTACTACCAAAGTTACCATCTACACGCATTGCCCCGTCACGATGAAAACTATGCACCGGACAACGTGGTTGATTAACGGGTATCTGTGCATGATTCACACCGAGACGATAACGCTGTGTATCACCATAAGAGAATAAACGACCCTGCAACATTTTATCGGGTGAAAAACCTATACCCGGTGGTACATTTGCAGGATTAAATGCAGATTGTTCGACCTCAGCATGGTAATTCTCAGGGTTACGATTGAGCTCAAGCACACCCACATCTATAAGAGGATAATCCTTATGTGGCCACACCTTTGTTAGATCAAATGGATGGAAGCGATAAGTTGCAGCATCCTTTTCTGGCATAATCTGAACTTTAAAATCCCATCGCGGAAAATCACCTTTATCAATACTTTCATACAAATCTTTTTGATGGCTCTCTCGATCCTTACCAACAAGTACTTCAGCTTCTTCATCGGTTAAGTTTTCAATCGGTTGCTGACTTTTAAAATGAAACTTGACCCAAAAGCGTTCATTTTTATCATTTATAAAACTGAAGGTATGGCTGCCAAAGCCATGCATATTACGATAGCTACGTGGATTACCTCGGTCACTCATCAGTATTGTAATTTGGTGTAGTGCCTCAGGTAACAATGTCCAAAAATCCCAATTACTTTGCGCGCTACGCATATTAGTTCGTGGGTCTCGTTTTACCGCATGATTCAAATCCGGAAATTTTAAAGGATCACGTAAAAAGAAAACCGGTGTATTGTTACCCACCATATCCCAATTACCTTCTTCGGTATAAAATTTTACAGCGAACCCTCGGATATCACGTTCAGCATCCGCGGCGCCACGTTCTCCTGCCACAGTTGAAAAACGCAGGAAAACGTCGGTCTTCTTTCCAACCTCTGAAAATATTTTAGCCTTAGTGTACTGACTGATGTCATTAGTTACTGTAAAAGTTCCGTATGCAGCAGAACCCTTCGCATGCATACGACGTTCAGGTATAACCTCGCGATCAAAATGTGCCAACTTTTCAAGGAACCAGAGATCCTGTAACAACATTGGCCCACGCGGTCCTGCCGTTAATACATTTTGATTGTCTCCAACTGGAGCACCATTGGTCAGGGTTAATTTGGGTTTATCACTCATATCCATCTCCTTGGTAAATTAATGATTAAGAAACGACAAATTGTTATCGACAATTTATCGCTATTTAGATAAATCTAATTACGAATAAAATCGTTAAATAAACCATTTTATATTTTTAATGGTTTAAAAAATTATTAACAGCATAGAGCGAATTTAATATAACTTGGGATAAGTCTAAACTTATTGATTTAGATCAAACAGACTACAGTAAGCTTAATAAATATCTGTAAAAAAAATTGTAGTCAGGCAATAATTTGGTAAAGGTTCGAACTTTAGTCACACTATTGAACAGTAAGCAAAATATTTATTACATCGTAGTGTTATCGTTCATAAAGTTTCTACTGAATTTCTTTCGTAATAGTAAAAATGTTCAAGATAAGCGACTGATGTTAAAACGTAAATAACTGGAACTAATTAATCTCTTTAATCATTAAAGGGATCGTCAACTATCAAATCATACAGCGTGGGGGCATAGGTTAAAATGACACCTTGGCTTATACCCAAATTCTGAAAGGTATCATAAAGCTGTGTTAATAATAATTCGTTATTGGGTTCTTGTTTTAATTTTTCTAAAATTGAGATGAAAGGTTTAATATTCTCATCTTCAGAATATGTCTTTAACATTTGGATGGATTCTTCGATTTGTACTTCATCAACATTGTCTTTCATATTTTTCATATCTCTTTTATCTGTTTATCTCTAAGCAAGCTTGATTCAGGCTTTAAGTAACCATAAATTGTATGCCTATAAAGACTTATTGTTATATAGTTCTTTGAGTAAATCTGTTCTTTTCTTATTAACCCCCATATCGCCATGACCAACTCTAGATGCTGAGCGAATATGAATGATGTTTTTATCTGAATCGATTCTTAATTCTAAATCATCTACAAATTTAAATATAACTGAAGTAAAAGTAGCGGCAATGTAATCCCTACTTTCAACTTGGATAGTACCGCCCATTTCACGAATTACGTTTTTTAAAACTGTAACAGTATCAACTGCGTTGTTTTTAGGGATAATGAGTGGAGTAATGTAGTGGCTGGTATCAGCAATATATTCACTGCAAACGCAATTAGGTTTATCAGGGCATTGTGAAAGCATCCCATCTACTAGCCCCGAAGCGCCTACTGCTCTAGAAATTTTTTGAGCATTATAAAGCAAAATGACGAAACCGACGATTAATATGAGGAAAATAATGAAAGCTGTTTTCATGTGTAGCTTCTTTAAAAGGAAGGTTGAAGTTTTTTATAACCAATCTGTAAATGCAATACCAAGTCCAATTCGATTAACATTGGCATTATAATCTATAAGGCTTTCACCATAACCGTTAAAGTATTGCACAAACCACTTTACACGACGACTCATTGGGAAACTCCAGTTAAATTCAAATGCACCGTAGTTTGGGTTACGGAAATTATTTCTTAACATTATACTAACAGTATGTTTCCCTTTGGCATATACACCACGAATCTCTCCGTGACCATAATATTTTTCAATGTCTGGATTATCATCAACGCTTTCACCCCCAAGCCGATACCATGGTTTTAAGCTTAGATAAAAATCCCCTCTTTCGAAAATAAAGTTTGCGTAGATTCGATTCCAACTACGTGATTGTAACCCTGTTCGACCATTGGATTGATGGTTAACACCAAATTGTACTAACCTGTTTTTAAAACCTAAGTATTCATAGTTTGCAGGAAAAGAGATAAAGAATTCAGGCTCATGAACGGTTTCGCGAAACGGGCTTGATACATCGCTATTGTATGCTTGCCAGAAGGATAGATTAGTATATGCAAAGTATATTGTTGCTTTTTCGCCAAATAGATCTTCAGCCATTGGAAATTTCATACTGAATTGAAATTTCACTTCATTTTTATACAATTCAGCATCAGCTAGTGTTGTTTGAGAAGCATTGTTAGGTTTGTCGTTATACGCTATTGGCATAATATAATTTGGTTTATGAGGAGTAATAACAAATGATTGGTAACGCGTTTTCTGTTCAATTTGAATACGTTTATCAAGGGCTGATAGCTCCTCTGGCTCCTCAGCCAACACCACTTCTTGAAGAAAAATTCCGCAAAAGCAAGTTATCAAAATAGATTTATAGTGAGGCAATAGTGCCTTCTCCCTCATTTAATAGTAAGAGCATTCTCTCTTAAAACACACTATAAAACTATACCATAAAGCAAGAATAAAAATCTTTAGCAAACAAACTAGTACATCATAATAGATCCACTACCTTGTGACTCCGTATAATATAATCGTGTACGTAATATATATTCTCTACCACGATTTAAACGATGTTCTATTTTTGCATTATAATCTTGCCCGCTGTCATCATCCCCTGCCATGTATTCTTGAATACCATCACGCACTTCAAATAACACCATTACCGTGTCCATTTTACCAAACGTTCTTATGCTATATTTTTGACTAGAAGTTGGACGAATCACAAAATCAACCTGTTCACCAGCCTCAATATTAAAGCGCTCAGATTCATAAGGACGAAGCTCAGGTAACTTTGGTTTAAGAGATGGGTAAAGTTTTTTAACCGTACTAATATCGACAGCCGACAATCCAGGGGCAGGTTCGAGCGCCATATCCTGAAATTGTACAGGTTCTTTAATGAGTCCTTTTTCAAAACGATAATGCATAATGGAATCTTTATCCCATTCTGAACCATCGACAGTATTTGGAGGAATTTTACGAATAATATTCCAGTTAGTTTGTTCTCGTGACCAGAAATTAGGTGCACCGCCAAGAGATGCATAAACCTTTTCTTCATCCCATACGATGCCTGCTCGTGGATTTTGGTGTTCATGTGGAAAACCAAGTAAGTGCCCTATTTCATGTAGTGCCGTATCAGCACCATACGGTGTTGTTAAATCCCAACCAAAGTTAGTTGTTCTCTCACTTGGATCGCTGGCGTATTCAATAGTGTCGCGGCCAACATAAGACCATGAACCATCGTTTTGATCAAAACCAACCTTGATTATTGCATCAGCGGCATTTTCAACTTCGCGAAAAGTTAACCCAATATCAAGATTTTTCCATTCAGCAAAAGCATCCCTTACAGCTTGTTCTTGCGCACTTGCACCTCGCCACTTAGACGGTTTTTTAAAAAAGTAATAGGTAATATCCGTGCCATTTACCCACATTTTAGATACAAGTGATATTAGTCGGGCTCTATTTCCATCTGATACATGGCTAAGGTCTCTTTCACGAACTTCGGGTAAGGAGCAGGTTTGCATGCTAGATGCCTCGGTGTGCTGCTTATCACAGTTTTTGTGAGCCGGTTTACTTCTTTTTTTTGCAGTCATAATAAATTACTCCCTTAATTGTTTTAACGACATCATTGTAAAATACTCAGCGAGTAGTATATTGAGTCTTATTCTAAAAAAATATGAAATTTTCACAAAAAATTGATCTGCGTTCAAAATATTTATACTTAATAAACTATTCAGAGGAAGTCAAACACACCATGTCTTTAAACAATCTTATTAAGGGTGAATTTAATCTTACAGATAAAATAACTTATCTTAATCATGCAGCCGTATCTCCTTGGCCTACTTGTACCTCCAAGGCCATTACCGACTTCGCGAAGCAAAATAATCTCTATGGTGCGACCTATTATCCCGAGTGGAATAAGGTTGAACAAAACTTACGAAAAAATTTAGCAGCGTTAATTAATGCACCAAGTAGTGATGATATTGCACTTGTTAAAAATACATCCGAAGCATTATCTATGGTGGCATATGGTATCGATTGGAAACCGGGCGATAATATTGTTATTAGCGATCAAGAGTTTCCTTCTAACCGTATTGTTTGGGAATCACTAGCAGACAAAGGTGTAACGCTAACGCAGGTTAAATTAAAAAATAATCCTGAAGACACATTGATAGCCGCATGCACTACACAAACTCGTCTCCTCGCCATTAGTTCGACTCAATACAGTTCAGGTATTAATCTTGATCTTGTTAAACTGGGTGCGGCTTGCAATAAAAACAATATTTTATTTTGTGTCGATGCTATTCAAACAATTGGCGCATTACAGTTTGATGTACAAAAAATACAAGCCGACTTTGTGATGGCCGATGGACATAAATGGATGTTAGCACCGGAAGGACTCGCCCTATTCTATTGTAATGAACAGGTTCGTTCGAAAATAAAGCTTTACGAGTTTGGTTGGCACATGACAGAGGATATGTATAACTTTAGTTCTAAACAATGGAAAGCCGCTGATTCAGCAAGACGCTTCGAGTGCGGGAGCCCTAACATGTTAGGGATTCATGGGTTAGATGCCAGTGTTTCATTGTTGTTAGAAATTGGCATGGACAAAGTTGAGTCTATGCTATTAGAAAATACAGAGTACTTATTTACGTTATTAAGTAAAAACAAAAATCTGGAAATTATAACCCCACAATCATCAGGTCGTTATGCAGGAATTGTGACCTTTAAGCATTGTTCCAAAGAGATTAACGAACTATTTGATGATGTATGGTCTAAAAAAATAATTTGTGCGCAGCGTGGTGATGGAATTCGTTACTCTCCGCATTTTTATACCAGTAAGGATTTAATGAAAAAGGCCGTAGATGTACTGGGTTAATGATAATTTGTGAACGTTATGGTAGATTTTTACTCACAAATACGGTTTTTTGGTAATATTTTCAAGCTTTTAGGCACTTTTTGTAACGTTAATCTAAAGATATTTTAAATTTGTGCCGTTATATAAAGCATATAAAAGCAGCCTACAGTTTAATATCTAATTTAAAGGGAGTTTTAATTCATGAAAGCATCAGATCTATTTGTTAAATGCCTAGAAGAAGAAGGTCTTGAGTATATTTTTGGCGTACCTGGTGAAGAAAATGCAGACTTCATGATTTCGCTCGAACAATCAAAACAAATTAAATTTATTCTTACCCGACATGAACAAGGTGCTGCCTTTATGGCTGAAGTTTATGGTCGACTTACTGGTAACCCAGCCGGTTGTTTAGGCACATTAGGTCCAGGCGCTACAAATTTAATAACGGGTGTTGCCGATTCAAATATGGATCGCTCTCCAATGTTGGTTCTCACTGGGCAAGGTGCAACTACGCGTTTGCATAAAGAATCACATCAAATTATGGATGTGGTTAAAATGTTTGAGCCGGTTACAAAATGGGGGCAAACTATTTTGCACCCCGATAGTATTCCTGAAATTGTTCGCAAGGCCGTGCGTTTAGCTCGTACTGAAAAACCAGGTGCTTGCCATATAGAACTTCCTGAAGACATCGCAAAAATTGACACAGATTCCAAACCATTAATACCACAACGCTTTAGACGCCCAGTTGCTGACGATAAAATTTTAAATAAAGCCGTTGAGGAAATCTTAAAGGCAAAACGCCCCATCATAATTGCGGGTAATGGTTGCATTCGAAAACGTGCAAGTAAACAACTACGTGCACTTTGCGATAAAACCGGGATTGGTGTTATTAGTACCTTTATGGCAAAGGGCTGTGTTGATATGGATGAAGATTATTGTTTGTATACAATAGGTCTTCAGGCTAGAGATGTTATTGCTTGTGCACTTGATCATGCCGATTTAATAATTACCCTGGGCTATGACATGGTTGAGTACCACCCTACTTTATGGAATAACAGTAAAGATAAGAAAATAATTCATGCCGATTTTTTACCAACAGAAATTGATGAGTACTATCATCCAGAAACAGAGGTTATTGGTGATCTTGCACATACGTTATGGATGATGAATGAACGTTTCAATAAAGTCGAAAAATTTGATTATGACTTTAGGCAGCAGCTTGCCACACGCGAAACAATGCAAAAAGAATTAGCCTTACACAAGGACGATAACACTAAAGGATCAATACGACCTCAAAAAGTTTTATGGGATGTACGTCAGGTGATGGGGGCAAATGATATTGTTCTCTCTGATGTCGGTGCGCATAAAATGTGGATTGCACGACATTACCAATGTCATGAACCGAATACTTGCTTAATACCAAATGGGTTTTGCTCAATGGGTTTTGCACTTCCTGGTGCGATTGCCGCAAGCTTTGTATTTCCTGATAGAAATATTCTTGCAATCTGTGGTGATGCAGGATTTTTAATGAACGTTCAAGAAATGGAAACAGCTAAACGCTACAACTCAAACATTGTTGTTATGGTATGGGAAGACCATGCTTATGGCTTAATTGCATGGAAGCAAGAAAATGAGTTTGGTCATCATACTGACTTATCTTTTGATAATCCTGATTGGATGCAACTCGCCAGTGCTTTTGGTTGGCACGGGCATAAAGTTGATAACAGCGCTAGCTTAGCTTCCGAATTACAAGCTGCCCTTGCTGAAAAAGGTCCTAGCTTAGTTGTTGTACCGATTGATTATCGTGAAAATATGTTACTAACTAAACGACTTGGTGATATTGCCTGCCCTATTTAAGTCTAACCATTAATTAAAATTAAGGACGACTTCATTGACAACTCATTACGCTTTAATGGTTGCTGGTAACACAAATAAAAGTACGGATACTATTACAGTAACCGCACCTTTCGATGATGCACCAATAGCAACGCTCGACACAGCAGACGCCAATGCTGTTGAGCAAGCGCTTACAGCGGCTTCGAATTTATTTAATGATAAATCACAATGGCTCTCTGCAACGAAACGTATTGAAATTTTAAATAATACCGCGGCAATAATGCGCGAACAATTTAACGAACTTGTCTTAGAAGCTGCTCGTGAAGGTGGTAAACCTTATAATGATTCTGTTGTTGAAGTTGAACGCGCAATAGATGGTGTACTAAATTGTGCTGAATGTATTCGCACTGACCATGGTACAGAAATTCCTATGGGGATTAACCCCGCTTCCGAGCACCGTATGGCTTTTACTCAAAGTGAGCCGATTGGAGTCGTGGTTGCTATTAGCGCATTTAATCATCCTTTAAATTTAATTATCCATCAAGTTGGGCCGGCTGTTGCGACAGGTTGTCCTGTTATTATTAAACCCGCAGAAGATACGCCCCTATCCTGTTATCGTTTTGTGTCTATATTAAGGCAAGCTGGTCTTCCTGATGAATGGTGTCAGGCGTTAGTCGTTTCAGACTTAAATGTTGCAACACAACTTGTTACTGATAGCCGCGTTGGTTTTTTTAGTTTTATTGGTAGCGCCAATGTTGGCTGGATGCTTAAAAGTAAACTCGCACCTGGAGCACGTTGCGCATTAGAACATGGCGGTGCTGCACCGGTTATTGTTGAATCAGATGCCGATTTAAACGAAGCGCTTCCGTTGTTGGCGAAAGGTGGTTTTTATCATGCAGGGCAAGTGTGTGTTTCAGTACAACGTATATTTTGTAATAAAGCAATTGCTTTTGGCTTTGCAAAAAAACTAGCAGACATAGCCGATAGTTTAATAGTCGGTGATCCAACTAAAGCTGAAACAGAAGTTGGTCCATTAATTAGAGCGAAAGAAATAGAACGAATTCATGAATGGGTTATGCAAGCAGTTAAGGATGGTGCAGAATTATTGGCAGGTGGTAAAGTCGATGGAAATTGTTACACGCCAACTGTCTTATTAAATCCACCTGATGATTCTACGGTTTCAACCAAAGAAATTTTTGGCCCGGTGATATGTGTTTATAGTTACGATAATATCGACGAAGCCATTCAAAAAGCAAACGCTCTTCCCTTTGCCTTTCAAGCGAGTGTGTTTACTAAAAATATCGATAATGCTTTGCATGCTTACAAACAACTCAATGCAAGTGCGGTTATGGTGAATGATCATACTGCTTTTCGAGTTGATTGGATGCCTTTTGCAGGTCTGCGTCATTCAGGATTAGGTGTAGGTGGCATTCCACATACCTATCATGATATGTTAATTAAAAAAATGGTTGTTATTAAATCAGATAAAATTTAATAAAGACTATACGAGTCAAGAATCGGTCATTAATAATTTTTGTACTTCCTTATAACTCTCTTGTGCGTTTCGAACTGCCTGCTCCATAATACTATCTGCCTGAGAGGCGTCAAAACCAGCGTTTAGCCAATCATAGTCTGTTATTGGGTTAGCATCTGTTTCATCAATGTTAATCGTATCTAACTCGGCCATTACCGCAATCGAATTAGCTATTTTAACAACAGCACTTTCTTTTTTATATTTATTAGCATGGGAAAGATCGTGGTGCGAGGTAATAATTTCAACAAGCATTGGTGTTAATTGCCAAGAGTCTGCTAATGCTCCCCCTACCATCGCATGATCAAAGCCCATTATATCTTGTTCAACAAGATGAAGCTCAGTGCCTTCAGTATCGTCAAGAACATATTCTAATGCTGTTCGAGATTCTTCTGGCATGGCCTTGAATAAGACTAACTGACCGATGTCATGGAGTAAGCCTGCGACAAACAAGCTATCGGTATTAGCTATTTTTACTTGTGAGGCCAAGTGTTTAGAAATAATGGCACAGTAAACACTATGCATCCAAAAATCTTCCATACTGAGTAAGTCATTCGGGATACCATCAAATGTTTCTACAGCGGAAGTTGCTAGAGCAATATCGCGTATACGTTCGGTGCCAATGATTGTTGCGGCTTTGCTAACGGAATCAATTTCTTTACTTATGCCATATGCAGGGCTATTGGCCATTCGAAGTACACGAATCGTTAGCCCAGGATCTTGGCTAATAACCGCGGCAACCGCTGTCATGGGGGTATGCGGATCATTAACTAGTGTATTAACGCGCACAAATACACCAGGCAGAGATACAACATCATTAATGTTCTTTACTAAATCTATTACAGACACGGCCACAAAATATTCCTTACTAGTTAGCTATACGTTTGTTTAATTATATGCTCTATTTCAGCAACATCAAGAAAATGAGGTCTGTCGCACATTCATTGGTTGGATTAATCTTTATAGTGTTAAAACACTCATTTAATTTATAAAAAACGAAAACAGGGATTGTATGTCAGTTATACGCTTATTTGAGCTTGCTTCTGTCAGTTTTTTAAGTGCACCAGAAACAGCAGGAAAGTGTCGAACCGAGATTGAAAAACAACTGCTGTACAACAAAAAAGTAGAAATTGATTTTTCGAATATTTATGTCACAACAGGTTTTTTAGAGCATCTTTTAATACCGCTTTTACGTAAACGTGGGGATGCACTATTACAGCAGTTATTTTTTGCAAATTGTTCCGAGGCAGCTGAATTTAGCATAAACCAGGTTGTAAAAAGTTATCGTTCAGCAGAGTTATCAAGCAATTAGATTATTGTATAATCCAGCTAGACCATTGTTTAAATAAATTCAAATCAACAGCAGCAACGACGGAACGTTTTTCCAGCTTATACTTAAATAAACTCTCTCCATCTAATGTTTGAGATAATCCCCCGCACTGTTCAAAAATAAAATGTCCTGCTGCATAATCCCAAATATTTTGGCTACCGTGTAGGTAAACATGTCCTCGACCTAAGGCTAACCAACACCAATCCAGAGCAGACGCGCCAAAATTCCGTTGAGAAGAAAAAGGGGTATTCGATACAATTTTAGTCGCTAACTTTTTCGTTAAACGTTTAAAATCAATGATTGCTGTTGCTTGTCTTAGTTCTAAATTAGATGAAGTTAATTGTATGGGTTTATTGTTGAGCTCTGCCTGCCCTTCTATTGCAACAAACATTTCTTTGCGAATAGGATCATAAACAATACCCAATGTTACTTTTCCGTTTTCAATTAATGCGAGTGAAATGGCGAAGTAAGGAATACCAAAAGCAAAATTACTGGTGCCATCGATTGGATCTAAACACCATACGGCCTGATTGTTATTCAAAAGAAGAGACTGCTGTTCTTGCAACATTTCCTCTCCTAAAACAACCGAATGAGGAAATGCAGCTAACAAGCTTTTTTCTATAAAATTTTGTACGCTTAAATCAGCTTCTGTAACTAAACTACCATCCATTTTATGTTCGCGGCATACTTTTTCATATCGAGGTAGTAATTCATTCTTTGCTGCATCGATTAAAATTTTCTTAATAATATTTAAATCTAAATTATTCATTTTATGTTTGACGGCTTTGTTAAAATGAACCACATAGCATAAAGCATTAATATAGCGGTTAAACTTATCCATACTACACCAATAGCTCTAAAAAAAACTAGATATGCAAAGCTGATACTCATCATCGAAATAGCTAATATTTTGGCTTGCAGAGGAATAACGTGATATTGTTTCCATCTCTGCAATGGAGGGCCGAATAACTTGTGTTGATATAACCAGTCATGAAATCGTTCTGAACTCTTAGAAAAGGCCCATAAGGCTAAAATCATAAAAACCGTTGTTGGTAATACAGGTAAAAATGCACCGATAACACCAATGATGACGAAGAACCATCCTAAAATTAAATAACAGATTTTCATAAATAGTGTGACGTATTATTTAACGCATTGATTATTTTTTTTATGCCAGATGCCATTTATCTTATCTTTATATGCGTTAGTCGTAATTTTTATTTGAACGAAGTTGTTTAACATTACCACGTTTCTTCTTCGACTCTAATCGTCTACGCTTTGAGGCATTTGTTGGTTTTGTTTTATAACGTTTTTTTTCAATAATAGTTAATTGATTAATTATTTGTGATAACCGCTCTAAAGCTGCTTGTTTATTTTTTTCTTGCGTACGGTGTTGCTGTGCTTTAATAACTAATATGCCATCGTTTGTAATGCGTTTATCTTTCGACTGTAATAATTTTTGTTTATAAAATGTTGGTAGCGATGACAAATGAATATTAAAACGTAAATGAATAGCTGACGATACTTTATTAACGTTCTGCCCACCCGCGCCTTGAGAACGAATGGCTTGGAGATCGATATCTTTTAAGCGAACGATAAGATTATTGGATAGCTTTAACATATAAGGAACAGTTTAATAATTAAGTTGTTTGTGTGATACCATTTTACGCATGAAAGTAATGGATCGCATTAAAATAATCTTAAAAATAATCTTGGCAAAACGCTACATCCGCATAAGTTTACAAATTATTCTTTTTATTGTGCTTTATATTGGCGTGCGTGCTTATACGCAACGTGCTTTAGTCCAAGATGTACCGCCATTGCTGAACGCGACTTACTTGTCCGGTGAAAGCTTTAATTTACAAGCCCCCTTTCATGAGCCTCGTTTACTTCATTTTTGGGCGACTTGGTGCCCTGTTTGTAAATTAGAACAAGATAGCATTGAGTCTATTAGTAAAGACTACTCTGTCGTTAGTATTGCGATGCAGTCGGGCACAGACATTGAGCTCAAGCAATATATGCAAGACGAAAATCTAAGCTTTGCTGTTATTACAGATGCCCAAGGGGATATTGCGCATCGTTTTGGTGTTAAAGCGGTTCCTGTTAGCTTTATTCTTAATGATAAAGGCAATATCGTCTTTACTGAGACGGGCTTTACGTCTTCATGGGGTTTACGCTTTCGTTTATGGCTAGCTGGTTTCCTCTAATATCCCCTAAAAACCATCATAATCAATAACTTAAAATATATTATGAATTGTTCGTTGTTAAGCTTGATCGTTCTCTAAAAGTTCTCTATGCTTAGTGCTTATAGAGAACCTTTGAGAACTTAATAGGCGATAATAATGAATCTAACGCAAACCGAAGTTAAAATTCAGGATTTTATTCGAAGCTTTATTGATCAGAATGGTCACAGCCCAACATTGCGTGAAATTGGCGACGGTGTTGCGATTAAATCTAAAGGCACGGTGCATCGTTATGTTACCTCATTAAAAACCAAAGGCGCTTTGCAGCATAATGAACGCCAATGGCGCGGTATAAGTATGAATGAGCTTGAGGATAATACCGTAGCTACTCTACCCTTTCTTGGCCGTATAGCCGCGGGGCAGCCAATTGAAGCCATCAGCGATATTACTGAAATTAACATCAACGATATGCTTATAGGCGCAGGTGCAGGCCGTTACATGTTACAGGTGAAAGGCGACTCAATGGTGGATCTCGGTATTTTGGATGGCGATATGGTAGTTATAGAGCGTCGAGATTACGCAAAAAATGGTCAAATTGTCGTTGCTCTCGTTGATGATGAAAATGCTACTCTAAAACGATTTCACTTAGAAGATGACGGCCAAATATTACTTATCCCTGCCAATGCGTCATTAACGGCACAACAATATGCTGCTGACCGTGTGCGTATACAAGGTATCCTTGTTGGTCAAATGCGCACCTATCAAATTAGTTAAAGCATGAGCACCTATTATTGGCCACGCATTATCATGCTTGTTGATATGAATGCTTTTTTTGCCTCGGTTGAACAACATGATCGACCTGAATGGCGACGTTTATCAATAGTGTGCTCGACAGCATAAAGGAGTTTTCTGATGGTATATTTTGGTTTATATTTTTAAATATTTGTCTGATAAAATAGACATTATTAACAATAATTAAACTACATGCTTGAAATAGTTTACTTTATTGCTATTATGTCTACTATGGGTAGGCATAATACATCAAAATTAAACTCTCTGTTATCAAACTGGCCAGCTGGCACGGTGAGTGTACAACCATGGCTTGAGAAACAAGGTATATATCGACAGCTTACTGACCAATATGCCAAGTCAGGTTGGATAGAAAAAGTTGGTCGTGGTGCTTATGTTCGTGCAGGGGATACCGTTGATTGGACTGGGGCTTTATATGCACTTCAAGCCCAGTTGGGTTTATCCGTACATATCGCCGGTTCAACCGCCCTTACTTTACAAGGCTATGCACATAATCTTGCATTTGGTTCAAACCAAGCTGCCATGTTGTTTGGCACAGCGGAAGAAAACTTGCCGGCATGGTTTAAAAAGTCGCCTTGGAACAAACAGACTACCTATATAAAGAGCAACCTCTTTCATCGATATTTTGAGGTAGGCTTAAATAAGTTTGAAAAAAATGGCTATCAGGTAATGCGCTCGACACCTGAACGCGCCATCATGGAATTAGTTTATCTATTACCCGATCATCTCAGCTTCGATGATGTGGTTGTTCTAATGGAAAGTTTAACAACACTCAGACCTAAAACCGTTCAATCGTTACTAGAAAATTGTCATTCAATAAAAGTAAAACGGTTATTTATGTGGTTAGCAGAATATTGCCAACATCAATGGGTAACAAAGCTAGATTTAAGTCAGGTCGATTTTGGTAAAGGTAAACGCTCCATCGTTAAGGGTGGTAAATACGATAAAAAATACGCTATAACCGTTCCTGATATGGAAAACACGATAAGCTGAACACCATGGATGCAATCTACAGAAAACAAGTTGAGCTATTAATACGCTGCCTTCCTGAAGTGGATAAGCAAACCGAATTTGCATTTAAAGGTGGCACTGCAATTAATTTATTTATGCGTAATATGCCACGGCTCTCGGTAGATATCGATTTGGTTTATTTGCCCATCTTACCAAGAGATATTACATTAAAGAATATTGAAACATCACTCGCCACGTTAACGCACAACATACAGAAAAATATCGTTGGCTCTAACGTGGCACCTATCCAGTTAAAAGGCCAAGCAGCAAAGTTACTGGTTGAGCATAATGGCGCTCGCATTAAAATAGAACCGAATGTGGTTCAGCGTGGGTTAGTTTTTGACATTCAGCAACACAGCTTATGTGAAGCGGCGGAAGATGAATTTGAAGTAAGTGCAACTATAAACACCTTATGTTCAGAGGAGCTTTACGGTAGCAAACTAACCGCTGCATTAGACAGGCAACATCCAAGAGATTTATTTGATGTAAAACTGTTACTTGAAAATGAAGGTATAACCGAAAGAACTCGTCAGGCATTTGTTGTTTATTTAGCCTGTCACCCTCGGCCAATGCATGAGTTGTTAAAACCCAACCTTAAAGATATTGCGCCTGCCTTTGAATCGCAATTTCAAGGCATGCCATTCATACCTATAACAATAGGTGAATTAGAAAACACACGGGAAACATTAATCCAAAAGATTAACCATGAACTCAATGAACAAGAGCGACGGTTTCTATTATCGATCAAAAAAGATGAAGCAGATTGGACGTTACTGCCTATGTCTGATATTAAAAACTTACCAGCGATACAATGGAAGTTACAGAACATTCGTAAAATGGATAAAGCAAAGCATCAACTTGCCATCAATAAACTAAAAGAAGTGCTCCAACTATAATTTATTATTAGTAATCTAGGAGTAATTAAATAGATCTGTCGTCTGTTTTATGCCGAATGTCATTACACATGCGTGAAAGCAATCGTGATTCGGAACTTGAAGATCCTGTACATAATCACTGGCCTCGAATTATTAATATTAGCTAAATTAAAGACAAAAAAAACCCCGCGAAAATCGCGGGGTTTTTTTAGTTTCAAACTATCAGGTTTTAATTAAACTTGAATGTTTGAAGCCTGTGGGCCTTTTGGTCCGTCTTCTACGTCGAAAGTCACTTGTTGACCTTCAGCTAGAGTACGAAATCCTTCAGCTGCGATTGCAGAGAAATGAGCAAATACATCTTTGCTGCCATCGTCTGGAGTGATAAAGCCGAAGCCTTTGGATTCGTTAAACCATTTAACGGTTCCTGTTGCCATAATAAATTACCTCAATAAAATTAAAAATTAAAAATGTGTTACAAATCTAGCGAGGTAATTAACAGGAGAAAACTTCCGAAATAACCAGGAGAGTATGTAGCGGTTATAAGTTTAACCTTTTTTCATACAAAAACAACAGGTTATTTAAATTTAATTAATAAAAATCACGATTTTATTGCAGTAATTCATGAATATTCGCAAAATTACCGCATATTAAGAATTGCTAAAGTATGATAGAATACGATTTCTGGTGCACTTTCGGTCTGCACCAATTAAACGTCATAAATTTTCTAATTTACATCGTGACACATATCGAGTCGCCTAGACCGTCCCTTACTAAAGTATTGGGTTGGCCGATTCTACTGTTCTGGAGAACACATTACATGTCTTTTGATTCCCTCGGCCTGTCGGCTGAAATTCTGCGTGCTATTTCTGATAAAGGTTATAGTGAACCCACCCCCATTCAAAAACAGGCTATTCCTTTAATACTTGAAGGACGAGATTTAATGGGAGGAGCGCAAACAGGAACGGGTAAAACAGCAGGTTTTACCTTACCTGTACTTGAGAAATTACTTGCCACGAGTAAACCGAGTAATAAACGACGCCCTATTCGGGCATTAATTCTAACACCTACGCGTGAACTTGCTGCGCAAGTACATGAAAGTGTACAAATGTATGGCCGCCATTTGCCATTAAAGTCTGCCGTTGTGTTTGGCGGAGTTAGTATCAATCCACAGAAGATGAAACTTATTAAGGGTGTCGATATTTTAGTCGCTACGCCTGGTAGATTACTTGATCATGTTGGCCAACGTTCTGCAGATCTTTCAAATGTGGATATTTTAATTTTAGATGAAGCCGATCGAATGCTAGATATGGGCTTTATTCATGACATTAAAAAAGTCCTCGCCCTACTCCCAGCTAAGAAACAAACATTACTGTTCTCAGCAACCTTTTCAAATGATATTAAAAAGTTAGCGAACAATCTTCTTGATAATCCAGCATTAGTCGAAGTCGCTCAACGCAATACAACCGCTGAACGTATTAAGCAAGTTGTGTATCACGTTGATAAAAATCGTAAACGCGAATTGCTTTCATTCCTGATTGGTTCTAATAATTGGGAACAAGTGTTAGTTTTTAATAGAACAAAACACGGAGCCAATCGTCTTGCAGAGCAATTAACTAATGATGGCATTGCCTCAGCCGCGATTCATGGAAATAAGAGCCAAGGAGCAAGAACAAGAGCGTTGGCTGATTTTAAATCAGGCAAAATTCGTGTACTTGTAGCAACCGATATTGCCGCTCGCGGTTTAGATATCAACCAACTCCCTCATGTTGTTAACTATGAACTTCCAAATGTAGCAGAAGATTATGTACATCGTATTGGTCGAACGGGTCGAGCCGGTAACGAAGGCGAAGCAATGTCACTAGTTTGTGTTGATGAGCTAAAACTACTGAAAGATATTGAACGGTTAATAAAACGTGAAATACCCAAAGTTGAAATTGATGGTTACAAACCAGACCCTTCAATAAAAGCTGAACCCATTAATAAGGGCCGCGGTCGACAACAACCTAGAGCAGGCAAACCAGCTAGAAATAAACGCCCAGGCACAAAAAGAGCATCGGGAAATGGTAATAAACCAGCACAAGGGAAAGGAAGCACAAATAACGCAAGTCGGCCTAAGAATAGACCTGGGAATAAAACATCTAATAACACAGGCAACCGTTTAAGATCTGCTTCAGGAAATCGATAAAGAAACGATTTATACTATGTATTTGAGTGCATAGTCGTTAAGTTTTTTATTTGAAGAAAAATTATGGATCCTATTTCACAAGCTTGTTTTGGTGCCAGCCTTTCTCAGTCAGCAACAAATGATCGTCGTACGCAAGTTAGCGCACTTATTATAGGTGCGCTAGCTGGGATGGCACCAGATTTAGATGTTTTCATCAACTCCCCTACTGATCCTCTATTATTTTTAGAGTATCACCGACAATTTACGCATTCATTATTTTTCATTCCCTTTGGTGCATTAATTTGTTCGTTGCTATTTTATCCTTTCATTAAAAGTAAACTATCTTTTTCTAAAGTTTATCTTTTTTCATTTCTTGGTTATGCAACGCATGGTTTGCTTGATGCTTGTACATCTTATGGAACACAATTATTCTGGCCATTTTCTAGTGAGCGAATAGCATGGAATATTGTATCCATTATAGACCCATTATTTACGTTACCTATTATTATTCTAATAATTATGGCTGTTATTAAAAGCCATTCATTGTATGCACGTATTGCATTTATATATGCTATTTTGTTTTTGAGTTTAGGATTAGTTCAAAAGCAACGAGCAGAAAATGCACTTATTGAGCTTGCATCGCAACGTAACCATCAACCTGAACGTATTATTGTCAAACCTAGCTTTGCTAACAGACAGGTTTGGAAAATGGTCTATGAATATAAGAATAAATATTATGTGGATGCCATTAAGTTGTTGTGGGATAAAAAAATAATTACAGGGACATCTATTGATAAACTTGATATTAAGCGTGATTTTCCTTTATTAAATCTGGATAGCATTAAAGCTAAAGACATAGAACGATTTAGATTGTTTTCCGATGATTTTCTTGCCGTCAACCCGTTACAAAAAAATATGATTATAGATGTGCGTTATTCATTTATTCCAAATAGCATAAAAATGATGTGGGGAATTGAATTAAATAGTGAAGATGAACATGTATTTTTCCGTACAAAAAGCCGTCCAGATAAAAAAACCTTAGATGAATTCTTTGACATGGTCTTTTAAGTCGTTAATAAATCATCCCATAGATTCATCGTAAAATTTAAATTGGTTCTTGCCTTCTTTTTTAGCCTTATACATTGCTATATCGGCTTGCTTAACTAATGTATTCATATCATCTGAATTATCAGGTAACAAACTAATACCGATACTTGCAGATATATCAAAAGCGTATTCATGTAGCGTATAGGATTCTTTAACTGTTGATAATACTTTTTCAGCGATAGCGTTGATGGAATCAATATTATCAATATCATTTATAATTAACGTAAATTCGTCACCACCAATACGCGCAATAGTATCCGTTTCTCGTAGCATACTTACAATACGCTTACTTACCTGTTGTAGCAATTCATCGCCTATACTATGTCCGTACTCATCGTTAACTTGTTTGAAGCCATCAAGATCCATAAACATAACTGCAATACGTTGATTACTACGTTTTGAACGAGATATGGCTTGCCGTAAGCGGTCGTAAAATAACATGCGATTAGGTAAATCACATAAACTGTCGTAATGAGCAAGATGATAAAGTCTTTCATTGCCTTCACTTTCAGTCGACACATCCGAAAAAATACCAATATAGTGACTAACTTTTTGATCGTCATCGTAAACAGCGGTAATAGACAACCATTCAGGATAAAGTTCGTTATCTTTTCGTCTATTCCAAACTTCTCCCTGCCAACGTTGTTCATTTACAATGACATTCCACATACGTTCATAAAAGCCTTTATCATGATTGCCTGAGTGTAAGATACTCGGTTTTTTACCAATAACTTCTTCTCTACTATATTGAGTAACGTTTATAAAGGCCTGATTTACACTTAATATGTTAGCTTGAGCATCTGTAATCATGACCCCTTCTTCAGCATTTTCAAATACCTTACCCATTAACATTGCAACGAGTTTTAAGTCGGATTTTATTTTGGTTTTTAAGACATGCATTTGAAGACGTAAACTTTCAGTAACTTGTATAAAGTCGTTATACATTGATTCAGATACTTTATGTTTAGAGCTTGAATCGAGTAATAACGTTTTAGCGCTAGATAACATTTTTGCATGAATGTTACCTAACTTTGAAAAAGCTTCCATTTTGATAAGTTCTTCTTCGACAATATTATTATACCAACGATTAAAGCCACTGCCATTTTCTAATAATGTTGTTTCATTTAATTCAGTCTGACAAATCAACATTTTATTAACATCAGATAACCATTTAATATGGAATTCTAAAGCAAGGTCAATATCGCTTAGATAATTATCAAGTTCACTTTCAGATAGCTTTTGAAATAAGGAATACGTCATTAATTACTTCCATCCTGCATATACATATATAGTATGATCATATCATTATTTTTGGTGGTTGAAATTTATACATTTTAACAAATGATCTCTAACTAACTGACATAGATCAAATTGCTTAGTCGTATACATAGGAAAAATAATATTCGCACTTAATTTTTTAACTAACAACATAACTATATCGCCATATACTACAGTGAGTTTAGAAAATATATTATGACTATAAAAACAGCAATTTTTGTCGATGTGCAAAACATTTATTACACAACGAGAGAGTGTTTTGGTCGCCAATTTAATTATCGAAAATTTTGGAAAACGCTTGAGGTTAATCACAATATTGTTTGTGCGAATGCATATGCAATTGATAGGAATGACGATAGTCAACGAAAATTTCAAGATGCCCTAAGGCATATCGGATTTACAATTAAACTTAAACCGTATATACAACGAATTGATGGTTCAGCCAAAGGTGATTGGGATGTGGGTATCACTATCGATATTATGGAGCAAGCAACTAATATCGATAAAGTTATTTTATTGTCTGGTGATGGGGATTTTGATTTATTACTAAAGAAAGTTTCAGGAAAATATAACGTCATTACTCAAGTATATGGTGTTTCTAAACTCACAGCTAAGTCACTTATCGACGCTGCAAGTGAATTTAACCCTATTACCACTGAAATGTTATTATAATTATACTTCTAAAACCCTTACAACCATATCTACAGTTAAATTAAGAGAGTCTATTTTAGCTGCTCTTTCTCTACCCTCTTTATTTGCTCGAAAAAAATGTGGCGTCATCAGAAGTAATTGCTGAATTTGTTCTTTGTTAATGCTCTTTGTTTTAAAATTAATGTTCTGTGTATCTATTAAAGTAAAACCCATTTCCTGAGCATAGCTAAGGTCACTTGAATCAGATTTATTTACCTCACTGTAGATAATTTCGCGCAATTCTTTTAAATGATTGGCTCCAGGCTCAACAAGTATTACTTTTCCTGCATGTTTAAGTATTTTCTTAAAGCCGTCGAAACTATAAAACCCAAAGACACATAGGATAAGATCAATACTTTCCGCGCATAATGGAGGCGTTTTATTGGTACCAACAACCCATGTTATTTTTTTATTTCGTTTAGCGGCTCCAATAATTGCCTGTTTCGAAATATCTAACCCAATGAAAGAGTGCCTGCAGTTATCATTAGTTAATTGGGTGAAAATATAATTAAGATAATATCCTTCACCGCAGCCAGCATCTAACAAATTAAATTGTGTTTTATTAAGCGTTAATTCTTTTATTATATCAACTATTCTTGTTACAACTTGTTCATATATTCCTGCGTTTAGAAAGTCCGTGCGAGCAAGCACCATTTCCTTGCTATCGCCAGGATGTTTTGAACGCTTATGTTGAACAGGCAGTAAATTAACATAACCTTGGCGTGCTTTATCGTATGTATGACCATTTTCACAAGAATAATGGTTAGCTTTAAATTGTAAAGGTTTACCATCAATTGGGCAGGCTAATGAATTAATTTGGAATATCTCATCAAAATGATAGATATGTTAATAAATAAGTTATTCTTTATCTTTCAACATATTTTTAAGATTGGCAAATGGGTTATGCGTTGCACTTTCTGTTGTATCTTCACTTGTTGAAGTATTACCTAGATCAACTTCCAACTGGCGTTGGTGTTCATTGTCATGACAATACATGCATAGCAATTCCCAGTTGCTACCATCTTCAGGGTTGTTATCATGATTGTGATCACGATGATGAACAGTAAGCTCATTCAAATTTTCACGAGCGAAGGTACGGCTACAGCGCCCACAAATGTGCGGGTACATTTTAAGCGATTTCTCACGGTAACCTTGCTCACGTTCTTCACTTGCGCGACGGGCATTAAGCACGATTGAATCTAATTTATCTTTATCTGAACTCATTGGCTTAAATTATCTATCACTTTATTAAAGGTTAAACTCGCTCGCATAACTTTAGAAACGAGTTCTTTATTAGGAAGGTAATATCCTTCTAAATTAATTGCTTTTCCTTGTGCACCGTTAAGTTCTTCAACAATTTTATTTTCATTAGTTGTTAACTCATTGGCTATAGGCATAAAGATATCTTTCAATTCTTTATTATCATCTTGCTTAGCGAGCGCTTGCGCCCAATACATAGCAAGATAAAAATGGCTTCCACGAGTATCTAATTCGCCGACATTACGTGATGGCGATTTATTGTTACTTAAAAATAAACTGTTCGCTTTATTTAGAGTCTCAGCGAGTACAGTGATTTTTTCATTATTTGTTTTTTGTGCCAAATCTTCAAGTGATACTGCTAAGGCTAAAAATTCTCCCAGTGAATCCCAACGTAAATGATTTTCAGATAACACTTGCTCTACATGCTTAGGGGCAGAACCACCAGCACCCGTTTCAAATAAACCACCACCTGCAAGCAAGGGAACGATGGATAACATTTTTGCGCTTGTCCCTAACTCAAGAATGGGAAATAAATCTGTTAAATAATCGCGTAAAACATTTCCCGAGACAGAAATGGTATTCTCGCCGTTTTTAACACGTTCTAATGTATACAATGTTGCATCAAACGGTGCCATGATTTTAATATCTAAATCTTTAGTATCGTGGTCTTTTAAGTAGGTTTCTACTTTTGAAATTAAGTTTATGTCGTGTGCTCTATTTTCATCTAACCAAAAAATAGCAGGTTGTCCTGTTAAGCGAGCTCGATTAACGGCAAGCTTCACCCAATCTTGAATCGGTAAATCCTTGGTTTGACACATACGCCAAATATCGCCTTGCTCTACTTTATGTTCTAGTAATATCGCGCCAGATGCATCGGTTACTTGAACGGTACCATTGCTAGGAATCTCAAATGTTTTATCATGTGAACCGTATTCTTCTGCTTTTTGTGCCATTAAACCTACGTTGCTGACATTGCCCATCGTTGTAACATCAAATGCACCATGCTCAATACAAAAATCAATGGTGGCTTGATAGATACCCGCATAATTACGATCTGGGATCATGGCTTTAGTGTCATGTAACTTTCCATCAGTTCCCCACATTTTTCCTGAAGAACGTATTGCGGCAGGCATTGAAGCATCGATGATGACGTCACTCGGTACATGTAGATTGGTAATCCCTTTATCAGAATTAACCATCGCTAACTCTGCGCGAGACTGATTCACTGCGTGAATATCGTTTTCGATTTCTTTTCGCTCTGCATCCGGTAATTCACTAATTTTAGTGCAGACATCGCCCAAACCATTACGCGTATTGACACCAAGCTTTTCAAACGTTTCGGCGTGTTTATTAAAAACATCTTTATAATAAACACTGACTGCATGGCCAAAAATGATTGGGTCAGAGACTTTCATCATTGTTGCTTTCATATGCAAGGAAAGTAATACGCCCTCTTCTTTTGCTTCTTCAATAGCATCTTCAAAGAATGCACATAATGCCTTTATATTCATTACTGATGCATCGATAATTTCGCCAACAAGAACCGGTGTGGCTTGTTTTAGTATTTGATTTTGACCATCGTCACCAATTAGTTCGATTTTCACATCACCTGCATTTTCGATAACAACAGACTTTTCACTCGAATAGAAATCGCCATCTTGCATAGACGCAACATGCGTTTTTGAATCACTTAACCACGCCCCCATGGAATGAGGGTGTTTTTGTGCGTACTCTTTAACTGGAGCAGCTACACGACGGTCTGAATTGCCTTCTCGTAAAACAGGATTAACCGCGCTACCCAAAACCTTTGCATAACGTGCTTTTAGTATTTTCTGTTCATCCGTAGATACCTCTTCAGGAAAATCGGGGATGTCATATCCAGCAGATTGCAATTCATTAATCGCAGCCTTTAATTGAGGCACTGAAGCACTAATATTTGGAAGTTTAATAATGTTAGCATCAGGTGTTTTGGCCAGTTCACCGAGTTCATTCAAAGCATCAACTTGTTTTTGTTCATCGGTTAAATTATCTGGAAAATTCGACAATATCCGCGAAGCTAGCGAGATATCACGCGTTTCAATGTCAATGCCCGCTTGTTTTGTAAAAGCTTTTACAATTGGTAAGAGTGAATAGGTTGCTAAAGCCGGAGCTTCATCTGTTTCAGTATAGATTATTTTAGGATTAGATTTAGAGCTAGGCATTATTACTTTCTCGCATTTGCGTATAGTTACTATGGAATAATCAAGTGAATGACTATTATATTTCAGATTGTGTCCGTATTCACGTTAAGTTTACATTGAAAACATGACTTATCGTATTAATTGTCATTCAGATTGATCCATTTCTAGATAGGATAAATATTTTCACCAAATATAATTTTGTATTATAAAGATGGTTTATTTACGAAGTTTAATATGTAAATTTCCTTCCGTTATCTCAATAAGTTCAATCCCTTCACTTAACCCATGCCAAAAGCCATTCGAATCACCTAGCTCTTTAATAAGATCTATATTTTTCATATTACCTAGCCATGCATTTGGAAGTGGTACACCCCAAACACTCACCCCTTTAAGAATTGCAACGGGTTTACCATTAAAAAAACGTAGCTCCATTCCTGCAGTGACTTTAAGCGTTTTTCCGCCAATAAAAGGAAAGTCAGGGTCGAGATCAATTAATAGCTTCGCACTAGCAAGATCACCTGACAAATCAATCGCCAGTTTATTTGAAAGGTCCGTACTGTTTGCTAATAACGCGTTAAGCTCTCTTTCTGTAAAATAAACATTACGGTCAGCATTAGCTTCACTATAGGCTTCTGGTTCAAGCACATCGGTCTTTGTTGATTGTGATTGATTCCTTAATACACGAATCTTTGTGTCTAAAACTTTTTGTTCTTTTTTATTCAATTGAATAGAATTAAAAGAACTTGGAAATAGATAACTATTTATTACCCAATACCCAACACCAATTGTCACAAGAATAGTAATAATAACGATACCAAAGGTACGCCACCCATTACTCTGTTTAATTACCTGTTCTGGTGTTTCTGTTTGATTTAATTCCATATCAACCTTTATTTGTTAAATAGACCTTTTAATTTATCTTTTACTTTGTTTTTTTCTTCATCAGACTTCGCATCTACTTCACTTTTTAGCTGAGCTTTTTTAGCATCTGTTTTTTCATTAATTTTAGCTTTTTCTTCTTCAACCTTAGTGTTTACTTTAGCTTTTAATTTATCGAGCTCGAGATCTATACCATTCTTTTTTATCGCATCAAGAGCTTGCTCACTAAGACCTGACAGTATGGCTTTGGTAAGCTGAGTTGGTGTTAAACCTTTTTCTCCACCCAAGTTTATCATCTTAAATGTTGGTAGCTTAAGATCGTACTTATTATTATTTAATGGGGTTAACTTCACTCCAATGTTTCCTTTTTCAAATAATATTCGACGAATTATTAATTTCGGTTCATTTTTATTGTCATTTGATTTTTGTGTATTTTTATTCGATTCAGAAGAGCTACCCCTTGATAAATTCTTTTTAATTTCATTTAAGTTCGTTTTCTTATCTTTATTAACTTCCATAAATACTTGAACCGCACGTATAGTAATTTCATCAATAATATAAGGCTCTTCTTTTAAAGAGTTTAGGTTGATCTTTGTACTAATTTCTTTTAATGAAAAAGCATATGGGTATTCAAAAGTTTTAGGGTTTGCGACGGTTAAGTCGTGTATCCCGATGGCACCATTAATAAGGTCACTTTTAACCGCATCAACTTTTATTGTTGTTTGAGTTGCTTTACTTCCCTGTTCTTCAATGACCATTTTGATTAAATAGTCTAAGTTATTAAATAAATAAAATGCCCCTACTGCCACCGCTATGATTAATGCAAAAATAAAACCAAAGAATATTTTTTTCATGTGTGACGTGCCTATAAAATGAATAGATGTTTAATAGTACATTAAGGATTATGCCTAGAGCCAATTTATATAGTTAAGTTAATGTGAATTATTGAAATATAAGCTAATAGAATGAAAAAAGGACCCTGAAGGGTCCTTAATTGTGTGGCGGAGAGGGTGAACGCCACATTAAGGTATTCAACGTACTATACAGTCCGCATGTAAAATAATAATTCAATTATATCATGTATTTACATTCCAATGAGATCCATAACGAACTATACTAACCAGAATATTTGACGGTTCCCTTGACGGTTCGCAAGAACAAGTCAAGTTACTCATTACACAAGGTCTTAATTATGTCTCTATCCCATACCGCAGTTAGCAATGCCAAGCCAAAAGATAAAGTCTATAAGCTATTTGATGGTGGCGGCCTACATCTTCAAATTAAACCATCAGGATATAAATGCTGGAAATACGATTACCGGCTTAATAAATCCAGAGGTACCTACACCATTGGCCAGTACCCAGACATTAGCCTAAAACAGGCTAGAGATCGTCATAGAGAAGCAAGGCAATATGTCGCCAATGGAGACCACCCAAAGCAAATTAAAGAACTAGCTCGCGTTGAAAAGGAGCAAAATAGTAAATTATTTAGTCACTATGCTGAACTCTGGCTCGAAAAACAGAATTTAGCCGATTCAACATACGGCGACTTAAAACAACGTATAGAAAAGAACCTAACCCCCTATCTCGACAAAAAGAAGGTAAACGAATTCACTACAGCTGATTTACTTAAAATAGCAATGCGGATGACAGATCGAGGCGCAAAGGAGACTGCTAATCGATTGGCTAATGTTCTTAGGCGTATTTTCAATGAAATACTAATACTTGGCGTAATAGATACTAACCCGGCACAGGGACTAGCTGAACTACTACCTAAACCAGATGTTAGACTGAAACAGAATTTTGCGCATATAACATCACCAGATGAATTCAAAATATTATTACAGCAAATCGACTCCCCTCCCGCTAAACAGAACTTTGTTACTACTCAAGCCTTAAAGTTGATGCCATTGGTTTTCCTTCGGCCTAAAAACATAAGATTCTTAAAATGGGAGTATATTGATTTTGATGCAAAAATAATCAATATTCCTGCAAGTGAAATGAAAACAAGATCTGAATTAAAAGTGCCCTTATCAACTCAGGCAATCGCCATACTAAAAAAACTTCATCCGCTAACGGGTAAATTAGACTATGTTTTTGTAACAGGTCGAAGTAAAGGTCAACCTATCAGTGAGAATACCACTACCCAAGCTTTGAAACGAATAATCAATGAGGAAACAGGCGAGGCTTATGGAACAGGCTACATGACATCTCACGGCTTTAGACACACTGCAAGCACCCTACTCAATGAGCTTGGTTTCTCACCTGATGCTATTGAATTACAGCTTTCTCATATTAGTCAGGATAGGATAAGAGCAACATACAACAAAGCTCAACTCATGCCTGAACGAATCAAAATGATGCAAGCTTGGGCTGACTACATTGATAAACTAAAAGCGGACTCTAATCAGGCTTCTATTGAGAACAAGGAAAAGTAGTCGGTCGATATTTATAAACTTAATACAACAACTATAAAAGGAATATACACATTGGACAAACCTTTCTTACATAAAAGACTAAGTCTTTTAGATGCGAGCTCTGAACTAAAATTAGATAATCACTCGCATGGTGAAGCTATTAAACGATTACTACAATACGCCCAATATGATGGATTAAAAATTCATATCTATTCAGAAATTATTGGTTATGACGTAAAAAAACCATTAACTCAAACTATAGGTCCCATGGGTGAAGACAGCCATGTAATGATTGATGAAGATGTTAGTTACATAAAATCATCGGATGATAGCATTATATTTACGTCAGGTTCTTATGACATCAATCAAGACGAACCTCGTTACATTTCTGTATTTACGTTTCTCCAAAATAATATTGAGTATTACTCTGTAAATGAGTCTGAACAATTCATTTATTCTACAAAAATAAAAGAAGACAACTTCCACATCTATCGCGAAGACCTTCAAGAATTTATTTTATCAATGAAAAAAGATATAAGCTTGAATGATTTAAAACGAGCCAACACAATACCAACAGAGGAAGCTGATAGTGTTATTAGAGCATTAACACTACTTGCGGTCAGTCTCGCTGAAACTAGTGGTACATATAAAACGGGAACCAAAGTTAATGCATCTAGATTCAAGGATCATATTATAGAACTTGCAAAAAAATATAAAAAATCTCAGCACGGATTGAAATCTATAGACGACAAAATAAATAAACAATTGGATCATTTAGATTTAAAAGACTTATCAAAAATAAAATAAATCCCAACTAGGAATATTCTTTCCCAGTTGGGAAAACCTCCTCATACAATCAATTTAGTATCCCTTCCTATGCACAGCACAAGACGTGTTGTTCTTTAAATATTACATAGGAGTACTTTAATATGATTACAAATAAATTAAACCAAACAGAACCATCTCCAAATAGATTAATACGAATCAAAGAAGTTGTTGGACTTACAGGAATTTCGAAGTCTTACATATATCAATTATGTAGTAACAACCTCTTCCCCCAAAGCATACAACTTATAAAGGGTGGCTCATCAGTAGCCTGGGTTGAAGATGAAGTGCTGCAATGGATTGACGAACGAATACAAGAAAGAGATGAAGGAAAAGAACATGCGCCTTCACAATTTAACCCAATATAAAAAAACCCGCACTGATTAAACAATAACGGGCTTTACTATCTCTTGGTCGAGTTTAAGTATAGCCAATTCAGTTTATTAGTGCCAATTAATAAAGAGATTATTATGACTAAGAAACAAATTGAAAATTTAACCCCATATTCCGGTACTGTAGATATTGTTAAAATTTTAAACGATATCGAAAGTTATATTATAAACCATACCATATTACCTAAGGGAGCTAGTTCAGCAATAGCTTTATGGTGTCTTGCAACCTATCTAATAAATACATTTAATATTTTCCCAAAGCTAACTATTTACAGTCCAGAAAAACGATGTGGGAAATCAACAGTTTTAGATATACTTGAAGCATTTTGTTGCAAATCCTGCATGACGTCTAATATATCAGCAGCAGCAATTTATAGAATGATTGAGGAATCTCAACCGACATTGATAATAGATGAAGCTGATACTTTTGTTGCTGGGGGCAGCAATAAAGACATGGTGGGAATTATTAATAGTGGCCACGCTAAAAATAGAGCTTACGTAAGCAGATGTGTTGGCGATGATTATCAAGCCAAAAATTTTAGTACTTGGTCTCCTATGGTGCTAGCCTCAATAGGCTCATTGCAACCAACTATTATGGACCGAAGCATAGCCATTCAAATAAATCGTAAAACCGCTACAGAGAGTGTAAAGCGGATACAAAGCGATTTATTCGACGCAGCGAAAGTAACCAGATCGAGGATGCTGAAATGGTCTAATGATAACGCTGATACAATAAAGCAAAATATAATTGAACCAAAAAGCCATGGCAATGACCGTGCAGTAGATAACTGGATACCTTTATTTACCATAGCTAAGTTAGTGAGTAAGAATTGGCTTAAAAAGTGCGAAGCGTCCTATATCTTCTTAACAGATTTCGATGAAGATCTTCAGCCATCAACATTATTACTTGAAGATATTCGTCAAATATTCTCTGATCATGATGATGTTCTGATATCATCTGCCGATTTAGTCCGTAAATTAAATGAACTTGAAGATCAGCCATGGTGTGAATGGAAAAATGGCAAGTCCATGTCTAAGTATGATTTAGCAATCGTTTTGAAGAAATATAATATTAAACCAAAAGGTATTCGCTATAAGGGTAAAACGCCTAAAGGCTATAGATTAGATCAATTTAAAGATGCTTTTGAAAGATACCTGCCTACTCCATAGGTATGTCTAAAGTGCAACAGTGCAACATTTTTCAAACTAAGATCTTCTTAAAATTAACTTGTTGCAGTGTTGCACATTAACACGCACTATCAGGCGAGGTAGCACGCAGTGCGGACTAGCCTGATAGTGATTTATTATATTTTAACTTAAAACGTTCCTGCATGGCTCCGTGCTCCTTCACTACGCTACGCTACGTTTGGGCACTCCACCAGCAGTCACTTAAATCCTGGGGGTTTTGTCTAAATCCAAAAACTATACTTACCCTTGTGGCTACCATTAAATAAACCATTGGTTAGCCTAAAGCCTATTACAACGCCTTAATTTGAAATAGACACTTTTAAAAACTCTACATTTGTAAATGATAATGGTTAAAAATATAATAACTTAACTGTATTTTCACACTCCAAAAAACTAAACGCAGCCTAAATTCTAAGAACATCTTATACCTTGGTTTAACCTAAATTCTAACTAATGTAATCATCCCCTAAAATACCATAGAAAGCCTAAAGCCTAACTTGCCATCTGTAACGAGATATTTCTATTGTTCAAAATTTAATTATTACTAATGGTACGGCAACTTTTTAGCGGAAGCAGCCGTCGAGATAATAGCTTCATTCGGTTGAATTCGGCGAGAAGCTGTCATTCGACTGTCAGCTGGATATTGTTGTTGGGCGTATTATTAGCCTCCATGGCATAAATACTTGATCTGGCTCCATCTTGTGTATTGATGTTTTTTCTTTCAGTAACCTATTTAATAGACCCTCACCAATTTCTATCTTTTCCCTTCTAGTTTCTGAATGAAGTGATTGATGATTATCATCTATCCATTCCCAATATTCTTTAGGAGCATCATCTATATTAATAAAGTATAGCGCGTGGTGCCAAAGCCATAGTGCCTGAGTTTCTGGCGATGATAACTGATCTAATTCCCTTAAAAAGAAGCAACAGATTAGTAATGTTGCCTCATTAATTTCCACTGGAATACCGCGGATATATGCTTCTGGGTCTTTATCTGCGTGTTTTAAATAATTTGAAAGTTTTTTAAGGTCATTCCAAAATTCCTTACCTTCTCTTAATTTCGAGTCCTCACTTAACCTAACATAGATCTCAGAACATTCAGCTACTTTTGCAAGATCACTTAACAGGCCATAAGATGCAAAAGCGAGCGTATGAATTGCAAGAGAATCACCCCCAGAAAACAATAATCTAATAGCAGCATCAAGCTGTCGACGTGCGGCATCAAGTTTTGTTGTGTGTATTTCTGGCCACGCGTGTAGGTCACTGACAGTCATTCATTCCTCAAAAATATCCTTTACGCCCAACGCTTCAATAAGCCGACGCGTTAGCGTTCGGATGCATTGACTTGTTATTTGATTTGTTGCTGTGATGTTGCATCATACACTTTGTTGTCTATTAGCAATTTATATGAATACAACATATGCTCAGGCAATTTCCCCTTGTACTTTTCTGTAAGTTTTTTTGGCAGTGATTTTGCAAAAATGATTACATCGGTCATTACGAGAGGAGCAAGCAGAAGAAAATCCACTTTGAAAACCCTTCCGCCGTATAGCTTTACGTATTTGTCACTGTAATTACTCGTGACCACTTCACTCACGGAGTCAGCCGCGACTATTGTATAACCGATCAGTTTTTTAAGCTCCCTCGCTGTATCCCTAGCAAAAACTGGGTTAGCAAATACAATAATCAAGACGAGAAAGACCAAAAGTTTATATCTTTTCATACGGACTCTCTTTTCACATAACGTTTTGCATAACTTGACGGTTTTACACAGAGCAGAACGAAGTGGCACGGCGTGTAAAACCGGTCAATGTTGATGCACTTGTTATGTGCTTTCATTGATTGAGGCACCTTTAGACTGGTTATGATAACTACATAATAACTCTGCATTACTTAAAATAGTTTTTCCGCCCTTTGCATGTGGTATCACATGGTCTGCTTGATAATCAGACCAACTTACTTTGGCTTCATTTTCAGGTTTTTCATCTCTCAAACACTGTTGGCAAAACCCCTTTCCTTTTCGATAGATGATGATTCTTTCAAGCTCCGTGAATGCTCTTTTTTCATCTTTTTCTATGAGCTCTTTGCTGTTATTCTTTAAATACTCAAAAAACATTTGGCGTAAGATAATATCTCTTGTCTCTAATTCTTTTTCTCCTTGTTGTCTTCTGTTGCTAAATGTAAGTAAGTCCGTATCTGTTGACTCATCGTATGTTTTCCAGCGAGTATGGAAACTATAAATAAACTCTCTTATATTTAATTTGGTGTTGACATCTATTACGTAATATTTGTGCAAGTGTCTAACGAGTAAGTATACAGAAATTATAAAATATTCAACTGATAGTTCTTTTATGCCCGATGTTGCATCTAGCATTGGATCATCTTTGAATATTTCATAGAAAACATTTAATGTTTTGAGTGTGGCTTGTGCCTCTGGCTCATTCTCAAAACTATAATTACCAATGCCATCTTCTTCTTTGTAACTATCAATAAAGTCTTCTATTTTTTTATCACTCAAGTCTGCGTATCCATCACCTCTCTCAATCATAATAAAGCGTGCCATAAATTGAAGATGTTTCATTCGTATGTTATCTACATTTAACAATGTGAAAAATTCTTTTTTATCTGGATTGTTATCTACAGGCTTATAGTCATTATAATTAAAAGTTTGATCATCAGAGTACTTGACTATAAAATTTCTTGAAAGGCTTGATAATTGCGCATGAGCTACCTCCATGTAGTTTAGAGATTCACCTTGTTGTAATCTCCAAAATATTTCGGTTGCTATGATTTGATGATTTACATCATCTGGTTTATCAATGTCTTTTATTATGTCTGCTTGATACTTTAACGACCGATCAATGAACATTCTTATATCAACATCTAGATCCTTATAAAATAATCCTGGTAGTTTCTTATCTAAATCAGTTAGCGATTTTGGCAATGCATATTGATTATCAAAGAATTCTTGTACAGTTGTAATTCGCTGTTGTCCATCAATGATTTCATTTACTGTTTGAGTTTCCGAAAGTCTAACCTCGCGGACTACCAGTTTAGGGATGTAGTAACGACGAAAAAGGCTATCCATAAGGGATTGTTTTTTCTTTTTGGACCACACAGATTTTCGTTGATATGGCGGTCTGGTTACGTACATTTCCTTGTATTCAAAGAAATCTTTGATATTAATGTCCGAGGAAACCGTTATATATTCGGGTTTAGGATTGAATGACATTTTAACGAATCTCCTTTGTATCAGTCTTTTTGCACATAACAGTTAATTAGACAGATTCTGTCTAACACTTTTCAAATTACATATAACATTACCAAATATTAATCTCGACTGCGACTCAAAACTCATTGGAAACATGTGATTATTAGTCAGAAAGATAATTGGGATAGGATATCTTCATTAGTATTTCCTAAGAGACCACATTGTGTCACAATCGAAGATCATTACTTTTGAATAATACGTAATATACTGCAGCTTCCTCTGAAAATTGATTATCTACTTACGAGGGCAGTACTATTTAGTTCTAAGTTAAACTGAAGGTATACCCCCCCACAGCTTCTCACAAAAGGATGCTTTTAACTCTATGAAGTGGACAGTCCAGTTCATTAACTAAACTATAGAGGTTATTACCATGAATATATTCAGTGCTATTGGCACATCATTAGATGCTGTTACATCTACATTCGTTACAGCCGCTCGTACATGCGAGAAATCTGTAAGGCTCGTGGAAAACGAAGTTAACGAGCTAATCTTAGAACAACAAGATAATCACGAAGGTACTAAATTTATAAGAGACAATAAACGTGAAGATGCTATTGAAGCACGTAAACTTCTAACAGAAGAACGTAAACAAGCAGTAGCATAATCAATACATTCCCTAGGCTTACATAGCTAGGGTCTTACTACTTATACACTTAACACTACACCTTAAGATAGATAGTACTGGTTACTACTACTTACTATTGATTAACACCACATACTCAGCATTGCTATCTTTATAGAATGAATATTAATCATGAATTAGAAGAAGTAGTCTATTTAATTGCAGAAAGTAAAGCTACAACAAGCCGGTGTACTAAATCAGTACAGTAACATTAAGATCCAGTAACCTTTTACATACGATTACTGTGCTCTTATAAACACTACACTAGAAGATAGAAATATAATTAAGCCATGAGAGACTATTATATCTTCACTTTGCTCATATTTAGCGTTATTACTAAAGTTAACAGAATAATAAACTATAAGAACAACACTAAGCGTGTTACTAGCTTGGTTTAACCACAATACAAGGACACTACAACATCATTCAGCATTTTTTATCTTTGTGAGACGGGAATAAATCCTTTAATGCTATACAAAGGTAATTAATCATGACTAATGAATATATAGATCAACTAAGTGACGATACTATTATTGATATCGCCCTAAAGATTCTAGAGAAGAAGATAACCTACAACACTGAAGCGCCTTCTCTCAATTCACCTGAAGTTAGTAAACATTATGTAAAACTACAACTTGCAACTTATGAACACGAAGTGTTTGCATGCTTATTCTTAGATAACAGACATCGTATGATTGCCTTTGATAAGTTATTCACTGGAACCATTGATGGTGCGAGCGTATATCCTCGTGAGGTTGTTAAAGCTTGCCTTAATCATAATGCCGCTGCAGTGATATTCGCTCATAACCACCCATCAGGTCATGCTGAACCAAGCTTAGCTGACAAGACGATCACAAAGCGTCTTAAAGATGCATTAGCTTTAATAGATGTTCGAGTATTGGATCATTTAGTTGTTGGAGAGGAAGTGATCAGCTTCGCTGAGCGTGGACTGATATAGCAATAAAAGATACATAACAAATACAGAATAATACGAGCCAGTAATCATTAATTTATGATTACTGGTTTTTTTAATTCTGCAAAGATGAATAACTACAATCAATTTAACACCATTGTAAGCTCACTAAATGAGCCCGACAACATCCGTTAATCTAAATTTCTCGTAACCAAAAATCTATGAGTTTTTTACTCTAGCCCCAAATATTGTTACAAACCAAATTTTATTTTAATTTCTGTAACTGACTTGCGAATTAGTGGTTTGACAGTTTTCATATAACCAAATTTAATGCGACCTGTTGCTTTACCAGAGCTACGAACTACAGGATGAGAAAGGTCACTACTTGCCCTTGTATCATGGATTTCTTTTGCTAACTTATAAGTATCAGGATAATTTACAGCAAATCTAGATGAGGCTGATCCAATAATACTCCCTATACGTCCAAGAGTATAAGTGCCAATGGTGCCATCTTTGGCATAAATAGCTTCAAGCAAACGATCAATAAATACATCCATTGCATTTACCCATCCATTAATATCTGTTTCAGAATAAGAACGACATTGAATAATTTGTCTTTCAGCATTTCTATAGCCTGTGCCAAATAGTAATTTCCAGTTTAAAGCAGTTTTAACCCCAGACATTCTGTTCATACTTTCAGCAATATAACATGGTGATCCAGGGGCTCTGCGTATCAATCCTAATTCTCTCAAAACTTTACCACCAACTGGATTAATGCCTTTGTATGGCTTATTAATATTTAAATCATATTTATTTATTATATATGCAGCTGCTAGTGATGTATTTTGGCATTTACCTCTAAGCTGTACATTAGCAATTTTTTCAAGCGATGGTTTACCAATTACGTCATCACTAAGCTCGAATGTAATTGATGCCTTCGCCCACCATGACTTTGAACGATAAGCGGCTGTTTCACAACTACTAAAACTAAAGCTGTCATGTCGTATTAACCATTTTGCAGCAGATGCTTGTAAATCTGGTAAATTTGCTTTTGGCTTCCATCTTGATTTAATAACTTTAATAGCGTCTATACCAGATTTACCAGTAATCCTACCATTTGATGCATCTATAAATGCGGCAACAATAGAGTCATAAAGTTTATGGTTACGAATTTCCTCGAGAATCCTTTTCTCAACTTTGAGTGGAAAATGTTTATATTTTTTTAAATATCTCGTAAAACTTTGAAATATTTCGGGATGTTTTTCGTATATTATCCAAAGCCTATTAGTAAGCGTAGAGTTTGGTTCTGCATTTGCTAAAAGATATTTAAATCTAGTCGGGTCTTGTATAGAATATTTTGGTGTTAAATCAACAATTCTTTTATACAGTTTATTTTTATTAATTATTTTTTTTGTAAATATTGTTTCTATAGGGTTACTAATAGTTTTTAATTCATCTTCTATATTTTTTATTTTATGTAGTGATATTTTCGAGCTTTGAGGAAATAAGCCAACATCTTTACTTAAAAGGTCAAGTGCTACTAAAGAACGTCTAAGTTCAACCTCGTTTTTTGCGAATAGTTTAATATCATCGACATATCTTATATATTTTATACTCTTGGTTTTTATTCTCTTTTCATCAAAATGTCGCAACACCACTTCTGAAATAATTCCAGAACTTAGTGGACCTTGCGGAATACCATGATTGTGGTATACACCTCTTTCTGTAGCAGTCCAAACAGAAAGCCAGGATATAAAATTATCAACAAATTCTCTTTCACATTTAATATCTAAAAGAAAATGTTTAAGCACACCATGATCAATACTGTCATAGCATGCTGTTAAATCAAAATTAGCTGTATATACATTTCCATCATCAAAGGCATCTCTAGCTACTTTATTAAAAGAGGCATAACCTTTTGACCACTTTCTATAAAACCATATATTAGATTTACCCGCGTAAAGATGACCAAAAACCTCATTGTAATACCTTCTTCTAACCTTTCTATATAATTGCTCTGCAATAATATTTGCAGATGCCTGATAGACTATCTGATCCTCAATATCCAGCAATGAAAAAGGTCGAAGAATACCTGATGGTTTTGGTAGAAATAACTTTGTAGCATGTTTTGGCTCATAGGAGCCTCTTTTAACTCTATCTCTTAAATCATTTATCAAATTATTATCAGCAATAGCATACATACTATATAGCTGACGAAAATAACCCTTATAATTAGCATCTGGATTAGAACGAATCCAACGCCAAGCCCTTTTAAAATTATCTTCACCACATAATTGAGACATACCTGTCATTGATTTATTCTCACTAAGTTAACGTAATTATAATTACGTTCGTAAATTTTATAATGATTTTTTAAACCCCAAATTAACATCACCGGATTTACGCAACCTACTTAAATTTATACTTGTATACACTATATCCTCTAACTTCCGTTAAGCACTGGTTCAAGTACATAAACTATTTCATATACGTACTAGTTTTAATTTGGTACTAATGAAGCTGATTCAGTATCATAACGATAATCACCAATCGTTCCGTCTTTGATTTTTTCTACCACTTCATCTATTATAAAAAGCGGTGCCAAAAACCATTCTTGAGGAACTACTGGCTTACCAAACCTATCTTTGATTTCTATTTCCATTTTGGCGTTATCAAAGAATCTATGTATTATTGCTTCTAGTTTTTTTCGGTTGATATTGAAAAGCTCATAGGTTGCTACAACTTCTACATCGGCCATCAAATAGGTAGGATCATTTATTGCATTAGCAATTCGTTTTTTTACTTCACCGCCTGTAACACCAATCTTATGTATCACATCGCGGCTTTGATTTAGCACAGGGTGTTCAAGCTTACTTCGTAACACATAAATTGTACCACTGGCCAAGTCCTCTTCTTCTTGAACACCGTCAAAAAGAGGACCGTAACTCGTATCGCTGATACGCCTACCCGTTTCATCTTCCCATAACCTTTTTTGCAGTGAACGCATAAGTTGATTGCTCTCTACGCCATTGTCAAAAATAACCCTTAATCGATATTCTTTTCGGCCATCTGTACCGATAAACATATCACCGATGGACGCAACATAGGCCTTTTGCCCAGAAAGAATAAACCAGTTACCCTCTTCGATACTGCCATCTTTATTGAAGAGTAGTGTTTTCCTTTTTCCTGTATTTAAATCTTCTTGAACTGCCTCAAACAAAGGTTTGAACTTCTCAAAGTCTTTACATGGCACCCTTGTACCAATCTCATCAGCCTTTTCTCTTTCTTTCTGTGCTTGAGACTTAACGTACTTTAGCTCGGTAACATCATTCTTTTTAGTTGCCTCAACACCTAACTGAGCTAAAAGCTCATCATCGTTAATCTCTTCAAGATCAACCTCATCTTCTGAAGAGGTGCCATCAAGTAACCCCTGAGTATCTAATTCTGCAACCAACTCATAGCATTCAGGTAATTTTCTGATGCGATCTAGGCGTGTTGCATATAGGCGCTCAAAAATATTTTTATCTTCACCGTGACTAGGCGCATGACCATTCTCTTCAACAAAACGCTGTATTTCCTCAAAACCTGTAATAATGCGTTCTTGTTTAGGTGTCAGTTTTGCTTTCTTTTTCGCTTTGGCTTCTACACCTAGCGCATCAAGCAACTCCAAGTCAGATAGTTCAGGCATCAGCTTCCTCCGTAGCTTTTCTTTGAAGGAAGGCTATACCTTCAGCCATACGTTTTTCCCAAGGATCAGCTGCGGTCAGCTCAGGTAATCGACCTCGCTCTTGCTTGAACCTCAAAGCTCTTTTAGCAAGTTCGCGAGCTTCATCATGTGTTAGATTGATCTTTTTAGATGCAATAACAGCAGCAACTTGCTTCAAGCTCTCTTCACTCATTGATTTCGCAAGAATTGAATAGGCTTCACTGAAAGGGTTTATGCTGTCGATCAGGTCTATGTCTAGCTCACGAACATCCATTGCAAACTTTTTAATGCCATCTATCAAAGCGGTATTGCCTGATTGAATCTCTTTTTCAGAGTTAATAATTTCCTTGGCTTTTTGTGTGAGATTGAGCGCAGCAATCGCGTGTTGGCGTACTGCCTCTTGATCTTCTTCATCGAGCTCTGGATATTTTTCTTTAACAATTTTTCCCATGCGAATCTGAGTTAATTCTTCAGGCACCATTTCTGTATCGAATAAGCCTCGTTCAAGTGAAGTTTTATCTTGAACGAAAGAGGTAATGACTTCGTTCAAATCTTCCTTGCATATCCTCTGAGCATTTTCACTCTTCGGTTCAGCTAAACCAGTAATTTCTATTTGTAACTGACCCGTGGATTCATTTACTCCAATATTTGTTTCACCTGGCTTATAACCACCTTCACCATAATCATATCCTTCATCAGGACCACTTTGTGGAGTTTTAGGCACAAAGTTGAATCTGGGAGCTAAAACTTGCTCCATTAACAAGCTAGCAGCTATGGCTTTTAAGGTATCGTTTACAGCATCAACAACAAGATCTTCTTCAGCGCTAGGCTCTGCAATCAAGTTGGTGAAACGAGCATGAGTTTTACCTTCAGCATCGCGTGTCGCTCGCCCAATGATCTGAATGATTTCAGTAAGACTAGAACGGTAACCGACAGTTAAAGCGTGTTCACACCAAATCCAGTCAAAACCTTCCTTGGCCATACCTAGCGCGATAATAATATCGACATGCGCGCGATTATTTTTCTGTTCAGGTATTTTCAACCCTGCAGATACTTGAGCTTGCTTTTTTGGATCAACCAAATCAGCAATTTTAAGAGTTTTACCCTCCGGAGTTTTAATTAAATCGAAACCAGTGATTGGATCTACGCCATCCCATTCACCGAGCTCATGCATAATATGTTCAACTTCCTTAAGCTTTTCTTTAGTACTTTCACGTGAATTGACATTAGGAATATGAATTATGGTTTTTTCGTTAGGATCAAGAACGCTTAATATCTCATCTGAATATGCCCCAGAATAGAAGTAATAACCAATATCCAATATTTTCAGATATTCATATCCATTTAACTGTTCGTAGTAGGTATAAGTAACGGTTTCGAAATTAGCTTCATCCGCTGGATCGAGCACTGCCTCAGCATCACCTCGGAAATATGAGCCAGTCATAGCAACAATATGCACCTTATCTCGTGCAATTAACTCTCCAATTTGCTGACCTAAAATATTATCTGGATTTGATGAGACATGATGAAACTCATCAACAGCAATAAGGCAATTATCAAAAGATTCTGCTCCAAAATTTGTAAACGCATTTCGAAAAGTGGCGTGAGGACATACTAATATTTGGTCGTTACTTTCAAGAAAAGACTTTACCGCATTTGATTTACTGCCGTCTTCACCTGGGGCATTGCATAAATTCCATTTAGGTTCTACTTTCCAATCCCAATAGAACCCAAAATCAGAAAGAGGCTCATCATTAAAACTCGACCCTATAGATTTCTCAGGTACAGTTATAATCGCTTTTCGAACACCTTGATTATTTAACTTATCCAAAGCAACAAACATCAAGGCACGGCTTTTACCAGATGCTGGCGGTGATTTTATTAATAGGTATTGCTCACCGCGCTTTTCATAGGCGCGCTCCTGCATAACTCGCATACCCAGCTCGTTTGACTTCTTTGAACTACCGTTAGCAGCACAGTTAACAGAAACTGAAGGTACTGATTTATGTTCCATTTTAATTCACCTTTTTATTATTTTTAGATGAACCGTTTGATGTCATCTGTGTATATAAATCAAATAGCTTTTCTAATCTTTCTGTATCGTTCTTGAAGCGGCGGCCGATATAGATTCTCTCAAGTACTTCGTCATTACGTTCGTGTGCCAAGCGTAAATTTTCTGGCATTGCTTCAGGGATATAAAGATCCGCAATCGTCGCAGGATAATGCGCTTCACGTGCCAAAAGAATACCTTCAGCACAGCGAGTTAAATCTTCCTTGTTTTTTTCAGTCAACCTTGGAACAGGGAATGTATTCCAACCCATGGTATTTGAGTATCTAATTCTTGTCTCAAGCTGACCGCAAACAGTTTTTATCCATACCAAGTGTAAAACAGAAGTGACAATAGACAAACACCACATAGGGGCATCATATAATCCAAAGGCAGAATTTGTTAGAGTTGTATCCCCTGAAAATATTCCAGCGGGCAAATATTGGCGCCTTTCAGAGGATACAGCTGGGACTATTATCGATAGACCTTGACCTATGCGCATTAACTTAAGCTGATGTGCACGCTTAGCCAAGGCTTGTGCTCCCTTGTCAGGACTGTTTAATCGTAATTCTCTTACCGCATCAATTCTTTCTGATATGGCCGGAATGTTTTTTGCTTCATCAAGATGATCATCTTCTATCCAGACACAATACCTACTTACACCTTTGATGAATTCTGCGGACCCATAAATTTTTCGGATAAATTTCTTTTTTTCGTCCCCTGTTAATCCAATCTTATCAAACTCTTCAGACGTTAATAAAAAATTCCCCCCATCACTTGGTTTATTACCAAATTCCATATCAGGGATATCTGAGATTGGCCGCTTTAACTTATCAACAATTAAAGACTTGCCAATAGTAAGATACGGTGTAATTGTTTTTCCAATGCGGCGTTCAACTTCACCTTCCTCACCTTCTTCATAAAGTTCTTTATCATCTGCTGATTGATTTTTTAAGCCAATAATGACAACAGTAACGCCTGCATTATTACTGGCGAGGTTTTTCCATTTAAATGATGTATGTGCAAAAAATATCTCTACATTCGACCTAAATAATATTGGCCACAGTATTGGAACAGATTGTCCTTGGCAAATTGAGTTTGTACTTACCAATGCAACACCGCCATCAATATACGGCAGGTAGTCAGCCGCTTTTACAAACCACCCACTCACATAATCTAAAAACCCCGGTGACTTTGAACGCGCAGCAATAACATTTTTTATTTCTGATTTTTGTTCTTTCGATTGCCATGTTGAACCCAAATATGGAGGATTACCGCAAACATAAGTTTCACCACCTTCATTCTCAAAATCGATTTCGGCCTGATCTAACGGAGTCTCGAAAAGATCATCACTAACAAGCTTTACCGACGTACCTGTCGGTGGACAGATAGAAAGCCAATCAAGCCTTAAAGCATTCCCACTTGTAATCCAGTTCTCAGAATCTAAAGGTAGAAATTCAGCTAACGCAAGCTTCTGCCCTCGATACATAAGATCACATTGGTATTCAGCAATAATCAATGCCAAGCGTGCAATTTCTGCTGGGAAATCTCTAAGCTCAATGCCCCTATAATTCGTTAGTGGGATTTCTGTTGGTCGATCTGGCTCATTACGCCTGTTATTTATTTCAGCTTCAATCTCTCGCATTTGCTTATAAGCAATAACAAGAAAATTACCAGAGCCACAGGCCGGATCAAAAACGCGAATGTTCGAAATACGTTTTCTTAGGTTAAGTAGCTTTCTTCCATTATCACCCGCTTGCTCTAACTGTTCACGAAGGTCATCAAGAAATAATGGATTCAACACCTTTAGAATATTAGGAACACTCGTATAGTGCATACCCAAACTTCCACGCTCATCATCATCTGCAACGGCTTGAATCATAGAGCCAAAAATATCAGGATTGATCTGCGTCCAGTCCAAACTACCAACATGTAAAAGATATGATCGAGCTATTTTTGAAAATACTGGCACTTTTGTACTACCGGAGAACAACCCACCATTTACATATGGAAATTTATCTGCCCAACTTCGAATATTTTCAACCTTACGTTTATCACGACTGGTATTCATCGAGCGAAAGATATCACTAATTACCTCATGAGTATTAGACGAATTACTTTCACTCATTTGCGCAATGGTATCGGTGAATGAATTCTTACCGTTGAAAATATCGGTATCTTCTGCAAAGAAGCAGAATATTAAACGCGCCATGAAATGATTCATATCATGACGACGTTCTGATGTATCCCAGTCAGGATTTTTACTTAGTAGTTCTACATAAAGCCGATTCAATCGACTGGTTGCTCGAATATCGAAAGAGCTGTCACGAATTTGTTTAACCGTACTTATGCCAGCTAGAGGAAGGAAGAAGCCAAAGTGATCTGGGAAATCTTCGTATTTACAGGCGACCGATTCACCACTTAACAAATCTTCAGCCTCAAAGTGTTTGCCATCGGTAGTGAGAATAAATTTGGCCTTAGATTTAGAGGTTGATGGGTTTTCACGAAGTTGTATCAACGTATCAGCTGTTTCACCTTCTAAGCAAACTAGGATATGGATGTTATTTCGCTGTAGAACACCACCTTCATCTTTTAAATCAGATGCATTAGTAGATCCTTTCTTATCACTCTTGAGACGTTTAATAGTCGTCTCTTTGTTGCCAAAAGCTTCTAGAAATGCAAACGGAAAGGACTCGGCATCAAACGCCTGTTCTGCCAGTAAGGTAATCGCTTCTTCAATTTCAACTGCGTTCAAAACACGATCCTTATTTAAATTTAACTAATTTTACTCTAGATTATTTGAGCGGAATCTGATTTTCTGAAAAATAAAACGTTTAGGTTTTCCGTTAACTACTTATTCTCGTAACCTATCAAATAGGCCAGTATAGTTTTGCAAGTGGTAACAATGTTCTTGTTTCCGCATCTAAATTTTCATAGTTATCTATCAGAGCACTTACAAGACCATTCATATCCATAAGAGTAATTGGGATAGATGCACGTTCTGCTTCATATTTTGCTTCTTTAGTGAAACCACCACTACTCACATATAAACCTTTATCATCTTGATGTCGTCCACCAAGAAAACTACGTACTTCAGGCGCCCCCATTGATCCCTTTCGATGTTTACACTCAACTACAATTCGAGGTTGTTCAAAACCCAATCCATCGGGTGAAGCTAAAATATCAACCCCTCTATCAGCACCAGGTGGTGATACACGCGTTTTATATCCCATTGCTCTTAATAATCCTGCAACAAGATCTTGATACTCATATGGATCGAGTTTCGTTATACGATCTTTAATAAATTCTTTAGATTGTTCACGAACATTATCGAGTAGCTCCCCATCATCATCACCCACTATTTCGTCTAGTTTAATTTCACCATTAAATAATGCTTCAAAATCTTGCCATACATCATCATTGATCGTAAAAAGTGTTAACGTTGAACCTAATGAATTCCTCGAAGTTGCAGATAAATTGTCGCGACTAACCCGTTCTTCCCATTTCACTTCACGTATATTTGGAAAATCGCTAATTTCATTTGGCTTATAAAGATAGTTACTAGTTACTGTCCCAACATGGTATTCGCGATTACTGGGATCATAAGTTATAACTTTATCTCCTTGTTGAATAACCGTTCGAAATTTATGCGCCATTGCAGCAGCACCAGCAATTCCTCCAGGTTTGTGATCCGGATAGGTTTCGATATATTTTTGTTTCATTTTGTCGATAGTTTGAAGGTTCGTCATATCGCCAATCTTAGACCATCCAATTCCAACATAGCCTCGAAGAAACTCTTCAATGAGATATGCTTGCTTACCCGCCCTTACCATCCATATATTCATAAATATTGCTTTTTTTATTATCCGACATTAAAAGTGATATGCATTTTTATTATTTTAATTTCATTGGCTGTTCTTCAAGGTGCGTAAACAACCAATTAACAAATCTTTTTTTTTAAGTATGGTTAACGCTACCCTGCAAGTATTTTTAAAAGAATAATGTTTTTGCTAGTTGATCTATTCTTATTCAATGATTTGGTAACACGTTTTATACTTATTATTGTATGTTTATGCACAACCACATTAGCATATTTGAAAGTTAGATAAAGACGGGATTTTAAGTTATTTATATAGAGCTTTGAGGGTAGTAACAAGCAGAATTGACGGTCTTTATGACGGTTCTTTAGAGGTGTAAACTGCAAGTTATCGTTATATAACAATAACTTGCATTACATTATTGGCGGAGAGGGTGGGATTCGAACCCACGGTAGGTTGCCCTACGCCGGTTTTCAAGACCGGTACTTTCGGCCAGCTCAGTCACCTCTCCAAATTTGAACTTGAATTTTGCGTTGGTTGCCCCAACATCAGTTCAAGGTGCGGCAGAATACCTTAAGATCGTGCTTTTTGCTAGGGGTAAAACTTAAAAATTTACAACTTAAAGGCTTGATATTAGAAACTATTTCGGTATTCTACGGACTAATACATCAAGATATTAACTTAATAGGAAGGATTATCATGTTCCCGAACCAAACAGCTGTAACTCGTTCATCTAGTTCGATTTTAGCGACAAATAAAGTACTTAAAAATACTTACCTTTTACTCTCAATGACACTGATTTTCAGCTCTATTACTGCATATTGGGCTATCGTTAGTGGCGCCTCACAAGGCGGAGCGATGATTGCTAGCTTTGGCGCAATTGCAATACTCTGGTTTGTGCTTCCACGCACGCAAAATTCTGCTGCAGGTATTCCTGTATTATTCCTACTTACAGGTATGTTGGGTTATGGATTAGGCCCAATGCTGTCGTATTACCTTGCTCTTTCTAATGGCCCAAGTCTTGTTATGACGGCATTAGGGGGAACAGGCATTATCTTCTTAGGTTTGTCAGGATATGCATTAACGACTAAGAAAGATTTCAGCTTTATGGCTGGCTTTTTAATGGTTGGGCTCTTTGTTGTGATTGGTGCAATGATTGCCAATATTTTCTTAGAAATTCCTGCATTAAGTTTAGCAATGAGTGCTGCGATTATTATGTTAATGGCTGGTATGATTTTATACCAAACATCTTCAATTATTCGTGGTGGCGAAACCAACTATATTAGTGCTGCTGCAGGACTATTTATTTCTATACTTAATCTTTTCACCTCACTATTACATCTATTAGGTGCACTTGGTGGTGACGATTAATTTAGTTATATAAGACCTAGCAATCTAAATATTGGTTTAGTATTGCAACGTAAAATATGAAAGCCTCAGTTTATCTGAGGCTTTCTTGCCTTTAAGGCTTGAATTCTAAAGAGGTTTAAAATGGATTGGTTGAAAATAGGAAGTATCGTATTTGGTGTTGCAATGTTGGTTTATCTTTTTCCTAGCATGCGACACGCTATCAAGCACGCCCCAAAAGGTACCATGAAGGATTGGTTAGGTTATTTATTTCCGCTAGGATTTGTCGTTCTATTTGTTGTTTTTTTAATCATGAGCGTGCGTTGAAATACTCCAATTATTTTGTAAATCTCTCATAAATTTTACTTAAAAACCCCAGACTTCGAAACTATTATTATAAATATCAATGGGTTATATTAAATACTTACAGTAGTATCAGTAAAAACCAATATTAGCGTTTTATTATATACTGTGATATAGTTCACATATTGACGTCGGTATAGTCACCTACAAGCTTATGCATATGTAGTGATCGATAAAGGCAAACATAGCTGAAAAGCTTTGCACGCAAAGTCTCCGGTCTAACAGGTTCAAACCTCAAGATAGCGGGACTACCGACACATTTTATATATGTATTTACAGTTAGCTTGATTCTTGGTGTCTCCAAAAAAACAGCCTCGTTTTTTTGTACATCCAAATATCTAAACTTAATTTAAAAACACACAAGTTTTAATTTGTGGAGATATTAATGTTTAACCGATCTAAATTTTTAGTCTTAATTTTGTTTGTCTTATCTAATCTGGCAACCCTAACAAATGTTTATGCAGAAACTTTATTCGCCGGTTTGCATGGTGTTCAGTATAAACGATTAATCACACCCTCTAATCAGCAAACAAAAAAAGAAAGTGAAGGCAAAGTCTATCTCTATATTGCGATGAAGGATAAAGAAGTTGAAAAAGTCCTGGACTCGGATTTTGATCGCATTGAAAACTTTTTGTTTATGTCGGTAATCGTAACAGATAAAACTGGCTCACCATAACGCAATAAGCAAGGTCAGATTGTTCTCGAGTCTGATGATTGTTAATCAATATATTTTAATTTAAATCGCCTATACGTAGTTTTTAACACAACAAACTATGGGCTATACGTATTTTAAACTTTAAGCGAGGTCGCATCATGCAAGTATCTAAGATAGTAATAGTAGTATTAGGACTTCTGTTAACACAGATTGCTACAGCAAATGAGTCATTTCCTGGACGAAAAAAATATCCTGATGTTAAATTGTATGAAATGATGCAACTTAATAATGACTTAAATAAAGTTATTGTTATTGATGCTCGTTCAAAACTTGAGTACGAAACGTTACGCATTACTAATGCCGTTAATATACCCGTCAGTAGTAAAACATTTGAAGAACAAGTGAAAGCCATACGCAGTAAATCAACAAAACCCATTGTTTTTTACTGTAATGGACATACCTGTTTTAAATCTTATATTGCAGCACGTAAAGCACACCGTGCAAAAGTAAAAGGTGTTTATGCTTATGACGCGGGTTTATTTTCTTGGGCTCAAACATACCCTAATAAATCTCAACTGCTTGGGAAGAGCTTAGTCAATAAAAATCAAATCATTCCAACAAAAGAGTTTAAAAAACGATTATTAACGCCTGATGCATTCAGTAATCTTGCAAGCAAAATGGGTGATAAAAGTATTATTCTTGATGTACGAGATAAATATCAACGTGGTGCAACTGGCTTCTTCCCAGGGCAAGAAAAATGGGTAAGCCTTGATGATAAAGAAAAACTTAACAAAGTTTTAAGTCGCGCGGCCAAAGAAAAGAAATCATTATTCATTTATGACGAAGTTGGCAAACAAGTTCGTTGGTTGCAGTATGCCTTAGATCAAGCATCTATCAAAAATTACTACTTTATGAAAAAAGGCGCGAAAGGTTATTATGGACAAATGATGAAAGAATTTGGGATCAAAAACACAAACATGTAAGCTTTCTTTAGATTCAATGTTATTGCTTAGCCAAATGATTCTTATTTGGCTAAGCATATTTCAACTTGCTTTATACCGTAATACTATCCACCCCATTCATATAGAGTTTTAATACTTCAGGTACAAGTACACTTCCATCCTGCTGTTGATAATTTTCCAGAACAGCTACTAGTGTACGCCCTACAGCCAAGCCTGAACCATTAACAGTATGCACCAACTCTGGCTTACCTGTTTCAGGATTACGCCAACGTGCTTTTAAACGACGTGCTTGAAAATCTTTGAAATTACTGCAAGAAGATATTTCTCTATAAGTCTTTTGTGCTGGCAACCAAACTTCTAAGTCATAAGTTTTTGCTGCAGAAAATCCAGTATCACCTCCGCACAATGTCATAACACGATACGGCAAATCTAATAACTGTAGTATTTTCTCAGCATGCCCAGTGAGTTCTTCCAATGTTTTTTCAGACTCACTCGCAGCTACAACTTGAACCATTTCAATTTTTTCAAATTGATGTTGACGGATCATACCGCGAGTATCACGACCATAAGCCCCCGCTTCACTTCGAAAACAAGGTGTATGGCAAACATATTTACGAGGTAAATAATCAGCTTCGATTATTGTATCGCGCACTATATTGGTAACAGGTACTTCTGCTGTTGGAATTAAATAGACATCATGTTCGCTGCGTAATTTAAATAAATCCTCTTCGAACTTAGGTAATTGACCTGTACCTTGTAGACTTTCTTTATTTACAATATATGGGACATAAGTTTCTGTGTAACCATGCTCAGTTGAATGAGTGTCTAACATAAACTGAATTAGAGCGCGATGAAGTCGAGCAATAGAGCCGCTCATTACCGCAAAACGCGAGCCGGTAATCTTTGCGGCGGTTTCAAAATCAATACCACCTATTTTTTCACCAATATCAACATGGTCGAGAACTTCAAAATCAAATTGTTTGGGTGTGCCCCATTTTCTTTCTTCGCGATTATCGTTCTCGTCTTTACCTTCTGGTATAGAATCATCAGGTAGATTAGGAATCGTTAAAACAATATCTTCAATTTGTTGTTGTACGACTTTTAATTTCTCATCGGTTTGTTTTAATTCTTCACCAATTTTAGAAACACTTTCTAAAATTACAGATACATCTTCACCTTTCGCTTTGGCTTGGCCGATAGATTTAGACTGACTATTCCGTTCACTTTGTAAGCGTTGTGTTTCGACTTGGAGTTCTTTACGTTGCTCTTCTAGTGATTGCAGTGCAGTAACATCGAGTGTGTAACCGCGTTTTGCGAGTTTTTGAGCGCAATTGTCTAATTCGTTTCTTAATAACTGGGGATCTAGCATGAGTTAACAACTTTAATTAATGTTTAATACAAAATTCTATTTAAATAAATATTACTAATTAGTCACTGCGGGCCACGATACAATATGCCCCGGTTTTATAAATGTATTTAAATGTTCAATGATTTTCTCAACCTTTTCAGGCGTATCAAAGAATTCTACAACAACTGGCAAATTAAGGGAAAGATCCATTAGATCTATACCTAAAATTTCACCAGAATCACCGTATCCAGCAATACCCCGGAATACCGTAACCCCTTTAAGTTTGTCCCAATCATGTAATTGTTTTAGTAGATTCTTTAATTGTGCTTCACCTTCCGTCAAGTAAACACGAACCATTGTGACATTGTTGTTTTTTTCACTCATAATTGACGTCCTAAAATTAAACCTAACCAACTTCCAACAATACATAGAATAACACTGAGTAAAACATTTAGCATTGCCTTAGAGAGTTCATTACTTTGAATTAACTCTAAGGTTTCGATTGAAAACGTTGAAAAAGTTGTAAAGGCGCCAAGTAGACCTACAATAATAAATGCTCGCCACTCTGCAGACACATTAAGTCGTTCAATTAACATCACGTAACTTATCCCCATCACAAAGGAACCAATCACGTTTACCGTTAACGTGCCATAGGGAAAACCACGACTCATAAAACTATGAACACCATTTGAAACTAAGAAACGAAATACTGCACCTAGCGCACCACCTGCTGCGATAAATAGGAGTTGATTGAAAGCTATAGTCATTTTTTATTGTCTAACTCTTTTAGGTAAGCGAGTTTCTCTGCAATTTTTAATTCTAAACCACGTGGTACCGGTTTGTAATACTCTGTTTTAGGCATACCCTCTGGAAAATAATTTTCGCCTGCTGCATAGGCTTCAGGTTCATCATGCGCATAACGATAGTGCTTTCCATAATCGAGTTCTTTCATTAACTTTGTTGGTGCATTGCGTAAATGTAGCGGAACGTCTAATGAACCATATTGCTTAGCATCTTGCATGGCTTGATTATAAGCTTTATACACTGCATTACTTTTTGCTGCGCTAGCTAAGTATAAGATTGCTTGAGCAATCGCTAGCTCCCCTTCGGGGCTTCCCAAACGTTCTTGCACTTCCCAAGCTTTTAGGGCTAAATCTAGTGCACGAGGATCAGCATTGCCTATATCTTCACTTGCCATACGCACTACTCGCCTAGCAAGATAAAGTGGATCACAACCGCCATCTATCATTCTCACAAACCAATATAATGCGGCGTCTGGTGAAGAACCACGAACTGATTTATGCATTGCTGAAATCTGGTCATAAAACGCTTCACCTTTATTATCAAAGCGTCTCGCATCTTGTGACAAGAGAGAGGTAAACGTTTCATCACTTAATAAATAATGCCCGTCTTCAGACTCTTCTGCGAGTTCAGAACCAATTTCTAACAAGTTTAATATTTTACGCGCATCACCATCTGCAATTTGTATCAATTGTTCACGTTGCTTTGCAGTTAGTTGTAATTGCGACTTGGCTAAGCCTAATGCAGAATCATTTAACGCATGCTCAACAACATCATTTAGAGCTTCATTAGTTAATAGTTTTAATACGTAAACACGTGCACGCGATAATAATGCGTTATTTAATTCAAATGATGGGTTTTCAGTCGTTGCACCAATAAACGTTACGGTACCATTTTCTACATACGGTAAAAACGCATCTTGTTGCGATTTATTAAAGCGATGAACTTCGTCTACAAATAATACACTTTGTTTTCCTTGTACTTTGTAAACGTCCTGTGCTCTTTGAATAGCGGCTCGAATATCCTTAACGCCAGATAATACGGCAGACAAAGTTATAAATTCCGCATCACAATAACTTGCAATAATTCTTGCTAAGGTTGTTTTACCTGTTCCAGGCGGCCCCCAGAAAATCATCGAATGCAAACAGCCTGACTCAATCGCTTTACGTAGGGGTTTGTCTTTCGCAAGGATATGCTGTTGGCCGTAATAATTATCAAAAGTAGACGGACGAAGACGATCGGCTAAGGGTTTAAACTGTATATTATTTTTTTCTTGAGTTTCGTTAGCAGAAAGATTTGGCTTATTGAATAAGTCTTGCATGATAATTAATTAATAAAATCGCGTTATTTTTTAAGCTCATCCATCTGAGCTTTTAATTTTGCATCGGGTGTTGAACGAATAACATCAACACCTTTAGGCGGTGTGAAATTAAAGACCGAATCTGCAATTTTTTTATTATATACAATTTTATTGAAATGCAATTCTGTTTCTTGGCCAAAACTGTCTTCAATTGTCATGGTATCGAGTTTAGAATTTTTAAAACTTAACAATATTTTGTTATAAGCCGAAGCTTCTGATTTTGCACTTAAAATATATTCTTCTAAATATGATTCGCTATTAATTTTTACAAAGTATTTTTTTATAAATAAAGCGGGATTGCTTAAGATCATCGCAGGTGTGTTTGCTAGCTCTTGTGATTGTGGTTTAATTGTTATTTGCTCTAGATCAACATCATAAAATAAAAACTCTTTTCCGTTGGCGACATAGAGTTGCTCATAAGGTTTTGTATATTCGAGACGAAATTTATCGCCACCGGCTACTTGAAGTGTTCCTTGCGTGATTTGAGGTTCGTTAGATTCTGAAGTATAGAGTTTCTGAATAAACTCGGCTGAAACAGTTTGGATATTACCCAATCGTTTTAATAAGCGTTTTTCATCTGAAGGAGAATGTAATGTTGCAGTTTTTTCAACGGGGACTAATGCGCTTTTATCGCTCGAACTTGTTGTTTCTAAGGCTAAGGCAGTAGAAGAATAAGCAGTGAAATAAACTGGTAACAACAATAAACACACTAAACGCTGAAGTAATACCCGCGCAGATACAAACATATTTGGTTCCTAAGCTATTTGTTAAAGATCTAGCTTAATCTTGTGGCGGTGGTGGTGCAAGTACTTCGCGCTGACCATTTGAACCGAGTTCACTTACAAGCCCAGCATGTTCCATGGCTTCGACCATTCTTGCAGCACGGTTATAACCAATTTTAAGCCGTCGTTGAACACCTGAAATAGATGCTCTCCTCGTTTCAGTTACGATGCGTACCGCTTGATCGTATAATGGATCACTTTCGACATCTTGTTCCGTTACCATGGCTAACCCAGGGTCTGGCTCTGGTCTACCATTGAGCACTTCATCCTCATATTGAGGTTTGCCATTAAGTTTTAAATTTTCTACAACATTCTGAACTTCGTGGTCATCGACAAAAGCACCATGGACACGAATTGGCACTGCAGTGCCAGGCGGCATGTAGAGCATGTCGCCATGGCCTAATAATTGTTCTGCACCCATTTGATCAAGAATCGTTCGAGAGTCAACTTTTGATGATACCTGGAAAGCAACACGAGTAGGAATATTCGATTTAATTAAGCCGGTTAAAACATCCACTGAAGGTCGTTGCGTAGCAAGTATTAAATGTATCCCTGCTGCACGCGCCTTTTGTGCCAAGCGAGCAATAAGCTCTTCAACTTTTTTACCAACCACCATCATCATGTCAGCTAATTCATCTACCACAACGACAATGTACGGCAGTGTATTTAAATCATCGGCTTCCACTTCACTATCTTTTGGATGAAGTGGGTCTTTTATCGGTGTTTTTGCAGCGATGGCATCCTTCACCTTACGGTTATAGCCGGCAATGTTACGAACTTTTAACGCAGACATGAGCTTATAACGCTGTTCCATCTCCGCTACACACCAACGTAAAGCACTACTTGCTTCGCTCATATCCGTAACAACAGGAGACAGTAGATGCGGAATATCGTCATAAATTGAAAGTTCGAGCATTTTGGGGTCAATCATGATCAAACGCACGTCTTCAGGAGTCGCGTTATAAAGTAAACTTAATATCATGGCATTTAGCGCCACTGATTTACCCGAGCCCGTTGTACCGGCAACGAGTAAATGTGGCATTTTCGCTAAATCCGCCACAATAGGTTCTCCACTAATATCTTTACCAAGTGCTAACGTTAGTGGTGATTTAGCATCTGAAAAAACAGGTGCTTTAAAAGTTTCACTTAAGCGAACAATTTCTCGGTTTTCATTGGGAATTTCGATACCAATAGTCGTTTTACCGGGAATAACTTCAACAACACGAACACTGATAGTTGAAAGTGAACGTGCAAGATCTTTCGCTAGGTTTGTGATTTGGCTAACTTTAACACCAGGAGCCGGTTGAATCTCAAAACGAGTAACAACCGGTCCAGGATGAACCGACTCAACTTCCACCGTTATCCCGAAATCTGCTAGTTTAATTTCTAAGGTGCGCGATATTGCCTGTAGGGCTTCATCTGATAATCGTTCAATGTGTTCTCCAGGTTCATCTAACAACGATAATGGCGGCAAAACAGCATTAGAAGTATTCGCAAATAATGGAACTTGTCTTTCACGCTCAGAGCGCACACTTTGCTTTTGTTTAATCGTTGGTGCGATCTTAGGTGCTTTTTTCATTTGCATCCCAGTATCGGCAATTTTAATATTTCGTTTCAGATTGTTGCTAATCACTTTCGGGGTTAAGTGACTCGTATCTTTTCGTGCATCACGGCGATCGTCCATCGCGACTTTAAGAGAAAGTATCCAAGTTTTAACTTTGTAAACAGCGTTAATGTTTTTGTTAATAACCCAAATCGTCATTCCACCGGTCAAATCCATTAATTTAAACCATGACAAATTGGTGAATAATGTAAAACCACTAAAAAATACCGCTAATAATAAAATCGTTGCCCCAAGGAAACTGAAAAGCTTCTCCATAATTCCAGCGATTAAATCACCTAGAATGCCGCCAGCGTCTATAGGAAGACTGCTCACCATGGCATGATCATGCAAACTGGCTAAACCACAGCCTGCACTCAGTGTTAAGAAGAAACCAATACTGCAAAATAGAAAGCCGCGTTGGTCAAAAGGATTGTTTTGACGTGCGTCCTGAAAAATAAGAAAGCCTGAAAAAGCCAACATAATCGGGAACAAATAGGCCCAGTAACCAAATAAGATAAGGAATACATCAGCAAACCAAGCGCCCATTGGACCGCCAAGATTTGAAATAGAGCCATCAATAACGCCACTGCGAGACCAACCGGGATCGGCCGGGTGGTAGCTGACCAGAGCGAGCACCATATAAATAGCGATAAAACCGAAAATGAATAAAGCGGACTCTCGTAAAGCGCGCTGCAGTTGCTCACTAATCGGTGTGGATTCAGCGAGCGTTTCTTTAGCCTGACGACGTCCTTTTTGACGACCTTTAGGCGCTTGCATTCTGACCGAATTTTCTAATTGGCTCATTGTTCATCTTCTTTATTAATACCTTACTGTAACATACTAAATAAATTGGATTTTTTCAAGTTGAGCATGGTTTTAGTTTATCCTAGTTATAAGCCTGCTTTAGCGCTGGATGAACAACTTCCCCCCCTTTTACGTTGATGGCTTGGCTTAATTGCTCGTTATTTACCCAATCACCCTTCTCTATAACACCAAGAAGGTCATGGACATAAGGCAGAATAGCGGCTGAAAGCGCCTGTGTAGCGGTTCTCGGGACAGCTCCAGGTATGTTCGTCACCCCAAAATGCACAACTTTGTCGTGAAAATAAACAGGTGCCCCATAGGTTGTTGGTCTTATTGTCTCGATACAACCCCCTTGGTCAACCGAGATATCCATCACCACACTATTCGGCTTCATTGTCGCTACCATCTCTTTTGTTACGAGATGAGGAGCTTTTTCTCCAAGGATGAGTACAGCACCAATTAGCAAGTCAGCTTGCTTAACGTGCTCCCTAATACTCTCTTCTGTGGAGATGACTCCACTAATATTTGATGAGGACTGCTCTAATTTGGATAAACTATCTTGGTTAATGTCTAACACCGTCACTTTAGCACCAAGCGAAGCCAAGGTTTTTGCCGCATGTGCCCCAGCAATACCCGCCCCAATGACGACAGCATGCCCCGCATCTATATCGCTGGCAGCATTAAACTCTTCATCTAACCCGCCAAACAAAATACCTTGGCCTCCACGATATTGGTACTGTAATGTCGCACCCATTTGAGCAGTAACACGCCCAGCAATCGCACTCATTGGCGCAAGTAGTGGTAAATTTGGCCTTCCTGTTTTGGAATCAACGGCAACGACGGTTTCAAAGGCTATCGCAGTTAGGCCAATATCACAGAGCTTATCCATAAGCTCGGTGTTTGCTGCAAGGTGTAAAAAGCAAAATACAATATGGTCTTTTCGGTACATCGACCATTCCTGCTCTAGCGGTTCTTTTACTTTCACTATTAACTGAGCTTTTTGGTACACCATCGAGGCAGACGGCATTAAACTCGCCCCAGCATGAGAATATAAACTATCTGAATAACCGCTAAGAACACCTGCCCCTAGCTCGATATAAACTTCGTGACCTGCATCGGTTAAACTTTTAACCGCGTCTGGAGTAAGACTAATACGTCCTTCTAGTGTTTTTTGTTCTTTTGGAATTCCTATTCGCATTATCGCTTTACCCACTTGGTTGCATTTCGTAACATAGACATCATTCAAGACGTAGATTTACTCTAAAAATAAAAATACATCAAGTCAGGTAAAATGAATGAACTAGATACTTCGATCTAGGTCTGACCTTGCAATAAAAATTGGCAACAATAATATTAATATTTTTAGTTCCTACTTTATTTTCGCTGTTTAAGGAGTTGTTATGAGTGAAACCAAACATTGTCGTTTATTAATTTTAGGCTCAGGCCCAGCTGGTTATACCGCAGCCGTATATGGCGCACGGGCTAATCTTAAACCCGTTATCATTACGGGTATGGAACAAGGTGGCCAATTAATGACAACCACTGAAGTCGACAATTGGCCGGGAGATGTTGAAGGCTTACAAGGCCCTGCCCTAATGGAACGTATGAAACTCCATGCAGAACGTTTTGATACAGAGATTGTTTTCGATACGATTAATAAAGCAGACTTAACAAAAAAACCATTCACACTCACGGGTGATAGCGGCACATATACTTGTGATGCGCTCATTATTGCAACCGGTGCCTCAGCGATATACCTCGGCTTAGAGTCTGAAGAAGCTTTTAAGGGGCGTGGTGTTTCAGGTTGTGCAACATGTGATGGTTTCTTTTATCGCGGTAAAGATGTGGCTGTTATCGGTGGCGGTAACACGGCTGTTGAAGAAGCATTATATTTATCAAACATAGCATCACACGTAACCATTGTGCATCGTCGTGATAGTTTCCGTAGTGAAAAAATCTTGGCGGCTCAGTTAGAAGAAAAAGCGAAAAACGGCAACATCACCATTGAGTGGAATAGCAATCTAGATGAAGTGCTCGGTGATGAGACAGGTGTAACCGGTATGCGTTTAAAGCATAATGATGGCTCAACCAAAGACATTGAGTTGATGGGCGTATTTATCGCTATTGGTCATAAACCTAACACCGGTATTTTTGATGGTCAGCTTGATATGGAGCATGGTTATTTATCGGTTCAACATGGTGCCGGTGCGAATGCGACTCAAACGAGTGTTGAAGGTGTTTATGCTGCTGGCGATGTCGCCGATCAAGTTTACAAACAGGCGGTCACTTCTGCCGCTCGCGGTTGTATGGCGGCATTAGATGCTGAGCGATACTTAGATAATTTATAATTAACTATAATTTAATGAACATCCCCCTACTTCACAAGGACGTGATACTTAATTAAATATGACAATAAACGTTTCTATCATCGGCGCCATCAATGAAGTTTCCGCTGATGAATGGAATCACCTTGTTGATAACGATAATCCCTTCGCTCGTTTCGAATTTCTCAATGCTCTAGAGCTGCATCACTGCGTTGGGCAAACCTATGGATGGTTACCTCAACACATCATAGTAAAAGACAATAATAAGATTGTCGCTGCAAGCCCGATGTATTTAAAAAATAATTCTTATGGCGAGTTTGTTTTTGATTGGGCTTGGGCAGATGCCTATCATCGCTCAGGGCTAGAATATTATCCTAAGCTTGTTACATCCATTCCGTACACACCAGCGACTGGACAACGTTTTCTAATTAAAGATAATGGACGTTATGTTGAACTAAGTCAGTTAATAATTAATACCGCTTTGCAACATGCAAAAACAATTGGTGCATCATCTATGCATTGGTTATTTCCAAGTACACAAGATACCGAGCAACTAAAACACAAAGATCTAATGATTCGATTAGGCTGTCAGTTTCATTGGAAAAATAATGACTACACTGATTTTGATCATTACCTATCTTCTTTTAACTCTAAGAATCGTAAAAAAATAAAACGTGAACGCAAACAAATTCAAAAACAAGAAATTGATATTGAAATAAGAACCGGTTCAGATATGAATGATGAGCTATGGAAAATCTACCATTCATTTTACAGCTCTACCTTTGATAAAAAATCAGGCATGGCAACCCTAAGCCTTGAGTTTTTTAATTCGATAGGCGAAACCATGCCTGAAAATATTTTAGTATTGTTCGCCAAACATGAAAACGAATATGTCGCTAGCGCATTTTGCATACGTGGCGAAAAAACCTTGTATGGACGTCACTGGGGTTGCAACGAAGAATTCGACAGCTTGCACTTCGAGCTTTGTTATTACCAAGGTTTAGAGTATTGCATTAATAACGGCTTAACGCGTTTTGAACCTGGCGCCCAAGGCGAGCATAAAATCTATCGTGGTTTTTTACCAACCCAAACGTGGTCGGCTCATTGGGTTGCTCACCCCGAGTTCGATACCGTTATTCGTAAACATGTTCAACATGAATATGAAGGTATGCAATACTATATTAAAGATATGCATACCCATTCACCTTTTAAATAAAACATAATGACTGCACCTTATTTACTCTCTGATGAGCATATTGATTTATTTCCTGACGTTGGCCTTGCTTTAGATGAGCCGAATGGTTTACTCGCCGTTGGCGGCGATCTTTCTCCACAACGACTGCTTGCTGCATATAAAAAAGGTATTTTCCCATGGTTTAGTGATGATCAACCTATTATGTGGTGGTCACCTAACCCGCGTGCAATTTTAAAATTAGATGATTTTAAAATATCAAGAAGTTTAAAGAAAACACTTAACAAAAAACACTTTCACGTTACCTTTGACTCTGCTTTTGAAGAAGTTATCAATGAATGCTCTCATACACGCAAAGATGGTTTTGGAACTTGGATAACAACCGACATGATGCACGCTTATAGCGAGCTGCATAACTTAGGCTACGCGCATTCAGTTGAATGTTGGCATGAACAAAAATTGGTTGGTGGTTTATATGGTTTATCTTTAGGCCATGCTTTTTTTGGTGAGTCGATGTTTACACGTAAAACCGATGCATCAAAAGTTGCGCTCGCGAGTTTAGTTGAGCAGTTAAAAAAATGGCAATTTGATTTCATCGATTCACAAGTCAGCTCGGAACACATGGCAAGTTTGGGAGCAACCGATATTTCGCGTAGTCAATTTATCAAAGAATTGCAACAAACTCTTAAACTATCGACTAGAAAAGGGAAGTGGCAAATTGATATTTAAAATCAAAACACCAACATCTCATTAGACAATAGTAAGAAAAGCGTCTAACTTAAAAGTAATAAATAAACAGTAAGTAAATATGCCAAATAGCTCAAGCCAACAAATTGAACAACCCGCTCTACTCAATGAACTTGAGTTTTGTTTAACTGAAAAACATGAATGTGGTTATTTAAAAGATAAAGAAGCAACCACACTATTTGTTAATCCGGCAATAACGCTACAACAACCGCATTACAGTTACCTTGCAACAAAAGGCTTTCGCCGAAGTGGTAATCACGTTTATCGTCCACACTGCGACAGTTGCAATTTATGCATTCCTGTACGTTTAAATGTCGATGCTTTCAAAGCCAGTAAGCAACAAAAACGCTGCTGGAAAAAAAATACAGATATCTCATCGTTCTCTCATCCAGCTCAATATAATGAAGAACACTTTCAACTTTATTCACGTTACTTAAGTTCTCGTCATCTAGGTGAAGGCATGGATCCGGGTTCTAAATCATCTTATATGGATATTATAAAAAGTCAGTGGAGTCATACTGAACTCCTTGAGTTTAGGCGGAACAAGGAATTGGTCGCTGTCGCAGTTATTGACAAGCTCAATAATGGTTTATCTGCTGTTTATACTTTTTTTGAACCCGAGCTATCCAAGCTGAGTCTAGGTATTCTGTGTATTCAGCATGAAATTGAATTAGCAAAGCAACGGAATTTAAAGTGGTTATATCTCGGATATTGGAACCCTGAGTCACAAAAGATGTCCTACAAAGTAAGGTTCCAGCCACTTGAGTACTTTGTAAACAATGGGTGGCAAAATGATGCCCCGAATCAGGAAGAATTTAATTTGTAAGTTGCTGTATTACAAGCGTTTAAAAATTCAATAAAAAGTGAGGTAGGCCGATAAAGGAATTAGTAGCAGATTTAGAATACTCAATAGATATACGGTTTACGCCGTAATTTTGGAGGAATCCATTATGTTAGGTAAGTTACCTCAAAATACATTGAGCAATTAATTTCCCAAAAGCGATACCATTTCCAATAACAAAACATAACAAGTTATGGGACATAAAATTTATGTCCAACAAGCTTTTGATAATTTAGGTAGATAGATTAAAAGAACTTTGATAACGTTTGAGGTTCAGACGAGAAGATAACAAAAGTCTACAACGGCAAGGGTTACTGCAATAACCCTTACCAAGCTTCACTTACTCGCCCTAATACTCTCGACAATCAATACGTAAGACTGACGACCTGTCCGCGAAACAGTGATATTATACTGCCGCTTTCCGTTCTGGATGTCAATAAAAAACGTAACTTTTTTGCACAAAATCACTTTAAACCTACTTTAGGTGCCTTGTACTATAGAATGTAGTACGAGCAGTAGGTTTGATAGTACTATTAAACAGTAGCTTAAACGCTTTCTGTGCAGCTCTAAAACACCATCAAAATACGCAACAGTGGCAAAAATACACCCCCTTCACCATAATTAATCATTAAATTAATGATTAATACCTTATATATTTGTCATAAAAAATTCATACAAAAATATTAATATATTGCTTAAAGGATCACTCGACATCAGCCGATATGATCCTATAGTTAATTTAGAACTTATATTTTCATCAACGTAATATAAGGACATCAATATGTTAAGTTTCTTATTTAAACTCGCTAACAATTTTGAAATCGAACACGGCTATCGTCCGAATGTTCTCTATCTAAATCAACAGCACTTCCAATCTTTAAAAGAAGCCTTAGCTGAAATTCATGGCTTAGAGGCAATTAATCAATTTATGGGTATGGAAATTGTACTCACAAATGATACTAACCAACCACATCTTGCTTGGTCACCCGTTGAATGGAAACATGCTGTTATCGTTTAAGAGTTAACAGTCCCCGTTTCGTTACGGAAACCGATAACCTTTTTTTTGGCTGTTTTATCTCACACAGCCACTTATAATTTATTGCCAACTAACTAAAAGTACCCATTCACATATAGGGTTACTTATTAATTTATCAAAATAGGTTACTCGCACCCGACCACTTTCTATCAATGTGTCGTCTTAAAAGCCCATATAACCTCTTTACCCACCTTCATTTCGATATAATTTGGACTTTATTCAAGTTAATCACTAAAAACCTACATTCATCTTTGAAAAGTGAACGCTTTTAGGGCATTATTGCGCGCTTATTGAATTGTATGAAGCAAGGGTAGTATGGCTAAAGAAGAACACATAGAAATGGAAGGGACAGTTATTGATACTCTCCCCAATACCATGTTCCGCGTAGAACTCGAAAATGGGCACGTTGTAACCGCTCATATATCTGGAAAGATGCGTAAAAACTACATTCGAATTTTAACGGGTGATGTTGTTACCGTACAATTAACACCTTACGACCTAAATAAAGGTCGGATTACTTTCCGCGGAAGATAAATCCTATTTCGGAAATAAGAAAAGGCCGTAATATCACTATTACGGCCTTTTTTAGTGGCAGTTTATTTTCTTTACTGCCACTTATGCAGCCGCGCAGCGATGCGCATATATTGTTCGCACAGTTAACAATAAATTAAACTGTAGCCTTTTCCTTACTCTTAATTTCAAATACTAGCTCATCTTTTTCTACATGAACATGTAATGTCCCACCATGAGATAACTTACCAAACAGTAATTCTTCAGCCATTGGCTTTTTCACATATTGCTGGATAATTCGCGCCATGGGTCTTGCACCCATTTTAGGGTCATAACCTTTAATCGCGATCCAAGTACGCGCTTCATCATCAACGGTTAAGCTCACACCTTTTTCTTCTAGCTGAGCTTCAAGTTCAAAGATAAACTTATCGACTACACGGCCAATCATATCTGGGCCAAGTTGATTAAATTGAATAATGCCATCTAAACGATTTCTAAACTCAGGCGTGAATACCTTTTTCAAAGTTTCCATTGCATCAGTCGAATTATCTTGGTTTTGGAAACCAATTGAATTACGACTCAATTTGTCAGCGCCGGCATTCGTTGTCATCACAAAAACGACATTACGAAAATCAGCTTTACGTCCATTATTGTCTGTTAACGTACCGTGATCCATAACTTGTAATAAAATATTAAAAACATCCGGATGCGCTTTTTCAATTTCATCTAATAGTAAAACTGCATGCGGGTTCTTATTTACAGCTTCGGTTAATAAGCCGCCTTGATCAAAACCAACATAACCTGGTGGCGCACCAATTAAACGCGAAACGGTATGTTGTTCCATGTATTCAGACATATCAAAGCGAATAAGCTCAATACCCATGATACGAGCAAGCTGACGAGTCACTTCTGTTTTACCAACACCTGTTGGTCCAGCAAACAAGAACGAGGCAATTGGCTTTTCTGTATTACCTAAACCTGAACGAGATAACTTAATTGCGCTTGATAAGCTATCAACCGCATCGTCTTGTCCATAAATAACCAACTTCAAATTGCTTTCTAAATTCTTTAACGCTTCTTTGTCATCACTAGAAACCGATTTTTCTGGAATACGTGCAATCTTGGCAACAACCGCCTCAATATCTTTCACACCAATCGTTTTCTTACGTTTAGATGGAGCCAATAAAACCTGACTCGCGCCAGCCTCATCTATAACATCAATGGCTTTATCTGGAAGATGCTTATCATTAATGTAGCGTTCGGATAGCTCAGCGGCAGTCCGCAAAGCTTGGTGTGTGTAACGCACATGGTGATGCTCTTCAAAACGACTTTTTAGGCCTGTTAAAATTTGCACACATTCTTCAACGGATGGTTCAGAAACATCCACTTTCTGGAAGCGTCTTGCTAAAGCGCGATCTTTCTCAAAAATGCCTCGGTATTCTTGATAGGTAGTCGAACCAATGCATTTAAGCTCGCTAGTCGCTAATACCGGTTTCAATAGATTAGAAGCATCCATAGCACCGCCTGACGCTGCCCCAGCACCAATAATAGTATGTATTTCATCAATGAATAATACTGCATGCTCTTCGCCTTTAAGCTGTTTTAGAACGGCTTTAAGACGCTTTTCAAAATCACCACGATACTTGGTACCGGCAAGTAAAGAACCTAGATCTAGTGAGTGAATCACAAAATCTTTTAGGACTTCAGGCACATCACCATCAACAATACGTTTAGCTAAACCTTCAGCAAGCGCTGTTTTACCAACACCCGCATCCCCGACAAATAGAGGATTATTTTTACGGCGGCGAGAAAGAATTTGAATCGTTCTATCAACTTCATATTTACGACCAATAAGTGGGTCGATTTTGCCTGCTGCAGCGAGTTCATTCAAATTACTCGCATACATCTCTAACGGGCTTGCAGCAACTTCTTCTGTAGATTCATCATCACCCGTCGCATCATCATGATCTGGGTTTGGACCTTCAATCTTTGAAATGCCATGTGAAATATAATTAACAATCTCTAAACGCGAAATATCTTGCTTCTTGAGGAAGTATACCGCTTGAGACTCTTGCTCGCTAAAGATAGCAACAAGAACATTTAAACCGTTAACCTCTTGTTTACCAGAAGACTGCACATGGAATACCGCGCGTTGTAGAACACGTTGAAAGCCAAGTGTTGGCTGTGTATCGCGTTCATCATCTACTGGCAGTAAGGGTGTGGTTTCGTCTAAAAAGACGGTTAGATCGTTTTTTAACAAATCCAGATCCGAACCACATGCTTTTAATACTTCCACAACACCTTCATTAGACATTAAAGCTAACAACAAATGCTCTACCGTCATAAACTCATGGTTTTGACTGCGTGCATCTTTAAATGCATTATTTAACGAATCTTCTAATTCTTTACTTAACATAACCTAACTCCTAACCATCGACTTCCATTGTGCATAACAACGGGTGCTCATGCTGACGAGAATAATCGTTCACTTGAGCAACTTTTGTCTCGGCAACATCTCGAGTAAATACCCCACAAAGACCCTTTCCTTTACTGTGCACATTTAACATGATCTGTGTTGCAGTTGGACGATCCATTGTGAAAAAAGTTTCAAGCACATGAACAACAAACTCCATAGGAGTATAATCGTCATTTATCAGCAAAACTTTAAACATTGATGGACGTTTTATATCAGGCTTAGCTTCTTCAACGGCTAAGCCGACATCTTCTTGGTGCTGGTTATCGATATCATTTGTCATATATTCAGTTTACCTTAAATACACAATACCGCGCTACATAGTAAATTTTACAAAAAATACCAGAAAATACTGAATTTTTTAAAATATTGGCTATAGTTATGTGTGATGAACATGGGCATGCTGTTTTAGCCAGTTGAGCACTGATTAAAAATACCCATAATTTCAATAAGTTATCTATATAAAATTTATCAAGGAGGTTGGAAGGCATGTCTTCAGGAGTCGTTAAATGGTTTAGTAATTCCAAGGGGTATGGGTTCATTGCACCTGAAGAGGGTGGCGATGATATCTTTGCGCATTTTTCAGCAATCGAAATGGATGGTTACAAGACCTTGAAAAAGGGTCAACCGGTTGAATTTAAGTGTACGGAAGGCCCTAAAGGCTTACATGCAATTGAAATAACATCCGGTGTAAATGATCCAGAGAACACTGAAACCGCGCATTAAACCAACACCCTGCTTTTTTAAAATCAGAACTACGAAAGCACTAACTAAAATCTAGTTAGTGCTTTTTTATACCCTATTTTTAACTTTATCTTCTAATACAACAACCGGCTGATCTTTTTCAATTAACTCAGGTCGTCCAATATAAAAGCCTTGCACGTAGTCCACACCAATTTCCTTTAAAACATCTAATGCTTGTTGGTTTTCAACAAACTCTACGACTGTTTTTTTGTTTAGGGTTAAACAAACATCATGCATCGCTTTAACCAGCGCATAATTTAATTTATTATTTTCAATACCAACGATGAAAGAGCCATCAATTTTGACGTAATCGACAGGGAACTCTTTTAAATAGGAAAATGAGCTATACCCTGCACCAAAATCGTCAAGTGCTGTTGCACAACCCATCGCACGTATTTTATTTAAGAAGACAATCGCATTAGGGAAGTCAGCAATCGCTACATCTTCAGTGATTTCAAAAATAATTTTAGATGGATCAATTGCATATTTAGCGATTGATTCGTGTATAACATCGAAAATTTGTTGATGTCCAACTGACTTAGCCGAAAGGTTTATTGATATACATGGTGCACTTTCACTACCACTATTGTCTAACGAATAAGATTCAAGCGCATGTTCAACGACCCATTTATCGATATCAGGCATCAAACCAAAACGTTCAGCTGAATTTAAAAATCCTGCCGGCAGGACAAGCCCTTGCTGCTCATTGTCGAGTAGACGAATAAGATATTCTTCAGCAAAGACGTCCTGTGTTTGTGTTGTACAAATATTTTGTTTAGCAAAAACAAAGTGATTATTTTTAATTGCATCTTTAATGCGCTGTGACCAACCCATATCAACATATAAACTATCTGTTTTTTGTTTGTCGGATAATTCATAAACATGAATACAATTCTTACCTTTTCGTTTTGCTTCATGGCAGGCTACATCAGCACGTGATAGTAATTCATCTTTATCTTCGACATCTGCCGTCATAGCGGCAAGACCAATAGAGCAACCCACATTAAAGGTCTTACCTTCTTCATTAAATTTATATTCATCAATACATTCTCGGTATTCACCAGCTAGTAAAATAGCTGCGTCTAGATGTATCCCTTGAAAAATTAATGAAAACTCGTCACCGCCAATTCTTGCAAGTAAATCACTCTTACGCATTCGATTTCGTAATAAGGATGTTATTTCCTGTAATAAACGATCACCAGCCATATGACCAAGAGTATCGTTGACATATTTAAAGTTATCTAAATCTAAAAACATGCAAACAATGTCGTACGAGTTAGTCGAGTGAGAAACCTCTATAATTTTTTCTAAATTATCAGAGTAATATTGACGATTATAAAGGCCCGTTAATGCATCATGTTCTGCAACATGTTGGAGATCTTTCATTAAAGCTTTCTGTTTACTGACATCTTCAACGATTAAAATATACAGTATTTCTGCACCTACTTGCATTTGACTTAACTTGACCAATAGCGGGAATACATCTCCATTTTGTTTTACCGCTTGAACTTCACCTTCAAATTGTATACTTGTAAAACCTTCATCATTGAATATTTTGTATAGTTCCGTAGATTCATAGTCGTATACAAGATCTGAAATATTTTCATCATATTTATCTTTGTCTTGTAATTCGAATAATTTAAGACCCGCATCATTAATAGATTCTATAGCTCCATCTATATCAATAGTAATAATACCTTCAGCAGCATTTCTAAAAATGGCTTCTAAGCGTTGTTGCCTTGAATGCACCTGATTGCGCATATGAGTAAAAGCACGGTCAAGCAATATAATTTCATTTAGCTTGTTATCAACTTCAAGTTTGTATGGCTCACCTTTTGCTTCAGCTTCCAAGGCATTTGCTACTTCTATAACAGGCCGCCTAATCATGTCATTAAAAATAAAATAAAAAACGCCCATTAATAAAATCACACTAGTGGTAAAGAACCAAATAAAACGTGTTAATAAAGTTGCCGTATTTAATGAGGTAGTAATACCTTTGTTTGCATTCTCATTGATAACCGACTCTATACGTGCAACAGTTTGCCGTAATGATTTTAAGTTAGGCTCAATCGTTTTTTTCAAAATAGGTAGATCTGAACGCCAATTGTCTGATAAATATATTTCTTTAGCCTTAGTAAAGTGCAACTCATACTGCTCAGAAGCACCATGCATAGTTTCAAGTGATTCTTCTTGTTGTAAGCCCAATAATCCTTTTTTCTTCAAAATATCTAATTTTTTTAAAATCATATCGACCAGATCAGCATATATTTGCCTGTTAATTAAGTTACGCTCCATCGATTTAATTGGATCACCAAAAGCGCCCATACGATTTGAAATCATAACGCGTAACCAACTAATTTTTTGAACCCATGCATACCGTATCGCTTGAAATAGGGAGACGATTTGATATTGATCTTTATCGAGCTGACGAATTTGAGAATCCGTCATATTGCTTTCTTGTAGAGCAGACTCTACCGCTTCAGAAAATAGATTGTTGTTTGGGCTAAGATACCCAAGTAATTGTGGCATACCAGGATATCGTGTTTCCACATTATTCATAACCTTAAAGTAATTTAAGGTATTTGATTTTAGTGCTTGAGTTAAAACAACAAGATGATCCACTTCGATATCTAATTGTTCATAGCCATCTTTAAAGTCTAAATGTTCTAATGCATTGATAGCACTCACTATATCAAAATTATTTTTATTAACTTCCTTAAGATAATCTTTTGATGCAGGACTATGTATATATTGAACAAGACCTAGCAATTCGACTTGAAGTTGATTTAATGCTGACTCTGCTTTAAATCGGGTATCTTCATCTAACGAACTAATAAATTTATAAACATTACTTTCGATTATTTGAATTTGATAATTAATGTTGGAAATTTTATCCAGCAAACGGGTATTTTCTTGGATAACAGAGTATCCCTCGCTTGCAGAAGACTTAACTAAATATTGAGCATAGAATGTTGTCGCCAATAAAATTGCTGAAATAATAATAGCAATCCAGACGTAACGACCATTTAATTTGTTAAAACCTAACATCATAAAATATCTTTAATTTATCTACCGCGTAACTAAACGTGTACCAACTTGATATAATAAATATTTACATCACCTGTAATATAGGAACTTAACGAAATAATCATGTCTGATTTGTACCTTTTTAATAAACCCTTTGGTGTCATTACCCAATTCACTGAACTTGATGGCGCTCAAAGTTTGGCTGACTTTATTCCCGTGCCCAATATTTACCCTGCAGGTCGACTCGATAAAGACTCCGAAGGGTTACTACTCCTTACTAATAACGGCAAATTACAGCATAAAATTAGTAATCCTGAGAATAAAATGGAAAAAACGTATTGGGCCCAAGTTGAAGGTATCCCCGACAAAGCCGCCTTAGAATCTCTACGAAATGGTGTGAAATTAAAAGATGGCGTCACATTACCTGCAAAAGCCCGCATAATTGACGAAACTATGCTCACACCAACCCTTTGGCCTCGCAATCCACCTATTCGATTTCGTGCTAAAATCCCCACAACGTGGCTCGAAATTAAAATAAAACAAGGCAAAAATCGGCAAGTGCGTAGAATGACAGCCGCTGTCGGCTACCCCACTCTTCGACTCGTTCGATACGCTATTGGCGATTGGACGGTTGATAACATTGAGCTTGGCCAATATAAACATATCACTGTGTAACAATAATAAAAGTTTAGTTATGAAAAAATGGATTCCACATGTCACAGTTGCCGCTGTCGTCAAAACAAATGGCGATGGGCAGCAAAAATATTTAATGGTAGAAGAAACCATTAACAATAACTTAGTGATAAACCAAGCCGCTGGACACTGGGAGCATAATGAAACGATTATTGACGCGGTAAAACGTGAAACGCTTGAAGAAACATCTTATATTGTTGAGCCTAGTTTTCTTGTTGGTATATATAATTGGACTATCCCGCAAAATGAAAACGCAAAACCATCAATTGACACATTTTTACGCTTTACGTTTTATTGTGATTTAGTCAATAAAACGGATAATCCATTAGACCCAGATATCAATCAGTTTTTATGGTTAACTGAGCAAGAAATACGTTCTGACAAGTATCCAAAGCGTAGCCCATTAGTTTTACAATCATTAGATGATTACTTAGCAGGTAAAAATTTCCCGCTAGATCAATTTATAGATATAAAATAAACCTTCTTACTTTTTAGGAATATCCAAATCTCAATTTCCCATACAAAATCTATTTATGTTGGCGTCTCCGGTGGCGTTGATTCATCGGTTGCTTTGTTACTTTTACAACAGCGACAATTCCAGTTACATGGCGTATTTATGAAAAACTGGGAAGCGGATGATACTGATGAATACTGTGCTGCCGCAGTTGATCTTAGTGACGCTGAATCGGTGTGCAAACAGCTCAACATTCCACTAGATAGCGTCAATTTTTCTGACCAATATTGGGATCGTGTGTTCGAATATTTTTTGTCAGAATACAAAGCTGGCCGAACTCCTAACCCTGATGTTTTATGTAATAAAGAAATTAAATTTAAAGCGTTCTTAGATTACGCCATTAATAATGGTGCCGATTATGTTGCTATGGGACATTATGCACGCATTCGCAAGCAAGGCGACAAATACCAATTGTTAAAAGCAAAAGATAATAATAAAGATCAAAGTTATTTTTTACACCTGTTAAATCAGCATCAATTATCAAAAAGCATGTTCCCACTAGGTGAGGTAAATAAATCCGAAGTACGTGAAATTGCGAAACAAAATAAATTTATAACTAAAGATAAAAAGGACAGCACCGGTATTTGTTTTATTGGTGAACGCCGTTTTAAAGACTTTTTACAGCAATTTCTTCCAGCTCAACGCGGCAGTATGCAAACACCAGATGGAAAAGAAATAGGTCATCATGATGGATTAATGTATTACACCATCGGGCAACGAAAAGGCTTGCATATTGGTGGTAAACAACAAGGTGACGGCAGCCCATGGTATGTTGCCGATAAAATAATCGATAAAAATATTTTAATTGTTGTGCAAGGTAATTCGCATCCCCTACTTTATAAAAAGTCACTTAGCGCGACAAAATTACACTGGATATCAGGTGTTTCGCCGACTATTCCCTTTTCTTGTAAGGCCAAAACACGTTATCGACAAGATGATGAAGTATGTACCATTACACAGCTCGAAAATAATCAGTGTGTTGTTGAATTTGAAAACCCTCAATGGGCAATAACACCCGGCCAATCTGTCGTTTTTTATGATGGTGAAATTTGCTTGGGCGGTGGGATTATCGATAATGACAAGGCTAAAAATCTATAATGAAAAACTTACATGATCAAACAATCGCCCTTGCAGCACTTTACCAAGCGATAAAATCAATCGACTTATTAGCACGAACAGGCTCTGCACCTGACTACGATATACAAGTTTGTATCGACAGTTTATTTGTTTATGACGCCCCATCTACTGAATCCATTTATGGAAGTATCGTAGAACTTAAATCAGGTTTAACCGGCTTAGTTAAGCAACTTAGTGGTGAAGCGCTTAAAAATGATACTCGTGTTGAAGACGCTAAAGAACATCAAAAGATTAATCTAAATTTAGCGCAATACGCAATAGGCGTAATGCATTTGCAAAAGAAACTTTCAAAAAACCCAGAGATACTTGAGAAAGTAACCGCGCGTTTAGAAATCGCTAAACGGCAGTCAGAAATTTTTTCATCCAGCTTACATGATAATGTTTTGGCTAACATTGCCGATATATATTCAGAGTCCATTAGTACACTTGCCGCTAAAATAATGGTTCAGGGTGAGCAAAATCATTTGTCAAACCCGCTGATCGTGAATAAAATTCGCAGTCTGCTGTTAGCCGCTATACGCGCAGCTATACTATGGAATCAATTGGGTGGCAGACGCTGGCATATCATTTTTAAACGCAACAAGATTCTCGAAATGGCAAACACCATTTTGAACAAAGAATTACCTCAATATTTAAATTAAGTATTGTATATAACCAATTGTTTTTAATATATAATAAGCACTTACTTAAAGTGTTTTCTAAGGAGCTTTCATGAGCAATACTGCAAAATCGACCCTTTCTGTTAACGGTAACGACTATGAGATTTACCGTCTCGATAGTGTAAAAGGTGCAGAAGATTTACCCTTCTCACTCAAAATATTGCTCGAAAATTTACTCCGCCACCATGACGGAATCAATGTCACTGATGCCGATATACAAGCAATGGCAAACTGGGATCCACAAGCAACGCCGGCGACTGAAATTGCTTTCACTCCCGCTCGCGTTTTAATGCAAGATTTTACGGGTGTACCCGCGGTAGTCGATTTAGCGGCAATGCGTGAAGCTATGAAAATGCTTGGTGGTGACCCTGATAAAATAAACCCATTACAACCTGCTGAACTCGTTATAGATCACTCGGTACAAATTGATTCATTCGGCAATAAAGATGCTGTGGCTAAGAATGCTGAAATGGAATACCAACGTAACGAAGAACGTTATAGCTTTTTAAAGTGGGGGCAATCTGCATTTTCAAACTTTAAAGTGGTACCACCGGACATGGGTATCGTTCATCAAATCAATTTGGAATACCTTGCTCGTGTCGTTTTTGATGCAGAAAATAATGGTATTCGCCAAGCCTACCCCGATACATTAGTGGGTACCGATTCTCACACAACCATGATCAATGGTGTAGGCGTATTAGGTTGGGGTGTTGGCGGTATTGAAGCAGAAGCCGCAATGCTCGGCCAACCAGTTTCTATGTTAATTCCACAAGTTGTTGGTTTTAATTTAACAGGCAGATTACCTGAAGGCGCAACAGCAACCGATTTAGTCCTAAAAATAGTACAACAACTGCGTGAACATGGCGTGGTGGGCAAATTCGTAGAATTCTTTGGTGAAGGGTTAGATCATTTATCACTTGCTGATCGCGCAACCATCGCAAACATGGCACCAGAATATGGCGCAACCTGTGGCATCTTCCCTATTGATAAAGAAACATTAAATTATTTACGTTTATCCGGTCGTTCAGAAGATCAAATTGCATTAACGGAAGCCTATATGCGTGAACAAGGTATGTTCCGTGATGGTGAGAATGATAATCTAACGAAACGTTATAGCAGTATGGTTGAGTTAGATATAAGTAAAACTGAACCGGCACTTTCAGGCCCTAAACGTCCACAAGATCGTATTCCGCTTACTCAATCAAAACCCATGTTTAACGAAGCTTTAACAGCAATGAAAGCTGAACGTAAATTAGCGAGTAAAGCAACTTCTACAAATATTAATGGCGAAGACGTTACTTTAGATGATGGTGCTGTTGTTATTGCATCCATTACATCATGCACGAACACTTCAAATCCTAGTGTTATGTTAGCTGCGGGTTTAGTTGCACAAAAAGCCTCAGCATTAGGAGTTAAAGTTAAACCCTGGGTTAAAACCTCTATGGCTCCCGGCTCACGTGTCGTTACAGACTACTTTAACCAAGCGGGTTTAATGGAGCCTATGGAGAACTTAGGTTTCCATGTAATTGGCTATGGCTGTGCAACCTGTATTGGTAATTCAGGGCCGCTACCTGCTCCGGTTTCTAAAGCCATTGCTGATGGTGATTTATTTGCATGCGCAGTCCTTTCTGGTAACCGTAACTTTGAAGGTCGCGTTCATGCTGAAGTACGTATGAACTATTTAGCATCACCACCACTTGTTGTGGCTTATGCAATTGCCGGCACCATGAATATTGATATATACAACGAGCCCTTAGCTCAAGATAAAGATGGCAATGATGTTTTCTTAAAAGATATTTGGCCTAGCCATGAAGAAGTTCAATCGGTTGTGACTAAAAGTGTAACCCGTGATGACTTTACTAGAAGCTATGATGAAGTATACAAAGGCGACAAACAGTGGATTGATCTTAAAGCACCTAAAGGTCAATTATTTGATTGGGTAAACGATTCTACCTATATCAAGAACCCTCCTTACTTTGAAGGCATTACCATGCAGCCTAAAGAAGTGAAAGAAATTCAAAACGCGCGCGTTTTAGCAGTATTAGGTGACTCAGTAACAACCGATCACATCTCACCAGCAGGTGCGATTAAAGCCGATAGCCCTGCCGGAATCTATTTAAAAGCCAATGGGGTTGCAGATAAAGACTTTAATTCTTTAGGTTCTCGCCGTGGTAATCACGAAGTAATGATGCGCGGTACCTTTGCCAATATTCGTTTACGCAACTTGTTAGCACCGGGTACAGAAGGTGGTATTACTCAACATCAACCTGATGGCGAACAAATGAGTATTTTCGATGCCGCAATGCAATACAAAGACGAAGGCACTCCACTGGTTATTTTTGCAGGCAAAGAATATGGCTCAGGTTCATCACGAGATTGGGCGGCAAAAGGTCCTCGATTACTCGGAATACAAGCGGTCATTGCTGAAAGCTATGAACGTATTCACCGTACAAATCTAGTTTGCATGGGCATATTACCTTTACAGTTTAACGATGGCGAAAGTGCTTCAAGTTTAAACTTAACCGGTAAAGAAAGTATAAATATTAATGGCTTAGGTGATGGTTCTAATAAAGAAGTAGAAGTCGTTGCGACGGCAGAAGATGGTAGCAATATCACCTTCACTGCAAAAGTTAGAATTGATACACCACAAGAAATTGAGTATTACCGCCACGGTGGTATCTTGCATTATGTATTAAGACAGCTTGCCTCTTAGTTGAAAACGGTTGATAGGTAGCTTACCTATCAACCGCCCTAATTCATGATATATTTATCTTTTTAAGACATCCATCACACTCCACACCATCTCGAAAATAATTGTAAATATTTCCTAAAGTCTTAAGGCGAGAAGCCGATATTTTTAAGTGCTAGAGCATATTTTTCGCCTCCTTCCGTCGATAAAACTGCTCGCTTTTAGTCACCTCTACTTTAAGGAATTACTGTGAAAAATAATATAGATTACACAACTGTTGGCACGTACCTTGGCAAAGCTATCCGTAAAACAATCGAAGAAGATGGAAATGTTTTCCAATACGACCGTGTGGCTGATTGTGACAATGATGGTTGCCCGCTCGATCAACTCAATAAAGATGAAATAATGTTAAAAGCCGGTTTAATTTATAAGCGTACTGGCTAGAATTTACAAAAATTAATAACATTTTTGTAAATTAGATATCTTCAAAAACTGACTCAAAGCATCAGTGCAATAAAAGATGCTAGTGCTCGCCTAGAGAAAGAGCAAATCAGTAATTTTTAAATACGTTAAGACTTATCGCCCAATATAATCTGCTTCACTGTACCTCCCTATCGCTTTTAGTGTAAAATAGCTTCGCTAAAACACTATAAAAAATGGAGATATTTCATGGACTTAAGTCCTTTAACAGCAGTTTCCCCTGTCGATGGTCGTTATGCATCTAAAACAGAAGCACTTCGTCCTTACTTTAGTGAATACGGCTTAATCTATCATCGTGTTCTTGTTGAAGTTAAATGGCTTCAATTTTTAGCGAATAACACACCTATCACTGAAGTTCCTCCATTTTCAGAGACTGCAAACAACTTTTTAGAAAGTATCATTGAAAACTTTAATGAAGACGATGCACAACGCGTTAAAGATATCGAAAGTACAACTAATCATGACGTTAAAGCCGTTGAGTATTACCTAAAAGAAAAAATAAAAGATAACGCTGAGTTAAACGCTGTTAGTGAATTTATCCATTTTGCTTGTACCTCAGAAGATATAAACAATCTTTCCCATGCTCTTATGTTATCAACCGCGCGTGATGCGGTTGTCTTACCTGAAATAGATAAAATTATTCATTGCCTGCGTAGTTTTGCTCATGACTATGCAGAAATTCCTATGCTTTCTCATACGCACGGCCAACCTGCGTCACCAACAACGATTGGTAAAGAATTTGCCAATATTGTTGCTCGACTAAACCGGCAACGTGATCAAATTACTAACGTAAACATGTTAGGCAAAATAAATGGTGCTGTTGGTAATTACAACGCACATGTTTCTGCTTACCCAGAATTAAATTGGCCTGAACTTGCTGAACAATTTATAACCTCAAGTTTAGGATTAACATTTAATCCTTATACTATTCAAATAGAACCACACGATTATATTGCAGAATATTTCGATGCCCTTTCACGATGCAACAACATTATCTTAGATATGGATCGAGATATATGGACATATATTTCAATGGGCTTTTTCAAACAAAAAGTGATCAAAGGTGAAGTAGGTTCTTCAACCATGCCACATAAAGTTAATCCTATTGATTTTGAAAATTCAGAAGGCAATATCGGTATTGCTAATGCTTTATTTAATCACCTCTCGAGTAAACTCACCGTTTCACGTATGCAACGAGATTTAACCGATTCAACTGTTCTTAGAAATTTAGGTGTTGGTTTAGCCCATTGCTTAATAGCCTACTCGTCAACCATGCGTGGTTTAAATAAACTAGAAGTCAATGAATCAAAACTTGCTGAAATTTTAGATAACAATTGGGAAGTATTAGCTGAACCGATTCAAACCGTAATGCGTCGCTATGGTATTGAAAACCCTTATGAGAAATTAAAAGATTTAACGCGTGGTAGTAAAATTTCATCAGAAACGCTAGAAACTTTTATTGCTACATTGGATATACCAGATGATGCAAAAGCCGCTTTGCAAAAACTCACGCCTGCGAACTATATTGGTTTAGCAGTAAAACTTGCGAAAGAGATATAGATAGGTATTATTTATGAATTTAAAGCTCAAAAGGATTTAGGCTAAAATTATTTCAATGAATGATAACGCAGCATCAGAAATCACACTAAGCACAGCATCTGAGCATCATGAGCAGACGCTTAAACTCATTGAGTCTGCAAATCGTGAAATATGCATCCATAGTCATGACTTAACCAATCGAATTTACAACCATCCAGATCTAGCCTCTGCATTGTCAAAATTTGTAACCGCAAATAGCGCAAAACGCTCAATTAAAATTGTTGTTAACGATGTAAATGCCATTATATCAAGTGATCATAAAATACTTGATGTTTGCCGAAGACTTTCGAGCAATGTCAGCATCCGTAAAATTTCTAAAGAACACGAAAACCATACGGAGTCTTTTTTACTTGTTGATGGCAGTTCATACATCTTTCGTTCAGATTACACGTTATTGGAAGGTGTCCTTTCTCATAACCCCAAACAAGCAAAAGTACTATTAAACTTATTTAACGAATTTTGGTCTCATAGCGAACCTGATTCGAGTTTAAATAGGCTTTACATATAAATGAAAAAATCAACTCATTCACTATTGTTTTTAAAAATAAATTTATTCATTCTAGTAATACTTATCTTTATGAATAATAGCTTTGCCAATGGTTTAGAAATTATAAATCTAGAACATCGCGCAGCTAAAGATCTTATTCCCATAATACAGCCACTACTTGATAAAAATGGCTCAATAAGCGGTGAGAAGCATGTTCTTTTTATTCGCACATCATATAAAAATCTACAGCAAATAAAATCTATCCTTCCCATTTTAGATGCCGAATACAGAGTATTACGCATTAGCATCATGCAAGAAACTGCACAGATGATGAAACGTTATGGTTACTTAGAAACTAAAAAAGAAAATAACAATGCCATCGTTTACTCAACAGAACGTTCTAAAGCAAATCCAAATCGAAAAACTATTCAGGTAACTGAAGGTCAATGGGCAACATTACAAACAGGTGTTTCAATACCCTCGCTATCTCGTACAAAAAATACAGATGGAACAATTACCGAGTCAATTGAATATCAATCTGTCTATACTCGCCTTAAAATTCAACCGCAAATTAACGGTAAAAATATTAAACTCCAAGTACTCTCTCATACTGGTAATAAACAAACGATAAATTCAGTGGAAGCCGTTAAAAGCCAAACATCTGGCGAACTTGGTGAATGGATTGCATTAGGGGGTATTTCAGAACCCAGTAACAATAACTTTACATTTTCGACTCAACACTCCAATAGTTCAAAACAACAACTTTTTATTAAAATAGAATTAACCAAACATCAGGATTAACCGTGTGAGCAAAGAAGCCATTCACTATTGTATTACTCCCTCTCATCCAGAAGCACATATATTCACGATAATATGTAAAGTCGAAACACCTAATCCTGATGGACAGCAGTTTCAACTACCAAACTGGATACCTGGTAGTTATATGATTAGAGATTTTTCTAAAAACATTATTCAATTAAAAGCAAAAGATCATCTTGGTACTGAATTATCAATAAAAAAATTGAACAAATCATTATGGCAAGTTGCGGCATGTAGTGGTTCTATCACAATAGAATATGATGTATACGCTTGGGACTTATCAGTTCGCTCTGCACACCTAGATACAACTCATGGGTTTTTCAATGGAACCAGTGTCTTTATGGAAGTTGTTGAACAAGCTCAGAATCCTTGTACGGTTGAAATCAAAAAACCAAGTGGCAGCCAATATGACAATTGGCGTATTGCGACAAGTTTAGAAACATTTGAAAAAGAACTTTATCTATTTGGCTTATACAAAGCAAAAAACTACGACGACTTAATTGATCATCCTGTTGAAATGGGTTGCTTTGATCTTGGTAGTTTTACTGTTAACAATATTCAACACGATATCGTTTTAACCGGCAAGCATCGAGCTGATATGCAGCAGTTATGTAACGATTTAAAAGTTATCTGTCAAACCCATGTTGATTTTTTTGGTGAATTACCCGCTGATGTTAAACGTTACGTCTTTTTAACCATGGTAGTTGGTGAAGGCTATGGTGGATTAGAACATCGCTCGTCTACTAGTCTTTTATGTAGTCGCAATGATTTGCCCTTAAAAGAACAAGAGCAAACTAAGGAATATAGAGATTTCCTAGGACTTTGTAGTCATGAGTATTTTCATACATGGAATATTAAACGTATAAAGCCTGACGTTTACTTACCGTACAACTTAAACGAAGAGGTCTATACAGAACAACTCTGGGCATTTGAGGGTATCACATCTTATTACGACGACTTATCGCTTGCACGCAATAAAACTCTCACTCCAGAGGCTTATTTAGAAGTATTAGGTAAAACTATCACCCGAGTCCTTAGAGGGTGTGGCCGCCATAAACAGAGCGTAGCCGATTCTAGTTTTGATACTTGGACACGTTTTTATAAACAAGATGAAAGTGCACCGAATAATATTGTTAGTTATTACGCAAAAGGTACTCTCATTGCGTTAGGTTTGGATTTCACCATTAGAAAGGCAACAAATAATAACAAGTCGCTTGATGATGTTATGCATGTATTATGGAATGATTATGGTAAAAAGAATATAGGTGTTCCTGAAAAACAAATTGAAAAAATAGCGACTGAAATTGCAGGTCAGGATTTACAAGAGTTTTTTGATTTATATTTATACGGAACAGAAGATGTTCCTCTACAAAACTATTTAAGCTCAGTTGGAATTGAAATTAAAAGCTATCTAAGTGACTCCGTGGATAATACAGGAGGCGTAAAAAACACAAATAGTGTTACAGAATTTACTACCTTAGGCGCACGAATTATAGCCGATCCTGTTGGTGCTAAGCTAACGCATGTATTTGATAAAAGTAACGCTCAAAATGCAGGTCTATCTGCAGGTGATATCATTATTGCTGTCGATAACTTAAAGGTCACAAAATCTAATATCGAGAAAATCATTAAGTCCTACCCTATTGACACACAAGTAACAGTTCACGCTTTTAGACGTGACGAATTAATGGCCTTTGATTTAAAACTGGCTAAAACAGAAAATGAAACATTCTATTTAGAATTTACAGATAATCCGAATGAATCCACATTACAAAATAGAAGTGCATGGCTTGGAAATTAAAGTATAGAAACTCATATCAATATTATGCGTTCGAATTGAAGTCATGACTATATCGTATACTCTTTAAAAAAAAGAAAACCACTTCCGCTACTCAGCGGAAGCAACCGTAGAGACAAAATCACTATTAGACAAAGTTCAGTCAAAACCAGTCATTGGTAATAATTTAGTTAACTTCTGAAAATAAACTAAAGAAGAAATTGATAAATTAGTACAGTATCAACGACTCAATCGTGGCCATGGTGAAATAAGCCAATGTATCCATTATGTTTCAGATATCAATATCACCACGAGTTCTACTCGCTATCAATGACTTCTATTATCGGTCAGCCATCCTTACTACCATAACAAAGATTCAACAATAATCTCAATTCATTTTGAAGAGTAGTGAGTTCGATAACTTGACTTTCAATGTCTGTGAGTTTCTCAGCGTTACGTTGCCGAATATCATCGCGAACTTTTTGCGGGTTTTCCCGCGTTTTTAATAAATCACTGATTTCAGCCAAATCGGTCAGTGGGTTTACTTATTGCCAATGGTATAATCCTCATAAGTAATAAAAAATAGAATATTTTACGTATTATTTTTCTTTCCAATATTAAGGTAAATGTACAAATACTTTACACAGTGCGACATTTCAATAAATAAACAACTTCAGTGGCGATGAGTTAGTAAGCTAGCCTTCTTAGAAGGCTAGCTTTTATACACCCTTATAGGGTGAGATCAAATCCACGTTCTTAGAACGCGGATTTTTACTTTTTTACTGTAGTCCATTCATGAGCAATCCTGTAAAGGATTGGCAACACGAATAACGTCAACAGTGTTGATGAAATAATTCCACCAATAACCACCGTTGCCAGTGGGCGCTGAACTTCGGCTCCTGTTCCGGTATTGAGTGCCATTGGTACAAATCCAAGGCTTGCTACTAAGGCGGTCATGAGAACCGGCCGGAGTCGGATCATTGCGCCATCAATGATTGACGATACTAGATCTCCAGTTTCATGCCAGAGATCACGTATAAAGGACAGCATGACCAAACCATTTAATACCGCAACACCTGACAACGCGATGAAGCCAACGCCAGCGGATATGGACAACGGCATATCGCGTAGCCACAAGAAGATGATGCCACCGGTTAACGCGAGTGGAATACCGGTAAAAATTATTAACGCATCTTTTAAAGAACCGAAGGCCATTACCAGTAGTCCTAAAATTAAAACCAGTGTCAGTGGAACGACAATCGAAAGACGTTTGCTTGCCGATTCAAGTTGTTCAAAAGCGCCGCCGTAATTCAGCCAGTATCCAGCAGGCAGTTGCACATCCTGGTTTATACGTTGCTTGGCTTCTGCAACGAATGAACCCAGATCACGACCTCTAATGTTTGTTGTCACAACAATTCTGCGCTTAGCATTTTCACGGCTGATCTGGTTGGGAGCCGGAGCAAGCTTGAGAGTTGCAACTTCGGATAGTGGTACATATCCCCCGTTAGGCAATGGAATAGGTAGTTCGGTTAATCCTTCAATATTTCTTCTAATTTTTTCAGGAAGCCGTACCACAACATTAAAACGTCGATCACCTTCAAAAATCACGCCGGCGGATTCTCCACCGATTGCGGTGGCAACCACGTCTTGTAATTTTGATACATTCAATCCATATCGAGCAACCGCCGTGCGTTTGGGCAAGATGGAAAGCATGGGCAAGCCAGTGACTTGTTCAACTCTGATATCTGCCGCTCCGTCCATTGACTCTAATACCTCTTGAATGGCTTCAGCAGTTGTTAACAATTGCGAAATATCATCGCCAATAACCTTGATACCAAGATCTGCACGCACACCTGAAATAAGTTCATTAAATCGCATTTGTATAGGCTGAGTGAGTTCGTAGTTGTTACCCGGTTGCAAGGCCACGGCATCGACAATTTCATCTGCCAATTCGGAATGAGTTTGATCTGGATTAGGCCACTCACTGCGCGGCTTTAACATCACAAAGGTATCCGCAATACTGGGTGGCATCGGGTCGTTAGCGATCTCGGGTGTGCCGATTTTTGAGAATACCGTTTTTACCTGTGGAAATTTACTTATCTGTTGTTCAAGTAAAATTTGCATGTCAACGGATTGTTCCAGCCCCGTTCCAGGCGTACGTAATGCCTGCAAGAGAATATCTTCCTCATTAAGTTGAGGAATAAATTCGGAGCCAAGAGTGTTTGCTAACCAGGTTGATAATATCACCAGAGTTAATGCGGCTGAGAGAACCAGGCCACGCATTTTCATTGCACTCATTAATAGTGGCTTATAGAGTGATTTGGTGGCAACAATAATGCGACTTTCTTTTTCACTTATTTTGCCTGTCATAAACAGTGCCACAGCAGCAGGAATAACGGTCAGTGATAGCACCAGAGCAGACAATAAAGCCATAACCACAGTGGCGGCCATTGGGTGAAACATTTTGCCTTCGACCCCCGTCAGTGAAAACAGGGGAATATACACCACGGTAATAATTGTCACGCCAAACAGGCTAGGACGAATCACTTCATTGGTTGCTTCAAATACAAGGTTGAGACGATCTTTTAGATCCAGTTTTCCTCCATTATTGCGTTGTGCTTCTGCGAGTCGGCGAATGGCATTCTCCATGATAATAACAGCGCCATCGACAATTAAGCCAAAGTCCAGAGCACCTAAACTCATAAGGTTGGCAGAAACACCTGTTTGAACCATGCCGGTTATTGTCGCCAACATCGCAAGCGGGATCACGGCTGCGGTAATCAGTGCGGCACGGACATTACCCAGTAATAAGAAAAGCACAACAATAACAAGCAGCGCCCCTTCAACCAGATTTTTTTGTACCGTTGAAATCGCTTTATCAACTAGCGTAGTTCGATCATAAACAGCTTCAATTTTGATCCCTTTGGGCAGTGACTGCTTAACTTCTTGTAATTTCATGCCAACAGCCTGTGACACTGATTGAGAATTTTCACCAACCAGCATCATCGCACCACCTAAAACAGTTTCTATACCATTTCGAGTGGCTGCACCGGTTCGCAATTCCTTGCCAATAGCGACATCAGCCACATCGGATATCTTCACTGGTGTATCACTGAGATTTTTTATAACCACTTGCTCAATATCTTCAATGGTATTAAGTTGCCCAGGGGATCGTACAAGCAGTTGCTGACCATTGCGTTCGATATAACCTGCACCACGATTACTATTATTGCTATGCAAAGCATTAGTGATATCGTTCATGGAGACATTAAATTCAAGCATCTTTCTCGGACTTGGTGTGACATGGTATTGTTTATCAAAGCCGCCAATGGTGTTGATTTCGGTGACACCCGGTACCAACGCAAGTTGCGGTTTAATAATCCAGTCCTGAATTTCGCGTAATGCTGTTGCATCATAAGGGCTGCCATCTGCCTGTGTTGCATTCGGCAGTGCCTCGACGGTGTACATAAAAATTTCACCCAACCCAGTCGTAATAGGTCCCATTTCAGGTTCTAGTCCTGGCGGTAAGGTACTTTTTATTGTGCCCAGTCGTTCGTTAATCAGGTTACGAGCGAAGTATAAATCGGTGCCTTCTTCAAATATAACGGTTACCTGTGATAAACCGTAACGCGATAATGAGCGTGTATAGGCCAGCTTTGGGATACCTGCAAGTGCCGTTTCAACCGGGAAGGTAATTCGTTGCTCGGTTTCCAATGGTGAATAACCTTGTGCCCTGGTATTAATTTGCACCTGTACATTGGTGATATCGGGTACGGCATCAATCGGTAATTTTTGATAGTTCCAAATGCCTATACCAATCAGTAGCAAGGTCATTGATACCATCAGCCAACGGCGTTCTATAGAGAAGCGTAAAATAGATTCAATCATTATCGTCTCCCTTTAGTCGTCATCTGATACAGCAGATTTTTCAAAATCGGCTTTAATGAGATAGCTATTTTCAACCACATACTGGTCGCCTACATTCAGTCCTTCTATTACTTCAGTGAACTTGCCATCACTAAGGCCAAGTTCTAAAGGACGGGGCTCATAACTATTTCCGGTCTGAATAAATACCACCTGCTGACCTTGAAAAGACTGTAATGCACGGTTATCAATCACCAGAGGAAACTGTGTTTGTTTTATTACAACCTTACCCTCAAGTAATAATCCCGGTGTCCATTGCCCATTGGCGTTATCCAACGGGACTCTTGCGAGCATAAAGGGTTGGCCTGAGCCATCTGGAATCAGATGTTTGATCACGGACTCAGATTGACGAAGATCAGAAGAAGCCATGACCGATTGGCCCACCGAGATTTGCTGAGCCTGACTTGGGAAAACCCGAAACTCAACCCAAATCTGGTTGTAATTAGCGACCGTCAACAACACTTGCTCTTGCGCCAGTTCTCCGGAGTTACCGTTTCGAGTTGTAATCACGCCGGTGAGCGGTGACGTGAGTGTGTAGCGTTTAAGACTTTCGTTCGATTCAATTTCAGCCAGTATGTCTCCTGCTTTTACACGATCACCAATGTTGGCTAGGATTTTAGTAATGGTGCCTGGATAACTGGCGCGAATGTGACTAACCATATTCGGATCAGCAATCGTTTTTCCATAAAGCGTCATGGTCCGTTTGACTTGCCCCGAACTGGCGGACTTACTTTTTATGCCCGCATTGGAGGCGATGTCTGCTGTAATTTCAACACGACCTTCCTCGGCGTGTTCGTCATGAACTTCTTCGTGTTCTCCTTCAGATTCAGCAAAGGTAGAGTTCACTGCGCCAACAAATGAAAGGGCAGTCAAAATAAGAAATGTTGCTAATGATTTTATAATTTGGTTATATTTCATTTAGGTAATCCTGAAAATTCATTAAGTGTGTTATGTTGTGAGGCTGGCAAAGGTTCTGCAGTCAGTTGCTCAATATCGGCGCCATAGCGTAACGCCGCTGATCCAGCATCAATTAAAGTTCGACGTGCCGTGATCAACTCCTGTCTGGCGGTCATATAATCCAGATAACTATATCGACCACGTTGATAGGCCTTTTTCGTTTCTTTAAGGGCTTGTTCCAGCGATGGGATAATATTGTTCTCGAGATCTCTTGCGGTAACGATTGCTTGCTGTCGATTACCGTAGGCATGAAACAATTGTGTATGCAATTTTAGGAGGGACACTTCTTTTTGAACTAACACTTCGTTACGCGCGGCCATCGCTGAGGCGATAGAACCCGAACTACGCTTTGACGAAAATAAAGGAACATTAAACCCAGCGGTGATCGCTGTGTCATCCGTTTCCTTGAATTGCCTGAGTCCGATAGACCAGCGGATATCGGTACTTGCCTGTGTTTTAGCAAGGCGTACTTCTGCTTCTTTGAGTCGTTCTTCTGTAGCAAAAACCTGAATAGCTGGATTTTGTTTAACCCTGGCATATAGCTTTTGAAATTCAATATCTTTACCAAACTGGTATAAGTTGCCCTCAACCATTGAAAAAGAGGGCGTTTTCTCACCCCACAAAGCCGCTAATGCAACCTTAAAATATTCCAGTTGCTGTCTTTCTGATGAGACGGTAAGTCGAGCTTGTCCAACCGCTGCCTGCGCACGTTTAACTTCAGCTTCAGGTGTCGCCCCTTTTTTCGCCCGTTTTGTAACTTCACTGAGCGTATTCTGTGCAAGTTGCTCGCCTTCTTCAGCAAGAGATACACGTTCTTGTGCAGCAAGAATATCAACATAACGACGGGTAACTTCACCGAGCAGTTCAAGGACTTTGACCTGGCGCTGTGCTTCAAGCTGGGCATGGCTGCTGCTTACAACATTAACACGAGCCGTTCGTTTATCTCCCATTTCAATAACGGATGACAAAGATACTGTTAGGTCAACGTTATCTGATCCATTGAAATTTCCAGATCCTGAAAAATTTTCAGCTTCAAAACCCACTTCATAGGCAGGACGTAAACTCTCAGTTTCCTCCTGTCCCTTAAGGGCCATATTGCGGAATTCAAAAATCCTCAGTGAAGGGCTTTGTCCGAGTGTGCGCTTGATTGCCGAGGAAAGTTCGAGTGTATGTTCTACCTGCTCAGCTTGTGCTGGTACCGACATCAATATCAACAAGCACAAATAAATTGGCCATCTCTGATACATGGCTAGCGTGTTTGCACCTATATGGGGTGCGTCAAATGTGTGAAACATGTGTGTTTAATCCTACGTTTATTAATATCATGAATGAAGGACTTCATTACCTAGGGAAAGAAGTTCTTGTTTTTTAAAATGTGTAAAATTAGATTTTAGGAGGACGTAAAAAAAGAGAACGTGAGATTTCGAACATTGATGATTCATAGTCGACAATCAATTTCTCAGTACCGTCGAAAGATATGTTTAAATTAATTGTAGAAAGCGCGGGATAGCAGCAATAATAGCCGTCACTGCAATCATTGCAACCAAATACTGTAGAGGCTGCGTTTTGATTTGTCGTATTTTTTTCAGAAGAGACATCGCTATCATTGAGTTGGTAACCTAATTCACTATTTGCCCCTCCAATCTGATCAACTGGATGTAGATCTGCCTTAGCCATAACTGATTGCAGGGCAAGCAATAATATCAGCAGAGAATGTAACCAGTTACGATTCATTAATTATCTCCAAATGGAGAGCAAGGGGTAATTTAGTGGATTCAAGATGCACAGTACTTATCCTCTTCCTTGTCAGAATTCATTGTCTTTTTCGCCTCTTTAATAATGCCAAAGCTAGAATGAAGCACAATAACGGCAATCAAGCCGCCAACAAGCCAATCTGGCCATGGAGCACCTAACCATGCCACTAGTCCTGCCGATATCAATACACCCACATTGGCGAGCATATCGTTACGCGAACAGATCCAGCTCGCTTTCAAATTCACGTCACCTTTTCTGTGCTGATACAGAAAAGCAAAACTGATGATGTTCACAGTTAAAGCCAGTAATGCGATTGAAAATATGACTTGCGGTTGCGGTTCGCTACCCAGCCAAATGCGCCTTCCGACATCCACCAAAATCAAAGCTCCCAATGTTGCTTGCAAATAGCCGTTTAACAGCGCACTCCTAGCTTTGTGTTGTAGACTTCGTCCAACGGCATAAAGGCTTAGCGAATAAACCGCCGCATCGGCTAGCATGTCGAGTGAATCAGCCAACAAACCGCTGGAATCTGCTATCCATCCTGCAACAAACTCGACGACAAACATGCCGAAATTCAAGATCAAAACAACCCAGAGAATTTTCCTCTCCTGATCATTTCTAATATCGTTGGCACAGCAATTGGACATAACGCTCATGTTCACTATTGATTTAGGGGATTATTAAAAGCATAATAAACCTTCCAGTTACTGGAAGGTCAAGCAGCATGAAAATCAGCCAACTCTCCAAGTTATCAGGCGTCCCAAGTAAAACCATCCGTTATTATGAGGAAATCGGCCTGATACCTAATGCCTCACGAAACAGCAATGGTTACCGTGAATACGATCAAGCCGATATTGATCGTTTAGCATTTATTCGGCGATGCCGCGAGCTACAGATCCCAGTCGAACAAATAAAAAAACTGGTGCAAGTTAGAATGGATGAAAAAGCGCCCTGTAAGGAAGTCGATATACTTATCACGCAGCAGTTAGAAAAGGTGCGGCATACGATATCTGAGTTGGCAATACTGGAAGAAACACTTAATACATTGGCACATTCATGTCAGAGCGATATTGTTGGTGAGTGTGAAATTTTAAACCGCTTGCAACATAATATTGAACAGTAAGTTATATATTTAAGAGGCCGTTGCTCTTTCAGATATTAGCAGTGTTGTTTGGTGATTTTCGTCATAGCCTGAGTTGTTGTGATAACTCAGCAAGCAGATTAAACGTTGCCAAAACATGATAGTTAATTAGGATAAATTATGAATGGGCTTTTCAGTGAAGCCCAAACCCGCCTGACCTATGTCTTTGAGTATCTTACCTTAGCCGATGAGATTTGGGAGCGCCTCACCCATCCAAAATTATTATTACAGGACAGCATTTCGGTGCACATGGACAATGGTAATCTGCGTGTTTTTACCGGTTATTCGAAGATAGTTAGTTAATGACTGCTTTGGGTGGTCATTTATAGCCTATCATTATACGCAAGCTAAAGACTGCTTTCAGTATTGATCTGACACTTTAGGCTTTTAAGAACTTTCAATAGTGCTTTTGCACAAAAAATAGCCATATTTAGATTCCACTAAATCAAGAGGATCTATTATGTTATATCTCACAGATGAAACTAAAAAGCACATTCCATGGAATAAAGGAAAATTCATTGGCCAGAAACCGCCCTTTAAATTACACGAAATTTTGTCGATTAGAATTCGTTTACAGTTAGCTGAAAACCATCGAGAGCTTGCGCTGTTTAATTTAGCCATTGATAGTAAGTTACGAAGTTGTGATTTATTAAAACTATTGGTACATGATATTTCACATGGTAATCAAATTGTTAAACGTGCCATGGTTATTCAACAAAAAACGAAACAGCCTGTTCAGTTTGAAATTACAAAGCAGACACCTGAAGCACTTTCTAAATGGATTGATCTCGCGTAATTACGTGCTGATGATTATCTCTTTAAAAGTCGAATACTTCACTCAGAGCATCTTTCAACTCGGCAATATGCTCGTATCGTTCAATCATAGGCAAAGAGTATTGGTTTGAATCCATTGGACTATGGAACGCATTCACTGCGAAGAAAAAAACCTACACTTAATATATAAACGAACTAAAAATCTGCGTGCAATTCAATTATTACTAGGACACACGAAATTAGAAAGTACCGTTCGTTATCTAGGGATAGAAGTTGATGATGCATTGGAGATGGCCGAACAAACCGAAGTTTAATCTACTAAACGACAGACGCCCTGTTAACTGGCCGTTTGTTTAATTAGAAATTGATGTTTGGTATAAAATATAAACAAACAGTTGGTTCAATACAATGTTGAAAACATACCACTTGTTAGACTGCATCAAGACTGATTTATAAACTTACTAGATGATTGTAAGCCTCTGTCGTTAAAGTGTTAAGAGTGTCTTCAACTTGCCTTTTTTATCCAGCTTAACCAGCTCATCGAAACCACCGATATGCTCTCCATCAATAAATATTTGAGGGACGGTATTTCGTTTTGAACGCTTTAACATTTCTTTTATTTTTGGTTTATTGCCTTCAATAAATATTTTATCTATTTTAGCACCTTTCTTTAACAATAAGTTCTCTGCCTTAACACAATACTGGCATGTTGCAGTGCAATACATAACCACCTTATTCATCTTGAGCCCCTTCACTCTCAATGTAACTCACACTCGTAATTTTTAATTCATCAAAATGATCATTTAACCAACGATGAAGTAAATTCTTGGTCATACGTTCAGCTGTGGTTGGATCATCGTAATTTTTAATTGAGGTTGCAATTAAACTCACATGTGCATGATTAGGTGCATAGTGTGCAGCAAGATCATGATTTGCATTTTTATTGCTAGGCCTTACCGTTGGCATTTTAAGCGCGTGTAATTGTATATTTTCAAATTTAACAGTAGAAAATGCCGGACGTAATCTTGAGGTAAGTTCTTCACGAATTAAGTTACTAACTAGCCATGCAATATTTTCAACGGCGTTGGCTACATCGTCATCAATGATATTTTGTTGTTTAAGGAAATCGACCGCGGGATAATACCCCAAATCATTTTCTATTTCATAAGCAACAGCTTGATCGGCAATTTCTTCACCAACAGCATAAGGCGATGCGGGTAAATGTTTTTCTAAGTCGTGTTGTGACATTTTAAAATCTAATGTTGCAGAAACTTTATTAAATTTCACTTAGACGTCCTTATTGCTATTAACTTATAAAATTATTAACGTAATCCGTTATTGGATCAAAAACGGGTGCAAGCTTTTTACGCATGACGGTACCCATCGCATCACTACGTGCAAATATTGGATTAACTAAATGTACATCTAGTTGAGATAAAACTAATATAGACTCAATCCAATTATTTGCTTCAGGTAATACTGACAAAACCTCTCCAATACTTTGAGTATAGTCACATATTGGCTCAGATAGGTATTGTTTCGCTTTATTTGGTAAACAATCGAAGTCATTACTTGGAACAAAATCTACTGGTTTAACGCTAGCAAAATAATCGGCTATAGCCACCATTAATTCAATAGCGACATCTTGATTGGCTGGTTTTTTTAATACAACAGCGACTGTTTTAAAAAAAGCTTGTCCTTGCTCGCTTGATATACGCAATAACAGTTGGGCAAAAGGGTTGTTACTTAAATTATTTAAAGAGCTAGCTATTTCACCTGCTGTTGAATGAGGTTTAGTCTCGATTGGTAAATCGTCAGGTACTGAACGTAAAAAACCTGCTAAAAAGGCATTTTTACGCTGCCCTCTCTTCCATAAACTTTGTTTTGTTTCCTTTGATATTAAGTTTGGTTTTAATACCAAACGAACTGAATCGACTGTCGCTTTTGGTTCTTCTTCAAAAGGTAAAAATTCAACAAGGAATTCGGCAAGTATTTTTCCCATTTCACCCGATGCCACGGCTTCACGCTCAAGCATTGAACGTGCATTTGCCGAGTTTTGCATTACCCACCAAGCACGTCTTGCAAGTTCATCGGTTAATCCCTTTGCATGAACAACCGCTATTACGGCTTCTTCCTCACCGAGTTGTAACAAACGTTCTAGACTATCCTGCTTTGCTTGTCCCATGCGTGTCCAGCGGCGTAAGTAGATTGGATACCCACCTGGAGAACCTAGTACTTGGGTTGAAATAAATTCTTTTACTATTTTAATATATCGATTATCTCGGCAATTAGGATTGAGTACTACCTTTGCCTCACCTCGCTCGGATAGACCATAAACAATCATTTTTGATTCATCAAAACGTATCGCTTGTAATTGCTGTGTAAGCAATACATTCATACGTAAACTGTCTTCTGCTGATAATTCCATCTTATATTCTTTATTACTTTGCTTTTTATAACGTTCTAATTAAGTTGAATACGCGTGCCGAACGGTACTTTCTTCTTGCCTTTGACTAACCATATAACAGGGAAGCTAGGTTCTATTTCAGGAAATGCGCCTTCGGCATCGGTGAAGTAAACAAGTATATCTGGAAGGATATCTCGTTTCTCCGCCCATTCAAAAACGGGTTTAAAATTGGTTCCCCCTCCGCCAATTATTTTTGCCGGCACCTTAAATTCATCCCATGCTTCAAAAACCCAAGGGCCATCTGTATGTAAACTAGAGTCGCAAGTATGCAATGTAATTTGTGCGCGCATTAAACTTTTAATGGCATCAATTTCAGATACGAATTCTGTTATTTCAGTATCCGAAATAGAGCCACTCGTATCTAATGCAACAATAATATTTATTTGTGCGCTACGCAGACTTGGAAAAACGGCTGGATCACCACGGCGTGAATTAGGTCGAGTATAACTGTAATCATCCCGTGCAACGGATGTCATATATTGCGCAAGTAAATTACGCCAAGGTAATTCTGGTTGAAGCAAGAAATCTAACATTCTTGCCATGTCGTCACCAAGCTTACCGGCTTGCATTGCAGATTGTGCCGCACCGGCCATACGCTGCTTCCATTGCACGCTTAAGTTTTCTCTTTCATCATGGTTTAACGGTTTTGGTTTAGCCGCCCCACGATCACCCTCTTGCATCGTTTCTAAATTATCTTGATGTTGATTAACATCTTCACTCTCTAACGGTGGTGCTTGTTGTTTATTTTTGCCACCATCGTTGCCATTGCCTTTATTTTTTTTCTTTTGTGAACCAGGTAGTTGAGCACTTTGCGAATTGCCTTCGCCTTTATCATTTGGTTTATTATTAAAGGGGTCTTTTGGTGGTTCTTCACCTTGTTTAGATTGTTCTTGTTTAGCCAGAGATTTAGACGGTGGTTTTTCTTTGGGCATTTCTTTTATAGGATCGGTATCGTTACCTTCTGAATCACCACCTGTTTCAGAATCATCGTACACATGTTGGTCTTGGGTTTCGCTATTATCCTTTTCATCCAACAGCGGATAAATTTCTTCTGCTGTCATGCCATCATATTCGCGAAGATATAATGTTTCTGAAGGTGCAACTAAACCATCCTTCATTAACATCGGATTAATTGCGAAATCACAAGCGAGGTCCCAACGGTGTTTTATACGATGTGCACGACGAGCGAAATGTGATAACGCACAATGTAATGCTTCATGCGCTAAAATAAATTGTGTTTGTTCAACACTTAACGATTTTATATAGTCTTCGTTGTAGTAAAAACTTTTTGCATCGGTTGCGGTACGCACGCACCAATTAGGATTGGCTTTTACCATGGGTAAACGTAATACAAGTGCGCCGAGAAAAGGTTTATCTATAATAAGTTTAGTTCTTGCAGCACTGAGCTTAAGTTCAATGTCGGTTAACACTTCATTGTCAGCAGCTACACTCATATAAATTTAACGACTTTAAGAATAAAGCATGATATCAGCGACTTTGTTAGACCACTGAGAAAATTGAGGAACAGAAAAAATATCTTGCCCAATAGCTCGATGCATATCAGAAACAAGCATTACCCCCATTTCTTTTTGCGAAAACACACTCGCATAATCTAAAATATTACCAAACGTTGTTTCTGATTCTTCACTACCTTTGGCTCTAATAGCACGACCAACAAGTGATGCCGCAACGGCATATTGTAAATCGATTTCGGTTGGCGCTTTTACATCTTCACCACGAATGATGGCATCGATATCAGGGAGTTGATCAAGATTGGTTATAAACGCATTCAACTCAATACCAGCAGCAGGCCCAACACAAGCTTGAAAACTACCAAGACGTAACTCTGGACTGTTTTCAAATTTTTGCAAAGCGCGATGTGCAAATTCCCACGAACGTGGTGATGGAAATGCAACTGGGTTATGCGCAGGATCAAAATCAAATAACAATTCAGGACGAAAACGTACAAAGGCTATAATGCGATCATCAATATTATGTTGATAAGCCCATGCAACCCAGTCATCTAAATGTATTTCAAAATCAAAATGTGAAAAACGATTCGCAAGGGGTGCAGGCATTGTATAAGTTACACCACGATCACCTTGTCGGTTGCCTGCTGCAAAAATTGCCCAACCTTCTGGTACTTCGTATTGGCCAAGCTTTCGATCAAGAATAAGTTGATAAGCCGCAGCTGAAACACTTGGAGGCGCTGAAGTAATTTCATCAAGAAATAAAATACCTTCAATACCGTGACGCTTTTTATCTGGCAACATCGCAGGCACAGCCCACTCCACCATTTCGCCATTACGAAAAGGAATACCACGTAAATCACTTGGTTCCATTTGAGATAAACGAATATCAATTAAAGGCACCTTATGCTTTTCTGCAACCTGCATAATAATTTGAGACTTACCAACACCGGGTGCGCCCCAAATCATAACGGGTGTATGATGGCCGTCTTTAGTGCTTGAAAATTCTTTATCAAGTACAGAAGTTAAATGAGCTGGACGCATTGATGTTTCTCCGAAACCGTTATTAAATAATATTTTATGTAATAGCTTTGCATGGATAACGAGACGTTAGAGTGCAAGGCGGAAACTGACGAATAAGCGGAGTTTACAATCGTAAATGAGCATTATGAGTCTGTTTTCAACGCAGTAATCTAGCGTCTCGTTATTCGTGCTAAGTTATTCGAGATCCATTTCAGTGAAGCCTGCAAGGTCATACCACTTTTTAGCTTCTACTAAATCTTTCTCAACACCATTGCCTTCGTGATACATCATGGCCAACGTTGTTTGCGAACCAACTAAACCTTGTTCAGCGGCTTTTTTAAACCAGACGATTGCTTGATCAATATCTTTGTCCAAACACTCACCTTCCATATACATAAAACCCAGTCCGTGCTCAGCAATTGCAAAACCTTGTTCCGCCGCTGCCTTCATCCACTTAATTGCTGCTTCATCATTTTGCGCACAACCTAAACCGTTTTGATACATAATGGCCATTCGGTGCTGCGCTTCTGGATTTCCGTCTTCCGCAAAGGGTGCCAATAAACCCATTGCTGTTGAAAAATGTTTTCCTTCAAACGCCGACATTGCGCTTGCGAAATCGACTAATTCGTTATCTGTTGCCATATTCTCTTCTCTCTATTAAGTATTACAACGCCTTCAAATATCTCATTGACGTAAAAAGCGATAGTATATCCTGAAATACTTATCTGATGCAGTTACAAGTAGTTAAAAGTTAATATTTTCTAGAAATATGATAATAAACATATTATTTATGTTGATAATCATATTCGTTGCCCTGATTCATTAAAAATAGAAACTTTTATTGAGAGCAATGTAGAACACTTGCTTTACAGTAAATGGGATATAGATTAGTTTTTAATTTCAAGGATATCAATTTAAATGGACGCAATATGGCAATTAAGCAAAGTGTTGGTTTCAAGGGAAGAAATAAAAAATTTGATGTGAAAATCGTTCAGGCAGCTTTAAATTTATCCCAATCATCAAAGTTCAAATTAGCCAAAGTTCTTACTGTAGATGGTAAAAACGGTAAAAAAACAATCAAGGCAATTGAAGAATTTCAATCATCTATTGTAAAATTATCAAAAACTGATGGCCGTGTTGACCCCAAAGGAAAAACGCATAAAGCGTTAAAGAAACATCTTAAAAAAGGTTTATCTGAAGATGCCATGCTTGCGATTATGGCGGCCGCCAGCAAAGCTAAAATAAAAAAATATTCCCCCTACCTTAAGAAGTCACTACCAAAATATAAAATAAACAACCCACTTAGAATTGCCCATTTTCTTGCTCAAGTAGGTCATGAAACACATTCATTTTACTATGTGCAAGAAGTTGCTAGTGGAGCAGCGTATGAAAATAGAAAAGATCTTGGGAACACCAAAAAAGGCGACGGGAAAAGATTCAAAGGTCGTGGTATTTTACAGCTCACAGGAAGAACCAACTATACAAAGTATGGGAACTTTATTAATGTAGATTTCACGAAAAAAGGCAATGAGAAGCTCATCGCTACCTCACTTAAATATGCAGTGGATTCAGGTTGCTGGTACTGGACAGAATTTAAAAAACTAAACAAATACGCAGACAAAGACAATTTAAAAACTATCACCCGCCGAGTTAATGGCGGCTACAATGGCCTTGCAGATAGACAAGAGTATCTCGACCGGGCCAAGTTTTTTTTAATAAAATAGGTATATTATGAGACTCATTGGGCTATTACTATTTATCGTACTGTCTGGCTGCTTAAATGCGTCAGAAATTATTAAACCAGTAGAATGTGATTTCGAATTCGCTTCTGCAGTTCCATGCAGTTATAACTCAATCAAAGCAAAGCTCAATGTTAAACATACAGATGAGGATGAAGTATTACTAACAAGTATTACCGTAACGCAAAATAATTTAATCCAAAAGCTTAAATTTTCCGATGACTTTACTTTTCTTAAAGGTGAAACCGGGTATATTCTTTTTAGCGATATAAATTTTGATGGTAAAACTGACATCGCGATTACAACTAGCTTTGGTACACCTAACCTATATTTAAGTTATTGGATATTCAATTCTGACTCTAAACGTTACAATTTCATTGGCAATTTCAGCAAATTTTCAATAGATGACAAGCTAAAAACGTTATCCAATTCTGAAAAAATTAATGCCGCAAAGTACAGAAATAATCATTATTTCTGGAAAAACAATGCATTAATTAAAAAATAAAACTCCTCATTTCATATAATTTTTATGTAAGAGTAATTATATCCCTCTATAGGGATATTCAGACTTTTATAGCCAATGGTTATACTTTCAAGCCAGATCAGATATACCCTTAAATAATTATGGTTATTGAAACGATATGAACAAACAATCAACGGCAACAATGAAGTCCTGTATTGGTAAAGTCGCCACCGGCCCAGAATACAGTAAAGACCTCAGTTATCAGGAAGCCTACGAGGCAATGAATTACATCTTAGATAAAGATGCGGATCCTGTTCAAGCTGCTGTATTACTAATCTCATTGCGTATGAAACGTGAAACTATGGATGAGAATAAGGGCATTTTACAAGCCATTATTGATGGAGCAAATATTGCGACTGCCAATGTGGACGAGCTTGTTGATGTAGCCGATCCCTACAATGGCCATAACCGAAGTTTACCTATTTGCGCCTTTATACCACCAGTTTTAGCGGCTTGTGGCTTACCTGCTGTTTCGCATGGTATTGAAACAATTAACCCTAAATACGGGATTACAACACACAAAGTATTGGCTGCCGCCGGTATAAACGTAACGTTAACCCCTGCTGAAGCTGCAACGCGTATTGAAAACAGCGATATTGGATGGGCATATACTGATCAATGTGCTTATGCGCCCGATTTACATAATTTGGTTGATTTACGCCAACGTATAATAAAACGCCAAGTGCTAACCACGGTTGAAGTGCTAGTGGGTCCTGTTCGCGCCAAAAAACATAACCATCTATTAACGGGCTATGTACACAAGGCCTATCCGCCTGTGTATGCAGAATTAGCTCGATTTGCGGGTTTTGACTCCGCAATGATTGTTCGAGGTGTTGAAGGTGGTGTGATTCCATCATTACAGCAACCTCACAAGGTATTCGGTTACACCAATAACGGTGAAGAAGCTCCTGAAACCTTTGACCCAACCAGCATTGGAATTAAACAAGACGCACGCGCCGTGCCAATTCCAGACTCATTACCTGCTGGCGATGAACTAAAATGTAAAGAATTTGATGTTGATGCCGCTGCAGTGGCAACAGCAGAGGCAGGTATAGCAGCACTGAAAGGAAATAAAGGCATATCCTATGACAGTCTGGTATACTCCTGCGCCATTGTTTTGGCTCACACCAGTAAAACCAAAACTGGACGAGCCGAAAACTTATCTGCTGCGGCAGATAAGGTAAGAAAAATCTTAGATTCTGGCAAAGCATTTGAACACTTTGTCTAAATCTAGTAGGAATATAGTTTAACTTTTATTGCTAATTAGCTGATTTAACAGGAGAAATTCATGAACCAAGAGTATTATGATGCCGTTACTAAAATGGAAGAAATGGGTGTAAACGAAGAGTATATTCACGGATGGCAAGGTGGTTATGTATTAAACCCAGAACGTGAAGAGCAACGTGTAAACGAAGCTTACAGCGCTGGCTACGAAGATGGTAAAGAGCATAACCAAGATAACTTTGGTAACTGGACTAAGTAAATTTTCTTAGCCTACAAAAAGCAGGTATAGGGCTCTATACCTGCTTTTTTAATGCCAAATTTTTAATATATCAACCTGATAGCATTGCATCTTCAGGCTGATAAACACGAACCTGATTTCGTCCATTCTCTTTACAGTAATAAAGTGCTTTGTCTGATTGGCCCAACCAATCTACGTGATCTTTTATCTGCTCATTAAACTCAGCTATCCCAATACTAATCGTAAATTTAATTTCCAGAGCTTCAAACTTAACAAGTAAGGCTTCCATTCTTTCTCTTATTCGTTCGGCAATAATCAGGGCACCTTTTGCATTAGTATCTATCAAAATAATTCCAAATTCTTCACCACCATAGCGTCCCGCTATATCTGTACAACGTATTGTTTCAAGTACCACGCGTGCTGTCTCACGTATAACTTCATCACCTGCTTGGTGTCCATAGGTATCATTAACGTTCTTAAAGTGATCGATATCAAACATAATAAGAGATACCGATTCTTTTGTACGCTGAGCCCGATGAAATTCACTTATCAAACTATCTTCCCAGAATGCACGGTTATTTAATTTAGTTAAACCATCCGTACGACTTAATTTCTTAAGTTCATTATTCGCATCTTCGATTTGCATTTTACCTACAGCAACATCGGTCACGTCATAAATAATGATTCCAAGATGTTCGACCGTTCCATCAGCCGAACTTAAAGGTAAGAAAGTAATATTTTGATACATGAAGTCAGCCGTCCCAGTGATCGGACGATAATTTTTAAATTTAAATAAATACGGACGTTGTTCCCACGTTGTAAAAGCACTATTATTTAAGAGGAAAACCGATTTAGTTTTATTGATTAACCATTCTTCTGGTAAATCAATAAATTCATCAAATAGGTTTGATCCAATAACATGTTCACCTCGTACACCACTATGGTTAGTCATAAAATCGTTCCAGACATTAATCGTAAAGTCTTTATCAAGCACGATTAGACCTACGTCTATTAAACGCAACATGCCCATTAATGTATGCAGTTCGTGTATATCTTCACTCATAAACCATTAAAGCCCTATTCAATTAAGTAAGAAACAAGTTCATCGAAAGGTTCTATAGAATCTTCTGTAAACAATAACAACAAGTCGCAACTTATATTTCTATCCTCTATTCGGTATCCCATTTCAATAGTTAAAGTTTTTTTCCATAGTGAAGCGTTACGTCCTAACAAGTCATCAACTTTTACATGACGCCCAAGAACCAAGGGATGACCCTGACTAAAATTAATATCGAGCTGTTCAGCAATACCTTTTAAACATGCTCCTATAAGAATATTGGCAATATCCATCAATAATTCAACTTGAACGGTTTCATCAATATCACCAACAAACTTCATTAGATCGGCAATATCTTGAAAACTTGATTCGTTAAAAATTATTAGTGCTTCTCCCGCAATGCCTGCACCGATAAAGCCTTGGCAGACACCGGAGACCATATCGTTATCATCTACTTGTTGAATTGCCATGCGCAACTCAGACACCTCGATCATGTTCACGACAGGTATAGGCATTAAAACAAATGAATTTAAAAGCTTCGCAAGAAGTTCAGCGGCCCTCCCCATCGCAACGTTAGCTACTTCTTGATAGCCTTCCTTTTTATCTTCAGCGGTAATTTCATTCGAAACAGGTGCAAGTTGATTGAGAGATATTGTTGATTTAGCCGCTATAATGTCTTCGTTTAATTCAAACAAACCATGCGCATGAAGGACTTCTGACAATTCCTCTTTCTTTATAGGTTTTTTTATAAACTCGACTGCACCCATTTCAGTAACGCGTTGTACAGCAAGTTCTTGTATATCCCCCGAGACAACAATAACAATCACTTCAATATCTTGTTTGATTATGGCTTCTAAGGTTTCGTAGCCGTCTAAAACTGGCATGTTTAAATCTAAAAACATGACCTTTGGCGAATCAGTTAACAGTACATCAATAGCTTGTTGACCGTCCCCCGCATTTAATACATCAACATTCCAGTCCTCTGGCAAGGCGCGCATCATTTGCTTTCGAGCAAAGCTCGAATCATCTGTAATGAGTATTTTGGTAGGCATCAAAGCCGATTATTCCTATAAGTTCTAGTCGTTGCACTAGATAAGGTATCGGCCGATATTCGTTAAATATTTAGTAGAAAATACTAATTTGTTAGGTTTATAACAATAGTTATGATTGCGCACTAACTATAGTGCTATTTTACAAGTAAAATTACTTTAACAAAGTATCATATCTATTTGATTTTATTCGATTATATTCTTCATTATTCGTTTCAAGTATCGATACATTGCAGGCACTTCAATATCAATCATTTGGGAGGTTACCCACTTGTTATACTTCTCACCCATAATGGCAGTGATGTACTCACCATAATATCGCTTCATGGCAAACCCTGGTCCATCATCATCACTAAAATCAAACTCGGTATACTCTGCAACGCGAGTATTCAGTAAGTTGATAAAATCTTGTTTATAGGTTCCTGTACCATATAACTCATGATAGTTATCGGCTAAATGCTTGCCACATTTGTTTGCTAGCTCGCCAATAAAACGTCCACGTTCTTCTTCATCAAAGTACTCAATCGTCATTCGATCCGCTACATGAATCAAAAACACTAAATTTTCAGCGACTAATTCTAAACGCTGTTTATTACTTTCAGTTTGGTAATCAGCATTTTCTAAATTTAGAATAGCGTCCATAGCGACTTTCCACAGGTTATAAGCAATAACACCCGCTTCCTCTTCTAAAGAGTGCGATTTATCTTGCTTGTGCCATTTCATCTTTAATCTAACCATGGGGAATTCCTCAGTAATAATATATTTAAAACTAATCTATTTTACTTTGTTCTATAGCGTCTTTCCATTTATTGATGCTAAAAATACAGATTGTTTAAGTATATCCATGTAAATAATATGATTCTTAAACGAAACATTGATTGAAGTAAGTCGTTTATACGATAATGTGTTTTTAATTAAACAAGAAAGCATAACTATGCCCTCACCACTTAAAAATAATCTTCACTCAATTAAAGAAATTAAAACAAACAGTTTTATTTTTGAAAAAGAAAATGCGCTAAGTCCGGATCAGTGCGCACACATGATTAAAGAGTTTGAGTCACATGAAGATGAGCAATATCTTGGTCGAATAGGACAACAAGCTCAACAAGATACTAGCATTAAAAAATCCACTGACTTAGTTGTTAGCGGTAAACCGCATTTCAAAGATATTGACGCTGCCTTATTTAATTCAATAAAAGCAGCTTTATTAGAATTTCGTGAAGCTTACCCCTATTTTAAAGGTCCATTTAAAGACATGGGGTACGCTATACAACGCACCAACCCGGGCGAACACTATCACTGGCATATCGATGGTGGTAGCCACGATTTTAGCCAACGACAACTTGTTGCTCTTTGGTATTTAAATGATGTGGCTGGCCCCGGTGGTGAAACTGAGTTTTTATTTCAAGATGTAAAAGTAAAACCAACACAAGGTAAGCTCATTTTATTCCCGCCTTTTTGGACGCACGAACATCGTGGAGTGACGTTAGAAAAAGGGGTTAAGTATATTGCTACAACTTGGGTTGTATTTCGATAGACATTCAAATTATACAACCGGAAACGCCCGATGAATTTGAAGCTTACTATCATTTACGATGGCAACTTCTAGCTAAACCATGGGGACAACCATTCAAGATTTCGCAAGATGATAAAGAATCTCAAAGTTATCATCTAATGGCTATTTACAAACAAAACATTGTTGGCGTATGCCGACTCCACTTTAATACAGCTAATGAAGCACAAATACGCTACATGGGTATTGTTGATACATATCAAAGAAAAGGAATCGCGACTAAATTAGTTAAGGCCTTAGAAAGTTACGCAAAGGATAAACACATCAAAACTATTGTATTAAATGCCAGAGAAATTGCCATTCCATTTTATGTGTCACAGGGATATAAATACGTTGAGGATGCGCATATTGTTTTTAATATTATTAAACACGTAAAGATGATAAAAGAGTTAAGCTGAACGAAAAGTAAAATACTTATGCCCATAATAACTTGAAATAACTGGTACGCTGATGCCAATAAAATGCGCAACCGCTTCGGGATAAAAAGTAAAGTTAACAGCAGGAAAACCGTATTCAGCAAGACCAACACTAATTAACCAAACTTGTAGAACCGCTACAACATTAACAATAGTGAATTTTATAAATTGATTAGAAGTTGATTTATTGTTTTGCTCAAAGACAAATATCTTAGATAAAATAAATGCGGTTATCATACCGATTATGTAAGCAATAAAAACCGCATAACGATAAGTTAAAAATTCACTCAAACCAATACGACTTAAAAAATTTACACCTGCTGCAAATCCACCTGTAATAACAAATCGCGCAAACTCGCTATTCAGTTTTGTCTTTAACATAGGGTAAATTAAAGTTGAGCCATTTTTCGACCAAGCCCGACACTTTCAGTTATCGAACGATCTTCTGGATAATAATAGGATGTATCGGCAATATATAAACCCTCTATATCAGATTTAATCGGGGGCAAATCCTTCATAAAGTTTGGCGGGCAAATAGGTTGCGCAAAACCATATCGTGAAACATTAACATCAATAATATCGTCTTCCCTTAAAGCTGGATTTATTTTAAATAAATACGCTTTCGACTCCTCAATAAAATCTTGATCATCACGATTAAACTTAACATGCGTTTGAGGCATATAAAATGGCACATAGGTAATATGTTCATCTAACTTATTTAAATTACTGTATTCAATTATACCGGGAATTTCCATTGAATCGTCATTCACATTTAACCAAAAATTTTCTGTCACTGCTTGTTTCATTTTAAATATCAAGCAAACACAACCAATATTATTAATCGATGCATATTTTTTTTGATGTTCTTCAGGTAAATTATCAATAATTTTTGTAACAAACGGTAAAGGTATCGTGCTATAGACTTTATCAAATGGGTTAAACTCACCATTCAACATTAAACCTTGTAGCTTATTATCTTTATGGGCAACTTTTTCTATCGGACTATTTAAATGAATAGTTACGCCGAGTTGCTCTAATTTTTCTTTTAAAGCATTTAATAATGTTTCTGAACCACCCTCTAGATAGCCCATTTGCTCTTCAAAAATACTTTTACGTGAACGCCCTACTCGACGGATACGTGCCCAGATCCAAGGTGCTGATAAGTTTGAGGTGTATTCATAAAATTTTTGTGCAAATAGTTTTTTCCATAAAACATTATAGGTCTTTTCACCTTCAGCATTTTTAATCCAACTAACAGCATCAAACCCTTCAAGTGCTTTCCAGTTTGTTCTCTTAGTTGATAAAAACATATGAATGCCATAACGCATTTTAGAAACAAAGGATAACTTAGGAAATTTTAATAGCGCAAGAGGATTGCCCCATTCATACAATTGACCATCGTAATAATAGCCCATTTTAGTCGCATGCCATTTTAAGCTTGATTCGATATCAAGTTCTTTTAACAATGTAAATAAATCGAAATCTTCTTTACAAATAAAATGATAAAAACGTTCAATACTTAATCCATTAAAATCAAAATGCGCAGACATTCCACCAAGACGGTCATCGGCTTCGTAGAGATCAACTTTTTCGCCATTAAGAGCTAACTGATAGGCGCATGCCAAGCCCATAGGGCCGCCACCTATTACGGCTGATTTTTTCATTATTTAATTTAAGCCACCAAGTACGATTTCTGTTTCATTCATATCGCCATCTTCAGAGATACGAATTGACGTTGAGCCAGGCACTTTGTATAAAACATACGCCGACATCATCACCATCATTTGTTTGTTTTCCGTTTCTATCGCAGTTAAGATTTTATCGCCAACAACTTGGCAACGTTGTTCTGAATTTAAATTATCAACCCAGGTTTGACTCATTTGCCATCCCTTATCCATGTCTTTATCCATTTTTTTGAAGAACTCTTGAGCTTCAGTTAACATCATATCAGGTACATTAACCGGAATTGTCGTTCCGCTCACTAAAACGTTTAACAGCATGAATACACCTTGAAATTTATAGGTTTAAATATTTGAAATGTATCGCAATTATACCGCATACTAGCACCTGTTGCGATTACAGATTTCCTATTATAACCGATATAAAAAGACTTAAAATATGCTACTAACACTACCTTCTGTATTAAGCCAAGAACGCTTAAAAACTATTACAGCAATCCTTAAAGATGCGCCTTTCGTTAATGGAAGCTTATCTGCCGGAAGCGCTGCTAAACGCGTAAAAAACAATGAAGAAGTAGCCATGAACGCAACGCAAATTAGCGAACTTAATAATATTGTAATGGGGAGCCTAGTCGCCAATCCTCAATATAAAAGCGCTGCACTACCCCACCGAATTGCCGCTCCCTTTTATGCACGTTATACCGAAGCGATGGAATATGGAGATCATGTCGATGATCCCGTGATGGGAACCACCGATAGATACCGCTCAGATGTCTCTATTACTGTTTTTATATCAAGCCCTAAAGACTACGATGGTGGTGAGCTTGTCGTTAATACGAGCTTCGGTGAGCAACAAGTTAAATTAAAAGCGGGAGATGCTGTTATGTACCCTTCATCTAGCTTGCACCATGTTAACCCCGTTACACGTGGTGAACGTCTCGTAGCGGTTACATGGGTACAAAGTATGATTAGAAGTGCTGAGCAGCGTGAGTTACTACATAATATGAACATTGCTCGAGAGAGTTTACTTCAAAAAGCACCTCAATCCGAGGAAGCAAAAGCAGTTGATATTTGTTATGCCAACTTAGTAAGAATGTGGGCTGAAGTTTAGTGCCCGTCTTCTGTACGGGCACTTATGCAACGACAGTTTTGAAAAAACATGTCGTTGCTGCCGATAAATCCTAGGACTAACTTAACATCACTATTTCTCAGTTTTTACACCCAGACATAAAAAAACCACTTCTTATTGAAGTGGTTTCTTTGAATCAGCTCAAACTAACGTTTAGAAGAAACGCTGTGAACCTTTATCTTTATGAGCCATAGCATTTAATTTGTCTGCTAGTTCATCATATTTAGCAACATAGCCATGAAGTACGTGACCTTCTTGGCTGGCATAATAGTCTTTCATATCAACGCCATGTTCTTGTTCAAATTCGATGAACTTTTTTTGCATTTCTAGCATTTCTTCAATAAGTTTAGCTTTATCGCTCATTGTTTTATAACCTCATTTTAAAGGTATGACCTTTATTTTGGTGAATTAAATTCGTTTAACTTTCTATGGACGCAAATTTAGCAGCCAGACTGCCTACCATCTATATCTCTGATGGGTTACGCGCCATCGAATCGGTGTAGCTGACTAGTAACCGCCTTTACGCGTACTTTGTGACAAACCACTGATTTTACGGCCTTGTTTTGAAGGCATACCAGGATATAACTGGTACATATATTTAGAGGTTAATTTTTTACCCCATTTTTTAGCCATCTCTTTCATTATGCCACGCTCATTCGCTTCAGAACCTGGGTTTTCAGCATGCTCTGCGCGTAAATAGTCAATAACATCCCAATGTTCTTCTGTCATTTCAAGTTCATCTAGGTCTGCAATTTTTTGTCCTATCGCCTTAGTCCACTCATTTGAGTCAACTAAATAGCCGTTATCGGTCACTTCTACTGATTTACCATCTGCTTCTAGTGTTGGCATTATCTTTCTCCACTAAATTTAAATATATTCAAAACAATCGAGATAAAACTATCTCGCTCTAAAATTTGGCGCTATTTAAACAAATTTTACTTGTAGATCCAAGTCTCTCTATGGGGATACTCAATTAATTAATACTTGTGCGATGCCAGAACTATATAATCGACACTAATCTGGATTAGCCGTTTCAATCCCTTTTTGTGGCAAAAATAATCCGCAGCCTAATTTTCGCTCAACGCCGAGACCATGTTCTTGTAACTTAATCGAATCTGCTTTTTCAAGATCAGCTATCATTAAACCTCTAGTAATCAATTGCTTACTAGGCAATCTTATTGTTCTTTCTAAGCCACACATCATCTTTTTAACGTCAATACCAAGTGAAGAACATTGCTCTACACAGGTTTGCATAAACTCATCTTCAGACTGACTATCCCCTGTCGCAACAACATGTCGCGCAAAGATGATATTCATATCACTTAATTTACGTATAACCGATTTTCCAACCGTTAATTCGTGACCATCAATCGCTAAGGTAACGCCGGTTAACTGCTGAATTTCATCTAGCTGTTCTTTTGCTACTCGAATCGTCAATTTCTGGCGTCGAGATAGGAATAATACTTCATTATCGGTATTCTCTGGCCGCAACCAACCATTTCCCGATTCCGCACCATATATTTGATGAATGCCGATTTTGTCATGCTCTGCTGTCCACGGTAACGCTCTTTCTATCGCTGTAGATAATGCACTTGCATTATCCAATGGAACCGATTTACCTTGGATATTGAAAACCACATCCACAATGTCATCAGGAATGACAAATTCAGCTTTCTTATCTTTGTTATCTGACCAATACATATTTTCCCTACCGTTTAACCACTAGCGTGCCGAAGTAAATCGAGCTTCAAGCTGCTCTTCCCAGTTATCAGGGGTATCAGGATAAGGTGGTTTTACGTCCATTTGGAAAAACATTTCACCGTTCTTTGCTACAGCTTCAACGGCCAGAACAAGTTCAGCATAGGATTCCACATCATTTCCTATTAATAAATCACTTAACATCAACATATCTATGCCCTTCTTAATTTCTATCTAAATTTATGTGTTAGTTGCACGATTATAATACCGTGCTCGGTAAATGAGTCGTTTACTCTCAACTGAGTCGTTTTCTTCAAATGCAGTACGGTTGTGTAACACATTATTGCAGAGTATACCCTGACCGGCGCTTAACTTATGCCTGAATATATATCGCGAATCACTTTCAAGATATTGTGTAATTTCTTTTAAAGCTTCTTTTAAAGTAGGGTTATCATCCCATTGAATACTACGCGTTCTTGCTGTGTATCGTAGATGGAGACTGTTTGATCGTTTATCAAGGCTAAATACGGGGCCTGACTGTTCTTCCCTTTCTACACCGACCTCTTCATTTGCAGGGATCGTTAATGCCCTTTCATCCATTAACGCTCGAACGTATTCAGGATTCTTATCTCTTAAGTGTATATATAGTATATCTGGATCTAGATACTCATTATCACCACCACTAGGTGCATTATTCACGCAATGTAACAACATCCCTCTAATCGTGTTTTCTGGTTTGTTGTAATAACCATCCGTATGCCAGCTAATTTTTTTATTCGAATAAGGAATATAAGCAGCGTGGCGGCCTGAATCTTTAGTTTGCAACGAGCTGATACTATCTTCATCTGCACAAATGTTCGTATCCAAAGATTTATAACCGAATTGTTCAGCAAAATGCTTTATTGTTGACTTATCCACCTTCTCTGTTGACTCAAATTGATAGATACACATATTTGTTTTACCAAGCAGAGCTACAATTGATTGATATTCATCAGGGGTTAGTTCAGAACTATCTTTCACTGCAACGATTTGCAGCTTGCCGGAAAGCGGATAATTTGAAAGTTTCTGTGCGCGCCAAGCTTTATAGGCTTTCTCATTAGTTAAATCAAAAGCGTCAAGACGATTCTCAACCGAAATATATTCGTTTGGCACTTGCTTTTGACTCCTATGATTGTAGAATACGCACACATTTTACATGTGTATTAATGTTCGGCTGCAAATCATGATTGCCAACTGAATATTTTTGACTAAACTAGCTCTCTTAAGAAATTTTTATACACATATATAAACAATGCAATTAAATCACAATCTGACCTTCAGTTTGTATACCCAACCTGAAGTAGGCTCTATCTTATTGTTTTAATTGTATAATTTATACTTTTAGTTTGAATTAAAGACACAACTAAGTTTAATTGTTTCAATGAAATAGCGGAGCCTACCCCTTTAGGGATAGGATTTTAACCCAAATTCACCCCATCAGGTGGGTTTTCGATATGCTTGGCACAGCCTAAACTTCGGCTCAAATTACAGGTATTTGTATAGATTGTTTTAATACAGGTATCCAATAGAAAAATTTAAGAATTTTAATTTAGTAGTGTAGCTAACAGGTATTGCCTTAAGGAGAAAACCATGGCTAAAAATCAACACCCAACACCAATGCTCGATGAGTTAGAAAAAGGCCCTTGGCCTTCATTTATCTCTGGATTTAAACGTTTACGTGACAATCACCCAAGTGAAAAAATCAATGCAGTTGCTAACTCCTTATTAGGTCAGTTAGAGCACTCATACGAAACTCGTAAAGGCTACTGGAAAGGCGGTACAGTTTCTGTATTCGGTTATGGCGGTGGTATTATTCCTCGCTTTTCTGAAGTTGGTGAAGCATTCCCAGAATCTAAAGAGTTCCACACATTACGTGTACAGCCTACTCCTGGTAACTACTACACATCTGAAATGTTAAACCAATTAACTGATAGCTGGGAAAAATACGGTTCAGGCCTTATCACTTTCCACGGTCAAACGGGTAACATCATGTTCATCGGTGCTGACACAGATAACATCCAACACTTCTTTGATGAAATCAACGACTACGGTTGGGATTTAGGTGGTGCAGGTCCATGTGTACGTACTGCTATGTCATGTGTTGGTGCAGCACGTTGTGAAATGTCTTGTGCAAATGAACATGCTATTCAGCGTCACCTTGTAAACGAATTTGTTGATGACGTTCATCGTCCAGCACTTCCTTACAAATTCAAATTCAAAATTTCTGGTTGCCCTAACGATTGTCAAAACGCCATTGAGCGTTCTGACTTTGCTGTCATAGGTACATGGCGCGATGCAATGAAAATCGACCAGGCAGAAATGAAGAACTACATGGCTACTAAAGGTCGTCAATACGTTATTGATAACGTTACTAGCCGTTGCCCTTCTTCGTGCATGACTTTAAACGATGACGATACTCTAGAAGTTGATGACAGTAATTGTGTTCGCTGCATGCACTGCATTAACGTATTACCGAAAGCACTTTCACCTGGCGATGATAAAGGTATAACTTTACTTATCGGTGGTAAACGTACTCTTAAAATCGGTGATTTAATGGGTACGGTTATTCTTCCATTCAAAAAAATGGAAACTGAAGAAGATTACGAAAGCCTTGTTGAAATTGCTGGCGACACAATCGATTTCTTTGCGGAAAATGCTCTTGAGCACGAACGTACTGGTGAAATGATTGAGCGTATCGGTCTTGTTAACTTCTTAGAAGGTATTGGTATCGATGTCGATCCAAATATGGTTTCTAGCCCACGTCAATGTTCATATGTACGTATGGATGGCTGGGATGAAGAAGCAGCAGCTTGGTTCGACAAGAAAGCAGAACAAGCAGCAGGTTAATTCCTGTTGCTCTGCAACTTACCGAATTCTATTTTAATTTTTTAAAGATTTAGGAGAACTACCATGGCAATGGCTGACATGCGCGAGCCGATTGAATCAGGCTGCCCAGATGGGTTCCAATATATGCATCCAACAATGCGTAAAAACTTCGGTTTATGGAGCTATCATGAAGATCCACAACCAGGTGTTTTGAAACACGTTTCAAAAACTGGTGACACTGTTTATACCGTCAAAGCAGGTACTCAACGTATCCTTGATGTATATACTATTCGTACATTAACAAAAATTGCTGACGATTTTGCAGACGGTTTTATTCGTTTCACAATTCGTTCAAACATTGAATACTATGTAACTGATGAAGCTAAAGTACAGCCATTGATTGAAGCACTTGAAAAAGAAGGCTTTATCGTTGGTGGTACACGTAACTCAGTAGCAATGATGTCTCACACTCAAGGTTGGTTACACTGCGATATTCCAGGTACTGACGCATCGGGTGTTGTTAAATCAATGATGGACGAACTTATTGATGAGTTCAAACAATGGAACATGCCTAACCGTGTTCACATGACTACATCATGCTGCCAAATTAACTGTGGTGGTCAAGGCGATATCGCAATTAACATTCAACATACTAAGCCACCAAAAATCGCTCATGATTTAGTTGCTAATGTATGTGAACGTCCTACTGTTGTAGCGCGTTGCCCGGTAGCAGCGATTCGTCCTGCAATGGTTAACGGTAAACCTTCATTAGAAGTTGATGAGAAAAAATGTATCTGTTGTGGTGCGTGTTTCCCTCCTTGCCCTCCAATGCAAATAAATGATCCAGAGCATTCTAAACTTGCTATCTGGGTTGGTGGTAACCACTCTAATGCTCGAAGCAAACCTTCGTTCCAAAAATTAGTTGCTGCTGGCGTACCAAACAACCCTCCACGTTGGCCTGAAGCGACAGCGATTGTTAAACGTATTCTTAAAGAGTACAAAGACGGCGCTAAAGATTGGGAACGTATTAACGATTGGATCGACCGTATCGGTTGGCCACGTTTCTTCGAAGTTACAGGCTTACCCTTCACTAAGTATCATATTGATAACTGGCGTGGTGCTCGTAACTCATTAAACGCTTCAACGCATATCCGTTTCTAAGAAAGGTAATCTGATTATGAAATTTGGTATAAGCGTTCACGAAGGACCATACACTCATCAAGCCGCTGACTCTGCTTACTTTTTTTGTAAAGCAGCGTTAGATGCTGGACATGAGATTTTTCGAGTGTTCTTCTATCACGATGGCGTAAACAACGGTACAAACTACGCAACTCCACCACAAGACGATCGTAATGTTATGAATCGTTGGTCGGAACTTGCTAAAGAACATGATCTTGATCTTGTTGTCTGTGTTGCTGCGGCTCAACGTCGCGGTATCGTTGACGAAGGCGAACAACAACGTAACGGTAAAGAAGGCAAGAACATTGCTGATGGTTTCCGTATTTCAGGGCTTGGTCAGCTTATTGAAGCTGGTATCGAAGCCGATCGAACTATTGTGTTTGGCGATTAAATAAAGGTACATAAAAATGGCTGTTAAAAAGTTTTTATATGTAAATCGTAAAGCACCTTATGGAACGATTTACGCTTGGGAATCATTAGAAGTTGTCTTAATTGGCGCTGCTTTTGATCAAGACGTTGCCTTAGCTTTTATTGATGACGGTGTTTATCAATTAGTTAAAGGTCAAGATACAAAAGAAATTGGCATGAAAAACTTCTCACCAACTTACGCTGCTCTAGGTGATTACGACATCAACAAAATCTACGTTGAAAAAGAATCCTTAGACGCGCGCGGCTTAACCGTTGACGATCTTCAACATCTCGTATGGGAAGATGAAGACGAAGATTGGGCTGAGAAAGATTCTATTAAAGTTGTTACTGCTTCTGAAATGGCAGAAATAATGGACCAATCAGAAGTTGTTTTAAGCTTCTAGTTGAAGATTTGGGAGAAATAAAATGTCAATGTTACATATTGTAAATAAATCTGCACTCGACCGTAACTCGTTCGAAACCTGTGTTAACCACACTGTTAAAGGCGCAACAATCTTAATGATTGAAGACGCTGTTTACAGTGCTGTAAAAAACATGGCTTCAACTAGTTTAGTTGAAGGTGCAATCAAAGATGTTTCTGTTGCCGTACTCGGGCCAGATTTAAAAGCTCGAGGCATCAGCGAAGATAAATTAATCGATGGCGTAACCGTAGTTGATTACGCAGGATTTGTTGAGTTAACAACTAAGAACGATTCAGTCCAGTCTTGGTTATAAATTTTAAATTTTAAGTTCATCTGAACGAGGATAGCACTATGTCTAGTATTGAAGTAAATGGTAAAGATTATGAAGTTGATGAAGAAGGTTACTTAGTTGACCTTAGCTCATGGGTTCCTGAAATTGCAGGTGTTATGGCCGCAGCTGAAGACGCTGGCGAATTAACAGATTCTCATTGGGAAGTTATTAACTTCTTACGTGAATACTATGAAGAATACCAAATTGCACCAGCTGTTCGTGTTTTAACTAAAGCGATTGGCAAAAAATTAGGTAAAGATAAAGGTAACAGCAAATACTTATACGAGTTGTTCCCATACGGACCAGGTAAACAAGCTTGTAAATATGCTGGCTTACCAAAACCAACAGGTTGCGTATAAGCTCTACCTTTTAAAGTTTGGGAGGTTAGTAATTCTAACCTCCTTTCCTTTAAAATATAATGATCTGAATTTTTTGTTCTAACATAACTAAAGCGAGACCTGATAAATGTCAGCTCTATCAGTTTTTTACACAGTTTTATTTTATGCAGCTGCCACTATTTTTGTAGTTGGCCTTGCTTACCGTATAAAAGTATACGCAAGCACCCCTGCACCACTAAAAATTCCAACAACGCCTGCTCCTACTACTAAGACAGGTGTTGTTTTTCGTATGTTCACAGAAGTTGCGCTTTTCAATAGTTTGTTTAAGGCAACAAAGTGGACTTGGGTATTTGGTTGGATGTTCCACCTTTCCCTAGTACTCGCATTTTTTCGTCATCTACGTTATGTACTTTCACCTGACTCTATTTTTTGGCCATTAATTAATAATTGGCTCGTTCTATTTGCTGGACAATATGGTGGGTTTTTAATGCTTATTGGTTTAGCAGGTTTATTTGGTCGCCGTATTTTTGTAGACCGTGTGCGTTACATTTCAGCTCCATCTGATTACGCAATGCTTATTCTTATTTTTGCAATTGCAGCGACTGGCATGTTGATGTCATTTGTTAACCATACAGACATCGTACAGCTTAAAGCGTTTGCGTTTGGCTTAGTTACATTCAATCCTCAGAACTTGCCTGAAGATTTACTTGTACTAACTCATTTGGCACTTGTTGCTTCATTAATGATTATTTTTCCAGTCAGCAAATTACTCCATGCGCCAGGTATATTCTTTAGCCCAACGCGTAACCAAGTTGATAACCCTCGTGAACAACGACACATTGTTGAGTGGGCTAAAGCACTTGAAGCCGATAGAAAATAAATAATATAACGATTTTTTGAGGAATCTACCGTGGCAGATTTTGAAGTACCAGTAATAACAGAAGATTACACCGTTGTCCCTAAACTTAAAGTAGGCACAATGGCACATAGTCAACCTTTTGTTGCCAAACTTGAATTTCAAGAACCTCTTGGTTATCCAGGTGAGTTAATCGATAACTGGAAAGAAGTTGTTATCGATAAACTAAAAGAGTTATCAGGTAAATATCGTTCTTTAAAAGTATTCTTAGATTCTTGTATGAAGTGTGGTGCCTGTACTGACAAATGTCACTACTACCTTGGCACTCAAGATCCTAAAAATATGCCTGTTGCTCGTCAAGATTTATTGCGACAAGTTTATCGTTACTACCATACATTTGCGGGTCGCTTGTTTGCAAAATTAGGCATTCCAGGGTTTGTTGGCGCACGTGAATTAACCAAAGAAGTTATTGACGATTGGTATATTTATTTTCATCAATGTTCTCAATGTCGTCGTTGTTCAGTGTTCTGCCCTATCGGTATTGATACCGCTGAAGTCTCTATGGCAGCACGTGAAATTCTAGATCAAATTGGTGTTGGTCAAAAATACTGTAACCAAATCATTGAAAAAGCCGGTCGTATTGGTAATAACTTAGGTTTACCTGAGCCAGCACTTTTAGACACACTTGAAGGTCTTGAAGAAGAAATCGAAGAAGACGATGGCGTAGCGGTTAAGCTACCTCTCGATAAAAAAGGCGTGGATATTTTATTAGTCACGCCTTCTGCCGACTTTTTTGCTGAGCCTCATGTAGATGGTCTAATGGGCTACGCAAAAGTATTCCATGAAGCCGGTGTAAGCTGGACTATTAGTTCATACGCATCAGAAGCTGCAAACTTCGGTATGTTTATTGGTAGCTACGAAAATATGCGTAAACTTTCTTTGCGTGTCCGTGAAGCTGCGATTGATTTAGGCGTTAAGCGTATAGTATTTGGCGAATGTGGGCATGCATGGCGTGTTGCATACAGCTTCTTAAATACACTAGCAGGTCCTTTTGATTTCTTAGATCCAAACTACCCTGTTCCACAGCATATATGTGAGTTCACGAATAACATGATCGAAAAGGGTGAACTTAAATTCGATAAATCTAAAAATGATCATATGACACTGACCTTCCATGACTCATGTAATGTCGCTCGTGGTTCTCGAATGGGTGATATGCCAGGTGGACAATTTAAAATTCCACGTGCCGTTATTAAAGCAGCATGTAACAACTACGTTGATATGCCCTCTGACACAATCGGCGAAGCAACATTCTGTTGTGGCGGCGGCGGTGGTTTATTGACAGACGACTTAATGGAGCTACGTGTAAAAGGCGCCTTACCTCGTGCAACTGCATTAAAACATGTCACTGAAGAATACGGTGTCACACATATGGCTGCAATTTGCGCTATATGTAAGAGCCAATTTACTAAAGTGCTTCCATACTATGGATTCACAATGGACCAAATAGTAAGTGTACATCAGCTTGTTAGTACATCTATTATCTTGAGCGACGCGCCTAAAGATAATGATGAGTCTGACGAAACAGATGCCGCTTAAACTTAATTAATATTTTTTTAACATAGACACAAGAATCAACACGTATTGGAGATATAGATATGGCAACATCAAGCGAAGATATCAGTTCAAAGCTAACGTTCCGTAAATACAAAGACGACGACCATGTTGTTACAGATTTTGCACACCAAATATTTGTAGAAGATACTTCTCACAAATGCCCTACATATGTACACCGTACACCTCCTTGTCAAGGTAGTTGTCCGTCTGGTGAAGACATTCGTGGTTGGTTAGATATCGTACGTGGTATTGAAAAGCCTGCAGGTGATATGTCTATGCAAGAATATGCATTCCGTCGCTCTACAGCAGCAAATCCTTTCCCATCAATCATGGGTCGTGTTTGTCCTGCTCCTTGCCAAGACGGTTGTAACCGTAATCAAGTTGAAGACTTCGTAGGAATCAATGCTGTTGAACAATACATTGGTGATACTGCTTTAGATCAAGGGTTTACTTTTGAGTCAGCGGCTAAATCTACAGGGAAAAAAGTTGCTATTATCGGTGGTGGTCCAGCCGGTCTTGCTGCTGCATTCCAACTTCGTTTAAAAGGTCACGATTGTACAATTTTTGATGACCATGAAGACCTTGGCGGTATGATGCGTTACGGTATTCCTGGCTATCGTACTCCACGTGAAGTACTTGATGGTGAAATCAAACGTATTATCGACATGGGTGTTGACGTTAAATTAAATACTCGTGTAGGTGTTGATGTCAGCATGGCTGATGTTGAAAAAGAATATGATGCCGTACTTTGGGCATTAGGCGCAAAGAAAGGTCGCCCTCTTCCAATTCCTGGTGCTGAAGCAGTAAACTGCTTAACTGGTGTTGATTTCTTAGAAGCCTTTAATATGGGTAAACTACAACTTGTTTCTGAAAAAGTTGTGGTTATTGGTGGTGGTGATACATCAATCGATGTTGTCTCCGTTGCACGTCGTTTAGGTCACATTACTGAAATACATGAAAAAGATCGTCCAGAAAATGTCGTTCTTGGACACACTGCACATGACGTAGCGTCAAGTGCAACACGTCAAGGCGCAACAGTAACATTATGTTCACGTTCTGCAATCGAAAACATGCCGGCAGCTCAACATGAAATTGATGATGCAACACGTGAAGGTGTTAGCATTCTAGGTTGCATTAGCCCAATTGAAGTTGTTCGTGATGCTGATGGCCGTGCAACTGCACTTAAAGTACAAAAATTAGAAGATGATGGCAAAACACCTATCGAAGGTTCTGAATACGACATCGAATGTGACTTAATTGTTGCGGCGATTGGTCAAGGCGCTGACTTAACAGGCCTAGACGGTATTGGTAATGACCATGGTTTTATCGATGCGGATGCTCACTTCCAGGTATCAGGTAAAGATGGCCATTTCGTGGCAGGCGATGTTGTTCGGCCTCACCTTTTAACAACTGCAATCGGTCAAGCATCCGTTGCCGTTGAAAGTATTGAACATTTCTTTGCATCTGAAGAAATGGGTCGTCGACCAAAAGTTGATAAACACCATTTCGATTTAATGCAAAAGTTAAAAGAAACTGGTTTGCAGCCAACTGAATACGATCACACAAGTGCATGGGCAACCGAATCAAGTAAGTTTGCGATACACAACTATGAAGATCGTGCAGCACATGAAATTATATCTGCAGACGAATTATTCTTAGGTCACTTTGAATTTACACCTCGTCAAAGACGTAAAGAAGAAGTGCCTGATTCTGAAGAAGTTCTTGGTCACTTTAAAGAACGTATGTTTGGTTTAACGGAAGAAGAAGCGACAGAAGAAGCCGATCGTTGCATGAGTTGTGGTATGTGTTTCGAATGTGACAACTGCGTTATCTATTGTCCTCAAGATGCGGTTTACCGTGTTAAGAAAGATCAAGCAACGATGGGTCGTTATGTTGCGACTGATTATGACCGCTGTATTGGCTGTCATATCTGTGCAGATGTCTGCCCTACTGGTTACATCGACATGGCAATGGGCGATTAATTAAAACTGAGGTACGACTGTGTTAAGCCATAAAACAATAATAAGCACTTTGGCAGGCGTTTTATTACTCCTACCTTTGCTTGCACAAGCTGGTGATTTATTACCGGTCGTGCCTAAAGCAAATGCTAAAGCTAATCCGGATACACTATGTGTTCGTGATGTAAAAGATATGCGTAAAAACCATATGGATTACATCTTGCATCAACGTGATGACACCGTACGTAAAGGTATCCGAACGAAACAAGATAGTTTAGCTAAATGTATTAGCTGCCATGTCTCTAAAGACGAACATGGTAAATATGCAAACGTTGGTGATGACAAGCACTTTTGTAGTACTTGCCATAATTATGCCGCTGTTAGTATTGATTGCTTTGATTGCCACAATGATAAACCAACTGCCGCAAGCAAAACTGGGAGTACTAAAAAATGACTCAACCAGTCAACACCCATGAAGTAAATTCAAGCGATACAAAAACAGATTTATACCGCCGACAGTTTTTAGGTAAAACAGCTGCTGCTGCAGGGCTTGCTCTTGCTCCAGGTTTTTTACTAACGGAAGTTGCTCATGCAAAACCCGCCGGTGAAGCCGTAACAAATAAAAATCGTTGGGGCATACTAATTAATACCAATAAGTGCGGCTCAGGCTGTACTGATTGCGTTACTGCCTGTAAAACTGAAAACGGTTGGGGCGATATTAATAATTCAGAAGAAAAGTCTAATGCTTCACAAAAAGCAGTTTGGATTCGTAAAGTAAAATTAAAAGACAAGCAAACGGGTCATGTTCAATCATTACCTTTAATGTGCCAACATTGTGAAGAACCGCCTTGTGTTGATGTATGCCCTACTGGCGCATCAATGAAACGTGAAGATGGTATTGTTCTTGTTGATAAACACATTTGCATTGGTTGTCGTTATTGCATGATGGCTTGCCCATACAAAGCACGTTCATTTATTCATGAAGCTGTTAAAGAACAAAAAGTTCATGCGCCACGTGGTAAAGGTACCGTTGAATCTTGCACTATGTGTGTACATCGCATCGATGAAGATGGAACACCCGCTTGTGTTGAAGCATGTAACGCTAATGGACATCAGGCTATGTACTTTGGTGACTTAAAAGATAGCAATAGCACTATTTCTAAAGAACTTGCTAAAAACGGTGGCCAACAATTACGTCCAGATCTTGCACTAAATACGGGTGTACGTTACCAAGGTTTATAAGTGTATCGAGTAAGAAATAATAATATTAACTTTTAATTAATTTAAAGTTGTTTATAACGATGAAAAAAAATATACCATTTCTAGCAGTTGAAGGTCGCAGCAGCGGATACTACGGACTACTCGCACTTCTCGGTGCATTTATTCTAGCGTCCCTCGGAGCTTTCTATTTCATGGAGCACAATGGACATTACGTAACAGGTATGTCTAACGAAATCGTTTGGGGAATTCCACATGTATTTGCTGTATTCCTCATTGTTGCAGCATCGGGAGCTCTAAACGTTGCGTCTATCTCATCGGCCTTTAATAAGAAAGCGTATAAACCCTTAGCTCGTCTTTCAGGTTTACTTGCCCTTGCATTGCTTGCAGGTGGGCTAATGGTACTTGTTCTAGACTTAGGTCGTCCAGAACGTCTCGTTATCGCAATGACCTATTACAACTTAAAGTCTATCTTTGCTTGGAATATGCTTTTATATAATGGTTTCTTCGCCATTGTTATTGTTTATATTTGGACAATGATGCAACGTAACTTAGGTCAGTACACACGTGCAGCCGGTATCGCAGCATTTATTTGGCGCTTAGCATTAACAACGGGTACAGGTTCTATATTTGGTTTCTTAGTCGCTCGTGAAGGTTATGATGCTGCCATTATGGCACCTATGTTTATCATCATGTCATTCTCATTTGGTTTAGCTATCTTCTTACTAGTCTTAATGGCTTCATACAAGTGGACAGAACGTCCACTTGGTGACGCAATATTTAACCGTCTGAAAAATCTTCTAGGTGTTTTTGTTGCTGCCGTTATGCTTCTTGTTGTTATATATCATTTAACAAATTTATATGCCGCGCAACACAACGGATTTGAAATGTTCATTCTTATGAATGGCGGTATCTATACTCAAATGTTTTGGATTGGCCAAGTTATACTAGGTGGAGTTATTCCACTAGTTATCTTTTTCTCACCATTATCTAAATCACGTAGCCTAGTTGCTCTTGGTGCACTACTTGTTATTATTGGTGGTTTAGCTCAAATGTACGGCATCATCATTGGTGGTCAGGCTTACCCAATGGAAATATTTCCAGGTAAAGAAGTTATTGAAACCACGTTTGCTGACGGCGCTATTGCAACTTACAATCCAACATTAGCAGAAATTTTGTTAGGCTTAGGTGGTGTAGCAACAGCATTATTTCTCGTAGCCTTCTGTGTGAAAATTATGGAATTTTTACCTGCAAGTCTTGCTGATAAAGACGCAGATCCTCACTACAAAGCTTCTTAATAAATGACCACTAGGTTGCCCTTCCGGCAACCTAGTGTTTCTTACTTCAGGGGTTTTACGCATGAGTCGATTATTCATCTCCGCGGCTCACAAATCTTCGGGTAAAACCACCCTATCAATTGGTATTTGCGCAGCGCTACATGCAAAAGGTTTGAATGTAACCCCTTTTAAAAAAGGGCCTGATTACATCGATCCCATGTGGTTATCTCGCGCCGCAAATAACCCTTGCTGCAATTTAGACTTCTATACGATGCAGCATAAAGAAATTTTAGAGTATGTTACTAAAGCTGAAACTACATCAGATATTACCTTAATTGAAGGCAATAAAGGCTTATATGACGGCCTCGATCTTGATGGCGCTAACAGTAACGCAGCCCTTGCAACACTTACCAAAACACCTGTCGTGCTTGTTATTAATGTTCAGGGCATGACACGCGGCATTGCACCGCTAATTTTAGGTTATCAAGCTTTTCAAGAAGATATCAATATTGCAGGCGTCATCCTTAACCAATACAGAGGCCTAAGACATGAACAGAAGCTTAAAGCAGTCATTGAGCATTATACTGATGTACCTGTAATCGGCGCAGTACAACACAATACCGAACTCGAAATCACTGAGCGCCACTTAGGACTAGTCCCAAGTAATGAAAGCTCAGTTGCCGAGCAAAAAATAGAACAAATTAGAAATCAAATTAGTGACCAAGTTGATATTGACGTCCTAATTAACATTGCCGATAGCTCACCAAAACTTAATCTAATGAATTCTCCTATTGAAATTCAGCCTAAATCCCCCCATGTTAGACTTGGTATAATTCATGATGCTGCATTTGGCTTCTATTACCCAGATGATTTAGCCGCATTAGAGAATAACGGCGCTGAACTTGTTACAATAAACGCACTAAAAGACACTGAACTCCCAGCTATTGATGGCTTATTCATTGGTGGCGGCTTCCCAGAAGAACATCTGGAAGAATTGAATATTAATCAAACATTGAGAGCATCGATTAAAAATGCGATTAACAGTGGTTTACCAACTTATGCAGAATGCGGCGGACTAATGTATCTATCACGTTCAATTAAATGGAAGGATAAACAACTCGATATGGTTGGCGCTATTCCCGCTGATTGTTTGATGCATAATCGTCCACAAGGTCGTGGTTATGTTCAACTTCAAGAAACAGACGAAAGCATTTGGCCAAATAAAAATACCAAAAAAATCGTCCCAGCACATGAATTTCATTATTCATCGCTATATAACTTAGATGAGAATCTAACTTATGCCTACGACGTTAAACGCGGCACAGGCATTACAAATAACAAAGACGGTTTAATCTATAAAAACCTACTCGCAAACTATACACATTTACGTGATACATCTCTTAATCATTGGACCAAACGATTTATCGAGTTTGTATCACAAAACAAAAAAAGCTAACAAGAGGTACATTATGTTTATACTAAGCCCTGCAGCAGCAGAACAAATTAAAGAATCAGCAAAACAAAACCAAAGTGAAGGTTTAGCGTTAAGGGTTGCAGCAAAAAAAAATGTCGATGGCAGCATACATTACGGTGTTGGATTCGAAGATAACACAAAAGAAGAAGATCTGGCTTTCAAGTCTCACGATATAACTATTTTAATCGCTCCACAAAGCATTGAATTACTCAATGGTACTGAAATGGATTATGTAGAAATGGATAACAAAGAAATGCAATTTATCTTTAAAAATCCAAATGATCCTAATTACACATCAGAAGATAAAGATACTGGACATAACCTTTAGCTCTTACATAAGTATGAGTAAGCCAAAAACAAAAATAGATAAATCGTCACTAAGCCAACAAGGTGTAGATAACGATAGTACATCAAATGAAGCGCGTTTTTGGAAAAGCCCACTTTGTTCAGGCATGCTTGTCTTAGGGCTAATCATACTTACATTAGCTGCTTTATCCCTTTGGTCAATGACACCCATCACGCCAACTAAATTAATTGGCGTGTTATCACTCGTTACCCTATCTTTGTTTACGATCGTTATATTATACAAACGAATTCAAGAACATCTCTTACTCCCATTATCACAGCTAAAATCATGGGCAATAGATATAAATGAAGGTAATCTAGCAACACGATTACCCAACCATCTTCCTGGCGATTTTAATACGCTAGCAGCAAACATTAATGAACTTGGCGACCAAATTGAATCATTAAGTTTAGATATGGAAAGCCAGGTAAAAAAACAAACGTCACATATCGAACGAAAAACACACTCGCTTGAAATTGTTTACGATGTTGCTGCAAGTATTAACAATTCAAGAAACTTAGATGACCTTCTCACTCGTTTCTTACATAGCCTAATGGATGTTGTTAAAGCGCGGGCTGCAGTCGTTCGTTTAATGACAGATGACAATCAAATGCGTTTAGTTGCAAGTTTAGGCTTTGATGAAGATTTAATGAAACGTGAACAACTTATACCGTCAGATCAGTGTCTATGCGGAAATGCATACAAAGAAGGTGTCGTTCTTTTCCAAAAAAATATATCCCAATGCGATAAAATTATTGGTCGACAGTTTTTTAATGTTGATAATGTACATATGATTGCCGTTCCACTTCAGTACCGAGACAAAACCTTAGGTGTTTATAATTTATTTGTCGACTCAGAAGACTTCGCAGACCCCGAAGATATCGAAGGTTTATTAACCAGTATCGGCCGCCATCTTGGCATGGCGATTGATAAAGCACGCACAGATGAAGAATCTAATCGTTTTTCAATTATGGAAGAACGTAATCGTCTCGCTCACGAACTTCACGACTCTCTTGCTCAAACACTGGCAAGTTTACGCTTCCAAGTTCGCGTGCTAGATGAGAAAATTCGATTAGGTGAGGAACCTTCTATTTGGCATGAGTTAGAAAAAATTGAAAATAATTTAGACGAAGCCAATGTTGAACTACGTGAGTTAATCACCCACTTTAGGGCACCAATAGATGAACGTGGCCTTGTACCCGCCGTTGAGCATTTAATCGAACGCTTTAAGTACAAAAATGACATGGCGATATTTTTACAAGAAGAATGGAATGTTTTAAGCCTGTCACCAAACATAGAAGTACAAGCGCTACGTATTATACAAGAGTCATTAAATAACATTAGCAAACATAGTCAGGCACATGCTGTTCGTCTAATTATGCGTAGCTCAATACAAGGTGAATGTAGTATTCTCATTGAGGATGATGGCGTAGGCATGGATATACCACCAGAATCTGATCGTGTATCAGGTGATCACTTAGGATTGAGTATTATGGATGAACGTGCCAAACGCATAGGTGGAACTTTTACCATAGAGAGCGAAGTCGGTGAAGGAACACGAACAACCCTAACATTTAAACATCAAAATATTATTGATGAAAGCTCAAAGAAAGAAAAAGTACTTGTCCCTCCTCCAACCCTATCCAAAGATATAAAGGTGTAATTAATGGCGATCAAAGTTTTATTAATCGACGATCACACCCTATTTCGCGTTGGCTTGGAAGGTTTATTATCTACCCGCGGTATCGAGATACTCGCATCGGTTAATACAGGCATAGACAGTATAGAACTCGTTAAAAAACTTGCCCCTGATATTGTATTACTCGACATGCGAATGCCAGGAATAGATGGGCTCGGAGTTTTAAAACTATTACGTAGTGCCTACGATGAACTTCCTGTAGTAATGCTAACCACAAGTACCGATGAACAAGATCTCGTTGAATCATTAAAAAATGGTGCACAAGGTTATCTATTAAAAGACATGGAACCCGATGAACTTGTTATTGCCCTACGAGACATTGTTAATGGAAAAACGGTCGTTGCACCTGACCTAGCGCCCATCCTTGCAAAAGCAGTACAGGGTAAAACTGAAAAAAAACCAGAAACAAACAGCAGTCCTTTTTCTATTCTCACACCACGAGAAACAGAAATACTAGGCCTTTTAGCTGAAGGCTTAAGTAATAAAGGCATCGCTAGAAACCTGGGTATATCCGATGGCACCGTAAAGCTTCATGTAAAAGCAATATTAAGAAAACTGGAAGTACACTCACGTGTAGAAGCTGCGGTTATGGCAGTACAACACGGCCTTAATAAAAAAACTGAAAATACCGATTAAGTAAACATATGAAAAAATTTAGTCAACTGATCCAGGAATGTTTAGAAAGAGTCGATGAAATATTCCCCTGGGACTTAGAAGAAATGTTAAAACAAGAAGACAAACCACTTCTTATCGATGTTCGTGAACCCGCAGAATTCGAAGCAATGCATATATACAATTCTATTAATGCCCCCAGAGGGATATTAGAAACCTGCTGCGAATACGACTTTGACGACACCATTCCTGAGTTAGTCGAAGCCAGAAAAAAAGACGTTGTCGTCATTTGTCGCTCAGGCAATAGAAGTATATTTGCAGCCGATGTCATGCAGCAAATGGGTTATGAAAAAGTGGTTTCATTAAAAACAGGATTACGCGGTTGGAATGATTCTGAACTACCATTACATACCATAGATAATTCCGATGTAGATATCGATGATGCAGATGAATATTTCACTCCAAAGTTAAGACCAGAACAACTAACGCCTAAGTAATTAGGCTTGAATATAAAGAATCACTTACTTCTTTATACTCCAAACTGCAGCCATCTTTTTTGCTTTTTTAATATTATTTCCAGCTAACTAATAGTTATAAACAGCCTCTCTAATTTGGTTTACTTTCTTTATATGAATTATGATGGCTGCCACTCATGAGCTAAATGTTTAGCTTTTATAATGTCTTCATCACTCATGCCATGTTCTTCAATATACTGGTTAATAGTTTCATCTGTATCTTCAGTTGAATGCATTGAACCTAAAATGCTCCACATTAACCCTTTAATATAATCAACCTCACCACAACGATCTTCATCACTATAGATTGATCCGAGAGAAAACTGAGCTAAAGCGTAACCTTGCCCTGCAGATTTTGTCGTCCAGTAGATAATCTTTTTATTAATCTCATCAGTTTCATCTTCATCTACAGATTGACCATAATTATCCATAAAATATTTCATGTGCAAGCCATGCCCGAGAAGAAACTGTGACTTCGCGTCACCAGCCTCTGCTTTTTCACTTAGGATTAAAAGAGAACCTTCAATATCCTCAGAATTAAAAGATCTTTCAATCGATTCAAACTCAACACTCATATCTTGCATATTTTTTCCTTATTTAAAAATTAAATCCATTTATTTATAACATCACTAACTATTATTATTACCAATCATCACTCACGAATTTTTTTAATGTAATAGAATCTTTCTCATTGTAAATACGTGCCTTAAGGTCTTTTCGTGGTATTCGCGGCTCAAACTCAATATAAACCTTTTTATTATTCGCTCCTAATTTTTCTAAAGCCTCAATTATTTCAAACTCATCGAATTTCACAACAAATATGTACTCTTCATTATTTACTACAGTATCAAATGCTACTTCTTTGGGAATAGGCCGCAATAAAACATCATTAGCTTCACTGCGCTCACCATTAAGAAACTTAAATCCTACCTCAGATAAAGGGAAGCCTTTAGTTAATATTATATCCCACTCAAATTTTTGACGATATCGCGACCACAATCCAAAAGGAATGCCATTCTTTTTTAAATTTTCGAGCTCTTCAGGCTCGAGAACATTAACTAACTGTTTCGCAATATAAGCATCAGATTGCTCTTTACTTTTAAAGGGCAATCCAAATGCTTGACTGGGAGAAAGCTCTATTTTTTTTGCTTGGCCAAAAAATACTTCAATTCTATCTCCGCTCCCGATAACCCATACTGAGACAGCTCCACCAGGAGCCACACCAACCATAATACGACTAGCTGTAGGATGTTTAGGATTATTAGCAACTCCCTGTTGAAATAAGTCTAAAATATCATCATAGGGTAACTTGAATTCACCCTGATAAAACTGTTTCTCTGTATAAGAAAAAAAAGTTATTTTTAGTCGATCGGGCAAAGGTTTAAATTTAGCCCCCGTTATGTGTGAAGAAACCGGATTCCCCCAACCCTCAATCAGCGTTCCACCACTGGGAATATATAGACCATTACTCGCCTCATCTTTAAATATAAAATCACCTTTAATAATTTCCATTGGATATTGCTCTGGCGCACTCTCTGTGGCATCCCATTCAAATTCTGTTATATTATTGCTCATAACGTTGCTACATCCTATTAATAGTAATAAACCACCTAATAAATGACTATATCTTTTAAATTTTAAAAACATAACGCGTACGCTTTCCATTTTTAAATCGAGGCGAATAACCAGCGCTTTCTTTAGACGAGAAATTAAAATGGTTATGCCGAAACTTATTATCAATTAAATATTTATTAAGCTCTTCATCTTGGCCAAGCCAATCTTTAGCCTTCGATTTCCCATTACCCTTTTTATCTGAAATATATTTTTTTATTTTACCCTCTAACTCTATTAAATCCGCATGAGGTTCTAGAATTATTTCAGCTCTATCATCTAATTTATCATTAATTTTCAATTTCACAGGTTTCTTACGGGCATACTTTGCCATAATTTTTAATGGGATATTACAATAAGCACTATTAATCCCAGTACGATTTACTTCGAGCTCATATCGCTTTGCGTAATAGGGTATTTTATTCCCAGCTCTATACTTTCTGTATTCTTTCTCATTTATTTTAATTTCATTTACAGAACCATTATTGATATACCAACCCTGCTTAATGAGATCTTCCATGTCCGCCTCTAGTTTTTTCCGCCTGCGACTTTTATGTATAATTGTATTATTCTCATCAGTTGTTTTCATATACACTTTTTTGTTTAAATCATTCTCGGCTGCTAGTGATAACTCGCTTGCGGCATTATAGCTTCCACCAATATCAGAGTGTACGCCAGGAAGATAGTACTCTTCACCTTTAGAGCCAGCAGATTTAATATTATGCAAAGGGAAGTCTTGCCTATGTTCATCTGCCGCCGCTAAGTGAAGTGTCTTTTTAGCAAATTTAACAGCATCTTGCTTTAACTTATTCCCTACAAAATATGCAGGTAAATACTGACTTAAGTACACAGATAAAACTGTATCATAAAGACCAGCAAAACAAATCTCAACGGACTCTTCTTTAATTTCTATCCCTCTATTTGCTAAACTCTCAAGAATTGGAGATATAACTTGTTCATATCCATCTGAGTATTCACTATCCCATTTAGTGCTACCTTTTAACATTAAATGAATTGCGTACCGTGCTGTCGCAGAACCACGGCTAAAGCCAAAAACATCAATAGTCAATTTTTTAATACATTGCCTTTTTGGTTCAATATCACTGTATATTAAATCAATCCCGCGATCGATCCCCTGCTCAGCTCGACTCGCTACTCCTGAGTCAAAACCACCCATAGAATAACCCACAGTACTATCACCTTCTAAATTAAATGTACCTTGGCCTTCTATATATTCTTTTACTGCAATATCATAACCTTTCGATTTCTTCAGTAAATGCGGTTCCATAATGGCAATATTTGTTCGTCCATTATCATAACTATTAGTATCATCTTGACTATGCGAATGATAAGGACTATCAGGTAAATCTTTTATTTTCGCTTTCTCTCTTTCTTCTATATTCACTCTGTTATTAAGTGTTCCGTCATAAAATAAAGAAAGACGTACATTAAGCTCTCTTTTCTTTTTTGGTTTATCAACATAAATATTTTGTGTTTTAGTTCCTTCTCCATATTGACTCATATTGCTGTCCTTTGTTCTTTTATTTCCATTACCGATAATTTTTCAAGTACGATTGCGCCACGTTTAGCGGTATCGGATGAGCTATATACCAAGTGTGTACATGCAAGATTATTCGTGTATAAATCTTCGGCAGCTAGTGCTATTAATAACGTACTCGTAGCCGAACCTACATCACCTAAAACATCAGCTGGGTGCTCCGTAATGATTGTTTCTAAAAAAGCAGATTTATTGCGTATATAAGCAACACCAAATTCTTTCGCCCAGTGATTTTCGCCATTCATGCTGCTATAAATTGAATGAATATTTGATTGCTCTTGTGTTACTAATGCTTTTTTAAAGGCTTTATCTAATCCTTCGCCTTTGTATGGCTCGTTACTGTGAATATGACCTGTTTCATTTGCTAAACCGGGTTGTTTTAAAGCGACAATATGATCGTTACGAACCATAGCGAGTGTTGGATCTGAGGTAAGCAATAGAAAGCTAGCCGCTTCACCAGGTGCAAAACCGTCCATATTGTCTTCTTCTAGCAAACGATCTTCTTCAGCGAGAGGTGTTATACGATCATAATCCTGATATGAGTCACTACCGCCAACCAAAACATATTTGTGTTGCTCATCACTAGATAGTCTAAATGCAAAATCTATGGCATCCATTCCTGCGGCACGACCTGAATAGATACTTCTACTTTGTTTTGCCTTAACCCATGGTTGACAATTTGATTCAATTTCATCAACCAATGGACTTAATCCATCGGTATCTTCCTGTACATCTGGCATAGCAAGGAATAAAGGAATAACATCTTTGCTAGTTAGTAAAGTACAAGCTTCACGAACAGCCGCTATAGCCATTAAGGTTACACGATAATGGCGTTCGCAGAAGGCATCTCCTTCATCAATTTCCGCATCAATTTGTGCTAATGCATCATTCGGTACATTTGCCATTGTAATAGAGTTATCATTTTCACCATAGTAGCCTGATTTTGCATAGCCACTAATACCGGCCTTAACGGCTGCGGTCGTCATTGCGGCATTAGCACCTAACGCACTAATCATGCCGATGCCTGCAATATACATTTTATCTGGCATAGTCATGATATGAATGTTGTCCCTTTTGTATTAATTAATGGAAGTTCATTTTCACATAAGGCTAACTCTAGTGCTGCGGCATGGCGTTGGCGTTGCATTCCATTTTGTAACAGTTCTTTTAGTAATGTTGTTGTGATAAGTTGCCCCATAAAATATCGTTTTCCAACAATAAACTTTTGACCGTATTTTTGCCAAATCGATATAATTTTTTCTACATCCGGATAAGGTAGATTTTCATCTTCATCTAAATCAACAATGTCATCATCTGTTTCATTATTCGGGATTAATGGATAGTCATCTGGTGCATGGATAGATAGGTCATTCTTATCTAAATCTATTCCTGTAATATAAGTAAAAGATTCTCCCGCCAGTTTTGCATAGAGGGGATCTCTCATTTTAGTAATTAACCAATTTATTGCATGTGGATCACCAAGAACACCGGTAGATTTAATAACCGCTCTGACTTGTTTTTCATTTTTAGATAATTCCGATATCCATTGTCTAGCTTCTTCAATTGGTAAAACTCTAAAAGCTAATTGAATTGCTTTATTTTGTAACTCACCTGAATCAAATACGTATTGTTTTAAATTACTTACGTTTGATCGCTGCCCCATTAACACTGACGACCAGTTTGCCCAAAACTTTATTATTTCATTATCATTGTTTAACGCACTAGAAACATAAGGCATACAATCTTGACGACGTAATTCACCGACCAATCTTAATGTTCTTGAATAAAGATTTACATCTTGCAAACAGTCATCACGTTTTAAAATTGAAACCAAAATATCACCCGGATCTGTTCGACGCACACTGCATGCAGCTATGCCTAAGTATTTATGCTGCATATCCTTACCATTAAGAAAACGATCTATCCAAGCATTAGCAATATCTTCAGGTAACCAACCAAATGCTGATATTAGTCCTGGCATTGCGTTCTTATTACCTAAACCCACATCAATTGCTTTCTTTATTTTTATTGAATCATGACAACGCATTGCTATAATTGTCGCAGTAAAAACTTCACCAGGTTCGACAATATCTAACGCTTCTTCACAGACGTCCCATCCAATATCAATAGATGTCATCAAGCCATCTAACTGCGCGTTAATTCTTGTTTCTAAATTTATAATATCGTTGAGGTCATTATGGGGTTCATTGATTGAGATAGAGCGTAATATCCATAGAAAGGCAGCTTCATTAACGTATTGCTCATACACGCTCGTAAAAGAACTATTCGCAGGTACATCAGGCTTTTTTGAATAGACGACATGCATAAAACTTAGCCCACTATATTCTTTTTATTGTGCCAAAGAGGATCACCCAAACGACAAACATTACGGCCTTCAAACTTAACGTCGAATGAGTACATCATAAATTCGCACACACCTTTTGTTTTGCTACTTATAATCCCCTTTGCTACTCCTGGCTCATCACCTGTACTTGTACTGTACTTAGCCGCTTTTACCATTGGCATTTTTCCATCTGTCTTAACTGTTTTTGGGCCTTTGCTAGTATCAGACGATTTACCTAAATTTGGATAAGGGATAGGGACAATAGCTGGGCCAATTGGCGTTTTACATACATCGGGAAAAACCAAGCTCTTCCCTCCACTGCCTTTGTGAGCGATACCCCGACCATTCGAAAATGTTGTTTGCGCCATTTTTTGCGTACCTATTACTTTTGTAGTTTTATTTTAATTTTACTTATTTTTAGATATTTTTTATCACAAGCAACAGCAGCTCGCCAAACTATACTAAACTTTAATTGGTTAGGTTCAATAATGAGTGTTTCGATCTGGAAATTCAGTTTTACAGATTTATCAGCAATAGTTACATCTGAAAATACATTCACTTTTGGTAAGTTAAATTTCATATTTCCATTAGGATGCATATTAGTAATTTCAACTAACTCTCCACCAGTAAGAAATCCAGGATAAATCAAATCAGGGTGAGCTGAATTAAAGAATCGTTTATCAAAATCTTCGGGGAGGTAAGGAGCTCGTTGCGTTTCCCATTGTTTATCATACTTCCCAGCAAGTGATGAACGTGGTAACCAATGTGGTGCACTAATACCAAAGCAAGCTGGAGTCGGACTTTGTTCGTGATGCGTAATAAGATCATTCGGATCTTCAAGGTTCGGTAGTGGTACACCATCCATCTCTTCTACCGAACGTCCACCAGAAAAACCGCGACCTACAGGGTTACGTTGGTCGACTTCTTTAATCATACCTTCTTGTACTTTCATCCCACCAAAAGCTTTTTCATAAACCATTGCCATTGTTTTAAATGGAGCTGGTTGTGTAATTTGTCCATTACTCCAATGTCTATCTCCAAACACCCTGACTATTTTTCCTACTTCTCCAACCCGCAAAGAAACATCAAGCTGTCTTGTTTCGTTTTTCATTGGTGCAAATGCATGACCAACCATTACAATATCACTGGTCGGCTTACCCGTGTGATAGTCTGAGGCATATTTAATGCTGGATTTACCGGGTTCAGTCCAATATTCATCTGCAACAATTGGGGGAAACTGCTCTTCAGATAAGGTTAATTTTTTATTAATATTAAAGGTAGCTTTCACTAATACATATAATGTATCAACAGCTTGTTCATTAGGAAACATTGCCATATCGGCGGCAAATGGCGTTGTATTTTCTAGTTGTAACATAATAGTTTAATTAACTTGAACCGAACCACCCATGATTCGATTTACACCTGTTGAACGATTTAATATATATTTTCCTCGTATTAGAATTTTCCCTGCTTTAGTTAGGGTAATACTGGACTCACCGCATCGGAGAACAATTTCTTCTTGAGCTTTGAAGATAACCTTTTTTCCATCAATGAGTACATCATCAACTTTTAATTTATCTGCAGATATATTCGCGTCATTATTCGTGGGATTATCATCGATAGTGTTTTGAGATTGTTCGAAATTTTCGAGTAGATCATGGAGAGGATTATGGATCAACCCCATTATAACAGGTTGCTTTAGATTTCCATTAGCAAATAATAACGCAACTTGTTTTCCAATATGCTCGTTTGTAATGCTAATGGTCGAGATCGCTTTTAATGCGCCAGAAATACCTTCAAAATTAACACATGGTTCGCCTAAATTATTCAACTCAACTAAAGACCCAATGACAATTTCACCTGGAGCAATATGAGCCTTGTTTTGAGTTAGTTCTTCAGTATTCTCATGGATATCTTCTAACATACTTAACACCATTATTAATTCGTTATGACTTTACTACCTTTTATAACGACATTACTCGATCCCTTGATGTTTATCGTTTTACCACTAATTGTAATATCACCATTACTTTTCATTACGATTTGCGCTGAGCCTGTTTTTATTGTTATTTTATCATCCGCATCCATGGTAATTGTTTTTGCACGCAAGCTATAGTCTTTTGTAACATTTTCAGTGTATGTACCAGAAACCGATTCTTTTAAATCTTTATCTACATGAATCGTCATGTTTGATTTAATGGTTTCTTGATGGTTGCCGCCAACCGTAATCGTTTTATCTACCTTTATTTTTTCTGTTTGATTGTTGTTGACTGATTTATTACGGTCATTTTCTATTGTTGAATTTTCATCGTGCTTGATTGTTTTGGTGCGATCATTATCTACGGTTAATGTCTCGTTATTTTCAACCTGGGTATCCATGTTTTTTTCAGCATGAACGTAGATTTGTTCGCCACCTTTTTTATCTTCAAAACGCAACTCATTATAATTTTCGGCTGTGGCATTTTTAGTCGAACGCGTTTTTATACCACTTTGAGTTTTTGAACTGTATACGGGTTTGTTTTTTCCGTTATAAACAGAGCCGGTTACGATAGGACGGTCTGGGTCACCATCTAAGAAGTTAACAATAACCTCATGCCCCATACGTGGAATAAATGAGCTACCCCATTGGTTACCTGCCCAACTTTGTACGACACGAATAAAGCAGGTGCTGTTTTCGTCTTTTTTTCCTTCTCGATCCCAAATGAATTGAACTTTAATACGGCCATGTTCATCTATATATATTTCTTCGCCTGCAGGACCGACAACAATAGCTGTTTGAGGCCCTTGCATAACAGGACGTTTATGTTTTTGAGGGGGGCGGAAATGAACATCTGAAGGCATACACTTGAATGAATTACTGTACCCTTCGCTTTCGGATGCACTGCTCACTAAGTAACTTGTATCAGCAACAGAGTGAGTAACACTGACCAGTATATACTTTCCTTTTTCAGACTTTAGAGCATGTTTTGCGAGCTTAAAAGCACCGCCAGCATAAAAACTACTGCAATTGCTTTGTGCATCAATCAAGTTTATAGAAACTTCCTCGGCTTCCATTCTAACTTTAATAAGGTCTGCACCTTTGCTTGTATCATAAAGATCAGGGTATTCGTAATGTTCGTATTTTGCGTTATTCGCAAAGGTACTGCTTGTTTTAGTATTAACAATTAAATTTTTATCGGGTTCTTTAAAATTATAATCATTTAATGTCCACTGCCCTTTATTAAAATTATAACCATTTTCCCAGCTACTAATTTGAGATTGGGTATTTGTACCCTTGGTATATTCTAAATCGGTCTCTTTGCAGTCTTCATATGAATTTTTTTGATCAACCAGCACCATCATATGTTTTTGTTCTTCGTGCTTAAAATAATACGCAATACCATCTTCTTCTAACAATCGAGAGATAAAATGAAAATCACTTTCATTGTGTTGAATGCAATATTCTCGTTTATTGCCACCTTGCGCTTTAAATTCAAAATCATTAAAGCCCAAATCTTTAAAGACCTGGGTAACTATATCTTTTGTTGTTTTTTCCTGAAATATTCTATGGTTATTTGTTTTTGTTAAGAACCATAACCATGGAACCATTGTTAACGAATATTCACGTAAATTATTTTCATTAATTTCGCCAAGTGAGATTTGGCTAATGTAACCATTAAAAAAGCGCTTTTCTTTAGTATGAATACTAACGGTTCCGGCTTTTGCAATAATTTGTTCGGGGAGTATTTCTCTGTTTTCGGAGAAAACATCGATAGTGAATTCGAATAAATCAGAGATAGTCTCCGTACCACTAAAACGTGCTAACAAGAGTGTATCTTTTCCTAACGCAAAGTCAGAAATAGATATGGTTCTATCATCCTGTGTTATTTGGCCCATACGGTCGACATCCTTTATCTATGAGATTATGTGCAATATTGCTTTAATCCCAACCATGGGGGGGTGATATTTGTAATAATTAGTTTAATTCTAATAACCAAAACGGAAAGAGTGAGGATATCCCCACTCTATCTCGTTCTGAAATGACTTAGAGAAGTTTAGCTTTGTCTAAATCATAACCAACGCGTTGTGGGCTACCCGCTTTGTTTGTTTTATCATGGTCTTTGTAGTTAACCATAATAGACGCATAGCTAAGTGTAATTGTTTCCATTGGTTCTTCATCATCACTAGCAGAAATATCGTAACCGCTTACGATACAGTCTTCTAATGTGTAATCCATGAATTCTTCGACCTTCTCAGTACCAGTACGAACAAACTTAATCACGACTTTTTTACCTGCAGAACCCGTAACAGATTCTTTAAATAAAGCAGCAGCAGAGCTGTCTACACGTTTAGTGATTTGAATTTCGTCGAGCTGTGGACGTGAAGACTCACGGTTGCTCATAGCACCAGGTTCCATACTTACTGTACGGTTTACGCCGAATTGAAGTGAGTTTGCAGCAATGTGATCAGCATAACCATCCGCTGTTACATTTCCCTTAATACCATCATATTCAATATATATAGCCATTTTTCTTCCCTTTAGTTGTGACTGAATTGTTAACCGAGCTTAACGTATCTTATAAAAACTGACAACAAAATATTTCTCATTATGTGAAACCAGTTATTATATATTTTTAAAATAATTTGATTAAAAATTAGCCATGAAAATTGAGTAATTATTAACCAAATAATTAAAAACGATAATCAATTTCAAAGATAACTTTAACGCTATCATCTTTTGTTTCTAAATCTGCCGATGAAAAATCACTTTGAACAGGATAAGCGAATTGTAATGTAGAATTTAACGTATCTTTATAATTGAACTTTAAACCAAAACCCACATTCGATAAAGTCGCAGTTGAATCACTTTCACCAGAGACAAGCGAGTACGCAATGCCATAAGAGATATCAGCAAATAAAAACGGCTGAATCATTTTCTTTAAATTGCTATCCCCCACTTTCATATCAAGAAAATCGGGCGCTTTAAATATCCAATCAACACCTAATTGTATCCCATCATCAGCAAAAAATTTATTAACAGAAAATCCACGCGCTCTAGTCGGCCCTGCAAGAGAAAATTGACTTATAGAAGATAATGCTTGGCCAGTATATTGAAATGAGCTACGAGTAATGACGCGCGTTTCAGAATCGAAAAAAGGTACCTTCCAAAAAGTTAGGTAAACATAATCGGCAGAAAATATTTCATAATTGGATTGCTGTCCTATTTCCGCTCCCTTTAAGAATTTACCACTCGTGTACTTAAAAGATCCTTGATGTAAATTTCTATTTTTTTCTTGCAATAAATCATAATGGTAAGTAATCGAGGTGTTTTCAACTTCATCATCTAAACCAATATCACCTGAACTATCTATCGCGCCAACCCGAATTTTAGAACTTACACTATCTTGCCTTAAATCTATTGAATGAGTAAATTCACGACTACGTCTGATTTTATATGATAGTGTTAATTCCGATTGTTCTGTTTCACCACGTAGATTCAAGCTAGTAACCGCTTCCGTATTCCCAGAACCTAATATAAATTCATTTTTAGATTTTCCTGCCGTTATTCTAAAACGCGGACTAAAAAAACTAGCCCCGTATTTTACTTGCCAAAATGTAGAGTTACTTGGTGATGAAGTATATAGTGTTCCAACGTGCAATAAATCTGAAAATCCCAATAAATTATTAACTAAGGCTTCTGCATAATATCGATTTTTACCTGTTTCATTTGTACCATGATTATCGGCTCGTACGTTAAAGTCAAAACGTCGTTCAGAGACAATATTTATATTCAACTTTGTATCGCCAACTTGTGCACCAGGTTCAAAAAAACCGGTTACATATAAACCGGGAAAATCATTTATTAAATAGAGCTGTTCATCAATACTGCTATTTGTAACAGGTAATGTTAACAGATTGTCGAAAGTGGATTTTAAATAATCCGCATTATACATATCACTATTTTTAACGTCGGCTTCACCTAACATTCCGAGTAACAATGTTAGAGTAACAATCCCTTCGCGCACTTCTTGTTTAGGAATATAGGCTTTAGCTAAAATAAAACCCCGCTCACGATAAAAGTTAGTAATTTTATCCGCTACGGTTTCAATCATTCCTAAAGTAATACCGCGTTTAGAGCGTTGATCTCTAATCAACCACACTAAACGCTGTACTTCCAAAGGACCTGCATGTCTGTCTGGCGTTTCATCTTCTATCTTGACTAATAAATCAGAAAGCTCACCTAACTCATCCATGGTGTAACCCGAATCGAGAAGCTTACCTTCTGCCATCATATCAAAACGAATGCCTTCAACAAGCTTACCTATTGCTGATCGAGTAATACCTAATTCAGGGAACTCAACAATGCCTTGCAGTCTAAATTCTTTTACAGCCAAACGCGGCCCAGCAGTCGGGTCTGGGTTTCGTTCACGCACACTGGGTATATCCATATCTTGTAGATACGTTTTACGTTCTAACGTGGGTGTTTCAGTAATATTAGGCAATTCAAGAAAACCAGACAAAGCAGGAGGCGATATAGAAAACAAAAAAACTACAACTAAACGCTTAAAATATTTACTTAAGTACAACATATTCAACTCAATTTATTATTATAATTATTTTTTATCGGCTTCTATTAATTCATCTTCAAATAACTGGTCTCGTGGTAAACGAATAGCAATTTGGCCATAGGTATAATTTCGTACATCAGAAAAAATAGCTGGGTCAATATCTTCCAGTTCTTCTAAGCTAATTAATTGTTCACCGGCAACTGCGTTGGAGGCATCAATAAAATCAAACTTAATATCGGATAAGTCATTCACAATACGAGGGGCTTGCGGCACATACCTTGGTGAAATACTTTGACGCGTTTGAATAAGTATTTCATCTTTCAAACTGATAACAAGTGGCCGCACTGCCGTACCAAAAGATCCTAGACGGCCAATAAACGTACCTGAGAAACCCGTTATATCAGGGTTTGACTCATCTGCCGCACCAAGACCAAAGAAACTCCCTGTTGTCGTTGTCATTGCAATCACACCTGTATCATAATCCGCATCAACACTTCCTGGTTGCATACTGATATTGGCATCATTATTCAGCGTGATATCGCCCACTGTTTTTAAACTCTCAATAGTCACATTTCCCGTATTGTTTACGGTAATTGCACCTGCAGTATTATTTGCATTTAATATACTGGTTTGCGTTGTAACGTTAATGCCTGTTTCAGCTGTTAAATTAACCCTAGCAGACGTTAATGTTCCACCATCTATATTACTGCCAGAAACTAAATCAATTTCATTTGAGGCAGTTACCGTTCCTAACGTTAAACCTGTTGCATCATTAATGCTTATCCGACTACCTGCATTTGCATTTACTCCGCCTGCAAAATCTGTATTAATAAGAGTAATGTCTCCACCAGCCGCTAACGTTGCAGTACTGCCCGCATTACTTACATTTACTACTACACTAGCATTATCCGTAATATTACCTGTAGAGGATAAGTTAAAGTTACCATTAATATTTGAACTTGTTGTTGGCGAAACCGTAGTTTGGTCACCAATATTAATACCACCTACATCGGTAATTGATACGTTATTACCTGTTATAACGATATCGTTAAAATTATGTGTACCTGTATTGAGGAAGATATCATTGCCACTACCAGCATCTAATGTTGTTAGACCGGTAACCGTTATATTTCCACTATCATTTATATCGCCTAATGTATTCACTGACAATATCGCAACATTACTGTTACCCAATCTAATACCTGTTCTATCGTTAATTATTGCGCTATTCGTTGTTGCTAACTCAACAATATCAATATCATTAGCAAAAGAACCAAAATCAATGATGCCATTACCCGCAGAAAATGCAGCAGTTGATCCTGTATTCATTGTTAATGCGGCTGTTTGTGTAATACCGCCATTGGTTGAAAGTGTAAAATCTCCTCCAATAGATGATGCTGTACCTATCACATCACCAATAATAATATTATTAGCATCCGACAAATTAACATCGCCTGTTGTTGTTAAGACAACATTTTTGAAGTCATTTGTTGGTTGTGACGCTAAATTAATATCTCCACTACCAGCGTCTAATCGAGCTGTTGTGCCAGTGAGCATTCTAATAGCAGCGGTTTGATTTATATCGCCGTTTGTCGTCAATGTTAGATTGCCATTAATATTAGAAGCTGTTCCAACACTGTCGCCAATGGTAATTGTATTACTTTCAGTAATTGAAACATTATTTGCGGACTGAATAAGAACTTGATTAAAATCATTAACCCCTGTGGTCAAATCAATATCACCACTGGTGCTTAAGGTTGTTAATCCACGAACAATCATGCTACCCGTTGAATTAGTTATATCCCCCCCTCCAGTAACATTAACATCTAAATTACCAAGTAGATCGAACGTTTGTAAATCCAATGCTGCGTTGTTTGCAATCGTAACATCTTGCAAACTGTTTCCAGTACTGGGTTTCGCAACTATCGACAAGGCATTTAGTTGATTATTTGTATTGCCTAATGTTATCGAACGGCCTGGTCCAACATTCACCCCATCAATATTAAACGTTGATGTACCTACAACAGTTAAACCATTATCTGATGTATTTTGCGTTATATCACTTGCCGTACCGGCTGTTACGGTAAAGTCGCCACTTATTACAGATTGCGCAAGGGCAATATCATTTACGTCATTCAGCACAACATTATTGGTCGCACCGGAGTTGGTTACCGCCACCTCACCAACAAAGTCATTCGCTGAATTTCCTAAGGTAACCGCCCCGTCACCTGCATTAAGCGTTACCGTGCCGGCGCCACTGGCTTGAATAATCGCACCACCCGTTTGCGTGATACCCCCGCCGGATACACGACCCGCGTTAACCGTTAAACTTCCTGTACCAATATTTGATGTCGCAAAGTCAATTGTATTACTATCATGTATCACAATGTTACCGCTAGTATTGGCGAGTGAAACGGTACCGCCAAAGTCATTATTATCGTTTGATAACGTTATCGCGCCATTTCCCGTATTGAATACGGTCGCACCATTACTTGTAATGGCTGCGGTTTGGTTTAGTAATCCGTTTGTTTGTACATTTAGCGTGGTGCCGCTAGTCCCAGCAAGATTTATATTACCCAGCGTTAGGTTATCGCTGTCACGAATGGCTAAACTTGTCGCATTAGTCACATTAACCTGATTCACATCATGGGCAATACTATTTAATGTAATGGCATTACTGCCCGCATCAAGGGTAGTCAGTCCCGCCACATTGATGGCTTCACTGTTATCATTAATGGCACCATTGGCGGTAACACTGAGAGTACCACTGCCGGTGATATTAGTCGTACCCAGAGCTATACCACCGGCATTATCATTCACACTAACCGTATTACTACTCGCAAGTTTTATTATTTTAAAGTCGTTATTAAAACCGGCTAAGTTTATTTGCCCACTACCGGCATTAAAATCTGCAATGGTAGCGGTGCCCATCGTTATGGCAGCTGTTTGGTTTATGTTGCCGTTGGCGTTAATAGTTAAATTACCATTTATCACCGAAGCCGTACCTATAGAGTCACCTACAGTTATGGTATTAATGTCGGTAAGATCAACATTATTTGCTAACGTAACAAGCACTTGATTAAAATTGTTTGCACCTGTTGATAAATCAATATCACCACTGGTGCTTAAGGTTGTTAACCCGCGTACAACCATACTACCTGAAGTATTCGTAATATTACCGCCGCCAGTAATATTGACATTCAAGTCACCCAATAGATCAAATGTTTGTAAATCCAATGCTGCGTTGTTTGCAATAGTAACATCTTGCAAACTTGCACCCGTATTCGGTTTAGCATTTAAAGATAGACCATTAAGCTGATTATTTACATTACCTAAAATAATAGAACGTCCTGGACCAACATTCACACCATCCACATTAAAACTTGAATCGCCACTCACTCTTAAACCGTTATCTGATAAGTTTTGCGTGATATCACTTGCCGTACCGGCTGTTACGGTAAAGTCTCCGCTTATCACAGATTGCGCAAGGGCAATATCATTGACGTCATTCAGCACAACATTATTGGTCGCACCGGAGTTGGTTACCGCCACCTCACCAACAAAGTCATTCGCTGCATTATTTAGGGTAACCACACCGGTTTCGGCATTAAGCGTTACATTACCGGCACCGGCGGATTGAGTAATCTGACCACCCGTTTGTGTTATTCCGCCACCAGATACTCTACCAGCATTAACCGTTAAACTTCCGGTGCCAATATTAGACGTTGCAAAGTCAATACTATTTTGATCGTTAATCGTAATATTACCACTGGTGTTATTTAATGCGAGGGTACCAACAAAGTCGTTATTGTTATTGTTTAACGTTATTCCACCGTTTCCGGAGTTGATAACAGTATTGCCGTTGCTCGTTATAGCGGCGGTTTGATTGAGTAATCCATTGGTTTGAATGTCTAACGTTGTACCACTACTGCCGGTAATATTTAATGCGCCAAGCGTTAAGTTATCGCTATCATTCACAGCAAGAAGGCTGGCATTCGTTACATTGAGTTGATTGAAGTCATGCGCAACACTGTTCATATTGATGGCGTTGCTGCCAGCATCAAGTGTTGTTAATCCTGAAACGTTAATAACTTCGCTGTTATCATTAATCGCCCCCGTCGAGGTTACATTGAGTGCGCCGCTACCGGTTATGTTCGTTGTTCCAAGGGTTACACCACCGTTCGTATCGTTAACACTAACGGTGTTACTGCTGGCTAGCTTGATAATATTAAAGTCGTTATTAAAACCGCCTAGGTTGATTTGCCCATTACCGGCATTAAAGTCTGCCGTGGTACCTGCACCCATGGTTATCGCGGCAGTTTGATCTATATTGCCGTTGGCGTTAACCGTAAGATTACCGTTTACATTAGAAGCTGTTCCAATGCTGTCGCCAATGTTAATCGCATTAGTATCAGAAACACTCGCACTTCCGCCAGCGGTTAAAACGATATCTTTAAAATCATTGCCAGGCTGCGTATCTAATACGATGTTGCCCGTGCCTGAATTAATCCGAGCGGTCGAGCCTGCTGTTAAAACGATATTAGCTGACTGAGTTATATCGCCATTTGCCGTTACGGTTAAATCACCATCTACTGCCAAACCAGCTAAACCAATTGCACCTGTATCACGAAGTGTTAAATCATTCGCTGATGTAACATTAACCGTATTAAAGTTATTAGTAGCAGAATTTAGAATAATGTTTTGCGATGCACCATTATTAGCATTTAAAATTGTGTTGCCGCCAACCACAAGCCCACCGGCTGAGTTGGTAATTGTACCAACGGCATTAATATTTAAATCATTGGTTACGTTGTACGAGCCTAAATCAATATTTGTATTGCGCCATAACGAAATGTTAGCGAAATTTGTACCCGTAGTCGCTAGCAAATACGTATTAAAATTATTGTTAATATTTTGTAACAATATAGAACGCCCACCCGCCACACTAAAACTCGCAGCCCCACTCGAAACGTTTAAACCACTTCCTGTTGTTGCTTCAGTTATATCACCCGCAATCGAATTAACCGTTAAGTTTCTACCGACAGAGGATTGGCTTAAACCGATTGAATTAGCATCCGTTATAACAACATCGTTTGCTCCACTATTATTAACTGAGACATTGCCTGTAAAATCATTTGCAGTATTGGCTAAGGTAATAACGCCAGCACCCGCATTTATATCTACATTTCCACCACTAGCTTCTTGTACGATCGCACCTGCTTGCGTAATACCCGTTGCAGCCCTAACAGTTAAAGAACCACTTCCTACGTTTGAAGTAGATAGCTGCAGACTATTTGCGTCTCGAATAGAAACATTATTATTACCTGAATTATTCAATGCAACATCACCAATAAATTCATTGCTTGAATCCGCAAGTGTTATTACGCCCGCACCAGCATTAAGAGTTACAGCACCCGCACCTGCTGATTGAGTTATAGTACCCGATTGAGTAATACCCGATGCCAGACCGCCCAATCCGGCGTTAATAGTTAATGAACCCGCACCAACATTTGAACTATTAATTACAATACCGCTTTCATCGTGTACGACAACATTACCAGAGCCATTCGTTAAAGAGATTCTGTTGAAGTCATTGCCAAAATTATTTAATGTAATATTACCCGCGCCAATAGCATTAAATGTTGCAGTTTGGGCAACAGTTAAATCACCAGACGTCGAAATAATTGAGCCTTTTGTTTTTACATCTAAATCATTGGCGGTGTCTATCGTATTGTTAATTGTTATATTTGCTGTTCCCGCACCTTCTCCGTTATTAAGATCGACATCGCCTAAATTAGTACTAATAGAAGCACCCGATATTATTGTGCCATCGGAAAGTATATTAACGACACCAGTCGTTTTACTTGTACCCGATGTACTGATAGAACCGGCTCCCGTACTTGTGTAAGAAGAGGACTTCGTAACGGTAACATTCTTATCCTCAGTAATAATACTTCCACCAATACTCACAGCACCATCAGCAGTCATTGAAACCGTACCATCATTGGAGTTTGCTTGGTAACGGTCATTATTTCTACCCGGTCTAATAATGGCTGGCTGGATAGTCGTATCGATAGAAGCTGAGGTAGTAATTGAGCCGCCACCTGCACTTGAGGCCCCTAAATTAGAAATTAAGTTAACAGCTGCGCCATCAGTTACTATATTACCACCGATCGTAATAGACGAAGGATTCGTTTCAGTAGGAAAGGGAGGCGTCGCAGGGACAGGGAAGATATTACTATCAGCTCTTCCTGTAACGGTTACTGTAACATCACCGCCCTTAAGGCCGTTACCACTACCAACGTTAAAGTTATTTCGTACAGTATTAACTTCACCGCCCGAAGAGATAAAGTTAACGCCCGTTGCGGTAAAACTACCGCCATTCGTATTTATAAATGCGTCTGTTAATAGAACATCGCCGCCGCCGGTATCATCAAAATTTGCATTCAATTCAATATTTAGAAAAGTGTTGACTTCATCTCCCGCCGTACCATTATTTGCAAGAATACTATTACCATCCAATATAATATCATTCGCTGCATTTAGAATAAGGGTTGCATCAGAGTTTTCCTGATAATTAATGCCAGTGCTAAAAATAATATTACCTTCTTCGGAAGTATCTCCCAACGAACCCGTTTGAATGGTTACGATTGTGCCATCTCCGTTATCAAGAGCCGATCGAATGTCTGACTCATCAATAGTTGCCGGTGTTCCATTTGATTCAAACAATGTATCGCCACTACCTGACGTTTCATTAACATTATTAGTACTAGATAGTATCGTAATATTAAACGGGTCAATCAACCACTCGCCACCTCTACCCATAGGTGCCGATATATCGGGTGCACCATCAATAACAAAGCCACGAAGCCCAGACGTTTCTATAAAACCACCATTGCCACCATTTAAGCCACCTCGGGCTGTCAACTTTGAAAATATTCGTGCCGTATCACTTGCAAAGGTAATCAACTTACCGCCATTTCCGTTATCAAGCGAATCCGTACTTACTTTTGTATTTTCACCTAGGTAAATAAACTCAGCATTTCGTATAGCTTTGTTATTGCCGGTTTTATCGCCACCAATTAAAACTTCTCCACCACCATTATCACCCGAGGCATTCACTTGCGCGTTATCAATTAAACCAACTTTATTGCCTAACACTTTTATTTTTCCACCGACTCCAGTAGCGGTTGCTTGAGCTGAAACCAAACTACTATCAGTTAACATAGTAGTATCAGTTGCGTGAAGCTCGATGGAGCCCGCATCACCACCGGAGTTGTTATCTGCTTTGATGAATCCACTGTTAGTAATATTTTCACCAATAACAACAATGTCACCTGTTTTTGATGTTTTCGTATTACTTTTAATAGATACATCTAGTGTACCTGCGTTAACGACATCAGCACCGTTACCTAATGTAAAAGTACCATCAGCATTAACAACTGCACTACTTGCATCAACTAACCCACCTGTATTTACTGCACGAGAGAAAACATCTTGGCTAACACTCGCGGTTAATAAAACTCGGCCGCCTTCTGCATTAATATTACCGTTATTTAAAACAGCAGGATCAATACCTAATTCATTTTGCAAAACTTCTTTTGTTATTTTTACACCAAGTAAACCCGCATTATCAAACGTAACCACAGCTTGTTTACCCGCTGCCATATTCACGACACCCAGCTTAGCAACGATGACTCCATCATTTTTTACTTGCTTACCAAGTAAGGTAACATTGCCACCTATGGCTGCATTAATAATACCACTATTAGAAACATAACCTTCAGTACCGGCGACTTCATTAAAAATGTAATCGCCATTCATAAAGTCGCTTGGCTTAATATCTAAACCACTCGCCATTATTCCACCCACATTTATCACTGAGGTTGGGCTAAAGAAAATACCATTTGGATTGACGAGTATTACTTGGCCATTTGCATCAATACGGCCATGAATTTGTGAGGCGTTATTGCCAACAATACGGTTTAATGAAATAGAATTTTGATTAGGTTGAATATACTGAACACGTTCATTTTGTTGAACGTTATAACTTTGCCAATCAATCGCCATGTTTTGGCTGGCTTGATTAACGGTGGTGTTTAAACCAGATTGATTGATAGAGCCATTGCCGCCAACCACCACACCACCTTCAGGATTGGCGTAGGCGTTTGAAACAAGTGTGAGATGTGAAAATAAAAACGTACTTGCAAATAAAACGCTTGGCTTTAATTGATACAATACGACGAATTGATGCTTAAACCATCCCTTTAGGCTTCCCATATTTCCCTCTACTCTTTTTTAGAGTCACACTTTATTGTTATTGAGTATTCTTTTTTATTTTATTACTGATACTTAGCCTACTTTATTAATTGGCTACTTAGCACCTTATCACTAACTTTAATTATTTATCGCGCAAAGATTGCAAAAACAGAATGCATACCATTGAAAATGGCATACCACATCTCTGTTCCTCGACCTTGTGCGTCATCTGCTAGCACACTGGCAAAGCCTGTGTAATTAGGGGTCAGCGAGATATTAAGACAAGGCCCTGGTTTATTCTCAATTAATTCATCACCTAAGGTGTAGATGTTTTTAGTATTGCCAGAGATAAACTTACCGGATATGTCACAGCGAATAGCTCCCGCAGGAAATGATACTGTAATAAAATCATAAACTTCATCGGCTTTTACTTCGAATTTAGTAGAGATCATATCGGCATCTATCATTTTCACACTGCCTATCGTTAGTGATTTCCAGAGATCGATACCTTTAAGCAAATTAGCCTCCGCTCTTGCATTCGTTGCCGGGTTATCATATTCACTATTAAATAAACCTTTAACCGCCCCCCCTTCAAAACTACCATTGGCTGCTAACGCCATTGCAATACTAGAACGGGTTATGACAGTCCCAGTCACCGGTACTGCATTATCAACCATCACTCCATCATGATAAACAATAGCTGTACCAACAAAATCGGTTTGCGTAATAGAAGTGATAGTGCCTTCGTATAATACGTTCGTCGCAATATCAAAGAAGATAAATTTTTGGTTAGGTAAGTCTCCGTACACCATGCCTTTAATGTCAGCTAAAGTTTCGGCAGTACCACTGAACGTTCCTGAGCCATTCCCATTGGTGGTGTATAACCCTTGGGCATCTTGGTTGTCGGCCGTGCAAGTAACAGTAACCGAGGTAATATTGCTACTGGCTACTTTGCCGCTACCCATTGTCACACTACACGTTTGGTCAACCGGTTGAGTAAGGATGGTAACGGCATAATCGGTATTTGTGGTGAGTTGGGTTGTAAAACTAAAACTACTATCGGTGCTAACACTTAAATCATCACCACTGTTATTTTGTAACACTAAACCCGTATTGATTAAGCCCGTGACTGACCCACCAACACTGTATGTTGCCGGTGCACCGCCACCGCCACCGCCACCACAACCCACGCCAATAAAAGCAATGAGTAAACTAAGTAATACGATAGCGCGAGAAGGGTAAGCGGTTATTTTCATAAGAGTACATCCTGTGTGGTGTTAGCGTGCCAGCTTTTTAGTGCTAGCGTTTAATGTTCTATTTATAAGGAATAAAGGGGGGAGGTATTCCGTTAATTTCTTTACTTTGCTTAGTGTCTTTTGTGTTTTTTTGTTGCCTTTTTTACTATGCTCGAAGATAACAGAATAAAAAAGTGTGCGCTATGCACGGTTCTCAATTTTGGATGAGATGCTATTTTATTCGATACATTGGTTATTAATTAGGCAGATTTTTCTAATAGAATTAACTCCCTGTAATGCTTCCGAATTTAACAGATTCTATTTTTATGTGCTAGGTAACCCATCGCACTTTCACTTTGCAGTGGGAATATTAAGTTAGGTTGGTTATTTTTTAAGCAGGCACTTAGGAGAATGTAGGGATTGTATGACAAATAAAATAAGATTATCATAAACCTAAATTATCAGCCGTACTGATTGGATTAAATGGTTTTTGTAATTCGGCATTAGACTCAAGAATTTGCCTAATATCTGGCGCTATTTTACGATAAGCTATTTCCACTTTTGCATTGCTTTCCCATCCTAGACAACACAAAGTTTCCAAATCATATTTAGTTTCGATTGTATTAGCACTTCTATATCGCTTTTCTAATTCTTTGAATTGTGCAAGTACTATAACAACTTCACCAAGTAATTCTTTTCCAGCACAATTATCTTCAGCAAGTCGACTGAAATAAAGTAAGCTTGTTCGACGTTCAGCCTCCGTTAAGGCTAAGTCTTTAAATATAGATTTTGGTAACACTCTATTCTTCCTAGCAATTGCGCACGATTTTACTTTACTTTCTAACGTATCAGTCAGTTTCTGTAATTTCAGATAGGTATATTGAAGAATTTTTTCGTTTTCGGTATCTTTGAATTGTGGGTTTTGGCCTGCCACCGCATAGAGAGTAAAAGCAACAATGATACCAGTAATAATCAATTTAAAAATTACATCCATCAGCAACTGCCCTCCAAAATTGTTTCTCTTGTCCAAAGGAATGATCAAGCATCTGAAGTGCAGCAATATTATAAATACGTTTATGATATATTGACGGAACTGCGTTCATAGCTTGAGACCATGTTTTCCAGTCATTCGCTTGAATATTGTAAGAACTTTTCATTGCGCCATTACCAACAAAGATATTAACAAAAACACCACCCGACATAGCTTTTAACAAAGCTTTCGACATTTTTTTAACACGTCGTATTTCCTTAATCGCTGACTGACTTTTTGAGCCAAATTTTATGTTTTTAATTTTTGGACATTGCACACTTATTTACCTATATTAAAAATAAACGACTTACAAAGATTGCGGATTGTTTTCATACTGAAACCGTCATTTTATACATGAAAAATACAAAAACAACCAATGAAGGTAAGCGCTTTTGGAATGAGGTTGGCATGCGATACATCCTGTAAATTATTATATTGTGGTCTATATATAAGGAGTGGATTTCAATCCCCGTAATGCTTCCGAATTTAACAGATACTATTTTCGTTTGCTAGGTAACCCATCGCACATTTCACTTTGCAATGGGAATATAGTGGTAGGTTGGGTGTTTTTTAAGCATATTAAAAATTCTTTCACACAAAATAACCATTAAGTCATAAGCTGATTTGTGAGTTAATATCGATGTGCTAATATGGTTAGAGATAATTAAACTAGTTTTCTATCGTATATTTATATAAAAAAGTAACACAAGGATGTGCACACTATGGCAACAGCAACTAACCCATCTACATTACGTCAAAATCGAATAAATACTTATTACTCTAGTCCATAAAAAAAATACAAAGCCATTCCAAATGGGCTTACTCCTGCACCACAAGGAAAACGTTCTACTAATTTTCATGCATTCGTAAACTTGTATTTTTATAAATCGATAAATCCTGGAGGCATTACTCGCTTAGCGCCAACATCAAAGGCTTACGTAGCTTTCCAACGCTATGCATCAACACCTTATGGATCTGCTGTTGTAAAAGAAATGATTACCAATACAAAAAAATTCAATGGTTTTCTTATTGCTCAAGGTACAGCAAATGAAGCTAGGGGTGGTATAGGTGTTATAACTTTCCCTCGGAATTTTCCAATTGGCGGTCAACGAATATATGACCTTGCTATCATTCATCATGAACTTGCTCATACACAGGTATTTCTAAATAAAGTAAATGGTAGTGCAACACTTAAAGATGAACGACAGGCAGTAATCGTAGCAGAAAACCCCGTTCGTAAAACAAAAAGTTACGAACCACGCTATACTTACTTTAGAGATGGCAAAACTATTAATATTATTACTGCAGACATAAAAGCTGGAAAATGGACAGTCTCTAAGTTCAACCCAGCAAAGTTAGTGAAATTAACCGATAAGAATGCACTATGATCAACGCAATGAAATATCTAGTCATTTTATTGCTTTTCAGTAAGTCTTTTTTAGTCTTTTCTGATAATGGAGATAAAACGCATATAGCAGACACCCCCATTCAAACAAATAAGTTATACATTACAGTCTTCGAAAAAAATAACTGGTTAAAATTTTACGAGCTACAGTTAAATCGTGGCTTAGAGAACATCATTCCAATTACCGCAAACTTTAATCTTGATAATGTTGAATCTGTAATGATAACGGATAGCAATGCCATCAAAAAAATATGTGGGCAGAAGCAATCTCGTTCACTACTATTATTAAACTTTAAGCAAAGCAGCAACAATCGAAAATACGTTAAAACATACATCAATAAACCATGCATTGATAACAATAAAGCAGAATTTAAGCTTACCGTAAAAACAAGAGATGGAAGCTATTATTATAATACGACTACTCTCGCTGCAAACAAGAACGCATTTTCTGTCGCGCATCATGCGAATTACGATGAAAAGCGAAAACCTTATAAAACTCAGAACAACAACAATAATCTAAAATTTGATATTAAAGCATTAGAAGATACCCCAGAAGCGTGGAACGTAGTTGATGAGCCGCTTTACCCTGGTAAAGAAATCACCATACCTGTATCAATTGATATTAACATTAAGAATGTTAACGCAATTAAAATTGATGATATCAACGCGCACAACTACAAGTGTCATCCTAATAGTCCTATTAACCTTTTAAATTTATCATTCTTAAATAAACAAGAAAGCAGTGTAAACCTAACAACCCGCATCCCTACTCCTTGCGTCAACTATGATAATGTGAAATTACAAATTAGCGCCCAATCTATTAATGACAAAAAATATTACAAAGTCATAAACATTCCAAGCAGTAAACTAAAGCATATTAATTGATTAGTATAAATAGACCATTACACTAAATTTTTTTTATCCCTTAAAATCTTTATTATAATTCTGTTTTCTAGCAACAGTGGGTTATATGCCGAAATTGTTCAGTAGGATAACTCTAGTTTACTTTAACCAAGTTACTTCATCCTTAAAGTAGCCTTTTGATAGTTAAAATAGTCGTTCTAAGCCTTTATATTAGCCTCATTAATGTTTTATACAATAGGTTTCAATGAGTTAGGTTGGTTCGACTTGATGAATATTTAACAAAAACGCTAAGAACAGCACTTAATAACAACGTGATTAGAAATGTTGTAGCGGGTGCTTTAGACCAATATTGTGATAACATTCTCGCTAATGGTTTTAGTGAACCTGTTTTTTCTAACCCCTCCCCTAAAATCATCAACCCACAAATAGCAACTAATGCCTCACGCCCAAAACCTTTAAAAGTAATCAGCCGCAACGACTTGCTCATCATCCAATTTTATAAATGGATAAACGGTAAAGAAAACAACCAATAAAGTAAGAATTAACAAGCTTGAGAATTCAAGACGAATCTTATCTTGGGTAAAAAGTAAAATGCGAATATTTTTAGTATAAGAGTAACACTAGCATGTAAATTTAATTCCAAGATCGTTATTCCTTATCTAGTCGAATTCAAAATATAACCTGTGATATATAGTTATATATACATTATTAACTTCACACGAATATAGTTTAGACAAGACTATGAAACTCGCTATATGGAGAAAATTTTTCAGGCACTAATTAAGGTCATTACATTTTACTGCAATAAGAATAACACCACTTCATTGCCAATGGAGGTGAAATTGTTGTAAGCGCAATAACAATAATCATTAAAGTTGTAAATTAATTTAATTTACAAATAGACTAACTGAAGCTTTCATTCCTGCGCCGGCGGCAATCTAAACTGTTTTTAATTTTCATTAACAAATAAAATTGTCTTAGTGAAACTCAAGTGTTCGACAATGAGTGAGCACCTAGATTACCGCCGACGTGGAAATTCTGGGGTATTTTATACTCACTATGATTATATCAGGCCACGCCAAAATATTTTTACTAAACATACAAGTTTAAATATAATATTTATAAATTTTCATATCGCGCAAGTGCATTTTCACGACTAATTTTAATATCAACAATTGGCTCTCTTACTAATAATTTATCTTCTGGTAACCACTGCCTAATATATTTTAACTCACTATCAAATCGTTTCGTTTGAGTCAGTGGATTAAATATTCGGTAATATGGTGCGGCGTCTACTCCACTACCTGCAACCCACTGCCAACCCATAGTATTATTTGCAAGATCGGCATCTATTAAAGTATCCCAAAACCATTTAGCTCCATGTATCCAGTGTATTCCAAGATTTTTTGTTAAAAATGATCCCGTAATCATTCTAACCCGATTGTGCATCAAACCTGTTTCCCATAATTGCTTCATTCCAGCATCAATAATATCCACACCGGTGCTTCCTGTTTTCCATGCATTAAATAACTTTTCATCAACTTTTTTTGGCCACAGTTTAGAAAACTTTGAATTCATACATTGATTCGTTGTATGTGGATAATGCCATAGAATATGATGAGCAAACTCACGCCATCCAAGTTGTGTTAAAAAACGTTCTAAGTGCGCTTGAACGGGTTGTTTAAATGTATGTTGTTGCAATCGATAAAATATTTGTGCTGGCGTTATCTCACCAAAATGTAAATGTGCAGATAACTGGCTTGTACCGTTAACAGATGGAATGTCACGACTATTATTGTAATCGGCTAATAAATCATTAATAAAAATATTAAGTGCATTTTTTGCCGAATCCTCTCCAGGTGTCCAATATTGATATAATTTTAGAAACCATTTATTTTCATCTAAAAGATTAAGCTCGTTAAGTGAACATTCATTTTTAAATATAATTTTCTGCTTATCGTTTACCTGCACTCTTATTGGATTGGCTATGGCTATACCAAAATTTTCCAATCGAGCTCTAGCTGTTTTCCAAAATGGTGTAAATACTCGATAAGGTAATTCTTGTTTATTAAGTAATGTTCCAGGGTCGAAAAACAAATGACTATTGAAGTTTTTGATCTCGATATTTTCTAATGCATTGATGACATTTAAACTCAATGCTAACTCATCAGGTTCATAAACATCATTCCAACATAATGCTGAAACATTCAGTTCACGACCAATCTGGGGGATAATTGTTGCTGCATCCCCATTAAAGTAATGTATGTTTAATCCTAACTTTTCCAATGATAATTCAAGTTGGCTTAAGCTTTCATGTGTCCACCATCGAGATGAGCCGCCTGCAGCCCACTCACCTTCTTGTTGATGTATATATGTAGGAATAACCGTCTCAAAATTCTCCAAAGCGTAGCTTAGCGCTGGATTATTGTTGATTCTGAAGTCTCTCCTAAACCACACGAGAGCAGTACTCGTATTGTCACAATCTTTAACCACTTCAATCATTTTACGCCCTTTTTGTACACTAATTGTACAGGGTTAATATGTTTTAACTTGTTGTTTTTACCCAATTATTGGAATATTAGCATTAATTCTTGACAAATACACTAAGTAACTTTATTGTTTTGTATAAGTATTGTATAGGTATAAAAATGAACGATAATCAACAAAGTGTCTACTCAATAAGCTCTGTCTCGACAATGACAGGGGTTAACTCGGTAACGTTGCGTGCTTGGGAAAGACGTTATGGATTAATAAAACCACAACGTACAGAATCGGGTCATCGGGTTTATAGCAATAATGATATAGAGCATATAAAGAATATCTTGAAAATGCTCGATAGCGGTATCGCAATAAGTCGAGTTAAAGACGCCCTCGGTGTTGAAAGTGAAAAACCTAACAACATACCAACAAGTCACTGGCTTAAATACACTGATGATATGTTACGCGGTGTCTACAACTTTGATGAGCTAATACTTGATTCTGTTTATAACGAAGCAATGTCACTCTACCCTATTGATATCGTAACAAGAGAATTATTACTTCCCCTATTAGAAAAGCTGGGACAGCGATGGATGCACGTTATTACAGGCATTGCAGAAGAACATTTTTTTAGTTCATTTATGCGGAATAAACTGGGCGCACGTTTTCATCATCGTAATCAACAAAATACTGGCCCTCAAATAGTCGCTGCGTGTTTACCCGGTGAGCAACATGAATTTGGATTGTTACTTTTGTCTCTCGCAGCACATGCTCGAGGTTATCGTATCATTTTGCTGGGTGCTGACATGCCGCTCAATCAGTTAGCAGAAGTTGTACATAGAAGTAATAGTAATGGCATAATTCTTTCGGGATCTCATAAAAATGAAAACAAACAGTTAACCGATGAACTAATAGACCTTGTCCGCAACAGTGATGTACCTGTTTTTATTGGTGGAAAAGTAACAAAGGATTTACAACAAGAAATTGAATTCTCTGGTTCCATATCAATTGGTGAAGACATAACAGAAGGATTGCAAACGATTGGCAAACATCTTCCATTAAAAAATAAGTAGGAGTTTCATTAATGAATAAACCAATAATTGCCGTCAGTAGCTGCCTACTTGGAAATAATGTTCGTTTTGATGGTGGGCATAAGAAAAATAACTTAATAACAGACATCTTGCCTGAATTTATGAATATTCAAAGTTTATGTCCTGAAATGGGGGTTGGCTTATCAGCTCCACGGCCAGCCATAAGACTTCAAGATATCAATAATAAAATACGTTTAGTACAAAGTAATGATATTGCTGTTGATATAACAGATAAAATGGAAACGTATTCAGATACTATAACTGACAAGCTTAGTGAATTAGATGGATTCATAGTAAAGAAAGGTTCACCTAGTTGCGGAGCATGGAGAGTGCCTGTTGTTGTAAATGATAATGGCTATCGTCGCTATGATGGAACCGGATTATTTACTCAAAAAATATTTGAAAAATATCCTTGGATACCTGTCGAAGAAGAAGGACGTTTAAATGACCCGCATTTGTGCGAAAGTTTTTTTGAACGAGTCTATGCATTAAGAAGATGGCACGACATTGAAAACCCTGAAACAAATCTTAATGCGTTCATTAATTTTCATTCGACTCATAAATTGATGTTAATGGCGAGAAACCATCATCAATATCAGAAACTTGGGCAATGGGTCGCTGGTACCACTGTTGAAAACTTAAAAGAACGTAGGCTGACATATATTAATATGTTTATGGAAGTATTAACGCTACACACAAGCAAAGGTAAAAATGTTAATGTTTTGTTACATATTATGGGCTATTTAAAGAAAAAGCTTCACTCATCAGATAAAGATGAATTGATAACTATCTTCGAAGCATATAGAGAAAATAAAATGCCGTTAATAACGCCATTAACATTACTTAAGCATCATTTAAGTCGTTATCCTTCAAATTATATATTGCAACAACATTACTTGGAGCCATGTCCTTCATCATCGGCTTTATTAGCATTGCGAACTAGCGTGCAAAACAAATATTAATGGAAATAGAGAGAATATCATTATGAAAGCATTATTAGTTATTGCACACGGTAGTCGTCGACAGCAATCTAACGAAGAAGTGAAAATTATCGCTGAAAAACTAAAAAGTACTTGCAGCGATCAGTATCCCATCATTCACCCTGCTTTTCTTGAATTAGCTGAACCTTTAATTCCTGATGGGATAAAAAATTGCGTGGATGACGGCGCAACAGAAATAATCATACTTCCTTATTTTTTAAACTCAGGAAGGCATGTCGTTGAAGATATACCCGAAATTGTGAATAGCACTATTACTGATTACCCTAATGTTAACGTTAAACTGGCAAAACATTTAGGAGCATCCGACTTAATGATGGATATATTGATATCAACAGCAAATGCGGCCTCTTAAAGATTAATTGATGATATCTTTAAGTGCATTCGATAAATTTTGATGATAAAAATCGTAGCCCTGCTGTATTAATCTTTCAGGTTTAACACGTATACTTGTTAATAATAAAGCATCGGCCATTTCGCCAAATAGTAGTCGTGCCACAAACGCTGGCATTGGGAAAATCGTTGGTCTACCCAATGATTGACCAAGTGACTTTGTAAATTCGTAATTTGTTACTGGCTCTGGAGAAACCATATTAACCGGTCCGACAAGAGTGTCGGTATCGATTATAAAGCTGATAATACGCGTTACATCTTCAATACTCACCCAACTCATATATTGCTTACCACTACCAACTACACCACCTAAGCCTAATTTGAATGGTAAAAGCATTTTTTGTAGTGCACCACCTTTTGTGCTTAAAACAATACCTGTACGCAAGTTTACTGTACGTATACCCGCAGCAGTTGCAGCATTGGTTGCGTCTTCCCATTGTTTCGAAATATTTGCCAGAAAGTCATTACCGCCATCACTGTTTTCATTAACAATTCCACTACCCGTTTCGCCGTAAAAACCAATTGCAGAACCCGAAATAAATAATTTAGGCGGGCTTTGTAATTTTGCTAATGCAGTGGATAATAACTGAGTAGATTTAATACGGCTATCAAGAATGAGCTGTTTCTTTTTATCAGTCCAGCGGCCATCAGAAATATTCGACCCCGCAAGATTGATAACGACATCAATTGACTTAGTCGTATCAAGATGAATGATATTTTTTTCGGGTTGCCAGAAAAAATTACTAGTACAATTTTCTCCGCGTTCCATGCAGTAAACCTTATGTCCCTGCTTATGCAGAGCAGCTTGTAAAGCCGTACCGATTAATCCAGAAGAGCCAGTAATAAGTATATTCAATAGATATAACCTTTTTAATATAACTATTAGCTCAGTATACTCATTTGTAGCAATATATGTACAATAATAAATATCCATTCACTTTCTGTAAAAACAGAAAGTGAATGGATTTAAATAACCACTACGTTAAGCAAATGCTTATTCAAAAGCCTATGCTAGTATGAGTATGGTAATGATCACTCATTTCTTATTAGTACTATTATTTTATAAACAACATTTCCTGATATTTTGGTAAAGGCCATAATATATCCGACACTTCGCATTCCAGCGTATCAGCATGAACACGGACTTTATCCATTAATCCTCGAATAGTGTTGGCAGAATATTGCATATGTTCTTCTATCGAAGCAAAATCTTCCTTATCCATTGCTTCACTCAATTCAACCACTGCTGCCATCATGGCATTTGCTTCTGTAGCAACTGTTTTTGCTGTAGTATTATCTAACGTTACACCTAAGCCTTCCATACCGGATCCAGCTGTTGCCAACTGAGCAAGGTAACTTACCGCAGCTGGGTAGATTAATGTTTTAGCAATGTTAACAACTAACTTAGCCTCGACTTCTAAAGATAGCAGATATTGTTCTGTGTAAATTTCATAACGGCTTTTCAATTCTACAGATGTTAATACACCGGTAGACTCAAACAGTTTTATAATAGATTCGTCTTGTAAGTACGGTAATGCATCTGCACTAGTCGGTAAGTTTTTCAAACCACGTTCTTTAACCGCCATTTCATGCCATTCACTCGAATAGCCATCACCACCGAATACCGCACTACCATGTAGTGACATAAGTTCTTTTAGTACCGCAATCACGGCAACCGTTTTATCTGAACCTGATTTCAATTCAGCATCCAATTTTTCGGCAATCCAATCAAGTGAATCGGCTAGCATGGTATTCATAGCAACCAATGGGCCAGAGACAGATTGTGATGAACCGACTGCACGAAATTCAAATCGGTTGCCCGTAAACGCAAATGGCGACGTTCTGTTTCGATCGCCTGAATCACGCTTAAAATTCAGAATTTGAGATAAACCTAAATCCATATCGCCACCATTATCTGTCGGTGCCAATTTACCTGCTTTGATATCTTCAAAGACTTGTTCTAGCTGATCACCCAAGTATACAGAAAGGATAGCGGGTGGCGCTTCATTAGCACCCAGTCTGTGATCGTTACTAGCAGACGCGATAACCGCACGTAATAACGGACCATACTTATGTACACCACGAATAACCGCACCACAGAATAATAAAAAGTTAAGGTTTTCTTCCGGTGTTTCACCTGGGTCAAGTAAGTTACCTTGTGTTGCATTACCCACTGACCAGTTTACATGCTTGCCTGAGCCATTTATTCCAGCAAATGGTTTTTCATGCATTAAACAAATAAAACCATGATCTTTAGCCGTATTTTGTAAAACCGTCATTAACAACTGTTGATGGTCAGCCGCTACATTCGCCGCTTCGAAGTATGGTGCAATTTCAAATTGGCCAGGTGCAACTTCATTATGATGCGTTTTTGCAGGTATACCTAAACGGTATAACTTGTCTTCAGCATCTTGCATATATACTTGTACACGTGAAGGGATGGCACCAAAATAATGATCATCAAACTCTTGTCCTTTCGCAGAAGGTGCACCAAATAATGTACGACCCGCTAACAATAAATCGGGTCTAGCATTAGCAAATTTTGAATCCACTAAAAAATATTCTTGTTCAGCACCACAACTTGAGTTTAACGGTGCAATGTCACTTTCACCCATAAGTGAAAGAACTTTTTGTGCGGCAGTATTCATTGCATCATTCGAGCGAAGTAACGGTATTTTTTTATCAAGCGCTTCACCCGTCCATGATGCAAAAACACAAGGTATCATTAAGGTGGCGCCATTTTCCGTTTGCATAACATAAGCTGGGCTGCTTGGATCCCATGCGGTATAACCACGTGCCGCATTAGTAACTCGAATACCACCATTTGGGAATGACGAGCCGTCAGGTTCGCCTTTAATTAGAAGGCTACCATTAAATTTTGAAATGGCTTCACCATCAAAATCTGTAACGATAAAAGCGTCATGTTTTTCTGCAGTTGCATTAGTCATTGGATAAAAAATATGAGAAAAGAATTTCACGCCTTTTTCCATAGCCCAATCTTTCATTGCGGCAGCGACTTCGTCTGCTGTTTCAGGATCTAATGCTTCATTTGACTGCATAGTTTTTTTGATACTAGCAAATGCGTCTTTAGATAAAGCGGCTTCCATTTTTGCTAAATTAAAAACATCTGTCGCCCAAATATCATTTAAAGATTCTGTTTGATTAACCGCTGTAGCTGATCGACTGGTTATATTCTCAACTGCTTGTAAACGTGATGTATTACCGTTCATTTCATAGACCTCATGTGTATTTTCAAGAAAACTCTTCGTTATTATTTCATTGCGGCTATCTTAAAATGCCACAATACAAGTATGGTATTACTGTTTTAAATTCTTCACTCATATTAATAATGGCAAGTTCTGTGCCATTAGGAGGCTTGTCACTCGTAATGATAATGAAGATTATAAAAACATAATAATCAACAAGTTATAATGATTACTTAATAGTAAATATTGGAAAATATATGATTCTTCCTGCACTAAAATAGTACTTTATAATATTTTATGCACCATATAAGAGCGTAAAAAATATAGAAAATATACTTTTCTCATATCGAATTATTATGTTCTCAATACATTAGTTGGCAAGTAGTAAATTATTCATTTTAATTTAAAACTTAATCAAACCTGACTACTCAGTAACATTCATTGTTGTAGTTTTAAATGATATTTGTTGACTAACCTTACTACGACTTAGTAAATATTTATCAATTTTATTTTTTAGGGCGATTAAAAGCGCAAGCCCCATAAAAGCGCCAGGTGGAAGAATAGCTAATAGAAAACCATTGTAATCTTGAAACAGAGTTACACTTAACTGACTCGCCCAGGAACCCAACATTAAATCGGCATGACGAAAAATTGTGCCATAACCAATAACTTCACGAAAAATTCCTAATACTACTAGCACGAGAGTAAAACCAAGTCCCATCATCAAACCATCAACAAACGCAGCGACCACATTATTTTTAGAAGCGTATGCTTCCGCTCGTCCAATAATAGCGCAATTAGTCACTATCAACGGTACAAAAATTCCTAACACCAAATACAAGTTATGCAAATGTGCACTCATGAGGAGTTCAATCGCAGTAACAGCGCAAGCAATGATAATAACAAATACTGGAATCCGAATTTCAGCACGCAGTCCACCGCGAATCAATGAGACGACCACGTTAGTAATCATCAAGGTCGCCATAGTCGCTATACCTAATCCTAAGCCATTGATGGCAGTAGATGAAACAGCCAGTAATGGACATAAGCCCAACAAGGCTACTAATGCCTGATTGTTATCCCAAAGACCATTTTTTATTATACTTTTATAACTATCGCTCATACTCATGTACTTCCTATATATAGATATATAAAGTTAAATTTTCCTTAATCGGTTAAGCATCAACATCAGGATCTGAAAATATTTCAACATAATGGGTTCGAAAATAACGTAAAGCTTTATATACCGCACCAACGATTGCACGTGGAGTAATCGTCGCACCTGTAAGCTGATCAAACTCGCCTCCATCACGTTTCACTTTCCACCCTCCTACTTTTGGATTATGTAAAGATTTACCTAAAAATATATCTATCCAATCGCTGCGTTGTTTTTCGATACCATCTCCCAATCCGGGCGTTTCTTTATGTTTGACCACACGTACACCGGTAATTACATTGTTAGTATTTATCCCAACAAGTAATTTTATTTGACCTGAATATCCATTCGGCGCGATTACGGTAATTACAGCCGCTATGGGGTTTTTATCTTTTCGAACACGATATATAAGAGATGGTGAATCATGTCCGAGCTGTGTTTTATCGTATACTTTTAATGTATCTTCTAGTATATCGTTATCGTATTGCACGTTATCTAATACCGAGCTCACACTTTTTAATAACATCTGGCGTTCATTTTCTTTGATATAAGGAGATGAATGCCAATTAATAACAAATAAAATACCGGTACCAACTAGTGCTGTGATAGCCAGTAAGCCACCAGGTGTAAAAATATTATTATATAAACTTATCTGTTTCATATTTTAATCTTGTAACTTTCTTGCACCATAGACTTTAGGTGTAGTGTAATGGTCAATAATTGGCACTGTCATCCCCATCAGTAATACAGCAAAGGCAATACCATCGGGATACCCTCCCCATGTACGGATTGAAAAAGTTAAAATACCGATACCTATGCCATAGATAAAGCGGCCTTTTGGCGTTGTTGAAGCAGTTACCGGATCGGTTGCAATAAAAAATGCCCCTAGAATACTTGCACCACCAAATATGTGCACTGCAGGATTTGCAAACAAAGATGGATTCAGTAAATAACTTATACTGGCTATCAGCATAAGTGACATTAATACTGCAACGGGAATATGCCAGCTGATAATTTTCTTATATAACAACCATAATCCACCAACTAAAAAACCAAGACTAATCCATTCACTACCTTTCCCTGCCAATACCCCATAAGATGTAGACTGATTAATATTAGCAATACTGTTGCCTAAACTAACTTCGGTACGAATATGATCCAATAATGTGGCTGAGGTCATAGCATCAAAAGAGATATTCACGGGAAGAGTTTTATAAAAAGAATAATTTATAGCGTCAATTAAACTTAAAGTTTGTGGCAACTGTGACAACGGTGCACTCCACAAACTTAACTCAAGTGGAAATGAAATAAGTAAAACTGCATACGCAGCCATGGCGGGGTTAAAGGTGTTATACCCTAACCCACCGTATAAATGCTTAGCCACAACAATAGCGAAAAAACTACCTGTAACAGGAATCCACCAAGAAACCATCGGCGGAATAGCTAATGCCAATAAAAATGCTGTTACCACAGCACTGCCATCGAATAAAAAAATACGTACGGGACGGTCGCGCAACAATAACATGACCCACTCAAAAATCAATGTACTAGTCGTAGCGAGGAAAATATTTATTAATCCTCCCCATCCAAATAAGTTAATATATAAAACAATACCGGGTATCATTGCATAAATAACCAAACGCATAACTTTACCCACCGAGGCATTTGATGAGATAAAAGGTGAGCTTAGCGTTGCAGTACTTGTTTTATTCATGCATCCCTCTGTCTGGCAGTCTGGTTTACATCGCTTGTTACCGGTACTGTTATGGTTTTAATTTTATCTGTCATGGAATCAGATGAGGTATCAGTTACTTTTTCAGCGGCTTTCTTTTTACGCGCTGCCTTCCGTTTAGCTTTGCGCTCTTCTTGTTCTTGTTTTATTCGTATCAACCGATCTTCACGCGCTTGCGTGCGCACACGAGACTGTTCGGCAAACTTTGCTTTTATTTCTTGTTCTTTTTTTTCTGTTTTAGCAAACCGAAAATATTGAACCAGCGGAATTTTGGAAGGACACACAATCGAACAACAACCACATTCTATACAATCAGCCAGATTGTAGTGTTCAAGTTTAGTGAAATCTTTACCACGAGCATACCAATATAATTGTTGTGGTAGCAATTGCATTGGACATACTGTTGCGCAACTTCCACAACGAATACAAGGCATAGCTTGCGACCTCGAATCTTCGTCAGTATTCTCAACTAATATACAGTTTGAAGCTTTAACAATTGGTACGCGTTGTTCAGGCAATACTTGCCCCATCATCGGGCCACCCATAATTAGATTATAAGATTTAGACAAGGTACCACCAGCAACATGCAAAAGATGATCTACTGGTGTACCAATTAAAACCTCATAGTTTGCAGGTAGCGTAACTTGTGGCCCTGTTACAGTAACTATTCGAGAAACAAGTGGTTTACCATCATAAATAGCGTCATATATTGCCGCAGTAGTACCCACATTCATACACACCACCCCAACTTCATAAGGTAATCCATGTTGTGGAACTTCTTTACCTGTAACAACTTTGATTAATTGTTTCTCACCACCTGCTGGAAATAAAGTGGGCACAGCAACAACTTGGATAGTGTTCACACTACCTAGCCCGATTTTTTTTAGTTTATCAATCTCAGATTTTAAAATTTTAATGGCTTCGGGCTTGTTGTCTTCTATCGCGATAATGCATTCTATCGGTTCTATTATTCGTCTTAATAATAAAATACCACGAATAATTGCATTAGCACGAAAACGCATCAGCACATCATCACAGGTGATATACGGTTCACATTCAGCGCCATTAATAATGAGTGTATCGATTGTACGTGTTGGTTTAAGTTTTGCAGCAGAAGGAAATACTGCCCCACCTAAACCAACAATACCAGCCTGCCTAATCTTAGAAATCAAATCTTCAGTACTTAATGATTCGGGTTCAGATAGCGGTTTTATATCTTTATGCCAACGATCTTTCCCATCAGGCTCAAGTACAATACACATCTCAGAAATACCGGATTGATGAGGGATAACACGTTCTTCAATTGCCAATACACTACCGGATGTTGAAGCATGTACTGGTGCACTGATATAAGTTGTAGGTGTAGCAATAACTTGCCCCTTTGCAACTTTTTCACCCAGCTCAACAATAACTTCAGCGGGTGCACCAATGTGTTGACGCAAGGGAATAATGAGTTGTTCCGGTAAGGGCACCGCAATGATATCTGATTTGTTTGATAAGGCTTTATAACCAGAGAGTTTGATACCCCCCTTAAAACGAAATAATTTCATCAGGCGGCACGCTCTTTAGTCTCTTTTTCAGGATTAGGCCATTTCCAGTTATTGTATGAAGGTTCAACTTCTTGCATTACTATGCAATCTTCAACCGGGCATAAGGGCGGTAAACATAACTCACAACCTGTACAATAAGCATTAATTACGTTGTGTATATGTTTTGCAGCACCAGCGATAGCATCAACTGGGCAAACTTGCACACACTTGGTACAGCCTATACACGTTTCTTCATTGATGATAGCAACCATCGGTAAGCCTTCAGTCGCTTCGCCGTTTTCAGGATTTAATGGTAAAGGATCACGTCCAAGCAAATCTGCCAATGCATGCATTCCATCTTCGCCACCAGGTGGACATTGATTTATTTCGGCTTCTTCCGACGCTATCGCTTCTGCATAGGGCCGACAACCAGGGTATCCACATTGTCCACATTGCGTTTGAGGTAACACCGCATCAATTTTCTCAACAATAGGATCACCTTCTACTCGAAACTTAATCGCGATATAACCTAGTAATAGACCACAAGCTAGTGCCAAGATTGAAAGTAAAATAATCGCTGACATAAAATTGAACCTATCCCATACCCGCGAAGCCCATAAAAGCAACTGACATAAATCCGGCAGTGACTAACGCTATTGGTGCGCCACGAAATGAATCCGGTACGTCTGCTAACTCAATCCGTTCACGTAAAGAAGCAAATAACACCATTACCAATGTAAAACCAACCGCTCCCCCAAAACCATATAAAGCTGAATTAATAAAATTGTTATTCTCCTGAACGTTTAATAACGCAACACCAAGTACGGCACAGTTTGTCGTTATTAATGGTAAGAAAATCCCCAAAACGTTATGTAACAAAGGGCTAGTTTTGTGCACTATCATTTCTGTTGCTTGCACAACAACTGCAATAAGTAATATGAACGTAATGGTACGTAAGTAAGCAATATCAAATGGTTGTAGCAAATACGTATTAGCAAAATAACTCAATACCGAGGATAAAGTTAATACAAATGCCGTTGCCATTCCCATACCAATAGCTGTATCTGTTTTTTTAGATACCCCCATAAACGGACACAAACCTAAAAATCGAGACAGTACCAGATTGTTTACAAAAATAGTCGTAAACAATAATGTAAGGTATTCAGCCATACTATGGTCTACTTAAGAACGTTCTAAATATTGTAGTTTGTCTTCTACTTCCACCCAGTCATCTGCATCCTCTAATGGATCCTTTGCTTCATTTATTCCCGGCCAAACTTTTGCTAATTCTGCATTTATTTGAATGTATTCTTCCTGACCAGCCGGTACATCTTCGACTTTATAGATAGCTTCTGCAGGGCATTCTGGTACACACAAAGTGCAATCAATACAAGTTTCTGGATCGATTACTAGAAAGTTAGGGCCTTCACGAAAGCAATCATCCACAGGACAAACATCAACACAGTCAGTGAATTTACATCGAACACAACCATCCGCAACTACATAAGCCATATGATTACTCCACTATTTATTGTTAATTTGATCAATTGCCCATTGCGCAACTTTACGCACATCCGGATCAACATCGTTTAAAGCCGCATTCAAAAAAGGAATAGCATCTGCAGATTTTATTTCACCAAGAGATGCAGCCGATTCTTTACGCAAATTACTAATATTGTATGACAAAGCCTGACCTAATACCGTTACAGCACGTGGGTCTTTTAGTTTACCCAAACTAGCCGCTGCCTTAACACGGACTTGCCAATATTCATCATTCATGGCATCAATTAATGCTTCAACTGCATCTGCTTGTTCAACCTTACCGATAACAAATGCAGACTCTTCTCTTACCTGCCAATTTTCATCACTTAAACCAGATATTAATGTTTCTAATGCCTTATCTGTTTTACTAAAAACAAGTGATCCCATCGCTACACGTCTTACATGTTCATCTTTATCGTTTCGCGCAGCATCCATTAATGCAAGCAACACATTATCGGTTTTCAAATAAGCCAGCACGCCGACCGCTTCACGACGTACACTAGGGTCTTCGTGTTTTAAACAATCAAGACCTATATTTTGTGCTTCAGGCAAACGTAATATTTTCACAGCACGCAAGCAAGCCGCTTTTACAAATGAATCATCACTAGTGGTTCCCTTAATGAGTACCTCACCAGCTTGTTCATTTTTATTTTCTGCTAATGTTTCCGCTGCAGCATTTCTAACACCTGCATCAGTATCACTCAGTGCATTAACTAATGCCTCTGCCACATCTTCACCTGTGAATTCATCCATGACCTGTGCAGCTTCTATACGCACATCTACATCACTGTCTGATAATGCTTTTTTCAATAGTGGAATAGCGTCTTCATCATCTACTTCACGCAAGTCCATTACTGCAACGCAACGTACTTCAGCATCTTCATCTTCAAGTCTGTCCAGTACATCATCAAGTTCTGGCGCCTCATCAAATGTTATACCCATCTTTTACTCTCCACTTGTTAACGCAATAAATAAGGAATTTCGACTTTGACTGCATCTTTCGGGCAATCAGTCTCACATGGCAAACAATACCAGCATTCATCGTATTTCATATACGCGGTACTTTTATCATCAGCTATAACCAATACATCTAAAGGACAGACATCGACACATACCGTACAACCTTTATCTGCAATACATGCATCAGCATCAATGGTGACCGGAACACGACTTAAAATATTTGTTAATGGCATAATTAACTCCTATGCTTCTGCAGTTGATTTATTTAAACGTAATTTGTTGTATGCTTCTTTTTCTTCAGCATCCAACTCAATAATATAAGGTTCTATTTCACGCTTCGTACAAACGGGTAGACCATTATCACCTTTCATAGTTTGAACATGACAATACCATTCACTATTATCAGTATCCGGATAATCAACACGGTAATGATATAAACCCCATCGACTTTCTGTACGATACATGGATGAAACCGCAGCCATTTCAGCACAATCTAAAATAAACTGGACTTCCATTGCACGCATAAGCTCATGTGGATCAGTTGCTTGCAATTGTGCTAAGTCACTACGAATTTCAGCAAACCGCTCCATACCAATCTCCATTTTTTTAGTAACCTTGGGTGGCTGTAAATAATCATTAACTAAGCGGCGTAGCTTATATTCCATTTGTTCTGGTGGAATACCATCAGTAACTTTAGTTGGTGCAAGAACACGTTCTTGTTCGGTTTCAATTTCAGTGCTATCAATTTCTTGTAGTTCATGACTTGCACAATACTCAGCCGCATCATCACCAGCAATAGCACCGTAAACAAATGCACCTAACATGTAATTGTGCGGAACAGATCCACAATCCCCCGCCGCATAAAGACCGGGTATTGTTGTTCGCGCATTTTCATCTGTCCAAATACCAGACGCACTATGACCACTACAAAATCCAATTTCTGAAATATGCATCTCAACCATCTTTTCACGATAATTAGTACCGCGATTTTCATGAAAACGTCCACGACTTGGTCGCTCATTTGAATGCAGAATCTCTTCAATTTCTTCAATGGTTTCATTAGCAAGATGGTCAATCTTTAAGAAAACGGGGCCTTTCCCACCTTCAAGTTCTTTAAAGAACTCCAACATCATTTGGCCACTCCAGTAATCGCATTCAATAAAGCGATTGCCTTGTGCATTCGCAGTATAGCCACCCATCGGTCCGGTAACGTAAGCACACGCTGGCCCGTTATAATCTTTTATTAATGGATTTATTTGGTAACACTCAAGACCACTTAATTCTGCACCAGCATGGTACGCAAGACTGTATCCATCACCGGCATTGGTTGGATTCTCATAAGTTCCAAACAAATATCCAGAAGAAGGCAAACCTAATCGTCCAGCCGCACCGGTACATAAAATAATTGTTTTAGCTTTAATAACTGCAGTTTCACCCGTACGCGGATTAAGTAAATGGGCTCCGGCAATACTGCCATCTTTACCTTTAAATAAACGCGTCGCCATGAAACGATTGATTACTTGTACACGTTTTTTTCGTAATTGACGATAAAGAATTTTTTTCATGTGATGACCTTCTGGCATTGGCAACACATAAGTACCCATGTGATGTACTTTTTTTACGTTGTAATCACCCGTTTCATCTTTTTCAAACTTAACACCCCATTCATCTAGTTTGTTAATCATGTCATAACTACGCTCTGCATAAGCCATAATTGTTTTCTGATTAACAATGCCATCATTTGCAACTGTTATTTCTTTTACATATTGCTCAGGTGTAGCATGACCAGGTATTACGGCATTATTTAATCCGTCCATCCCCATACTAATGCAACCACTGCGTTTGACGTTTGCTTTTTCTAAAACGGCAACTCTCAGCTTGGGATTTTTTTCTTTCGCTTGCACGGCAGCCATTGGGCCAGCGGTACCGCCACCAATTACCAATACATCTACTTCTAATACTTCATCGTTTGTCGTTTTGTCATTCATTATGGTTTACCTGAGTAAGTTAATAATAAGTTTATTGCCGGTCCACTCGTAGTTGATACTGAAATGCATCTCCACGATACGACAGATATTCAAAATCTATCGGTTCACCTTGTTGCGATAATACTAGTCGGTGTATTCGCAATATCGGTGAACCTGTTTCGATATTAAGATGACGAGCAATCTCGTCACTTGAACCTATCGCTTCAATCTTGAGTTCTGCATGATCAAGACCAATCCCGAATTCATTTTCTAACATCGGAAATATATCTTGCGTTAGATCACGTCCAAGCAAAGGTTGTCCGATGTGTAATGGAAAAAAACTGTTATCGACTGAAATCGGTTCATGATTTAAATAACGTATTCGTGTTAATTCGATAACAGTGCTTGTTTTACTAATCTCTAGCGCCTCTGCGACGTCAGCTGATACACGCGTTTCACGTACCCCAACAACACGAGCCGATGTATCGTAACCTTGGGGGGTCATTGCTTCGCCGAAACCTTGTAGACGTTGAACGTCTTGAATAACTTTTGGTCTGGAAACAAACGTACCTTTACCCTGTACACTAAACACTAAACCTTCTGTATGTAGATCACGCAATGCTTGACGAACAGTGATACGACTCACACCAAATACTTTCATCATTTCACTTTCAGACGGCAGGCGTTCGTGAACCCCATAGTCACCATCAAGGATACGTTGCTTAAGTATTTCCTTAATTTGTGAATACAGTGGTTGAACTGATTCGTTTCTTACCGTTTTTAATTTGTGCTTATCTTGGCTCATATTATTTACCCATAATGACATGTTATAACATGTCATTATATGTACATTAATTCCTACGTCAATAAATTCGTGTGTTATCTCTCTAATATTTTTTTAAAATATATAAAAAACATATCCCATTGATTTATATGCATTATTTACGTAACTAATTCATCTTACCCACATTTCCAGAAGCAAGATAAGCGGATAATAGACGAATTTCTCTATCTGTAAGATTCTTTGCAATGTCTCGCATAAAACCCGCCTCATCATTCTTTCTAGTACGACTTTTAAAGCCTAATAGTTCCTTAACTAGGTAGTCTTCATGTTGACCAGAGATTCTGGGTATTACACCTGCCCCTTCTCCAGATTCTCCATGGCAACTCGAACATGCCATTAGACCTCTTTTTTCAATACCTTGATTAAATAAAACCCGCGCATCAGAAAAATCACTTTTAAGTTTTACCTTCTTATTTGTTAAAACTTGTTTACTAAAGTAATCAGCAACTGATTTAATGTCGTTATCTGTTAGTAATTCTGCTGTGGCTTGCATTTGGCTTTTTCTTTTTCCTGATTTAAAGTCATTTAGTTGTTTAATTAAATACATCTTTTGTTGTCCAGCCAACCGTGGATATGCTTGCATTAATGAGTTGCCATCATATTCATGACAATAGGCACATTGTTCAAAAGGCTCTTGGCCACTTGTATCAATGGTGCCAGCAACTGAAGTCTTCGCTAAAAGCATCCCAAATATTCCAATTACATAAAATTTTGTATTCATAATATAGTTTTTCATTAAAGCCATGAATTATTTCTATCACACGCATCACCCGATATTTTGTTGTAATATATCGACTAACGCGAAAAACTGTAACGCAATTTCTTTTGTATTCAGCGGCGGTCTAAACTTCGTTATCAACCTGCCTTTGTTATCAATTAAAAATACTTCCGCACTGTGCTGAACAGAATAGCTACCATCTGAACGTTTTTTATCTAGTCGATGGAAAGCACCTAGCTGCTTTTCAAATGCTAAGATTGAATTTGCATCTCCTGTCACACCAATAAAGGACTTGTCAAAATATGTAACATATTTTGATAGATGTGTTAGCGTGTCTCTCTCTGGGTCAACACTAACAAAATAATATTGAGCGGGAACCTTTATACTTGAATGCTTAGCAATTTCTTTTTTTAACTGAGCGAGCTGAAACAAGGTAGCTGGACAGACGTCAGGGCAATGTGTGAAACCAAAGAAAACAAATGTCCATTTGTTTTTTAATCGAAACAGATCAATTTTTTCATTATTATGATCAACTAAATCAATATCAGTAATCGGCTTAGAGCTAATTGCTAGACTATGCAATACTCCAGGTAATCGTGAGTCTGATTTGGAAGAATAATAGAAATAAAAAACGACGGCAATCAACGACAATGTCATCGCGATGAATATTATCTTATTGCTTATTCGTTTTTTTGTTTCCACTAATCTTTACCTATTTTTTACCCTGTAATTCAAATGCCCTGATTGACTCATTCCGAATCAATTTCATACATTCTTTTTTCGTTTCGACATAAGTACTACTGGTTACCATTTCAGAAACACGTGGCCGTGGTAATTCTACTTTTATATCTGCAATTATTTTTCCAGGGCTGGCACTCATAACCACAACTCTATCTGCTAGAAACACAGCCTCATCAATATCATGTGTAACAAATATGACTGTAATTCCAAATTCACCCCAAATTTGAAGCAAGTTTTCTTGCATCATAGCTCGTGTTTGTGCATCTAAAGCACCAAAGGGTTCATCCATTAAGAGTACATTCGGATAATTTGCCAAAGCTCGAGCTATACCGACTCTTTGCTTCATACCACCAGATAACATACCAGGATAAGAATCTAAATATGAACTCAACCCAACCATTTCAACGAAAGTACGCGCAATACTTCTGGCTTCAGTCTTACCTTTATTTGCCATCAATGGGCCAAAAGCAACATTGTCACAAACACTTTTCCAGGGAAATAGTGAATGCTGTTGAAATACCATCCCTCGATCCAGTCCTGGCTTTGTAATTTCCACATCATCAACTGTTACTTTTCCAAATGTCTGTTTAACAAATCCAGCAACCGTATTCATAAGCGTTGACTTTCCACAACCGGATGGACCTAATAAACAAACAAACTCACCGGGTTTAATATCTAACGATGCATTTTGAACAGCAACAACACCTTTACCAAAGTCTACTGTTACATTATCAATGACTATATGCCCTTTTAAGGTTGGATTTTTTTTAACATGTGGCGGCCCTAAAGGTGGCAAACCATCATCTTCGTTTTTAATTTTATTTAATAATTCAGACATATTTTTCTCTTTAAACTTTATAACCTAATCAGACTTGTGCTGCCGGACTGTTTAGTGTTCGCATTATTCTTCTAACCTGAATACCAATAATCCATAACATTAATATCAAACCACTTATTGAAAGAACATTACCTAATGGCTCTAACCAAAGTGCCAATGACGCACTCATTCCCAACATCGCTAATGCAACTACCCAAGAAGGCGTAGCGCAACATACAACCCAAGTTAAGGTTGCACTGGTTAAACTTATAAATACCGAACCCATACCCGCCGCTGCAAATAATTTTTTGTCAGCTTTCAACTCACATTGTCCCGCCCGAGAGTATTTAACCAATGAAAAAAACACACCAAGCAAAATACCCATGAATAGTACTAACAACATTCTTGGTGGAATTAACATAAAGCTCCAGGTTGCAACACCATAGTAATTTGGATTTTTATATCCCGTTTCAAACCATGCTTCATCAATAAAAATAGGAATAGCGTCAATAAATGAAGGCGTTCCTTCATAGATCAATCCGTATATTTTGAAGATATCGTAGAATTCAACATAATTAGGGATCTCACCAAAACGAATCATTGTCAGTAACAACAGTCCCGAATAATATAGAACAAAGAATCCTAAGCTAACTAATAAAAACAACCTAAAGTGTTCTTTTATAGCACTTAAAATGAGTTTTAAATAAGATGTCATTAGTCGTTATGCTCCTGCCATCTTAAAGCTGGAATAGAGGCTTTCTTAACTAACAAAGTCGAAAGCGTACCCAATCCACCAATAGTTAACATGCCTATAATAATGTTGGGATATTCAACTAATGTATATGAGTTCCAAGTAAAGTAACCAATTCCATATTGCCCACTTATTATTTCTCCAGCTAAAAGAGAAAACCAAGCGACCCCCATCCCAATGGCAAGACCAGCCATAATACTAGGCAATGCACCAGGTAAGATCACATGCCACATAATTGATTTTTTAGTCGCTCCCAGTGATTCAGCAGCTCGAACAAGTGATTCAGGCGTTTGCTCCACACCATGAACTGTATTTAAAACAACGGGGAAAAATGCCCCTAGAAAAGTAATGTATATTATGCTCGATTCCTCTGTTGGCATCATCAATATAGCAAGAGGTATCCATGCAACTGCCGGAATAGGTCGTAATATTTCTATATAAGGAAACATAATATCCCTAAAGATTTTAGAACGCCCCATCAATACGCCGATAATTACACCGAGTAGCGAGGCTGAAAAGAAAGCAATACCAATGCGTTGTAAGCTGGCACCAATATGCTTGTAAAATTCATCTGTGACGATCAATTTTAAAAATTGCTCTCCAACAACTAATGGTGTCGGAATGTTTTCAAAACTTAATATTATATTAATACGATTATATGAAAGTATTTGCCAAACAACTAAAGCGAACAATATCGCTGCTAAACCAATTAGATAACTATCCCAAGGTAATTTTTTAACTTTACTCATGATAGTATTTTTAAGAGATGAAGACTTTGACACAGGTAATTTTTTAATTTTCACCTCATTTTTCACAGTTAACTCTTTATCAATAGCAGAATCGGTCTTTTCAATTGAAGATACAACCGTTTCTTCTAGTGGTTCCGATGTGAATATTTTTACTGTATCAAGCCCCATCATAATCTCCATTGTTATGAAATAAGATAATGGTCGACACTATCATTTAGTGTCGACCAAACTACTTTTAGTTAAAAGTTGCCATTGCTACCTTGTCACTTGACTTAGTAAATACACTGACCTGCATAATAGTTCCCGATGAAGCTTTAGCATCAAATTTACGCATGTAAGTTGTAATCACACCTTTTTTATCTTTTACATAAGTGGCCGTCTTACCAAATATTTTCAGGCCAGTTGTATTGTCATATACATATGAAGCACGTAAGGTTCCTGCTTTTTTAAACTTCTTAGCATCGCTCAACATAGCTTCTACAGTTTTATATGTGATAATACCTTTATCTTTGTGCCAAATTTCTGCAGGTGGTAATTTCATATTCTCGTCTTTGGCGATACGTGTATAAGCAAGATCTTTTGCGTAATCCAGACCTAATTCTTTGTATGCTTGCTTAATATAACCATCGTATATCCATTTATTAAAATCTAATGGTGGGATTGCTTTTTCTTTTACCAGAACTGTATGGTCAAATTTAAGTGCTTCAACCCATTCATCTTTAAGCGTTGGATCAAGCGTTAATGCTCCACCTTCACTGAAATACAAATATTGAACTTCTCGTTCCACACCCGTCCATTTCTCTAATTTGGTCGCAGCCATAACAGGATCTTTACGTACCCATTCACCTGCTTCAATAACCGCTTTCATAAAGGCAACGACAACTTCAGGATATTTTTCTGCGTAGTCTTTACGCACAACGACACCATGTAGATAGGGAACACCTGCTTCACTACCATCAAATATCTTACGTCCTGTACCACGGAATTCCATGATTTCAGACCATGGACAAAAATCACCATGAGCATCAATTTTACCTTGTGCGATATTCGCTGCACCAACAGGTGGACTTTGGTTTTTAATTGTCACTTGATCACGTATACCTAAATCTTGTAACGCTTTTAAAGTCATACCCCATGCTGCACTACCAACAGGTACAGAAATAGATTTACCTTTTAAATCAGATAATGTCTGTATATCTGATTTAACCGGAACGACAATCGCATTACCGGAACCTTTTTGGTTATAACCGGTTCCGGAAATATATAATGTTTCAAGACTTTTAGTAGCCTGGAATTTTGCGCCATTAACTATTAGTGGATAATCCCCCATTACACCAAAGTCTAATTTGTTAGCCATCATTTGGTTTGTTATAGGTGAACCTGATGAATAATCCTTCCACTCAAATACATATTCAGCATTTTTATATTTTCCACTTTTAGGTAAATATTTTTGTATTAATTTTAATTCTTTTACAATAATCCCCGCAGAATAAGTATCTGTACATTTACTTTGATGTCCAACAGCAATACGTATTGTTTCTGCACTTGCTATACCTGAGACACTTAATGACAACATCAATGCAGTCATTAAAGATGTTTTTGCTTTCATGCTTTCTCTCCTAAATTGTAATTAATCAATTGTTTCAATGTTGTACTGCTTTTAACTTGTTATAACGTGACATAATTTGTTGTATATAACGTTGCAGAAGCTATGCCAACACATAATTAATTTAATCAAAGTGTGCTTATGTTGTTTATTTATAAGTAAAATTTAGGAAAGCGGTATAAATAAAAATACATTTATAAACCGTAATAAGTGAGAAGTTTTGGTGCATTGTGTTTTATTGCGCACCAAGATGATATTTAAAATCTTCTTTGAAATTAATAATTTAGTACAAGTTAAACTGTTACTAATAACTAGATTAGTGAATATAATTGGAATAAAAGAACTTAAAGATTTTTTAAAATTAGGCTTTTGCAGTTATAGGACGGTAGATTTCAACACGATCACCATCTGTTAATATTTCTGAGAGCGGTTTAACCATACCAAAGACACCCACTTTATTGATAGCGAGATCAATATCGTTTGCTTTATCTAGTATATTCGATAACTTGATACTGTCTTCTATTGTTGAACCCCGTGATAGCTGAACTTCACACAAATGTTGCACATCTTTGTTTAGATAAACAACTTCAACCGTAATCTTTACGGGATCACTTATATCAGACATTAATAGCTGAAATTCTTCTTCTGACAGTTCCTCTATTTCTTTATCTTTTAGGTTAAGACGTTGCTTGATTTCTGTATCAAGCTCTTCAAGTTTTATCGTATGCTTATCGATTTGCACGGTAAGTGATTTAATTTTTTCGCGTATACCATGTGATTCACGTATCAGTTCAGTTAATTCCATATTATTATCCGATTTAAATAAAATATTATATTGAATGATAAAACATTGCCATACCAATACAACCAATCAAAGTTAAAGTTGCACCTCTAAAAAATGATTCAGATGTTTTACCAAACATTTTACCACCAATCCATACTGATGTTATAAACGCAGGAATGAGTAGTAAAACAAAATATATAATATCAACTGTTAAAACGCCACGATATAAATATGTTGCCACCGCAATAAGCGATACGATTGCAAGATAAACAATCACACTTGAACGATTAACTCTTGAAGTAAAAGTGCTGGATAAATAAAGTAAGATCACTGGTAACCCACCTATGCCGGCTGCGCCATTAAACAAACCACTCACTACACCCGTTAGTAAGGTCAACTTACGATTGTGCTCAATATTTTTGTATCGAAATCCTAAACTTAAGATAGCAACACTTATTACAATTAATATCGCAATTGATAGACGCATAATATTTTCATCTGTATTCATCAGAATATAAACGCCAAATGGAACAAATAGTGTTGCCATAATTGCCATTGGAATTATTGAATTCCAATGGCAATACTTTATAGACTTTGGCATTAATTGGATGGAAGGAATAAGTTCGAGCAGCGTTACTGTTACCACTGCATGCAATGGACTGTATAACATGCTCAAGACGGGCACGAGGATCATGCCTGAACCAAAACCTGAAAATCCACGTACCAATCCAGCCAGTACTACGGTAACTAATGTAATAATAAGATTTGAATCCAACACACTTCCCCTATAAAATCATGCTCTCTAAACTTATTATAACTTGTTATAATAAGTTATAAAAGGTAATTAAAGTCAATATATAGAATATATTTGAATTAATATAAAAGTAAAAAATCAATAAGTGATTGAATTATATGTATTTAATGGGAGACAAGTTATTTCAACACTTTCTTAGATTATTCAAGAACTGAAAATACTTATACCTTAGATACTTGTGGAATTACTGTACAACAAATTACTTATTAGATATCACAACAAATGTAATGACATGCTCTTCTCCCTGTGGAGCATAAATTAACTCTTAAAAACTGTCTTCTTTGTCTTCATATGGGTATTTAATATGTCCATATCGAATGGCGAGAATAGATATAGCAAGCACTAATATAGCGCCGGCAAGTCCAAACATTCTTAAAGTATCAATATTTTTCATATCAAGAATCATATAGCGAGCTAACGCTACAATCGCGATATAAAGCGGCATTCGGACAGGTAACTTACCAGACTTAAGGTAGATACCAACCATTGCGAGCACTTCAAGATATATAAAAAGCAATAAAAGGTCTGCAAGCGTTACTTTTGCTGCTGCCAACATAACGCTTACTTCGAAGCCTATCGCGATAACAGTTGCTATTGCTATCAGTAATAACCCAAGATCTTCAACAACGATTAATGCTTTATACCCTGAATTTTTTAACCTGTTCATTGCCGCATTCCTTATTTATGCAAACATCAATCATAATAGATATTGTTTGATATTTGTATAGATAGCAATCGTTAATTCTTAAGAGCGTGTCAACGCACGCTCTTCTAACGCCTTTATCCTGTCCTCAATGGGAGGATGGGAAGAAAACAATGCCATAATGCTACCTTTGTCGTTTATTCCGAACGCTGCCATTTGTTCAGGTAACGCTTCGGGTTCGACCTGTCCAAGACGTTTTAAAGCATTAATCATATTTTGATGACCTGCTAAATCTGCACCCCCAGTGTCAGCTACAAATTCACGTTTTCTTGAAAAATACATCACAATGGTTGAAGCCAATATTGATAGTACAACCTGCGATATCATCACAGTGACAAAATACCCTATTCCGTGTCCTTGATTATTTTTTAAAATAACCCGGTCAACGATATGACCAACAATGCGAGACAAAAACACCACAAAGGTATTCACAACGCCTTGAATTAATGCAAGCGTTACCATGTCGCCATTTGCAATATGACTCATCTCATGACCAATAACCGCTTCGATTTCACCTTGGGTCATATTGTTTAATAAACCCTGAGATACCGCCATTAACGCGTTGTTTTTATTTGCGCCTGTAGCAAAAGCATTCATGGATGAATCAGGGAAAATAGCCACTTCAGGCATTTTTACACCAACAATTTTGGCTTGTTTTTCAACCGTGCTAATCAACCATTTTTCTATACTCGATGATGGGTTAGTAATGACAACCGCACCGGTCATACGTTTCGCCATCCATTTAGACATGAACAGTGAAATAATTGAACCACCAAAACCTATCACACCAGAGAGTATGACTAAGGCCTGAATATTAAGATCCGAGCCATTTTCAGCTAATATGCTATCAACACCTAACAAGCGTAATGTAATACTCAAAACGGCCATTATCGCGATATTAGTCAAAATAAATAACATGATTCTTTTCATTGCTTCACCTGTGTAATAAATATGTTTTGTATCAAAAACCTGTACTGTATATAGGTTGCCTATATACAAATACAAGTATCTTTAGAGAAAATTCAGTGCTTAAATTTAAACATATTTCAGTAGTGCACCCTATCTTTTTGGGATTATTTAATACAATCACTTTCATAGATAATCGTTGATGCAACTTTTTAAGCTCCATGTCATTGTCGAGGTTATTTTCTTGTACAATTTAAAGCCGTTACGACATTGAAGATTTAGATCCTAGAACAATCACATTGAAATGGTTTTACCTACGACAATTCAGAAGTAGAAAGGTACAAACAAACGATTTTTTAAATACCTAGGTTACTTCAGTTTTTCGTAACAGTGTTTGAGGAGGTGACAGTATGCGCATTCGACATTTTAACGTTAAGCGCAATTTTGTCTTTTGGATTCATGAGGAAAACTTGACCAGATTTGGTTTGTAATTTCGCAATATAGATAAAATCATACGCACTCAGTTTTTTGTGTGTTTGCATAGGCACTATATATGCCATCGCCACAGCGCTTATCTCCATGCGTACCATCATCATAGATGATTAATTTAATTTTCACTAACTTACCTAGGTAATAAAGTATTTTTAATCTGTGTTAAAGCAACTCTTTTAAGAGCGAATGGCGAAAGACCATTATCTGGATACAGTTCCTGTGCAACAACAAGCTTCGCTTGATTTAAAGTAAGTTAAGTAAGCAAGTTACCAAGACCTCCTTTTGGACGTGTGACTTTAACCAAAACATCAGCAGTTTTCGCAATAGCTCGATTGTTTTTAATTAAAGTTGCCGTAATTAATATTTTTTCACCAGCATTAAACTGTGGGCGTAACTGCACACTAGAACGCAGCAACACGCTGTATTGACAGGATTCTTTTTCATTTTCTTTTAGGAAAGTATAAATTTTTTTTAGATTGATTTAGGAATATTAAAATACAATTTACTATTAACTAATCAATTACTATAGACATTTAATATTTAGTAACTTTAACGGATATAAATATTATTCTTTGAATGTTTATTGTCTTCCCCTGAATTAAGCAACGAATGATATTCGTTGGGAAAATTTTATCGATATCGGGAATGCTTTTGCTCTCGTCCTCTTCACTCATTTCACGAGTTATCGTAACTGACGATAAATATTTCATCTTATTTCGAATAGCAAAAGTAATACTCAGCTAGCATGCTTCAAAATAATTAGACGAAATCAAAGCACTAATTTAGTTAATAGATAGTGCTTTGATTCCTTTTTGTCGAGGCAACTAAAATGTGATATTTAAATTTGCTGTAAATACACTACCTGATGCATCGATATCAGTTGTACCACCACCCGAAACATCTCCTGTTACAGTTGCAGAAAATTTTCGATATTCAATACCAAGACCAATTGTATCGTTAATCGGAAATGCTATTCCCAAACTAATGCCGGCAGCAGAGTCTGCCGCCGTACCACTAATTGAACCACTAATATCAATTGCTGCTACACCTGCAGACGCACCAATATATGGGTTAAACCAATCTGATACTGGAAATATATATTTAAAATTGAACAAGAAAAATGTTGTATCCATTGTTCCATTAATACCTGAACGAGTATAGTTATGAGAAAAAGAATCTATGCTTCCACCAATAGTCATATTTTCAGTTATTCTATATTGATATTCAACTCCAGCACTACCTGAAGACTCTTCGAAAATAGACGTTGAGCTTGCAATTATTTGTGTAGTTGAATCTAGAGAATATTGACCAAATTTTGGTGTTATTGTGTGCTTTCCATCTGCAAATGATACTGCTTGAATCAGCAACCCCCCAAGTATAATTCCCACGCGTAAAGTAGTTTTCATTTAATTTATCCTTTGATATTTATAATATTTTAATACATATTTTTATTTTTGCGTATTATACTTTATCGCAACTAAAGAGTCAGAAAAAAGTTAGTTGACTGACTTAGCAAACAAGTTTTGATTATAAATTGTACAGAATATTGAAACCCCTGCTCTTCCTCAATTACTAATCGACATTCCAACTAGGAATATCGCATACCTTCGTATAGCTTGAGTAATAGATTTTAGTCTTTACACGTATTTCTTGTAATATAGATTAAAGTAACCGCATATATTATAAATGAAATATCTGATTACTTTCAGTTACTTCTTTTTTTAAAAGCCTATTCCTATTAAATTCAGGTCAAAACATATTCATCAATAACTACAATAAATATATCTTGACCTTTAAGCCTGCAAAAACAACGATCAAGCCAGTTCTATTTCCTTACGATATTTAGAAAAGTTTGCGTGAGGTATAAATTTATCAAATAATTTATCTAAACGTTCGCCTTGCTTAAATTCTTGACATTAATCACTACCCATTTTTATTTGAACTAAGCTATTGTTTTACCGAAACAACTAGATCAACTCGTCGATTTGTAGCACGTCCATCAGCAGTTTCATTAGCGGCAATAGGATGAGATTCTCCATATCCTGCATAGGTGATTTTATAGCCTCCCCGTAATTTATGGAGATACTTAGCTACCGCAGTTGCCCGCTTTGTAGATAGTTTTTTATTAATACTGGCAGGACCAACTGAATCAGTATGCCCTTGTACGATAACTTTTTTTGCATCCAGTTTTTTAATAATTCTATTAACTTTAGAAATTAATAATTTTGAAAATTCAGGTACCACTGCATCACCCGAGCGGAAGTTAACACGCTTAAGTCTAAAGACCAGTTGATTACCTTGCTGGTAAACTAAAGCTTCTGTTTCGGGAATGACCTTGCGTGCTTCATCCATAGCCAGCTGAAACCTGACTTGGGTTGACGCTCTGGCCAACTGTTCGCCCTGTGTCTTTAGCACGCCATCTTTTTGTTTTAACTCGGTATCTTTTTGTTTTAATGCCGTTTCTGTTTGTTTCAAAGCCGAGTCTTTTTGTTTCAGTACGGTGTCTACTTGTTTTAGCGCCCCTTCTTTTTCCTGTAACGTCTGTTTTGTTGATTTAAGATTAGCTTCTAATTCTCCAACACTTGAATTCAACTTACCTAATGCACGATTTTGTTTAACTATTTGTATTGCAATTTGTTCAGGGGTGCCTTCAGCTCCCTTAATGACATTCATCACATCAAACAAATGTCTTGCACTGATTAGCGCATCGTCGACACTATTTTTATAGATATTCGGGCTGCGCGGACTCAGGTCAATCTTGTTCATCGCGGTTTTATAATCCAACAACGCTGTACGTAATGATTTCGGTGCCACGTCATCGGCATCATCTTCAGTGGCCTGATCAATCGTTTGTTTAGCATCATTGAGTGCGTTGAATTGAATCGTATTAGTCTCTAAACGGTAATACATCTTTTGTATCTCTGCAAAATCGTCGGGATCAAGCTGTTCCTTAAACTGATCTGTTTCATCGACTAACTCTTCATCGATTTTAATCATTCGCTTAACGAGCGCATCACTTTTACGGACGCCGGCCGACAGTACAACCGCCCTATCCATGAGTATGCGGCCCGCCGACGCTTTTCTGGTTTTTGCTATTTTTATTGCATTCAAAAATGTAGTCTTGGCATTAGCAGCATGGTTCAAAATAGTCTCAAGCAAATCACCGTCTTCTATGCTCAATCTAGCATCTGCAAGTAAAGCTCGAGCCTTTGCGAATTCTTCAAACGCCAACACATCAACTTGATCCTGCTGTGCAGATTTCATTATCTGAACCACTTCAGCAATGGCTTTATCCTGCTCGGTATTCGCAGCAAAAAGCGCATTACTGGGACCAAAAAATACGGCAATCATGAGGAACCATAGGGGGGTATTAAGCTTATTCACGATACGACACTCCTGTTTTAATAATTCTTCTTTCAAGACTCATAGTATGCTACAAAATTTGCCACAAATTCTCTCACAAGCCAAGCTTTCTAGCCGGTAACAGGTCAAATTTCTATCATTTCGGTATACATTTAAAGTGAATATTATTAGCCATTAACACAAGGATATGAGAAGACATGAATCTTCAGTGAATATTTATATAGGCATCTGAAATAAGTAACAAAATCTTCGGCTGAAGTAAATCACACCTGACTATTACAACTTCCTTATATTACATATTGTGGTATAGCCAGCCATTTTCAGTATATAAAATCTAATCTAAATATATAGATCAACGTATATTTCAATTTCACATTGCCCTCTCTTATTCGTTAAATGTAATTAATTCACAGAGCGATCAATTAAAAAATTACGGTTATTAAGATCAAATTAACTGAATATCCATGTGCAAGGATGGTTCTGCGATTCAAATCATTCTTAACATTTATATTTAAAAATGGTTATACCACAGGAGGATTTATGCGAATTTTATCACAAGTATTTTCAGTCTTTATTTTTCAGTTTATCGTTTTACAGACCTATGCGGCGTGCGTTGCACCTGCATGCACTAAAGTTATTAACAATGGGCCAGATGCAAATAAAAAAGTTTTAGTCGTAATGGGAGATGGTTATAACTCATCTGATCAAAGTAAATATCGAGAAGATGTTAAAAAGCTCATTACAGAAGGTGTTATGGGTAATGATTTTTATAAAGAGAATCAAAACGCATTTAATGTCTATCGATTAAACCTTGTGTCGGTTGATTCTGGCGTAAGTCAAAAAGTTTATGATGAGAATGGTACACCTAGTGATGGCAGTGACGATACCGTAATAAGTACAACCACAAAAAATACCGCCTTAAAATATATTTACTCAGGTTCTTGGGCACATTGTTGGCTAGAAAGCTCTCCGCAAACAAGTGGTTTAGTACAAGCTGCTTTGGCTGCCAGTGTTCCAAACTATGATTACGTTGCTGTTGTATTGAATGAAGATGGCTTTGGTGGTTGTGGTGGTGGTGGCTTCCAAATTGTACCCCGCAGTGTAAGTTGGGCTGTTATGTCACATGAGTTTGGTCATGGCGTTGGTGGTTTGCGCGATGAATATACGCGCGCAGGAAAAGCTTATACAGGTGCGGCAGTAAATAATAGAAACTGCAGTACGGTAACCAATCGAAATTCTGTATTCTGGAATCGTTTTATTAAACCTTCAACACCGGTACCAACGACATTTTCTGCAGGAATGGACAGTAATAAAACTGCGGGAATCTTCGAGGGCTGTAGTACCAAAGACAGTGGCATTTTTCGCCCTGTTCACAATTGTAGGATGAATGGTAATACACCGGAGTTTGGACCTGTTTGTTACACCTTAATGAAGCAAGCACTGCATAACGAGTTAGATCATGATTTTGATAATGCCATTACGGGTGACTTTACTGGTGATGGTAAAAGTGACGTTGTAATACATAATGGTCAAGACCTTGCGCTTTACAAAAAATCCGGAACGAAACATGAATTACATTGGGAGTGGTCAGCAAATAACAAAATACCGGCCGCATCAGGTGGTAATACATGGCAACCAGCTAAAAATGACAGATACTATGTCGGTGATTTTAATAATGATGGCAAGGATGATTTGTTTGTCTTTAATGGTACCAATTGGAACAAACCTTATTTAGCGTTATTGGTTTCCACAGGTTCCGGTTTTAAAGGTGCTGCACGTTACGACAAGAAGATAGGGAATTTTTGGACAATGAAATCCAAAGATAAATTCTATGTAGCAGATTTTAACGGTGACGGTAAAGATGACTTGCTCGTTCGTAACGGTAACCAATGGAATAAACCTTATGTTGGTATGCTACGTTCAACGGGTTCATCACTGCAAGGTATTAAACGCTACGATGGTAACTTTACTGGTTGGCAAATGCGTAAAAATGACAAGATATACGTTGCCGACTTTGATGGTAATGGCAAAGATGACATTTATATCTTTAACGGCGTTGACTGGGGCCCAGAATACCTCGGCATGTTAAAGTCGAATGGTACCAGCTTAAAACGTATTAAATTATATAGCGACAACCTTCCAAGTTGGCAGATGACAAAAGGCGATCGTTTTTATGTGGCCGATTACAATAATGATGGCAAAGAAGATTTATATGTCTTCAATGGCAAAAATTGGAAATGGGCTTATATGCTAATGGCACGTTCCACCGGTTCGAGCTTGGCTTTTACCAAAAGATACGATAACAGTTCTTCGTCAAAGAATATTCCAGGATGGTCAATGCAAAAAGGCGATCGGTTCTGGGTATCGGATGCCAATAAAGACGGTAAAAAAGATCTCTTCGTTTTTAACCCTAAGATTAATTGGTCCAAAGAATATTTGGGTACATTGAAGTCAAGCGGTTCAAGCTTAAGCGGTAGCTGGTCTGAAAGTTGGGTTGGCGGCTGGAACCTTGGCAAGGGAGATAAAATAATGGTTGCCAACTATGAAGGTTCGAACGGCATGCCAGATATTTACATTAGAAATAAAAATTGGTTTGGACTTTTACGTAAAAAAAGTAACGGCTTTACTATGGACAGAATATACCATAGTTGGATTTACAGCGCCCTACATGACAAAAAACCATGGTCAACAACACTACCATAACGTTGAATCAATACGTAAAAAACAAATACTGGAGTATATGATATGAAATATATAGTTAAAAAAACAATTGCATCACTGGTCGTGTTAACCACTTTGTTAAATATTAGCGTTGTTAATGCTCAAAATGGAAAAACATCTAAACCTAATGAATTACAAAAATCATTAAAAACCAAGGTGAATAAAAAACTACCCGTAATGGGAAAGACAGGTAAAAAACTCACATCGTTCACTACGATAAAGAAATTTCCTGCAAAGAGTTTAATGCAAACAAAGAAACTCGCCGTTGTTAGGAAAAGTACTCAATCAGGAAAGAGTATGCCAAGCTTTAATGGGCAGATAAAGACTGCTTCGAAAGGACGCGGTGAACAGCAAGCAAGTAAACGCTTAAGAAATTTACTCGCATTTGGTACAGTAAAAGCAAACAAAGTGAGTAAAGAGCGCTATTTACATCTAGTTATGGAAGTTACAAAATCGGGGGACGTTAAAGTTTTAAGTGCAACCAACCTAAAAGGTAATGTGAAGGTCAATAAAGAAGCCTTAGGCGACTTTATTTATAAAGTGAATATTGCAAATAAAGATGTCTTAGTACAAGCTATCTCCGACCCCTTTGAAAGAAGAGCCTTTCCTGGCCCTGAAGGTAGCGGAAAGGTTGGACATCATTTTGAGCAAATCAATACCGCGCGTATCATTGTAAAAATACCTAAAGTGCAATTACTAAAGGGTAAACTAAACACCATAAAAATGGAAATGTTTAAATTAAAACCGGGCAGCGAGATTAAGCGCATTGATTCTAAAATATTTAGAAGCTTAAAAAGCGAAAATCGACTTCAATCCGTTGTGAAGATACCAACACTTAAATTAGCACCACAAATAAAGCAAAGAATGAAAGTTATAAAGCAGTAGTAATATAAAAAGGGAGTAACTAAGGAGGATGGGTGCAATGCTCATCTTCCTTTATTATTGAGAGAGATTTTAAATATATAGATAACTATCATCTGAAAAGAATAATGGCATACAAAGAGACCCTACCCTCTTCTGAGAGCATAGAGGTTTTTTTATAAAAAAACTTCTCTAATTTTTCTAGGTTTTATAGTTAAAATTTTCAAGCCAACTTTACACCATTCTTATCCTTATATAGTTCGCCCTTACCCTAAATTATTACATTGCAGTTATTATTTATCTTGCCAGAAAATGTACTCTCTGTGTTTGCACTGACATTTCTTTGCTATTGACAAATGATTTATTAACGACTTCAATATCACGTTTCTTGAGGTTGTTTAATGAAATTCTATAACGACCCGCAGTACCTCCGTCACCAAATTTAATATTAATATTCCCAAGATAACTTTTTTCACCTGCCTCTACTTTAAACTTTAAATAAAAACGCGAGCTAGACGATAATTCATAATCACCAATGCGGGTATAATAATGATAAAACTCGTATTCCCCAGGTTTTAATTCAAGCACATGAACTTTACCAATAATCTTATTAGAAGTTCTTCCCTCATTAATCCTTAAACGAGCATCATCCTCTCTGCCCCACATCTCTACAGTTCGATTAAATTTATCATCCATAGAATGTAAGTATAAAAATCCGCCTTTGAGTGCGTCACTACCTTCAAATGTAGTGGAAAAAATAACAACACTTTTATTACTATTTTTGAAGTTATAATCATCCTTCGAAATTGACTCAATAACTTCAGGGATTGAGTCGTCGCCAACTAAATGTTGCCCACCACCACAATTTAACAAGCTTAATGAAACAGCAAAAACAAAGGTTATTCTTTTTATATTATTCATAATATTTTCCTATATTTAATCCCATAAAACTGCTTATTTAAACTATATTTGGCTAATTGGTTCGGGGTAATACTGAGATTGTAAATCTAGTAACGACAGCACAGTATAATGTTATACAAGAGTAATCTAAAAAGATCTCTCATAAATAATATTAAAGTTATAAAGATATTAACACAATAAATACGCGCTAATAATTGCAAATTGAAGTTTTTTTGCTCGAAACTCCTGTTTTGATTGTATGGAAAATAGTCAATTGAGGGGCTAAAACAACTCTTTAATTATTAGAAAATTATCCCATTCAACGCGTAATAACCCAAGGATAACATCGTGTATTTTTAGCAATTTGGTATTTAAGGATGATTGGGAATTTCATGAGAAAACGAGTAGCCATTCTTACAAAAATATATTTACAAGATATCAAAAAGTTGAAAAAAATATTAATAGTTTTGTGACGGTGATGCTGGTGAATTTTTATCAGCATTGGAAGTCAGCTTCAATGAAAAAAGTCGTTACTTGAGTAACTTTAAGAAGTTAATACATTTGTGTTCAGCATGAGATAGATAGATTTTTTGCAGCGCAGAATAAACTCTAACCGAAAACAAAAAAACATACACTTCCGGCCAGAGTCTTATTTATATCTTATATAACAAATATTAGATGCTTTAGAATGAAGATTTTAGATCTTCTATCTTCTTATTTACTGAATCAACTGCACCATCAGATTTATATTTTGTATCTGCAGCCAAACGTTCTTTTTCAGCATCAATTGCACTTTGATTGTTTTTCTCAGCCAATTCAGAAACAGTTGCTTTTGTTTCATCAATAATGTCTTTTGTCTTGTCAACAACCGCATTAGTAGTATCACTAACAATCCGTGCAGCATCTTCAGTTACACTAGTTACTTTTTCTTTAATAGTGTTGCTTACTGTTTTCGATTTATCGATTGCTGCGTCAGTTTCAACTTTATCACATGCTGAAACAATACCCGCAACCAAACCGATTAATAATAATTTTTTTACACTCATAATTTTACTCTTTTTTTAAAAAAACCAATAGTAATCTCACTTATTAAGTTGGGTGAGCTCACTTAAATAAAAACCAATATATTTAACATCATGTGCAACCACTATTGATATGCTAATGCAAATAAATAATTCAAGTTAACAGAGCGTAGCTGAAAAACATCGTTCAACTACGCTCTATTAGTATTACTGAAAACCACGATTACTAGAACATGATTTTAAATCATGTTCTATAACTTAGTTTAAAGGGATACGTATTTTCTGCCCTGGATAGATTAAATCTGGATCTTTGATAACTTCACGATTTGCTTCAAAAATCTTAGGGTAATCCATCGCATTGCCAAGAATTTTCTTTGCAATACCAGACAGGCTATCGCCACTCACTACTGTGTAATACTCTATTTTTTCTTCTGCTGGTGCAACAGGAGCATTAACTTTATCAGCATTAACATCGATAACGCCTTTAACATTACCTGCCATCAAAACTGCTTTTTCTACAGAAACATGAGAATCAGCATCTCCACCAAGTTCAACTTTACCATCATCAAAAGCGACAACTAGATTATTAATACCAGGATTATCTTCTTCAATGTGTGCCTTAATTTTTTCCGCTGGATCATCCCCACCACCAAATATTTTTTTACCGAAATCTTTAACGAAATCAAATAGTGCCATTTTATTCTCCAATTTTTAAGTATTATAAATAAACAAATTACCCATATAAAAACAATGTATGAAATTTATTTTAAATTCTAATATGGCTTTGTTGGTTAATAAATCATACAGCCGTAATTAAACTAAAATATTTTTACCGCGAAATAACAATGCCCGATTTCATTACTGATTCCTATACTTGAAGAGTAGATTTAACATTTAAAACACATTTCAAATGACTAAACACGTATCTATACGTTCGCCACCTATTTAAAAGTAGCATTAAATTAACCATGTAAATGGAAAATATAACATCGATACGATGCTAAAGAGATTAGTTAATTAACAGTATGGAACTGAATCGAATAAAATTATTTTACGTCTTAGAATCATTAGAAGTGTATTATTATTTTAATTAACAACAAGTATTTAAGAAACAATTTTAGAAGCAAGATGAAGGAGTTGTTTTTAGAAGATAATAAACAACTTTTACTATAAGAGTAAATCCCCCAGCATCATTTCACTTTTCTCTAGAATAGTTTCTTAGCCATATTCAACATACCACCAAGATCACCAACATTATCTAGTAACGACCCGCCGCTACTAGATTTATCAATTATTTGTGGTAATGCATCTTTCAAACCATCTAATAAGCTACCTTCATCTGTATTCAACTTCGAAGCCATTTCTGAAATTTTATCACTACCGACCAAGTCTCTTACTTGATCCGTTGACAAGCTATCGTTGTCTCCGTTACTCAACCAAGACCCGACAATAGATCCCATACCTTTGTCATTCATTGACGAAACAATAGAACCAAGGTCTAACCCACCACTACCATTAGACAAAAGACCACCGAGCGCTGAAGTAATCGAACTAGAATCCACGCCCCCACCAATCTTACTCGCAAGTAATTCAGTTCCCATTTTCATTAAATCCATGTTCTTCTCCTCATTAAAATTACCAATAAATGTTTTTATTAAAATATTTCATTAAATAAGAAATTATAAAACAACATATTTATCATTTTTCTGATTTGTGAAAATGACAACATTATTATTATGACGATATATCATTCTTACTGAAAAAAGAGTATGTAGATGAATGATATTTTAGTAAAGAATATCACCGAGGAAATAATGTTAGTTAACAAAGATTTTACAATTAACTATTTATACAGAGAAAAACATGACACAACGATACAAACCTACAGAATTAACAATAACTTATAAATGTGCTTATAACTAGAGCATTGTATATCTAAAAAACAAAGTGCTTAAATATTCCGGTATTCGTTCATTCAATAAATGATAAATTATTTCACTGTGTTCGCATAATGCCATTGCTCTATCTCATCAGATGTACCGGGAACACAAATAAAATAACCTTGCATATAGTCACATTGATAACTTTTCAGCAAGTCAGTCGCCCCTTGGTCTTCGACGCCCTCAGCAACAACTTGCATACCAAGATTGTGAGCCAACTTAATTGTTGATTCAACGATAATACGGTCATCCATATCCGTAAACATTCCCATTACAAAAGATCGATCAATTTTAAGTTCACTGGCATTAAGTTCTTTCAAATAAGCTAGAGAAGAGTAACCTGTACCAAAATCATCAATAGAAACTTTAACCCCTCTTTTAGAAATCAAATTAAGTAACTCAAGGGACTTTTCTGGATCAATCATCATACTGCTTTCTGTGACTTCAATATTAAGATAAGTAGCGTCGATATTATACTTTGTTAATAATTGTTTAATTTGAGTTGGGAAATGTTCATTTTGCAGGTTTTTAGCAGAAATATTAACAGCCATACTAATCATGATTCCAGATTTATGCCAACTAGCTAGCTGTCTTAAGGATGATTCCAGAACAACTTCTGTTAGTAAATTAATCATTCCTGACTGTTCAGCAATAGGTATAAATACTTCGGGTGAGATAAACCCATGTTGTGGATCTATCCAACGACATAAAGCTTCAACGCCAATCATGTTTCCGCTATTCGATTCTATTTTTGGTTGGTAAGCGATTGATAATAAGTTGTTATCCAATGCATGACGCAATAAAGAGGTAAACGTGAGTCGATTGATACTATCATTATAAGCATCTATATATAATTCGAATGGTTTGGATGATTGTTTGGCGTGGTACATTGCCAAATCTGCATGTTTCATTAACACTTCGTATGATTCGCCATGTTCCGGGTAGCAAGAAATACCTATGCTTGCACTGGCAACAATATGATAATCATCTATTAAAATATGCGCACTTAAAGCCTTAGTTATTAATTCAGCCTGTTGTATTGCACCAGACTGATTATAATTATTTAGCATTATGGCAAACTCATCACCACCAAGACGCGCAAGAAAACTATCGCTTGGAATGGCTTGCTGTAAGATAGTGCCTACACGTTTAAGCAGCTCATCGCCTAGATGATGTCCAAGAGAATCATTTACATCTTTGAATCGATTTAAATCAAGTATCATAATTGCTAGAGTGTTCTTTTTATCTTTTGCTTGTAATATTCTTTCCTCGACCAAATTACAAAAATGTTCTCGGTTTGCAATTTTAGTAAGCGAATCATACATCGCCCTATATTGCAGCTCATCATTAACTTTTTTATTATCTCTTAATGCTTCATTCTTACTATCAATTTCTTTTATAAGTTTAGTTTGTGATAACTCCAGCGATTTCATTACTCGCTGTATCGCTGCAAAGGGTAAAATACGCAATGTATAGAAAACAATAAGAGCCACAATAAATGCAATAACAAATGCTATCATCGTTTTATAATACATTTGTCGTAAACTAGTATTAGCTTTGATATAGCCAACGGTTTTTTTGTTGTCAAATAATGCTGCTATTTTACTGTGGTATGGCCAAGTAGGTTGTACACCTTCCTCGACTACAATCTTATTATTCACATCATATACAATGTAATGCACCTTTACACGACGCCATGACACATCACTAAGAATATCTTGCAAACGATCTTCTTGAAACTGCCATGAGTGGGGGTGAGTAAAAATATAGGTAGATAAAATATCTGCCTCAATTAAGGATTGTTCTTCCAGTATTCGTTTTTCATAACTGAATGCGGTAAAAAAGTATCCTAAAGGAATAATAATAATAATTGCTAACGTTATAGCATTAGAGATTAACCTAGTTATACGATGCAGTTGTATATTGCTTTGCATAATTTTAAAAAGCAGGTGAAAACTCGATAATTCTGTGTCCGGTGCGTTTAAATATTTCAATACCTTTCGGTGATCGTATGTATTTTATAAACTTCCTTGTTTCAGTTGAAACTTTGTTAGGTAAAACTATAAAAAGATTTTTATTCAGAGGATAGTTATTATTTTCAACAGATGGTGCAACACCATCAAATGCTAACACTTTTATATCGTGTGACTCAGATAAAAGCAGAGCCAATGTTGTTGTTCCAAATGCTCCAGGTAAATCCTTTAAATACTTAATAGCATCTTGGTCTGAAATAGCGATAGGTAATCCACGTTGAAGATGCGCCTTGTTAATCGAAGCTTTTAGGTGCGGATATTTATCTACGAGTAATAAGGTATCCGAATCTGATTTTGGACGTAGTATTAGTCGTATTTCATCTTTACTATTCCACGTTGTTAGTTCGCCATTAAAAATTGCCTCGAGTTGTTTCAAGCTAACAGAAGAAACTGAATGAGTACTTGAAACAGCGAATACTAATGGCGTTGATCCATATAAATAGGAAACGATCTTCGAAGATATCTCCGAACTTTTTAGTGGCCGAGACATTAACCCGATATCAAGCCAACCTGATTTAACAGCCTTAACAGCTCCCCCACTTCCTATACTGTCCGGTATCTCAATTTTAATACTAGGATTTAACTTTTCAAATTCATCCGCAATCAGACGAAACGTCGCTATATCCGTACCACTTCCTCCAATGCGTAACTTATTGCTGATTGCGCCAACCTCATTAATAATTAACATAGCACCAACAAGTGCAATCAAGAAGAGGCGGAATTTAGTAAAGTAATATGTAAAAGTAAGCATTTTAGAGAGTTTCCCAAAAAATTTACAAAATTTATATGCTATAAAAGCCAGATTTTAATACCGAACAACTACAAATCTTCAGTTCCATAAACTTATATCGGCATAACTAATGCAAAATTGAGTATTTGAGCAAAAGTTATGGAACACTGAAACCGAGATTAATTACGGCTAGTGGAGATACATATGGACAATGTATTCACATATTACAGAAACAAAAAAGCCCCACCTGAATGATAAGCCTTTGATAGTTAACGAGAATAATTTTATCCCCAAGAGGATTACGAGGCACTTCCTTATACCTAGCCCTTCGGGCCATCAGCAAAGTACAGTGTAGTAATTGCTTAATGAATAAAACTAAGGAATAAGTAAGCAGCAAGAATCACAGCAACCCACATCACCATACTGCCGGCAGGGTAAGTATGTGAAAGCAAACTACTGGTTCCCTTGTGTTGTCGAGAAAGTAAGTCCAAAGACTGATTTAGTCTTAAGAGAAATGCCTGACGCAATGCGTTGTCTGCTTTCCATATAATAGAAAACATTCTTCTAAATAGATTTGGAAGAGCGCGACGGTAGAGCCAGTCAAAATCAAGGGTAATCGTCAGTGTACGTCGCATTAGTGGCAACATGATGAAAAAAGCAAAACCCGAAAACATCAATAGCTGTAAGATATTAACGACATGCGTAACGGTATAAGGCTCGTAGGTGACAGGATAAGGTAATAAAGCATATAGAAATTCTGGCCAAATACCTAAACCAATACATAAGCCTGCAAAAAGTATCATTGCAAGTTTCATATTCCATGGCGGATCAGGTGGACGCAAACCCGAGTCCTTCTGAAAAAATACAAACCAGGGAAACTTGATACCGGCATGAAGAAACACCCCCGCCGATGCCGCTAACAAGAAAAACCAAACGATCATAAGGTTCGCGTCTGCTGCTGACTGGCCAATCATCGATTTGCTAATAAAACCCGAGGTCCATGGAAATGACGAGATAGCAAGTGCCCCAACAATACCGCACAGCGTTGTAATAGGCATGCTTTGGAATAATCCACCGAGATCCGTACACTTACGTTTGCCCGTCATATACAGAACGGATCCTGCTGACATAAGCAGTAATGCTTTATAGACAATGTGAGCAAAAGCGTGTGCAGCAACACCGTTTAAAGCCATTTCGGTACCAATTCCAATGCCCGTTACCATAAAGCCCACTTGATTCACGATACTGTAAGCAAGAATACGACGCATATCGTTTTCTAACAGTGCGTAGATAATCCCGTAAAAAATCATGAAAATTCCGATGTAGATAAGAATCTCCGAACCAGGGAAACCACGTATCAGAACATACACCGCTGTCTTAGTAGTAAAGGCCGAAAGAAATACGGTGCCACTGAAGGATGCTTCGGAATAGGAATCCGATAACCACGCTGACAACGGTGGCGCGGCTGCATTAATAAGGAAGCCCATAAGAATTAAGATAGTGCCAATGTTATTGGGCTGCATTGCAGTGAATGCGGTAGAACCTGTGTCGAGGATATAAAATAATATCCCCACCAGTAAAAGTGAACCACCGAACATATGGATCATAAAATAACGCATTGAAACCGAGTAACTTTGCTTGCCGCCTACCGAGAACAACACCATGGTTGAAGCAACTGCCATTATTTCCCAGAATATAAATAAGCTTATTAAATCACCCGAGAGAACAGCGCCAATCGCACTGCCCGCATAAACAAATGCCGCGACCAATTCCATAACACTTTTTTGATTAAGGGCATAAAGTCCACCAACAAAAGCCATAATTGAAAAAACCGTAGCAAAGAGACGACTGAGGGGGTCACTTCGCAAAAAAACCAGTTCGTAGTCAAACATAGATGAGATAACAAATGATCCGGTTGGTAAATTCCATACGAGCCCAAGAGTTACCAAAGGTAGAATAAGAATTAAACCTGATCGGATATTTTTCCCAACCAACGGAAGAAGAAAAGCACCAAAGAGTAAAACAAGGCCTGGTGGTAAATCAGTCATTGTCATAATAAGTGTCCTTGCGTTTCAGAAGGATGCCAAGTGCTTTCGCAAAAAGTACCATTACTACGCAGGTGATTAATCCATACCAAGAATAAAAACCAAAGCTACCATCAATCTTAAAGCTGGAATGCGCATGAATAAAAAAGTCAGCCAGCACCAAAAGTGTTAGCAGCACAATACCACCCCGCCAAAGCCAACGTATCGTCTTCGCTCTAACAAGCCAGTGCTTTTCTTCTGTTCCGCTCATAACTTTACTCCAGCTATTTTTACTTGGCGCATTTTTTTATTTACCATTAGCACTAATCTCTATGTTCCCAAAATGGCCTTAGCCAATTCAAATAACGGTTGCGGATAAACAAAAAGGATTAAGCAACCCAACGTCGTCACACATATAGCAATTAACGAAGGTAGCGGTGCTTCTTTAATATCGCCTCCAACCCCTACACCAGTAGAAGACGTTTTGTCTCCTGAGAAAAACGCATGGAAAGGTATCGGTAATAAATAAGCAATATTCATCAAAGAACTAATGATGAGTACGCACATAAGAATAAACTGTTCAGTTTCGATAGTCCCCATTAACAGAAACCATTTACTCCAAGTTCCTCCGGTAGGTGGAGCACCGATGATACTGAGGCTAGCAATAAAAAAAGCTATCATAGTGATTGGCATCTGTCGTCCAAGACCACGCATTTCACTTATTTTGGATTTATGTGCTGCAACCAAAATAGCGCCGGCACAGAAAAATAAAGTGATTTTACCAAAGGCGTGTGTAGCAATATGCATCGAGCTACCAATCACACCCGATGAAGTAGCCAATAACGCACCCATAGTAATATAGCCCAGTTGGCTAACGGTCGAGTAAGCCAGCCGTGCTTTTAAATTGTCTTGTCGCATCGCGACCAGTGAGGCTAATAATATTGATGCGCCTGCCAGATAAAGTAGAAATTGTGTTGTTGGCAAAACAGATAACAAATCTATACCAAAAATAAAAATGCATACTTTTAATATGGTAAAGACACCAGCTTTCACTACGGCGACAGCGTGTAATAAAGCACTCACGGGGGTGGGGGCAACCATCGCAGCAGGAAGCCAACGATGAAAAGGCATGATAGCCGCCTTACCGATACCAAAAATAAACAATACCAGTAACGCACCAGCAACGACCTTATTAACATCAGAATCAAAAACACCGCCGGGTTTAAAGTCCAGTGTACCGGCGATAAACCAGGTGCTGATAATGGCTAGCAGGAAAAAGGCAATAGAGGTACTAAGTAAGATACCGAGATAAACTCGACCACCCTTTTTTGCTTCTTCTGTGCCTGCATGGGTAACTAATGGGTAAGTGGACAGTGTTAGAATTTCATAAAAAATAAACAAGGTAAACAGATTACCCGCAAAGGTTATACCCATCACGCTGCTTATCGCAATGGCAAAGCAAACATAGAATCGCGTTTGATTTTGTTCGTGATGTGCTCGCATATAACCAATGGCATACACTGAAGTGATCAACCAAAGAAAACTAGCAACTAAAGCAAACAGCATTCCCAGTGGTTCAATACTAAAGCTTATCTGTAAACCGGGTAATAACTCCCACCAGGTCACACTGATATTTTTGCCTTGCTGAATACCCTGGTAAAGATTTATCACTAGATAGAACATTATTAAAGAAGTACCAATCGTTACGGCTTCTCGCAGATTCGGTTTACGTCCCGTTACTACAATGCCTAACGTTGCTAATAGCGGCAATATAATAGTAAGTTGTAACATCAACTCCAAAGAAAGATTCATGGACTTACTCCAGACAAATTCTGAAATAAATTCATCGAAGCGGCTTGCGCTACTTCTACACTAAGACGTGTATCTATGCCGAAATAAATATTGGCGATAACCAGAGTCCAAACAGGAATCAGAAAAGCCAGCGGTGCTTCTTTAATGGTTTCTGTTCCGGTTAGTACAGGTTTGAAATAAGCAACTTCAACAATACGCCATACATAAACAACCGCCAATAAAGATCCTAATAGGATAAGCACTGCAATAGGCCACCAGCCATTTTCAATTACAGCTAGAACCAGATACCATTTGCTAACAAATCCAACCGTGAGTGGTACACCTATTAAACTTAAACCGCCGACTACAATCGCCGCCATGGTTAGTGGCATGTGACGGCCTAAACCCTGAAACTGACTTAACTGAGTACTACCGATTCGATACATCACAGCCCCCAACGCCAAAAACAAAGCACTTTTCATTAAGGCATGATTAAACAAATGCAATAACGTTGCGGTTAAACCGGCTACGGAGCTAACACTAAAGCCCACTATCATGTAACCAATCTGCGCGATGCTGGAGTAAGCAAATAGATGTTTGATATTGGTTTGATAGATAGCTACTGTTGAGGCAAAAAATACACCCGCTAGCCCAAGAACTAAAAATAATATTTGCAATGGTAAATGGGTGAAGGAAAAGTTAAGTCCAAATATGGTAAAGGTAAAACGAATCAGTAAATAAATGGCAACTTTAGTTGCGGTCGCCGCAAGAAAAGCCGTAACTATCGAAGGCGCATATGCATAGGCATTTGGTAACCATAAGTGTAATGGGAACATGGCCAATTTCAGACAAATACCAACGATAACGAAGGCGAATGCCGTAAAAACGGTTCGGGTTTGTTCAACTTCAGGCAAGCGTTGGGAGAGATCATACATATTCAGAGTGCCGGTCATTTGATACATCAGACCGATGCCTATCAAAATAAAAGTGGCACCAATGGTGCCCATAATTAAGTATTGATAAGAAGCCCAAAGTGCACGCCGATCTTTGCCTAACGCGATTAAGGCATAAGCCGAAAGAGATGAAATCTCCAGGAAAACAAAAACATTAAAGGCATCCCCGGTCGCCACAATACCAAGCATGCCCGCAAACGTTAACAAGTATAAAATATAAAAGAGCGTATGCCTGCTTTCAGGAAGTTCATTATTTATGCTAGTGTGCGCAGCAAATAATACAACCGTACTGATTGCTGAAATAATCAGTAGCAACAATGCATTGAGTTGATCGATACGATATTCAATACCCCAGGGCGCCTCCCAGCCCCCTAACTCATAAATAATGACTCCTGTTGTCATTACTTGTTGCAGTAACAGACAACTTATATAGAAAGTTAAACCACTAACGAATAGTGTGAACAACCATACAACACGCGATCTATTTATAATTAGACATAAAGGTGCTGCCATCAATGGAACAATGACTTGCAGGATCGGTAAATGCGCTAACAATCCAGATTATCCTTCTCTTGAATTTTTTCCTCTTCTACACTTCCATAGGCTTCTTTAATACGAACGGCTAGCGCTAGACCTAATGCCGTTGTTGCAATACCCACTACAATTGCTGTAAGAATTAAAACATGCGGCAAGGGGTTTGAATATTGCTTAATGCCTTCATCCAATATGGGTGCGGTACCTTCATCAACTTTTGCCATACTGATATAAAATATAAAAACCGATGTTTGGAAAATAGACAGGCCAACAATTTTTTTAATGAGATTACCATGAGCGATAACGATATAAAATCCAACCATCATCAACACTACAACAACCCAATAATTATAGAGTCCAAGAAACATTAAAAATCCTTATTATCATCATTTTGCGGATTATCTTTGCGACTAGCAAAATTGAAAAATATAATAATCATTACTGAGGCAACCGTAATACCCACACCTAACTCTATTAACAATACCCCCAAGTGTTGGCCTGCAAGTGCATCTTTAGCTAACGCACTATAATCAAAAAATTCTTTTCCATTTAAAAGTGAAACGACACCAACACAGCCGTATAACAGTACACCAATGGCTGCGAATAATTGAATACGAGATTGATTTATTACCCGACGTGCCGTAGCCATGCCAAATAACATCGTATACAAAAAAATGGCTGCAGCAAAAATAACACCCGCCTGAAAACCGCCGCCAGGCCCAAAGTCACCATGAAACTGTACATAAAATGCAAATAACATAATAAAAGGTATCATCATTTTGGTAACAACACGTGGAATTAAATGCTTCTCGTGCATTTTTTCATTTAACGAATCAATTTGTTCAATCTCTTCAGGACGACGCACCACTAGCAACAATGCCAATACCGCTATCCCTGCAGTAAAAATTACAACCACCTCACCAAACGTATCGAATGCTCGATAACTTGCCAGTACAGACGTGACAACATTTGGCACGCCAACCTCCTGCATAGAGTCATTAATATATCGAGGTGCAACATGCTGGTGAATCGGTGCAGCTGCGGAGCCAAAATATGGCATATCTAAGGTGCCGTAAATCAATAAGCCACCCGTAATAACAACAACAACTAATGCCAAAAGTGGTTTATGACGTACGGGATTTTCAGAACGCCCTGTCATGGTAATCGCTACAAGCATCAACAACGTTGAAACCCCTGCACCTACAGCAGCCTCGGTAAATGCCACATCGACTGCATCCATTGCAACAAAAAAACTGGCTGACAACAGGCTGTAAATACCAAGCAACATAATGACGGCAAATAGATCTTTCATCCTGACAATAGCAATGGCAGTGATGACCAAAAAGGCTAACAAAACAATATCAATCAAGGATTCGATGAGAATTCCTTTTTACTATCATGTGCCTTGTTAAGCTTAGGCATAAGGCCATTGCGTAATGCAGCTTGCGCTAAGGCATGACTTGCTGTTGGGCTAATGAGCAAGGTCATTAACAAAATGATAACCAGCTTCACTACCACAATCCCATCAGGAATTTGTAACATTAAACCAATTAATATCATTGCGGTAGCCAGGGTATCGGTTACACCAGCCGCATGCATTCGAGTGTAAAAATCAGGAAAGCGCAAAATGCCTATCCCGCCTGATACGACTAAAAAACTGCCTATGAGTAAAAACAGTGCGCTACTAATATCAATAATAATATTTATCATACTTTTTTAATTGCCATTACCGTTCTTCGTTGTGATGCTTAAATATCGAGGCGTTAGAATAACGCAATATACCAATAACGCCGACAAAATTAATAAGCGCATAAACGATAGCAATATCCAAAAACTCCGGCCGTCCCATGACAAAACCTAATAATGAAATAAGCAGAACAGTCTTGGTGCCAAACATATTGACGGCAAGTATTCGATCGTAGAGTGCGGGCCCCTTGATCACACGCGTGATGGCCATGATCATAGCGATCAAAATGGCGATAGTTGCAGCTATTAACATTTATTTTCCAATTGACTGACGCGACGATCCATTTCTCCAGACTCCAAATCTTTAATCGATTCTTGCAACAACGCATGAACCAAAAATTGATCCCCTTCCATGTTCACTGTCACTGTACCTGGGGTCAAGGTAATAGAATTTGCGTAGATAACTTTTCCTAAATCAGACTTTTGACTGGCAGTAATATTTGTGAAAACAGGTGAGATAGATTTATTGCCAAGCCAAATATGTTTTACGACCAATAAGTTGGCAATAATAATTTCTTTAATCAACCAAATATAATAAGCAGGAAGTTTCAGTGTAAGATGCACCGGTTGTGATTCATGGTCAACCACATCCATACGACGAGCAATGTACAGAACAAAAACAACCGAGAGCCCACCAAGCACTAGCATTAAACTCGTGTAATGGCCGGAGTTAACCAACCAAAATACTGATAAAGCCAGAGATAAAAAAACAGTATGTCTCATTAAGCGTCCTACTAATAAAGTATGTGTGGTTAGGTTATACCTAGCTGGTCGCTATTATGCAAAAAATGAAAATTATTTTCACTTACTATGTCGATGATAATATGGCTGGATCAAAAAAGGCCTACCTCTCGGTAAGCCTTTGATAGTTAACGCAAATAATGGCGTCCCCAAGGGGATTCGAACCCCTGTTGCCGCCGTGAAAGGGCGGTGTCCTAGGCCAACTAGACGATGGGGACACAGGGTGGAACACAACTCTGTGTCTGAGTCGTTTGAATTTGATAACAGTTGGTAGCCTAGATATGCCAACCCAAATTCGGTACTTCTTTTCTTTTACAGTAAAGCTGGTGGAGCTAGGCGGGATCGAACCGCCGACCTCTACACTGCCAGTGTAGCGCTCTCCCAGCTGAGCTATAGCCCCGCGAAAGAAGGCGCACTTTACGCGCTCAGGTGAAAAGTGTCAAGGAGAAATATTGCTTTAAATAGCTAATTATCAATAACTTAGGGATAAATTAGAATCTTTTTAATTTAACCATTCTGCCCTATCTTCGCCCAGGTATCTCGCAAGGTAACGGTGCGGTTAAATACCGGTTTTTTATCGCTATTTTCGCCAATATCGCGACAAAAGTAACCTTCTCGCTCAAACTGGAAACCATCTCCAGCTTTTGCTTCAGCTAAGCTAGCCTCAACAACCGCTGTGGCTAAAACGGTTAGTGATTCTGGATTGATTAAATCTGTATAACTAGTGTCCTCGCCAGCAGAATCGGGTGTGGCGTGGGTAAATAAACGGTCGTAAAGGCGTACTTCTGCCTCAATAGCATGACTCGCGGCAACCCAATGAATAACGCCTTTTACTTTCCGGCCTTCTGGATTTTTACCTAGCGTGTCTGGGTCATAACTACATCGTAATTCAGTAATTTCACCCTGTTCGTTTTTAATCACTTTATCGGCTTTAATTACATAAGCGTTTCTTAAGCGCACTTCCGCACCTAAAACCAAACGCTTATATTTTCGATTGGCTTCTTCTTTAAAATCGGCTCGATCAATATAAAGCTCTTTAGAGAAATAAATTTTTCGCGTACCCATCTCTTCTTTTTGCGGATGGTTTGGGGCTTGTAGTTCTTCTATTTTAGAATCATCATAATTTTCTAAAACAACTTTGACAGGGTCGAGTACTGCCATTCTTCGAGGTGCATTTTCGTTTAAGTCTTCGCGAATCGAATTTTCGAGCACCCCCATTTCAATGGTGTTATCTACTTTTGTTACACCAATACGATCACAAAAGTCTCTGATCGAAGCCGGTGTAAAACCTCGACGACGTAAACCGGCAATGGTTGGCATGCGTGGGTCATCCCAACCATTCACATGACCTTCCGTTACCAACTCAGTTAACTTTCGTTTACTGGTAATGGTGTACTCAAGGTTTAAGCGTGAGAACTCAATTTGTTGTGGATGACAATCAATTGTAATGTTATCTAAATACCAATCATATAGTGGTCGATGATCTTCGAATTCTAACGTGCACAAAGAATGGGTAATGCCTTCAATCGCATCTGATATGCAGTGCGTAAAATCATACATGGGATAAATATTCCATGCGTCGCCTGTTTGATGATGCGTTAATCCTTTACGTATACGATAGATGGCGGGATCCCGAAGATTGATATTACCGGAAGCCATATCTATTTTTGCGCGTAGTGTGCAATGGCCGTCTTCAAACTCCCCTGCTGTCATTTTTGTAAACAGGTTTAAGTTTTCTTCTACACTGCGCTCTCTGTTCGGGCTTGGTTTACCTGGCTTGGTTAAAGTACCTCGGTATTCCCGTGTTTGCTCTGCATTGAGATCGCAAACGTAGGCTTTACCTTTAGTAATAAGTTCTACAGCATAATCATGAAGTTTTTGAAAATAATTGGATGAAAAATATAATCGGTCTTGCCAATCAAAACCTAACCACTTCACATCTTCTTTAATAGCTTCAACAAATTCAGTATCTTCTTTGGCTGGATTAGTATCATCAAAACGTAAATTACAAAGCCCATTATAATCTTGAGCGATACCAAAATTTAAACAAATCGATTTAGCATGGCCTATATGTAAGTAACCATTAGGTTCAGGTGGAAAACGCGTTACAACTTTTCCGCCGTGTTTACCTGACTCTATATCGTCATCAATAATATGGCGAATAAAGTTTTTTGGTTTAGTCTCGTTACAAATATCGTCTTTAGCACTCATTGGTAGTAACAGCCTTTACTATACATGTAAGTTTGTATATTTATTATTCATCTTCGGGTGTGCCTTGCCATAACATTTCATAACCTATTTCATAAGTTTCATCACAAAATGTAGCAAGGTGCTCAAATTTTTCATTAAATGCTGCATCCGCATGTGATTTTTCATGTTGCTCAAATGAGTTCCAGTAAGTCATTATTACCAAATGATCTTCGCTCATTTTTTTAGAATCAAATGAACCTTCATTTGAGATAAAGCCAGTGTACTTATAAACTTGCCCGCCGATAAAACCACCATTGTCATCGCCATAGGTGTTTTTAACAACATTACACATTTCGCCTAAAGTGAGCTCAACATCTTCGACGGTTATACCTTCTTTTAATTTAACAACGTTAAATAACATAACGCATCCAAATGGAACACTTATTGGATCAAACATATCTTTTTCTCCTTGATTATATCGGACTAATATTTATTTAAATTTAAACTAACTATTCGCTTCGACTCGTTTTTGTATAAAAGCTAAGGCTAAGTCTATTCTACTTATGCAACGTTCTTTCCCTACTAAATAAAGGGTTAAGTCTAGCGACGCTGAAGGTTGGCCGCCAGTTATCGCCATGCGTAAGGGCATTCCGACTTTACCCATTTTCACTTCCAGCTCATCAGCGGTTGTGTGAATAATGTCATGAATCGCCTGTTGATTCCATTCAACTAACTCATTTAACTTACTTTTAACAATTGTTAACGGTTCAACCGATGCAGCTTTAAGCTGTTTTTTTGCAACGTTTTCATCATAAGCATCAAAGTCTTTATAGAAGAACTCACAAATTTTCGCTAATTCAACTAACGTTTGCGCACGTTCACGTTGTGCTTTAATAACTTCAATAATATCTGGCCCGCTAGTTGGATCAATATCTAAATTACCCAAATGATAACTTAGATGATGCTCGATGTGTTTTGGATCGGACTCTTTTATGTATTGTTGGTTAAGCCATAACAATTTACTGTGATTAATGCTTGATGCTGAATTATTTACGTCATCAATATTAAACAAAGATAGCATATCGTCCAGGGTGAAAATTTCTTGATCACCATGCGACCAACCTAACCGCACCAAATAGTTAAGTAACGCCTCGGGTAGAAAACCGTCTTTACGATATTGAATAACACTAACGGATTCACCATGAACACGTTTAGAAAGTTTCGCTCCATCTTCCGCTAGAATCATTGGCACATGGGCGTATGTTGGCGTTGCTGCACCCATGGCTTTTAAAATATTCATTTGGCGCGGTGTATTATTAAGATGATCATCACCACGAACAATATGTGAAATTTTCATATCAAAATCATCGACGACAACGGTTAAGTTATACGTTGGTGTACCGTCTGTGCGCGCAATAATTAAATCATCTAATTCACTATTTTCAAAAACAACACGACCACGAATCAAATCATTAACTACCACACTTCCTTCTAATGGATTTTTGAATCGAATAACATGCGGTTCATCCGAACTAATATTTTTGTTACGACAACAACCATCATAACGCGCTTTTTGCTTTGCAGCCTTTTGCTCTTCACGTAATTTATCAACACGTTCTTTTGAACAATTGCAACGATACGCATGCCCATTGTCCATAAGTGTTTTTATAACGTCTTTATAACGATCAAAACGATCTGTTTGATAAAATGGGCCTTCGTCATACTCTAACCCCATCCAAGTCATACCTTCTAAAATGGCATTAACCGATGCTTCGGTTGAGCGTTCTCTATCGGTATCTTCAATGCGTAATACAAATTGACCGCCATGCTTTCGAGCATATAACCAGGAAAAAAGGGCTGTGCGAGCGCCACCAATATGTAGATAGCCCGTCGGGCTAGGCGCAAAGCGTGTTCGTATTGTCATAGCGTTTTCTCAAGTAAAGTAAGGCGTTAGAAAAAGCGGTATTGTACCTTGGTCAATTCAAATGTACAGGCTCTATATATAAGGAGTAATTTCGAGATTGCAATAGATAAGGGCTACTCCTTACTGATTGTGGTGTTGGCTCATTTGGAGTAAATCAGTAAAGGCCATAGATGTTCGTAATTTTTAACAAGCCTATGCTGCTTAGCCTTTAATCACTCTATTGAGGTTGTTCTTGACCGCGACCGTGCTCGCATCACTTCCAGTGCTGCATAAGTGCTCGTAATAATAATCGAGCATATGCTACTTACCCTTTAACCACTCTATTGAGGTTGTTCTTGGCCGTGACCTTGCTCGCATCACTTCCAGTGCTGCATAAGTGCTCGTAATAATAATCGAGCATATGCTACTTACCCTTTAACCACTCTATTGAGGTTGTTCTTGGCCGTGACCTTGCTCGCATCACTTCCAGTGCTGCATAAGTGCCCGTAATAATAATCGAGCATATGCTCGATTATTAAACGGGCACTAAAAAAATACCCCATCTAGGAGACGGGGCAAGGGTGTGTTGCGCATCGCTGCGCAGGGGAGGAAGAATTTGATACTAGATAAAGTTTTGTGAGAACAACATTAACTAGGTAATTATAGTTATCGGCAGTCCATTTCTAACCTTTAGGATTTTCTCTAAAAACTTAGCTATTTTAGCTCCACATAACTTACTGTTTATATAGGAATTTTTATTATTTCCACTTAACTTCCAATAAAAATTCAGATATAGTTACGCGCCTCTAACGAATAGCATCTTAAAATGTATGGGAATTTAGCTTAAATCAAGTTATCCCCTTCCCTACTAGCCAAAGTGAGAAGACATAATGAAGCATTTGAGCCAAATTTTTAGCATTCTAGTCATTAGTTTTGCTCTGCCATTTATGGCGTACGCTTCAGGTTCAGCAGGCGACGTTAAACTTGACCTAACCAATACATGGATTGGTATTACATCGCTAATCGTTTTCGTTATCGCATACATGCTTGTTATTGGCGAAGATTTTTTACAATTACGCAAATCAAAACCGGTTATTATCGCCGCAGGAATTATTTGGGCTCTCGTTGGTATTGCTTATGCGATGCATGGTGACCAACATACTGCTGGTGCAGCGGTACGTCATAACTTACTCGAGTTTGCCGAGCTTATGTTGTTCTTATTAGCTGCAATGACATACATAAATACGATGGAAGAACGCGGTGTATTCGAAGCCTTACGCACTTGCCTGGTATCACATGGTTTCTCTTTAAGAAAAATATTTTGGATAACAGGCCTACTGGCATTCTTTATTTCACCTATCGCTGATAATTTAACAACCGCATTATTAATGGGTGCCGTTGTGTTAGCGGTTGGTCGAGATAATACAGACTTTATCGTTGTTGCTTGTATTAATATTGTTATTGCAGCAAATGCAGGTGGTGCCTTTAGCCCATTTGGTGATATTACAACGTTAATGGTTTGGCAAAAAGGCTTGGTTGAGTTTAGCCAATTTTTTGCATTGTTTATTCCTGCTGCGGTTAATTGGTTAATCCCTGCGTCTATTATGTCCTTTACCGTATCTAAAGAAACGCCTGAACCAATTGCCGAGAAAACTGTTATCAAAAAAGGCGGCCTTGTTATTATTTGTTTGTTCTTATTCACTATTGGCCTAGCAGTTTCCGCTCATAACTTTTTACATTTGCCTCCTGTACTTGGCATGATGACAGGCCTCGGTATTTTGAAATTTTATGGATATTACTTAGGTCGTATAGGCCACTTACATTATATGCCCTCAACCCAAATGGATGACGCTAGTATTCAAGTCTCAGATCCTAAAGATAATGGCGATAATGAACCGGGGCAATTTGATATTTTCTCGCAACTAGCGCGAGCGGAATGGGATACGTTAATGTTTTTCTACGGCGTAGTACTTGCCGTTGGTGGTTTAGGTACAATCGGGTATTTAGCGATTACATCTGAGTTTATGTATGTTGGTTTAGGCGCAACCAATGCAAACATTCTTGTAGGCATATTATCTGCAATTGTTGATAACATTCCGGTTATGTTTGCAGTATTAACGATGAACCCCTCAATGGATTTAGGGCAATGGTTACTCGTTACATTAACAGCAGGAGTTGGTGGTTCATTATTATCAATTGGTTCTGCTGCAGGTGTTGCTTTAATGGGGCAAGCGCGAGGAATATATACTTTCTTTGGTCACTTAAAGTGGACTTGGGCGATTGCTTTAGGTTATGCCAGTAGTATTTGGGTGCATATACTAATTAATATGTAAGTGTTTTTCGCTAGCGCTAATCACTATTCCAAACACAAGCTCCATCACTTGATTTATCTAAAGCATTTAAACGATTCTGATGAGCGTCTAGCTCATCTGCATTAGCCTGGATAATTTTTAATTTAGGACGTTCTGATGAAACTTTCGTTTGTATTATCGCGGTTGAACTATTGCTTTCATCACTACTGGCGCCTAGAGATAACGAGCCTTGTCCACCCGTCATGGCTAAATAGGTATCAGCTAAAATCTCCGCATCAAGTAGTGCACCATGTAGAGTTCGTGATGAGTTATCGATATGGTACCGTTTACAAAGTGCATCAAGGCTATTTTTTTGCCCTGGATGCATATTACGCGCGAGTGCTAAAGAATCTAATACCGTGCAGAGTTCTTCAATAACATAAGGTTTTGATTTTGTGGTTTTAGCATAAAGACGAAACTCATGATTTAAAAAACCAACATCAAATGGTGCATTATGAATAACGAGTTCTGCACCACGTATATAATTAACAAAATCTTCAATAACATTTGCGATAACCGGTTTATCACTAAGAAATTCTAAGCTAATACCATGAACTTCTTGTGCGCCCGCATCAATTTCTCTTTCAGGGTTCACATATTGGTGGTAATTATTACTCGTTAGTTTACGGTTAACGAGTTCAACACAACCAATTTCGATAATACGATGGCCCTGCTTTGGATCAAGACCGGTTGTTTCTGTATCAAGTACGATTCTTCTCATAACACTCTCTGCAACATTTTATAATGCATCAATGCCTTTATTCGCTAAGTCATCAGCAATTTCATTTTCACGATGACCTGAATGTCCTTTTACCCATGCCCATTTTATTGTGTGGATTTGAATTTCTTCGTCTAAAATCTGCCACAAATCAACATTTTTTACTGGTTTTTTATTTGCCGTTTTCCAACCGCGTTTTTTCCAGTTCACTATCCATTCGGTAATACCTTGCATGACATACTTAGAATCAGTTGTTAACACAACATCCGAAGGTCTCGTTAATGCTTGCAACGCTTTTATAGCTGCCATTAATTCCATTCGATTATTTGTTGTTTCAACTTCTCCACCATAAAGTGATTTTTCCTTATCACCAAATCGAAGTAAAGCTCCCCAACCACCTGGCCCAGGATTACCCCGACAGGCACCATCTGTAAATATTTCTACTATATCTGACATTTTCACTTCTTGGTTTTTTTATGCTTTGATTTTAACTTTGATGATTCAATATTTTGCTCATGCGGCATCATTGGCTCAACAAGACCCGCAACAACTTTTTTGGCATGCCAACGTGTCCGCAGTGGCGTTAAAGTTACTGTTCGCTTGCGAGCAACAATAACATAACCTCCACCAAAAATTCTAAAAAGCTTATCTGCAATCAATTCAACAAATAGTAATTTACGCATAATACCTTTATGTTGTATTGGTGGTCGATAACAATAGTAATGAGAAATAACCAGATCAAAACCCAAAAGTGATAACCAGTCTTTTAACTTAGCAATAGTATAAAAATGTCCACACCAAGGAACCATACGTCGACCAGCAAAGAAAATGCGCCACAAAGAAAATAAACTAAAAGGATTAAATCCTAGAATAACAACATGTCCTTCAGCAATTAAACTACGCTCAACTTCACGTAAAACCTCGTGGGGAGATTTACAATACTCAAGAACATGCGGCAATACTAATACATCAACCGAATCTGACGCTAAAGGCAATAAATCAGGTAGTGTTTTACAACCTGCCCGATTCATTGGTTCGTCGCTCAAAAAATCTGTTACAAAATGGTGTGAAACACGGCTAGAACGCAGTAAATCTTTCTCTCCTGTTAAACCTATTTGACCAATATGGTAACCAAAAAGATTAGGAAGAATATCATCAAGATGCTGTTGCTCAACGCCATCTAAATATTGACCAAAATCGCTATGATACCAACGTCGTAACTCAGCCCATGCCTTAGGAAAAGGTGGACAACCCTTAAAAAGCTTTTTACCCCAGAAATTTGGTGATTTTTCCATATTTATCAGATAGTTAAAATAGTATTTGAATGTTAATAATTACATCGATTTCTAACAATTAGCTTTTTAATTTAATCTATTAAGTTTGTGGTGTAAATGCTTAATAAGTGAAATGAAACTACATATTTTCCTTCTAAGATAAGCTGCTCTGACGTAAAATAACGTTAATTTCATAAAAACAAACAAAGAAAAATATGCCTAAAATTACGCTTCTACTCTGCTGCTTTATAGTCTCATCATGCAGCCTGCCAAAAAATAACAATGATGCTGTACAAGATACCCAGCTTACTGAGCAAGCCGCTTTACAAACGGATACACAAGACAAGCATGCAGCCAGCACAAGCCAACCACTAGCAGAAACATTAAGCCAAATTGGTACAGCAAGTCATGAGCTATCATCAAATGAGGGTAATGAATTCGATTCTGACAGTGAAGTATTCCCCGCTAACCGGCAACCCGATGATGTTTGGCAACGCCTAAGAGGTAAATTTCAATTACCCACTCAACATAATAAACGTTTAGACCAACAGCTTAGTTGGTATGCAAAACATCCTGAATATATGAAGCGTGTTTCCGAACGCGCTGCTCCTTATTTACATTATATTGCCGAAACAGCTGAAGCAATGAATATCCCTAGTGAAATTGCTTTACTCCCTATTGTAGAAAGTGCATTTAAACCTTTTGCTTATTCACATGGCCGTGCTTCAGGCATTTGGCAATTCATTCCAGCGACAGGTAAACGTTATGGATTAAAACAGAATTGGTGGTATGACGGCCGACGTGATGTTTATGCTTCGACCATTGCCGCCTTTGAACTATTAACAAATTTACAAAAACAATTTAAAGGTGATTGGCTATTAGCACTCGCCGCTTATAACTCAGGCGAACGTAATGTGCATCGCGCTGTACGTAATAATAAACGTCGTGGTAAACCAACAGATTTTTGGAATTTAAAACTCCCACCTGAAACACGAGCCTATGTTCCAAAATTGCTTGCACTAAAGCGTATTGTTGCAGAGCCAGAAAAATATAACGTTCAACTCACTAAAATAGAAAATACGCCCTACTTCGAAAAAGTTGATACCCACTCACAAATTGATTTAGCACGTATTGCCGATTTAAGTGGTTTACCACTCGAGCAAATTTACAAACTCAATCCTGCATTTAATCGTTGGGCCACCTCACCAAATGGACCGCATTATATTTTATTACCACTTAAAGAAGCTGCGCACTTTAAGGAAAAATTGGCCTTGTTACCACCATCAGAACGTATTCGTTGGGTTAGGCACAAAATTCGTAATGGTGAAACAATAAGTGATATTGCTAACAAATACCATACAAGCATCTCCAGCATTAAACGTGTCAACCGCTTAAAGAAAAATTTCTTGCGTGCGGGACACAGCCTAACGATACCAGTAGCAAGTAAAAGTTTACGCAGCTATAAATTAAGTGCTAATCAACGCAAAAAGAAACAACAAAGTATTCCTCGTAAAGGCATTAAAATCTCTCATATTGTACGTGAAGGCGATACATTCTGGAGTTTATCTTTGCAACACAAAGTTGGCGTGCGCTCCATTGCTAAATGGAATGGAATGGCTCCTCGAGATACTTTAAAGCTAGGTCAAAAACTTATTATATGGTCTAAAACTGGCGCAACTGTTTCACATAACGATCCGGATAATTTAGTTATTCCTAAACGCAGAAACATCGTAAAACGTATCGGTTATCGAGTACGTACTGGCGATTCATTAGCGAGAATTGCAGACAAATTTAAAGTCTCCATAAGGCAATTACTACGTTGGAATAAACGCTTAAGTTCAAAAAAATACTTACAGCCAGGTCAACGTGTTACGCTTTATGTCGATGTAACAAGACAAACAAGTTAAACTTAATATGAATAAAAATATTGCAACCAACATCCTTGCGTTGTTTATTTGTATTGCGGGCGTTGCACTTAACTCCACTATCGTTTTAACCATCGGTATGTTCGCATTATCAGGCGCCATCACAAACTGGCTTGCCATTCACATGTTATTTGAAAAAGTACCTGGCTTATATGGTTCTGGTGTAATACCAGCACACTTTGAGGATTTTAAAACAGCCATACGTGAATTAATGATGACTCAATTTTTCACAGAAGAAAATATTGACCGCTTGTTAAGTAATGCTAATGGAGCAATGCCTGATTTACATCTAGCTCCAGTCATTGAAAAAGTTGACCTCAGTCCTTCATTTGATTCTCTTGTAAAAGTCATTATGGAATCATCTTTTGGCGGCATGTTGGGTATGTTTGGTGGTCAAGAGGCGCTTATTCCGCTTAAGGAACCTTTCATTGCCAACATGAAAGAATCACTTATTACCATGACTCAACAAGAATCATTTTTAAACCTTCTCAAAGATGAAATTGAACAACCTGACGTACTTACCGAACTACGAGGTAAAGTCGAGCATATTATCGAACAACGTTTAAACGAACTTACTCCGAAGCTTGTAAAAGATATCATTCAAGCCATGATAAAAGAGCATCTAGGTTGGCTTGTAGTATGGGGCGGTGTCTTTGGTGGTTTAATAGGATTAGTGGCAGCCTTGCTATCTAACACAACATTCTAATGATTAAAATTGGCCAATATAATACCCTTCGTATCTCTAAATTCGTAGATTATGGTTTATATCTTGACGATGAAGATGGAGGTGAAATACTTTTACCTCGTAAATACATACCCAAAGACGTTGATGTAGATGACTCAATTAGAGTCTTTATCTACGCTGATTCCGACGATACTCTTATTGCAACCACTTTAAAACCTCTTGCCTGTGTTGGTGAAGCTGCATACTTATGCGTTGCAGCGGTAAATAATGTCGGTGCATTTTTAGACTGGGGTTTAGCTAAAGATATTCTTGTTCCCTTTGCTGAACAACATAAAAAAATGGAAGTGGGTCGCTCATATATTGTTTATTTATATCTTGATAAATATGCTGATAGAATTGTTGCGTCATCCAAGATTAATAAATTTATCGAAGATGAAGCCGATTGCTATAAAGAAAAACAACCCGTTGATTTAATGATTGCAGGTAAAACAGAGTTAGGTTACAAAGCCATTATCAATAACACCCATTTTGGTGTACTTTATGAAAGTGATGTATTTCAAAAATTAAGCTTTGGTCAAAAAATTAATGGTTTCATTAAAACCATTAGAGAGGACAATAAGGTTGACTTAACCTTACAGCTAAGTGATAAAAACACCAGGAATTCACTCACTGATAAAATACTCGACCATTTAAAAAATAATAATGGTGAATCCCCTCTCACAGACAAAAGTAAACCTGAAGACATTTACGAGCAATTTTCCGTTAGTAAGTCTAATTACAAAAAAGCTTTGGGTGGTTTATATAAAAAACGTTTAATCACTATCAGCAAAGATAAGATACAATTAGTTTAATTCAGAAATAATACCAACAAAATTAATATTAAGTGTCACTCCATTTAAAATTACACTATATTTCAGGGAGAGGGTTAACATGGAAATTATTGGTGGTCCAGCGATACGCCGCACAGAAAATAAAGCAACTTATATATGGCTAGTTATTGATGAAAAACCTAGCAATATCACTGTCACCGTATCAGAAAATGAAAATCTAAATACCCCAGTTGCTGTTTCAAAAATTACACCTTCCAATATTATACAGCTTGGTGATAATTTATTTAATTGCTTGGTTAAAGTGATACCGACAAAAAGCTCATTCCCCATTGATACTAAGTTATTCTATGATATAGCAATCGACAATAAAGTCTTAAATGACTTTGGCTTGTTATCCGGAGATGACACCATAACCTATGGCGACAAACTCCCAAGCTTTGTTATACCGACAAAGCATAACAACATACTCCAAGGATCATGCCGCAAACCTCACGCAGCGAATAACAGTAACCATTCACAGTTCGACCATATGCGAACGGCTGATAAATTGTTAAAAAAATCCATTAGTAAGCTCAATACTAGGCCGACCATGCTTTGTTTAACGGGCGACCAAATTTATGCCGATGATGTCGCCCTACCTTTGTTATGCGGATTAAAAGAAAAAGCGCAGCATTACTTAGGATGGAATGAAGAACTACCCCATGCCAAGGATAAAAATAAACTTGTTATTCCCAGCACGATTAAACTCGCTAATCGTAATCGAGTGTTAACAAAAAGTATTGGTTTCACCTCAGGAGAAAAAGATAATCATTTAATGGGCTTTGGCGAATACATGATGATGTATCTTGCAGTATGGGGCGGAATCACTATTAATATCCCACCTTACTCAGAGATTGCTAATGATATTATTAAAATCACGAAGAAACGTCATAAAAATATGATTAAAGTAAAGAAAATTAATCATGATGAATATGAAGAACAACGTTCTTTAATCAATACCTTCTTAAACAATGCTAAACAGTCGCGTCGTGTAATGGCTAACATTAGCACTTATATGATGTTTGATGACCATGAAATTTCGGATGACTGGAACCTAACAGAAAAAAATCAGATTCAATTTAGAACTAACCCTCTTTCTAAGCGTATTCAAGCAAATGGTTTAGCCGCCTACTGGGCTTGCCAAGGATGGGGAAATAATCCATCTGCATTTAGCGGCAAAGATAAAAATCAAATTTCGAAATTCTTAATATCAAAATCGTCTAAAAATGGGGCTAAGTTTGATGCTGTTTTAAGATTGCAACGCTGGAACTATACCGTTGAAGGTTACCCTGCATTAGTTGCACTCGATACACGTACTCGTCGTAGCTTTAAGAAGGGTAAGTTTTCTCAACTCATGTCTAAATCTGAAATTAGCATGTTAGATAATGAATTCTTGCGTTTAAATAAATTGTATAAAGATAACGTAGATGAGCAATCTATTTTATTACTTTCACCTGCCCCATTTCTGGGTTTTACAGCGATGGAACGCATCCAACTAGCTGCAGACTTTCTACCCACTACAGTCGATGGTGAGCCTTGGATTGGAAGTGAAACAGCTTACAAACAAATGCAAAAAGCATTAAGTAAAATTGATTTCAAACAATGTTGTATTGTTTCTGGTGACGTTCACTATGCATTCTCTCGCTGCATGGAAATACCTAGAAAAGATAAAGACGCTATTGAAATACTGCAAATTACTAGTAGCGCATTACATAATGCTCCTACGGGTGTAATGCGAGTTTTGCTGAATGGATTAAGTTTAGCTGAAAAATCTATATTTAATCGCCACAAGACACCCTACTTATATCCGAAAAATGAGTCGGAATTTATAAATGGTCATACCAATATGAGTCAATTAAAGTATAAACATGGCCAACCGGTTAAAAATACCGTCACGTTTTTTAACCCAAATAGCGGAAAAAGTTACAAGTGGGTTTACAACTTAGAAGATCATCATCGCGTTAATTTCACTTAAACCAATCACTAACTTCATCATCATCGTCAACAGCTTGATCGTGTTCATTAAGATCAACGACACCAATAATATCCTCTGATGAAGAAGAGTGATTAGTTATATTATTAGAGTATTCATCAACCCCAGCAGCGTCAACCATAGCCTCATCGAATGATTCCTCTCTAAAAGCATCAAAAAATTCTTTAAAATTATTTTCAGTTAAACAAATTACAATTTTTTCAACAACACTTTCACTTCGTGCATCCCAAAAATGTGTTATTGCTTTAAAGCAAGCACTAGCACAAACAGAGACAGGAACGTTGAAGACACCCGTACTAATAGCGGGAAAGGCAATTGACGACCAGTCATTTGTTTCACAAAGTAATAAACTACGTGAGAAGGTTTGTTCTAATTTTGAATGCTCATGGCCTTCGCCCATTCTGGGGCCAACGGCATGTATGACGGCTTGGTAAGGAAGGTTGCCCGCACTGGTAAACACAGCCATACCACTTTCAAGTTGACCATGCTCTTGTATTAAAATTTGACTTTGTTGTTCTAATTCTTTGCCTGCAGCATTTTGAATATGTAATGCTAGCGCACCACCATGAACTAATGCACCATTAGCTGGGTTTACAATGACATCAACAGGGGCTTGTATAATATCTTGAACACAGAGCTGTAACACTCTATCACCAAACAAAAATTCCATTTTTTGTGATGACATATTAATATCTTATTAGAAGGCTATTAACTGTAATGTTTACGCTCACTGCGTTTTCCTTTGGAGTCAGCCTGCTGAACAATAACACCTTCAATAGCATCAAAATTAATACTACGTTTCTCATGCAGATAATCTTCATGAAGTGGTTGTATATAATATTTATCCTCTTCTTGAATTAATTGGCGAAAGATATATCCATTTTCTACCATTGCAAAAACATATGAGCCATGGCGAGCAACGCCTGTTGGATCGATAATAATAATACAATCTTTTTTAAATTCAGGTTCCATACTATTGTCAACAACTTGAAGTGCAAAAGGCTCAGCACTACCACAGCCACCAGACATTTGTTCTGCTATGTAATCGGATTCAGACATTAACTTAATTCCAGATAATTTTAAGATTCTTAAGTCAGTATTATACCAGCTCAACTCAGAGTTTTAGAAAGATTTAATACTAAAAAATAGTTTGATTGTGTAAACAAAGGTCATAATTTATAGCGTTATTTGCTTTAAAAAATACACCTAACTACTTGTATTTATTGGCTCTTCAAGCTGTAATTGCCACAATCGCTGATACAAGCCATTTTGCTCAATTAATTCAGCATGAGAGCCACTTTCAACAATTTTTCCATTTTCCATCACTAAAATCTTATCCGCATCAACAATTGTCGATAAACGGTGGGCAATAACTAACACCGTGTGCTTTTGAGCTACCTTTTGTAGTGCTTTTAAAATCGATTGTTCAGAGTGAGAATCGAGGCTTGAAGTGGCTTCATCGAATACTAAAATTCGAGGATTTTTAAGAACCACGCGCGCGATAGCAACACGTTGTTTCTCACCACCCGATAATTTTAAACCTCGCTCACCAACAATGGTTTCATAACCATCCGGGAGGGATTCAATAAAGTCATGTATTGATGCTGTTTTTGCAGCAGCAATCACATCGTCAAAACTTGCAGTAGGGTTAGCGTATTTAATGTTATAAAGAACAGATTCATTAAATAAAACGGTATCTTGAGGCACAATACCGATAGCATGACGTAGGCTATCTTGATTTAAGTCCGTAATATTTTGCCCATCGATTAAAACTGCCCCATCATGTACATCATAAAAACGAAACAATAAACGTGACAATGTAGATTTTCCTGCGCCAGATGGCCCAACTACCGCTACTTTTTGACCAGGTAAGATTTCGAAACTAATATCTTGAAGTATTTTACGTTCGGGTTGATACGAAAAATTAACCTTATCAAAAACAACATGCCCGTCTTTAATAACAAGATCTCTTGCTTTCGCTTTATCGATAACATCGCTTGATGTTCCTAAAAGTTTGAACATTAAATCCATATCGGCGAGAGAATATTTAAGTTGTCGATAAACGATTCCTAAAAATCCAAGCGGTATAAATAACTGTAACATTAAGGCATTTACTAAAACGAGGTCACCTAAGCTTAGTTTTCCATCAACAACACCTTGCGCAGCAAAGACCATAATAATAGTGACACCTATGGTAATGATACTGCCTTGACCAAAATTTAACAGTGACATGGATGTTTGACTTTTAACTGCCGCTTCTTCCCAACCTTCTAACGTTTTATCGTATCGCTTAAGTTCGTATTCTTCATTAGTAAAATATTTAACTGTTTCGTAATTAAGCAAACTGTCTACCGCATGACTATTTGCCTCAGAATCTAACCCATTCATTTCGTGTCGATAATGCATGCGCCATTCTGTTACCCAAAGTGTAAAACCTATATATAAGACAACAGTACTAAATACAGCAATAGTAAATTGAATATCGTATTTTGTTAATAAAATAATCGCGACAAGTGAAAATTCAGCCAGCGTTGGAATAATATTAAAAATTAAATAATTTAAAATCGTGCTAATGCTACGAGTACCACGATCTAAGTCTCGACTAATACCACCAGTCTTACGTTCTAAATGATAGCTTAGTGATAAAAAATGAAGATGTTTAAGCACACGAGTTGAAACTCGGCGAATGGCACGATAGCGAACACGCGCAAAAAGCGCATCACGTAATTCATTAAATAAATTACCAGCCAAGCGCAGTGCGCCATAAGCTAAGAGTAGACTTAAAGGGAGATATAAAAGTTTAGCATCGACTTGCGTATCAAGAGTATCGACAATATCTTTTAAAACAAATGGCACACCAACCATTGCCAACTTAGAACCAACTAAGCAAGCTAATGCAAATAAAACTCGTCCTCTATACTCCCAGACAAAAGGCAGCATACGTCGAATATTCTGCTTATCATTCCGCTTAGTATGCGGATCTTTGTCGTAACGTATAAATGTGCCCATTCTATAAAATTCTTAAGATGAACATTTAATCTATGCTCGATAATAAAGGGAAATTTTCGTTAATTAACATTAAGGGTTTGCCTTCGGATATGATGCGATATGTGCGACTCAAAAAGTCAGTACCGTTTAACTTAGCCAATGTTTTAGGTAAATTATCTAAACGTTGCTTTCCATACCATAACACTTCACGATACGTTTCCATTTTATTATTTTGTAATAAACGTCCAATACTTCCACCTTCAACTTTCAACCCATCACTTACAGATGAATCCAATGCGTCAGGCGCAATAAGTGTCACTGCGTAAGCATAAATTTTTTCGCTCTGTTCGCCTTGTAAAAAAACCTCACGAATTGTCACTGGGCTATTTTTATCTAGCGCTAACCAACTATGTTCAGAATCAAGTGTTTTCTCGCATTGGCTTAAGCAGCTCACTCGAACTGATTCCATTGTATAAGCTTCAATAAACTTTGTTACGGTTCCATCAATCGTAATTAAGGCACGCTGAAAAGGTGTTAAAGCATTCATGTCTATTGGTAAAAGATTCGATGGCTTAGATGATTGAGCCGTCAATAAATCTTTCATAGGATCGAAAGTCATTTTATTTTGATATTCTTTTTTTGGTTAATTAGATACTGGGTAAGCTAACGGCTTTGCACCTGATGGTTCAAACCAAGCAAGTTTATCATGTAGTTTTACTACATCGCCTACAATGATTAATGTGGGGGGTAATATTTCAGTTGTTTCCACAATATTTGGTAAGGTTTCTAAATTACCTATATGTACTTGCTGCTGAGGTGTCGTGCCCTTTTCAACCAATGCAGCGGGTGTCGTGATATCAAGTCCATGCGCAACTAATTGTTTGCAAATTTCTTTAACGCCATGTAATCCCATATAGAAAACAATCGTTTGCCCTTTATGAGCCAATGCCGACCAATTTAAGTTCACTGTTCCATCTTTTAAATGGCCTGTAACAAATGTACAAGATTGAACATAATCACGATGCGTTAATGGAATTCCCGCATACGCTGCGCAACCGGCAGCGGCTGTAATACCAGGTACAACTTGGAAGCTTACATTTTCTTCCATTAACGTTTCAATTTCTTCACCACCACGCCCGAATATAAATGGGTCTCCACCTTTCAGACGAAGCACTTTTTTGCCTTCTTTTGCAAAACGAACTAACAATTCATTGATGTTTTCTTGTTTGACCGCATGCTTATCGCGCGCTTTACCAACATAAACAAATTCTGCGTCTCGACGCACCATCTCAAGGATTTCAGCGGATACTAATCGATCATAAACGACTACGTCTGCACGTTGCATTAGCCTTAGAGCCCGAAAAGTTAGTAAATCAGGATCACCAGGACCGGCTCCAACCAAATACACTTCACCAATGTCTTCAGGTACTTTTGCCGTATTAACTGCTTCTTCAAGCGCCTTTTTAGCTTCTGAATCTTTACCCGAAATCAGCATATCAGCGATCGAACCTTCGAGAACGTGCTCCCAAAATCCGCGAATATGATTGCTATTGTGGTTAAATATCTCTTTCACCCTATCTCGATAGGATTCCACAAGTTTACCTAAACGGCCATAGGATGCAGGAATAAAGGTTTCTAACTTCGAGCGCAGTAAACGCGCAAGAACCGGTGATGAACCACCTGTAGAAATAGCAATTTGAACAGGATCACGATCAATAATTGAGGGTGTAATAAAACTGCAAAATTCCGGTGAATCAACCACATTAACCGGTATATTCTTAGATGACGCCTCTTCATACACAGCTTGGTTAACCTTACGACTATTTGTAGCGGCAATAACGACCCGATAATTACCGACATCACCCTGAGTAAACTCGGCCTTAACATGCTCAATTTGCTTCTGTTCAGCTAATTTAGCAATTTCAGAGCTAAGCTCGGGCGATACCACAGTTACTTTTGCATTAGCACGGATAAGCATAAAGATTTTACGTGCAGCAACTTGCCCAGCCCCCACAACTAAACAGGGTTGATCTTTAATATTTAAAAAAATAGGGAGAAATTTCACAGAAAATAGTGCCTGAAATGATTAAAAGTGAATTTTAAAGGGAGAGTCAGTTTCGTACAAGCAAATACTGAATAATTACCCAATAGCCTCTCATTTAGAAGGGGTTATTTACTATACGTTTTAAATCAATGTATAAATAAACGGAGCGACTGCCGAACCTTGGGTTAAAACCAATAATGCGCCAAGTAGCAATAAGATAAGAATTATAGGTGCCAACCCGATTTTTTTAACGCACACGCATAAAACCTCATAAATCTTTAGTTAAATCTAACTTTAATAAGGATTCTCCATATTATCTTCTTGTTGCTCGCTAGTAATCACTCTTTTAGGTTGAAGCACTAGCATCTAATTTTCTTGAAAGTAAATCTTTGCCAAAAAGTTTCATTACTAAACCAATAAGGCATAAAGACAATATAAAATACAAGACCTAAAATAATACCTGAAGATGTAAAAGACATGTTTTAAAGGTAGAGTAAGATTTTCACAAGCAAATAGTTGATATAATCTACATATTAGGTTCAATACCTGATGTAACACAGGATGAAGTATTAATGATTCACAGAGAAATATCAGACAAACGCTTCCAAATGGATTCTCTCGATGGTTTAAGAGGGTTTGCAGCTTTAATTGTAGTTTTCAGCCATGTGAGCAATACAGGAATACACTTTCTTCCAATTATGGATTTACGTGGAACGGGTAAATCAGGTGTATTTTTATTTTTCTTGCTCAGCTCTTTTTTACTAACACTACCACTACTTAAAATGGGCAAAGAAATATTTACACTTTCAAATATTTCACATTATTGGCAAAGGCGATTTTTTAGGATATACCCATTATATAGTTTATACCTACTGCTTGGTCTTATTACGACATGGTTATTTGCAAACTATCTCGGGAAAGCAAATGCTGGGATACCATTAATTCTAGATTGGAGCAGTTTTATCCAACATCTAAGCCTTCAAGAAGGCAAAGGTGTCACCTGGAGTATTGCAGTTGAGTTCAAGTTTTACTTTTTCCTTCCAATAATTGCATTAATTACTGTTTACCTTCTATCTTTTAGCTTTTCACTCACAGTCTTATTCTTTTTAGTAATTATAATTGCTTCTCAAGTTGCTTACCCTCAATCGGACTCACTAACCAATGATCCGAGACTTATGCCATACTTACCAATATTTTTTATAGGCATGTTACTCGCTGTTATCCAAAATAAAATAAATTCACATGAGATTGTAACTAGAAAATTTAATTATCTTTTTAAAATTTCAGGAATTATTGGAGTGTCAGGATTGCTTCTTATGACACCATTAGTCTATTCATTTTTTTTTGATGAAGTTAAAAACGTTTATTTTCACAAACAGTTTATCTTGTATTCGATTTTATGGTCGCTTGTAATTTTATCTGCAGTGAATACTACGGGCTTTATACAAACTCTTTTTACTAGTCCTATACTTGCCTTTTATGGAGCACTCAGTTTTAGTGTATATTTATTTCACCCTGTCTTTATTGAGCTAATTGGAAGTTTCAATATAAACGGTTATTTAAGTGCTTGGTTGATTTTATTTACTACAACAGTGTCTTCTTATATTTCATTCAAACTAATAGAAGGGCCAATCTCTAAATTCAAAATTAGACGCTCCTCATTACCATCTATATTTAGATAATGATATTTATTTATATTAATTATATATGATACTTTTATTTAATAACAAAAATATTATAAAGGCTTAGAAGAAAGGTATATCCAACACGAGTAAAAACCTTAAAAGAAGGCTTAGTGAAAAAACATTTTACATACGACTTAAATGAAGAAAAGTACTCTTTGTTACAACAAAGGTAATACGCATGAGAGAAAAGCGCAGCTGAAAGCTTCCAATTAAAAAGCATCTTTATTTTATCTTCAATAATAGGATAGTCTTTTTTTATTATTTCAATATTTTTTATTGTCGCTATTAAAAGTTTACGGCTTGATTCTTCTCCCCGTGAAAGACCATCACTCCTACAGTCGATGATGGTAAGAGCCTCATTCACAAAGCTAACGTTATATCGAGCAGCAATTCGCATCCAAAGATTATCATCCTCTCCCACTTCAAATTGCGTATCAAATACACCGACATCATCTAAAACTAAACGTTTCACCATTACACATGGTGTAGCAAGACAACTGTGCTTATATATATTATAGACAAGATCACCACCATCAAATAGTGTCGTTTTTTTAATGTGACTTTTATTTACAGAACCATCTTTTTCAATAATATCATGTTCGACGACATTCATCCCTGTGTCACTATCATTCGTTATTGAGCTAACTTGCTTTGCTATTTTTTCTGGGAGCCAATAATCATCCGTGTCTAAAAAAGCTATATATTCACCATCAGCTTTACTTATACCTAAATTTCTAGCGCTAGCGGCACCATTATTTTCTTGGGTAAATATTTTTATATTTGGATAAGTTTCATGAATGTATTCGGCTGTACCGTCGGTAGAGCCGTCATCCACAACAATAATTTCAATATCTTTATAGGTTTGAGCCAAGACACTATCTATAGCTCTGCCAATGATATCCTTTCTGTTATAGCTTGGTATAACGACATTTACCTTGTTAGCAATCATAAATCGAACACCCATTGTCGTACTAGTACAAGCAATTTAACAATCATAACAAAACCACTAACAAGTGTTTAACTCTAAAATTATAGTATTTTAAAATAATGTGTAAATAAAAGGAGCAACAGCCGAACCTTGCGTTAAAGCTAAATGAAAATCACTATAAATATAATCATATTAACCAACGCAATTAACGTGCGCCCCGACTAAATAAAATGACCTCTACAGTTTGCAGCAAAATCAAAAAGTCTAAAAATAAACTATGATTTTTCACATAGTAAAGATCATACTGAAGCTTTTCTAATGAATCTTTTTCTGATGCTCCATAAGGATAAGACAATTGAGCCCAGCCAGTAATGCCTGGCTTGATGCGATGCCGCTCGTTGAAATATGGAATTTTATCACTAAGTTCGCCAACAAATTCAGGTCGCTCTGGTCGTGGCCCAACAAAACTCATATCACCTTTAAAAACATTAAAAATTTGTGGAAGTTCATCAATACGAACTTTACGTATAAAACCTCCCACTTTTGTTATTCTTGAATCATTTTTAACAGCCCACTGCGCTTTGCCATCTTTCTCTGCATCAGTTTGCATGCTTCGGAATTTTAATACCTGAAAAGGTCTCCCATCTTCTCCAACTCGTACTTGTCTATATAAGATAGGTTGGCTAAAGCCACTTTCTAACATTATTAATAGAGAAGTTAGCCCCATAATTGGCCATGTTAGTAATAGAAATAATCCACTAACTAATACATCAAAAGACCTTTTAATATTCTGTCGCGCAATACCTTGTTGAAAACCATCGGAGTATAAAAGGTAACTAGGGTGCAAGTGATCAAGTTTAATCTTACTTGTTTCACGTTCAAAAAATTGCAAAACATCAACAATATCCACACCGCTCATTTTGCAGTCTAATAATTCAGACATTGGCAGCGTCTTTCTTCTATCATTAATCGCTATCACAATCTCGTCAATATTGTTATCTACACAAAAATCTAAGATCGATGAATTTAAAAATATAACCTTGTCTTCATCAATAATATCTTTTTCACCCCGAACATGAATATAACCAATAATTTTAAAACCAACTTGGTCGCTTTTACGTCTTAGCTCAGTAATAGACGATGCACGTTCTCCAGCCCCTAAAACGAGTATGTTTTTTTTGAAAACATGAGAACCACTAAAGTAAATAATATTTCTAATTAATGCTATGCCAATAAAGGAAATTACTTCAGCAAGCAGCAATACTCCTCGCCCAAGGAATAAAGATGGGAACAAATAAAATATTAGAGAAAGTACAACAGTGCCTAAAAACAAAGCCGCAGACAAGCGCAATAAGAAACCAAGAATTCCCTCACGAAGGCTTGCTTGATACAGGCCAATTGCAATCATTGATAGCGTCATTGTGAGGGCGTAAATAACAGCAGTAATTAGAGATGTATCAAAATATGTCGATAATTGATGAGAATTATGGTTAAAAATTATAAATGCAGCAGCTGAAATAGATAAGCTCATAACCACAAACTCACCAATACCCAACAAAATGAAAGGTATTCTTACATAGTGCTTAAAGATACGAACAGAATCCACATAAACTCCTCACAAATAAAAAAAGCCCGTCATGTGATACGGCTGTATTATCAAATATTAGTATCTTAACCGGTTTTTAATAATACTAGAAAAATTCTAACCAAAATATAGCATATCTACTTAAAATACTGATATCTTTAATATTTCCAATAATCTTCAACAAGCCGTATAATAACACAAGTATCTCAATGCCACTCTTTAACAGTCAAATTAGTAACTATTCAAATGCAGGAGTATTACGTGCAAACAATTGAAAATGCAAAAGTCGCAATCATAGGCTTAGGCTATGTGGGGCTCCCTCTTGCAGTAGAATTTGGTAAGAATTTAGACACCATCGGCTACGATATTAATACAATCAGAATTGATGAGCTAAAAAACGGAAAAGACTCTACTCTGGAAACAACCCCAGAAGAATTAGCCGCAGCAAAAAAGCTTAACTTTACAACCGAACTAGACAACTTAAAAGATTACAATATTTATATCATTACCGTCCCAACTCCTATAGATGAATATAAACTACCTGATCTTAGTCCTTTAATTGGTGCATCAGAAATCGTTGGCAAGGTATTGTCTAAAGGCGATATTGTTATCTATGAATCAACCGTCTACCCGGGAGCAACAGAAGATGACTGTATCCCCGTTGTTGAAAAGCACTCGGGTCTCAAATTTAATGAAGATTTTTTTGCTGGTTATAGCCCTGAGCGTATAAACCCTGGTGACAAAGAACACCGCGTTACCAATATTCTAAAAGTTACCTCGGGCTCTACCGATGAGATAGCAGACTTTGTAGACACACTTTATAACACGATAATTACAGCAGGTACTCATAAAGCATCAAGTATAAAAGTAGCCGAAGCTTCAAAAGTTATTGAAAATACCCAGCGCGATTTAAATATTGCTCTAATAAATGAATTGGCGATAATCTTTAATCGTATGGATATCGATACACTTGATGTCCTCGAAGCGGCAGGAACAAAGTGGAATTTCTTAAATTTTAGACCAGGTTTGGTTGGTGGACATTGTATTGGTGTTGACCCTTACTATTTAACACACAAAGCCCAATCAGTTGGTTATTACCCGGAAGTCATCCTGGCAGGCAGGCGCATCAATGATGGCATGGGCTCTTATGTTACTGAACAAGTTATTAAATTAATGACACGCAAGAGAATCCACGTTGTTGATGCAAACATACTCATACTCGGGCTTGCCTTTAAGGAAAATTGTCCAGATTTACGTAACACTCGTGTTATCGATATAGTCAATGAGTTTAAATCTTACAATTCCAACGTCGATGTTTACGACCCATGGGTTATCCCACAAGCAGCAAAAGAAGAATATGACATCGAACTAATCCCTGAGTTAAAAAATAAGCACTATGATGCTATATTGTTAGCGGTCGCACATAATGAATTTATAGAGCTTGGAACAAAACTCAGGGAATATGGCAAACAAACCCATATACTTTTTGATATTAAAAACGTGCTTCCGAAAGGAGCCTATGATGCTAGATTGTAATTTTGGTATAATTTGCTAAATTTTTCTAGGTAATAACAGTTAAGAGAGCTTTTAAAATCACTTTCAGGGACAAACAAATACTTAACACTCAATTTTGGAAATAATAGATGTACAGTGACAAAATAAAATCGATACTTGAACAACATGGCCGGCTATCAAATCCTGTTGATAGTCTTGAAGATGATAGTGATTTATATAACGCCGGATTAACATCACTCGCCACCGTTGGATTAATGCTCGCCCTAGAGGAAGAATTTGATGTTGAGTTCCCGGATTCAATGTTAAGCAGGAAGACCTTTAGCAGTATAGAGTCAATCGCAGATGCACTGGAAGACTTGCAAAACTAAGCCTTCGAATAATATTTAATCTACTTTTCAGAAGGAAAATTAATTTATGTTAGGAATTGAGTCAAAAAAATTCTCAAAATTAAAAGCACGCGTTGCTGAAATTGGCCAGCAAATTGTTGCAAAACATGCGGCTGATGTTGATGACAAAGCGCGCTTCCCAACAGAATCCGTTACTGCTCTTAAAGAATTAAAGCTACTCAGCGCTTATGTACCTGAAACTGAAGGAGGTATGGGGCTTAACATCGTTCAAATTTCAAAAATCTGTGAAATTCTAGCGCATTATTGTGGTTCAACTGCAATGATATACTCTATGCACATGATTCAGGTTGCCTGTGTAGTACATCATTCTGGTGATTCAGCCTATTTCAAATCATATATAAAGAAACTCGTAAAAGAGCAACGTTTAATGGCCTCAGCCACCACTGAAATAGGTGTGGGCGGAGATTTGCGCTCTAGCATTTGCGCCGTTGAAACAACCGCTGAATCGTTCATTCTTAATAAAAAGGCACCCGTTATCTCTTACGGAGTTGATGCTGATGACCTAATGATTACAGCAAGAAGAAATCCTGATGCTCCGAAAAGTGACCAAGTGCATGTCTTACTCGAAAAAGGACAATATAAGTTAGAGCAAATCTCCGGCTGGGACACATTAGGTTTCCGTGGCACATGTAGCTCAGGCTTCAATGTGACTTCAAGTGGTAAAACTGAACAAATTTTACCTGTGCCGTTTGCCGATATTCTCAGCCAAACTATGCACCCTTTCGCTCATCTCACTTGGGCTTCCCTTTGGAGTGGTATCGCTGCCGATGCCGTAAACATTGCTCGAGCATCGGTTAAAAAGGCTGCATTACAAAACATAGAGATGCCACCTATTTCTGCAATACGTCTTGGCGAAGTGGATAGTGTGTTACAAACAATGCGAAACAACATTACTGTTGCCATTGAAGAGTATTCTCAGCTACTTCAAAACAATGATGCAAATGCTTTTACCAATTTTGGATTTGGAATTCGAATTAATAACATTAAGGTTTCAAGCTCAGAACTCATTGTTGATATCGTTGGAAAAGCGATGCTTATCAGCGGTATCTCAAGTTATCGGAATGATTCTAAAACAAGCTTAAGTCGCCATATTCGTGATGCCTACGGCACAGCGTTAATGGTTAATAATGATCGAATTCTGCTTCATAACTCCACCCTCCTCTTAATGCATAAAGAGGAAATATAATATGTGCTTATCACATGAAGTACTTGATGAGGCCTATAAGCAATACCAGCTAGAATTAGTTGAAGAGGGTCTTTTATTACCATCTGGAGTTCAAGGCATATACGGCCTAAGTGGTCGTTTTGAAGGTATTATTGAAGCCTTTGAACGCCTCGTTACTAAAATGGGAGTTGATTTAAATCCCGAAGTTGTACGATTTCCTCCTGTGATAAACCGTAGTACCTATCTTGCTACCGATCACATTGAAACCTTTCCTGATTTAATGGGCTCTATCCATAGTTTCCATGGCAAAGAAAAAGACCATATTAAAATGGTTAACAAAAAACACGACGGCGAAGACTGGACAACTGAACTCGACGCAACCGATATCATGATGGTGCCAGCAGCTTGTTACCCTCTCTATCCTACTGCTAAAGATACCGTATTACCTGAAGAAGGCCGACTCGTTGACTTACGCGCCTTCGTTTTTAGACATGAGCCCTCAGATGATCCTGCAAGAATGCAAATATTTAGACAACGTGAATATGTAAAACTTGGAACGCCCGAACAGGCTCTCAACCATCGAAATTATTGGCTTAAAAAAGGTGAAGAAATACTACTTTCACTAGGGCTTGATGTTAAACCTATTGTTGCCAACGACCCATTTTTTGGTCGCGGTGGCCGAGTGATGGCAGCTACCCAAAAAGAACAAGAATTAAAATATGAGCTTGTTGCTCCTGTAGCATCTGTAGAAAAACTCACTGCTATAACATCCAGTAATTATCACATGGATCACTTTGGCTCTGAATTTAATATTCAAACTGCTGATGGCGAAAAAGCACACACTGCTTGTGTAGGCTTCGGTCTCGAACGAATCACACTAGCCTTACTTAAAAAACATGGTTTTGATACAGACAAGTGGCCAACAGAAATAAAACAAATACTTGAGCTATGAAACAACAAATTTTAAACCTCGATCCTGAAAATTACCTACGCCATCGTATTCATTCACAAGAGCGAGACTGGGCTGAAACAAATTGTTACGTCGATATTTGGATTGAACTTTTACACTCTTTAGGTCATGAGCCGATTGCGGCAATGCCCTATACGCTAGCAATCGATTTTGAAGTTGATCAATGGACTTTTTTTAAGTTTCCTCTTTCAGATATCTATGATCTATATGGTATTGATGTACAAGAACTTGCCATTTGGAAACCTCTCACTAAACACATTGATGAACAAGTTAAATCAGGTCGTCCTGTTCTTGTTGAGCTCGATTCTTTTTATCTACCTGACACCGCTGGTATGGCTTATAAACTAGCCCATGTTAAATCAACGGTAGCCGTTTTAGAGATCGATGTTGAAAATCAATTCTTAGGATATTTTCATGGCCAAGCCTATTATCACTTAACGGGAGATGATTTTCTTGAGGTTTTTCATTTGAAAGGAGAGCCCGATCCAACGGTATTATCTCCCTATGTTGAGATAGCTAAATTACGCAATAGCTCAAAAACCTCACAGCAACAGATTTTATCAACATCGTTAGATTTGTTAACTAAACAACTTCGTTTATTGCCAGAAAAAAATCCATTCGAATCCTTTAAGACTAAATTTATAAAAGATCTAGACTGGCTTCGCAATGAAGACTTAGAAACCTTTCATCAATACTCCTTTGCCACCTTACGCCAATTTGGTTCATGTTATGAACTAGCCGCTAATTACTTAAACTGGCTAAGCGAACAAGGGGAAACCGATCTTGAAGAAACGATTCAACACATAAAATCGATTTCTGAAATAGCAAAAATTTATCAATTTCAATTAGCAAGAGTTATTAGTCGTGGTAAAGAACTCGATCTTAGGCCTATTGATGAGATGGCGATTCATTGGAATAAAGCAACAAAGAAACTAAAAGAAAAATATCTTTAATACATTTTAGTTATCGCGATTTGTTTCAAGTTCAAACTGACCGTTTTAAGTTTGAAGCATTTTAATAGAGTATGCGGTCTACATACTTTGCAGAAAAATAGTTGTTTCGGAATTTGTTTGAGTATAGAAAAGTGTTATTAATCCAACACTAAAAATACATAAAATATACATTTCTTGATGTTATCGGTATTCACTAGTATTTTTTAACCAGAAATATATGGTTGCTAGTAAGATATTTCTAAATATGTAATCTTTCAGCAAGTGAGCGATCCAGTGATGATTTCATTAACTCTAAAATATGATCAAATTCCCAGTGTTGCCAGGTAGGTATATTTTCCCTAATGTACATATCAAGGTGGCCGACATATACTGCATTCGCTTCCTCTAAATCTTTGTTAGTATCACCCGAGTTATTCACCCAGATAGGTTCTTTAAATACAACCGTCAAATCATTCGGTGGCCCAACCATAAAAAATGGCACAAGAGGTGAGCCAGCAATCCGCGCAACACTTGCTGGCCCTGTCGTGATAGCTATCTCATGATTTAAAAGTTTTGCTTTAACAAACCCTGCTGAATGAAAACCATCACCAATTATCATAGGAATACTTTTATTTGAAAGAGACTTAATTATGGGACGAATATTAAATTGAGAGTAAAATGAGCCCGCTAATTCAAGAATTGTTTTGCTATCAAATATTCGATTAAGAAACTTGCCAAGCAATGTTGGTGCAAATGGATCGCCTTTTGAGGGCATTACAACCTGAACATCATAGCCCATTTGTCGTAATCGATGAATTGCTGTGAAGTTTATCGTTGAGTTTAAATGTGAACCAAGAAGCAGCACACCTTTTTCATGTGACAAGGCAGAATCAAGATGTTCGATGCCTTCAAACTTAACTAGAGAATTTAATAACTTTGGGGATAAACGAGGTAATAAGATTTTTTGCATTTCTCGCAAACGGTGAAAAACGAAGTATTGTTTAACCATTTTTTGAATATCTGAATCATCGTACTTCTCCGAGAATGATAGCCTGATATTTGTCTCAACTCGCTTACGAAGATCTTTGAGTAATATTGCATCAGCAATGCCCTGTATATGAGCAAGATATAGCATCCATTTAAAGGGGAAAATAATATAAAGCAGGCTAGCCAGATCGCGCATATCGACTATTTTACTGATGGACATATAAGTAACTCCAAGTTTTCTACTAAATGTCTTTTATGGCATTAGTTATGGTTAAAATTCAGTCTATTAAATTGCAAGAGTTTGTATTTTTTTTGTACAGTTAAGTTTGGGAACTGCTTCATCTCTCTTACAAACTAGAAAGTGTTAAAAATAAAATCTTATCTAGTATATTCATGCTAGTTTGCCATTATTTGACTGCACTATGCAAGAGAGGCTGTAGGTTCTTTTCGGCGGGTAAAATAATCGTTTTTAGAATGTCAGAAGCATGCAGCAAAGTTTTAGCTATGAGTAGCAATGTAAAAACCCAGTTTATTTATCTGTAAAATATTAGTCCTGAAGATAATTTACAGCAGATTCATTTTGAAATCTTGCTTGCAATTTAGGTAAGATCATTTTCAGCGATAAAATTAACAAAAACCTTTTATACCCTAGATGGTGATGAACTTAAAAAGTAAGCAACATCTACAAGGAAACCGTCGCGACAATGTTAAGTTGAGTAAAAAGTAATTCTTTTTTTGTTTGAATAGCGAGCAAGTCATAATAGCTCTTCAAATGATTAAGTTAAGATGTTTTCGCCTCATTTATAAGAGGTAGAGTCAGCCGGCTCTTTTTTACTAATAGATTAATTGGATAAGATATCCTAATACTCAGTAGTGCCTTTGAATACAATTTCTATTGGAACCATGTATGGCTGTATAAAAGGAAGTAATAAAAAATTTACCACCTTAAAGTAAGGAAAGAAGGGGGGCAGTGACAAATCCGAAGTGTTTCGATGTGTCACTGCCCCCCCTTAATATTATTTTTAAGCTATTTCATTTATTACTGGAGAACCACCGAAATCGCAGACACAAGCGCTTTACGAATAACACCCGTAAAATTTAAGTTTAACTGTCCATCGGTAACTTGCACAACAAAAGTTTGACTGTCGGCAGAATAGCTACCACCAGACATCAAAGCCATATCATAATTATCCAGTACAAGCATACCCTCTGCCGTTACATCAATCAGTCTTTCGTTTGCGGTACTAAAGAAAGGATCCATAAAATACAAAGTAACAATGTAGTTTCCAGAAATGAGATTATCAAATGTGTAATCGACAAAATCTTCACCTCTAAGTGCCTGATATAGCAAATCATCCGTAGTGTTAGCAACGTCAGTGGAATCGAAAGGTGGCGGTGCGAATCCATTAACATAACCAAAGCTGCCTGGCGTATAAGCTCGGTCAGCAACAAATAGATTTCCATTTATATCAATGAAGTTATTACCAGCAGCATTTATTCGGTATGCTGGCTGTACTACAGCATCTCCGGATAGACTGATGGAAACACTGCTTTCATCAGGGTCGTTACTGCTAATATCTATCGTAGCTGTTTTGGCACCTACACTCGTTGGGATAAATTCAATCGTTATTGTTTGAGATGCGCCTGCGAGAATATCAAATGGCGAAGCTGGCAGATTAATCAATGAAAAATCCGGATCACCTGCAAGTGCAAGAGCGCTAATACTTAATGTTTGATTTCCCAGGTTACTTATATTCAATGACTGCTGCACGGTTTGCCCAACGGCAACATTCCCCCAATTAACAACGGTAGAGCTCACAGCGATGTCGGGTTCTTCAACTGGAGCTTGATAACCAACACCCGTAAGCGTCAGGTTAAGTGGACTAGCAGTCGAATCGTTACTAGCAACCTGCAAGATACCCTCTGCAACATTTGTATCAACAGGATCAAACTGTAGAGATATTGTTTGCGAAACATTAGGAACTATTGTCAAAGGAAACAACAGTGGCTCAATAGTAAACAGCGAATTATCACTAGACAGGGATGAAATAACCAGATCACCATCGCCTTGATTTGTAATTGTAATGCTCTGTGACTGACTATTGCCTATTGTAACCGTACCAAAATCAACTATTTGACTCGTTACAACAATCGCCGAGGTAATCGCTTTCCGGAATATACTAGTAAAAGCTAGATTTAATTGCCCATCCGAGACATTCGATACAAACGTTTCAGTAATTGCAATAAACTGGCCCCCCGAAGCGTTAAATGCATCATAGCTGCTTTTTTCCAGCAAACCTTCAGAAGATACATCAAATAATCTCTCACCTGCACTATTCCACCAAGGCTCTGCAAAAAATAATTCGACTTTATAGTTACCATTAGTTAGCCCATCAAACAAATAACTGTAAGCGGATCCGCCCACCATTGATTGGAAAAGCGCATCATTATTTGTATTGGCAATAGTATTATTAAAGAAGGCTGCACCGGCATCTCCGGTATAACCAAAACTACCGGCACTATAAGGCTGGTCGGCTACAAACACGTTACCATCAGCATCCACGTAATCACCACCCGCAACATTTATGCGCACAATGGGGCCGCCAGTGACAACGGAAATTTCTGGAGGCGCGCCTGCAACAGGAAGTGGATCAGCCGCTAGCTGTAAAAACGTTGGTGCACCAAGGCCACCAACACCAAAAGAGATAAATTCATCAATAAACGCACCGGTAGCGCCATCATATCGATTAACGGCATCACCAAGAAAGCTGGTTACATATAAATTTCCATCCGGTCCAAACAACAAATCAACCGGTCCGTTGAGATTGCCACTGGCTGACTGAACAAAAATATCAATAAATGCACCCGTCACGCCATCAAATCTTAAAACGCTGTCAGGAAAAAAGTTGGCTACATACAAATCACCATCTGGACCAAATTTGAATCCGGTAGCCGCCTCAAGTAGAGGGTCGGAAGCAAAGAGATCAATAAGCGCACCGCTAGTTTCGTCAAAACGATAGATGCCACTGTTACTACCTATGCTACTCACCAACAAGCGTCCATTACCGTCAAACATCAAGCTGTATGGCGCAAGATCGGCAGTAGTAGCGAAGATATCAATAAACTCACCTGTAACACCGTCATAGCGTAATACCTGGTCAGTATCCACACTACAAACATACAAATTACCATCGGGCCCAATAGCCAGTCCGTGCACATTGGTTAGTCCGCCGCTTCCTGACGAAACAAAGGTATCGACATATGAACCACTAACAGCATCGTAGCGTATGACCCTGTCATTTCCACGACTACTGATATAAAGATTATTGTTCGCATCAAAAAGCATATTGTGTGGCGAACTTAATCCGCCACCGGAAGCAAACTCGTCGATAAATGCGCCCGTGTTTGCATCAAAACGTAATGCACTGTCAGTATCTAGCGTGGTTACTAAAAGAGACTCAGCAAAGCTGGCATGGCTCAAGATAGCCAGCAACAAAATCAACACCTTTTTGTAAATTTTACTATTCGTCATACCCTACTACCCCATTTTCATTTAGCGTTGTTATCACCTTCCCAAAGTAACAACCGCGCTTTTTTACAACCGCTATGTTCAGTATCTTGTAGATTTTCCAAAGTGATTCTAAGCATACTGAATCGTAAAAAAGCACAAACCATATGCTCCCAATTATTCGGCATATTACACTAATTACAGCAAAAATTTAAGCTCTAAAATGGTTCGTATCCCCCTTGCCCTCACTCTACAAGGCATTAAATTAAAAATTATATGTATATTATCAACAGATTGCGTTCTTATTCTCGACACTAACGGAATACTCAATAAAAAATTCCGGCTCAATGCTCCCCTCCCCTATCTGAAAATTAAGCCTCTAGATTGACAAATAAACCCAAGTCCTGAACACATATTTCGTTAAAGTGAGGCGTGATTGACCAGAAACGGCTAGTTTTACATGGAATCAACCTTTAACTCTGTTGATTCAGGCTTATTAGAAGGCTAGTTTTGCTGAGTCACGCCAGGCTAATTAATTCAAGACGAACTTGTTACAAAAAAAACTAGATCGTTTATCATTGACGTTAACTTTATATCCTAACTTATTCATCTTATGACACAAAAACAGTCACAAATTCTACACGTTAGTAGCACGCACCACTTATTACTCTGGAAAGTGGCCGAGTATATTGGCTTGAGCTCTTTTCTTATCATCCTCCCACGCTTTCTGGGTCCAGATCGTTATGGCGACTTTGCAATTATTTATTCCGCCTTAATGTTACTTTGGCTGGTTTCCTCATTGGGTGGGCAGGTGACCTTTGGCAGGTATTTTCCTGAATTTTCCCGCTCTGAAAAACCACATCAAATAGAAACACTGTTCACATATTATTATATATTAAGACTACTCATCTCAGCACTCTTAGCCATTGTTTTCTTTGCCATCGTGCGTCATTTGCTACCCGAGCTAAATCAAACGTTAATACTAACTGCTACGGGCGCATTTTTTTTGGGTGGCTTATCGCAATCCTGCACCCAGTTGTTTTATGGTCAGAGCCATATATCAAAATGGCTAACTAAAGATGCGCTAAGCCGGCTAATACTTGCATTTTTCGTTCTGATGCTAAGCAGCCACTTTGGTTTTGCATCTGTAATATATGGCATTTTTGCAGTGGAACTACTTTTTTTTATTGTATTACATTATTGGGCAATGCAATATTTCAAATTAGATTTTGCTGCCATCACATTGCCTGAATTTTATAATTTTTTTACGTTTGGTATAAAGTTCTTTATCTCAAACCTCGTACTAATGGTGCTGTGGCGAAGCGGAGAGTTAATCATTGGGTTCGTATCCAATGTCCCCTCTGAAGTAGCTTATTATAATTTAGCTAATTCAATAACGATGGCTTTGTTTTTTTTATTTGGTAACTTATTTATCATGTTGGCCCCCAGTCTCACATCTTTTTTTATTGCTGAAGAACATCATAAAGTTGATCAATGGTTGTCTCTAGTCCTAAAATATTTAACCATCATTATGATTTTCGTGTTACTAGTGATTCTGGTTGCTGGCGAATACATTATCGCGCTATTACTGGGAGTGGATTTCGTTCCTGTTGCCTCTAATCTTTTTGTGATGTGCATGGCCTTAATCCCATTGAATATTTTACGGGCTGGAACCTCACTTTCATTTATACGTAAACAACCGAAGAAAATGCTTATTGTACATGCCGTTGCCGCTTTAACATTTTTCCCCCTTGCTTGGCTTGGTGCTAACATCATAGGAGCAATGGGTGTCGCGTGGGCGCTTTTTGCAGCGGCTGTGATTACAAGCTTTTTTGCTTATCGCATTTTTTCTCTGGCTAATATCGTGAAATTAGCAGAATTTTGGAAAATTGTAATATTTGGTGGGGGTTCTCTTTTGGCAACCGCTTTAATGACGAGCTTGCCAATGTACTTCAGCATAGTGCCGATAGCTTTATATATCTTACTACTCTTTTTTACCCAAATTGTAACAATGAGTGAAGTTAATCTTTTTTTCACTCGCAAACCAGTCAGCAAGGCATAATTTAACCCGGATATTGCATGAATACCCAGGTTAGAAAGGTTTTGCAGTTTTAACGCTGTCGTGCGTTATTTTTTAGTGGACAGGCTTGTTAGTACGGGCATTAAATATCGCGGTCATGGCACGTCTAATACCTTTACTATCTCCATAACAAGCGCCATTTGATGATAATCCGAGGCAATGTTTCAGTTCACGATTAGTCATCGTCTTAGTCATACAATCTGCTTTCGTTGTATCATCCGCATTTGGATTCTTTAAGCACGCTAATTGTTTTTGCGATAACTTGCTAGGAGAAGTGGCCTGCACACTAGACACTAAGAAAAAACAAGCAACAAAAGCAACCATAAAGCTGGAATATTTAATTTTTTTCATAAGAACACTACCCTGCTAAATCAAAAAACTTACCGAGTTTATACGTTGATGCTTTCTCAATAAGACTGCAATTATAAACCGCACACTTAACGAGCATTATAACCTTATTTAAGTGATTTACTATGCATTTTTTGCTTTTTTAGCGGGCATATAACCCTAAAGTATTGAGCTGGCTACCTTAAATTTAGTCTATGGGCTCATATTCATCTTAGCAGATACGGGCTTATGTGTTAAAATGTCTTCGAAGTTATGCTTTAAAAAGCGCCACACAATAAATAAATGACGACTGCATGCCGAAGCTGATTAATTGGCACGTTGAGCCAATACAACTCCACATGGAAAGGCAAAAACTTGAAACCCATCCGTTACCTTCAAAAAGATTCTGTAGCCAAATACTTTAATCGTACAGCAAATGTATATAACGACTGGTACTCAGATAATTCCTGGCTTGGTTATGCGTTTATTATAAGGAAACGACGCGTACTTGAGTTTTTTGACAAGCCCGGTGGAAAAGTGCTCGATGTTGGCTGTGGCCCAGGAATTATGGCTAAGGACTTGCGAGAGCAACAATGTAAATTCTGGGGTATAGATTTATCATCTGAAATGATAAACCAGGGTCGTGAGTTGTACAAAGACTTTAAAGATGTCGACCTTCAAACGGGAACTGCCGAAGAATTACCATTTCCAGATGAAAACTTTGACTGCACCATGAGCATGGGCGTCATTGAGTTTGTTGATGATGATCAAAAAGCGCTACGGGAAATAGTCCGTGTGACAAAACAGGATGGCACCATCATTCTAGCGTTTATGAATAAGTATAGCGCTTTTCGCTTGTGGCGTGATTTCGTTTTTTATCCATTAACAAGCTGGGCTAGACCCATCATGTACCGACTTACCAAACGAGCAAGAAAACCCCATATTCACCAGCGAACCTATAGTGAACAATCCATTAGAGATTTCCTTAAATCGGAAAATTGTGAGTTCCTTGATGTTGTGTATTGCAACTTTAATATTTTCCTGGCACCACTGGAACATTTATTCCCAAGACTCAGCGTGATGGTAGCAAAAAAACTTGAGAAACTTGGCCGTAGCAAATTAAAAAATCTCGGGACCGCCTTTGTCGTTAAGGCAAGAAAAAAATAAAATGTCTGTATAGTGTACTCATTGCTACTCAGCCTATAACATTAACTGTACTCGATTGTGCCCCTATATTATTTCTTAGAAAAACAAAACAAAAAAAAGTATCGTATTCGAACCTTTAATATAATTTTCCAACGTGTTGAACCGTGACGCCACCGAATAGGGCTCCAATGATAATATACGAGGCGATCGAAAATAAATCTTATGGTATTCGTCTTTTTGGGTTTTAATACCTCATTAACCGCAGTTTTAGTTGGGTTATGTAATGTAAACGGGTAACCCATCATTCTCATACCTACTTCACATCTTTTTTCAATTTCCTTAATTTCAGCTTCTGTCATATTGTTGAATTTCCCGATAGAGCTAGTATCAATTGCGCCTAATAATTTACCACCTTTTTTTGCCAAAACTTTCTCAAGCGACTTATTATAATATGTCAGCATTGAAGGTTCATATTTCTCACCCATAAAATGGCAAATCTTTTCAATCATACTTTGAGGATCTCGCACAAGCTCTTCATAGCGTACCAGCAAAACCGGCCTAGTTGCTTTTTTGTACGCATATAATGCTTCATTCCAATCAGCAGTAGCTCCTTCTATGCTTGTGCCAAATTGTTCACGAATCGAATGCACAGTATCACGCGGATCCCTCATTAAAAAGATAACAGGGCTATCTGGAAAGTCGCTCAATATATGAGGGAGAAATTGATAATGTCTAGGCGTCTTTTCACCTCCTCTTGATTTACCATGTTTTTTGGCATCAAGTAACATCATTGTGGCAAATAATCCTGGAAAAGTTGGTGCAATCAACGCCTCTAAAAATTCCTTAGTTTCAGGTATATTGTTTATTAAAGGGTCTAACCTTTGAACTTCAAGAATACGATGAAAATCGTTTATCATGTATTTCAAATTATCGGACTTAGATAGGTCGCCATAGTATTTTATGATACTAAAAAAATACGAATAAAAATTCGTTTCATGGTAAATGTTAATACGCGAATGAGTATTCAGAATTTGCCTAACCAGTGTGGTACCCGTTCGATGACACCCCATAATAAATATGGGTGAGTTGAGTTGATGTTCAGATGTGTTTACGAGATCATTCATTTAATTCTAACCCAAGTAAATAGTTTTTAAGAAATTAAAACTAGCGCATTATTTTTTTGCCCAAGCCATTGTTCAGCCACTGCCCTGAAAAAAAATAAATCTATACCAATACAATAAAGCTGCTGAAATACAAGCCCGCCAACAACAAAAACATTCCTGTCATCTAGAAATTTAGATCGCAACTTTATCAATTCCATTTAAAGTAATCGAAAAATCAGCTTTTCATCCCGATATATAGATATTTTTATCTAACAATATCTATTTGATGTATATAAATTTAGTTAGAATACTTTTCTAAAGCTAATTTAGTGACTTCTTTTTCTTAACTGCCTATTACCGTAATACGTTTTCACTCTCGTCATTATTTCAGGCCTGAAACATTATACACATAATCGCTGAAAAAAAATCTGATAAATTCATACTTCAACTCACGAAATCAAGATCTTCAAATATATTATTCCTGTCACACACTCTCAACACATAAGTACTAACCATTTAAATGCCGAGTCAAAAAAATTAATTTAACTTGTTAAAATATTTTATATTTAGATTAATAAAGCAACAGATTTACTATCATAAGCAGTGAGCTGTACCCCGTAAAACGGACATAGCTTAAGCAGGCATTTATTCAAACTTAAGTGGCGATATGTTCCCTAAGCGTGAATTACCTACGTTTACGATTATAAAAACCTTTAATGTATCGAAACAAGCTTAAGCGAGCTTCTTGAATGTTTTTATAATGCACATAGCTACATGTTCTGTTTTTAACGTACCGAAAAACTTTCTGTAACGGCATGCCCCCAACAATTACCTTTTCGACTCATATTTTAGTTTAAGTAAGAGTTTTGTTATCGATTGCTTAGTAGCCTACTTCGCCAATCATAAAACCTGCTTTTCGATACACCTGAAATACGACTTCTTTTTAAGTGTGAAGAGTTCTTGCATCACCTCGATACTGACTGCTCCAATTGTAAAGACTCGGTTCATTAAGACCTAAATCACACGTAACTTGAATCTGGTTTGATATTCACTCCATAAAGCTATATGCACTGCATGAAGCTTAAATTCTATTCAGTTTAGTTTAACTTAGAAATTTATGTCTGTTAAATGAGGTACCAAGCTCAGCTACCCTTTTCACCTATATAACAGACTCTAAGAAGTCTTCCTATTTGCCAAGTATCTTTAAACACACCTTTTTCCTATCAAAAAGGAGCATTTATAAGACTGGGTGCAAACATGTATACAAAATGTCCAAGGGGTACTTAGCTTTTATTTTAGAGGAGCAGTCGGTATAATAAGTTTCAAATAACATTACAGCAGGTTTAATATGGATACTGAAAACAAGGTACGTGAGTTTATTGAAGGAAAATTTTGTCGTTCGTCTGGTAAGAGTCTCTCAAATGAAGATTCGTTGCTTGAGTCTGGTATTGTTGATTCTGCCGGGATATTCGAGTTGATTGGCTTTTTAGAAAAAGAGTTTGATATCACAATTAGCGATGAAGATATTGTCCCCGATAATTTTGAGAGTGTGAGCTTTATTTCAAAATTGGTTCAAAGCCGTACTAGTTAAGCATCAATAATTTAATTACTGCTAATATTGTGATCTTTGATAAGAGCTATACACAATTATATAAATATTTCAGACTCATTGGCTTAATATTTTAATAAACACTAAAGCGGCTAATGGTTAACTAACTTAATGAAGGGAATAAATCCAAGATGGACTTTTCACTAACAGAACAACAAATAGCGATAAAAAAAGATGCCGTTGATTTTGCCCAAAACGAGTTAGCCAGTGATCCTCGTTGGGAATACCCTATGGATGGTTTCCAGCAAGGTGATTGGGATAAATGTGCTAAAAAAGGAATTCTTGGTTGGCTTGCGCCCAAAAATTTAGGTGGTGCCGGCTATGACACTCTTACCTATATGATTGGGATGGAAGGCCTTGGTTATGGTTGCAATAACAATGGTTTACTTTTTGCCATAAATGCACACATTCTGAGTGTTCAGATGGATGTGATTCGTTATGGCACAGACGAGCAAATTGAAAAATTTGGTAAGAAGCTAATTACAGGCGAATGGATTGGCGCAAATGGTATGACTGAACCTAAAACGGGTTCTGATTGCTACAATATGACAACAACGGCTGAACGTAAAGGTGATGTTTATATTTTAAACGGTAAGAAGAGCATGATTACTAATGCACCTGTTGCTGATATGTTTATTGTCTACGCGACTGTCAATAAAGCAAAAGGATTTATGGGAGTAACAGCCTTTCTTGTAGAAAAAGATACTCCAGGGTTAGAAATTCCCCCTGCATTCCATAAAATGGGTTTGAGAACCGCACCAATGAGTATGATGATTTTAAATGATTGCGAAATACCTGTTAGCAATCGCCTTGCAAATGAAGGCAATGGTTCGGCAATATTTAAACATTCGATGACATGGGAACGTGGTTGTATTCTAGCCAATTATTTAGGAACAATGGAGAGACAATTAGAAGAAGCTGTTAAGTTTGCAAGTGAGCGTGAACAATACGGACAAACCATTGGAAAATTTCAATCGGTTTCAAATCGAATTGTTGACATGAAAATTCGCTTAGAAACATCAAAATTTATGTTATATAAAGTTGGTTGGTTACATTCACAGGGTAAGAATGCCGACCAAGAAATTGCAATGGCAAAAATGTATGTTAGTGAATGTATGGTGCAAACATCATTAGATTCAATTCAAGTACATGGTGGATATGGCTATACTGCTGCATTTGGTAAAGAGTTAGCCGATTCAGTTGGCGCGCGAATTTATTCGGGAACATCTGAAATACAAAGAGAAAATATTGCAAGGTCATTGGGTTTGTAAATAAGCGATAGGGTTTAATTTGTGTTCAATTTGTTGCACCAACTATTAACAGAAACGGCAAAGAAGTTTCCAGATAACGTTGCTATCGTTTGCAAAGATGAAGCCATTACCTATCAAGAGTTGGATGAACGTTCAGGTAAGTTAGCATCGGCTTTTATTCAAGAAGGTTTAGTTACAGGTGATCGCGTAGGGTTGTTTTTGACAAAATCAATCAGCTCGTTAGTCGGTATGTTTGCTACATTGAAAGCCGGTGGTGTTTATGTTCCTATCGATCCTTTAGCTCCAGTTAAACGCGTTGCCTATATAATCGAGAATTGTGGGATCAACCACCTCTTAACAACAACCGATAAGACTGAGAATTTATGGCCCGAATTACACTCTGATCTCGGACATGTTTACTTTACTAACCTGAATGCTACAGATGCCATTGTGGGAGCTAATACCTCTCTATTAATGTCAACAGACATCGACAAGCATAATATCCTTGAATCACCCATAGAACGAATCTCTACTGACTTAGCCTACATACTTTATACCTCTGGTTCGACTGGCCAGCCGAAGGGCGTGATGATTTCCCACCAGGCTGCGTTCACCTTTATAAATTGGGCCTTTGATGAATTTCAAGTGACAGATAAGGATGTTTTATCTAACCATGCACCGCTACATTTTGATTTATCTGTTTTTGATGTTTACCTTGCTGTTAAATCTGGAGCTCGTTTAGTATTAGTACCACAACAGTATTCAACTTTTCCCGTTATGTTAACCAAGCTACTAACTGAAGAGAAAATAACAATTTGGTATTCTGTTCCCTCTGCATTAATACTAATGTTAACGAAAGGTGGCCTTGCTAAAAAAGAGTATCCTGATTTAAGGCTTATTTTATTCGCAGGCGAAGTATTCCCTATAAAATATTTAAAAGAGCTTCGTTCAAGTGTTGATGCGCGTCTTTGTAACTTGTATGGCCCAACAGAAACTAATGTCTGTACTTTTTATGATGCAAGTCAGTTGGATTCTAAGCGTTCAATTCCCGTTCCGATTGGTAAGGCTATTACAAATTATGAATTAATTATCCTCAAAAAGGATGGTTCGATAGCCTTAGATGAAGAAGAGGGTGAACTTTGTGCGCGAGGTTCAGGTTTAATGTCAGGTTATTGGGCTGACGATGAAAAGACAACTCGTTTACTCATCAATAATCCTTTGCAAAAAGATTTTAATGAAAAAATTTATCGGACGGGAGATCTTGTTAGCCGTGATAGTGAAGGAAATTATATTTATATCTCTAGAATCGACAATATGATTAAAAGCCGTGGTTATCGTATTGAGTTGGGCGAAATTGAATCCGTTATTTATGCTCATCCTGATGTTTTAGAAGCTGCCGTTATCGCTATTCCGGATGATGATATAACAAACCGAATTATTGCCTTTGTAGCTTCTGAGCGAGATGACTTATCAGAAAATGAAGTGCTTTCACTTTGTGGTGAAAGTTTACCAAAATATATGATCCCAGAGTCATTAGAAATTAGAAAGTCCCTACCTAAAACTTCAACTGGAAAGGTTGACAGGAATTTATTGATAAAATTGTAGCTGTTATTTATTTTCTTCAACTTTGTTAGATATTAACTTAGAAGGTTTCTAATTTTATTCCTGATTATAACGAATCCATAACCATTATGGATGTTATTAGATAATTATCCGAGAGGCGCCAGAGGAAAATCGATTTGGTATTGAGCCTGCAATTATAGCGAGACTACTACAGCAGGTTGTAAAATCTATGAAGCCTGTATTCTTTATGCTTCATCTACCATTATATTTTTTTGGTGAACATCTAAGCGTGTAACACCTGCAACTTGCAATAGGTTGTATGCATTGTTGTCGGGTAATTTAACTACCGCTGATTGAAGTCCATCACATTTCAATACGTGATGTTCCATGACAGGTATTTTGATTTTTTATTTTCTTGAGCCAAACTTGTTTCTCTTTGATTGGCTAGATGTTTTATTTAATTAACGACTAACTAGACCTTTTATTTTAGATTCAAATACGCAATAGACAAATGCAGCACTACTATATAAATAATAAAACTGATGATATCCAATCCCCATAAGAGCAAAGAGCAATCCTTTTCGCTTAAAAAAGAGTGTGAATAACTTACTGTTTGCAGCTACGACTCCACCGGCCATAATAAATACAGTCCACCACGGCAACCATCCTACAAGCACAATAAGCAGAACTAAGAAGAAGAGCCCGGCAAGACCAGCTCGCATACGTTCTTGATTACTCACATTCAAATCATCTTCCATCGTAGTCTGCTGCATCATCAAGCGCGACCAAGGAATAGCGCGACAAAATATTTCAGTATGAAGTAAATTTAAAAGTCGCCATTCTTTTAAATGTGTACTTTGCAATTCTGGAAATAACATTATCTTCCCGCCTGCATCGCGTAAACGATATCCTAGTTCAATATCTTCAATGGATGGACGTTTAAACATTTCAATATCAAAGCCACCGACTTCTACAAATTTATTTTTTCTAACAGCACCACAACCAGACCAGAAAGTATTTGCTTCTTTGCGGCCTCGATGGTGATAAAAGTGGTGTACAAGATTTTTATACTGCGATAAGAAGTTCTGCGCTGGTGGCCGGTCATTATAGGAACCAAATACTGCAACAACGTCAGAATTAGCAAACCCCTCTTCCATATATTGAGCAGCATCATCATGGATAATAACATCAGCATCAACAAACCATAAGATGTCGCCTTGAGCTAATTTTGCCGCTTCATTTCGTGCGGCACCAGGCCCTAGTCGGCCACCTGATGGTATTACTCTAGCACCTAATTCTTTCGCTATTTTTGCAGTATCATCTGTTGATGAATCGTCGACAACAATGACCTCACGAATTTCACCACGTTGCATCATTCCGATTAGCGGAGGTAAGCTCTGCACAATGAACTCTGTACCGTTATAGACTGGCATAATAATGCTTATATCTAAATTACCTTCAATTTTATTTTTTTCATTAACCATTTTAAAAACCTATTTATTACTTATTGAGAGATAGCCTTTCGCCTCGCCTAAGCCCCAAGCTAAAAGAAAAATAAATAACCATGGCAATGCCATCGGTAATTTTGATTTATATGCTCCTTGTTTATTAATAGAAGCAATTATTTTTTTCAAAAATAATATTGGCAATGCAGGAGACAGCACAATTAACAACACTCTTCTAATAGTTGAAATTTGGCTAACTCTTGCTAAGCCGAATTCTTTACCATGAGCAAGACGTTGTTTAAAAAATTGACGTGTTGTATAACAGTTACGATGACTTACAACAATATCAGGCGATAAAGCTATAGCCATCCCCTTTTTTCTAAAGCGAGCATGATATGAGGGCTCCCAAAATCCTTTTTTCATTAAATCTTCATTCTCTAAGATATCCGAACGTCTATAAACTGCATTATCAGCAGCAATTTCATGCATTTCTCTTGCTTGTTGCGGCGGTGCAAATGAAATATAGCGTAAAAAGTAAATAGCCCAGTCTCGAGCGCTTGACTTAGCATCATTCTCGATAACACCCCCAATACCAGGATACTTCGTCATATCCGTTTGTAATAATGTATCAACCCAGTTTTTGGCAGGGATACAATGAGCTGTAGTGAGAGCAACATTATTAGAATTAGCGGCTTCAATTCCATCGCCCCACATCTCAGGAATTAAACGGCCTTTTTTGCAATGAATTGCTTTACAGTTATTAAAGGCTGAAATTGTACTCTCAGTTAATGGGTCGTCAGGAGTCGTACAAAATAAAAATTCCACATTAGAGTAATTAGTTGGGTTTAGATTTTGTAAAATATCACTTAGATTTTTTTGCGCATGTTGCACACCAATGATAATAGATAGTTCGGTATTCATTGTGACCCTCTTACTGTTCGCATCCAACCACGTAGTTTTAAGTACATATTCGATTGCGGTTTAAATATATTTCGTCTTAACCACTTAGGTTGCAAGTAATACGAATCCAACCTAGGTAATCTCGCAGAATCGTCATTATCAGATAACATACGAAATTCAGTTGTTACAGTTGTTTTATAACGATTACGAACATAATCGTTCACAACTTTATTGCTGTAACCATATGGATAAGCAAAGTGTTCAGGACGACGCCCTAAGCGTTGCTCAATTAAGTTATCAGAAAGCGAGCATTCATTTTCGAGCTCTGAATAATTTAACTGTCGCATATCAGGGTGTGTATTTGTATGCGATTCAATATAAATACCTGAACTATGCAGTTCTTCGATTTCATCCCAAGATAACATTTCAAAATAAGGCGCACCAGATGGTTGTGTCGGCCATTGATTATTTTTATTAATAACGCTCGTCGTTAAATACAAATGAGCTGGAATATTGAAATCACGAAGTATCGGTAATGCTTCCGTAAAAACCGACTTCATGCCATCATCAAATGTTATCGAAACACCTTTTGTTACCGTTGGATTAAGTAACTCGTTTAAATTTAGTACAGGTATATCTGACTCACTAAGCGATCTAATTAAATCAGCAAAAGATGCGGATTTATATGACAATACAGAATCACTATTATCTATGCTATGGAATGTAATAATGGCTTTCATATTAAAGTTGATTGTTCTTTCTTGCTATTATTAATATTCGAGATAATGGATAAGTAAGACTTTAAGTGAATTTCTTCGGTATAAAAATCATCAAAGCCTTTACGCGCTTTTATTCCTAATTTATTACGCAGAGCTAAATCTTCATGTAATTTCAAAACATAAGCAGTAAGTTCATCATTCGTTTGATACACATACCCTCCGCCTGTTTTGTCTATTATATCACGACTTCCACCTGCAAAACGAACAAGTGCCGGTGTACCACATGCAAAGGCTTCAACAATCGTTAAACCAAATGTTTCAGGTGCAAGTGAAGATAAAATTAGTGCATTTGCATTGCGATAGATTTCAATTAACTCCTGCTGCTTAACTTGCCCACAAAACTTAATGTTTTTAAAACTAGAATACTCGACGATTAGAGATTGTAATAAATCACCGTCACCGACAACCTGTAATTCAATTTCAGGCAGCTGACTAAAAATCTTTAATACAGAAACAATTCCCTTTGAGGCTGTTACTCTGCCAACATACACAAAGGGTTTATTTTTATTCACATTTTTTTCGTCATTTTCTTTATTACTAATTTCATCTGGTTTCAATGTTGAAAATAGAGGTAAAATTTTAACCTCATCACAAATTCCAGCCTGGAGATGTTTTTCTTGAGTAAACTTACTGGGTGCCAATATTGCATCTACATTTTTTAATGATTTTTTTACTAGCCCGGTATAACGCCATAGTTGCGGAGGGATACCTGATCGTAGTGAACACTGAAAACATTCAGGCTTGTCGCATTCTCGATTATTATCTTTCCAAAAAATATGTGCGGCACAAATAAGCCAGTGCTCATGCAATGTATACAAAGTGACAGGTGCCTTACTAAGCTTTAATATTGAAGGGCCTCCGATCAATGAAATATTATGAAAATGGACAACATCAAAATTTTTATCAAGAATTTTTTTTATTGCTTTACTTTTAAAGCCTGGCGTCCCAGTTTGCTGTGTATAGAGTGAAGAGAACAAACCAAAGCGGCTTTTTAATCGATGAACAGTAACCCCTTCATCCTCAGATGATTCACTTACTATTTGAGTATGACTAACTGTCCGATAAGCGTCTTCGCAGTGTATAACTTCAACTTCATGGCCTTTAGCAACAAGTGCTCTTGATAGTGCTCTAACATAAGTCGCATCACCTCCAAAATGGTAAGGCGGGTAAAAAGTGCAGACCATACAAAAACGCATCCGTCTTTACCTTACTGCGCCTTCAAGGCATTTTATTGCTAACTTAGCAGCTCTATTCCAAGTAAATTTAGCTGCACGTAAATTGGCTTTAGTTTTTAATTGCTTTAAGGTTTCTTCTTCAGTTGCAAGCTTATATATGGCAGATTGAATCTGATCGATGTTATGAGGGTCAAAGTATAAACCCGCATCACCCACTACTTCAGGTATAGATCCTGCTGTACTAGCTAATACAGGTACGCCACATGCCATTGCTTCTATGGCAGGCAATCCAAATCCTTCTGAGAATGAAGGTAAAGTTACTGCAAGCGAGTCAGAATAAAGTGCAACAAGATCATCATCAGAAACAAAGCCGGTGAAATGTACTCGACCTGACAGGTTAGAGTCTGTTTTTACCATTTCATTTAATTCATCATAATGTGAATGAAAACCATCACCATCGAGATCACCAACAAGTGCTAAATGAACATCGTCAATACCACCGTCACTAATCGCTTTCGATAAGCCTGATAATAATCCAGGTATGTTCTTGTGGGGCGCTAATCCTCCAACATATACTATAAGCCGCGCATCTTTAGGTAAACCTGCACGTTGTCTCGCTTCTGCGCAGGTAGTAGAATCTGATATAAATTTAAAATGCGGATCTGCTGCCTCACTCACGACATCAATAATATTTGGTTTAATCCCTAAATATTTTACAATTTCTTTTTTTGCGGCCTCAGATACAGTCATTATGCGACGTGCTTGCCAGCGCGCTAAACGCATCTTTAACGTCCAAAATAATCGCCCTTTCCAATCCGGGAAAATTAACTTGGGAAAGTGTTCAGCAATTGCATCATGTAAGGTTACAACAGTTGGTAATCCTAATGGTGCAGGAAACCAAGAATACACAGCAGGGAAATAAAGCACATCTAGTGAGTGACCCGAAATAGCGCGCGTAAACGCCCAAACATCTTTTACAGAACGACTCCCTTCTGCAACAGCGGCTTCAGTGACATGTTTCGAAATATCTACTTTCACTATGTGTACATTCGAACGTAACATTTCAGGCTCGGGTTCACGATCGACAAATAAATAAAATTCATGATCTTTCGCTTCTTCAAACAATGCGATTAATAGTTCGCGAGTAAAGCGTCCAAAACCCCGTCGACTCCACCAACATGAAGCATCTACACCTATTCGCATTTTATGCTATCTCCCTAAATGGCTGTTAATTTTTATTATTTAAAAAGCGACTATTTAAATCGTCGCGTACCTGAGCCACACTTAAAATTTCTTCAGAAGATATGGGTGATTCAGTTTTAGACTTCACTGAAAAATAAAATTTTTCAATTAAATGATAGAGTCCTGGATAAGCCTGTTCACCACTAAGTCCTCGCTTAATAATATTTTTACTTGCGACAAAAAATTGATTCAAGGAAAATTTAAATGGTTGGGTAAGTTTTTGAATCCTTGAGACATTGCCTTTTTCAATCAACGCATAACCATGAAAGAAATTAAGAATAATTCGACCATCAGTACAATACAGTTCCATCTCGCATCGAGTCGGCCTCGAATTCATACTAACGTATATGTCAATGCCGATACCATCGGCATCGCCAATCACTTGTAACTCCCCATCCATAGGTTGTATCCCTTCCCACTGGCTTGAATCTAACGATATATCCGGTCGTATTCTCTGTAACACTGATAGTGGATGAGGAATAACATCTGCGATAATGTCATTAAGAGTATTTACTGTTTGGCCTACCCCACCCGCAGAACTAGTAGTAAATCTTAAATGTAGCAATTCACCTAGTGAGTCAAGTTCAGATAATGCTTTTCGTACCCCATCTTGAAAACCAAACTGGTGGACTGGGCAAATTTTTAAGTTTTTAGCCCTTGCAGCCTCTAACAACTCTTTAGTTTTGAAAGCAGTTATTGCAAGAGGTTTTTCAACAATTATATTGATGCCTGCCTCAATAGCCTTTAGTGAAAGAGGAAAATGGCTTTCAACAGGTGTGCAAATATGGAGTACATCTAACCCAGCATTCGCCAGCATGTCATCAATAGATGTAAAAACTGTGGGACGACTTTTTAACTGTTGAGACAACTTATTCGCTAGCGGCTGATTAGTATCAAGTATTGCTTCAACACTTGCACCTAACCGAGTAATAACATTTGAATGCCAACGCCCCATCAACCCCGCGCCGACAATACCAACCTTCATTACGCCATAATCAGTATTCGCCATAAATTATTTTACAAATCTAAATACATACAGGCTAATAATATATTTTTTAAGCAACGCCAGATTCTTTTGCTAATCGCTCTGAATAATCTTCGGGTAACTCAAAAATGTATTTATCACGACGAGCTTCATTTTCACCGATGATTTCTTGGTAATCATCTTCAGTGTTAACCGCCATATGATCAATATCATAACCAAGCAATTTCTGTCCGAGCATCAATCCCATTTCGACTGAGTGGTCTGCATTGTTATAACGGAAAATACCACCACGCCCTGAAATTTCTAAGCCTTCAAAGTCAGCTAGATACTCATTAATTACTTTTAATTTACCGGCATACTGTAAGTCATAAACAGGATAGCAATACTTTGTTCTAACAACGGTAGAGCCTTCGTATTCTTCTTCATTTATGAACTTCAGTTTATCGACTAAATCACGTAAGCAACGTTCAGATATTTCTTCATCAGACATATTCCAAATTTCATCACCTGCAGTACAAAAACACTCAAGCACTAGAGAAGTATGGTCATCATCTGGCACCATGTCTTTACTCCAGTTTTTAGGTTCATGGAAACGACCAAAAATAATATCGTCATCCTGAATGTATAACCAAGTATCAGGGGATACTTGCTTACGCTTTATCATCACATTAACGGTAACCAAATCTCTAAACTCAAGAGCATTAGCCGCATCTTTAACTTCTTGTGAACAGGCAGGTTCTAAAATTTGAGCTAAGAAACCAAATGGAATCGTCGACACAACTGAATCGCCACGAACACTTTTTTCTTGATCTTGATTAACATAAAAAACTTCAAAGTCATTTGGGCCATGATACTTAATTCGTGAGACAGCTGACTCCAATAAAACCTCGCTGCCGCTTTTTTTAATGTCTTCAGTCAATCTTTCAGGGATACGCATATAACCATATTGTGGGTACATGAATTCATCGATTAAACTGGTTACTTTGTTGTTACTACCTATCAACGCGTCTCGAACCGTTGTCCAAACGGATAAGCCCTTACTTCGTTGAGAAACCCAATCAGCAGAAAGCTCTTCACAAGGTTTACCCCAAACTTTTTCAGAGTACATCCGAAAAAACATGTCATACAATTTAGTACCAAACTGCGAAACATAAGCTTGCTTCATCGTAATAATAGGCTTGTTAAAAATTGATTGAGACACCGCCGACCAGAAAAAAGCTAAACCGGCATAAACGATGGTAAACGGCCCAGTGTTCTTAAAAATATCTGAAAAACGGATAGGGTAAAAAAAGAATTTGCGTCCATAATAGATACGACTAATCCTTTCAACAATTACAATTTCACCTTCCATTAAATGCCGAAACCAATTATTAAGATCTTCATTCTTAGAAAACCATCGGTGCCCGCCTAAATCAAATCGATAACCTTTATCTTGGATAGTGCGGCACAGACCACCAACAAAATCATTTTTTTCTAGTACTGTAACTTTGCCGCCTTTGGTACTAACTTCATGTCCTGTTGCTAAGCCGCCTGGACCGCCGCCTAAAACAATAACGTGCTCTGATTTTCTAGACATTACTTCTTCCCTCTTAAAGCTACAATATTGTTGTATACCCAGCTAAAAACTAACGACAAAATATAATTAATAACAAACAACTCTAGCGCACCAATAAAGCTCCCTATCGTGCTAACAGAATAACCTGGTAGATAATTAACTAATAAACCTGCATGCATGCTTTGATCAGCGGTACCACGAATGACTAACCAGTTTGTAGTAATAATAAGCCCTATCGCTATAATTGAACCAAGTGCTAGCCCTAAGTAATGACCATCTATACGCATTGATGTTGCTAATAAATCATCATTCTTAGAACTCGTTTTTATGTAGTCTTGTATTAATTTAGGGATGCTACGTGCATAAATTCTGTAAAACATTGCAGCAATAAAACCACCAATAATCACACCCCAAAAAAAACCAATCCAAGCTCCGATATGGCTAACTTCATAACCAGGTAGAAATACACCAAGTAAATTTAAATATTGTCCAGTATTAGGCATTCCTCGATATAAAGACATATACGTCACTATCAGCAATGTTATTCCAGAAATAAACCCGAACACACCCGCAAGTAATCGAGTATTAAGTTTTATTGATGCATGAAGAAGTACTTCGTCATACTGTGTTTCATTATTGTTTGTCATCATTTTTCCCTAATCCGCCATCATCTTCCACCACACCGCACGTGCAACCGTTAGCACGATATAGATGTAGTGTGTAAGATTCCAAAGTGCCGCAATAACAAAACCGGCTACAATTCCGATAATGCCAAAATACAATCCACCAAGTACTGCACCTGACCAGGTCACTTCATAACCGGGCAGGTAAATACCAAGTAGCGCTAAATGAGGCCCAACTTGCACACCTTCTGCAGCGCCTTGTAAAAGTAACAAGCCCGTTGCTAAAAATAACATAACACCCCAAACACACCCTAAGGCAATACCTAAAGCGACGGGATCCATTTTTGCGAAGGATGCCATTAAAATAGCTTTATCCTGACTCGTTTTATCCATAGTTATCTCACATCTATTAAAATTTATTACGGAACAAAATTATTATATAATTTGCTCAAAATATTCAATCGTCTTTTTTAGACCAACGTCTAATTTCACTTGTGGTTCCCAATCTAAATGCTTTTTAGCTAATGCAATATCAGGTCGGCGTCTCGTTGGGTCATCGTGTGGTAACGGTTTTAATACAAGTTTAGAGCTTGAACCGGTAAACTCAATAATTTTTTGAGCAAGCTCTAAAATCGTGAATTCACCTGGGTTACCTACATTCATCGGGCCTAAAACATCATCGCCCGAATTCATTAGTTTAATTAAAACATTGACCATATCGTCGACATAACAAAACGAGCGCGTTTGTTCCCCATCACCATAGATCGTAATTGGATCATTTTTTAAAGCTTGCACTATAAAGTTAGATACAACGCGACCATCGTTAGGATGCATATGAGAGCCATAGGTATTAAAAAGACGAGCAACTTTTATTCTTAAGTTATGTTGTCGATGATAATCGAAAAAGAGTGTTTCGGCACATCGCTTACCTTCATCATAACAAGAGCGTATACCAATAGGGTTCACATTACCCCAATAGTCTTCTGTTTGAGGGTGTACTTTCGGATCTCCATACACTTCACTTGTAGACGTTTGTAAAATTTTTGCATTAACTCGTTTAGCAAGACCCAGCATATTTATCGCGCCATGAACGCTAGTTTTTGTTGTTTGAACCGGATCATGTTGGTAATGAATTGGGCTAGCAGGGCAGGCTAAATTATAGATTTCATCTACTTCGATGTAGAGAGGAAAACTCACATCGTGGCGTAAAATCTCAAAATATGGGTTATCCATAAATTCAACAATATTACTTTTTGTTCCAGTAAAAAAATTATCCAGACAGATTACATCATGCCCTTCTTCTAGTAATTTCCCGCAAATATGTCTACCTAAAAAACCTGCGCCCCCTGTCACTAATATTTTTTTCAACATCAATCCCTTTTTAACTGCCAGCTTATTATTTTAATTATTAATACTATATAATAATTTCATTATGGTTAAATATTATACTTTTATAATTTTCTAATTTTTAAATCCTTAAGTCTGTGATTATATGCCAATCTTAGCTTACGAATCAAAGTTCATTTTTTCTTATAGCCGTTTATAGATATAAAAATATCTATTCGTATAAACTAATTCGAATTTCTTTTCTGGCAACTTTAATTCTTCAATGGGTCCATTCATACCATTCATTTCAACAGACGAATGTATTAGATATGTAGCGTCGATTGCCTTCATATATTCAATTAAGAATTCATCGCCAAAGTGCTTACCAGGCTTCGCTGAGGCTTGTCGTCCCGTAAACAGCGCGAGTATCCGAGGTTTTGCATAAACAAAAATACTCTCTTCAGGCGTAGAGGTTTTAACATAATTAAAAAACTCCTGTGCTTTAGGGTTTAAAACGCCTTTTTCCCAGTCATTTGAAAAGTAATCACTAGATGCATAACTAATACCCGTCGCACCTGAAAAAATAACAGCAACAACTAACATTAGCGGCTTAAACTTTGTCTTTAACATGCTCATATGAAATACAAATGCATATAGAAATAATACAGGAATGATGGGAATCATGTAGCGTAGTCCTTCAAAACCACCAAACAAAAACAAAATGGTCATATAACCACCAACAAAGATTTCGATAATACCTGGACCATAATAAATCGCCCTAATATAGCCAGCACTCGCAAATGCAACAAATAGCAAAAAAGCTATTACGGAAGCAATATAGGCTAATTTTGAAGATGAATCAGGCCATAGATACCTCACTGCACCAAAATATCTTTTTACTTGTGTTGAAATCGCACTCATATCAACCGAAATGTAATCAAGATGAGACTTATTAGAGCTCACTCCACCATTTGCTCTTGCGAGTACTGACAATTTTTCAGAACGCGCCTGATCAGTCTTGGGTTGTCCAATTAACTGATTACCAACTATGGCTAAGCTCGCAAAAACGAAAAAGGCAAAAAGTGTTGTTAATGTAACTTTACGAAAATGAAAGATTTCAAAGCATAAAATAGTTGGTAGAAATACAATCCCTATTTCACGTGTAGCTTGATTTAAGTACAAGAGTAGCCCAATTAGCAAACCAAATTTAAGATCAAACCGCTTGCTATCAATATATTTGCCATCAAGCGTCGTATAACGCTTATTTAAGACTAAAAAAGTTAAAAATATGATTAACATAAATAAATATTCAGATAACACTTGGTTCTTTAATAACCAAAAATAGGGATTTAATGCTAACACCACGATAAAAACGAACTGATAAAGTTTACTGATTCTCTCCGTGGTCATTTTTAACGCAAAGTACAGTGCAAGCATAAAATAACTAGCGACCAACACTTTAAAAGCCAAGAAATTGAAGCCAAAAATTGCATAAATTAAAGCGAGAGTTAATGAGAATAAGGGAGGATATATGGGTGGGCTGATAAAAGTAAACGTACTGTGTATATAACCTATGTCAGCATACGCCTTGCCTTCGACCAAATTCATAGCGTGATGTATATATTGGCTAAAATCTCCCGCCCAGTCATGTCCTGGAGTCTCAGTTGTGACCCACAGTGCATAAAGTAACATCAATACAATAATCGTCAGATATGGCGAATTAAAAAGATGAACAATTGAAGGCTGTTTTTTCATTTATTCAAAGCTTAGTAGTAAATACAGTAAATTTCTAATCGCTGCATAGTACACGAGTAGTATTTCTTCTTCAGTATATTAATTAAGCATTATGTATTATTTACATTTTGATGACGAGTGAGCATATTTTATTGCATTATCTGATGGGTTAACCCATTAAATAATGCAATGGAAATTTATAAAAAAAACGCACTTAAATACTTATTAAAATTTATTCCCATACAATTTATTAATGACCTTGAAGGTAAAAAAATATTACTTCAGCCTTGTGTTCATTAAGGGAATTTCAAAGGATGATTAACTAGCAACATTAACCGTAAGCATTCTATCCATTGTTGTTTTATAGCTGAGTGCTGTATAATTAAATCAATATTAATTCTAAAACTATAGGGTAATTATTTTGGCTTTATTTAAACGAATTTTTCGGCACCTTAAAATGATGATGTTATCTCACACCGATAGCGCTCACCGCACACCTCCATTTTTAGTTGTATTCATTAACTCAATTTGTAATCTAACGTGTGAGCATTGCTTTTATTGGAAGAACTTAAACCAACGAAACGATTTAGAAGTTGAGGAATTTGAAAAGCTTTCACTTGAATTAGGTCATTTTGAGCATCTAAACTTATCCGGTGGTGAACCTTTCATTCATAAACAATTTGCTCAAATTGTACAATTTTTTATCGATAACAATGGTGTTAAGGAAGTTTATGTTCCAACAAATGCTTTCTTTCCTGATCGAACTAAAGCACAACTGACTCAACTTTTTGATAAAAATGATTCAAGTAAACTAAGTTTATTTGTTTGTGAGATCTCTCTTGATGGTACAGAAGAATTTCACAATGAGTTTAGAGGCCATTCAAAGTCTTTTGAAAAGGCAATGGAAACTTACGACATGCTCGTTGAGTTACAAAAAACCGAGCCACGTTTACAAATTCATTGTATTAGTACGGCAACCGATACCAACATGAAAGAAATTTGGAACCTCACCGAGTACCTATATGAACGTTGCCCAGCAATGGACCATCACAACTTAGCGATTATTCGTGGTGATCGTAAAGATCCTTCTCTTCAAGGTCCTTCTCTTGTTAAGTATGAAGAACTTTACCAGCATGTCGCCCGTGTTTGGAAACCACGAGAAGACAAACGTTATGGCTCGATCGTTGAACCAATGTTGCAATGGGGCAAACTTAAAGTTATTAAAGAAGAAAAACAATCTATCAGATGTACTGCAGGTAATATGACCGGTGTTGTTTATGCAAATGGTGATGTTAGTTTATGCGAAATCCATAAACCTATTGGTAACTTACGTGACAATTCCTTTTTTGAAATATGGAATTCTAAAAAAGCTAACAAGTTACGTGCAAAAATTAAGGCTAAACAATGCTACTGTACTACTGAAGTATTTTTATGGCCGAGTATCGTTTATCAACCAATCGAACTAATTCGTGCATTTATTGGTATACGTAAAAAATGGAAACAACAATAAACTCTTCGCCTGATTTACTGCCCGCTAATAAAAAACTTGATTTTGTTTGCCCTCGTTGCAAAGGCGAACTAGCCACAAATCAAACGCATTATCTATGCAAGCCCTGTGGGAAAGAATATCCTGTTATTTCAGGAATACCAGACTTTCGCTTATTTAGAGACCCCTACCTTGATTTTGATGAAGATCGAGATAGGACACAAATAGTCCTTGATGCACTTGATCGACTCCCTTTGGAAGAACTCCTTACCTATTACTGGAGTTTCAGTGACGTTACCCCCCCACTACTAAGAAAAAAGTTTGTCGACAATGCCATGCGAGGTGAGTCTCGAGGCAAACGTCTTTTTGACTTAATTACCAATGATGGTTCAAAGATACCTAAGCGCTTTTTAGAAATTGGTTGTGGTACAGGCAATTTACTCGCAACTGCAGCAAGACACGTTGAGCAACCAATTGGAACAGACATTGCTATGAGATGGCTCCATTTGAGCCGTCGTCGCTTCATGGATTTAGGTTTAGATGTACCCGCTCTTGTATGTTGCTGTGCAGAATATTTGCCTTTTAAAACTCAGGAATTCGACGCTGCAATCATGGCTTCAACTTTCGAATTTTTAAAAGAACCAGATAACGCGCTAATAGAAATTAAGCGGGTACTTAAAGATGATGGTGAATGCATCATTAACACCGTTAATCGTTTTTCAATAACAAACAATCCTTATGCCCATTTATGGGGCGTTGGATTTCTTCCTAAAAATTTACAAATTAAATATGTCAGAAAACGTCGTGATGCAAGTTTTGAAAATATTACTCTTTTTTCATATAACCGAATTAAGAAAGTCTCTTCAATATCATTTAACAAAGTCGAAATTAATTTAGCTGACATTAGCGATAAAACATTAGCCTCACTCCCACAGAGAACTAAAATATTAGTCGGTATTTACCGAAAACTAAAATCACTCCCAATTATAAGAACTTTACTTGCGCTAGTGGCTCCTGAATGGGATGTACACTTAACACGACCTAAACGAAGCTGATTACACAATATGCAAGACGTCAAAAATTCAATCGTCATCGCTTCATTTAGCTCTATTAATCATTTAAATAAATGCTTATCGAGTCTAAAAAAATATATTCCGGACTTAGATAACAAATTAAAATTTGAAATTATCGTTTCAAGTATATTTACAGAAAGCGAAGTTGCATCACTAAAAAAAATAATTGATTTTCAACTGATTAGTAATTCTGATGAGCGCAAAGCATCAACCATCGCGTCTAGAGAAACACGCGTGTTTAGACTAAGAACCATTGGCGTAAAAGCTGCTCAAGGTAAAAGAATTTTATTATTAGAAGATCATTGTGAAGTAACTCAAAATTGGTTTAAGTCGATGCAAGCAATGCTAGATTCAGGTAATTGCTTTGCTGGAGGCCCTGTCGCGAATGGTTCATCTAATACTTTGTATCAATGGTCTTTGTATTGGTCAGAATATGCATCCATAATGCCGCCATTACCATCCAACGAAGTTAGCTACGTATCCGCAGTGAACTGTGGTTATCACAAAGAATCATTAGAGCAATGTTTCAAAATTTGGCAACACGGCTTCTACGACAATGAAGTTCATGACGCATTAACGGCTCAAGGCACAAAACAATCATTAGCAAGTGAGGCTATTATCAATACTAGTTTACCCTTTGCTTTTAAACAGGCATTTGTACATTTATTTACTGGTGGAAAACGCTATGGTGGTTACCGTGGCGGCCAGTGTTGGAACTTTCAACGTATTATAAGACTTTTTTCCACATTGATCGTGCCAGCCGTTTTATTATTACGTGTCTTTAATATTGTTCGTAATCGCCAACCCAGACATTTAATAACTTTTTTTCTTGCTAGCCCTATCTTATATACACTGTTGGGTGCTTGGGGTTTAGGTGAACTGTTTGGAACATTTGTCGGGAAACGTTAATTTTATTCAATGCGCGAGAGTGAATCGCCTTTACCTAAAAGATAACCCGTCATTTCTCCCAATGACCAGATAATATAAAACACTAATAAAAATGGAATTGCAGACTTAAACTCAGCCTTTAGTCGTTTTTTAGCTGTTATTTGTTTAATGCTTCGAAACAACAAAAGTAAAGGTAAAACTGTTGTAGAAAGACAAGCAACGAGTTTTTTAAAAGGTTGATTAGGTTTAAAACGTAATGCCGCGTAATAGCGAGAATAAATAAAACGTTGTTTGGCAAATAACCGAAAACTAAATTTCTTACTGTGGAATAACTTAATCTGGTTTGAAGAATAAAATTTAAATCCCTTTTCTAATAAACTTGGGTGTATTGTTGTTTCCCAAAAACCTTCAGTTAGTAATGAGCGCTCCACGTTATCGAAAATAGAATGGTGATAGGCAATGTTCATCCCAGGTAAAACATGAGTATAACCTTCACTAACGGGCTCTAAAAAATAACTGTACTCGCATAAAAAAGTTGCCCAATCAAACGGTGATTCATAAACACCATTTTCAACACACCCTCCTACAGCAACAGTACCTTCATCAGCCGACTCAAAAACGTTCCAAACACTTGCGAGCCAGTCAAGTGATGCTACAGTATGATCTTCAGTGACTATATAATAAGTGCCTACAGCCTCATCAAGAGCCAATGTACGTAGCTCAGGAAGTGACGTAGTAGAAGGAGCGCTGATTAATGATACCTCAGGGTACTTTTCTTTAATTTTGTTACTAATGTTATTGTTTCGGCGATCAGCAATAATAACTTCATAAGAGTGCTTTACAGTTTGAGCTCTTAGTGCATTTAACATTTCAAAAATACGTTCGCTATCTTCTGTGCTTACGAGACCGATTAAAATAGAAAAGTCGATAAGCTTGCTTTCGCTGTTCATTATTTGAGACATGATAACGTAAAATTGTTTTTACAAACTAGTACTTCATTTGCACAGGTTCATTCTTATCACTCGATTCATAGGCTGCATAAACGAGAGCTAAAGTACGAATATTGTCGGCGCCATTGCATGGCGGGGTTGTACCGGCCTCCATCGCCTTCATAAATGCGGATATGAGCTTATAGGTTGCATGCGCAAAAAGATCGAGTGGATCTGACGCTAGTTTCTTATATCTGTCGCCGTGATATAAACGCGCTCTTCCTCCCATAGACAAGTCCATTTCTACATAGGGTTTTCGAGTACCGCCTTTTACTCCCGCATGAAATTCAATTTTTCCACCCAAGCTCGTTTCAATCATACCGTCACTACCATCTAGACGGATATCTAAATAACGGTGAGGTCCTTTTGACAACCTATCTAACATTATGTGGGCAACTCGATCTCCTGAAAATTCAAGCTGAAGCAAATTTAAGTAATCAGGGCCATTAGGGTTTTTACCTTTTGGCATTCTTGCTGAAATTGAAACCGGATCTTCTCCAAAATAGTAACGTGCTAAATCAAGAGTGTGAATACCAAACTCCTTACACGTTCGTTGTGGATCGCTACCACGCCATCCATCCTCGGTATCGTCAGAGACAATAAAGGTTTGATTCACAGACATAAACAATAAGTCACCAAAACCATTCATTCCAATTTGTTCTTTTGCAGCCTCATGTATATTCATAAAGCGATATTGGTTGTTAACGATAACTTGCTTATCAAGCTTCTCAGCGAGGTCAATAATTTCTTGTGCTTCTTTAAGATCAGACATAAATGGTTTTTCAACAAAAACATGGCAACCCGACTCCAAGCCTATTTTTGCTAATTCAAAGTGAGTATTTGTTGGAGTAACAATCGCAATCATGTCTGGTTTTGTAGTTGCTATCATTTCTTCGACAGAATTAAATAAGGGGAAAGAGTAATTTCCGCTTTTGACGTGGGGATCGAATCCACCAACGACTTCGACATCATCTATTTTTTGATAAGCAGGAATATGTATATCTCTAGTCGCATGCCCCAAACCACATATTGCTATTTTCAACTTCATTCTCACACCTATTTCTGTTTAATTTTTAACCATAATTTGTTTGCGCCACAAATAATAGCATTATTATTAATAAAATTCTTTTAAATAAAGGTTCTAATAAAAATTGAAAATACTCACTAATCTTTAATGAATTCTTTTTAGTGTCGTAATAAGCTGATATCTTAATTTGCACGAAATAATCAGTCTAAAAAAATGGGCAAGACTTTAATAATATTTAGTGTAAACTTACCTAATGAAAATTACATTTTTTGGTGTTGGTTATGTCGGCTTAGTGCAAGCAGCCGTTCTTGCAGATAAAGGCAATCATGTTGTCTGTGTTGATGTTGATAATGAAAAGATTGAGAACCTGAAAAAAGGTATCATCCCAATTTATGAACCCGGCCTTACACCTTTAGTCGAACAAAATTTTAAAGAAGGCCGATTAACTTTCACAACCTCTATCGAAGAAGGTGTGGAACATGGTGATTACCAATTTATTGCGGTCGGCACTCCTCCTGACGAAGATGGCTCAGCCGATTTAAAATATGTGTTATCCGTTGCCTCAAGCATCGCAAAACATATGCAAAATGAAAAAATAATTATCAACAAAAGTACCGTGCCGGTTGGCACTGCTGAAAAAGTCACAGTAGAAGTCAGTAGAATTCTAGAAGAACGTGGCGAGACAATTAATTTCCATATTGTATCTAACCCAGAATTTTTAAAAGAAGGCTCAGCTGTTGCTGATTGTACAAAGCCAGATAGAATTATTGTTGGCACTGATAGCGAAGATGCTGCCGACAAAATGCAAGAACTCTATGCACCGTTTAATCGTAATCGTGACCATATGATTATCATGGATGTTAAGAGTGCAGAATTAACTAAATATGTCGCTAACTGCATGTTAGCAACTAAAATAAGTTTTATGAATGAAATGTCTAATATTGCTGAACAAGTTGGAGCTGATATAGAAGCGGTTAGAAATGGGATTGGATCTGACGAACGAATTGGCTATCACTTTATATACCCAGGCTGTGGTTATGGCGGCTCTTGCTTCCCGAAAGATGTTCAAGCTTTAATTCGTACAACTCAAAGCATTGGATTTAATGCTGAAATACTACAAGCCGTTGAATCCGTTAACTACAAGCAAAAAGAAACGCTTATTCGTAAACTTAATGATCATTATTCTAATAATTTGAAAGGCAAGACCTTTGCTCTTTGGGGCTTAAGCTTCAAGCCAAATACGGATGATATGCGCGAAGCACCTAGTAGAGTTTTAATGGAAGCATTATGGAATGCTGGTGCTACAGTTCAAGCTTTTGATCCCGAAGCGATGCAGGAGTGCCAAAGAATATACGGTAACAGAGACAACCTTAAACTAATGGGAACAAAAGAGTCCACTCTAAACTCAGCAGATGCACTTATTATAGTAACTGAATGGTCACAATTTCGTGTCCCTGATTTCAATCAAATTAAAGACCTACTTGCAGAGCCTGTTATCTTCGACGGCAGAAACTTATATGATCCAAAGCGTCTAAGCAATAAAGGTTTTACCTACTATTCTATTGGCCGAAAGTTTTAATCTTTCCCTGTAATCTGTGCCAAAAGAGCCATGCAGACCTTCATATGTATAGCAACTTTCTAATTACTCAGTAATCTCATATAATTATTATAATAAGACGATAAATCAATTATACTGACTTCAGTAAAGATAGTGTTTTCTTACTTTTTCGAAACTCACCCTTTGTTAAGTTTTATTTGAGTAGAAATGATAATAACAAGCGAAAAACACCTCAATTCTGACTGGGTGCTTACAGGAACTCCCCCTGACGAATACGCTTCCCCTGACGAAATAAAGTTAGACTCTATAAATTGGCTAACAGCCACGGTGCCAGGCACTGTTGCTCAAGCATATCAAGATGCCGGCCTCTGGTCCTTTTCAAATCCCACCAATTTTGACGACCAAGATTGGTGGTATAAAACCTCATTTACAGTAGAAGATACGACTTCATCAACGCTCGTTTTTAGTGGTTTAGCATCGCTTTGTGATGTTTGGCTTAATGGTAAATTAATACTTTCCTCAAGTAATATGTTTGTTGAACATCAGCTCAATGTTCATGCATTACTCCAAGAAAATAACGAATTAGTACTTTGTTTCCGTTCTATTAACAACAATTTAAAAATTCGTAGAGAAAGACCAAGATGGAAAACGAAACTTGTAAGCCAACAACAGTTGAGATGGATTCGAACAAGTTTAGTTGGGCGTATCCCCGGTTGGACTCCTCCAATAGCTCCGAACGGGCCTTGGCAGCCTATATACTTTCTTAAAAATAGTGAACCTATCAATGTGAATTTAAAACCGTCAGTAAATGGCGATTTAGGTTATCTTGAGTTCACATGCCAAATAATGACACATGAGAAAGTTAAAGCGCAGCTAATAATAGACAGCGCCACAAAACCATTGGAGATAACGACAGGAGAAGACAGGGTTACAATTTCTGGTATTGTCGAGATTAACAATGTGAAATTATGGTGGCCCCATACTCATGGCCAGCCTTACTTATACACCCCTGAATTATCTATCTCAATCGGTTCTCAATCAACAAATCATCTCCTCCCTCCTGTCGGATTTAAAACTGTTAGCCTTGATCAATCTAATGACAACTTCAAAATAAGTCTGAATAAAAAAGATATTTTCTGCAGAGGAGCATGTTGGACTGTTAACGATATTGTTTCTTTGTGTGGTTCTCAAGAATCATTAGAAAACACCTTAACTTTAATGAGAGACGCTGGTGCAAACATGATACGCATTGGTGGCACAATGCTCTATGAACAAACATTATTTTATCAACTTTGCGATAAGCTGGGCATAATGGTTTGGCAAGATTTTATGTTCGCTAATATGGACTACCCCATTGATAATGATGACTTCCTTAACAATGTTAAAGTCGAAGTCGCTCAAATCTTAAATCGTTTAAGAAAACATAGTTGCATAAGTATATATTGTGGTAATAGTGAAATTGACCAACAAATTTCCATGTTGGGCTTATCAACAGAAACGCTAAACAATAGATTGTTTAGCGAAGTCATTCCAGAACATTGTGCAAGGATACACTCAGAAATACCTTATATTACTTCTACTCCAATCGGTGGGACATTACCTTTTCAAACGAATAAAAATTTATGCCACTACTATGGAATAGGTGCATACCAACGTCCAATGTCAGAACTTCGAAACCATGATGTTAAATTCACTTCAGAATGCCTTGGCTTTGCTAATATTCCAATTACAGAAACTCGCAATGAAGTATTAGATGGCCAATTACCAGTAACACATCATCCTAAGTGGAAAGAACGAGTTCCTAGAGACACAGGTACCGGATGGGATTTTGAAGATGTTCGTGATCATTATACCGAATCACTTTTTAGCGTAAAGACCACTACACTTAAATCATTCGACACTGAAAATTACCTAGCTTTATCTGAACTAACAACGGGAGAAATTATGTCACAAGTTTTTTCTGAATGGAGGAGTACAAATAGTCAGTGTATGGGAGGATTAGTTTGGTTCTTAAAAGACTTGTGGTCAGGCGCAGGATGGGGATTAGTTGATAGTAATGGTTATCCTAAAGCATGTTATTACTATCTAAAACGTTGTTGGCAATCTATTAATTTATCAATCACAAATGAATCACTCAACGGCATCGATATTCATATAAACAATGAATCAATCACTGAACTTTCTGGTGATTTAGAATTAATGCTTTTAAATAACGAAAGCACAGTCATTGCACATGAAAAAATGAGTATACATCTAGATGCTGCAGCAAATAAAACTTTTAATTCTGATCAAATTCTTTCTAATTTTAATGATATAACGTACAGCTATCGATTTGGTCCTGCTAAACACTCTATTGTTGCTGCAGTACTTAAAACAAAGACGGGGGAAGTAATTGATAATGCATTCTATTTCCCTAATTCAGAAGTACCCGTAACAAATCAAAAATCTTTACTTAAGGTTTCTTCTGTGCAAATGGATGATGATGTTTACCAAGTTAACTTAAGCTGCAATTGTTTTCTCTATGGGGTTAATATTGATGCAAATGGATATACCTCTACAGATAACTTTTTTCACTTACTACCAAATTCAGAAAAAATTGTTTACTTAAAAAGATCCAATAATAACAATAAACGTTTTAAAGGCTACGTTTCTGCAATCAATCTATCTGAAGAAGTTAAAATTAAACTGCTTCAATAAATATTTATTATGAGTTCTACTATTCAAAAAGAAAATCCCTTTGAGTCCGTAAAGCGTGATGCAATATATTTTGGTGCGTCAGGGAAACATTTACTCGGCTGGGTACATTCCACTAAATCACAACAATACTCCAATACCGGAGTTGTTATATGTGCCCCACTGGCCGTTGAATATATGAACTCGTACCGCTCATTGCGTTATGTTGCAGATTACTTCGCCCTTGCAGGCAACCCAGTACTTCGTTTTGATTACCATGGCACCGGTGATTCATCTGGTATTGAAGAAGACGATAATCGTGTCCAAGAATGGTTATCTAACATTAACTTAGCTATTAATGAACTTAAGAATAGAAGTGGTTGCAAAAATATTGTGTTATTTGGCTTTAGAATGGGGGCGACACTCGCAGCTCTTGTAGCTGAAAAAACTCCAATCGATTCTTTAATTATTTGGGCAGCACTAAGTAGTGGCAAAAAATACATTAGGCAAATAACTCTACTTCAAAAAACAAGTGCTATTCAAACTATAGATGATTCTAGTAATATATTAGAAGCTGGTGGAATGGGTTATTGGGACCAAACGGTAACTGACATAAAGTCAATTGATTTGAGTGAAATCATTCCTCAAGTAAAACATGTTCTTATTATCCCTCAAGAAGAACAACTTTCTGATACAAAACTTCAAAAAATTTGGTCTTCTAAAGGTGTGAATGTTACTCAATTGAATCTTCTTGGTTCTGCATCAATGTTGGTTGATGCGCACAAGACGACTGTACCAGTGCAAGCAATTAAAAGTATAGTCCAATGGGTCGTAAAAAATAGTAATCATGAGATGATTAACTCACAATTAAATGAGTCTGAAGATAATAAATCGATTAATACCGAAATAAAATTTAAATCTTGCCATGATTTTACAGCTAACAGCTTACCATCTAAAATACATGAAAAATTAATTTATTTTGGTGAAAAGAAGAATTATATATCTATTTTATCAGAAACAGATAAATCTAAAAAAAGTAATCTGCCTACTATCATTATCGCTAACTCTGGTGCTAATCATCGTGTCGGCCCTAGCCGATTGTATGTTTTACTCGCAAGAGAATTAAGTCGATTAGGGTTTCGAGTCCTGCGAATTGATGTTCCCGGTATAGGTGATAGTATTGTAAGCAACCAATCGATAGAAAATATAGAGTACATTAATTCCTCTAGTGAAAAAATTTCAGCTGTGATCAAATCATTATCGCCTGAGCCTGATGATGAATATATTTTAATGGGGTTATGCTCAGGTGCTTATTTCTCCTTTCATGCCGCACTCGACTTACACCATATGAATATTATTGAAAGTATACTAATCAACCCTCTTACTTTTTATTGGGATGAAGGTATGACTGAAAATGATTCGCCCACTAAAGAGTTTAGTACTTGGAACTGGTATAAAAAGGCGCTAACTAATCCCAGCAGCTGGACAAAATTACTCAAAGGTAAAATTGATTTTAATAGTTTATTTTTCGCAATAAAAGGTCGCATGCTTATTAAATTTTCTTCTCAACAAAGACGAAAAAATGCAGATTCTGAATTAAGTCTAAAAGATAAACACCGACTACAGTTAGGAGTCGATTTAACAACTATTACAAAGAACAACACTCACCTTCAATTTATTCTGTCACGAAGTGATCCTGGGTACGATATCCTTATGACTAATGCAGGCAAAGTCATTAAAAAGCTCCAAAAAGAGAGGAAGGTTCAAGTTCAATTCGTCGAAAAAGCCGACCATACCTTCTCAAAATATAAAGCCCGTTATGAGGTAATAAATCTTATATTAAAGACTCTAAAAGATAGGTATTTATAGTTAGATTTAGAAAAAAAACTATAAATTTGATTTCGACTAATTAAAGCTTTTGTATTAATATACAATCAGTCGATACATTCATTTTATTTTTAATTGGTGCAATAATATGATTAAACTACCTTATAAGATTATACGTACTGCTATTTTAAGCATCTTTTTAGTTGGTTGCTCTAAAGACCTAGATAATATGTCAATTACTGAGCGAGCTTTACATCAACCTGACAGATTCTCAAGCGACAAAAGTAGCGACAAACGACGTAAACCGTTAGATATATTAAAGTTTGCTGATATAGCACCAGGAATGTCTATTATAGATTTGCTTGGGGGTGGTGGCTATTACACTGAATTATTTAACTACATAGTCGGCTCTGAAGGTAAAGTGTATATTCAAAATACAACTCTATTTTTAAAGTTTTCAAAAGAAGAGCTAGAGAAACGCCTTAACAATAATCGTTTAAAAAATGTTACACGACTTGATAGTGACTTTTCAAATTTAAAACTACCCCAAGATGTAGACTTAATGTTCATTGGATTAAGCTACCATGATATCTATGTAGATAGAGAGGACAAACTATTAACAACTACACACGACGAATTTTTTCCTCAGATTTATTCAGCAATTCGTCCTGGTGGGAAACTAGTTGTAATTGACCATGCTGGAGAAGTCGGAACGGGCAAAAACAATACCACTAAGCTTCATCGCATTGATGAAAAATGGGCTATTAAAGATATTGAAAGCGCAGGTTTTAAGCTAATAAAAACATCAAATGTTTTACGAAATCCGAATGATGATTATAAGCTTGATATTTGGAATAAAAAAGTAATGCATAAAACAGATAGGTTTGTTCATTTGTACGAGAAGCCTAAAAGCTGAAATAAATATTATGCCTAAAAATGTTCTTGTAGTTGGTATGCCAAGGTCTGGTACAAGCTTAACCGCCTCTATCTTTGCTAAAAAAAATTATTTTGTTGCCGAAGATGAAAAAAATGACCTGAGAGACAGTGATGAATTTAACCCAAGTGGCTACTGGGAAGCAGAAGATTTAATAAAATGTAATGCCGAAATATTTACAGCCTCGGGTTTTAACTTTGATAACACATGGCTATATGATTCAATTAGCGATGAACAGGCTTCCAAAATATTACAACTACAACAGACAAAGGAACACAAAGAATTAGTCACTAAATTCAACTCTAAGAGCCCTTGGATTTGGAAAGATCCAAGGCTCTGTTATACCCTTGGATATTGGTGGCCGTTGCTCAATCCAGAAACCACAAAGGTATTATTCCTAAAGAGAGCTCCGATTGAAATTTACGATAGCTTTATTCGTTTAAAGTGGAGAACAAATTCAAACGAAGATAAAACAGATGTTATCAGCAGAATAGAAAAACACTTACATGCTGTTGAAATATCATTAGAAAAATACAACATTCCCCATGTAGTAATATATTATTCTGATTATAAAAATCACCCTATCGAAACGGTAAAGAAATTAAATAGTTTATTTGATCTTGACTTGGATATTACTGATATTGGTTACAACCACAAATATAATAATCATAGCTGGCATGGCACCTTAACTCGACTTACAGACAAGGTAGGAGATATTATTCCAAAAAGTACTCGAACACTTATAAAATCACTTATACCAAAATTTATTTGGAAAATCCTTAACCCGAATCGATATACTAAATAATTTAATAATTATCTACCGTCGTTGTAATAAAAAAAACACTATTCTGATTAGATTTTTTTGATTTCTCGCTGAACATCATAACCAGTACGTTTACCTAATACATTAGTTAGATAATCATCCCAAGTTGAAAGCAATTTAATAAAAGGACATTCCATATTTCTTAAAATGCTCAATAGTACATTCACTTCCGGACAAAAATTTAATAAATCTTTGTATTCTGCTATCAAATATATCGCTAAGAATAATCATATTCCATCGAATAAAATTAGAAATATACTTCACTAATTTCTCTAATACGTTACTCTCGACTTAATCAGAACGTAAATAACCTACGTAATCATACAAAAAATTTCTACCTAAATACTGCTATGTTGTTAGAGATAACAGTTTAATGATTATGGGGTTGTGGTATGTAGTAAAGCCTTTATTAGTTCTGCACGAGATTCCCTAGATGAGAAAGTATGATCTGCATCAGATATTTCAATGTTAGTATATAAACCTCGCGCTTTTAATTCTTCAATTAATTTTGATGCTTTTGAGGTTAATATCTTCTTACCTGGATCACCCATCGAGTTTATAAGAGATATTGCTATTCCCTTCGAGACTAAGCGCCTAATATCACGACTTAATAGTGATTCATTATCAGTAAATAATCCTATGATTTTACACTGTAAAGTTCTGAATAATTTACCGACTAATTGAAATAAGAACGCAATAATGTTCACTGATTTTTTAGGATTTGTTATTAAATTTAACCATTTTTTATAATTTAATAACTGCTTCTTATAATAGATTTCTTCCATGACAGCCTGACTTTCTTCGGGTGCAAAAATTGATTGCCCAGGTTTCCAATAAAAAGTTAGTGGGTTGATAAAAATAATTTTTGATATTATATTACTTTTAGCTTCTAATGCGGCATGAAATATATTATGTGCTCCAGAACATAATCCACATAAAATAACATCATCATAATGATGTTCATTAGATACATAATTTATTGCGCCATTGATATCATCTGCAGCCGTTGAAGGATATGGATGTTGCGATTCATTTCCATAAGTGTCACAACTTTCTCCAAGATTACTAAGATCTATTCTTAATGTTGAAATACCTTGGGTTGTATATTTGCGAGCCACATCCACATGAAATCGGTTTGGACCTACATTATGAGCTGCGCCCGTATTCGGTAGAATCACTATTGAGCCAGAACACTCATTTAATGGTTTTGTTAGAATACCAAATATTTTACGCTTATCACTTATATAACAAATTTCTTCTGAATAGTTATGGTGTGATATAAATTTACGTGTAATAGTAACTTGGTCACTATTAGTTGATTCTTCTACATTAGTCTTAGCTACCCAATTAACAATTTCACCAATATTGGAAATTGGTATTTTCGATATGGCAGCTTGTTTAGTCATTGCGTCAAGGCCATCTAAATCAAGCTGCTCTGAGTTAACCCCCATTTCCAACATTCTATTATGAAAATTCTGACTAACATTTGTTTCCTTACTGTTAATTATTAAAATATTGGATAATTTAGAGCTCTCTATAGACTTGAGGTTTATATTTTTAATTTTACTCTTTAGATCAGCAGTAACCGGATACCCTCCTCCGTCTAATGTATCATCCTCAGTGGATAAATCCTTGTTTCTATACAACATACTATCAAGCAGTTCTATATCGCGAACATATTTTGCACCCATAGTATATGGATACCAAAATACAGCATTCACTTTTGGAAGTACCATTAAGGCATCAGAAAGAACAAGACAACCAGATCGCAGACCAACCAAGACAATATCTTCAATTTCATAGCCGTTTTTTAAGTATGTTGTTATATGATTTACACAATTGATCCATTTACCCCATATATCAGGATCTTCCAAGTCACCTGTCGAATTACCAATACCAATTGGATCGTAACGAATACTATGAAACCCTTTCTCTGCAAGTTCTCTTGCTAACATCTTTACACTTCGGTAACAATGCATGTATTCAGGTCCAACAGGGCTAATTATTATTACTGCAGATTTAATACTTTTATTCTTGGGTAGATGATGAGTGTAAAATAATTTTTCATTTTCAATATCCAACCAGTTTGAATCATTATCAATCATTTATATCAACGCTCAACTTTAAAAAATCTAAAACACTAGCATTGTCATTCATAAAATCGTTTGTATTAAGCGATAATATACCATCCTCATCTTGACGGTGAAAATGATCATCGATAAACATTTGAAAAGGGATGTTTTTAATTGTCTTAATATACTTAAAATTAATATTTGGTATATCTTTCATTTCACAAAGCCAATAGATTATGGCAAGCTCTACCCTTCTTTGGAATACGCGACAAGACATAACAAAAAATTCTACAATATTGTTCTCTGATATTAACAAGCAAGCAATCTGCCCGTGATTTCCAAATTTATCAGATAACGAAAAAGAAAAAAGTGTATAGCCATTCTCCAAATATTTAACTAATTCCTTATCAGTCAATCGCCGACCATTTAAGTTGAATTGGTTAGTTTTGTTTAGAAGCTGCAAAGGTCGTTGAAATGTATCTGTAGTACATTTTTCAACAGATAATTCCATCTTTAATGATTTAATGTACTCACTAAGGTCTGCTCCAGGCTCGTGACTATTTCCTGAAGATTCATAGCGGATTTTGTATAGCTCAGTTCTTTTCCTATCATCATCAGTTATATTCTTCAAATCAAAGAACTTTAGAAATTTGTCAATAAATCCAGAGAAGTTTTCATCTCTCAAAGGAAATTGAATGCATTCGACTTCTGGAAGCATTTCACTCACTTCTGCGATCTCGATTGGATTATCATCAATAAATAAAGCACTATCAATACCTAAATTCAAGTCTGACATAATTTTTTTTATTTGAGCTGATTTAGCAAAATAACTTGCTGCAATAACAACAAAGTCGCTTTCTTTAAATAACGTCTTATTAGCCTTGAACGGTTCCCTTGCAAGTTTATTATCATTTCGCGTTACACCGGCAATAAGAATACCTTGAGATTTTAAATGTAATAATATTGACTGATAGATCGCATGGATAAAACCCGCACCTTCGCTACTGCATTCAATGCCATCAATACCATCTTCACCTATAATCCCCTTCCACATTACATTATCAAAATCAGTAATTATTATTTTTTTCTGCGTAGCCCGTGAAGAATCAATAACACCAATTATAGATTCTGATAAATCAGATAGTCTTTTACTAGATATTGGACAGCCATTTGACAAGTAACTTGATAAAGAAAAGTAACTTGACGACATAATAACTGCATTAATACTCAATAGTTGTGATTTGATATAAGCTTGAACGTTTTTGTTTAATTGGTAATCGAAAGTAACGGGTAAAGAATCAGCGTCTACAAAAATAATACGACTATTATTATATTGGGTAATCTGATTAATAAATTCATTTATCCGTGCCACTGACTCATTTAAATTTAGGCTCTCTGAAGACTGCCCCGTTCTCCAGTCCATTTCGGGTAAAACATCCCAAGGATAAAGTAGAAAAACATGTTTCTCAGATACATTTCGCGCTTCAGCTAAATATTGCAATAATGTATTAAAAGGCAACGTTGTATAATTAGAATTGAAGCCATTTAATATACTATTAGCTTTTAAAAAAATGTCAATTTTCTCAATTTGTCCAGATGTAGCGAGTACAAACTGATGAGTATCTAACGCATTTGGTTGCTGTATGATCTTATTAGCTTCGAGAAAACTTAACGTCATATACTTTAATCTTCAGGAGAAATAAGAATTAATCTATTTCTGAGTGATTATTTACAAAATCCAGAATTAAATCATAAGAAGTAAGATTGCTTGCTTCAGATGCTTCAATGAATATATCAAATTCATTCTCTAGTGCTGTAATGATTGTAAGCTGTTTCATTGAATCCCAAGATTCCTCATTATCCATACTAAGTTGTTCAACCAGATTTTTATCTTTAATTTCAATTACAGCTAATATAATTTCTTTTACTATATAATCATTCGTTTTCATGAAAGAAGAGTTACCTGTATAAATGCTTAAGATTTTTTCGAATCCAAACTTATTTAGAACTGATTTAATAGCTATTATAATGTATTATTATCAAAAATATCACCTTTCTTCTAAACTAATATATTATAGATACAGAATATACTAATTTGAAAAATTTATTAAAAAATTTAATACCACCCGCTATACGCCAAAAATTAACACCACGACAATTAAATGCTCTTTGTATAGGTGCTCCAAAATCTGGTACTACGTCAATTGCAAGTTTGTTCTCTAGTCGATATCGTTATGGACACGAGTCAGAGAGAAAAGAACACGTTGAAATTATTTTCTCACATTACCTAGGTAAAATTACTGACAAACAGTATGTTAACTACTTAATTAAACGGGATAATAGGTTATGGTTAGATATTGAATCAAATTGCTTCCTTGGTTATAGAGCCGATTTAGTTTACAAAGCATTCCCATTAGCAAAATATATCCTAACAATTAGAGAGCCTAAGTCATGGCTGGAATCAATATTTGACAACAATATTAACTTTCCTATATCTCAATCTATAACTATGCAGCGCTGGCATACTTTTTTCTTCAAGCCTGAAAAGTACACTTATAGTGACAAGGATTCCATATTAGAAGAGTACCTTCTATATCCTATTGATGCTTACCTGAACTACTGGGTTACCTCTAATAACTTAGTTATAAATTCTATACCTAAGCAACAATTATTAGTTTTAAGCACTCGCTCAATTAGCGATAGCTTACCTACATTAGCTGACTTCCTGGATTTACCTGTAAAGACTCTAAACAACAAAAAAACAAGGGCAAATGTAACCGAGAGCAAGCATCGTATATTAGATAAATTAGACCCATACTATGTAAATGAGAGAGTTGAAACAGTCTGCGGTAATTTTATTGAAAAGTATTCTTTCTAATACCATTTAAGCCTTATTATATAGTATGAATTAATTCGTTATAAACTCTAATATACTGTGCGACATTTTTATCTATCGAAAACTCATTATATATTTTTCTTCTCGCAGCATTAAATTTATCTTTTAAAACATCATGTTCGGTTAGAATTTCAAGTAGCCTATTAGAAAAATTATCAACCTGCTCTGTAAGCTCTATAAAGCCACATTCACCATTACAAAGTACTTTATTTATCGTTAATAAATTTTTACGTGCTAACACAGGCACCCCTAATGTCATAGCTTCCAAGAGTGTCATAGGTAAGCCTTCATGGTCAGAAGTAAATACCAGTAGGTTCATCTCTTTTAAATATGGTGCAGTATTTTTAACAAAACCCGTTAAATGAATATTAGATTTTAAGTTGTCATCGACAATTCGTTGCCGAATTGTTTCGTAAAGAGGACCATCACCAATCATATAGAAATGGATGTTCAATTTATTCTGATTAATAGTTTCTTTTGCTAACGTGTAAAATAAATCAACTCTTTTTACTGAAACAAAACGACCTACAAAAGCAACATTGACTTGCTCAGAATCAATATAAGTATCAATTTTCTCTTTCGCTTTTGTTTCTATGTATGGAATACTTACACTATTATTTATGACAACTAACTTCGTATCAGGGTAATCTTTACTTAACGTAACGCGCAAAGCATCTGAAACAGCGATTAATTTCTGTTGTAGAAACTTACCAGTAAGCTTATTTAACCATGAAAAAATTTTAGTTTTTGAATAGACAGGTAACTCCGAAAATTCTTCAGCCCCATGTACTGTTCTCACGGTTTTAATTCCTGCCACGAAGCCCACAAGGCTTGCGATTATATTTTCTTTTGTCCGATGAGTATGGATTAAATCAGGCTTGAAGCGTTTTATTAAGCCCACTAGTTTAATGGCTATTGTTACATCATTGTAATTCTGCTCATCTAAAATGATGACATTAATGCCTTGAGATATTAATTCGTCTTCAAGCTGCCCATGGTTTAGCAGAATAACCCAAAGCTCAACACCCTCGACCTTAGCCATACTAGTTGACATGTGATACAGTTGAACTTCTGCACCCGCCCACAAATCACCAGATGCAAGTTGAAAAATTTTCACTAATAATTCCTAGACTTTAATTTTATTTGGACATTATAACCTAGGTCTGCTTTAAAATTGTAATTTCGATAAACTCACTTCAGTTCTAATCAATTTTACGAATACTCATTTCACTCTTTAGTGTACAAAAAAAGCTACCTACGATTTAGCTTACTTATTTACTAAAATAAAAAAAGCCACCAGTACGATAGCACTAGTGGCTTAGCTTTCTTGAAGCTTTTGTATAAAGTCGCTTCCTAGTTAGAGGAACCCTGTAATTGAGTCGGTGAATTTGGCATAACCAACTGAGGAATACCTGTTCCAGTAGTGATTTTCACATTATCATACCAAATATCAAAAGCAGAACCACCACCTTGAGCCCAGCCAAAAAGCTCAATCCTGTCAATAGGCATATTAGAGTAGTGTCGATTGAAAAGGCCAGTTGCATGAGCATAAATTTTGCCATCAACTTCTAAATAGAAAGCACCATCAGCTACCTCATTCGAAGGTGTTGTGCCGCTATTATATTTAACATAAAACTTAAAGTTGTGCCAACCTGTGCCCCACAGACTTACAGGGAAACCATCTCCTTGGGGTGTGTTAACAATTGCATTGCCATATGAACGCCCAATCCACTCAGGATAGGAGCCATTAAGATTTATAACGTTTTGTGAATCATTTGCTGTGTTTACTCCATCACCAAACCCAATTTGATTGATTCCACCTTTTGGACTTGCTGCATAATCCAGTGAAAATGTTGTATTATTATAATTTGTGTTACTAGACGCTCCACTAAAAATTTTCAAGAATTTTAAACCTTGTTTAGCATTAGGCATTTTAGCATCGAATTCTATTAGAACTTCGTTAATGTTTTGGCCAGATAAATAATAAACAGCCCAGCCATACGAGCCACCTGTTGGGGTTGGATAATTGCCTCTTACACTACCAGCACTATTATTATAATTCTGACTAGTATCAGTAGAAATGCTTACACTACCCCCACTTTGAGAACCTAGCACAGCGGTGCTTCCAGAATCGAAATTGTCATCGACAAGGACCGTCGCTGAATAAGCATTCGTCGAAAATAACAATGAGCCAATCGATAAGAATAAAATTCTTATAATTTGGAGTTTTTTATAGCTTTGTAATGAAGCTGTGAAGTACATATCGCCACCTTAAATTAATTGAAATAAAACACTGGATTGCAAAAACAGTATTCATATACTTACATTATTAAGTAATCCTACATAATATATGGACTTCTGACAACGTCGAAAATCACAATAGTCTGTGTAAACAATACACTCTTAAGTATTACTAATGAAGGATAGAGCTCTTAAAATTATAAGCAAATGAAATAATCTGTAATGTGAATCATTACCTGCATTTATGTGATCTACTAGACATAATTTAATTAATTTACCGACATATCCAGACAATAACAGAATATTAGACTGTACTTATCTAATAGTTCCCACTACATCCCTTACTACTTTTACTAAGTTCTCTTCATTATCTTTCAGCGTAAAGCCTTCCAATATCCTCGCTCTTGCATTTTTACTGAATTGCTCACGAATCTCAGGGTTATCAATAAAATATTCAATTTTTTCAGCAAGTTCTTCACTATTCCCTGGCTCAAAAACAAAACCTGTTTTACCTATTTCAATTGCTTCTGGAATACCCTGCAAATTTGAAACGAGTAAAGGCAGACCACATGCACCCATTTCAAGCGCTGAACGAGGAAAGGAATCCCAACCAACTGAGGCAATAGTACCTATATGGCAAGATGGAATGATCTTAGTAAGATCATCACAATAGCCACCAAATGTTATATAGTTTTCTGCCGTTGTTCCTCGGTAGATTTCATCAAATGCCTTCTCTTCGCCATTTTTATTACCCGTTATAACGAAGTGAATGTCTTCGCGCTTGCGGTTAACGGCTAATTCAACTGCCGCCTTAACAATCACATGAACTCCTTTACGCCTTTCCATATGGCCCGAATAAAAAATAATATTTCGATTTTTAGGAATACCAAATTTTTCATGCGCATAAAACGTTTCACTAATGGCTGGGCAATATTTTTCAGTATCTACACCTGTATGAACAACGCTTACATCCTTTTGGCTCAATCCTCTTCCAAATACAGCAGTCTCAGCCATTGCATATGACTCATAAATGTAATGATCAGGCTTACATCGAATGAGTTTTACTTGTAGTTTTTTTAACCATAACTTCATACCTGAATTGATACTACTCATAGGCGCGCCATAGTACGAAATAAAACAACGAACACCCGCTTTTCTAATTGACCTATATGAAGGCAAGTTAACAACCGATTGATCGAAGCCAAACGCTACGTTAATACCATTCTCTTTAATATATTCATATATTGAAGTAAGGGAATCTGAACTGCTATCGTCATAATCAAATGTGATTACGTTTTTAAAATGCTCAGGCAATATTCTAGGATGTCCCTTATCCATGTTTGTATAGGCAAAATGAATATTACTTTCATCATTCACAAGCATTTTAGCCATGTTAAAAAATGTTTGTTCCAATGGCTCAATGGCATAACCAGTATTAGAACCCACATGGAAAAAAACTAAAATTGAATTGATTTTCATAACCTATTCCACATTAAACCTGTTAAATTTTACCCAAGTATATACAGCAAAACTAATTACCTATAATCACTAGGTATCTGAATTTCGTTTAAAAACTTGGCGGAATTGAGATAAATTAGCAAATCGAGCTAAAAGCATTAATGTCGCAACACCACACAATAAAATTCGACCAACGATCTCGGACAATTGAATATTATCTGTACCAGGATACAAGTAAAAATTAACATAATAAATCATACCGACCGTCACAATCATTACAAAAATCAGGTGAAGAGCAATACCATCTAACTTAAAATACTTTTGACTGAAGGTGTAAGAATATAAAAATTGAGTTATTTGGACGAACATTAACGAAATTGCTGCCCCAATATACCCATATTTTGGAGTCAATGTAATATATAAAACCGTAACGAGTGCGACTGAAATATAACTGCTGATTGTTACCATTCCTGTCTTACTTTTGGCAAAAAAACCAAAATTATAGAAATCTGCTAATGAAGAAAACATCATTCCAATAACCAATATTGGAACCACTTTAACCGCATCATGAAAACTGCTATCAGCCATCCAATATATTACCGGGACAGACAGGATTGATATGCCGATACACCCTAGTCCTAATAAAGCACTTATAACTTTGAAAGAATTTCGAAATCTATCAACTGCGTTTTCTTCTTTATATATTTTAAATCGCTGATTGGACCAATATTCGTTGAACGGCATCCACATAACAACAAGCAACATAATTGCAAATTTAGCGCCTAATTCATAAAGCCCAACCTCATCCAAACTAGAAAATAAATTAATGTAATATCGGTTCGAAGATGTAATATAAATCGAACCAAGGCCCGCCAACCATAAGGGCCAACTAAACAAGAACATTTTCTTGCCCATTGTTTTGTTAAACCCAAAGCCAGTTTTACTAATACAGTAGCCACCAGCAATTAATGCAAATATCGCCGTTGCAACAACTCCGCTTATCGCCACACCTAAAACACCTAACTCTTGATAAACCACAAGCCAAATATTTAAAGCAACTTGAACAACTAATTTAGACAGGTTTAGGATTAAGTATAGAATCGGTTTTTCAATGATTCGCATATAGAGTAGCCCATAATACTCTATTGCTTGAGTTAACGTTTGAATAGCAAATAAAGAAAAGACCAGAGCATATTCTGCATTACCTAGAACATTCTTAGCTATCGATTCACTGTTGAGCATCATTAAAATAACAATAATGCTGCTAGCAACACCCGTTATCCAAAAAGCAGAAGAAACGACAAGATGTTTGTTCTTTAGCTCTTTTTGTTCATGATAAAACTTAGGAACAGCATCCATTAACCGAGCGCCAAGAACTGCCTCGATGATGATGATTGCAAATGATATTAAGCCAATAAGTCCATAATTAGCTGGCGTTAAATAACTAGTATAAATTGGCAACATAACGAAGCCAACTAACTGCCTTGTAATGCTACCTATTGCATATATTGATGAATGACTGAGCCCTTTGTTGTTTTTAAATTTTTCTAAAACTCTATTAACACCGAATAACATATATTAAACTCTATCTAGTATATTTCTAATATCATCCATCAACCGTTCATGTCCTTTCAAACTTGAGGCATAATTATGACCGTTTTGCTCGAGTAAATTCCTTCGCTCATCATTGTACCACAGTTCCTTTACCGCACTTCGTAAGCCTTCAACATCACCTTCATCAACTAACTCTGCTAAATCATTACTTAAGACCCCATTAGTTGACGCTCCCCTAGTTACGACAACAGCCTTGCCTAATGCCATAGCTTCTAGATAAACGCTTACACCAGCAGGTTGAATTGTCTCTTTTATAATAGGCACAACAACGAATTTTGAACCTGCGATTAATTCATTCCATTCCAGAGCTGAAGTCTTATAAGAAATATGCTCAATAAATGAAGGTAATGATTCATCATTAATATTTGCATTATTCTTTATAATTCCAATTGAAGAAGCGACTATTTTAGTTTTTAATTTTAAAGGCCTTAGTGATTCAATTAATAGCCTGTAGTCGCGCTGACTCGTGCCAAGTGAAACAATGTAATCGCCATCTTGCTTTGTTACTTTATCTAACATTGCTAAGTTATTAGGCTTAAAAGGGATGTATGAAAATTTATCTTTTTTGACTTTATAATATTTTTCATAACCAGAAGTATCCTGACTAAACATTAAAATCAAATCGAAACTATTTATTAAAAGGGATTTAGCTTTAGAAATTAACTTGGTTTTATTATCGTATGGTTTTCTTAATATTAAATCTATTGCGACAATTTTAATCCGATGAGAGTATATTATTTTAGCAACAAAACAAAATAGCATTTCCAGATTAGTCGGCATATTAAGAAAAATCACGTCATAATTTTTGCACTTAAACATTAATCTAGTTAGCTGAGGGAAAAGACTTTTATTATGGTCGAGCGGCCAATACTCAATCGAACTACTATTAGTACTTCTTCCAATATCGATAGTGGAAAGTATTTTTTTCATTTATTATTCGCATGTTCTTTATTTAATCTTTTGTCGTTATAAAACGCGGTGTTCAGTGCCGTTACCAAAGCTAAGTTTATCCAAAAAAATGGGTAGTAAGTAACCGTGACAAATTGTCCTGCAACCAAGAAACCCATTAAAGCCAAATCTAATCCCCTAGACATTTCAAAATAAAACATATCCGTAGCATTCGACAAATCACATTTTTTTCTCAGTCGCCAATTCATTTTAAATTGAGCTAAAATTGTAAATAAAATAACGATTAATCCTAGTAACCCGGTATCGGTTCCAATTTGAATAAAAATATTATGAGGCAGTTGAGCGCTACCAAATAAAGTATCTGCTGAATATTTTTCGTTATAAACGACAACAAAATTATAGAAACCAACACCTAAAATCGGATTATCCTTAATCATTTCATAACCATGCTCCCAATAAAGTAGGCGTTGCACTGATGTTTTGTCATCGCCAGCTTCGGAAAATCGCGCTTTTTGTTCTTCAGGAAGAAAATTATAAGCAAGGCTTACTATCGCTGCACCAATAATTAAATATTTAAATGATAATTTCTGCCATTTATAAATGAATAAAATTTGAATGGCTAAACCTAACTGAGCACCTCGAGAGCTTGCACCTAATACGGTCATTATCGCCGTTATCGGTACTAGCATTAAAACATACCCGACAATTTTCGAGGTATAAGGTCGCAAAGCTTTTGCAAAATAAAACGATATTCCAAATAAGACCAACATTTGAATGGCTAATTCGCCTGAATTTTGGAAGAAACCGGGAGGGCCCATTAGGCCCCAATCAGCAAATGCAAAACCTCGCATTGCCCATACTTTTGCTAAAGAGAATGAAATTTTGAATGAGAAAAGAATAAATAGAGCAATGAAAAGAAAAAACCTTTCAGCGGTTGTAACAGAGTAAACTATCATAAGGTAAGAAATCACCCATATATAATAATCTTTAAGTTTTGAAAATGCATAACCTGAGTCATATGCGAAAGTGCTTGATAATAAAATTATAACAAAATACAAAATGAGTAGATTACCTATTGCAGGATCAACTTTTGGTTTATATTTTTCTGAAAGAATTCCAAGCAAGGTTAAAATAAGCGTTATTTGCCCCCATGGTAGTATGTCGATTGATTTTATAATTGATTGCGGCCGGACATACTCAAAAGCTAAGTATGCCGAAATACTCCAAAAAGCAAAATGCTGACTTTTAAATGAGTACCATAGATCTTTTAATCGTAATGAAAATAACTTTTGCATAAGGGAGGATTGAAGCTTTTTAAATCCTTAAAATTTAGAGCTGTTACAACTTTGAATTTAATATCTACTAAATTTAAAGATCAGTAGTGATAGTAATACAGCTTGTGATTGTTGATTTCCTACCTCATATATTATTCTCACTTGACATTAACCGCTGCGAAATAATGTTTTTAACACTCGATTCAATAGATTTAAAACAATTTTCAAAATATTTTTCCATGCAATTATAAGGATCATAAATATAAGGCGTTTTGTTATCCCCCCATAGTCCTAACAAAGTATACTGATATGCATTACCTGTTTTCATCTTTACCTCAATAATTTGTTGGGGCTCCATAGCAATAAGTAAGTCAGAGTCTTCTAATCTCATGGATTTAAATGACGTTGTACGGTGGGGCTTCAGGTTATGTCCCAATTGTTGAGCTACTATAATAGCCACCTCATTAGCCTCTACACCATCAATCCCGTTAATTCCAAAAGAAGCCGAGTCTTGTCCGGTAGCTCGAGCTAGCTGCTCCGCATACGCACTTCGACAAATATTTCCCTTACAGACAAATACTAATCGATTAACTTTTTGCCAATTAATATCCTTATAGTTTCGATATAATCCTAGGTAATAACAAACCTTATGATACCAAGTATGCATTAAGCCTTTACGCGAGCCATAAATTTGTTTTATTCTTTTCTCAATAAATGATAAATTACTATTTGGCATTTTAGAGTATATGCTCACAATTTTGTTTTAGAAAGTTCCATAGCTTATTAGTAAATATAAGCCCTATTAATAAATCTAATACTAACAGAAAAATCATAGTCACTGAATCCCTAATGGCATTACTAATATCATGAAACGTGCTCTTATACTTGACGCTTGCCAGCGTAGCGCACTCGCGACAACCCGTTCTCTAGGTAAAAATAATGTTCCCGTTATTACATCCGATTCTGAAATAAGTTCTTTAGCTGGCAGCTCACGTTATTCAACTGCGTACTTCCAATCTCCTGACCCAAAAGAGGACTCCGAGAAGTTCATACATTTTATATCTAATCTATGCCAAGAGCAAAATATTCAGATCATATATCCAATGACGGAATTAACAACAACATTGTTACTCGAAAATAAATCTTGTTTTTCTAGTTGTGTGATCCCCTTCCCAGATTTAGAGACTGTAAATTCAATTTCTGACAAATGCGAACTGATGAAAGCCGCGGCTAAACTCAGTATTCCTATCCCTCACACTCAACACGAAAGCTTTCCACCGAATCTTCAATTTTCACTACCAGAACTGAGCTACCCCATCGTGATTAAGCCAGGAATGTCTTGGTTAAAAAATAATGGCAAATGGTTTCGTTCCGAGGTTCAGTTCGCAGATACGCCTGACACACTAAATACAATCATTAACTCTGATCCAGCGTTGAGAATTCACAACTTTATGCTTCAAGAATGTGTAGAGGGAGCTGGGCAAGGAATGTTCGCATTGTACAACAACGGTAAAGCTGTTGCTTTCTTTAATCACCAACGGCTTCGAGAAAAGCCCTACTGGGGTGGGGTTAGCGTTTTATCTCAGAGTATTGAGCTTAACCACCAATTGCTTACACACACTAAGGCTCTTTTAGACTCCGTAAAATGGCATGGTATAGCAATGGTTGAGTTCAAAGTCAGCAAAGATGGCGTACCTTACCTAATGGAAGTCAACACGCGTTTCTGGGGCTCTCTACAATTAGCCGTTGATTCAGGTGTCGATTTTCCATGGCTATTATACAAACTTTCTTTCGGCGAGAACGTTAAAGAAGTTATAACTTATAAAACAGGCGTTCGACTCCGGTGGTTATTAGGGGACTTAGATAGTTTATATATTTTGCTAAAAGACAAAGGCCTACCTTTATCCAAGAAACTAAAAGCTATACTAGACTTTATAACACCCGCCCCATTATCAACACGACATGAAGTCAACCGAATAACTGACTTAAACCCATTCTGGTGGGAGTTAAAAAGGTATATTAAAGATTTATTTAAGTAACACTAGCTCAGTGCTATCTCTGTATTAACTCAGTATAAATTTGCTCATATGCTGAGAGAGCTGTTTGCATGTTAAAGGATTTATTTACGTGAATGGTGGCTCTTTTAGACATATCATTTAACAATGCAGGCTCATGGACTAACATTTCTAGAGCGTCTGCTATCGCTGTTGGGTTTTCAACCTCAACTAACCACCCATTATCAGAGTGTGAAATAATCTCTTCAGGCCCACCGCTTTTAGTAGCGATGACAGGCACGCCACTTGCCATTGCTTGTATTGTTGCTATTGAAAAACCTTCTGATCTCGATGATAACAAAAATAAATTTAAATTCGATAGAAACTCAGCGGGAGAATTATTAAATCCTAGAAAATGTACCGTATCTTCTAAATCAAGTTTCGTACGTTGTTCTAATAATCTATCATACAGGCCAGGTTTACAGTGGCCCGCGATAACAAATTTAAACTTTGCTTCCTTATTTTTTAATTGAGCTGCAGCTTGTAATAATACATCGTATGCTTTAGCCGTTCTAACGTTACCTAAACTGCCGACAATTATTACATCTTTTTCCCAGTTGAATTCTTTTCGAATGCGGTCAGAAGTCGGTTCATTAAAATCCTCAACGATAATTCCATTATAAATTATTTGAATTTTTGTTTTATCTATTGGTGTCCTTGCCAAAATATCATCACTAAGTTTTTTAGAAACAGCCACAACTCTCTGGGCCCCCCAGTTAATGGCTGCAAATTTCAAGCTCTTCAATCTTTCATTGTCACCAATATCAACTGTACCGTGAAACACAGCAACAACAGGTGTTCGGGTAATTAAGCCCGCTAACGCACTATAAACGTTAGAACCTAACAAGTGAGATTGGATTAAATCAATTTTTTCATTTTTAATTATTTTCCTCAGACCAAGCAAATACCGCCAGTTAAAAGAACCTTTGGCATCCAGTAATATCGGCTCAATACCACGACGAATAAGCTCATCATAAACCCAACCTTTTCCTCGAATAACCACAACAGGTATGAATTTATTACTAGACAATCGAGTAACTAAATCAATAAATACTGTTTCCGCTCCACCAGGGCCAGTAGTATCAATAATGTGTAATATCTTTTTCATATATTAAAAAAAACCCAGTACCCTTCCCCAAAATAACCCTTGAGTATTCGAAGCATCATCATGCAGCATGACTCGATTCAATTTGAGCATATTATTTTCCTGTGAAGACCAACCACTCTCTGTCGTGCAGGCCATGTCATAAATCTTTTCTACCTCACTAACTACATCCGATGTGTAGCTGCCATTAGGGTAACAAAACGTTGTGATTTTAATTTGCAATTTACTTTCTAGTTGCTCTTTTGATTGAGTCAATTCATTAATAACAACAGCAGGAGAAACTTTATCTAAACGTATATGGTTAGCGGTATGACTTCCATATTCGATTAATTTTGAATCTTTCATCTCAACCAATTCATCTATACTTAAAATTTGCCGAGTTTTATTTATTTTCTGAATTGAGCCGCCCATGCTCTCTTCAACATCATCTAACATGTTCTTAATTACTTGATCGCTATTAGATTTCAAGACTTCAACTATATCATCGTAAGTTTCAACCGCGGTTATTTCATTGTTATACATTGGCTCGATTTTCTGCATCAACAATTTAGTGGTTAGCGAGTTGTTTAAAAGTAAACTCAGTTTTTCAGGCCAAAAATAATGCATTGTATCAACCATATTCGATACTAAAAAAATTGTCGCAACCGAATTTAGTTCTTTTAATATTGGAAAAGCATACTGATAGTTATCTACCCAACCATCATCCAACGTAATAACACATGCAGGCAGAGTATTATCTTGAAAATATTTACGTATACTCAGTAAGCGAATTATTTCAAGTCGCTTTTTTAACCAAACTAAATGATTTCTGAATGTTTCATCGCTGACAACCATACCCGGTTGCATCGAGTGGTACTCAGGATGAGTTTTAGGTAGTACCCGGTGGTAAGATAAAATTAAGACTTGATTCTTTTTAAAAGCCAAAATTAAAGGAAGAAAGAAAAGTACAGTTGCTCCTAAAATTCTTTTAATAATTCTTTTCAAGGTATTCGCTTACTTAAAGATTGGTTGAATCATATTCTATGACAGGAGCTTTTCAGATTCAGCTAAAGGTAAAAATTCAAAATTATTTTCAACAGCATATTTTAAGAACGTTTCAATTCTATTCATAAAAATAGTTAAATCTTGTTCATTTTTAACAAATGGACTTTTGCCTGGTAACATACAAGTTGAATGAAACGACATATTTAAAAAACCATGCCCTGACGCTACAAATCGTTTAGCTAATGTTATCATTTCTTCTCCTGAACTCACTTCTGGAGACAACCAATGAAAATTGAGTATACGAAGCCTATCCAGAATTCCTAGAAGATGGAATTTTGAGAAGATGGGCTTTTTTAGGAAACTATAAGCAGCTGAACTTAATTCAAAATTTCTTTGGAAAAAACCTATAGTTGGTGGAACCTCAATTAAGTTACCATTTAAGACCGAGGTCATAATATCATTAGAATTAAATTTATAAATCTGAGTGTTAGCCTTCATAAAGTTAGGCCCTTCATTCTTAACCCAATCCACATAAGGTGTAATGGAGGTATCTATTTTATAACCAAGTTCTTCAATACATTTGGCAACGTCTTCGTTTAATCCCCAACGACCCGCTCTAAAAGAGGTGGGGGAAACATCGAGATTGGACTTTATTGTATTATGTAATGTTGATAGTTTTTCAATCAGTAATTCGTATGGCAAATTACACATCATCGAATTATGACGATTTTTTTCCTCGTTACATGGTGGGGTGTTCCATGGATGGCAATGCATCCCAATCTCACACTGCTCTTTTTCGAGGATCGAGGTTAGTATAGCGACACTTGATTTAGATGATGCAACAGGATAATTAATTAAATACGTAGGAATAGCATTATACTTATTTAGCAAATTTTGTAATTTAGGTAATTGTGAGATATTTTCGACAGCACTCTTGGCTGCGTAGTCCCCCCAGTTATCTTCTTCAGTATCAATTGTAATAAAGATCTTTACTGACATCTAAAATGCGCTTCCTTCCAGTTTACTACCCCATTCGGCAATATATATACTACCACAGTATAGGCTATTCGATAATTAATAAAAGATACCACTCATAAGTTAACACCTTCTGTTATCACAGCATAAAAAATACTACATTAAATTAATGTGGATCAATCAAGTTTGGTTTATTTTCTATATTGGTTTCTTATCTCCAATATGCCTAAGCACCGATCATCTTGCTCACCTTAGATCCAGATATACATCCTAGACACTAAATCAAAATCGCCATTCGTACTGTATTGAGCAGTGTTGTACAATGACCGTATGTATATTCTGAAAATGATTATTTAAGAATATATCATGGTACACTCAACAGGTATAAACATATGGAAAATTGCCGCAAAGTATGCTGTCTTTTATAATACCAACATTCAATGAAGAGAAAAATATACTATCAACATTGACTGAAATAAAAAAACATGTTCCTAACGAAATACCATACGAAATTATAGTTATTGACCATGGTTCAGCAGATAACACCGTAAGTCTAGCAAACCAGTTGAGTGATGAAATACTATCTCAATCTGGTGGAACAGTTGCAGGTTTAAGAAACTTAGGTGTTAAGCACTCTTCTGGCGATATTTTAATTTTTATTGATGCTGATGTGCGACTCACTTCCGAGTGGGCACTGAATATAACGCAGGTAATACAACAATTAGATTCTAATAATAAGATAGTGACTGGATCTTGGGTTAGTATTCCAGATAATTCTTCATGGATAGAGAAAAGTTGGTTCCAACCCCTACAAAAAATATCTAATACGCACATTAATAGCGGCCATATGATTATGTCTCGTGAATTATTTAATAATCTAAATGGTTTTAATCCTATCCTTGAAACGGGAGAGGATTATGACATATCAATGCGAGCTAAAGAATTAGGTGCTGTAATTATAGATAATCATAAGTTAAAAGTAATTCATGATGGCTATCCAAAGACACTACCCGACTTTATAAAAAGAGAATATTGGCACGGTAAAGGCGATGCTATATCCATCTTCACAGTCTTGAAATCAAAAGTAGCCATAATCGCTAGTGCTATATTGGCTTTCCATATATCACTCATAAGCTCACTTTTACTTCACGAAACCGCACTAACAGTAATATCACTATCTGTCATTACTGTTTTGTGTCTATTTTCATCTGTTAAAAAATACAGTAATGAAAGTGCTCATATCATACTTAACAACACATTCTTATATTATTTTTATTTTCTAGCAAGAAGTGCTTCTCTTTCAGTCTTGCTAAAAAAACAACATTTTAAGAAGAGAGAGAGATAATGATAAAAGCTAAATATAACGAGAAACCAACATGTGTGGAATAACAGGTATTATTGACCACCGTTTGTCGTTAGATGATTTAAAGCAAAGCGGCAAAAAAATGCTCGATACAATTAATTATCGAGGCCCGGATGCAGAAGGGATTTGGACAAGCATCGATGATAAATTAGTACTTGGTCATCGACGGTTAGCGATACAAGATTTATCAGAACACGGTGCGCAACCAATGCTTTCACATTCAGGACGATACAACATCGTTTTTAATGGTGAAATATACAATTTCAAAGATATCTCTCAGGAGTTAGCAAAACTCGGCCATACCTTTCGAGGGCATTCTGATACAGAGGTATTACTAGAATCCATTAGCGAATGGGGCCTCTCTACCACTCTTCAAAAATTAAACGGTATGTTTGCCTTTGCTTTGTGGGACAAACAAGAAAAAGAACTTTATCTATGTCGAGATCGGCTTGGAGAAAAACCTTTATATTATGGATTAGTTGATAAGGCTCTTTATTTTTCTTCCGAATTAATTGCAATCGAAACTGTTGTTGAAAATAACAAATTAAATATCGATACGCTCGCACTAAATTCTTACCTAAAGTACGGCTATATAAATGCACCTCTTTCCATATATCAAAATATTTTTAAATTAATTCCGGGTACAACACTAAAAATCACCGCCAAAGATATTGCTCAAAACGCATTACCCGAACCTAATCCTTTTTGGAGTGTACTCAACGTTGCTAATCAGGGCTTAAAAAACCAAATCACTTCTGAAGATGAAGCCGTAGATAGTTTAGACTCTTTATTGAATAAGACTATTCATAATCAGATGATTGCTGATGTAAATGTGGGCACTTTTCTTTCAGGTGGGATTGATTCTTCACTGGTTTCAGCCATAGCACAAAAACAAAGCGACCAATCGATCAACACTTTTACAATTGGTTTTCATGAGAAAGAATATGACGAGTCAGGTTATGCAGAACAAATAGCAAAACACATTAATAGCAATCATCAAACAGTCCATGTCGGCTCGAAGGATGCGCTAGAAGTTATCCCTCTTCTGGCATCTATTTACGATGAGCCCTTTGCTGATTCTTCGCAAATACCAACCTACCTCGTGTCTAAAATAGCCAAACAACATGTTACGGTTTGTTTATCAGGCGACGGTGGAGATGAATTATTTTCTGGCTACAACCGGTACATGTGGTTAGCAAGTTTATGGAATAAGCTCAAAATTATGCCCACTTGGTTGAGAAACTTAATTGGAAAATTACTCGATATTCCATCGCCTGTAGTGTGGGATAAATTGTATTCAATTATTAAGCTTGGCAATTCAGATCAAAATTTTAGGCTTATTGGTTTAAAAGTTCAGAAACTAGCGGGTTTACTAAAAGAAAGTAGTATTAATAATAGCTACGATCACCTTCTATCATTCTGGAGTAATCGCACTGATTTGTTGCTTCCAAGTGCCTATTCAGCATACTCAAATATTCCTCAACATTTTCCAGCTACCTCAAATTTTATAGATGATGCGATGTTTTGGGACCAAACAAGTTATTTACCTGGCGATAATTTAACAAAAGTGGACAGGGCCAGCATGGCAGTAAGTTTAGAAACTCGACTGCCCCTTCTGAGTCATGAAGTAGTCGAGCTATCATGGCGCTTTCCTTTAAGCCATAAAGTAAAACAAAATACGGGTAAAAGAGTGCTTAGAAAGGTATTAGATAGATATGTCCCTTCTGAGCTTATAGATCGTCCCAAAATGGGGTTTTCAGTGCCCATTGCAAAATGGCTACGTGCAGATTTAAAATCTTGGGCTGAGGATTTACTTTTTAGTAAAAGTCTTTTCGATGAGACCTTTAGTCTAGCTGAAATTCAAAAAACTTGGAAAGAACACCAATCAGGTTCATACGATCACTCTAATAGATTATGGACATTGTTAATGCTTATGTCATGGAAATCTAACCGTACATAATCCTGATTAAGTAATTGGATATCTAAAATTTAGTGATTTTTAAAGTGGTTCTTAAATAGATGTACCATTGATTGTATAAAATTATAATTTAAAAGGTTTAATTGATGTTTGAATTTGAAGTAAATCACTCAAAGTATTTAAAGTCAGATTTACCAACTGATGTTAAGGATGCATTTACAAATAACAGGCCTAAGTTTGCAGCCGTTTCCATTTTACAATGGGAAGAACATTGTACAGAATGTGCCATGCCTCAATGTTATTCTACTTGTGATCTTTATGAATCAAGAAAAGATGGTAAGTGTCGGCGTTTTGTTGAAGGAATATCCGCAGTTAAAGATAGTCAAAACAATTTAAGTTTTGTTAAAATTATTTTCAAGCAATGGGGCGCTTTAATGGCGACGGGTTATCTTAATATGGTTAGCAGCAACAAAGTTGATAAGCTTGAAAACAAATCAAATCAGATCGCTAGTCTAGCTGTATCAATTCCTGATAGCAGATTATCGATACTTGGACGAAGAGGAATTTCTTCTAGATTAGCTACACGTTATAAGAAGAAGTTGCTTCATAAATTTATTAATATTGAAAAAATTAGTATAAAACCAGATTACTTCTTTATTGAAATCTTTAACCCTAATGATTTCAAACTTGATCTTACTTTTATCATTCGAGCGATTAGTGGTGATAAAAATCAAACACCATTCCAACAACGATTAAATTTGGATTATGGGTTTCATCAAATTAAAATTTCATACTCTACTATTAAAGACTTCATTGATATTGATAAAGAACATTTTGTATCGTTTGTCCCTAATTTTGAAAATACGAGCGAGCTAACTGTCTCAGCATATTTTGGTTTTTTAGGTTTTGTTAAAGACGATGAAATTTCACTTCAAGAATCACAATTAAAACAAATAAAAATCGTAGCATGGGACCTTGATAACACTGTTTGGAAAGGCATTTTGGTGGAAGATGGTGCCGAGCAGTTACAACTTATGCCTAAAATTAAACACATTATGCAAGAATTAGATAAACGAGGCATTGTTAATTCGGTTATTAGCAAGAATAATTATGATGATGCGTTTAAACAATTGCAAAAATTTGATTTAGATAAGTTTATTGTCTTTCCACAAATAAGTTGGTCCCCGAAAAGCGATGCGATTAAAGCAATGAGCAGTGAGTTTAACGTTAATGTAGACACGATTGCATTTGTTGATGATTCAGCTTTTGAACGCGAAGAGGTGAAATCAACTAATCCTGAAGTACGCGTTTATGATGCAATTGATTATTTATCCTTACTTAAGTTACCAGAATTTAACCCGGTACTATCTACTGAATCGTCAAAACGTCGAGAGTTTTATCAGAATCAGAGTAAGCGGAAAGCTGTAGAGTCATCTTTTTCCGGTGGTTACTTAGATTTTATTTTATCATGTAATATTGAGCTTTACATTGATAAGGCGACTATCGATAGTGCTGATCGTATACAGGAACTTGTACAGCGTACTAATCAAATGAATTTTTCTGGAAACCGATATCAACGCGAAGAAATTGATGTGCTATTAAAACGGCCTGATTTGGATAACTACTGTATTCGATGTAAAGACAAGTTTGGTGATTATGGCACGGTAGGATTTTGTGTGGTTGACAATAATCAGCCAACATTAATAGATTTAATGTTTAGTTGCCGGATTCAATCGAAACGGATTGAGCATGCATTTATTACATGGGTTTTATATCATTATCGTGACAGCGGTTCCTCTAGCTTTAATGTCGAGTATAATAAAACACCTAAAAATTCACCAGCGGGCAAAGTCTTTGTAGACTTAGGTTTTAACCAAGTAAATGTAGATGGTAATCGTATTTATTACAAATATAATTTAAGTGATACTATTAAGTCAGATGGGTTGATGTCGATACAATTTGAAGGTGAATTATGGGAACCTTAAGAGCATTTTTAAAAAAGATAAAATTATTTGTATTTGAGAACATTTACTCTAATAAAATTAATATTCAAAATGACAAAGCTATATTTTCTTTCACTTTTGATGATGTTCCTATTTCAGCAGCAGTTGCTGGTGCCAAAATTCTAGAAGATGCGGGTGTTAGAGGTACCTATTATGTGGCTCTTGGGATGGAGTCATCTAATAGTGAAAAAGAGGCAGAGAGACGCTTTATAAATGAAGATGAAATTTTAGCGTTATATGAAAAGGATCATGATATAGGCTGTCATACTTTTAGTCACTTCAACTTTAGGGAAATACCAACCTCCGACATTGAAGTAGATTGCAATAAAAATACCGATCGCCTAATGAATATAATTAAATCTAGCTCGATTGATCATTTTGCGTACCCGTTTGGTGCGGTTAGTTTACCGGGTAAAAAACAGCTAGGTTATAAATATAAAACAATGCGAACTACCGATCCTGGCCTAAATTATGGTTCAACGGATATGTCACACCTAAGAACTATTAGTTTATGTAATATTTCATTTGATAGAGATAAAGTTTTAAAGTCGATTCAATCTGCAGTTAAACATAAAGCATGGGTAGTTTTCTTTTCTCATGATATTTGTGACTCACCCTCTGACTGGGGGACAAAGACAAATGATTTTAAATGGGTAGTTGAGCAGTGTAAAAAAGTCGATGGTGAGATTTTGAACGTTACAAACGCTTATGCGCGAATTACAAATCGTTAATATAAAGTATTAATAGTTGTCGCGCCTCAGAAGCCTCTTGAATTAAGTGTCATTGTTTGTCAATAATCCCTGCCCAGTGATGTGAAAAGAACTCCAAGCCTACGTTCAAGAAGCTTACAATAATAATAAACATAAGACGATATAAATGACTTTCAGTCGAGTTTCAGCAAGTTCATGGTCGAAACCTACTCTTTTTGACATGTACTTCCATCTTTTTTTGCCAATGCCAAGATATAAAACATAAAAACAAGTGATTTAAATATCAGAATCTTAGTCGCAGCATGAAGATTTGAACCTCCTACCTCCTGCCACCCCATCAAGGATTAAACGAAACTAAGGATCACTATTGGGTAAACTCTAAAACACTGGCTAAGTTTACTTGACCACTACAGTCGTTAATCAGTTACGGGTGAATATAACCAGCAGCCCATGCCTTTATCTCCTCAATCAGTTTTGCTCGATGCAACTCCAACGAATAAGTATGGCTTGCAGCTGGCCAATAATGCTCGGAGCAATAGTCATAATAGTCAACTAATCCCAAAACCCGACCCATTTGACCCTGTTGGTTGTAGTAATCTTCTGCGTAGCTAGTGAACAGAGAGAACACCCGACCCTTTCTCTGGTGTATCAACTGGAATGCCTCTCGCAACGGTTGGTGTGAGGGAAAGTTTCTCATGTCAAGATGGTCAGGTGATGGTTCCGCTTTTTTACTCGACTTTACTAGCCCGCTGAGCATTGTCTTCAGTTTCCGTTTATATCGAGCGAACTGGGTAAATTTCCTCAAAACGTCTCGCACCTTAAAGCCATCGTCTTGATCACAAACCGGATCCAATAACACCATACCCACGACCCGGGTATCCTTAAGAGTAACCCTGATCGCATCATCGGCTCCTGAACAAAGCCCACACACAATGAGCTGTAATTGATTCTGGCGCGCTTCTAGAACCGAAATGATATCTCCGAAATCTTCCAATAGAGATTGTTCAGCTGTCAGGTGGGGGCGTGAGAAACTATCACCTTTACCAGCCAAATCAACTCGCAGTGAAGTAAAACCTATTTCGGCGAGTTTCCTGGCAAGACGCGCATACAGTCGACGAGGACCAGCCCGATGAGTGAGCCCCGAACTCAGAAACACAAAAATCGGTAACTCTTTTGCATCATGAGCAGGCTTGTTTGGTTGCGTTAAAATTCCAAACAACCGCCCGCTTTCACCAAATTGGAGTGGCTCCTCTGTTAGGACTTGGTCAGACATACGACTAGTTTCTCCAAAACTGGTTGCGCGAATATTAAGTCTTCGCTTTGATTTTCCCAATAGCAAGAAAATTTCACTACTTCCCGCACAACGTCTTCCACTGGAAAAGTAGAAAGAGAGGATGTATTAACAACTTGCAACGTGTTCTTTGGAACACTCGAATAAACGCTAGAATCAAGCAAACGAAATTCCTCAACCATATATCGGGATAAACGATAACCTCCCCCATAATCATATTCATGCGTCGCCTCACGTCTCTCGGCACGACTCAAATTAATATTTTTCTTAAGCGAGCTTTCCTGCGCATGACGCAGCGCTTTAAGATAATTCGTACCATCAGGAATAGGATCCCATAAAACTATATTCTGAACTCCGCTAAGGGAGCCAATAGACTTACAAGCGAGCAATGCTCCAGCTCGTACTCCCAGAATTTGCACGGTATTGCAGCCTGAGATCTCACACCCCTCTCTTATGGCCAACTCAATATCTTGTATCCAATCAGAGGTTTTCATCTCTTCTAACTCACCAAACGAATCCCCAGTACCTCGATAATCGAATCTAAAAACATGATGTCCAAGTTCTGCAACTGAAATAGCAAGTTCCCTAAGCGCACGATGAGTACGGGTAAATTCTGAAAATAATGGAGGACAAATGATAGTCAATATTTGACCATCATTTCCTGTCGGAGGGTGATAAATTCCAAAGAGTTGTTGCTCACTAGGGCCAAAATAAAAAGCTTCGCTATCATGTGTGCTTCGCCCATCAGAAGACCTAACGTCTTCTTGCCCGTCCCCAACTGAAGTGTTATTCGACTGACATTGTACGGCTATATCTGCCACGCTCTCCTGTAAAAGTAACCGTATACTAAGCGACACGCCAAGTTCGTTCTGCATTTGCTGCATCGCTCGCATCGCCAATAGTGAATGCCCGCCCATCTCAAAGAACTTATCGTTTCGACCAATCGCTCTGATAGGCTTAATAAGTGCGGTCCAGATTTCTGCGATTGTGGATTCAACCGAGTTCGCAGGAGCCTCATACCGACCGATTGAGCTCTCTGATATGCTAGGTGTTGGAAGCCGATGCCGGTCTACCTTGCCGTTTGGTGTCAGCGGAATATTATCCATAGGCAGAAAGTATTGTGGAATCATATACTCGGGTAGGCGTGCCCGTAAATGTTTTCGAAGATTGGCAGAAGCCAACGACCCTGTTTTTGTAGGTACACAACACGCTACGATACGCACATCGTCGGGACCAACTGACCAAAGATACACTGCCACCTGAAGAATGTTTGGGTACTCAGCAAGAGCAACCTCAATCTCACCCAGCTCAATCCGAAACCCGCGAACCTTAACTTGAAAATCCAATCGCCCCTGGTGCTCTAGCGTGCCATCATTATTCCAGCAAGCACGATCACCTGTGCGATAAAGAGTGGCTCCGGCTGTGGAGCTAAATGGATTTTCAATAAACCGTTCGGCTGTCAGCGCAGGTTGGTTCCAGTAACCTAAGGTGACACCATCACCACCAATGTAAAGTTCGCCCGGCACGCCGATGGGACAAAGACGTTTCTGCTCGTCCAGTATGTAAACCGTGGTGTTCGCAATCGGCTTACCGATGCTGATCCCTTGAGTCGTATCCGTTATGTGCGCACAGGTGGACCAAACGGTTGTCTCGGTGGGACCGTACATATTCCACAACGCAATGTTGTGCCCAAGCAACTGATCGGCAAGATCCTTCGGCAGGGCCTCGCCACCCACCAGCGCTTTAAAATGCTTAGATCCTAAATTTGCCCCGGTCCAGCCAGCCTCCAAAAGCAGTCGCCAGGTGATCGGGGTCGCTTGCATGATGGTGGCTTGATGTTGTTCTAGAAGTTTCCTTAGGGCGACGCCATCCATCATCTCCTCTCGACTCGCAATCACCACGGTCGCGCCTTGCATCAACGGCAGGTAAAGCTCGAGCACAGCGATATCAAATGAGAGCGTGGTCACGGCCACAAGTACATCGTCAATCGTGAGACCAGGCTCCCGAGCCATGCTACTGAGAAAGTTAATAACAGCACGGTGGGGAACAACAGCGCCTTTCGGTTTACCTGTAGAGCCCGAGGTGTAAATGATGTAAGCAGGATCTTCAGGACGTGCATCTAGCTCAGCATCGGTGGCCAGCACTTCAGTTGACTCCGACAATAATTTCGACGCGTCAGCATCGAGCAGGAGCTGACGCTCACGCGGTAAGTTAAATGAATCCGCCAAGTCGGTCGTAGATACAAGCAAGGTTAGCTCGGCATCTTCGGCCATGTAACGCAGGCGCTCTGCTGGAAAGCCAGGGTCTAGTGGGACATAGGCCGCGCCGGCCTTCAGAATACCCAGCGCAGCCGCCAGCATATCCACACTTCGTTCTACGCAAAGGCCAATACGTTGGCCGCGACCCACACCCGTTGCACGTAAGACGTGTGCAATTCTATTGCTACGCGCATTCAGCTCACGATAAGTAAGGACCTCAACACTACCTACAACAGCGGTACGATCAGAATAGGGCTCTACTTGAGACTCAAAAACCTCATGCAGTAACACAGATGGGGACTCCATCTTCGTGGCGTTCCAATCCTCCAAAAGTGTTAACTTTTCGATATCAGGCAATATACTAATACTGTTAAGCATGGAGTCAGGTGAACATTCCAAGCTACTCACCAGCTGCTCTATTGCCATCATCATATAGCTAAGCACTCGCTTAGGCTCAAGTTGTTCTCTAACCTGAGCTTCAAGCCGGAACCGGTCACCAAAATCATCGACTGTTAGCTCAAATGGATAGTTAGTACGCTCGATATAGTTAAGAAAATGCCTTCCCGCAATGTCTTCAAATAACCAAACAGCAGCATCTGCAGCATCACTCGATACGAGTGATTTGCTCTGATCTTTACTATGTCGATAATTCAAAATTGAGCTGAATAGAGGTGCAGAAGAAGCGATAGAACTGCATTTAATAGCAGATACGAGCGAAGCACTCTCATGCTTCATTAGCTGGGCTAGCAATGAATGCATGCTATCCGCTCCTTCTTTAACACTTCTACTACTAGTTGATAGGCGAACCGGTAAAGTATTGATACAAGGACCAATTACGTTGTTCGAGGCGTCATCTCCTCGCATACGTCCTGATAATACGGTTCCAAATACGACATCTTCATTAGCAGATGTTCGAGCAAGCACCATTGCCCAGGCAAGGTGAAACAAACTCGCATTCGACACCCCGCAATCTTTAGTAACCTGTCGTACTCGCTCTGCAAATTTAGACTCAATAATTACACGCCCAGAAACAACATCTGATGCATTACCATGTGTATCAACAAGACCGTAGGGGTATGTGGGCTCATCAACATCGCAAAACATCTTCGAAAAGAATGCTTTATGCTCAGCTTCAGATACATTAAGTCTCGATTGAGCTACAAATTCACGAAACTGTTTTGGTGGAGGTAGCTCATCCTCACTACTCAGCAATTGCTTAAGTTCTTCATCTAACAGCTTCATCGAAACCTGATCTTCGATAAGATGATGATCAACCTGCTGTAGCAACCATCGGTCATTTTTCTCATCATAAACAATAAAACAGTGCACAAGCGGAGCTTCACGTATATCGATCCGATAAGTATTCATGTTAAATTTTGCTCGCAGCCACAATGCGATATCGCCATCCGCTGGATCGAAACTTAACTCCTTTATCATAAGTGGTACGTGCCGATAAACAACCTGAACAGGCTCAGATAAATTTTCCCATAAAACAGCAGTTCGAAAAATATCATGACGATCAACTGTGGTTTGCATAGCCTTTAGATATCTATCCAGGCTATCGCGGTCATCGAAAGCAAATTGATAACTCAATATATAAATATCACAATTCTTATCCATAAGATGATGAAATAAAAAACCCTCCTGAAGAGCCGTCAGAGGATATATATCTTTGATATTTTCAACTCCGCCAGGAACAGAAGATACAATCAAATCGATTTCATTGAGATTTAAACTAACAAGGGGAAGCATATCCGGAGTGATCTTTGAGCAATCCTCAGGTATTAAATTTGGTGGTATTTCAGGGGCGTCGGTCTCTCCATGCAATGCATTTGCCAAGACACTGATAGTCGGATTTAAGAACAGCGTTCTGACATCACAATTCAACCCAATACGACGCATTTTCTCTATGACTTTAAGTGCTAATAGTGAGTGACCACCTAAAGCAAAAAAATCATCATTTATTCCAACTTGCGTTAACTGAAGAACCTCTATCCAAATTTCTGCAATAGACTTCTCTGTTTCCGTTTGAGGTTCAACATAAGATGTGCCAGATTCATTAGAACGACCTGGAACAGGTAAGCGTTTACGATCTGTTTTTCCACTAAAAGTAAGAGGCAACTCATCAAGAAATACAAAAGCACTTGGAACCATATGTGAAGGTAAAACTTTAGATACGTATTCTTTTATCTCTCCTACTGAAAGATGATTCTGTAACACTACATAGGCAACAAGACGCTGGTCACCCGGTGTATCCTCACGTGCCAATGCAACACACTGACCAACATTCTCGTGTTCACTTATCGTTGCCTCAATCTCACCTAATTCAATTCGTTGGCCACGGATTTTAACCTGGAAGTCTAGCCGCCCTATGTACTCAATTGAACCGTCATCTAAATATTTAGCTAGATCCCCTGTCTTATATAGTCTGCCGCCTACTCGGTTAGAAAAAGGGTCTGGAATAAAACGTTCGACTGTGAGGTCTTGCCTACCAACATAGCCTCGTCCCACCTGTACACCACCTATATGAAGTTCTCCTGCAACACCAATGGGTACAGGTCGCATATTAGAATCAAGTATATATATTTGCGTGTTAGCTACTGGCCGGCCAATAGGAACCGTTACTCGATTATCTCCTGACTGACATGCCCAGTAGGTCACATCAACAGCAGCTTCTGTTGGTCCATAAAGGTTATGCAGAGATGAGTTAGGAAATCTTTCATAAAAACGATTTTGTAAGTCATGCGGCAGTGCTTCACCGCTACAAAGTACTAGCTTAAGTGAGTTACATTGCTCTATTCCTTCCTGTGCCAGAAACACTTGAAGCATGGATGGTACAAAGTGCAGTGTCGTAATTCCACTACTTTTAATTACATCCATTATGTATTTTGGATCGCGATGACCTTCTGGTCGCGCTATTACAAGCCGTGCTCCCGTCATCAGCGGCCAGAAAAATTCCCAGACCGACACATCAAAGCTATATTGAGTTTTTTGAAGGACGGCATCGGCTGCCGTGAGTTGATATTGCTCTTGCATCCAGAGCAATCGATTGCAGATACTCTGATGCTCTATCATCACACCTTTCGGTCGACCTGTTGAACCAGACGTAAAAATCACATAAGCAAGATCATCGGGTGCTCCAATATCTTCGAGGTTGTCAACGAGTTCCTGAGAAACGAAATCAAGTGAATCGTCGAGGGAAATTACATTAGGGTGTAATGGCAATCGGTCAAGCAAATGGGGTTGAGCCAACACAATAGGGGCTTGTGTATCTTCGAGCATATTAGCCAAACGCTCAGCGGGATAAGAAGGATCAAGTGGCACATACGCTCCACCAGCTTTTACAATTGCATGTAAAGCTAACACCATTTCAAAAGAACGTTCTGCAAAAACGCCCACAAATACATCAGGACCAACACCGTTTTTTCGTAAATAGTTTGCTAATTTATTGGAACGTTGATTCATTTCTTTGTAGGTAAGTGTTTCACCTTCATATTCAAGCGCAACCAAATCAGGTGTACGTTCAACCTGCTCCTCAATCAATCGATGCAGCCGATTGTGACTGCCAAAATCGCGCTGCGTGTTATTCCAATCTAACAAGATTTTTTTCCGCTCTAACGCAGGTATAACATCAAAATGGTGAATCAACTGAGTAGGGTTATTTTCAAGTGATTGAATCATCCCATTAAGTGCAACCTGCAAATAGTTACAAATACGATTGGGATCAACTGGTGATTGGGTCTGCGCAACGATACGAAAGAAATCTTCTGTGTCATCAATATTTAATGTTATCGGATAATTTGTTCTCTCTTCAAAATCTAAAATCTTAATATCAGTATGTTCACCAACCGGCCCAGCTCCCTCTCCTTGTCTATAGTTTAATAGCGAACCAAAAAGCGGGATATTAGGTTCCACAGCACTACACTGTTGCGCTGCTGCTAAAGAGGCATGTTCATGTCGGACTAATTCTGTCAAAGCTTTATGAGTAGACTGAATTGCATGTTGCACAGTCAATTCACTTGTTTGAATTCGTATAGGCAACGTATTGATACAGGTTCCCAATACTCGATCTGCTCGACCCTCAATCTGCATTCGTCCTGACAAAACAGTTCCAAACACCACATCATCATTCCCAGAAACTCGGGCTAAAACCTGAGCCCATGCCTGATGAAACACGCTAGCGACTGTTACACCAATGCTCCCGGCTAGATCTCTAATTCGTTGCGACGTAGCAGCTTCAATTAGCAGAGATGCTTCTGATATATCAAACCCATTGACATGGGTATCAGTTAGTCCAAAAGCGACTGTTGGTTCTTCCACATCTCCAAGTTGTTTTGTGAAAAACTCATTGTCACTTTCAACTTGATTGTTTAACTGAGATAAATAAACGAATTCACGAAATGGAATCGGTTCAGATAATTCTGAAATTTTGTTAGAAAGATGTAATCCTATTTCATCCCTTACTAGATTCATCGTTACTTGATCGTCAATCAAGTGATGAACAAGTTGCTGCAGCAACCATCGGTTATTTTTTGGATCATGTGAAAGGCTGATATGAATCAATGGTGCTTGACGAACATCTAAACGATAACTTCGATAATCGAATCTTTCTTTAATTTTATTCGCCACATCATCTTCATTTTGTGAAAAATCAAGCTCTTCAACAGTGAGATGTACTTTTCGAAGGACGACCTGAACAGGCTCTGGTAACCCTTCCCAAATGACACATGTGCGTAAGATATCGTGACGCTCGATAACCGCCTGTATCGCTTGCAGATAGGCATCAAGCCTATCACGGTCACTAAAAGCGAAGAGGGTTCTCGTTAAATAACCATCACCACCCTCTGCCATTTGATGGTGGAAAAGCAATCCACGTTGAAGTTCTGTTAGAGGGTAAATATCTTGAACATTTACTGCGCCACCTGATGCGACTCTGACGACACTCATAATCTCATCATTAGATAAATCAACCAGCGGTAACATCTCTGATGTAATATTATTACAATCATCTGGAATGAGATTTGGTGGTACTTCAACCGTTTGAAAATCATTACTAGTTACCGTTGCTAATTTTGCGACGGTAGGGTTTAGAAAAATATCTCTAGCATAGATGGGCATCCCTGCTAAACGCATTTTGGCTACAATCTTGATGGCTAAAAGGGAGTGCCCACCGATTTCAAAGAAATTATCGTTGATTCCGACAGACTCAAGCCCCAGAATATCACTCCATATATCGACCAGAATCTGTTCGGTTTCGTTACGTGGCTCCAAATAGGTCTCTAACGCGTGCGAGCGATCGGGCATCGGCAAACTCTTACGGTCGATCTTGCCATTTTCAGTCAGTGGCAACGCATCAAGTAACACATACGCACTCGGCACCATGTACGGGGGTAAGCGTTCGGTCAGCCGCTGTTTCAATGCAGTATCCGAGAATTCATTACTACCCGTAACAATGTATACAACAAGCTTTTGGTCTCCAGGAATATCTTCGCGGACAACCACCACCGCTTCTCTAACCCCATCGAAGTCTACAATCTCGTTTTCAATCTCACCCAGCTCAATCCGAAACCCGCGAACCTTAACTTGAAAGTCCAACCGCCCCTGGTGCTCTAGCGTGCCATCATTATTCCAGCAAGCACGATCACCTGTGCGATAAAGAGTGGCTCCGGCTGTGGAGCTAAAAGGATTTTCAATAAACCGTTCGGCTGTCAGCGCAGGTTGGTTCCAGTAACCTAAGGTGACTCCATCACCACCAATGTAAAGTTCGCCCGGCACGCCGATGGGACAAAGACGTTTGTGCTCGTCCAGAATGTAAACCGTGGTATTCGCAATCGGCTTACCGATGCTGATCCCTTGAGTCGTATCGGTTATGTGGGCACAGGTGGACCAAACGGTCGTCTCGGTCGGGCCGTACATATTCCACAATTCAATGTTCTGCCCAAGCAACTGATCGGCAAGATCCTTCGGCAGGGCCTCGCCACCCACCAGCGCTTTAAAATGCTTAGATCCTAAATTTGCCCCGGTCCAGCCAGCCTCCAAAAGCAGTCGCCAGGTGATCGGGGTCGCTTGCATGATGGTGGCTTGATGTTGTTCTAGAAGTTTCCTTAGGGCGACGCCATCCATCATCTCCTCTCGACTCGCAATCACCACGGTCGCGCCTTGCATCAACGGCAGGTAAAGCTCGAGCACAGCGATATCAAATGAGAGCGTGGTCACGGCCACAAGTACATCGTCAATCGTGAGACCAGGCTCCCGAGCCATGCTACTGAGAAAGTTAATAACAGCACGGTGGGGAACAACAGCGCCTTTCGGTTTACCTGTAGAGCCCGAGGTGTAAATGATGTAAGCAGGATCTTCAGGACGTGCATCTAGCTCAGCATCGGTGGCCAGCACTTCAGTTGACTCCGACAATAATTTCGACGCGTCAGCATCGAGCAGGAGCTGATGCTCACGCGGTAAGTTAAATGAATCCGCCAAGGCGGTCGTAGATACAAGCAAGGTTAGCTCGGCATCTTCGCCCATGAAACGCAGACGCTCCGCAGGAGACTCTGGGTCTAGCGGGACATAGGCCGCACCTGCTTTCAGTATGCCCAGAACGATTGAATAAAAATCCACATTTCGTTCCACGCAAAGGCCAATACGTTGACCGCGGCCCACACCCGTTGCACGTAAGGCGTGTGCAATTCTATTGCTACGCGCATTCAGCTCACGATAAGTAAGGGCCTCAACACTACCTACAACAGCGGTGCGATCAGAATAGGACTCTACTTGAGACTCAATAACTTCATGCAGTAACTCAGATGGGTATTCCATCTTCGTGGCGTTCCAATCTTCTAGAAGCAATTCTCGTTCTTGCTGGTTTTCCATTTCACTAATATCTATTTCCAATATAACGACGTAATGCTGACGAAATACCCCTGGTGTCAGCTAAAATTACAAAACAATGAGCTAATATACTGAGAATATTAACACTCGAGATGCAGCCAAGAATTACTACGTTACATATCCTTTAATTTAAAAGGCAAGTCTATCATGCACAAATCAATGCTCCAATGTAGCAATGCACAATAATGAATTGCTAACAGTTATCCGATTAATTTTTATCAACCGATCCAATCGAGTGTACGATGCGTACAAATCGTCTCGATCACTCAATGATAAATTAATATCTCGAAAATCAACAAAGTCTTGAAAAAGAGGAGAGAGAATTTTTATTACGGATTCTTTGATGCTAAACATAAGAATACTTAGATCCACATTAAGCTCAACACTTTCTAAAAGTTTTAATTCTCGGTCGCAAGTAATCAAATTAGTATCGTCAATGGAATCCTTTTGAGAAACTAAATCAATACCAATACCGTCAAAAACACTAGCTTGCGCTGCCACTGCAACGGCCACATTATCATGATGCGTTATGGAACCCGTATAGCCTTCCGGCCAAAGCGGTTCACCAAGCTTCCCTTTTAGTAATTCAACGTCCCGCAAGTCATAGTAGCTCAGGCATTTTCTTGCGCACATTCGTCCAGCTGAAAACTCATAGACCCTTTTAGGTACCGCATTTTTAATAATTGCATGTTCGTTAGCATAAAGATTTATGCTTTCAGTGATCTGACATGAATAAACTTTCAAATCATTATTAAAATTATTAGAAACAAACGTCTTTAAAGATGCCTGAAAGGTTTCAAATTCATCGCTGTTCATTATGTATCGTCCATAAATAAAATAAGATGTTTAAGCACCCTTTCTAACTCAAGTAAAACAAAATCATCCCCAGTTCCTTCCGCGCCAATCAACTTCTGAAGTGGTTTCTAAAACATCATTCTTATAATTTTACCGAATCACACCAACAAAAATTAGAGATTATCCTCCTGTTTCAATAATACTGACGAATAACATCCAGCCCACAGTTTGTAGCCATTACTTTTAATCACCAAATCACAATCTTAATCAGAAAATAGGCTTCTTTGTGGTTTCGTTCTCATGTACTCAGAAGTTTATTGCAGGTGTGCTGGTTAAAAACTCACAAATGGACTAACCCATTCAAAACGCGAAGTGTATATTTGATTTAATGAAAGAATATTGGTCGGGGCGAGAGGATTCGAACCTCCGACCACCGGCACCCCATGCCGGTGCGCTACCAGACTGCGCTACGCCCCGTTTAAAGTTGTTTTTGTTAATTTCTTAACCGTCATCATGCTAGATTGCTGGGGATTTTACTGGATAAGGATTTACTTAGCTTAGACACTGCTAAAACTTATTAATCTCTAAGTATATTCACTACTTCTTCAAGCTCTAAGCGTAAACGCTTAACTTCTTGAGCATCGAACGATTGGACGCCTTTAGTTTGTTCTTCTGAAAGCTGTAAACGTGCTCCGCCAATGGTATAGCCTTGCTCGTAAAGCAGGCTACGAATTTCGCGGATCATGAGTACGTCTTGACGTTGGTAATAGCGACGATTACCACGACGTTTCACGGGTTTTAATTGAGGAAATTCCTGTTCCCAATAACGCAATACGTGCGGCTTTACATTGCAAAGCTCGCTTACTTCACCAATGGTAAAATAACGCTTGCCCGGTATTACCGGTAGTTCATTGTTGTGACTGGGTTCCAGCATATGCTTCTACGCGAGCCTTTAACTTTTGGCCTGGTCGAAATGTAACAACTCGACGGGCTGTAATTGGGATTTCTTCACCGGTTTTAGGGTTACGGCCTGGGCGTTGTTTTTTATCACGCAGGTCGAAATTACCAAAACCCGAAAGTTTTACTTGTTGTCCGTTCTCAAGAGCGGTTCGAACCTGCTCAAAAAACATCTCAACGATTTCTTTTGCCTCTCGTTTGTTTAACCCAAGTTCTTCAAACAAACGTTCTGCCATGTCGGCTTTGGTTAGCGCCATGCTAATTAGTCTCTCAGTGTTGCCCCAAGTTTATCGTTTAACTCACTAATAACATTCTGAATTTCAGAATCTACATCAGTGTCTGTAAGAGTGCGCGAAAGATGCTGTAAGGTCAAGCCCAAACCGAGACTTTTTCTACCAGAATCAATACCTTCGCCTTCATACACGTCAAATAACTCTAAGTCTTGCATTATATTAGTGCCACTATCTATGCAAGACGCATGAATTGTATCCATGACTGTTTGCGCGGAAATATTTTGTTCAACAATAATAGCCAAATCTCGGCGAATTGCAGGGTATTTAGATACTGATTTAAACACCGGTATTGAGCCTGCTTCAAAAATATCCGCATTTAATTCAAATACGAAGGTAGAAGAAGGTAAATCCAGCTTCTTGTTTAACTCAGGGTGTAACGCCCCAACCCATCCTACATGTTGTTGATTCTTATCGTTTTTACCGTAATAAATCGCGGCAGATTGGCCTGGATGTAATGCTGGATGAGAATCTACTTTAAAAGTAAATTCTAGCTTACTCCCAGTCAATCCAAGCAAAGCTTCAACATGTCCTTTGGTATCAAAGAAATCAACTTTTCGATTAGTAACCGCCCATTGCTCTGGATAAACATCACCATTAAGCACGCCAGCGACAACTAATTTTTGTTTAATTTCATTATCTTGCCTTAAAAACTTAAGACCGCACTCGAATAAGCATAACCGATTTTGTTGGCGATTCAAGTTATATTGCAAAGTATCTAACAATCCACCCCATAAATTTGTTCTCATCACCCCCATATCGGCTGAAATAGGGTTAGCGAGCGCAATTGCCTCACTTTCAGGGTCAACTAACTTCTGTAATTGAGGATCAATAAAACTATAGGTAATGGCTTCAAAAAAGCCACGGTCGACTAAAGTTTGCTTTACGAGGTTCAAACCTACTACGGCCTCTTCATCCGCACTCATTTTTATAATCGATGCAGACCGTGTACGGGGAATATTGTCGTATCCGTAAATACGCGCCATTTCTTCGATTAAATCCTCTTCAATTTCGATATCAAACCGTGTTGCCGGAGGCGTCACTTCCCAACCATCACAGGTTGTTTCAAAGTTCATCCCTAAATTTAAAAGACTCGTTTCAACAAAAAGGGGCTCGAAGTTAACACCAAGAACGCGTGAGAGTCGCTCAAGACGCAGTTTAACCGGCACTCTATTTGGCAGTGTGCTTTTCGATGTAATTTCAGTAACAGGCCCTGCTTCACCGCCTACAATCTCTAATAATAGTGCTGTTGCACGCTCGATGGCATCGACTTGTAATTCAAATGACACACCTCGTTCAAAGCGATGTGATGAATCAGTATGTAAACCATAGCTACGAGCTTTACCTGCTAAATTTACTGGCGTGAAAAAAGCGCTTTCTAAAAATATATTCCTAGTATCATCAGAAACTGCCGTTGAAGCCCCTCCCATAATACCGGCAACCGCAATTGGGCCACTCGTATCCGTTATAAGCAAAGTGCCTTCATTCAACTTAATTTCTTGCTCGTCTAGGAGAGTGATTTTTTCATCCTTCCCCTTACCCATAGTCGCTTCTCGAACGATAATTTCTGTATCTAATTTATCCAGATCAAATGCATGCATTGGCTGACCAAGTTCAAGAAGCACATAGTTAGTAACATCGACTAATGGCCCAAGACTACGATGGCCACTTCGGCGTAGTTTCTCTTGCATCCAAAGTGGTGTTGCTGCTGTTGAGTTAACATTTTTAATAACGCGACCAACATAATGCGGGCAGGCTTGCTCGGCACTAACAGAAACCTTAAAAGTATCTTTAATTGAGGGTTTTACTGGAGAAATTTCCAGCTCATTAACTTCTATATCATTTAAAACACCCACTTCTCTGGCAATACCTGCAATGCTTAGGCAATCACCACGGTTAGGTGTTAAATCGAGCTCAATACTGACGTCTTCTAGTTTTAAGTAAACTTCAACGGCAGTGCCAACAGGTGCATCTACCGGCAATTCCATTAAGCCATCAGCTTGTGCATCTAATCCTAATTCTTTAGTTGAACACAACATGCCATTAGATGGTACACCACGTAGTTTTGACTTCTTAATTTTGAAGTCACCGGGTAATTTTGCGCCCACTAAAGCAGCAGGCACTTTTAAGCCAACACGTACGTTCGCTGCACCACACACAATTTGCACAGCTTCCGCTTCACCAACATTTACCATACAAACATTTAACTTATCTGCATCGGGGTGTTTAGTTACTTCTAACACTTCAGCCACAACGACTTTTGTAAAGGTACCTGCTACCGGTTCACAACCGTCAACTTCTAAGCCAGCCATTGTTAATTGTTCTTGTAAGGCTGCTGTATCAATTTCTGGGTTTACCCATTCACGCAACCATTGTTCACTAAATTTCATTTATTTAAACCTTGTCTTATTTAAACTGCTTTAAGAAACGCACATCGTTTTCATAAAACAAACGCAAATCATTAACGCCATAACGTAGCATGGCTAATCGCTCAACACCCATTCCAAATGCTAAGCCGGTATATTTTTCAGTATCATATTTTACTGCTTTAAAAACGTTGGGATGCACCATGCCGCAACCCAACACTTCTAACCAACCCGTGTGACTACACACTCGACAGCCTTCGCCACTGCACATCACACATTGAATATCCGCCTCAGCAGAGGGTTCTGTAAATGGAAAATAGGATGGTCTAAAACGGACATCCAAATCCTCTCGTTCAAAAAACAACTGTAAAAAATCAATTAATAATGCTTTTAAATCAGAAAAGGTAACTTTTTCATCGACCACTAATCCTTCTACCTGATGAAACATTGGAGTATGCGTAATATCTGAATCACAGCGATAAACACGACCAGGTGCAATGACACGAATAGGAGGTTGTGTTTTTTCCATCGTACGAATTTGCACAGGAGAAGTATGTGTGCGTAATACTGTTTTATCATTAAAATAAAATGTATCGTGCATTGCTCGAGCAGGATGAGACTCGGGAATATTAAGCGCTTCAAAATTATGATAATCATCTTCTATTTCAGGGCCCACCGCCGAGCTAAAACCCATTTGCGAAAATAATTTCTCAATACGTTGCATAGTGCGTGTAACAGGGTGCAAACCGCCTGCTGGAACGGAACGACCCGGTAAGGTGACATCGACTTTCTCACTTGAAAGTTTTTCGTTTAACAGCACTGTTTCTAACTCAATTCTTTTCGCTTCAAGTGCTTGCTGTACTTGTTGCTTTGCTTCGTTAATAACCTGCCCTGCTTTTGGACGCTCTTCAGCTGACAATGAACCCAGCTGTTTCATTCGCGAAGTGATTTCACCCTTCTTACCCAAAAATTGAACACGAATATCATCTAAGGATTTTACATCGCCAACCGATGCTATTGCATCCGCTGCCTGTTTTATCAGTTTATCTAATTCTGCTTGCACGGCTATCAACTTATCTCAAATTTAAAAAACAAAAAAGGGAAGCTTTAATAAAGCCTCCCTTTAGGGTTTGCTACGCACTCTCAATCTACGATTAAGAGTGCAGCAATATTACAGATTGGCTTTAGCTTGTTCTGCAATGACTGCAAAAGCGGCTGCATCAAATACAGCAATATCAGCTAATACTTTACGATCGATTGCAATCGCGCCTTTCTTTAAACCATTAATGAAACGGCTATAGGTTAAACCGTTAATACGTGCCGCAGCATTAATACGCGCAATCCATAAAGCTCGGAATTGACGTTTGCGTTGACGACGATCTCGGTAAGCATATTGACCGGCTTTAGTAACAGCCTGTTTCGCTACACGAAAAACATTTTTACGACGGCCTTTATAGCCCTTCGCTTGATCGAGAATTTTTTTATGACGCGCATGAGCGGTCACACCACGTTTTACTCTTGGCATATCGCTTACTCCGCTTAACTATAAGGTAACATTTGACGTACAGAAGCTGTATCAGCTGCATGTACTTGTAAAATACTACGTAATTGACGCTTACGCTTAGTACTTTTCTTAGTAAGGATATGTCGTTTATGTGACTGTGCACGCTTAAATCCGCCTGAAGCTGTTCGCTTAAAACGTTTTGCCGCGCCACTATTACTTTTAATTTTTGGCATCGTTAGATACTCCGCATTCTATATTTAAAGTTAAAATATATAGCTAGAAAAATTATACAAACTTCTTCCGCTACTTCTTTTTCGGAGAAAGAACCATCACCATTTGTCGACCTTCCATTCTTGGAAATTGTTCGACGGTTCCGAATTCATCCAAGTCAGCTTGAACACGTTTAAGTAGTTTCATGCCTAAATCTTGGTGAGCCATTTCACGACCACGAAAACGTAGTGTTACTTTAGCCCGATCTCCATTGCTAAGGAAACGTATCAGGTTGCGTAGTTTTACCTGATAATCCCCTACTTCAGTCCCAGGTCGGAATTTAACTTCCTTTACCTGAACCTGTTTTTGCTTCTTCTTCGCCGCATGTTTTCTCTTGTTTTCTTCAAACAAGAATTTACCATGATCCATTATGCGACAAACTGGTGGTTTCGCATCAGGAGAAACTTCGACTAAATCTAGCTCTTTGCTTTCGGCTTTATCAAGTGCCTCAGCAATTGTTAATATGCCGAGCTGTTCTCCATCATCATCAAGAACGCGTACTTCTGGTACTTTAATATCTTCATTGATGCGTGTCGTCTTTGTTGCGATACCTTATTCCTCCAAATGACTACGGCCGTGAGAATATGACTTATATCTGTCATACCAACACGGCCACAGTTTAATTTAATATCATCCATCTAACAGACAGTCTGTAAATGAATGTAACTTTATGTTTCGTATTCGCGCAGATTTTAAAGCTTATCGGACTATATCTCAAGCCTGAATTAGCTATGAGGGCCAATTATTCAATAACCATCAACAAAATAAAGTAAAAAATTGATAACTGAGTCACTTTAAGCTAGAGCCTCGAGGAATATAGCTACCTAAACAGACATAAACATTTTAAATGTATTATAAATCTAATTCCGATAAACTACGTTTAAACTTCAATATAACTCATTATTTACATGCAAGGATTCAATTAATGTCAGATAAATCTATTCTCGTTACCGGCGGTGCTGGGTACATTGGAAGTCATACGGTTAGACAACTTGGAGAAGCTGGTGAGAAAATCGTCGTACTCGACAACCTTTCTACAGGACATAAGGCCTCCGTTTTATATGGTGATTTTATTAAAGGTGACACCGGCGACAGCGATTTAGTCGGAAAAATTCTAAAAGACTATAATGTTGATACTGTCATTCACTTTGCAGCTCATACAATCGTACCTGAATCTGTTAGCAATCCTTTAAAATACTATGGCAACAATACTTGTAATAGCCGTAGCCTGCTTGAACAATGTAATGCACACGGTGTCAAAAACTTCATATTCTCTTCTACCGCTGCAGTTTATGGCGTACTAGAAACGGGCTATGCCAAGGAAGATACGCCTAAAAACCCAATTAATGCCTATGGCACGTCGAAGTTAATGACAGAAATGATGCTCAAAGATGTGAGCTTTGCTTCTGATTTAAACTATGTTGCTTTACGCTACTTTAATGTAGCTGGTTCCGATCCTGAGTGTCGCATCGGACAAGCAACTCCACAATCTACATTACTTATAAAAGTCGCAGCAGAAGCAGCCGTTGGTAAACGTGAACAGGTTTATATTTTTGGAACAGACTATCCAACAGAAGACGGTACAGGTATTCGAGACTATATCCATGTGGAAGACCTTGCCGATGCGCATTTACGTGCACTTGATTATTTGCGAAGTGGTGGTGAATCAACATCTTTAAATGTTGGGTATGGGCATGGCTATAGTGTGCGTGAAGTATTAAATGCGGTTGAACGAATCGATGGCAAAGCCTTAAATATTGTAGAAGAAGAACGGCGTGCAGGAGATCCTCCCACTTTATTATCTGTCGCTGACGAAATAAAAACTAAACTTAATTGGACTCCAAAGTATGATGATTTGGACGTTATCGTTAAAACCTCACTTGACTGGGAATATAAGCTAAAAGCTAATCCAGAAGGCTTCACAAAATAACATTTACAACCCTTATGAAACATCAGATAGTGAATTGTTTTAAGAATGCCTTTATAAAAAAGTCTATAGTGCCAGCTGGTAATTCATTAATACCAGCTGCAGCTTTACGCCCCCCTCCTGTCTCGAATTGACGACACAGTGTATCAGCACCTTCTTTGACACTAATAGGCGCACGTACACTTACCTGATAAATACCTTCATTTCGTAAACTCAATATTGCATGAGCTTTATTTGGAAACCTCTGAGCCAGTGAATTACCAAAAATACCACTCACTCTTCTAGCCCATTTTTCATTTGGCAAGATAAAAACTGAGCCGATAGCATTATCAAACTCACTAACTACTGTGTCAGCCTTTAACATATCCTCTTTATAACCATCGAAGAGAATGGCATAGGCATTTTCTTCTTTTATAAAGTCAAATGGGTTTTCAAAAGGAATTAATTTTTTATAAAGTTCTGCTGGGTGGAAAAATAAATCATCTATAGAACCTCCATAACCATTATAGTTAATACACGTACCTAGATTTTTTAAAAGATCGAGCTTTGATGAAGGTAAAGACAGTGGCCGTGCAGCTTCTTTCGCACTTTGGAAGAGGTTATCACCAAATGCTGCCGTAACCGCCCATAGAAGATGCTTACCTTGTAATGATTGATTAACAAGTAAACTAGTACATATAGCTGGCTGAGTATCGATGTGTGTCGTTAACCGAGCATGGTTAGGTATATCACCCGCATAATGATGATCAAAATAGGTAATATCAGCCCCCAAATTTAAAAGCTCTATTAAATTATCTCTGTTCTTATCGAGAGATATATCGAGAACTGTAATCTTATCTCCCTCAGAAGCAGATACCTTACTTAATAGATTAATATCACGCTTTAGCCCCGTCACTAATTGATTATTCTCAATAGGGTGAGATAATCTCAACTGATGTAATGCACAAATACCATCGGCATCACCATTAAAAACGTCAATATACATAAGTTATAATTCTGATTAATTTCGAGTAGTTAAAAATATTTTTAATTATGACATACTATCAGTAAATAATTTTCACCTAAACTGAAGGATACAGATAGTGGATTTAAAAAGTAGTAATACTGTTTGGCATAATGCCACTGTTACTCGCGAAAGACGAGAAAAACAGCACCAACATAAAAGCGTTATCCTCTGGTTTACAGGCTTATCCGGATCTGGCAAATCCACCCTTGCCCATTCAGTTGAAGAAAAATTACATCAATTAAATTGCAGTACTTTTGTTCTTGATGGTGATAATGTCAGACATGGGTTATGTGGAGATTTAACTTTTAGTAATAGCGATCGAAAAGAAAATATACGCAGAATTGGTCAAGTAGCTAAGCTATTTGTTGAGTCAGGTGTAATAGTCCTTACCGCATTTATTTCACCCTTTAGATCAGACAGACAACTCGTTCGTAATATGGTCCAGCCTGCAGACTTCATAGAAATTTTTTGTGATAGCGCGCTCGAAATATGCGAGCAGCGAGATGTAAAGGGTCTATATAAAAAAGCTAGGGAAGGTACAGTGAAAGAGTTTACCGGAATCTCCTCGCCCTATGAGGAACCCAATAAGGCAGAAATCACGCTAAATACAGGGAAGAAGTCACTTGATGAATGCTGCAATCACATTATCGCACTACTGCAAGAAAGAAACGTTATATAAAACAAAATGCTAAGAATTAACAACAACCGTAACAGAGTCTGAAAATGTACTTTCTATCCCATTTGCATCAAAAGCAGTAACAGCAAATGTGTAGGTACCAGCAATTAAGTTTTCAACCAAAAAATTCGAAATACTAGGGTTAGTCAATGTACTAACGATAGAGTAACCAGACCCACTGTTAATATAAACTTTATGGCCTGACAAAGCGGATAAATTCGAGCCGTTAGTATAAGTGGTTGGTGCGGTCCAACTCAAAGAAACAGAGCTATTGCCAGTGAAAATATCTGAATTACTTGAACCACCACTATTAGAAGGAGATGATGGGGTTGTATTGTTCGATGAAGAGCTATCCGTGTTGCTTGAATGAGTAACCGAGTCTCCTCCACCTAAGACGCCACCCGAGCCGCCGCCTGAGCCGCCACCACAACTGGCAAGAACAGAGACACTTAGAACCAGCATTGAACACTTAACTAATTTTGGAAAAGACATCATATCCCATAAACCTCTTAATTCGTCACTAATAAATATAAAGTAATTCAACTATAGATATAGATAATTAAAACTAACAGTAGAGCATTTCTAAAGTGTCTATAAGTTCACAATAAAAAGCTAGGCTTCGATAAAACCATGATTTATGTCACATTTTATTGCCGTGATAGCTCTACTTCCTATCGAACATCAAAATCTACTCACTTACATTAAAGTAACGATACTTAGCTGCTTAGCTGAGGTAAATTAAAGTTTTAAATGTTTTTTAAATATATGCTATTTTTCTTATTATGTGTTACTTCTATGACTTTATAGCTTTATTACGGTAAAATCAATAACCTAACAACCTTTTAAGTCTAATCCATACTGAAGTTCTAAAAACATGCCCATCGAATACATTATCGTAATTCTTAGTCTCACCGGTGCCATTTACAGCTATTTTCTATATCCCCTCTTGCTTCTTGCGCTACCGAAGCGAAAAGATTTGAATCAAAAGCCGTTTTTCTCTGAAAAGGAAACTGGCTTACCCTATATAACCTTGATAATCACTGCCTTTAACGAAGAATCAAATATAAAAGATAAAATACAAAACACCCTCGACCTTGATTATCCAAGTGATTTACGTGAAATTCTAGTCGCATCGGATGGTTCAACCGATAGAACAAACCAGTATGTACAGGCATATAGTGCAGACGGGATCCGCCTTATTGAGGTTCAAGAAAGAAAAGGCAAAGAAAATGCGCAGCTTGCAGCAATAAAGGCTTCTAAGGGTGAAATATTAGTATTCTCTGATGTTGCCACAAGAATTCCCTCAGGTGCAATTAAAACAATTGCCGTAGCCTTTCAGAATGAGCGGATTGGTGCAATATCAAGCGAAGATCGTTTTATTAGCGATTCTGGTGAAGTAGCAGGTGAAGGTGCTTATGTTAAATATGAAATGTGGTTAAGAGGAATTGAAGCTCAGGTAAAGAGTTTAGTTGGACTAAGTGGTTCATTCTTTGCGTGCCGTAAAGCAATATGTAAAAATTGGGATATAAACGTTCCGAGTGATTTTAATACTGCTCTAAATTGTGTTTCCGATGGTTATGTCGCTATTTCACATCCTGATGTCTTAGGGTATTACCCCAATCTTAAAGATGAAAGTAAGGAATACCAACGTAAGCTAAGAACCGTTATTCGTGGAATGGCCGCCGTTGTGAGTAAACCCTCTGTGCTCAACCCTGTTAAGTTTGGTTTATTTTCTTTCCAAGTGTTCAGCCACAAAATAATGCGTTGGCTAGTCCCGTGGTTTCAGTTATCTCTATTAATATCAAACCTGTTGGTATGGCAAGAACACTTGTTGTTTACTCTTTTATTAATAATACAGATAGGATTTTATTTTCTAGCAATAGCCGGCTGGCTATCGTCTTCCTTGCGTAAAAATACTTTAGTCAAACTTCCATTTTTCTTTATGCAGGTAAACATCGCCATTGCTCATGCTGGCCTTCAATTTTTATCGGGCAAACGGATTACAATGTGGCAACCATCAAAGCGTTAAAAAAATGTTAAGCTCGTTTAAAATTTTAAGGCCTGTTGGCAATACGATTAACACATCAAAATCCTTTGATAATAAAAATTTATTCTCGCCTTATAATTCTACCTTTTATAACTCAGGGACGGCAGCATTAGCTGCTAGTATTTTAGCCTGTAAAAAACTAAAACCAGCTATTATCAGCCCTGAAATTCTAGTTCCTGCGTACACATGCCCTGATCTGATTAGTGCCATTGTTTACGCTAATGCAATACCTGTTTTAATAGATCTTGAATGTGCATCACCAAACATGTCTATAGAGTGTATAAATAGCACCATTAGTGAAAATACTATCGCTATTATAGCCATTCGTTCTTTTGGCCTTAATGAAAATTTTGAAGCACTTGCGGACATTACAAAGAAACATGAAATAACACTCATTGAGGATAGCGCACAAGGATTCCCATCTCAAAATATGTCTACTTATTGGCATGGTGATTTTATTATATTAAGTTTCGGAAGAGGCAAGCCTGTCAACTTGATGGGGGGAGGCGCGATATTAACCAAGGATGAAAAGTTGTGTAACCTCCTCCCGATTCCTTTAGCTACATCAAATTCAATAATAAAAAATATTAAGTACAAGTTAAAGTTATTTTTATATAACAAGTCAATCAGACCATTTATATATAGTTTAATAACTAAAATCCCTGGGATAAATATAGGCCAAACTATTTACAAACCTCTTGAAGAAATAACTCATATAAATACAGCCACAAAATATTTATTATCAAGCAACTTTCATTCATATAAAAATAAAGTTAATTGCCAAAAAAAATATCAAGCCTTATTAAAAAAATGCAACGACACTTTACTTGTAGATTTACCTACAAAATTATCGCATGACATGAATCAGCCATTATTAAGATATCCTATTCTTATTCGAAACTCATCGACAAGGAATCGTATTTATAAAAAGTTGAAACCTTATGGTGCATCAATAATGTATAAGTCTCCTTTATATATTATTGAAAATATTTCTCTGGATATAAAAAACTCAAACAGCAATTACCCTAATGCCACACTCTTTGCTGAACAACTACTAACCCTACCAACACATGAAGGCGTTACCCAAAACAGCATCAAATGTATTGAAGAAATACTAAGCCAAATTTAATTTATAGCTATTATTTGCTCGACTTAAAGAAATTTTTTATACGAGAATACTGAAATTTTAGACTAAATCTATTAGTCTGCCCTTTAGGAAATAACACAATTACTGGCATTATAAAAATCTTAACCCAACTTGAACGCTCACCCAATAAATGTTTCCAAATTAAGGCTACATTGTTAACCGTTAGTATTCGTCCATATGCCATCCCATTAAATATATAACGACTTACAAAGGTAATTAATATTCGGTGTGATCTGACACCTAAAGTATGGTCCATTTTCTTTAAATGATTGGTGATATTTATGTTTGGCTTAAGGAAGCCACTAGAGCTAATACAGCTCAACATTAGATAAACAAAATTTACAACATTCGGAGTATTCGCCAAAAAAATAATTTTATCCCAATCAATCTCGTCATTGTGTTCATTAATAATCAGACTGACATCTATTAAACCTGTAACACCGCCAACTTTCTTAAATCTCTCTGCCCAATGGCTCGCAATATAAATAATTTGAAATTCATAACTAAACCGAAATACATTTAACTCAAAAAAATCGTCAGGTCTAACTTCTTTCTTAAATGTATCAGTTTGAAATGAAGGGCTGCTATAACATTTAGACGTTCGAGGAAAAAGTTTTTTATGTACCTCAATCCAAATTTCATCTTTGCAATGTTGCCAAGGCATTGTGTGATGTAACCCACGGTAAAATTCTTTTGAATACGTTGAACGTTGTTCATAACCTAACACAGGTAAAGCCATTTCAACTTTTTCGACGTCACTTTCATTGAACAGAATATCTATATCTCGCATCATGCGATAATAAGATTGGCTATAGAGATCAGAAGAAATAGAAATACCTTTTAACAAGGTTGGCTCTATTCCATCCTTATTTAAATAAGCTATAATTTTTTTAGTAGCGTTAAGTTGTGTTTGACTCCAAAACTTAGAAGTCATGCTACTTGCCGTAAGATAGCGTTCTAATTTTTTTGGAACAATGCCGTAATCAGAAGCAATTGTGCTATAGCCATTATTAATTGCCCAACTTACTGTCTTTTCACCAAGAGCAACTTTACCTAATCTTAAGCAAAAATTTCTTATTAGCTCATAATCCTGACACTTATATCTAGTAGTTTGCTTATCTATTTTCATCTTACATTTACAATAAGTGTGAGTTATATAGTTGTCTTAGCGGGTTTACATGAAGGTTAATTATTTTTCTAAATGTACACTTCCATGAGTTTTCATCTGAGTAAGCAATTGTTCAGCTAGTTCATCTACTGACATTTCGCCTAGGTCTTTACCCATACGTGTTCTAACTGCAATCGTACCATTTTCCATTTCTTTATCACCAACAACGAGTTGGTAAGGGACTTTTTGCAATGTATGCTCACGAATTTTGAAACCAATTTTTTCGTTTCGTAAATCCGTATTAACACGAAGACCACGCTTTTTGAGTTTATCAGCTACGTCTTTAATAAAATCATGCTGGCGATCTGTAATACCCATTACAACGGCATGTATGGGTGCAAGCCATAGAGGAAAATCACCGGCATGTTCTTCAATTAAAATACCAATAAAACGTTCTAGCGATCCTAAAATAGCGCGATGTAACATAACTGGAGTGTGCTTTAAGCCGTCCTCTCCCACGTATTCAGCCTCTAGACGACCTGGCATCGAAAAGTCGACCTGGATAGTGCCACATTGCCAAACTCGGCCAATACAATCTTTAAGAGAAAACTCGATTTTAGGACCATAAAAAGCTCCTTCACCCGGTTGAAGTTCCCATTCTAATGCTTTGGAATCTAAGGCAATTTCTAGTGCTTTTTCAGCTTTATCCCATACTTCATCACTGCCAACACGTTGCTCTGGGCGAGTTGACAATTTGACTATAACTTCGTTAAATCCAAAATCGGCATATACCTTATATAACAGGTCAATAAACTCAATAACCTCGTCCTGTATTTGGTCTTCAGTACAAAAAATATGCGCATCATCTTGAGTGAAATTTCTCACTCGCATTAAGCCATGCAAAGTACCGGAAGGTTCGTTGCGATGACATGACCCAAATTCAGCCATACGCAATGGTAAATCACGATAGCTTTTTAGGCCTTGGTTAAAGATTTGAACATGACATGGACAGTTCATTGGTTTAACAGCGTAATCACGATTCTCAGAATGCGTCGTGAACATCATGTCACCAAATTTATCCCAATGGCCTGACTTTTCCCATAAAGAGCGATCAACAACTTGTGGTGTTTTTACTTCTTGATAATTATGCATACGAAGTTCTTCACGAATATATTTTTCAACTTCCTGATATATCGACCAGCCCTTCTCATGCCAAAAAACCATGCCAGGCGCTTCTTCTTGAGAGTGGAACAAGTTAAGCTTTTTACCTAACTTACGATGGTCTCGTTTTTCAGCTTCTTCTAAGCGATGTAAATAGGCTTTTAAATCTTTTTTATTTGCCCATGCGGTACCATAGATGCGTGTGAGCATTTCATTGTTTGAATCGCCACGCCAATAGGCGCCAGCCATTTTCATTAATTTAAAGGCTTTTAATTTTCCTGTAGAGGGGACATGGGGGCCACGGCATAGATCAATAAAGTTGCCTTGTCGATAAAGTGATAAATCTTGATCAGCTGGTATAGATGCAATGATTTCAGCCTTATACTCTTCACCCATGTCTTTAAAAAATTGTACTGCTTCATCTCGTGTTTTCACACTACGCTCTACAACATCGTTTTGTTTAACAAGCTCTTGCATTTTTTTCTGAATTTTATCTAAATCCGATTCAGTAAAGCCTTCTTTGTACGCAAAATCATAATAAAAACCATCATCGATCACTGGACCAATGGTAACCTGCGCCTCGGGAAATAAACTCTTAACAGCTTGCGCCAATAAGTGCGCTGTTGAATGACGTATTACTTCTAAACCATCATCATCGCGATCGGTGATAATGGCAAGCTCCGTATCTTGATTAATAACAAAACTGGTATCAACAAGGTTACTATCAATTTTACCGGCAAGCGCCGCTTTCGCAAGCCCTGCTCCGATATCGGCAGCGACTTCCATTACGGTTAAAGGATTAGAATATTCTCGACGTGAACCGTCAGGTAAGGTAACAACTGGCATGTGTATCTCCTAAATATGTGTCAGTGGCGTTCTATACAAAAGAACGCTTGTTTATTTCAACGGCCGCTACGAGTAGCCGAAGTTAAGATATTTAAGCTTGTTTTTAGAGTTAAATCTATGAAATAAAAAAAGCACAAATACGGTAGTTCCGTATTCTACTATTTAATTGAAGCGCTAGGCACCCTTAATTGAATAATTTTAGAGTGATGTTGATATCTATAATATTAAGGCGCTGAATAATCAAAAATATTATCAAGTTCTGCTAATTTTGGTTGTACCAAATCCTTGCGGGACAACTCCAGCTGCTCCTTGGGTAGAATCCAGTCAATATTCAATACAGTGTCATCAAAAGCTAGACCACGGTCATTATCAGGTGAATAGTAATTATCAACTTTGTATGAAAAAGTGGCATAATCACTTAAAACAACAAACCCATGCGCGAAACCATGAGGAATATATAACTGATATTTGTTTTCTCCTGTTAATTCCACAGCAACATGTTGACCATAGCTCGGACTACCTTTCCGAATATCAACAGCAATATCTAATACGTCACCATTAATCGCACGAACTAATTTACTTTGACTAAAAGGTGGCAATTGAAAATGTAGTCCGCGTAAAACACCTTTTGAGGATTTAGATTCGTTATCTTGTAAAAAATCGACATGATAGCCAATTGCTTTGTCCAAAGCATCTTGCCGAAAAGTTTCAACAAAGTACCCTCTCTCATCGCCATGAATTTCTGGTTTAATTAAGATAACATCAGGGATATTAAGCGGGATAAATCTCAAAATTAACTCTCATTTGCTCTTTGAATAAGATATTGACCATATTGATTTTTCTTTAGTGGTTCAGCCAAGTCAAGCAACTCTTCTTTCGATATATAACCTTTTTCAAAAGCTATTTCTTCAATACAGGCAATTTTTAAACCTTGTCTGTTTTCCATTGTTTGAATAAAGTTTGAAGCTTCCATTAAACTTTCGTGCGTCCCCGTATCAAGCCATGCAAACCCCCGGCCTAATAGCTCAACCTTTAACTCTCCTTTATTCAAATATTCTTGATTTACTGAGGTGATTTCTAACTCGCCTCTATCTGAAGGCTTAATCGATTTTGCTATATCAATAACACTATTGGGGTAAAAATATAAACCAACAACAGCATAATTGCTTTTGGGGGTATCCGGTTTTTCAACAATGCTAAGTGCATTGCCATTTAAATCAAATTCTACAACACCATAACGCTCAGAATCTTTTACATAATAACCAAACACGGTTGCTTTATTGTTTTCTTCCGCACTTAAAATAGACTTATTTAATAAATTAACAAAACCATGACCGTAAAAAATATTATCACCTAATACTAAACAAACGCTATCATCACCAATAAAATCCTCACCAATAATAAACGCTTGAGCTAGTCCATCAGGTGAAGGTTGCTCTGCATATGATAATTTAATACCAATGTTAGCTCCTGTACCCAGCAAACTTCTGAATTGAGGAAGATCATGAGGTGTAGATATAATTAAAATTTCAGTAATGCCTGCTAGCATTAGTACAGATAAAGGGTGATAAATCATAGGTTTATCATAAACAGGAATTAACTGTTTGCTTACACCTTTTGTTATAGGATAAAGACGTGTTCCTGAGCCACCAGCTAAGATAATTCCCTTCATTTAATATTATCCTTTATTACCTAAACGTTCACGCTGGTAACTTCCATCTTGAACGTGTTGACACCACTCAGAATTCTCAAGGTACCATTTAATCGTTTTTTCAATCCCAGTCTCGAAAGTTTCATCAGGAGTCCAACCCAAATCTGCTTCAATCTTGCTCGCATCTATGGCATAGCGTTCATCATGGCCAGGTCGATCGGCAACATAGGTAATAAGTGATGCATGAGGGATATGAGGTGAATTCGGAACTAATTTATCAAGATGTGAGCATATTGTTCTTACAACGCTCAAGTTCGTCTTCTCGTTATGACCACCAATGTTATACGTTTCGCCATCAACACCTTTTTCTAGAACCAAACGTAACGCTCGAGCATGGTCATCAACATGAAGCCAATCACGAATTTGATTTCCCTTGCCATAAATAGGTAATGGCTTACCTTCCAATGCATTTAAAGTAACAAGCGGGATGAGTTTTTCAGGAAATTGATAAGCACCATAATTGTTAGAACAATTTGTGATAACAATAGGCAATCCATAGGTTCTATTCCAGGCTCGTACTAAATGATCTGACGACGCTTTACTCGCTGAATAAGGTGAGCTGGGATCATAACTCGTTTCTTCAGTAAACAAACCAAGATCATCTAAATCTCCATAAACTTCATCTGTAGAAACATGATGAAAACGAAAAGAAGATTTACGACTAATATCTAATTGATTCCAATACTCTCGGGCGACTTCAAGTAAATTGCAGGTACCAACAATATTGGTTTGAATAAAGTCTGATGGCCCATCAATTGATCTATCAACATGAGATTCAGCAGCCAAGTGCATAATCGCATCCGGTTGATGTTGCTCAAATATTCGCTTAATATTTTTCACATCGCAAATGTTGGCATGTTCAAAAAAATAACGCTTATTATCAGAGACCTTCGCAAGAGATTCTAAATTGCCGGCATAAGTCAATGCATCGAGATTTACAACTTCGTGATTTGTATCGTTAATATATTGACGAATAGCCGCTGAACCGATAAACCCAGCCCCACCAGTAATTAATATTTTCACCTAAATACTCCAATAAAGTTCAAAATCAGAGCCTACTAAATACAGGCTTCATCATAATGAGTAGTAATTCAATTGAGTATAGAAAAATGGTAGTCACGGTCGGATTCGAACCGACGACCCCTACCATGTCGAGGTAGTGCTCTAACCAACTGAGCTACGTGACTTTTAATACAAAGACAACATTGTATCGGTTCATGGGTACTTTTCAAAGCTGAAACATAAACTTAACAGTAATTACTTCAACACTTTTTGAACAAGTAAAAGCAATTCACAACTATAAAAAAATCTTAAATTATGAAAACCAAAAAACTCACGAATCAGCCAATATTTCCCGCTATATAAAACGTATTATATGTCATTTTTGAGTTCAAAAGACACATATAATCAATCAATTAAAATCCAACCTTAATTCCATTAGTAAAACTGAAATAGTGTACTAAGACTCTATATGTAAATAAAATAAATAGCCTCAATAATAATGTGAAGATTATTATCGGGATAATGCTGTTGCTTAAACTTTTTTCTGTACGCTAGGAAACGGTACCTGATAATCATGAACGTTATAGAAATATTGGTAAAAAATAAGAATAAGTTTGTATCAATATATTGAAGATTTTATAATCGAAAACGCAGACATTCACACTTAAGCAGTGTATAAACTGCTTAAGTGTGAATGTCTGCATAAGTCTATACCCGTTATACGGGGTACAAATCAATCCAATTACATTACATCTTCAATGAATTAGCAACTAATGCTAATTCCATTAATAGAACTAAAATAGTATACTTTCAACTAATCAAGAAAATAATGAAATAGCGACAAAATTTATATTTTGTTATATTTTGAAGGTTTAAATGGATATAACTAATCAATGGGTAAACAAATTATTTTTGGCCTACCCAGATAAGACAGAACGCATTGTATACTTACTGATATTTCTATTCCCCATTGCCGGAATGAGTGTTCGACACTGGATTACTAACATTTTTAATCTGCTTGTCATTATTGCTCTGTTTACCTTAAGAAAACCTCGTAAACCTTTACTCAAAGAAGAAAAATATTTTTTATGGATATGTGTTGCGTATTTTTCAATATTTATCATCTCATCTTTAGCAAATGGATGGGGGGAAACTCAAACCCACTACTTAGGAACAGAATTACGTTTCATAATGGTAATTCCTCTATACCTACTTTTAAGACGTTATTCAGACTGTAGTACTTGGTTATTACGTGGCGCAATTTTAGGTGGTTTTTTTCTATTTGGCCAAGCTTATTATGATGTATATATACTGGGAAAATCTACAGCATGGGGCATTTATAGCAAAAACATTATTGGGCCATTTGCAGTATTAATAGGATATTTCTCTCTCTATTTCATCTGGCAAAATTTCAAGGAACTCAACAAACCAGCTCTTTTGTTTATTTTGTTATCCATCATTGCCGCTTTAGGCTCAGCTGGCTTATCGGGCTCACGTGGAGCTTATGTTGGCTTTATTATTACTGGGCTAGCCTGCGTTATGTTTTTTTCTAGACCTCGTTGGATGTTCACAAGTTTAGCCGTGATGAGTTTAGTTGCCTTTTTGTTTTATCAAAATTTAGTCATCGTTGAAAATGGTGTGGATTTATCTATAAATGAAGTACAGCGATATTTTAAGGCAGAAGATCATACAAAAGATGGTAGTTCTCATACCTCGACAGGAGTACGCTTGGAAATGATACGAACAGGAATTTTATTCGTTCGTGATAACCCCTTAACTGGTATTGGTCCTGGCAACTACACTAAAAGTACAAAACGCTATATTGAAGATGGTAAAGCAAGCCCAGCCATTGGACAATTTTCTAACCCCCATAATTCATTCATGGAAGCTGCAACTGCCAAGGGATTGTTTGGCTTGCTAACATTGTTACTGCTTTTTTATTACCCTACCTTTATTTATATTAAAAACTATAAAACATGCAAGCCAACCGCAGTACTAGGCTTAATCCATATTATTGCTCTTTCGACCTTTTCACTAACTGATCATTCAGTGATACTTATGAATAACTATACTTCCATACTTTTACTAGGAATGGTTATATTCTTATCATCACACATGCGTCAATACAAACAACATCTAAACGGACTTTAAAAAATATAGTGAAAAGCTTGAATACAGGACGATAGAACAACAGATTACGTTGCATTATATCCAGCCAGGGAACCCCACACAAAATGCTTATATCAAACGGTTTAACCGAATAGCACGACACGAATGGTTATATTTACATTAGTTTTAAAAGTATTGAGTAATCTCAAGATCTAGCCACACAGTGGTTTTTGACTTTTAATAATGAACGTCCGCATACGGAATTGCTAAAATACCACAAAAGCAGATACCGAAAGCGGTTTAACCTTTACTTTTAACTTCGGTTAGTATGGGGGAGATTACACTTCAATTTAATATAATTAAGACTTTATGTTTCGGTTTCAATAAAATGTTGCACCGTCTTGTGCAAACCTTGCTCAACAGTCACTACAGGTGTCCAATTTAAAAAAGTCTTTGCTTTGCTAATGTCAACCTGAAGTGAACCACAAAGCCTTTGAGCTAATCCACTTCTATTTAGTATATTCAAACTACTCTCAAGTAATTTCTGATTTATAGAGAATAAACGTACTGGTTTACCCATTTCAATACAAACCCGACGCAGTAATTCCGAAGTAGATAAATCTTCTCCATCTCCAGCAATAAATACCTGATTTGCTGCACGAGGGTGATCAATACAGACCATGATCAAATCGACTAAGTTATCTAATGCCACCAAACTGCGCTTATTATGAATTGCTCCTAAAGGTAATGGAAACCCTCTATATAACCAGCGTATCATGTTAAGGAAATTTGCTTTAACACCTGGTCCATAAACAAGTGGGGGACGAATACACACTACATCCATCCCTAATTCGTCTGAAATTAGAAATAGTCCTTTTTCTGTTTCAAACTTAGAAATGCCATAAGCATCTATTGGCTTTGGTATATCCTTTTCAGTAAATAGTTGCCCTGCAATGGTGCTTTCTCCATTTACCTTAATAGAACTAAGAAAGATGAATCTTTTTACACCTATAATCGCTGCTTGACGTGCAAAATTGAGAGTACTTTCTACATTAGCTTTGCGAAATTCAAATAAAGGATTTTTTGCTTTATCATTCATAATATGAACACGGGCAGATAAATGAATAATAATATCATTCTTACATAATATCGGCTTCCAATCTGTTACAGAGTCAATATCATCAAGAAAAAAATAGTTATTGTAAAATTCAGCACCTGGTAGTTTCATCAAATCACGAACAATAATATCAACGAGATACTTTCGATCAGACAACTTTTGTAATAATCGTTTCCCAATAAAACCTGTTGCACCCGTTATTAAAATTCTACTCATATCTGTAATTCTGTATAAATATCCATGGTCATTTTAATAACTAAATCAACAGAGAAACCAAACTCAGCTTTTTCCCTACTTTTTTGCCCCATCTGATTACGAAGATTTTTATCATTAATTAATTTAAGCAAAGCCTCACTGAGAACGACTTCATCATGAGTTGAAACAAGAAATCCATTCACTCCGTCATCAACAATTTCCTTACAACCAGGTATATCGGTTGCAACAATAGGTTTACCTGTTGCAGCTGCTTCTATTAAGACTTTAGGTACACCTTCTCCATAATATGTCGGCAAAGTTACAATATGAACTTGCTGGAAAATTTTTGCCATATCACTATGAAATCCCCACCATTCTATTAAGCCTTCATTGACCCATTTTTCTATTTGATATTTAGGAACACATTTAGGATTTCCAGAGTCAGGATTTCCAACCAAAACAAATCTAGCATTTATATGTTGTTCTCGTAGAAGTGCTGCAGCATTTACAAAAACACCAACACCTTTATCCCAAAGCAACCGTCCCGCTAATACTATAATAGGCACACCAGCAACCTCAGGGGTTTTTCTAAAAAGATTCAAATCTGCACCTGAGCCCCTAATTAGTCGAATATTATTTGCTGTAGTCCACTTATGTTTAAGAACCATTTCACGATCATACTTATTTTGAACAATTACTATGCTATTAGGATGTCCAAAAGCTATTCGATATAAGATTACAACAGGTATTCGGAAAAGCCTTGGTTTTAAACCTTGCCCGCTAAAGACATAGCCTAGACCTGATATAGCATTTACGACTGAGGGAGTTCGAACGAGTCGAGCAACTAAAGAGCCGTAAAGTATTGGCTTGATCGTTACATGATGTAAAATATCTGGTCGAATATTTAGATAAAGCTTGAAGAGTAACAGTATTGTACGAATCTCTTTTAAAGGATTTACACTACTACGATTGAATGGCAGATAGTGAAAAACAAAACCCATAGATATAATTTTATCGACTGCTGCTCCATTATCAGTTGCCACATGAACGGTATACCCATCCTTCATTGCTTGCACCGCTAATGGGAGACGATGGGAAAGAAAAAAGGCAGGATCATTTACTACGAATAGTAGTATTTTATTTTTTAAAGACATCAAATTTTTAAAGTACTCTCGTATATTTTGTATATTAGAAACACAATACTATTTCCAACAAAATAGTAAATTTAAATAACTTACTTTTGTCCTTCTAACCAAGACTGGAACATAAGTACATCCCACAAACAATATTGCAAATCTTTTTTACCAGACAAATGTTCATTCCATTTAATTCTTACAAGTCTCGGATTCAAGTAACCTTCTCGTTTGATTTTAGATTCATCAAGTAAGTCTTCTGCCCAATCTCTTAATGGTCCACGTAACCAATCTCCAATCGGAACATTAAATCCCATTTTAGGTCGTTCAACTAACTTTTTAGGTACATATTTATACAAAACCTGTCTCAAAATCCATTTACCCTGGTCACCGCGTATTTTCATTTCTAATGGAAGTCTCCACGCAAACTCACATATTCTATGGTCAAGTAACGGAACCCTAGTTTCTAAACTTGATGACATCGATGCACGATCCATTTTAACCAAGATATCATCAGCTAAATATTCTACTGAATCCATGTACATCATTTTCTCTCTAATATCGGCCTGAAAAGATAAATCTGACAATTTAGACGAAACCACATTATCTTCAAAACCGTCAATTACTAGCGAGTCAGAATCACTCCAACTTGATGTAAGAAGTTTGTATAGATGTTCCTCATTTCTCGCTTGCATAACCGTCGCTAGCTTGTAAATTTTATAACCCGGATGATTGTAGTGTAATTTTTTTGGTATAATATTGTTTAGAAGCGAAAACAAGGAATCCCAATATTGGGTAGAAAAAAGCTTAATCCCTTTAGCTATTAAATTACGAATTAAAAATGGAAACTGATTGTTAAACTTTTCAATAGACCCTGCTAGTATGTGGCGTTCATAACCACCAAAAAGTTCATCGCCTCCATCACCAGACAAAGCAACAGTAACATTTTTTCGTGCAAACTTGCATAAAAGAGCAGTGGGAATTTGTGATGCATCAGAGAAAGGTTCGTCATACATAGATGGCAGGTAGTCAATAACTGACATAGATTCTTCTGCAGTAACATACAATTCGGTGTGATTTGTACCGAGAAAATCGGCTATTTCTTTAGCGTGATTCGCTTCATTATATGCCGTTTCGTTAAAGCCAATTGTAAAAGTATTAATTTTACTCATTGATTTTTTTTGCATAAGTGTGGCTATAACTGAAGAATCAAACCCACCAGATAGAAAAGCACCTATTGGCACATCAGCTATCATTTGACCATTTATCGACTCACTTATTAAACTATCCAGACTGTCAATTGCTTCTGCGTCAGAACCATTAAATTGGTTCATTTTCGCATCTTGAATAATTTTGTCTAAACTCCAATATGGCCTAGGTAACGGTAAGCTCATTTCAATCGCCGTATCATTGCCAAGTGACAAAGTCAGATAAGAGCCTGCGGGTACCTTATATACATTTTTGTATATCGTATTTGGAGCTGGAACATACTTCTTTCGGAAAAAAACTGACAAAATATTACGATCGATTTCTTTTGTGAAAAATGGATGACACCGTAGAGCCTTAAGTTCAGAGGCAAACATAAACACCCCATTTACAAGACAATAATACAATGGTTTTTCACCAAAACGATCTCTTGCAAGAAATATTTGTTTATATTTTTTATCCCATAAAACTATTGAGAACATTCCAATGATTTTGGATAAAGTCTTCTCAAAACCCCATGTTTCGATAGCCAGCAATAAAATTTCAGTATCAGAGTTGCCTCGAATAAAAGAATTGCAGCCAGATTCCTTTATCTCTTCTTTGATCTTTTTAAAGTTATAAATCTCTCCATTATATACAACTACATAGCGACCAGAATGTGAAATCATAGGCTGATGACCATCACGACTTAGATCCTGAATTGACAACCTACTATGCCCAAGTACTACTCGACTGTCTGTATCAGCCCAAATACCATTATCATCTGGGCCACGGTGTATCAATGTTTCAACTTGAGTACGGACGTGCACGATATCTTCTCTTCTTGGAGAACCTACTGCAACAAAACCTACTAACCCACACATCTATATGAAATCCCTACAAATCAACAAATAAACTACCGCTTATGACATTTTTTGATAAAATAATATAATTAACAACAACTACTGCAACAATATATACTCTAGAAATTGAAAGAATATGAGATGGAGAGCTTTCGTATTTTAAAATAAGAGTGGCAGAAAACAATATAAGAAATAATCCGATTCTTTGTAGATGCCCTGACACTGGATAAAACAATATCATAAGACTCGACAGGAACAACAAGACTTTAATTATGTATTTTGAGTGCAAACTCATTTTATGTCTTAAAGAAAGAACAAAAGTTATAGGGATTATAACATACATAGTATTTTGGATTAATAGTCTAGTACCCATCAAAGAAGCATTATTATCAGATACGTAGCGATCGCCACCAAATATAGTCTTAAATAATGGAAATAACTCGACAACCTTGTCAATACTAATAAATAAATCTGCAACCAAAGAAATAATAGAAATAATGAATATCGTAATTAAAATTTTATATCCTAAATACTTCGAAAGAATCAACCCGGTTAAAATTATCACGGATATCTTAAAATGAATAAACAAAGAACACAGCGACAGCAATACTAAAGGGGTAGTACTTTTCTCCAGGCGTTGCACGCCAACATACAATAAAATCATTGCTAATGCTGAACGGATTCCATTAGTAAGCCCTTCAATTACCAATCGATTTGTGAATACATATGGAAAGAAATATACATAAGAGTATAAACCTATATTATTGGCTCCATGTTTTATAAGAAGAGCACACATAACTGTAAATGAAAATATAAAAAAAATATAACTATCAAAAAATTTGAAAAATTTAAGACCAATATAAAACAGGGCCTCTCCACCTAAAGAAAATGATAAACTTAATTCATCTGCTTTATAAAATAATTTTTCATAAGATAACGTATCATCACCAAAAGAATCTGCTCGCAACATAGTTATCAATACAAGAAAGAATAAACAGAAATAGAAGATAAATTCATTAGCAAAATATGTGTTCTGTGGATTTGAATCAATATTTTGAGACGCAATTACACCAAGCATCACGCACAGAAACACTATTAAGAGGATAAATGGTATTGTCATTATTTCAGTCGTAAAAGTAGCTGCTTCAGAATATCATTTATCTTTATACCCTATCACACACCAAAAAGTCACATAATTCGAATACGATATATTTATGAGACCAGCTTCTGTGAACATAGCTTTAATTTGAGCTAAGGTAAATCGTTGCTCAAGCCGAGTTCCAAAACGGTCTAAAGAATCTGTCTTTAAGCTATAATATGGTAAGTCACTATTAGCTGATAAAAGAATATTCACAACATTAAATCCAACTTTCTCTAACAGTTTTGACTGTTCTCGCTAATGATTAGTATACAGTAGCAGCAGTACAATTGAGAGATTAAATCCTTTATACGAAAAGGCAATTTCGACATGACTCTTCTTAGTAAAACAGAATGTGCTGAGTTTCCTTTCAACGTGGCGGTTGTAACATATAATAATGGTTCGCTACGATCCACGAAATTTTTTGTTCTTTTCAATCTTTCCAAAACTTTTAATAATTATTTATCTTTAGCAGATACTTTTATCAGTAAAAAACGATGGCCAAACATTAATTTCCCCACAATGCTTAAGATAAAGGAAACCTTAAATTTATTAAATAAAATTGCTAGACTCTTAAACCTCCCATTCTGGAATATAAATTCATTAGGTTGACTCACTTGAAGCGCTCGAACATCAATCACCTGAAAACCAATATTTTCAGCAAGCCTTGTAAATTCAAAATACTTATAATAATGCATAGTTGATAATTGTTGACGTCCATTTTCACCGTCAACTTTTAATGCTCCCATCATTTTTATAATAAAATCTGCCCACTTTAGAGGAATCCAACAAATAAACAACATTTTATAATGTGGATCAAGTAACTGAAACCGATTAGGAACAGTAATATACACGCCACCATTCTCTTTTAAAACTGCATGTATATTTTAAGTGAGAGTATAGGATCTTCAACATGCTCAATCACATCGATTAACGCAACAAAATCATAAAAATTATTATTTAAAGAAAGATTTTCCAGCATGTCATTATATATTTTACCCTTGACGCCATACTTTTTATATTTATACTTAATAATATCAACATAAGGTTTACAAGGTTCAATAGACTCTACTTCATACCCTTGTAGCATTAAGTTACTTGTCAAGCCTCCTCTTCCAGCACCAACGACAAGGATATTTTTCATATTTAAGGAATAATTTTCAACCAGCCTTTCAATTAATTCCATAACATGCATTTGGGTCTTTTCTTCGTCTAAATATTTCTTTAGAAGACTCTCTTGAATAGAATATTTCTCTAATATCTCAATCAAAGATGGATCAGATAATTCATTTTTCATACAATAGCATTGCTTTTATTATTTTTTCACTATAATTATTGGATAAGTTCAAAGTTCAAAGTTCAAAGTTCAAAGTTCAAAGTTCAAAATAGTCTAAAATTGCAACTTAAGTGGCTTACCATCAAAAACGTAATAGGCATATGTAATATGGAAATCCAAACTTCAGTTTCTTTACACACTTTTAAATTACTTTTCTAAACAATAATAATTCACTCCTAATCTTATTACAGAGACTTTAGTCAATTCATATCACTTTAACTTTAAATATATAGACGGTGGAGCAGCTCAGTACTGCTCTGAAATTATTCTTAATATCATATTAATATCAAGTTCTTTAATACAAATATATTTTTCTAAATTAATACAACTAGGACGCTCATTACTATCATAGCAAGGAAAATACTGACATGAATCAGCATTATATAGGCCATAATTATTATAGAAGCCTAGTGGCAACCTATTCTTTGGGTCAACAGAACCAAATATTACGATCGAAAGACAATTCGCTAAATAAGAAATATGTGCGGGACCTGAATCATTACCAACAAAAATATCAGCATGACTAATAAGATAGTTTAGTTCTAATAAAGTCAGCTCACCAGTTATGTCTATCACCTGATCATTTAGCTGAAATTGCTCATTGTAATCTTTTTCATCCTTACTGGATGCCCCCACTATATAGATCACGTGATCATTAAAGTTTGTAGTAATATAAGATATTAAAGCAATAAATTTATGACTTGGCCATCTACGTGTTTCAGTCCTAAGATAAGGCGCTATAACAATATAATTTTTTAAACGATCTAATTTAGGCTTTCTATTTACTAATTGAGGATAAGAATCCACACCAATAACTGATTCATTGAAAATATTCAGTAAAGGTAAAATCCTCTGATTGTAATGAGAATCTTTTGAATCATAAAAAAATGTAGTATTACTTATGTCGGAATATAAAGAGCGAGAAGAAAAATAACCTAATAATAAATGTCGACTGAATAAAAACAATGAATGTCTCAGATTCATTGTTGGTGAAACGATAAGGGCCTCCCCCGATTCCAACTGTTTCAATTGTTGTTTCATTTCAAGTGCAGATAGATGTGTTAGCGGCAAATCAAAAATAACAGGCCAACTAGTATCGATGTAGCAAGATCTACAATATTTATTTCCAGATATCGTTTTAATTAATGGTGAGAGCATTATCATGTCTCCCATTCCGAGATGCTCTTCAAATAAGATAAATATATCTATTGGTTTATTTAGAGGTACAGGCGTAAACCTAAATTTACGGAAAAACTCTACAACTGATGCGAACTGTTGCAAAAGACCTCTAAGCAGCCTATATAAAATCCCCGTTTCGTATATAGAAATCATCTTTACTACTTTTGTTTTTTTATACCTAACACATATTCAGCCATACCATACATATCCCATAAAGCCCCTGCAGGACTTACTCTACAGAAAACTATTTTAAACAATCTTGGTATTAATAATATATAAGAAGGCCAGAACCTCCTTGTACCACCTTTTACAACAGTCACATTATTTGAAAGCATAATATTAGCCACCTCTTTAATATCAAAAAGGCGCACATGAGTAGGATCATCTGAAAAATTCATCGTACCTTTCATTGAAGGTAAAGATAAAGACTTAGGCCCAGGATATTCAACGTATATAACACCATCTTCAGCAAGGTGCTTACATGCGACAGCTAAAACTCGATCACCATGTACTAAATGTTCAATCACATGAGAGAAAATAATCACATCATATAATTGATCTTCTAGAAATGGCATATCAGGGTTTTCATCTAAATTAGCTTCAAAAAATTTGTTTGCACATGCAATATCATGTTCTGTATTATGGTAAAGGTGCCGATCAATTCCATGATAAATACAATTTGTAAAAACATTTTTAGTTAATGAAGGACTCTTACTTCCACAGCCAACATCAAGAATTTTAACTTTCTTATCCCAAACTTTTTTAAAGAATCTAAATTTAGCAGTTAGATACCGCCCCTTAATTTTTTTCAAGTAAGCTTGACTCATGAATTTTTCATATCTCTTTTATATGTGTTAATCACATTATTAGAATATTTTCCCCAACTAAAACCTCTAACATATTTCTGTGCTGACAATCCCATCTCAACAATTTTATCTGGGTTTTCTTTAAAAAAAAGCATTTTCTCTTTCAGTATTTCAGCATTTCCAGCCTCTATCACAAATCCATCTACACCATCTCTAATGATGCTACCCGAATTTTCAGTTGCAATAACTGGCAAACCTGAGGCCATGGCTTCATAAATAGATTTAGATGATCCCTCCATCAAGCTAGGAAAAACATAAACATCACATGTACGCATATAAATGGATGTATCAACAAAACCAGGAGTTAAAATATTAGTGAGATTACATTGAGCCAATAGATTCTTTTGCTCTTTAAAAACGCGACCACATAAATGTAATTTATCATTTTTAAAAACAGGATCAGAAAAAGCTTTTACTAACCAATCAATACCTTTTCTTGAATTAATTAATCCAGCAAAACAAAAATCTACTGATTCATTTTGCAAAACACTACTAGGAATTGCATACATTTCGTCATATAAAACTCCAAAAGGTATAACTGAAATTTTATCGGATGAAACATCATATTCAAGTAATTCATTCATAACAAATACCGAAGGTGCAATAATATGATCGGCATAAGAAAAAAGTTTATATTCAACATCAATTTGCCGGCGTATTACTGAAACATCTTTAAAATGCATAAGGTTATTTTCATGCAATTTAAGGGAAGTCTTTCCAGGAGCAATAGCAATATCTTGAATAACTGTTACCCCTTGCTGCTTCGCATATTTAACTAACTTTGGTGCATATTCATAACAGTGTAAAAGTACAATATCATCTGGGTGCGTCTGTAGAATTTTTTTTAAAGTACGGATTGAAAAATATTCAAAAAGAGCAATATCCCATTTTCTAAGATCAAAGGATTGATCAATATAAATACGGTATGCATTCATCAATCGAGGAATATGTCCAAAAATCCCCATAGAAAATAAATGCGTAACTTTTGATTTAAATAACTTTTTAAAAACACCTCTTGCAACAATATATATTGAAGAAATATCATTTTGAGAAATATTATCAATAACCTGAAAAGGCCGAAAACCAATATTACTTGGTTTCCCAAATATCGAATTTATCGCAATTACAACAACTTTATTCATACAATAAATATTCAACTATTCCAGTAATTTGTATTTTTAATCATTTAACTGGTCAAGATACGTTGAAACACCTTGCTGAACATTTAAAAAAGGCTCTTGGTATCCCACTAATCTAAGCGCAGCAATATCAGCCTCAGTGAAATTTTGGTAGGCACCCATTAAATGATCAGGAAATGGTATGTATTCAATTTTACCTTTTTTATGCCATGACATAACTGCATGAGCAACATCATTAAAAGATTGAGACTGCCCAGTTCCTAAGTTATAAATCCCAGATATTTGTGGATTATCCATAAACCAGAGATTTACTTGTGCTACATCACCTACATAAATAAAATCTCTACGCTGTTCACCATTGCCATAACCACCTGTACCTGAAAAAAGTTTTGCCACTCCCTCTTCCATAATTTGATTATTAAAATGATAAGCCGTACTCGACATTGTTCCTTTATGTTGTTCTCTTGGACCATATGCATTGAAGTAACGAAAACCTACAACCTGACTTCTAATATCAGTATTTAGGCGGCGCACATACTGGTCAAATTGAAATTTTGAAAACGCATACATATTAATTGGATGTTCAAACTGCCGTTGTTCTTTAAAAGTTAAACCCGAACCATAAACCGAAGCAGAGGACGCATATAAAAACTGGATATTATTTTTAATTGACCAATGAAGTAGATCCTTAGAATACTCATAATTATTCTTCATCACAAAATGACCATCCCATTCAGTAGTTGATGAAGTCGCACCTTCATGAAAAAGAGCCGTGACAGTGCCAAAACTTTTACCCATCTTAATATGTTCAATAAAATCGAGTCGGTCTATATAATCAGCAATATCTAAATCAGCTAAATTATGTATTTTATGACCATTACTCAAATTATCGACCACAAGAATATTATTTTCACCACGTTCATTCAGTGCCTGAATAATATTACTACCTATAAAACCAGCCCCGCCAGTCACAATAATCATTTAACTACCTTTCATTTTATCAATAGTTAATGTAGTCGAAAGACCTTCTACAAAAGATAATATCTCGACTGTCCCGCCATTTTTTATTACGCAATCACTACCAGCCACTTCATCTGGTGCGTAATCACCACCCTTTACGATAACATCAGGAAGTAAATTACAATAAAGTCGTTCAGGTGTTTTATCAGAAAAAGCAATGACACCGTCAACACTCTTTAATGATGCCAAAATAAACAATCTATGCTCAAGCGAATTAATCGGTCGACTATCACCTTTTAATTGACGAACAGATTCATCTGAATTTACAGCAACAATAAGATGATTCCCAAGCTTTCTTGCTTCATTCAGTAAAGTAACATGCCCAACATGGAGTAAGTCAAAACATCCATTCGTCATAATAATTTTTTCACCACGAGACTGTGATTCATTGATAATCAATTGCAGCTCATATTCATTGAAAATTTTCGCTGTGTTCAATGTAGGAAATAAATTTGTCATTATTTACGATCAGTATTATTTATATACTCGCACAAAAAGTGCCAGTAAGGAATATGTTGTGAAACAGAAATTTTAGAATAAGTATCACTCAATTCCAATATTTCTTTTCGACTAAAACGCTGTTCAATGCTTGTGAAAAATCGATCATAAGCGTCCTGAGCAATCCGTTTAATACTTTTAGCATGATAGAAGTCATATAAAGGAATTAAATGACCTCCACCAAAAATTTCAAAAATATTTCCTATATAAACCATCGGTTTATATATAGTAATGGCAATAATATATGACAAAATATGTCTTATTTTTTTATTCTGAATAGAACACAATATAACACGTGATACATTCACTAAATGAAATAAGGATTTATAGATATATCCTCGATTATCCATATTGTAATAAAGATAAACTAAAAATGAATCAGATAGATTACTCAGGCGCCTAACTGCAGATAACGCATTTGAAGTTGTATGATGCAATACTCCTAGAGAAAACATAAAATCAGCAATTTTGGATTCAAATGGCAAATTTAAAATATCAGCTTTTATATAAATAATTCCCTCATGATCTCTTAAATTATTTCTAGCCACGTAAATAGCATCTGAGAAATCAATACAGATTAGGTATTTTGGCGTACAACGTTCAAGAAGGATACGACTCCAGCGGCCCATGCCACAACCAAGATCACACACACCAACACCATTCAGATCATCAAGTTTTACTAGGTCAAAGTATTGATTGAACTCTTGATAATGCACTTGATCAATCGAGTCAAACTCCGTCCACTCATCACCAAAAGATTTTTGAATATCGGTTGCGGCATCACTTAATTCTGAACCAATATGGATAACATCATCTTTAACTCTATAGGTTTTACCTAAACAAGTAATAATATCTCCATCTAAAGATACCTTTCCACCAAAGATCTTTTCTAACAAAGAAATTTTATCTTCATAATACATTAACATTTAACATCCTCAATCTCCACTGAAAACCCTCGCTATTTATTTATAAAATTTAAAATTGATGTTGACCTTTCAGACCAGGTGTAAGATTGCCTTACCATTGAAACAGCATTATTTGATTTTTGAAGTGCTTGCTCATTATCAGAAAAACGTTCATTTACAGCTTCAATAATACTTGCTTCACTAGAAGGATCTATAATAAAAGAATTATCATCAGAGAGCACTTCTCCGGAAGAGCCTATTGCACTTCCTAAAATTGGCACACCAGAAGCCAGATATTCAAACAATTTCATTGGAGATGTGCACCACCATGTAGGGTTATTTTTCGTCATCGGGAAAAACAGCATATCTGCAGACATTTGATACTGAATGAGTCGCTCATTTGTAACATGAGTTATAAATAAAATATTGGTGAATTTTTTATAATAACCCTGCCATTTATTAATATCTGACTCTATACCTCCAACCTGAACGAATAAAATATCAGGAAAATGCTTAAGCATCACTTCAAATAACTCGGCACCACGGCCTTCATATAAACTGCCAGTATGCATAATTATTTTTCCATCAGGAAGCTCTAATGTTTTACGCAATGATTGCTTAGACACCTCGCGCAATTTATCATATTTGGATAAAAAGACGCCATCATGAGCAACAAAAATTCTATTAGGATGAATTTTATATTCGTGAATATAATAATCAGCTAACCCCTGTGAAATAGAAACAAAAGAAACACATTTCATACGACGAATAAGAGGGAAAATAAATTGAGAAAAACGTGTACGTGGCTCTTTATGCATTTCATAAACTGACTTTTTACCTAATATAGCAGCAATAAATGCAACGCCGATATCACGCGTAAAAATACAATCTGCGTCAAAACCTTTAACTATTTTTAAAGCATCAATAATAAAACGAAAATAGAAAAGTGGTTTTTCTCTGCTTGTTGTAAGACGCATCCAAACATAAGGCTTGTTTAAAAATTTATTTTCTTCATTGATTGGTGAAACTATTAGAAAATCAGAACCCAATATCTCATGAAATGATTCACACATAGAGGCTATTTGCACTGATTGTGCTGCCATTGATGGGACTGATGTTCGCGTAATGTAAGCTAATTTCATGGTCGACTATTAATATGTGATAATTATTTATTTAGATATCTAATAATTGATGCTGGGTTACCAGCAATAATAACATTTTCAGGGAATGATTTTGTGACAACCGATCCTGCACCAACAATAGAGTTATTCCCTATACTAACGCCAGGAAGTATTATTACATTAGCAGCTAACCATACATTACTACCAATCTTAATTGGTTCAGCATCGCAATACTCCTCTATATTTTCACTTGAATGGTTGGCGCTTATAATTTTCACTCCAGGAGCAAATATAACGCCTTCTCCAAAGTGAATGCCATTATACGCTTGAATATAACAGCCACCACTTGTTACAAAACTAACTAATACTGAATTGCTTTTTCCATCTCCATTAATTTTAATCGCATCAGGCAATACAACTTTTGAAGTAAAGTTAACAAGAAAGTCCGTACTTTTATTAAGTCCAAATACCTTTTTAGATAATAGACTTATTAATATGTTACCCATTCCTATTCTAATAAGATCCTCTGCATTTAATCCACCAATTTCTTTCCTAAAAAAAAATTTGAGTGCTAAATATAGTAGACTTCTCAATCTAGTTACTTTTGGTTTAGCTATATAACTGTTAGTTTTCATTTTAGCCAAACAAATTGTTAAAAAGTGCAATATGTTCTTTCCAAACAGAAACAGTCTTAAAGTTAGCCGGTATAGTTGCTTGCTCGTATGTTTCGTCTACTATTGTATCAATAATTTCTTCAATTGAATTTTTGCAGTTATCCCCAAGAAACCATTTTACATCTCGACCGGAATTATATGCCACGATTGGCAAACCACATAGTGTTGCTTCAATATTAACCAAGCCATATCCAACACCTACACGAGTTAAGAATACAAGTGCATCAGCTGCCTGATAATATTTTTTTAATTCTCTATTATTCATAGGTGAGTTAATTTTAACAGCAGCCTTACCTATATCTTTAATAGAATTTATAATTTTTGATCTAGACTCAGTTTCAGAACCTATAATATGGAATTTTGCATTAGGTTTTTTCTTTAATACATTACCTATAATATCAGGAAGCATATCAGCTCCTTTGACACCAGATATCGCTCCAACATAAAGTATTAATTGATCCTCGGATTTATATCCTATTTCTTTTTTACAATCAATTCTATTTTCAGGGATAAAAAAATCATCTTCTCTAATAGTTCCAGGTATTCCAAAAACATTACCTTTCGAACCTAACTTATCAGAGAAATATTTCTGAGATTCAACACCAACCGTCAAAACATAATCCACATGCTTAAGAACAAATAATGAAAGTAAATTTGTTATTAGATAATGACGGAGCTTTCCTTGCAGGGTCGAAACATATTTCCAATAGTTGAAATGGTCCTCAGCTGTACGCACAATACATTTTATATTAAATACTTTACTGCAAATCAGGATAGCCAAGCCATTGTAAAAGACCCCACCGACACAAAATAAAATATTAGGTTTATATTTCCTACAATATAACCAAAGACTTATAACTGAAACAGGGATGTGTAAGACACTTCTCACAAGACGATGTAGCTTCAAGTATTTAATTGGATTAAAATGTAAATCCTCACCAATGTCATCAGGTTTTACTTCGGCTCCAATTAAGTGAATTTCGTAACCATCAGACTTAAACATGTCCACGAATGACTTTAATGTATGCGACTCAGCAGCGTGACTACTAACACCAATACTTTGTGTAGCTTTTATTGCTATTACTTTTTTTTTAAATTTATTAATATTACTATTACTCTAAATAATCGATTCTATTATATCTTTTCAGAAACTATATCTATTAAAGATGTACTAAGTTTATCAACTGAGGAACCTAAATAGTTAGTAATTTGACGTTCTTTTTCTTTGTCACGTTCAAGTGATTTATACGTTGGATTTTTTATATATTTTTCAATCTCACTTAAAAGCTGAAGCTTACTGTCGACAACAGATGCAACACCACTGTTTAAGTACTGCTCCATATGCTGTTCATCGTGATAACGTTTAACACTCTCAAAATAGCTTTTTTCTTTATAACCATCAAAATTTATTACAATCTGAGGTTTATCAAACACCAAAGAATCCACCCCTAATGTTGTTGCTACGTAAATTACAATAGATGAATGGTACAAAAGGTCTGCAAGATAATCTTGCTCTAACTGGGTTAACTCACTGTATTTGTCTATTGTATCAAATTTCGTACCTGGAGTTTGTATAGTAAAATTTTTAAAGCTATCACACTTATTTAAGTCAGCAGGATGTCCAGGGTGATTTCGTACTAACACGTGAAGATTTTCTTCATGCAACGAATCATTAGCAATGTCATTTAGCATTTCGCAAATATCAGAGTCGGTATCTGATAGTATTTTACCCGCTGGAGCAAATAAAATTAGCTTCTTGTTTTCAGGAATACCCAGCTTATTAAAAAACTCTGCTCTACAAGTCCTCTTATTATTAATAAAACCATCAAACTGAGGCATACCTACAACTTCTATCCTATTTCGAGGATAAGAATGCATACTTGATAACTCATTTTTAATAACATTATTATTAACAAGACAGAAGTCCGGTAATATTCTGAGTATTCCTTTGCTATAACAATTATCCCAAGAACGAACCATACCAACAGTTAATTTATCAAGTTTTTTTGCTATTTTCCCAATAGTAATATCTTCTTCCAAATAAATATCTGTAAGCAATACAACATCCATTTCATTTATAATTTTTCTTGTTACCGGATCTACAGATATAGGAATTAAATTAAAGAGCCAGCGTAAGATTCTTATGAGTAACTGAGTTGGGAAAAACTTAAGGTTCACATATTTAGTTACTTTTGCATATAACTCACTTCGTACACCCGGGGTAATTTCTTTTCTTTTATATTCCCAATAATGTGATGATTGCAGGGTTATAAATATTCGACGAAATATAGCGTCGAGTTTACTCACGAAACCAGCTCGTTTAATAACAACTGGAGTGATTTTTTTACTCTTTAGGGCAGTTTTAAAGTACTCATGTTTTAATTCAGGTACAGCAATATAAACTTGAAAACCATGAGCTATTAAGGCATCGACAACACCTGAGAAGATAATATTTTTTGAGATAAATTGGTGATGTGCGGTAATTAGTAATTTTTTCATTTAATTTAACTACAAGTAAAAATTTATATGGAAGGATATTTTCAGGAAAAATTTATTTAGATTTTATCAATAGGTGGTATTTTAAATCTAACAACACTTACCACGTTGTACGTCCACCATCGATTTGAATAATGCTGCCCGTCATGTAGCTAGATGCATCACTAAGTAAAAAGATTATAATACCTTGGTATTCATTTGAATTTGCTAACCTTCCTAGTGGTATACGGGATGATACTTTTTGAAGAAAGTCCGGGTTTTGACCATTATTTACTCCACCAGGACAAATTGCATTACAGCGCACATTTTTATCAGCCCAATATGTAGAAAAATATCGTGTTAAACCTATTAATCCTGATTTTACTACAGAATAAGTAATCGGTTTCACTGGTTGCATTTCATCTGGTAAGTCAGGGATTTCATATAGCCTTTGGTCTGGTGCTATAAGTCCTAAATCCGACGAGACATTTATAATATTCCCACCTTCAACATTATTAACAATTTCACTTCCATAATGTTTTGAACATAAGTAGGCTCCAGTAAGACCAACAGCAATATCGGCATTCCATACTTCTAAAGGAAAATTTTCAACTTTTGAAAAATTCTTACCATCTTTATCTTCCATTTTTGGATTATTCGCGGCATTATTTATTAATGCATCTATACGTCCAAATTTTTTCATTATGTTTTTTTTGTTTTTAAAAATATTATCCTCATCAGTTATATCAACTTTATAACCAAATGCAGGAATATTATAAGTCTTACTCAGTCTATTTGCTGATTTAACAGCTAACTCTTCATTTAAATCTAGAATTATTGGTGTGCCACCATAAGCCGCAACAGCTTCAGCATGCTTCATACCAAGTAGACCAGTAGCACCCGTTATAACGACTACTTTCCCTTCTAAACTAAATAAACCTTCTAGCTCTTTATCTCTCATAATTATTCAATCTACCATTTATTACAGTTAGTGAATTTAATATTTAATTAATCATGTAATATTTAATTGTCCACCATCAACAATAAAATCAGCTCCTGTAATAAAGCTAGCATGTTTAGATGATAGGAAAATCACAAGTGAGGCTATATCATTAATATCACCTAACTTATTGAGTGGTACTTTTTCAGATAGCATTCTTTTAACAGCATCTTCATCAGTATTTATTTTATCTTCCCATGTTGAACCAGGAAATAATATATTACCAGGAGAAACCAGATTGACCCTGATACCATACTTAGATAAGTAGTTTGACATGTTCTTAGCATATGCATCCAATGCAGCCTTTGCTGAAGCATAGGCAATAGGACAACCAATTGAGCTTTTAGAGCATATAGAACTAATATATGTAATTGTACGATTACATTTTAAATCATTTTCATCTCTAAATAAAAGCTTGCCAATTCCTAAAGTAACATTAACTGAAGCAAGAAAATTTATATCCAGCATCTTTTGAAACTCAGAAATATCTTGCCCTATTAAACTTTTTGTTTTTCCAGAACCTACATTACATATAATGTGACTTAAGTTTACTTGCTTGTTTTCAAGGTCTTTAGCTATAGTTGCGACAAATGTTTCATCTAACAAATCACCGCAAAATTTTAGAACACTTTTGTCATTATACTTTTCAACCAAAACTTCATAAGACTTATCAATTACACTACAATCTCGGCCAGTAATTACAACATTAGCCCCATCTTCTAAAAATTTTTCAGCAATACCATAGCCAATTCCTTTTGATGAACCAGCTATAAAAACCCATTCATCTTTAAGTCCTGTATCCACTACTAAAGATCCATTATTTTTTCTAAGCTATCGTTATCAATATGACCTCGAGCCTCTACAAACTTATCCATTGACATATCACCAAAATATAATGGCTCACCGTCAGAATTAGTAAGTAACTTTGTAGCATCATCTAACTCTAATACATAAGTTCTGAAATGTTTATCGATAACAGGTTCAAAGTCTTTGGTAAAACTAAGCGAAAAAACATCGCTTAAAAATTTCCTTACTTTTTCTATCTTAAACATTTCTGTTCCAGGATAGGCTGTAGCTGTGAACATCTTTCTATTAACTGACTGTTTTGCCATCTGATATTCAAGTGATGATGAAGCTAAACCCTCAGTATACAACTGCTCTTGCCACAATATAAATGCAATACTTGTTTTAAGGTCATCTAACGTTTCACCTGGATATCCCATAATCCAAGTACAATTTGAATGTATTCCTACATCTCTACAATTTCTAACGCCATCAACCATTGTTTTTGGTAAATTATAATCATTAATATTTACCGTACCGTTTTTAAGAATAAATCCACCCTTTTTCATCAAGTTCAGAACGTTTTCACTTGCACTTTCGGCACCAAATCCAATATACACACAACCAGATTTTGCCATATCAATTACCCGCTGATCTGCTTCATCTAATCGCGTATGCGTGCCCCATCGAATACCAATATCGTTAAAAATATCAGGCATCTTTTTAATTCTTTTTTTATCTACAGCAAAATTATCATCAGGATAACCCAAAAAATCAATATCATATGTTTCCTTTAACCATATTGCTTCTTCACCTAAATTTTCTGCAGATCTCATTCCATACAAGCGTTCACCTTGAGCTCCTCGATAACAAAAGGTACACGCATAGGGACAACCTCGACTACTTACAGATGTCATACTTCTTTCCATTGTAAAAGGAGTTGCCGAACTATTGTTTGCAGCACCACCCCAAACTGGAGTTGTGATATATTCTTCGAGGCGATTACCACCATAAACATCTTCGTGTAATAAGTCCCATGCAGGTCTTGGTAAAATGTCTAAATTTCGAGGTCGATTTCCACCATAACTAAATTTAGGTTTATTATTTTTAAAACCATAAAAATACTTATTAGTAGAAGTTGTAACAGCAGATTCTTTTTTCATTAAACTGCCGTATTTTTTTATATCACGTGCTATAACGAGAATAATATCATCACCTTCAGAATCAGATATTCCATCCAGTTCTGGAATCCACTCAAATAAAGCATCCTTTAGCTCGGTTGCAAGTCCTCCACCTGAAATTAGAAATGTATCTGGTTGTTGTCTGCGAATTATTTTACAAATTTCTTCTTGCCATCGAAGTGTTGTTATCATTCCAGATAAAGCAACTATGTCTTGATCTCCATGCTTCTCAAAATGTCTTTTTAACATTTCCTCAGACTCATCAAAGCTTAATAATCTACCATTTTCCATACCATTCTTTTTTGTTGTATCATCTTTAATTCTATAAGAATTAAGATCAATAATTGTAGGAATCGCTCCATACTCTCGTAATCTTGCTGCGAGTAATGCAGGACCCAGAGGAGGAACATTTGGCTTCGCTGACTCCCGCAAAGGCATATTGATAAAGGTTATTTTTAACCCTTCAATATCCTTGAAGGAAATACCATTGAGCTGATCAGATGGATGTTCTTTCTTTTTTCTTTTAGACGGAGATACTTTTATTTCTTTATTTAAACTTGTCAAAGTTGTCATTATTTCACCATTAGTCCAATCTATTTAGCACATAGTCACGATACATATTCAGTGCATTCACATCATTATTATCTTGTGCTCTTGCCGTTTGTAAAATATAAAGCCCCTGATAATTGAGCGACTCCATCTTTTTAATCACACCGTGTATGTCAGCATCCCCTTCACCAAGTGGAACAGTAGTCCCTCCTAATACTCTATCTTTAATGTGTACATTTATTACTGAGTTACCATATTCAAGAAGTTCATTTTCCCAATTAAATCCCATAGAAGCACTATTACCAATATCGTAATTAATGCCAAAGTATTCAGCATCAAATTTATCAATAAATTGCTTTAATTGTTTAGGCTTAAAATCAGATTCAAAAGCTATTTGCATATTATTTTCTTTCAAGTGTGCCTGTATAAGATTCATTCCTTCAATAAATTCATCTTCATCGCTTAAAGTTTTTAAACTACTGTTATCAACTAATGGTATAACGACAATTTTTACACCAATCTTAGCTGATAGCCCTATAACATTAATTAATAACTGAATTAACTCATCTCGTAATTTCCCAGTTTCTTTAAAAAACGGTTTTTGCATAAAGAAATCACCCGTAAGGGTCTTAACTTTTACTGCATTTTCTATACCAAGTTGAACTATTTCTGTTTGTCCAGAATCCAACATTAATGGGTTTTTATGGATATCTTTAAAATCTAATGTCCACTCCATATATGGGAATTCGTTTAAATTCGCATCAGCGTACTCTTCCATCCAATGCTTCGAAGGGAAGGCTTGAATATTTCCATTAATCATTGGAGATAATCTACCTTGTATAAACCCCATCCTACTTTTAATATTTTCTTTATTCATATCATGCAATGTCTTTTACGAGTATTGGGAAAATTTTCTGAAGAAGTTTCCAGTCTTCCTCTGTATTAATATCTACATCCAACATATTACTTGTTGTTACTAGTTTCACCTTTTCTCCATATAAACTTATTTTTTTAGCCAATAAATTAGATTCTTTTAAAATATAGACTAAATCATTTCGTTTATATACACAGGGTAAATCTTGTCTTCTATCTTCAATTTCTACTAAAGGTTTATCATTAAATAGTACCACTCTATTTTCAGAGTTTTCTTTTAGCATCCATAATGGATTATCATTTGCTATTGCAGGTGTTACACTAACAACAGAATCATGGGTAGCTAAATCAAATCCCTCTATACAATCATTTATATCCATTATATTTCGCAATGGATGCGTTGGAAAGATTAAAGCAATAGCATCATAATCATAACCTTCATTATCTCTTAACCAATTTATGGCATGAAGTAAAACAGGTTCTATACGTGAAGTGTTGTCAGATAAATTAGCTGGGCGTAAAAAAGGTACATCAGCACCATATTCTTTAGCAACTTGAGCTATTTCTTCAGATTCAGTTGACACAATTACTCTTGATAATTGGCTTCTGAGTGCACACTCAATCGTCCAGGCAATAAGGGGTTTACCATTGAGTTCTCTAAGGTTCTTACCTTTAACCCCTACAGAACCACCTCTAGCAGGAATTATACCAAGTATCTTCATATGATATTTTTTTCCTCTTAATGTAGCTTCAATTATTTAACTAATGATGAAAATGACAAATGTGCTCGTAGTTTATCAGCGATTGATAGTTCATCAGGATGCATTTTTTTAATTCCATCACCTAAAGCACGCTCAATCTTTCTAACAGCACCTACTAACATTCTCAACCCGGTAGGTTCAATTGACGCAGCTTGATCTGAACCATACATAGCCCTATCAAGTGTTATATGGCGTTCAAGTGATGTAATATCAAAAGCAGCAGCAGCATATGAAACTGCAAGTCCAGCTTCATGCCCACTATAACCAACATCACATTTAAAACGTTCTCTCAACATTGGTATACATTTAAGATTAGCGTCTTCATCTCGCATAGGATACGTAGAAACACAATGCATAAGTTCAAAAGAACATTTTTCTTCCCTGAATATTTTTACTGCTTCTTCAATATCATTAAGGTTTGTCATGCCAGTTGAAATAAATGTGTGCCGACCTTCTTTTGCTACTGCTTTCAAGAATTCTTTATCAACTATCATAGCTGAAGCAATTTTATTAAATTTCAAATTAAACTGACTAAGAAACTCTTGACTCTCTAAATCCCATGCAGAAGCAAACCAATCAATACCTTTACCTTTGCAATACTGATCTATCTCAGTATATTCCTTTACGTCGAATTCCAATCCTTCTTTTTGTTCACGTTGAGTTTTACCCCAAGGACTATCTCTAGGTGAATCTAAAAGTTCACTTGTATAAACACGATCTAATGTTCGCTTTTGAAACTTAACTGCATCGCAACCTGAATCTTTAGCAATATCAATAAGTTCTTTTGTAATATCCATATCACCATTATGGTTGATACCGATTTCGGCAATAATATAAATAGGCATAACACCCTCACTTTAAGTATAAGATTTTAATAATATCTAATTTAAAAACAGATTCAATCAATTCCCGTGCTACACCACAACCTCCTTTAGCTCTTAATTGAAAAGTAGAAATTTCTTTAATTTTCGAGTGACTATCAGAAGGACAAGCAGAGAAACCACATTTTTTCATCGCTAAGTAATCATTAAGGTCATTTCCAATATAGAAAAGATTGGAATATTTATAATTATTTTCCTTTACAAAAGCATCCAACGATTCAAGCTTATTTGAAATAGATTGATAAACAGGCACCTGTAATTTTTTTGCGCGAGCAGTAACAACCAAATTTTTTTCCGTAGAAAAGATGCATACATTAACACCTAACTTTCTAAAAACATCAAAAGCCAAGCCATCACCTCGATAACAACATACTTGCTCATTTCCGGAAGAGTCAACATATACATTATTGTCGGTTAAAACCCCATCAAAATCAAATATAACAGCATCAATTTCAGATACATTAATATTGTGCACATCAAAACTCAAAGCTGTGACTCTTGATGTATCACATCATCTTCTAATAACATATCTTCTACAAGCTCCATAAGAGCATGCCCAGCAGTAATATGTGACTCCTGAATACGGCCAGTATTTGAGCTAGGGACAAGGAATGATTTTTCGCAATAGCCAAGAGCTTCGCCTCCAGAACTTCCAAGAAAACCAAGCACAGGTATTTCTTTCTGTTTAGCGGCTTGCATAGCAAAAATTATATTTTTAGAGTTGCCTGATGTTGTAATAGCTAAAAGAACATCATTCTTATTACCAATAGCTTGCACCATACGTTTAAATAATAGATCAAAGCCAAAATCATTTCCACAAGCTGTTAAAGTTGAAGGGTCAGAAGCTAAGGCAATAGCAGCAACTCCTTCTCTATTCACTTCAGGTCGCAAACGAACGAGCAACTCAGCCGCAAGATGTTGTGCATCTGCAGCTGAGCCACCATTACCACACAAAAGAAGTTTACCTCCTAGCTTAATGGAATGTACAATTACATTAGCCATATCAATAAGTACTTCATGACTATTTTTGATTAAAATTTCTTTTTTAATTTCAATCGATTCTTTAAAAAGCTCTGAAACTTTTTCTAACTGTTTTTCTCTACTGACCATAATTAACTTTCCTTTAACAAAACTGAGAATGAAAAATATTTCAGACTTCGGCGAAGAAGTATATCATCCAATATTTTTAGTTTTTGGATGCGCTAAGTGTGTAAAGCCAAGAATATACTCATTAACCAAATTATTTGGATCATCTTTTAATAACTCTTTCACTCTTAGATCTATATTGCGATTAAATGTAGCTTGATGAGATCCTGCTTGACTAATATATTGAAGCTGAAGAATAAGTCTTTTCTTATTTCCTGGACGGCTACCAAAATGGTAACAAGAGTCCGTATCAACAAAACCGATACAACCTTTTTTACCCAAAAAAACAACTTCATCTTCTTTATTACAAAATTGATACATTGTCTTATCGTTTACTTTGTTATTTCTACGTTCAACCAACGACTTTATTTTCATTTTCTTAAAAGCAATTTTTGACTGTTCAGCAGGAATTATTGTTAAAGGACCTGATTGTTCATCAATATCATCTAAAAATACAAAAACTTTTACTTGTTTATTATTATCTCCATCTAAATGAAATTCTTGGCTTCGTCCTGATTCAAAATTATTATTAGGAGAATACCAAAGCAAGGCACTACCTAACAAAGGAACATAACCTAAATATTCGACTATTGGTGATATAATTAATGGATCTACAGCAAGTTTCCATATCTTATTGTGACATGCATCACCGGGTTCAAACCAGTACTGTAATAGAAACGACTTATGCTGCGGATCATTTACATCATCCCAGTTCTTACGTTTAATGATCTCTCGACAATGTTCAATTGCAGCATTTACCGTTTCACTATTAGCGTGAGAATCTACATAGTAACCTTCTTTTTTAGAAATTATATTAGTTGGCTGTTCTACATATTTTTTTAAATAAAATCTTCTCATAAAGTATTCATATGGATGAACAATACATACAAAAAAATAATAAAGAGCACCACCAAGATAAGAATCCGGACGTAAACTCAAACCAATATAATTTGGCGAATGAATAAACACATATAGTGTCTCTCTAAGACGACGTGGCAATTTATTTTTCAGCATGCCTAATACTCTCAGTACTATAGGATTTCAATTTAATTTGAGACATGATTTATTAAACTTATAAATTCTTATTCTTAGCCACTAGAACAATTCTATCCTTTACCTTAGCCGTTAATTTTTCAAAACCGGCTTTAGAAATAATATCAGTGCATTCATCAATTGTAGTATTACCTTTTCTTTCCGGGCCACAGTCAAATGCTATAAACTGTGTTTTCTTTAAAATTTCCAATGCTCCACGCAAAACTTCAGGCTCAGCACCTTCAGCATCACATTTAATCACCTTTATTACATCAATATCATACTGAGCCAATAGCCAATCAAGTGACACTACATCTTGTTCAGAAGTGTATGAATATTCTTCAGGTTCAATCAAACTGCTATCAGCGTTATTCATAGAGTGGAAAAATTTAAGCTTCATATTTTTCTCCCAAACCGGATAATTATTCGCAACAATCTGTTTGTTTTTGATATTTTGACTTAAAATTCTAAATATATCTTTATCAGCTTCAACACTGTAGACACTTGCTCCCAGGCTAGCTGCGAAGCAGGAAAACTCACCAACATTTGGTCCAATGTCAACAACAACATCCCCTTTCTCAATTTGATAGTATTCCCCGTGCCCATAAGCAGAGGCTAACTCTTTAAGTCTTGCGGGTATACCTTTTACATACAAGGCCCATCTTTCAACAGTCAAAATCGAAAAATCATCTCCATTAACTGTCACACTCCAGATCCCATTTTTTTTCAACAAGTTTACCGGATAAAAATCATTTGAATTCATTCTTCGACACTTGTAATTGAAAATACCATTTCGCAAACGAAATCTTAGAGTAGTTGGAATCACTTCTCTAACTAATCCAAAAATCATTCTCGTTAATACATTTCTTTTTGACATAGAATAAATCTTCCTAGTTTATAAATTTAAAAGTATTATTTTTGTTCGAATAAAAAAACCAATTACAAATAAGACCAGATAATTTCAAAAAATCAATACGCTACCTAATGGTGTTGTGCGACTCTAATACCCTGCTTTTTACTGACTTCAAATACAACATCACAACTATCGAGTGTACTCAAACGGTGAGCAATAATTAAAATCGTTCTCTCACCTTTTAGCTTTCGAATAGTATTCATCACTTCAGACTCCGTATTTGAATCTAATGAACTTGTGGCTTCATCAAAAACAAGTACATCTGGATTATGATAAAGTGCTCTTGCTATGCCAATTCGTTGGCGCTGTCCTCCACTCAACCTAACCCCTTGCTCACCAATTACTGTATCCAAGCCGTCAGGTAAAGATTTTACAAACTCATCAATCTGAGCGTCCTTAATCGATGCATTTATTCTTTCGTCATCAATACATTGCTCATTAACACCAAAAGCTATATTACTTCTCAAACTTTCGTCTATTAAACAGACCGTCTGAGGAACATAACCTATATTACTCTGCCAATTAATGAGGTTATCCTGAATATTTTCATCATCTACTAACACTTCGCCGTTAGTTGGTGTAAGTAAGCCAAGAATAACATCAATGAGAGTACTCTTACCCGAACCTGATGCCCCAATAAAACCAACAGTTTGCCCACAGGTTATTTTTAAATTTACATCCATCAAGACATCTTCTTCACTCTCAGGATATCCGTATTTTACTGATGTCAGCTCTATAGATCTCGTAAATATTGATTTCTCCACATTATGATTTAAGGTATCAACCGGTGAAATATCAAGTTCTTTTTTAATAATATCAATAACTGGAAAATTATAATGTAAAGACTGAAGAGCTATAAGAATTCGATTTACCGACGGAGTCAATCGAAATGTTGCTGCAGTAAATATCCCAAGTAAAGGCAGAATTGCACCCCATTGCTCACCTTGAGCTAAGGATAAACTAACTACGGTTAACAGCCCTAATACTGCGACCCACTCGTTCCACAATCTAGGCAACTGACTCGATATACGATAATTTCTAAGAAACTTTGAATACAAAACATTATGATATGAAAATCTTTTAATAAATTCTGACTCCCTCCCTAGTACCTTCGCCTCCTTTACTCCACCTAAGCCTTGTTGTACTTGCTGGATACGCTTTCCTTCATGAAATTGTCGTTCTTTACCCCACTTTTCCATCTTGGTTTTAATTAGTTTATAAAACAATGCTCCACCAACACCTAACAGTAACATTGATATAAACACGACCCCTGAACTGAAATACAGCAACATTACAACTAAACCCAGAACAATCAAGAGCTCACCAACTAATGTTAGTAGTGACATAGAAAGGGTACCTATTGCTCGCGCCTCATTAACTATATTACGAATTAATTCAGAGCTATTCCTTTGCAGATGAAAAGTATAAGGCTGAAAAATATATGATTCAAACAATCGATGAGCTACAAGTTCTCCAAATCGAATCGTATAATGTGATTGCAAAAAAATCATCCATATTAAGTATAAATTTTTAAGTAAATAAAAGATAACCATAAACACAAGCAGTCCTAGCAAAAAGACTTCTCGGTCCGGATTGCCTAATAGTTCAAACAATCGAACCATCCAAGCTTCATTTGTAAGTCCGTCGCTTTGAGTTAGTATCGTGATTAGTGGTAGTATCAAGCCAACACCAATAATATCCAAACCTATACCTATTAGCATTAGACAAAATACTAGTATGCCTTTTCGTTTTTGATGTGAATTCAATAACGACCAAAACTTATATAAATTTTCAATCATAACTTACGCGGACAAAATTTAATAACTAACCCCATTGCAAACATACTAGGCCATAGTTTATTAAAGTATGGCACCCCCTCATAAGCAATTAAAGATTCTATATTCCGATTCATAGCTTTAAACCACCATTTTGTGTCACGTATAGTCCAGAACCTCAAATGCTCACCGGGATGTACGCGCCATTGCATTGGGAAACGACCAAATAATAGCCTGAATCGATGCATCCAATAACCTGTATTCGGAAATGAGACAATAAACCCTTTCCTCACTTTGGAGTCAAGCGCGTCAAGAAACAATTCAGGAGCTGGCATATGCTCAAGAATTTCTAATGCCAATACATAATCAACTGCTGGAATTTTTTCAAGAGCACCAGCCTCTGCCAAATCACAATGAATGGTTTCAATACCTCTGCTCTTTACATGGTTTAGTGATTCAAGTGACTTATCTACTCCAATGGCCTTGATATTTACATGCTTTAAAATGTAATCCAGAATAGCGCCATCTCCACAACCAACGTCAAGAACTGTATCACCATCAAGTAAAAACGGAATTACTTTATCAGCTCGTTTTCTTTGAAATTCTGATAAAGCTCCTAATTTATCACCGCGTTTCGTTTTCCAATATTCATTATAATTAATATCTGAATTCAATAGCGTGTTTGTAGGATAGCCAAAAAGTGATTTGACTTGCACTAACATAGAAAATACAAATCGGTATAGTTCTTTCAACAGGTAATATTCCTTAATTTTTTAAAATATGACATTATTGTTTCATTAACCGTATTGCATCAGCCCAAGAATAATTCGAAGCATGTTGAGTACAATTGTTTCGCACAGCAGAATTATTATCTTTTAATAATTCCACTGATTTAACCATTGCTTCTGCAATGGAATTTGCATTGCCTTGCTGTACTAAATACCCCGATACACCATTAATTATAACTTCTTCATTCGCTGAATCTTTACTTCCTATTGAAAGCGACCCACAGCAATTAGCTTCTAAATGAACCAATCCAAACCCTTCAAAATAAAACGGCTCAGATATTGAAGGTAATACATGTGCAGTTGTTTCTTGGTAATGTCTTACAAGCGTTTCTTGAGAAACCTGATTTAAGAATTTAACCAGTAAATTATGTGTATCAATAAACTCTAATATGCTTTTATTGTATGTAGACTTTTCATCAAACTCACCTATAACAATAAATTCATATGATGGGTATTTTTGTAAAAATTGATAAAACCCCTCAATTGCAAATTTAAGACCTTTTCTCGGCTTTGATGAGCCAACAAACATAAAATATTCTTTCTTTTGAGTCTCTTTTAATAAAGGAAAGAATATATTGTTATTCACCCCTAATGGTACTGAAACGGAGTTCACACCAAAAACATCTTTTAAACGAGCTGAGGTATAATCTGAATTAGATATGATCAAACTTGCATATTGATAAGCCAATAAATATTTATCAAAATGACCAGTTTGCCTAGGACGCACACAGTAAGTTCCATGTACATTAATAATTAATTTTGCCCCCATTATTTTAGCTAGTCTATGAGCAAGAGGAATATATGGCTCAACCATCACATGAACCGTATCAAACTTCTTAATATTTATCCTTAACCGAATAAAAACCTCATCAAGAAAAACTAATAACTTTTTGAATTTTGTATCAGCAAACGAATTAAGAACTTTAAGAATTCGAACATTCGACGACTTAAAATTCTGAGCTTTTCTCCACGTTAATAAAACACTACCGGTACTATCATCCGTCTCTAATCCATTCAACCAATTATAAGTACAGGTACCCCAGCCGTTTTTATCTGTATATTCATGCGATATATACAAAGTTTTTTGTTCTGCACTAATCACATCATTCATTTGATTTATATACGAGTAACAATCGATTTCTGCAGTCTATATTTTGTTCCTGTATATGGACATTCTGTTTCACTTTCGCCTTTCAACGGTAGGTCGAGCTGTTCACCATATTCACTTATCCATCCAATTTGCTTCGCAGGAACACCCACCATCAAAGCATAATCAGGAACATCATTTCTAACTACAGCACCTGCACCAATAAAAGCATATCTACCTATATTAACTCCACATACAATCGTACAGTTAGCACCCAAAGTCGCGCCAATTTTAACTAAAGTATCTTTATACTCTGACTTTCGTTTTATTGCTGAACGTGGATTATAAACATTAGTAAAAACCATACTTGGTCCACAGAAAACATTATCTTCTAAAGTGACATTGTCATAAACAGAAATATTATTTTGTATCTTTACACTATTGCCAATAACAACTTTATTGCCGATATAAACATTTTGACCAAGAGAACAATTACTTCCAATTATTGCGTCGCCGCAAACATGTGTCCAATGCCAGATACTAGTGCCATCACCTATTGATGCACCAGAATCTACTATAGCCGTCTCATGCACCTTAACAATCATAATTAATACTCAAGTGGAAGAGAAATGCTTTTACCATCACGTGCGGATAGATATGCAGCAATTAATATTTCTAATGATTTAAGTCCTTCCCTTCCATCTGTCTCTGGAACATCCTTCCCTTGAAGGACATTAATTACATTTTTATAATAAAGCGGATGGCCAAAGCCATAGACAGATTTTGTTTCATAACTAGCATTGGCCACGTCTTTGTCATACTCTTTCTCTTCATCAAACTGCCAGTCCTGTATATCATTTACTGCAACACCACCAATCCTAACCGTACCTTTTTCACCTAAAATAGTAATTGAACCTTCATAATTTTTTGGATAGGCCAGCATTGTCACATTTACTGACCCTAAAGCCCCATTTCTCCATTTTATGTTTAGTACACCAGAGTCTTCTACTTCAATATCTCTTCCTAAAGTTGCAGTCATTGCTTGAATACTAGCGACTGGTCCTATAATCCAGTCAATTAAATCAATATAATGACTAGCCTGATTCATAAATGCTCCGCCATCCAGTTCCCAGGTTCCACGCCAACTTGCTTGATCATAATACTCCTGAGGTCTGGTCCAAAATACATTTATATTCACCATATAAATCCGACCAAATCGCTTTTCTTCTACAGCTCGTTTTAGTAACTGGAGCGTAGCATTTCTACGGTTTTGCTTAACAACAAACAGATGTACATTTGCATCATCACACTTGCGTATCATCGTTAGACCATCTTGCCAGCGAGTAGCCATAGGTTTTTCAGTCATAACATGAACTGATTTACTTGCAGCAAGTTCAGTTTGTGCTGGGTGAATGCCACTAGGTGTACACAGGGCGACTAAATCAAGGTTTTCAGCTTCTAGCATATCTTTCATTGAGGTATAACTGGGAACTTCGCTTAATTTTTGCTGCTTATTTAATGCAACAATATCTGAATCACAAATTGCTACCAATTCGATTTCATTAGAGTGTATTTCAATCGCTGCAAAATGGTTTTTCGAAATACGACCACAACCAACTACACCAATTCGAATTTTACGTTTATCAATTATATTATTTGTTTTCAATACGGCTTCCATTAATTTATTATTACAAATAGTCTGTAGTTACCAAGTTTACTTAAATAAATCTTAGCGATAATAAGCATTAAACCATTCTACAAACTTAACCATCCCATCTTCAAGTTTGGTTGCTGGTTTATAATCAAAGTTGCAAACTAAATCATCAACGTCGGCAAAAGTACCTTCTACATCGCCAGCCTGCAAGGGTAAAAGTTCTTTTTCGGCTTCTTTACCTAATGCATTTTCCAACGCGCTAATATAATCCTTTAATTCAACTGGATTGTTATTGCCAATATTATAGACGCGCCATGGAGCGTGACTTGTAGCTGAATCAGGCGCATCACCGCTCCAGTCAGGATTCGACTGTGCAGGTTTATCTAGAATACGAATAACGCCTTCTACAATATCATCGATATAGGTAAAATCTCGACGGTGATTTCCATAGTTAAATAGCTGAATCGGCTTTCCATTAACTATTGCTTGGGCAAATTTTTGTAATGCCATATCAGGCCTGTCCCAAGGGCCATAAACAGTAAAGAAACGTAAGCCTGTTGTGGGTAACTGATAAAGATGACTGTAACTATGCGCCATTAATTCATTGGCTTTTTTAGTGGCCGCATAGAGACTTACAGGATGATTCACATTATCATGGACGGAAAATGGCATTTTGGTATTACTGCCATAAACTGAACTTGATGAGGCATAAACGAGGTGTTCGACATTGTTATGACGACAGCCTTCTAATATATGTGCGAAACCAACTAAATTTGAATCAACATAAGCAAGCGGATTTTCTAATGAATAACGCACACCTGCTTGAGCCGCTAAATTAACGACCCGATTCGGTGTATACTTTTTAAATAAATTTTCAATTAATTCTCTGTCAGCCAAGTCGCCACGTATATGTGTATAGTTAGGATGATTGATATGCCTAACTAATCGGGCTTCTTTTAATGCAGGATCATAATAGACATTATGGTTATCAATTCCAATAACATCATCACCCCGCTCTAATAGACGCAGTGAAAGAGCGGAACCTATAAAACCTGCTGAACCCGTTACCAAAACTTTCATTGTTATACCTTTCTACCAATTGAATAATATTTGAAGCCATGTTTACTAAGCCGTTTAGGATCATATAGGTTACGACCATCAAATATCAGAGGCTGCGTAAGTGTTGTTTTAATCTGTTTAAAATCAGGGGCTCGAAACTGTTGCCATTCAGTAACAATAATGAGAGCGTCGGCTGATTGAAGGGTCGTTTCTTTCGTACCCATTAATTTCAAGTCTTCTCGCTGTCCATATATTCTTTGGCATTCTTCCATTGCTTCAGGATCAAAAGCTTGCACCTTGGCACCTGCCTTCCAAAGTGCTTCCATTAAGACTCGACTAGGTGCTTCGCGCATATCATCAGTATTGGGTTTAAAGCTTAAGCCCCAAAGCGCAAATGTTTTTCCTCCAAGCTCACCATTATAATGTTTACTGATCTTATTAAAGAGAGTTTCCTTTTGACGATAGTTAACCGACTCAACTGCTTTCAGTATTTCAGAATTAAATCCTATGAAATCAGTAGCCCGAATCAAAGCTTGAACATCTTTAGGGAAACAAGAACCACCGTAGCCACAACCAGGATAAATAAAACTGTATCCAATACGAGTATCTGAACCAATGCCGTTTCTTACCGCTTCGATATCAGCCCCTACTAGTTCGGCAATATTAGACATTTCATTCATGAAACTTATCTTTGTTGCCAACATACAGTTTGCTACATATTTTGTTAATTCAGCACTTTTAATATCCATGATAATCATTCGATCATGGTTTCGATTAAATGGTGCATAAAGTTCATGCATCTCACTCGCTACATCGTCACTATCCGTACCAACAATAATACGGTCAGGTTTTGTGCAATCATTAACGGCACACCCTTCCTTTAAAAATTCTGGGTTAGAAACAATATTAAACTCTATATTTTCACCACGTTCTGCTAGTACTTCAGCAACTCGCAGTTTAACTTTATCAGCTGTCCCAACCGGAACGGTACTTTTATTAATAATAATTTTAGATTCTTTCATATACGTTGCAATACTTGTTGCAACTGCAAGAACATATTTTAAGTCAGCTGAACCATCCTCATCAGGAGGTGTTCCAACAGCAATAAATTGAAAATCACCATGTTTTACACCATCTTCTACTGATGTTGTAAAATGCAACCGACCCTCTTTATAATTTTGTTCTACAAGTGGAGTTAATCCCGGTTCATAGATGGGGATAATACCTCTCTTTAGATTTTCAACTTTGTCCTTGTCAATATCAACACAAAATACTTCATGACCGCTATCAGCAAGTACAGCCGCCTGAACTAAACCGACATAACCGATCCCAAAAAATGTAACTTTCATTTATAAGTCCTAGAAAACTTAGTTGAGTTTCTTAATGATAAAGTTAAAAAAGTTTAAAAATTCGAACAATTTCTGAAGTTATTAATCTGATGTAACCTCTATATACACGCTACCGCCCTACCATACATAAAAGCAAGTACAAGCTATAACTATGATACAAAAGTATCTTTCCGTAAGAAATTACAATACATTGATTTTAATTTTTATAAGTTATCAACATTCAATATACTTCAATTATCTTTGATAACATTAATATGTTAATTATTTGAAGATGAAATTCATATTAACAATTACAATCACCTACTTAACTTCATTCTTTAAATTTTCAATTTCTATTTTTATTTCTTCATATTCATTTATTTTTCTTTGTAAAAACCTGTATGTTACCTGAGCTTTTTCTTCAATTCCTTTTGGGGTTAGCAAATACATATATGCATTTTTAGATTTGTTATTATAAAAATTGCGTACTTTTATAAAGCCTTTATCAAGTAATGCTTTCAAACAGTAGTTAGTTTTTCCTAGACTAACACCCATTTGTTTGGCAATTTCCCGCTGACTCAATTGCGCATTACTTTCGATAAGCTTCAACAACCTATATGTAATTTCGTCACGCAAATCAGCAAGATTCCTTATTATTAGCCAATACAGCTACATTCGTTCAATCATTGAACGAATGTATAAACATAACATATAATTATTCAAAATCAAATAGATGGGGGATATTAACTAGATTAGGCAAATTTAAGAATAGTTTGGTTTAGTATAGTATCAAATTTCATCAGTATTAGGCGTGGTATCAAGCCGATTATTGAAATGATTAATAGCATTCAAAATAATTACACTAAAGACTCCAAGCATCCCACCCAAGATTAAAGAAATTATTATAATCAACCTTCTATTTGGACTAATCAATTGAATATTTGCAGCGGCTTTTTTATCAACTATAACTGTTTGTATTTGACCTTTGTCAATTTTTAATTCTTTCAGACCAATAAATACTTCTTGTAAATTGCGTAATCCACCTATTAAAGAGTCATTTGATTTTCTATTTTTTAGCGCATGAATCTCCGCTTTCAGTACTTTTGTTCCTTTCATATACATTGAAAAGTTATTTGAATTTGACAACTTATTGCTAATTCTAGTTAATTCATTAGAGATTGAAGTTAATTCATTAGAGTCTGAAGTTAATTCACTTGAAATTGTCTGATCTGGTATAACAGCAGTTCCCACATTAGGTAAAAATAAATGCTCATGTATGCCTAAACTTTCTGCAATTTGGTATGCTTCTTGTAGACTTGTTAATTCATCTTCAACTCGTTTTTTGTAGACTGAGCGTTTACTAGATATTTCAATTTTTATACTATTAATTTTAGCGTCTATCTCCGCTTGTAAATTTCTCACTAATTGATTGATTGTTTCCTGATTAGCTTTCATTACTAAATCATCCAACCAAATACCTATTTTTTCTTTATGAACCCCATCTAGTGTAATCAGAATACTTTTAGAATTTTCATCCGAAGTTACATTAAATGACTGTGAAAAACCGTTAAAAACCCCAGCAACTACTTTAGGTGAAAGGTTATCTTCAGGGTTCTCTATAAGTTTTTCTATAATATTACTTTGTTCAAAAAATTCTTTCTTTAGTCTTCTAGATTTAACAATATTATTGAACGTAGAAAACACGTCATTAGTAGATATTTGACTACCCTTCCAAACATTCAACGCTTGAGTATTCTCAGAAGATGGTGGGAATAGAATAGTTTCTACTTGATATACACGTTTTGTAGTAAAAGCATAAAATAAGCCCGTACAAAAAACGGCTAATGTTATACCTAAAACCAGTTTTTTACTGTGAAGTAATGTATCCGCAATATAGACTAAACTTACGCCATCATCGTATTTACGATTTTTCGACAAGAAAGATGAGTTTTGAACTGGTTGGTTAGAATTCATTAAATACCACTATTAATTTTAAAGTCTTTAGGAAACAATAACATAACCTATTGATATGTCAAAAAATATATCCAATACCGTTCACCACTTAAATTATAAATAACCCCAGAGATTTTTCTTGAATTTGATTAATTTTGTCACGTATTCCAGCTGCTTTTTCAAACTCTAGGTTCTGCGCAAACTCATACATTTGCCGTTCAAACTTTTCAATTTCTTTATTTAACTGAGAACTAGTCATTGAAGCATAATCAACGCTCTCTTCAGCTACTTGCGCAAGCTTATTCGAGCCAACCTTTTTACCATAAGCCCCATCCATAATATCTGCGACTGATTTCACAATAGATGTTGGTGTAATACCATGTTCAACGTTATGCGCTATTTGCTTTTCTCGACGACGCTCAGTTTCCTCTATAGCTCGTTGCATCGAGCCTGTCATTTTATCTGCATAAAGTATTGCTTTTCCCTGCACATTTCGTGCCGCACGGCCAATGGTTTGTATCAAAGAGCGTTCGGAACGCAAGAAGCCTTCTTTATCCGCATCTAATATGGCGACAAGTGATACTTCTGGAATATCCAAGCCTTCTCTTAACAAGTTTATTCCGACTAAAACATCAAATTTACCTAATCGAAGGTCACGGAGAATTTCAATTCGCTCAATCGTGTCATTATCGGAGTGCATATAACGCACTCGTACACCATGTTCTGCTAAATAGTCGGTTAAATCTTCTGCCATCCGTTTGGTTAGCGTGGTAATAAGTACGCGTTCTCCTATTTTGGCTCGTTTGTTTATTTCAGATAAAACATCGTCAACTTGGCTTGTTGCTGGGCGTATTTCAATTTCGGGATCAATTAAGCCGGTTGGTCTGACTACTTGCTCGACGACTTGCCCTGAATGCTCGGCTTCATAGACTGCAGGGGTAGCGGAAACATAAATTGCCTGTGGCATCAATTTTTCAAATTCGTCAAATCGAAGCGGTCGATTATCTAGCGCTGAAGGCAAACGAAAACCATAATTGACTAAGTTTTCTTTACGTGAGCGATCGCCTTTATACATAGCCCCTATTTGGGGCACAGAAACATGTGATTCATCAATCACAAGTAATGCATCATCAGGTAAGTAATCGAAAAAAGTGGGGGGGGGATCACCCTCTTCTCTACCCGATAAATAGCGTGAATAATTTTCTATCCCCGTGCAATACCCCATTTCTTGCATCATTTCTAAATCAAATTTCGTTCGCTGCTCAAGTCGCTGTGCTTCAACTAATTTATTATTTTCATATAAAAATTCCAGGCGTTCTTTTAATTCCAGCTTTATTTCATCAATGGCATTTCTGACCGTTTCTTGCGGCATAACATAGTGGCTTTTAGGGTAAACCGTTAGTCGCGGTACACGGTCAATCACTTCACCGGTTAAGGGATCAAAGATACTGAGTTTTTCAATCTCATCATCAAACAACTCAACCCTTACCGCATCGCGTTCTGAATCGGCGGGAAAAATATCAATCACCTCACCTCGTACTCGATAAGTACCGCGATGCATTTCAACGTCATTACGTTTGTATTGTAAATTCGATAAACGGCGCAGGATTTGCCTTTGCTCTATTTTATCTCCTACATTCAAATGCAAGACCATTTTTAAATACGCTGTTGGATCACCCAAACCATAAATTGCTGAAACCGTTGCTACGGTAATCGTATCTGGTCGCTCTAATAATGCTTTTGTCGCTGAAAGCCGCATCTGTTCAATATGTTCATTTATTGAAGCATCTTTATCGATAAAAGTGTCCGAGGCAGGAACATAGGCTTCAGGCTGATAATAATCGTAATACGAAACAAAATATTCGACAGCATTATTCGGGAAAAACTCTTTCATTTCGCCATAGAGCTGCGCAGCTAGCGTTTTGTTATGTGCCATAATGAGAGTCGGGCGTTGCACTTGCTCGATAACATTCGCAATAGTAAAGGTTTTACCCGAGCCCGTTACGCCAAGTAATGTTTGCCCTACTTCACCGGCATTTAAACCGGCTACTAATTGCTCAATTGCCTTAGGTTGGTCTCCAGCAGGTGAAAATTTTGAATTTAATTGAAAAAGATGGCTCATTTGATTTTGTCTGGATTAAGTTTCAAGTATATTACACTCTTTTAATATAATTAGGCGCAGGAGTTACCGCTTGGCTATTAAATTATCAGATCGCGTTCAACGGGTAAAACCCTCTCCAACGTTAGCCGTTACCGCAAGAGCTGCAGAGTTAAAAGCCTCCGGCCAAGACATTATTGGCTTGGGTGCCGGCGAACCTGACTTTGATACACCACAACACATAAAAGACGCTGCTATCGATGCCATAAACCTGGGGTTAACCAAATATACTGCGGTTGATGGCACAGCAAGCTTAAAAAAAGCCATTATTGATAAATTTCAACGTGATAACGCTCTAAAATATACTCCCGAGCAAATTCTGGTTTCCTGTGGTGGCAAGCAGAGCTTTTATAACTTAGCCCAAGCCTTATTAAATGAAGGCGACGAAGTGATTATCCCTGCACCTTATTGGGTTTCTTACCCAGATATGGTGCTCTTAGCAGATGCAACCCCTGTTATTATTGATACGGGTATCACCCAAAATTTCAAAATTACACCTGAACAACTTGAAGCGGCAATTACACCGAAAACCCGACTTTTTGTGATTAATAGCCCATCCAATCCTAGTGGTATGGCCTACTCTGCTAATGAATTAAAAGCACTTGCTGCTGTTCTAGCAAAGTATCCCGACATTCTTATCGCTACTGATGATATGTATGAGCACATATTATGGTCTGACGAATCCTTTACCAATATTGTTATGACCAACCCTGAGCTTTATGATCGTAGTATTGTGCTCAATGGCGTATCCAAAGCATATTCAATGACAGGTTGGCGTATTGGTTATGCTGGTGGGCCAGCAGATCTGATTAAAGCAATGAAAAAGATCCAATCGCAAAGTACCTCTAACCCAAGCTCAATATCACAAGCAGCAGCAGAGGCCGCACTGAATGGTGACCAATCTTGTGTATCAGAGATGCTTAAGGCCTTTAAGCAACGACACGATATGGTCGTTGATTCTTTGAATAAAATTGAAGGTGTTCAGTGTTTAAAAGGTGATGGCACATTCTACGCTTTTGCAGATTTTAGTGAGTTTATGAAAAGATTTAGCCAAATAAACAATGATATCGAACTTGCTGAGTTCATTATCGAAAAAACAGGTGTCGCACTTGTACCTGGCTCAGCCTTTGGCAATGAGGGCTACATGCGATTATCTTTTGCAACAAGTGATGAGAACTTAATTGAAGCCATAAAACGGATTTCAACACTTTAATAGTCACCTTAATTTATATTTTTATCACTACATCACAGTAATACTTAGCACTTAGCCCCCCTCCAGAAGTAAGTCAATTCCTACATGAATAGACTAGAAAGTCCTACATACATTTATTACGTCTCTCTATATTGTTACAAACATACACGGATGTAGGGGGATGACATGGATGTCAACACACAACTGAATAGAGACATGGATTGTCTCTATTCAACTTACTCAAAGCACCAGCTTGGATTAACATTATTAGAGTTGCTAGTCACTCTTGCTATAGTGGCTATCATAATATCGATACTACCTAGTGTTTCTGCTGCCTTTATCCATAGTAATAGAGTAACTGCAGCTGTAAACCATATTGCAGGAGATATGTCGTATGCCCGTTCCGAAGCTGTAATGCGCGGCCAAAATGTAGAACTCTGTAAATCATTGAATGGCATTGAATGTATACGCTCAACTCAATGGGAGTCAGGCTGGATTATTTTTGTCGATGAAAATAAAAACAGAAAACGTGAAGAATACGAAGAAATACTGAAATATCAACCTAAGCTCAGCCAAATTAATATTACGTATAAGGGCTCAGGGAGCTCAAACTACATCAGATTTCGAGCAGACGGTCAAACAGGCGTAAATGGCACTTTTGCCTTTTGTAGCGACCAGACAGGGTTATACAAAAAAGCACTTATTTTATTCCGAACAGGCAGATTAAGGTTAAGTAAAACACGCACTAAGGGAAAAAGTATTTCATGTTCAGCTTTTAGAGCTTAAGCCTTTAAAAGGCTAAAAAATCTCACTTTTTTAGCATATCGATATTGACCAAAGTTGCATCTCTCAGTAGTATACGCGACTCAATTCCCCGATAGCTCAGTTGGTAGAGCAAATGACTGTTAATCATTGGGTCCCTGGTTCGAGCCCGGGTCGGGGAGCCAAATTCCTTAAAAAGCAACACAATCTATAAACCGCCTAGAGACTACATATCTAAGCGGTTTTTTTATTTAAAAGAATCTAAATCTAATTCGGCTAAATAATCCTGAAACGAATCCTTAAGTTCAGAGTGTCTTAATGCATGCTCAACTGTTGCTTGTAAATAGCCTAATTTACTTCCACAATCATATCGATCACCATTAAATTCATACGCTAAAACTTGCTTTTTATTCAATAACATTGCAATCGCATCAGTTAGCTGGATTTCACCACCAGCACCACGTTCAGTCTTTTTCAGTAAATCAAATATCTCTGGTGTTAAAATATACCGGCCCACTACAGCCAGAGTAGAAGGTGCCTTATCTGGAGAGGGTTTCTCAACAATACCATTAACTCGATGAGTGTTTTTTTCAAGAGGAACAGAATCAACAATACCGTATTTATCCGTTTCGTCTTTACCAACTTGTTCAACCCCTAAAATACTTGAGCTATAACGTTCATATTGCTCAACCATTTGTGCAAGGCAAGACTTGCCACCACCATCAATTAGATCGTCTGCCAAAATGACAGCAAAAGGCTCATTTTCAACAGCGGGTAATGCACATAAAACCGCATGTCCTAAGCCAAGCGCCTCAGACTGACGAATATACACACATGACACATGGCTAGGTAAAATACTCTGAATCATATTGAGCATTTCTGTTTTATGTTTAGCTTCTAGTTCTGCTTCTAATTCGTAAGCCTTATCAAAGTGATCCATAATAGAATTTTTTGTTCGGCCTGTCACAAATATCATTTGTTCCATTCCAGCTTCAATCGCCTCTTCAACAGCGTATTGAATAAGCGGTTTATCAACAACAGGTAACATTTCTTTTGGGCTTGCCTTTGTCGCCGGTAAAAAACGTGTTCCTAAACCTGCTACAGGAAAAACAACTTTTCTAATTTTCTTCATATCTAACATGCTCACTGCTAAAGTCTAATTGAAATGACATTATAACAAAAAAAGAGCGCATAAATGCGCTCTTTTCTAAGGTAATAAAATTTAATAGTTAATCATATCAAATTATTTACCTTTAACCATCATGATAGAAATATTAGCTCTATTCTTTTCAACAGTCTTAAAACCAATACCTTTTACCTTACTCAAACTTTCTATTGTTTTAAATTTACCGTGTTTTTTACGATATACAACAATGGCTTGTGCTTTTTTCAAACCAACACCTTTTAAGTTTTTTGCGATTTGAGTTGCATTAGCACTATTAATGTTTACCTGCGCTGCAAAAGCGAGTGTTGAAAATACAAAGAGAACAACAAGTGATAATATTTGAATAGATTTTTTCATGATTAAGTTCCTTTTAATGTTTAATTTTCCATTTGCTCAAATGAGCAAAATAATAGTACATAACTATTATGAAATTATCTGTAGGACATTTTTGATTTTTACGTAGGTAAAAGAGTACAAGTGAATTTGGTTCATGTGCTCAAAATTTATACAATATTTAACAGTATCATTTCGAGCGTATCAATAGGTGATTCTGATTGTGTGATTGGGCGACCAATAACTAAATAACTGGAGCCTGTATCAATGGCTTCACGTGGTGTCATTACGCGTTTTTGATCACTCGTTTCATTTCCCGCAGGTCGAATTCCTGGAGTAACTAACAAGAAATCATTCCCTAGATTTTCACGTAAGATACTCACTTCTTTCGCTGAACAAACAACACCGTCTAAACCGGCATCATTTGCCAATCTAGCTAAGTTAACAACTTGATCCTTTACATCCGTTTGGATGCCAATCTGATTTAAGTCCTCTTGCCCCATACTGGTGAGAATAGTTACAGCAATCAACTTTGTGGACGAATGACTTACGCCTTCTTTAGCCGCTTGCATCATGGTTTTGCCGCCTAATGCATGAACATTGACCATCCATACGCCAAGCTCAGACGCTGCATGACATGCTTTCATAACTGTATTGGGAATATCATGAAACTTAAGATCTAAAAACACATCAAATCCCATAGCCACAATTTTCTCAACAAACTGTGGTCCGGCCACAGTAAAAAGCTCTTTGCCAATTTTTAACTTACATAATTCTGGATTTACTTTTTTTATAAAATTTGAAGCTTCATCTTCATTTGAATAATCAAGCGCAACGATAATTTTTGATTCTGATTTTAAAACTATAGACATTTTTTAATCGCCCTCAACACCTTGAATTGGTTTTATAGTTCCCCACTTTTTACAACTAGGACATTGCCAATGCAAGGTGAACCCACTAAAGCCACAAACGTGGCAACTATATTTTGATTTATTTTTTAAAAGTTGAGTTGTTACATCTTTTAACACTTTTAATTTTTCTTTAACTGACTGCGTTGATTGTTCTAGGTTTAACTCAATCAACTTATCCATACCTCGTACTGAGGGTTTTATCTTTAAATGCTCAGTTATAAAATCAGCTGATTCTAAATCACCTTTTTTCTGTTTAATGATTTCCGCCATTTTAAGCATTATTGTTATACTGTCATTACGCTCAATTACATTTTGCAAATAAAGATACATATCATTAGCTTGCCCTTGCGCTTCATAACATTCTTGTAAGGGTTTAATTATTTCAGGTAGATAATCTGCATCCTGCGTTTCTAACCGTCGATAAGCTTTTATAGCGGCTTTAAAATCACCTAATTGCTTATCAATGTCACCTTCTAACATGCTAATACGTGGGCAGGCGCTATCTTCCGATGCAGCCTGTTTAAGAACTTTTAATGCCTTCGATGTTTCACCTTGTTTTAATAAATTCTCAGCTTGCTCACAATAATAATGTGCAATTAAACGGCTTAGCTTAGTATTTGTTTTAAACTCAAAACGGCGAGCCGTTTCAATCGCTTTGGTCCAATCTTTTTCTTGTTGATAAATATCAATAAGCTGACGCAATGCCGACTCAGTATGTGGACCACTATCAATCAATTCAGTAAACAGTGTCTCAGCCCTATCAAATAAACCCGCACGCATGTAATCTTGACCAAGATCGTAGAGTGCCTGTGCACGTTGCTCTTGACTTAACGTTGGTCGTGCAATTAAATTTTGATGAATTCGTATTGCTCTATCCACTTCACCTCGACGTCGAAATAAACTTCCTAAAGCTAAGTGTGTTTCAACCGTATCGGTATTGACTTCTAATAGTTGAATAAAAATTTCAATCGCTTTATCAGGCTGTTCATTTAACAGGAAGTTTAAACCTTTTAAATAGTCGGAGGGAATTCCAAGCATCGAAGATGCATTTTTATTTTTTAACGCAGACTTTCGCCCTATCCACCAACCAGAAAAGGCTGCAAATGGCAAAAGTAAAAATATGATTTCAAAACCCATTAATGTTCATCTCGAATAGGCATGGCTCGCAAATTGTTAAGCTCTTTATCCGATATTACACCTTGTTTTTTTAAACGCTGAATTTCGCGTTTTGCCGAAATCAACCAAACTAAACTCGTGAATACACCAAGAACTGCACCTAATATCAATGCAATAATAATCGCAAGTGATAGATTTACATCGACAACCACTAACATAAAATCTAGCTTCACAAGAACAGCATTTCGTGCAGAAAAAATGGCACCAATAACGAGGGTAACAATTACTACGGCTATATAAATTATTCGTTTCATTAATGATCCGTCATTTAATTCATCTGTATTCTTAACATACTTAAAATAAAAACGGTGTACCGATTACTCGGCACACCGTTTTAAGTGATAACTATAAAATAGAATGAATAAGCACATGCTCGAAAGCGGTTCCACTCAGTTTTATTATTCAGAAATTTCGACCTTAGTCATACTTTCATTAACACGTTCGCGCATTTCTTTGCCTGGCTTAAAATGCGGAACATACTTCGCAATTAAAGAAACAGAATCACCTGTTTTAGGGTTCCTGCCAGTACGAGGTGGACGATAATGTAATGAAAAACTACCAAATCCTCGAATTTCTATTCTATCGCCACTCGATAATGTCGACGCCATGTGCTCTAGCATCGTCTTTACTGCGAGTTCTACGTCTCTATAAGCAAGTTGTGTTTGCCTTTGAGATAGAATTTCGATCATTTCCGACTTTGTCATTATTATTCCTAAATTTATGATCTAATTACATATTTTTAGCATATTGGGGGAAAATGTAAACCCCCCAACTGCCTAAAATAGTCTAATAGACTAAATTTTCAACGCTAAATATTATTCAGTGTCATCCATTTTTTGCTTGAAAAGATCACCAAGTGTCGTTGTAGCTGCTTCAGAACCTGAATTAAAGTCACTCATTGCAGCTTTCTCATCTGCTGAGTCTTTTGCTTTAATCGATAGTGAAATAGTGCGGTTTTTACGGTCAACGCCCATAAACACTGACTCAATTTCAGTACCAACGGTAAGTACTGTCTTCGCATCTTCAACGCGATCTTGAGATATCTCAGAAGCACGTAAGTAACCTTCAATACCTTCACCTAAATCAATTACAGCACCTTTCGCTTCGACAGAAGTAATCGTACCCATCACTTTGCTGCCTTTAGAGTTAACCGCAACGAAGTTTGAGAACGGATCTTTATCCATTTGTTTGATGCCTAACGAAATACGTTCACGTTCTGGATCAACGGATAATACAACCGCTTCGATTTCATCACCTTTTTTGAAGTTACGAACCGCATCTTCGCCAGTATCGTTCCAAGTGATGTCAGATAAGTGAATTAAACCATCAATACCGCCATCTAAGCCAATGAAGATACCAAAATCAGTGATTGATTTGATATTACCGTTAACTTTATCGTTCTTATTATGTGTTGCAGCAAAATGTTCCCAAGGATTTGCTTGGCATTGCTTCATACCTAAAGAAATACGACGACGTTCTGGGTCGATATCCAGAACAACCACATCAACCGGATCACCTAATTGAACAACTTTGCTTGGGTGAATGTTTTTATTAGTCCAATCCATTTCTGAAACATGAACTAAACCTTCAACACCATCTTCAATTTCAACAAAGCAACCGTAGTCAGCAATGTTTGTTACTTTACCGTTTAAGCGTGTGCCTTCTGGGAAGCGACGTGCAATATCAGCCCATGGATCTTCACCCGTTTGTTTTAAGCCAAGTGATACACGTAAACGTTCTTTATCAAACTTAAGAACTTTAACGTCAATCTCATCACCCACTTCAACGATTTCGCTTGGGTGCTTAACGCGTTTCCAAGCCATATCTGTGATATGTAATAAACCATCCACACCACCAAGATCGATAAACGCACCGTATTCAGTAAGATTTTTAACCACACCTTTAACCATGCTACCTTCTTCCATATTGGCAAGAAGTTGTTCACGTTCTTCTGTGTTTTCAGTTTCAACAACCGCGCGACGAGATACAACAATGTTGTTACGACGACGATCTAATTTAATAACTTTAAATTCTAACTCTTTACCTTCTAAGTAAGTTGTATCACGTACTGGACGTACATCAACTAATGAACCCGGTAAGAATGCGCGAATATTTATAACATCAACTGTAAAGCCACCTTTGACTTTATCAGTAATACGACCGGTAACAATTTCGCCAGCTTCATGAGCGGCTTCTAATCTAATCCAAGATTCTGCACGTTTAGCTTTTTCACGTGATAATTTAGTGACACCGAAACCGTCTTCAACAGCTTCAAGAGCAACATCAACACTGTCACCTACGGCTACTTCTAATTCACCTTTTTCATTTAAGAATTGGTCTTTAGGAATAACGCCTTCAGATTTTAAACCGGCATTAATGATGACAAAATCATCTTCAATATCTAAGACAACACCAGTTAAAATTGCACCAGATTTCATCTGGTTATTGGAAATACTTTCTTCAAAGAGTTCTGCGAAACTTTCGCTCATTTTCATACGCCTTACCCGTAACACGAGTACATGGTTGAGCCACATTTAGGTATGTGGGGAGTTAAAATTAAACTTGAAACCTGTTGCTTCAAATTCCGGTTAAATTATATTCAGCGTATCAGTAAATCTTTATTTAAAAACTTGCTGATACAGCTTTAAAACATGCTCAATAACCTCAGCAATTGGCATTGTTGAGGTATCAATTACATGCGCATCTTCTGCTGGTTTTAAGGGGGCAACGGGGCGATTCATATCACGCTCGTCACGTTCAGTTATTTCCAGCTCAAGGGCGGCAATTGTAGACTCAATTCCCTTGCCTTTCAACTGCTTAAAGCGTCTTTTTGCTCTTTCTTTAGCACTTGCAGTGAGATAAATCTTTAATTTTGCTGCAGGAAAAACCACTGTTCCCATATCTCGGCCATCCGCTATAAGTCCAGGGTTCTCTAGAAATTTATGTTGCCGTTCGAGTAACGCATCCCGAACAGCAGGCACAGCCGCTACTTTTGAAGCGTTATTCCCGCAGGTTTCGGTACGAATACCATCTCCAACGGCCTCACCTTCTAAAATAACCGCCACTTCGGTTGCGCCAGTTTCTAGATTTGGCTCTGATACATCAAAACGAATATCTAAATCTTTTGCATAATTTGCTAATTTTTCAATATCTGAGTAGTCGATTCCATGTTTCAATGCGCCAAAAGCAACTAAACGATACAAAGCACCACTATCAAGCAAATGCCACTTAAGCTCAGCGGCTAAAAGTGAACAGATTGTGCCTTTTCCCGAGCCACTCGGCCCATCTATGGTAATTACAGGTATCGTCATCGTATTCCCAGCGAGGTTTAATTAATTAGATTTAATGGTAAGACCCGATGAATTTGCTAACCCGATGAAGGAAGGAAACGAGGTTGCCACATTTGCACAATCACCAATCGTTATTGGGCCTTTAGCCACTAAAGCGGCCATTGCAAAGCTCATTGCAATTCGGTGATCACCATGGCTTTCTACATGACCTGAATCAATTGTTCCACCTTGAATTCTGATGCCATCTTTCGTCGATTGAGCTTGTATGCCCAATATAGTGAGTCCATCCGCCATCACTTGGATTCGATCGCTCTCTTTGACCCTTAATTCTTCCGCACCGGTTAATACCGTTTCACCTGTCGCACAACTCGCCGCAACAAAAATTGCGGGGAATTCATCTATCGCTAAGGGCACTTGGTCTTCGGGAATATTAATGCCTTTCAACTTGGCACTTTTAACACGGATATCTGCAACGGGTTCCCCACCAACGTCACGCTCATTGATGACCTCAATCGATGCCCCCATAAGACGTAAGATATTAATAATACCTATTCGAGTTGGATTAATGCCAACATGTTCCAAGGTAATATCAGAACCTTCAGCAATCGTCGCACCCACCATAAAAAAAGTGGCTGATGAAATATCTGCAGGAATATCGATACCAGTCGCGATTAATTTACCGCCACCTTGTAAACAAATTTGTCCATTATCAGATTCAACCGAATAACCAAAACCACGCAACATTCTTTCTGTATGATCACGCGTTGGAGCCGGCTCTGTTACACAGGTTTTACCGTTAGCATAAAGGCCGGCAAGCAATAAACATGATTTAACTTGGGCGCTTGCCATTGGCATAAGATAGTCAATCCCCGTAAGGGTTTTACCACCATGAATATTTAACGGTGGTGTTCCTTTATCATTTGTTTCTACTAAGGCACCCATTAATTTCAATGGATCGGTGACGCGTTTCATAGGACGGGTTGATAAAGAACTATCACCCGTTAAAACAACATTGAAGTTTTTCTTAGATATCGCGCCTGATAGTAAACCTGATAACAAACGGATTGATGTACCTGAATTCCCGACATCGATATCAGATGAAGGTGCTTGTAATCCATGCATACCCACACCCGTAATTTCAAGTTTGCCATCTTTTGGTTCGGTAATATTGACACCCATGCTTCTAAAAGCATTCAAGGTTGCCAAATTATCTTCACCATTCAAAAAACCACTAACTTTCGTCACCCCTTCAGCCAAAGCGCCAAACATAATACTTCGATGTGAAATAGATTTATCACCTGGTACACGAATAGAACCTTTTAAAACGCCACCGGCGTCTACTGTAAATTGAATGTTTTTTTCAGACGCCATATTATTAACTACTCGTTACAAAATTGATCGCGTGCTTTTTTGGCACGATTAAATATCTTTAAAACTTCTTCTTTATCAGTATCTTTGATTGCTTTTGTTAAATTATTTAAATCAGACTGAAACTGTGCAATCATTTCAATTAAAGCATCACTATTAGCTAAACAAATATCTTGCCACATTTCAGGTGAGCTTGAGGCGATACGGGTGAAATCCCGAAAGCCCCCCGCTGCATATTTAAATATTTCTTGCTTGTCATTCATTTTTGACAAAGTATCGACTAACGAAAATGCTAACATATGAGGTAAGTGGCTAGTCGCTGCCAACACTTTGTCATGGTGTTCCGTAGACATTTCAATGACTTCTGCACCACATGCTTGCCATAAGGCACTAACACGTTCAGTTGCTTTTGAGTCTGTTAATTTAGTTGGTGTTAAAATTACACGGCGTTGTTCAAATAATTCAGCAAAAGCAGATTCTGCACCTGACTTTTCAGTACCCGCGATAGGATGCCCTGGTACGAAATTCTTAACAAATTGACCCAATACACTAGAAGCCTGTTCAACAACATTTTTTTTCGTACTACCCACATCGGTTAATATCATTGAATCATTTAGATGTTTTTTAACTGATTCAAAAGCAATACCGACTGAACCCACAGGCATAGCAAAAACAAGTAAATCAACATCCTCTAATGCAATACTAAAATCCATATCAAACGAGTCAATAACACCTAATTCTTGTGCTTTGCGCAAATGGGATTCGTTACGACCAATTCCAACGATAGTTACATTTGGATTTGCTTTTTTGTAAGCACGCGCAAGTGAACCACCAATAAGGCCAACACCAAAAATACATATTTTATTAAATTGAGTTTTCATTATCTTATGTTACTTAATGCCACCAGAAAACGATTATTTTCTTTTGCTGTACCAATGCTAACTCGCAAGTAATTATGCATAGCATAATTTCCTACTGGACGAACGATAATGCCCTGTTTAAGTAAACTTTCATAACAAGTATTCGCATCATCAACCTTAAAACAAACGAAATTGCCAATTGAAGGGATAAAATCAATATCAAGTGATTTTAACCTTTCAGTGACTAAGAACATTTGCTCGAAATTTAGCTGTACACTTGCATTTAAATAATCATTATCTGTTAATGCAACTTCAGCCGCTTTTAATGCTAACAAATTCACATTAAATGGTTGACGAACTCGGTTAATAATATTGGTAATATCTTTATTAGCGACTGCATAACCCACACGCAAACCCGCTAAACCATAAGCTTTGGAAAAAGTTCGAGTAACAATTAAATTTTGAAATTCATCCAACAAGGTTAAACCATCGGGATAACCTTTTACACCATATTCTTTATGACTCGCAAATTCAAAATACGCTTCATCCAAAACAACAAGAATAGAAGATGGAATAGCTTTTAAAAACTCCACTAACACCGTTTCATCTAACCATGTTCCAGTAGGATTGTTTGGATTTGCAATAAAAATAAGTTTTGTCTTTTCCGTTATCGAAGACAACATTGCAGATAGATCATGCCCCCAATTTTTAGCTGATGTAACAACCGCTTTTGCCCCTATGGCTTGTGTAACGATAGGATAAACTGCAAAAGCATATTCGGAGTAAATAACCTCATCTGTCTCAGATACAAAAGCTCGTGCAATTATCTCTAAAACATCATTAGAACCATTGCCAAGCGTCACGTTGTCGGCACTAATATTGGGATATTTCTTAATGAGAGCTTGTTTCAAACCGAAACCATTACCGTCAGGGTAACGTGTAAGATTATTTTGGTTTAATTGAATAGCCTCAATAACTTTAGGACTTGGGCCCAGAGGATTTTCATTTGATGCAAGCTTAACAGCATCGGTAATACCGTATTCTCGTTCAAGCTCATCAATGGGTTTACCTGGCAAGTACGGCTTTAAGGCTTGTACCCCAGTTGTGGCTAGTTTAAAAAAATCTGTCATAAGTGTTTAGTCAAAAAAAGAGATCAAGAATCGGAACGTCCGTAGATATCGTCAAACCTGACAATATCATCTTCACCCAGATAACTACCAGATTGTACTTCGATCATTTCCAGGGGAATTGCGCCCTTATTTTTTAATCTATGTTTAGTACCTAACGGAATATATGTTGACTCATTTTCAGTTACTAAAAAAACATCATCGCCACGAGTGACTTCTGCCGTACCACTCACGACAATCCAATGTTCGGCGCGGTGGTGATGTAGTTGCAAAGATAATGATGCACCGGGATTAACCGTTATGCGTTTTGCTTGATAACGTTCACCTCGGTCAATACTTTCATATGAGCCCCATGGACGATAAACTAACCGATGATTTTGATGTTCATCTCTGTTTTGTTTTTTTAACGCTTCAACAATTTTTTTAACATCTTGAGCATTGTCTTTATTCGCAACGAGTATGGCATCGGCTGTTTCAACAACAACCATATCTTGTAAACCGACCGCCGCAATGTAACGTTTACTTGAATAAATAAGGCTATCCTGAGTATCAAGCAAACAAACGTCACCCTTAACAACATTCCCTTGCGAGTCTTTATCTCCCACTTCCCATAATGTTGACCAAACACCTACATCGGACCAACCAGCGTCTAGGGGAATAACCGCCGCTTTATGTTTTGTTACAGCATCATCACCCGCCGTTTTTTCCATAACGGCATAATCAATAGAATCACTTGGAGATGCTTCAAATGCTTCTTTATCAATTCGATAAAAGTCATTATCAATAACGGCACTCTCAAAAGAGTTAACTGATGCTTTATAAATATCATTATTTAGCACTTCAATTTCATGTAGCCAGCTCGCCGCAGTCATCATAAACAAACCACTATTCCATAGGTAATCACCTGAATCTAAATAGGCTTGAGCATTCTCTGTGTCTGGCTTTTCAACAAAACGGTCTATCAAGCAAGCAGAATCTTTAATGATTTTTCCTGTTTTAATATACCCATACCCTGTTTCAGGTGCATTTGGTTGAATCCCAAAGGTAACAAGATATTCATCAAGTGCAAACTGAACACCTTGTTTTACAATTTGATGAAAAACGTCGGTATCATCAATAACATGATCGGCAGGCATCACCAACATAACCGCATCATTAGAGTTTTTCTGCGCAGCCAGTGCTGCTAACGTTAATGCCGGTGCTGTATTTCTTCCAACAGGTTCTAATATTATTTGAGGTTTACTAATACCGAGTTGACGCATCTGTTCGGCAACAAAAAATCGGTGTTCCTCATTACAAACAATAATGGGAGCTAGCACTTCAATATCAAGATTACTAAGACGCATTGCTGTTTCTTGTAACATAGTGTTATCTGTTACTAACGGTAATAACTGTTTTGGGTACATTGAACGTGATAAAGGCCACAATCGGGAGCCAGATCCACCAGACAAAATAACAGGTTGTATTTTTGGTTGCATAAAATTCCTAGTGAAGCATTACAAAACGGCTTTAGGGAAAGAGCCTAGTATATTAACCATCGTCGCAGCTTCGCTTAGTGACTCTAAAGCAACCCGTACATTTTCATCATCTTGATGTCCATCGATATCTACGAAAAAAACATAATTCCATGCGCCACGACGTGAAGGTCTCGACTCAATTCGATTCATTGATATCTTATGCTTGGCAAAAGGCTCTAATATTCCTAATAAAGCGCCAGCACGATTTTGCGTTGAGATAAGCAATGATGTTTTATCATCGCCACTTGCTGGGGTTTCTCGTTTACCGATAATTAAAAAGCGTGTTGTATTGTCAGGTTCATCTTCAATATTCGCTGCAATCATCTTTAGGTTATAAATTTCTGCAGCTGTTTCACCCGCTATTGCCGCCGAGCCAGCTTCTTGAGATGCCAGTTCTGCGGCTGCAGCATTACTACTCACATCAATTAATTTAATCTTATTCATATTGGTATCAAGCCACTTACGACACTGAGCAAGGGATTGCTGATGAGAATAAACTTTTGTGATTTTAGTTAAATCTTTTTCATTGCTAAGTAAATTATGGTGTATACGTAAAATAACCTCACCACAAATATTTAACGATGACGACATAAACTCATCAAGTGTATGATTAATGACACCTTCAGTTGAATTTTCAACAGGCACCACACCATAAGAAACGCTTTCTGACTCAACCTCACGAAATACATCACCGATAGATGCAAAAGGAATCGTTTTAACTGAATGACCAAAATGCTTTAACGCTGCAGCTTGCGTAAATGTACCCTCAGGGCCTAAAAACGCAATGGACATAACTTGCTCTAACGCTAAACACGCTGACATAATTTCCCGAAAAAGACGCGCCATTTCTTCATCGCTTAAAGGCCCATCATTTCTTTCCATGACCTTGCGTAAAACTTTCGCTTCACGTTCAGCACGATAAAAAACAGAATCTTGGGACTCTTGTTTTGCGTCAGCAACTTGCTCAGCTATTTTAGCGCGTTCAGTAATCAATGCTTGGATTTTTTTATCCACAGCATCAATTTCATCTCGTAACGTTAATAAATCTTTGGTCATAATTTTAAAAAATCATTCTAAATAAGTTAAGCAATTACACGCACAGAAAGCACGCCATCAATAGACTTAATACTATCGATAATATCTTGTTGTGGCTCAGAATCAACATCAATAATGGTATAAGCTAATTCATCGCGTGACTTATTTAACATATCAACAATATTCAATTGCCCACTGGCTAGTGCAGTAGAAATTTGCCCAACCATATTGGGCACATTACTATTGACCACCGTAATACGATGCGTACCATTTCGTTCCATCTTCACCATTGGGAAATTAACGGAATTTTTCACATTGCCATTTTCAAGATAATCTTTAACTTGATCAGCAACCATAATGGCACAGTTATCTTCAGCTTCTACCGTAGACGCGCCTAAGTGCGGTAACGATACAACACGCTCATGACCTTTGATTTCATTACTAGGGAAGTCACAGACATAGGCATAAATTTTATTTGCATTTAACGCTTCTAAAACAGCACTGTCATCAACTATACCATCACGTGCGAAGTTTAGAATGATTGCATTTTCTTTCATCAATTGAATGCGTTCAGCATTAATCATATTTTTAGTCGCCTCAATCAAAGGCACATGAAATGTAACGAAATCAACTTTCGCTAAGAGCTCTTCAATGCTTGCTGCCTTTTGAACGGTAGACGACAATTGCCATGCACCTTCAACGGTAATACCAGGATCGTAACCAATAACATTCATGCCTAAATCGAGAGCCGCATTAGCAACGTAACGACCAATCGCACCTAAACCAACAACACCTAACGTTCGACCTGGTAATTCAAAGCCGGCATAATCTTTTTTACCTTGCTCAACCGCTTTACTAATTTCAGTATTATCACCAGAAAGACCACGCGTGTAATTCCATGCCTGACATAAATTACGGCAACCGATTAACATACCGGCAATAACTAATTCTTTAACCGCATTGGCATTGGCACCGGGTGCATTAAAAACAGCCACACCTTTAGCCGACATTTTATCAATCGGTATATTATTTGTCCCTGCTCCAGCACGCCCTACCGCTTTTAAACTATCAGCAATTTCCATGTCATGCATTTTAAACGAACGCAAGATAATGGCATCAGGTGCACTGCACTCTGAAGAAACTTCATACTTATCACGAGGAAGTCTATCCAAGCCTGCAACAGAAATATTATTCAAAGTTAAAATCTTATTCATCATTTTTATCTTTTATTGTTATTAAATATATTTAAGCATTGTTTTTTTCAAAATCTTGCATAAATGCAACCAGCGCATCCACACCTGCTTCTGGCATTGCATTATAAATACTTGCACGCATACCACCGACTGAGCGATGACCTTTTAACGTTGTAAGATTTACCTTTTTCGCTTCTTCTAAAAACTTTGCATCTAATTCAGCATCAGCCAAAGTAAATGGAACATTCATCCACGAACGACAAGGCACATCAACGGGGTTAGCGTAAAAACTAGAAGCATCAATCGCTGCATATAATTTATTCGCCTTACGCTCATTTATTTCAGCCATCTTAGTTAAGCCACCTTGCTCTTTCACCCAAGCAAAAACTAAACCTGCGAGATACCAGGCATAAGTTGGTGGCGTATTATTCATTGAATCATTTTTTGCATGAACAGCATAATCAAACATGCTTGGCGTTTGTTTTAATGCATTACCCATTAGGTCTTTTTGAACAATAACCATCGTTAATCCTGCTGGACCAATATTTTTTTGCGCACCCGCATAAATAACAGCAAACTTTGAGACATCAATTGGACGCGACATAATCGTTGAAGACATATCAGCAACCAACGGTACGTTTACGTCAGGTAGAAATGGAAACTCAACACCACCAATGGTTTCGTTTGGCGTGTAGTGTAAGTACGCTGCATCACTAGAACAATTCCAAGTATCTTGTGCCGGGGCAGTAGAGAAACTTTGTTCTTCACTGCTCGCAACAACATTAACATCACAATAACGCTTTGCTTCTGATATCGCTTTTTTAGACCATGCACCGGTATTGGTATAGTCAGCAACTTTTTTATCACCAAGCAAGTTCAATGGAACCATTGCAAACTGAGAGCTAGCGCCACCTTGAAGAAATAATACCTCATGCGAATCGGGAATTGACATAACATCTATAAAGTCTTGTCTCGCTTTTTCTGCAATCGACATGTACTCTTTGCCTCGGTGACTCATTTCCATCACCGACATGCCTGAACCTTGCCAATCGAGCATTTCTTCTTGAGCTTGTTTCAAAACTGTTTCTGGTAACATCGCAGGACCAGCACTGAAATTATAAACTCTTGACATTAATTTACTCCTTCAAAGTAAAACTTTAATTATTATTTATTACGTGAATATAAATCGGGTTGTTATTCTTCTGTCTTTTCAGTTGCAGTTGCATCTGCTTCAACAACATCACTTACAATATTTTCAATTTGCTCTAGACCTGACAATTTTTCATTTTCAGATAAACGAATAAGCCTAACACCTTGTGTGTTACGCCCCATTTCGGAGATTTCAGGAACACGTGTTCTTACCAATGTTCCATTGGTTGTGATCAACATAATTTCATCATCATTTGAAACAGGTACGGCTCCAATAACATCACCATTACGATCACTCGTTTGAATTGAAATAACACCCATGCCACCACGACCATGGACGGGATAATCGCTAGCAGATGTACGTTTACCAAAACCGTTTTCAGTTGCGGTGAGCACATACCCATCGGTTGCGATCACAAGCGAAATAACTTTTTGATTTTCTTTTAACTTAATACCACGAACACCGACTGAAGCACGCCCCATCGAACGCACATCACTTTCATTAAAGCGAATCGCCTTCCCTGAACTACTAAACAACATAACGTCTTGTCCAAGCTCTGTCAGTTCAACACCAATGAGCTTATCGCCCTCGCGAATTTCAACCGCAATAATGCCGGAAGCACGCTGGCGTGAAAAATCGGTTAAAGGTGTTTTCTTAACTGTGCCATTTGCCGTCGCAAACAATATAAATTTATCTTCCGTATATTCACGTATCGGTAGGATTGCGTTGATACGTTCATCTTCAGATAACGGCAATAAATTCACAATCGGTTTACCGCGCGCCGTTCTACCTGCTTGAGGAAGTTCAAACACTTTCAACCAATACACTTTGCCCGTGCTTGAGAAACATAAAATGGTATCATGTGTATTAGCAACAAAGAGTTTATCGATAAAGTCTTCATCTTTTACCGATGTTGCTGCTTTACCTTTACCACCACGACGTTGCGCACTATACGTTGAAAGTGGTTGTGATTTCGCGTAACCCTCATGCGATAAAGTCACCACAACATCTTCTTCTGTAATTAAATCTTCTATCGTTAAATCTTCTTGGCTAGAAATAATTTCAGTACGACGGTCATCACCATATTGATCACGCATTTCAATAAGTTCATCACGGATAACTTCCATCAAACGAACTTCACTCGCAAGAATGGCTAACAGCTCGGCAATCAGTATTAATAATTCTTCATACTCTGCAATAATTTTCTCATGCTCTAAACCGGTTAAACGATGTAAACGCATATTAAGAATGGCTTGAGCTTGTGACTCAGATAAATAATATTTTCCGTCACGCAAACCAAACTCTTTACCTAAATCGTCAGGTCGAGAAGCGTCTGCACTAAGTTCAGCACCCGCTTTTTCAATCATTTGCACAACCGCACCTGGTTCCCATGCAGTTGAGATTAACTGCTCTTTCGCTTGCGCAGGGTTTGAGGCTGATTTTATTAAAGCAATAATGGGATCGATATTCGCTAATGCAATCGCTAAACCTTCACGTTCATGTGCTTTTTCTCTTGCTTTGCGTAAATCGTAAATCGTACGACGGGTCACAATTTCTTTTCGGTGACGAATGAAGGCATCTAAGATTTGTTTAAGATTTAAAATACGTGGCTGACCATCGACTAAGGCAACCATGTTAATACCGAACACATTTTGTAGTTGAGTTTGCTTATATAAATTATTCAGCATAACTTCCGCAACTTCACCACGGCGTAATTCAATAACCATACGCATGCCATCTTTATCAGACTCATCACGTAAACCAGAAATACCATCGAGCTTTTTATCTTTAACCAGTTCAGCAATACGCTCTAACATACGCGCCTTGTTTACTTGATAAGGCAGCTCGGTAACGATTATAGATTCTTTACCTTTTGCAGAGGTTTCCACATGCGTACGACCACGCACATAAATTTTACCACGACCGGTTGCATACGCTTCGGCGACACCACGCGCACCATTGATGATACCTGCCGTAGGAAAATCGGGCCCAGGCATAATACTCATTAAAGATTGAATATCAATTTCAGGTGTTTCAATTGTTGCTAAGCAAGCATTAATAACTTCCGTTAAATTATGTGGTGGAATATTTGTTGCCATACCCACGGCAATACCCGATGAACCATTGATAAGTAAGTTTGGAATTTTCGCTGGGAGTAAAGCCGGTTCATGCTCAGACTCATCGTAGTTGGGTGTAAAATCTACGGTCTCTTTGTCTAGGTCAGCTAACAACTCATGCGCAATTTTGGACATACGCACTTCGGTATACCGCATCGCCGCGGGTGCATCACCATCGACTGAACCAAAGTTACCTTGACCATCAACCAACATATAACGTAATGAAAAAGGCTGAGCCATTCGCACAATGGTATCGTAAACAGCGGTGTCGCCATGCGGATGGTATTTACCAATCACATCACCCACAACACGGGCAGATTTTTTGTATGGTTTGTTCCAGTCGTTCCCCAGAACACGCATGGCGTATAAAACGCGTCTGTGTACCGGTTTTAATCCATCTCTAACGTCAGGAAGTGCACGCCCGACAATAACACTCATTGAATAAGCCAAGTACGATTGGCGCATCTCATCTTCAATATTGATGGGGAGTATTTCTTTTGCGAATTCAGTCATAAATTATGTGATTTCTTATTTTTAGTTGCTTTTAGTTGTCTTTTAATTATCTTGTTTTTAAGCGAATTAAGCTGGAAATTATACCACGGTCTTTGGCCTATAACATAATGTTAAAAATCGCTCTAAGAGCGGATGAGGCCGTGAGAATAAATTTACTAGTTTCTTAAAATGTAATTTACTCGGGTAGCAAAAAATTATTTGGCAAAGCAAAAACCAATCAAAAAGATAAGTTCACAAAACAAGAAAATGAGCATTTAAGGCGACTATATAGGCCGCCAAATAGCTTCCTGCTATTTGAGGTCCATCATTGCCAAAATCTTATCCGTGGTTGGCTGCTCAACAACCCCTTTCTCCGTCACAATGGCATCAACAAGGCTTGCTGGTGTCACATCAAACACGGGATTCCAGCTATCTGCGCCCTCGGCAGCAATACGTTGCCCCATAACACTCAGTACTTCCTCTTTCGGCCGTGACTCAATTGGAATTCCCTCTCCCGATGGCATCGCCATATCGATAGTAGATGTCGGTGCGGCAACCATAAACTTAACACCATGATATTTGGCTAAAACGGCCAAACTGTAGGTCCCTATTTTATTCGCCACATCGCCATTTGCTGCGATTCTGTCTGAACCGACAACAATCCATTGAACTTTACCCTGCTGCATCAGATAAGCCGCGGCTGAATCGGCGATTAAAGTCACGGGGATATCGTCTTGCAGTAACTCCCAAGCAGTTAATCGTGCTCCTTGCATCCAGGGTCGAGTTTCATCAGCATAGACCGAAGCGATTTTACCATTGGCAACACCAGAACGAATCACCCCTAGCGCTGTTCCGTAGCCACCCGTTGCTAATGCGCCCGCGTTACAATGTGTTAAAACCCCACAATGTTCTGTCAATAAATCACTACCAAACTGCCCCATCGTTTTATTTGCTTGAATATCTTCTGCATGGATGGCTTTTGCTTCAGATAATAATGTTGAAATGGCCTTATCTGTATCCTCACCCAATGTCATTTTAGACAAACATGCCTGCATGCGAACAATTGCCCAGTGTAAGTTAATGGCCGTTGGTCTGGCCTTGGCTAAATACTCAATAAATGGATTAATAGACTCAATCCAATTCGAAGCAGAGACTTCAATCGCCTCCCTGGCCGCTAAAACAAACGCGTATGCTGCTGTGACCCCGATTGCTGGTGCGCCACGAACTACCATATCGGTAATCGCATCTGCGGCATCTGACGATTTTAAATAGGATAAATACATGTTACTCGTTGGCAAAATACGTTGATCTAAGAGCATCAGTTGCTCGTTTTCCCATTTAACTGGCTGAATACTGGTATCGCCCATTTTTTAATCACTCCACTTTTACAAAGATTTACCACAATCGCGGCTTTACTCTCTATATATAAAAACTGTTATCATAACAGTACTTTTTGACATAGTGATTGAATATTTATGCATAACGTCGACACGCTAATTCACGCGAAATGGGTTATTCCTGTAGAAACAAATCAACAATCAACCGACGCTATTCATCACGATTATTCTATCGCGGTTGACAAGGGTCGTATTATTGAAATACTTCCATCAACCGAGGCAAAAACAAAATATAACGCCACGGCTACCCACCAATTAAACGATCACGCTTTATTTCCCGGACTCATTAATACGCATGGGCATGCCGCGATGACATTAATGCGTGGTCTTGCAGACGATCTACCATTAATGACCTGGCTCAACGATCACATTTGGCCAACAGAAGCCAAATGGGTTAGCAGCGAGTTTGTTTACGATGGTAGCCTTATCGCTTGTGCCGAAATGTTACGTGGCGGTACAACCTGTTTTATGGACATGTACTTCTTTCCTGAAGAAGTGGCACGTGCAGCCGAAAAAGCAAAGATGCGAGCCACCTTAGGATTAATCGTTATCGACTTTCCTTCAGCCTATGCACAAAATGCTGAAGAGTATATTGATAAAGGGTTAGCACTGCATGACCAGCTTCGTGGCAACCCTCTGATAAAAACATCCTTTGCCCCTCACGCACCCTATACTGTTTCTGATGACGCACTGCAAAAAATTGTTACTTTAGCTGAAGAACTCGACATCCCTGTTCAAATTCATTTACACGAAACAGAAGATGAAATAAATCAGGCCGTTGCTGCAACCGGTAAACGCCCAATGCAACGCTTAGAAGGACTCGGTTTACTGTCATCGCGTTTAATCGCCGTCCACATGACCCAACTTACGGATGATGAGATTGAAACGTTATCAACTCATGGTGTGCACGTTGCACATAATCCAGAATCAAATTTAAAACTCGCTAGCGGTTTTTGCCCAGTACAAAAATTAACAGCAAAAGAAATAAACGTATCATTGGGTACCGATGGTGCCGCGAGTAATAACGATTTAGATATGTTTTCCGAAATGCGAACCGCAGCCATGTTAGCCAAGGCTGTTGCTAAAGATGCCAGTGCGATTCCAGCCGTACAAGCTTTACGTATGGCAACTATTAATGGCGCAAAAGCGTTAGGTTTGGAAAAAGAAATTGGCTCACTTGAAGTTGGGAAATCAGCCGATATTATCGCGGTTGACTTCTCTGCACTTGAAACACAACCAATGTATAACCCAGTATCACAATTGGTCTATGCTGCAAACCGACAACAAGTCAGTGACGTATGGATTGCAGGAAAACATCTGGTAAAACAACATGAGCTAACAACACTCAATACCGAGCAACTATGCCAAACAGCAAAACAATGGCAAGAAAAAATTCAATCAACCGAATAAGTTATACCACCAAATAAGTTATATCACCAAATAAATTATATCAAAAGAGTAGTGATAATAAATGAATATGAATACGCAAAATGCTGAAAGCTTAAACGTCGACAAAGCTGAAATAGAAAAATTTGAAGCCCTTGCCTCACGCTGGTGGGATAAAGACAGTGAATTTAAACCACTGCATGAAATCAATCCGCTACGTCTTAATTATATAGACCGCCGTTGTAATGGACTCCAGGATAAAAATGTCATCGATGTCGGTTGCGGTGGTGGTATCTTAGCTGAAAGTATGGCGCAACGTGGCGCGAGCGTAACCGGCATCGACATGGGTGAGGCCCCATTACAGGTTGCTCGTCTACACAAACACGAATCAGGTGTAGAAGTTGATTATCAACAAATTACTGCTGAACAAATGGCTGAAAAAAATGCAGGCAAGTACGACGTTGTGACTTGTATGGAAATGCTAGAACATGTCCCTGACCCTGCATCAGTTATAAAAGCTTGTGCTCAGCTAGTAAAACCAAATGGTACCGTTTTCTTTTCAACAATTAATCGAAATCCAAAATCTTATTTATTTGCGATTGTTGGTGCAGAATATGTATTACGCATGCTGCCAAAGGGCACGCATCACTATGAAAAATTTATTAAACCGTCTGAACTCACTATGTGGGCGCGTGCTGCAGGTTTAAATGCTCAAGAACTTACCGGTATGAGTTACAACCCTTTCAGTAAACGTTACAGTTTGGGGTTTGATGTCGATGTTAATTATTTAATGTATTGCACACCCAATGTTTAGCATTTTAAAATAATGACAAATTATCAAACACACCTTAAAGCCGTTCTATTTGATCTTGATGGCACCTTTGCAGATACCGCCCAAGATCTCGCAGCAGCACTGAATTTTGTATTAACGCAAAATAACAAGCAGGCATTGAGCTTTGAAACAATTCGACCTGAAGTGTCAAACGGTGGTAATGCATTGATAAAACTTGGATTTAAAATTGAAACCGACCACCCTGACTTTGAAGGTTATCGTCAACAACTACTCGACTATTACGAAAAAAATATTGCGCAATTCACCAAACCCTTTGACGGTATGGAACAAGTATTAAAGTACTTCGAGAATAATAATATTGCATGGGGAATTGTAACCAATAAACCTACTTGGCTAACCGACCCATTGATGGCCGCATTGAGCCTACCAACTCAACCTCTGTGTATTGTCAGTGGTGATACCTTATCAACACGAAAACCTGATCCCGAACCCTTACTCCATGCCTGTAAGCTAATAAATTGTAAACCTAGCGATACTATATATATAGGCGATGCGAAACGAGATATAGAAGCAGGACTAAATGCGAACATGCAAACACTAGTTGCCTTGTTTGGCTATATTGGCGAAGATGACTTACCCTTGTCGTGGGGTGCAACTGATTCAGTTAACCACCCTACTGATATTATCGAGTGGATAACACATAACCGAGTAATAGCATGAATCTAATCAGTTTATTTAATTCTGAGCCGCTCTTATATATTACCCTTATTGCGGTCTTGGCTGCTTTTATTACAGGCTTAATCGTTTACCTAGTCGCACACACGAAGCAAACAAAACTCGAACAAGAAAATATATCATTACGCACAACGATTGATATCGAGCGCAATGCCAATAAAGAAAAATTACTCGCACTAGAACAAGCTCGCATTCAAATGGAACATACCTTTCGTTCACTTTCAAGCCAGGCTCTAAAAAATAACAACGAAGAATTTTTAAAACTTGCCAATGAGAATTTAAAACAATTTCAGAATAATGCTAAAAATGATTTAACAGAAAAAGAAAAAGCGATAGAAACACTTATTAAACCGATTAAAGATGCATTAGTTAAATCAGAGCAACAAATACATGCAATAGAAAAAGATCGTAAGCATGCATATGGTGCACTACAGCAACATCTCGAAACTATGACACTAAACCAATCGGCGTTACAAAATGAAACTCGGAATCTCGTGCAAGCATTACGTCGCCCAGAAGTACGTGGTCAATGGGGTGAAATGACATTAAAACGTTTAGCAGAGCTAGCCGGCATGGTTGAGCATTGCGATTTTGTAACCCAAGAAAGCATGAAAACAGAAGATGGATTACAACGTCCCGATATGATCATACGTATGCCCGATGGAAGAGAAATAGTGGTTGATGTAAAAACACCACTTGATGCTTACCTTACCGCAGTAGAAGCCTCAACCGATGAAGAACGTGAAATTGCATTACAACGCCACTGTAAAAATGTAAAACAACGTGTGAATGAACTTGCAAGTAAAGCCTATTGGAATCAACTTAAAAATACGCCCGACTTTGTGGTGTTATTTATTCCTGGTGATCAATTTTTATCAACTGCGCTTGATTATGATTCTGGATTATTAGAAGACGCTTTAAGCAAACAAATCATTCTCGCAACACCGACCAGTTTTGTTGCTCTACTTCGCGCGGTTGCCTATGGTTGGCGACAAGAACAGCTTACGGCTAATGCAGATAAAATAAGAGATATCGGTGAAGAGCTATACTTGCGACTGGCTGTCTTTTCTGAACACTTAGCTAAATTAGGAAAAAGCATAGATTCAAGTGCCAAACATTTTAATAATGCCGTGGGATCATTTGATACGCGAATATTACCAAGTGCCCGCAAGTTTAAGGAACTCGGCATTAATGAGAAAAAATCAATTAATCAGCCTGAACAAGTCGAGACGGCAACGCGGTCATTAGAAACGACTGAAATTGATGAATAGCAGTTCAAAATAAAGTTTTTTACTCCTTTAAACTATCTCTAATCGCATCTTTAGTGCCTTTCATAATATCATTACCTTTTTCCTTAATGCGATCTTGTAGGCTGACTTCCTCAAATGGATTACTTAAAAGTGGTTTACCTTTTCCAATATTTGTTCCAAACCAGAGACCGAGACACAAACCAATCACTACACCTAAAATAATTAATTTTAATTTTTTCATTACATTGTTACTCTATTAGATATGTCAGACGTTACTTTACAGCCAAATTTTACATTACACCAGGCCTACCAACATTGTCAGCAAATTGTCCGCAACCACTATGAAAATTTTCCGGTTGCTTCTTGGTTTTTACCTAAGCGACTACGTCTACCCATCAGCGTTATTTACGCCTTCGCACGTCATGCAGATGATCTAGCTGATGAAGGAACCTTACCTGACAGTGAAAGACTCGAGGCATTAGAACAATACCAGCACAATTTTGCTGCTGCATTATTTGAATCCTATTCAGACGATCCTGTTTTATTTGCTTTAAGCGATGTTATCCATACTCACAATCTACCCCCACAATGTTTTTTTGATTTACTCAAAGCATTTAAAATGGATACGCAAACTAAGCGTTACCAAAGCTTTGGCGATATTCTTTACTACTGCCAACACTCTGCCAATCCTGTCGGACGATTACTCTTACATCTTCACAAACAAGATAGCCCGACCAATTTATCTCTTTCAGATAATGTATGCACCGCTTTGCAACTTATCAATTTTTATCAAGATATTGGTCAAGACTATAAAGAAAATAACCGTATTTATATTCCTCTCGACGAGCTTGAAACATACAATGTAACCGAAGACACTTTTCGCAAAAATATAAATAATGAGAGCATAAAACAATTGCTAGAACACCAGGTTTATCGTGCCCGCGCTCTAATGCTAGCAGGCGCACCGCTGGGTAATAACCTAACCGGCTTATTTGGTCTTGAAATTCGCTTGGTAATACAAGGAGGCCTAAGCATCACCAATAAATTACAGAAAATACCGAATGTATTTAATCGCCCAAGACTCACAAAGCAAGATAAATTTGTTATGCTATTGCACGCTCTAACAAAAAAAATATAATAGCGAAAATCGTATCGTAATGACACCTACAGAATATTGCCAAGACAAAGCCGCTTCGAGTGGCTCTAGCTTTTATTATAGCTTTCTCTTTTTACCTAAAAATAAACGAAGAGCTATTACGGCACTATACGCATTCTGTCGAGAAATTGATGATATTACCGATGACGTAAAAGACCCCAATATTGTAAAAATTAAACTCGAATGGTGGCGTATAGATGTTAGAAAAATTTATACTGACAATCCTGAGCACCTTGTAAATCGCGAGCTCCAGCAAGTTATCAAAGAGTTCGATTTAAAAGAAGATTTACTCCAAGAAATTATCACGGGTATGCAAATGGATGTTGAGCGTACTCATTACACTAATTTTGAAACACTTGAACAATATTGTTACCGCGTAGCCGGTGTTGTTGGATTATTGTCGATCGAAATATTCGGCTACGAAAATACTCAAACACAAACTTATGCGAAATACTTAGGTAATGCGCTACAACTCACCAATATCATTCGTGATATTTATGAAGATGCACAACGTTCAAGAATTTATTTACCTGAAGATGAGTTAACTAAATTCAACGTTAGCGCCAGTCAAATTTACAATAATAAATTCAACAATCCCAAAGACACTCAGAATTTTAAAGATTTAATTAAATACCAATGTGAGCGAGCTAAACAATATTACACTAAAGCATATCAAGCTTTGCCACCAGAAGATCGGTATACCCAAAGCACTGGACTCATTATGGCGGCAATTTATGAAACAACGCTTAATGAGATTATTCTAGATGATTACCAAGTATTAAAGCATCGAATAAAATTAACGCCTATCCGAAAACTTTGGATTGCATGGCGTACATACCGTAAAGAAAAGAAATTACACAAAAAATTAAAGCGCGCAGCTTAATTGCCTAACAACAACCTTTCGTTACGTCGACAATGAACAATAACACGCAAAAAGATGTTCTTATTATTGGTGGAGGCTGGGCTGGTCTAAGTGCCGCCATAAAGTTAATCGATAATGGGAAAAGTGTTTGTATACTCGAAGCAGCTAAGCAATTAGGTGGGCGAGCTCGACAAGTCCAGTACAAACAACACAACGTCGATAACGGTACTCATATAATGGTTGGTGCGTATACCGAGACGCTACGCTTGATAAATAAGGTTCATACCATTACCCATAATGGCATTGCGTCAAAATTTAATGAATCTGACCTTCTTGAGCGTCAAGGGCTTAGTCTTCACTACAAACAACTCAATAACGCGATATCTATCCCACATATATCATTACCGGCTCCCTTTAATATAATTTTTAGTTTTTTATTCACTAAAGGAATAACAATAAGAGAGAAAATCTTAATTTTAAGTTTAGGTGCAAAAATAAAATTAAATCGTGTAAAGCTTACAAGTGACATCAACCTTAAAGACTTTTTAATAGAGCAACGACAAACAGAAAAAATAATCCAAATCATTTGGGAGCCATTATGTCTAGCCATAATGAACACCCCTATAAAATCAACTTCAACTGAAATATTTTTACATGTTATTAAAGAGGCTTTTTTTAAATCTCGTTGTGCGTCCGATCTTTTGTTTTTTAAGACAAACTTATCCGATACATTTCCTGCTCCAGCTCAAAACTATATAAAAAAACATGGTGGAGAAATTAAATATGTTCAAGCGGTTGCCTCACTAAAAAAAGAACAAGACTATTATATTGCATCCACGAGAACCCATTCATTTCAGGCTAAAGATATCATTATTGCAACAGCTCCTATTGCTACAAAAAAAATACTCGAATCATTAATACCAAATGCTGCTGTGGAAACATTACTCAATCAGCTCACACAATTTAACTATCAGCCAATTTGTACTGTTTACCTACAATACCCTGACTCCGTTCAATGTGAGCGCACTATGCAAGGTTTTATAGGAACAACCTCTCAATGGATGTTTGATAAGTCATTAACAAATCAAGCTGGATTTATTTCAATTATAATTAGTAGTGAAGGCTCTCATATGGAATGGGACAACCCAAGATTAATAAAAGAAATAACCAATGAGCTTAATCAGTTTTATCCACATTGGCCTCAGCCCATTGATGCGTTTGTTATACGAGAAAAACGTGCCACCTTTACGGCATCCGTTAATATCAATAGAATACGACCAACTAACAAAACAGGTATAAATAATATCTGGTTAGCCGGTGATTATACAAATACACATTACCCTGCAACCCTCGAAGGCGCTGTTCGTAGTGGTTTATTATGTGCCGAACAAATATTATTAGAGAGTCCATAAAATTATGTCCACAGCAACACAATACCAAGCTCCTGAAGATTTATTAAAAAACAAAATTATATTAGTAACGGGTGCAGGCGATGGCATTGGTGCAGTGGCGGCAAAAACCTTTGCCGCATTTGGCGCAACCGTTGTTTTAACCGGTAAAACCATTCCGAAACTTGAAAAGGTTTACGACGAAATTGTAGAAGCAAAACATCCTGAACCTGCAATTTTTCCAATAGACTTCACTGGCGCAAGTGTCGATGATTATGCTGCTATGGCTGTAACCTTAGATGAAAATTTTGGCAAGCTAGACGGCTTATTACACAATGCGGCACAACTCGGTTTAATGACCCCCATAGCAAGTTATACCGCAGTCGATTGGGTTAAAACCCTACACACCAACTTAACGGCTCCGTTTTTATTGACTCAGGCACTCATACCTTTACTAATGAAAGCCGACAATGCTTCGATTATTTTTACCACTGACCATGTAGGTCAAAATCCCAATGCTTATTGGGGAGCTTATGGTGTATCTAAGGCCGGTATTGATAACTTAATGGTAACACTCGCTGAAGAGCTCGATAACACCACAAATATTAGAGTGAACAGTATTGAACCGGGCCCAACACGTACAGCACTTCGCCGTAATGCCTTTCCTGGCGAAGTCCCGACTGAAGTCACATTACCGAATGCAATCATGCCCAGTTACTTGTACTTAATGGGAAATGATAGTTTAAGTATCAACAAGCAAACAATTGCCGCCCAATAACCTCCAAAATAGCTGTTTTGTAATTAAAACGGCAAAAACAGACCACTTTAGAGCTTACTTTAAGTGACATAATTTTGACAATATTGTAAGGATTAATATTTAGGTTCTATAACCCATTGTTTTAAAATATATTTTTATCTAAAAACATTCTGGCACGCTTATCGCATAGTAAATTGCATCGTAATGCCAATCAAGGTGAATAGAAATGTCTACACAATCTTCATTCCAAAGTAATTCAAGTTTGAACTTGAATTCCGCAGTTTTGGGTCATGATGCATTAGATATCATTCCAGCAGAACTTGAACAAACACTAAAACTTGCCGGTTTGTTACAAACTTCATTAGAGCTTGACACTGTACTCAATTATTTTCTTGATGCAGTCAGTCACTTAATTGACTTTGATGGCGCATCATTTGTAAATAACGAATTTAACTATGAATTTCAGTATGCCAAAAATGAACGTCATAGCTGCACTTACCGATTACGCTTAGGTGAAGAAACGTTAGGGGAGTTAGCTTTTAGCCGTAAAAAACGCTTTAACACAACTGAAACTCAACAACTTGAGACTATCCTCAGCCAAGTTTTATATCCTATCCGTAATGCTATTTTATATAAACGTGCCGTTCTCTCTTCACAAGTCGATCCTTTAACAGGAACAAACAACCGTGCGGCATTTGATTTGGCTATCGATAAGGAAGTTGAGCGCTCGCATCGTCACCATACACCTTTATCTCTTGCCGTAATCGATATTGATTTTTTCAAACAGGTTAATGATCAATATGGCCACAGTGCGGGTGATACTGTACTTCGTAAAGTAACTGAAGTTGTAAATGAAACCTTACGTGCTAGTGATGAGCTTTTTCGCTACGGTGGAGAAGAATTTACGGTTATATTGAATGGAACTGACAGCGAAGGCGCGACTCATGTAGCCGAACGCATTCGAGAAGAAATCGAAAACACCTACTTCGATGCCGAAAATGAACGTATTCCCGTTACGGTAAGCATTGGTATTTCATCTCTTACTACAAGAGATGACGCTAAACGCTTGTTTAATAAGGCTGATGCTGCTCTATATCGAGCTAAAGAAACGGGGAGAAACAAAATTCACTACTATGCGAAATCTCGAGTTCACGCAAGTTAACGCCATATTTCAATAAAATAGCGACATTTTGAAGCCCATCACAGCTTAAACAGTGTTTGATCTCCCCTGTCGTCTATATTTATAATAGGGATTGTAAATCAAGTTTATTAATATGGCTTGAATAGGCGGAGTAAGCAAATATGAACTACCTAACACAACTCGAGCAAATGCTTGAATCAGGCTATCGACTCGTGAGTATCGAAACATACGATACCGATCGTGTTTCTGATTTATTTACCCAACTCAGCCGATTTAGCAACAAAGCCTATTACATAAGCGAGCCTGATGCGAGCATGTACAGAATTGGCGCTTCTCATATTGCAATACCTCGCACTCAAGATACAACCGATCTGCTCGAACACATTGACGGAAGCCAACATTTTGGTATTTTTATCTTACGTGACTTTAACCACGCCTTAGAAAACAAAGAAAATGTAAAACTTTTACATAAGATCGCAACCAGTGATATTGATAAAGTTGTCTTATTATTAAGTGAAAGCTTAGAGTTACCTAAAGCACTTAAACCTTACACACTTCGTTCAAAACACCAGATGAAAAAAGCAGTCTAGAAACTGTACACTAAAGTAACAACACTTTCTGTATCTGTCTTTTTTGTGCCAACGGGTACGTCTGAGCTATATTTAATATTATGAGAAAGTTTAGCTGACAAGTTACCGACTACTAGTAATTTTAAAGCGGTGACAGACCGACTAATAGTATTATCTTCACCCGCTTCAACAGATAATTCCTGAATAAATGTAGATGTTTTACTTATTTTCCATTCGATATCTGTTGCCGCTTTAATTATACCTTCACTTGTTGTTGCACCAGTACTTAATTTTGATTGTCGTGCACCAGCACCAAACTCAATATCCATTTTTAAGTTGTCTTGTTTAATCAGATGATAACCATAACCAAATGCTTCAGTATATTGATATTCATAACCTGAAAAATCATCATTCTCATAACTAAGTTTTACGAATAAATATGAAAGCTCGTCAATATTATAATCTGTTTTACCTGTTATATAAGTACGTTTTGCCGTTTTAACACCACTATCTGTTTTATTGATAATTTCGACAGTTCCTACATGTTTCCATTTTACTCGTTCATTTACAACTTTACCTTTAGTAAGTAAAGATTCTGTATCTGTATTTCCCGTTGTTTTTGTGTAACCTAACTCAGCTTCACCACTCCACTTGCTTGCGGGCACTTCTTTAGCTGGTTCAACTTTTTTAACTGGATCAGCAGAATAAACTAGCGTTGAAAAAAGCATCAATGAGGGTATTAAAAATATTCTATACATTTTTCTTCCTAAATTATAATTTTGTTGGTTTAACTTACTTCTTGAAACAAGTGAACATCTGTTTGAGGATAAGGAATTGAAAGACCTTCTTCATCAAATGTTTCTTTAATAGTTTGTAATAAATATGCGCGAGCTGTCCAATAATCTGCTGACTTAACCCAAGGTCTAACGGCAATATCAATACTACTGGCACCTAATTCTAAAAGCATAATCGTTGCTGCCGGCTCTTTTAAAAATCGATCGTCAGCTTCAATAATTTTTTCAATTACGTTTTTAGCTTTGCCAATATTATCATCGTAACCAATCCCAATAACAAGATCGATACGTCGTGTATCACGTGCGCTGTAGTTAGTAATAATACCGCTATATATGTGTGCATTTGGAATAGTTATCTCGCGATTATCACCTGTACGCATTACCGTATTAAAAATACGAATATGCTCAACGGTACCCGAGGTACCTGCTGCTTCAACAAAATCGCCTAACTTAAACGGTTTAAATAATATAATCATAATGCCCGCAGCAAAGTTCGAAAGTGAATCTTTAAAAGCTAAACCAATGGCTAAACCAGCAGCAGCAAAAATAGCTAAAACTGATGTTGTATCTACGCCAAGTTGTTCTAAAGCCGCGATGGTAATAACCACCATTAAGACAGTTTGAATAATATTACCTAAGAATTTGCGAAGGGTAGCTTCGACGTTCGCCTTAGCCATAACTTTATTAACTGCTTTAACAATAAGTTGAGCCACCATTCGACCAATGATAAAAATCGCAATCGCAGCAACAATTTTAATAGCCCAAGGTACCGCGTAAAGTTCGATTAGTTTTTGATATTTTGTGATATCGGTATCCATTATGTCTTTCCTTTTCTATCCCAAAAAATTTGGAGCATTCTATAACAAAGTTAAATCACTGCTGTCCCGTTAACTCCCTCTCCCGGAGGGAGAAGGAATTGCACCGAGCATGAATTTATGCGATCTCATGTCTTCTGTTTTTTCGAGCAGGCTGAAATTTCACAGAATCAATAACTTACTATGTATTGCTAATATGTTAACGGGACAGCAGTGAAGTTAAATATATAAATATTAACGACAATAAATATTGCTCTATCTCTTTCTACTCATCTTCCCTTTAGGGATACGCACGCGTTCTAATTTCACTAGCTCACGTAAAGCCTTAACATCTTCAGGCGTTAATTCCTGACGTTTCCCTATCCGTAGATTTCTGGGTAAAGCAATACCCGCAAAACTAATTCTTATTAAACGACTGACCTGTGTACCTATCGCATCCCATAACCGACGCACTTCCCGATTTCGACCTTCATGTAGACTAACGTGGTACCAGTGGTTAAACCCTTCACCACCCGCTGCTACAACTGAATCAAACTTTGCCAAACCATCATCTAACATAACGCCTTTGGTTAAAGCTTGGATTTGTTTAAGTTCAACCTCACCCATGACTCGTACTGCATAGGTACGTTCAATTTCACTTCGGGGATGCATTAACCGATTAGCTAAATCACCATCGGTTGTTAACAAAATTATTCCTGATGTATTGATATCTAAACGACCAATCGCAATCCAACGGCTACCACCTAATCGAGGAAGATGGTCAAAAATAGTTTTACGTCCTTCAGGATCATTGCGGGTACATACTTCTCCGGTAGGTTTATGATAGATAATAACTCGTGTGCGTTGTTGCTGGTTTAGACGACGCACTGGTTTACCATCAACAAAAACTTTATCCTCTAAGGTAATTCGGTCACCTAATTTTGCAACCTTGCCATTGACTGAAATACGCCCTTCTCTTAGCCAATCTTCAACCTTCCGTCGTGAGCCTAAACCTTTACGGGCTAAGACTTTTTGAATTTTTTCATCATCATTTGATTTTGCTAAAGACATTATATTTTCACTATTCAATGCGGATATTTTGACACGGTGTTTTTATAGCTTAATTTTCTCTTGCAACTTGGCAAAAATTGCTACAAATTTTTCCGTAAGACAGGTATTCATTTAAAAAACCATTTTGAATACCAATACTTGAACTCTATAAATTAATTTTCTGCTGTTAATGCTTCGGTAACGGTTGATACATCATCTTGGTCATCGACTGTATCAGCCTCATCCAACTTCACGACATCGGCTAAATCAGATATATCTAAGTCATCAACCGTATCCATTTCATCTAAATCGCTATCACTATTAACTTCATCAGCATTGGCCGCAGGAGCATCGCCTAGATTAAGTTGTTCATTAATAGCGTCAATATCTTTAAGTTCAGAAAGTGGCGGTAAATCTTCTAATGTTTTTAAATTAAAGTAATCTAAAAATTCTTTAGTGGTTGAATAAAGTGCAGGTTTACCTGGAACATCTCTATGCCCAACAACTCGAACCCACTCGCGTTCAAGCAACGTTTTAATAATATTCGAACTCACACTTACACCACGCACGTCTTCAATTTCTGCTCGTGTGATCGGTTGGCGATACGCAATGAGAGCCAGTGTTTCTAATGAAGCCCGAGAATACCTTGCTGGACGTTCTTGCCATAACTTTGAAATCCATTCGGCATGTTTTTCTCTAACTTGAAAACGAAAACCACTACCGACTTCTTTTAGTTCTAAACCACTGCTAGCATAGTCTTCTTTTAATTCATCGAGCACTTCTTTAATTTGTACTTGTTCAATAGCAGTGTGTTCAGTAAAGATTGCAAATAAATCTTTAATACTCATCGGATCGTCTGCTGCAAATACTAAGCCTTCTACAACAGGTTTTAATTCTTTATTATTCATCCAACATCCTCTACTTATAAAATCTTCTGACTATAAATTAATTTACGTCTGGATCGTTTGCTGCAGTCATCGCTCTTACATGAATAACGGCATAAGCCTCTGTTTGAACGAGCTCGATTAACGATTGTTTAACTAATTCTAAAATGGCTAATAAGGTAACAACAACTCCACTCTTACCTTCGGTTATATCAAACAAGCTACCAAAATCAACATACTCCGTACCACGGACACTATTCAAAACATTCGACATACGTTCACGAACAGACAATGGCTCAAGTTCAACGTGATGATGTTTATTAGAAGCCACTCTTCGCATTACATTATTAAATGCCGCTAAAATATCTTTCATATCAACTTGTGGTGGCACTTTAACAACTTTTAAATCGGGAATTTGCACGACAGGTTTATACGTATCTCGACCAACACGAGGTAATTCATTGATATCGTCAGCAGCTTGTTTAAAACGTTCGTATTCTTGTAAACGACGAACAAGTTCTGCACGAGGATCACCTTCTTCCTCTTCTTCTGTTTTTGGTCGAGGTAATAACATACGCGATTTAATTTCAGCCAGCATAGCCGCCATAACTAAATACTCGCCAGCTAACTCTAATTGTATATCTATCATTAAATCGACATATTCGACATACTGGCGAGTAATTTCAGCAATAGGTAAATCTAAAATTTCTAGATTTTGACGTTTAATAAGATAGAGTAATAAATCAAGTGGGCCTTCAAACGTTTCAGCAAGAAAAACCTCTAATGCGTCAGGTGGAATATATAAATCTAGTGGCAATGTATTAACGGCGGCACCGCGCACAACGGCAAATGGCATTTCAGATTGTTGAGGCGATCCTTCAGACGAATCGTTCCCATTATCGCCTTTCTCATTCACAACATGATGAGAATCTTCACCCTCTACTGTGGTGACATCGACATCAGAATTCTCAATTGGATTACTCATATACTCTCTCTAACCACACCTAAAACTATCGATAAGATAAATTCATTACCTGACGAACTTCAGTTATTGTTTCTTTAGCCACTTCTCGGGCTTTTTCGTTACCTTCATTAATCAAATTACGCACTAAACTGCGATCATCTTCATATTCCTTTGCACGCTCTCTTATTGGCGCCAGTTCAACTAAAACTGCCTCAATAATTGGCGCTTTACACTCGAGGCATCCAATACTAGCCGTAGTACAACTTTGCTGCACCCATTCTAACGTTTTGTCGTCTGAGTATACCTGATGCAAGTTCCAAACTGGGCATTTTTCAGGTGAGCCGGGATCGGTTTTTCGAACACGCGCAGGATCCGTCGGCATGGTGCGTAACTTTTTCTCAATCGCTTCAGGGGTGTCTCGTAAGGCAATGGTATTGTTATAGGATTTTGACATCTTTTGACCATCTAATCCTGGCATTTTCGACGCTTTTGTTAACATTGCTTCTGGTTCAGGTAATATAATACGGCTACTGCCTTCTAGAAAACCAAACAATCGCTCTTTGTCACCAGCAGTAATATTTTGTTGTGAATCGAGTAATGCCTGTGCCGTAAAAAGTGCTTCACCATCACCTTGTTCTTGATATTTATTACGTAATTCTTTGTATAGTTTAGCGTTTTTCTTGCCCATCTTTTTCATAGCCGCTTCAGCTTTTTCTGCAAAATCAGCTTCTCGGCCATAGATATAATTAAACCGTCGGGCAATTTCTCGGGTTAACTCAACATGAGCAACTTGATCTTCCCCAACAGGGACATGACCCGCCTTATACATCAAAATATCGGCTGACTGTAATACCGGATACCCCAAGAAGCCATAATTGTTTAAATCACGCTCTTTAAGCTTTTCTTGTTGATCCTTATAACTGGGAACTCTTTCTAACCAACTGAGCGGTGTAATCATTGAAAGCAATAAATGCAGTTCGGCATGTTCTGGCACTTGTGACTGTATAAAAACGGTGGCCGAGCCTGGGTTCACCCCCACCGCAAGCCAATCAATGACCATATCCCAAACATTGCTCTCTAAACTTGCTAAATCATCATAATGCGTTGTTAACGCATGCCAATCAGCTACAAAGAAAAAACACTGATATTCATGTTGCAAGTGCAACCAATTTTTAAGTACACCGTGATAATGACCAAGATGTAAGGCACCGGTTGGACGCATGCCAGACAAGACACGATTATTGTTAGATAGAGACGACACTCAATGCTCCAGATTACTTTTTAACTATATGATTTTTATTGGAAATTAGCGCTAAAGACTAGGGTCTGTTGATCTTTCAGATGTTAGACTGATTTTGAGATAATTTTAGTTCTGACAAGGCATTTTTTACGTATCAATGCACTCCATTGATAGTAAAAAATAACGCCGGCAGGGCTAAAATTAGCCAAAATCAGGCAATAGATGAAAGATCAACAGACCCTAATACTTATTCATTCCGTAAGTAATGAGATTATATCGGGTTTGGGCTAGTGGTGGGTAGTAATATCAATGATTGTAGAGGAAATCTTGCTAAAAACTTGAGACCTCACCCTTACCAACTCTAACGACCTCAATATTCTCGTTTTGGAGAGTTAAAACGGTTGTTGGCTCTATTCCGCAATGACCGCCATCAATCACTAAATCAACATCATGTTCAAGACGATCTCGTATGTCTTCCGCATCGGTCATTGGCATATCCTCACCAGGCAATATCAAAGTACTGCTCATCAAGGGTTCATTCAATTCAGATAACAATGCCATAACAATCCGATTATCTGGCACTCGTATACCAATTGTTTTTCTTTTAGGGTGCTGCAAGCGTTTAGGGACTTCTCGTGTCGCCTCTAAAATAAAGGTATAAGCACCGGGAGTATGCGCATTAATCACACGATAGACATGGTTACTCACTTTCGCATAAGTGGATATTTCAGATAAATCTCGACAAACCAAAGTGAAATTATGCTTGGCATCAACTTGGCGAATACGGCGAATCTTATCAAGCGCCTTTTTATCACCTATATGGCAGCCAATGGCATAGGCTGAGTCAGTTGGATAGACAATCACATCCCCCTGACGCACACGCTCAACGGCTTGATGAATTAAGCGCGGTTGAGGATTATCGGGGTGGATATTAAAATACTGGCTCACGACCATGTCTCCCAAACTGGTGTTAGGTCGCTGGGTAACGGTGGCAATGTTTGCATATTAATATAGGGAATCGCTGGATCATGGAAATCAGAACCACGAGATGCCAATAAATTATAACGTCTCGCTAAACCAGCAATATTAGCCGCTTCAAGCGTACTGTGGCTCCCCGAAATAACTTCAATTCCGTCTCCACCCACAGCCATAAAATCTTCAATCATCAAACGCATTTTCGTTGCCGATAATCGGTATCGTGCAGGATGAGCGATAACACTGATACCACCCGCATTTTTAATCCAGCTCAGTGCGTGCTCCATTTCTGCCCACTCACCAGCCACAAATCCCGGCTTTCCTTTAACCATAAATCGTTTAAAAACTTGCTTCATATCTTTCGCGCAGCCTCTTTCAATAAGAATCTTTGCAAAATGCGTACGGGTAACATTGTCACCATTTGAAATCGCTTTTGCGGCAGCATAAGTCCCTTCAATACCCGCTTTAGCTAAACGCCGACCAATCTCTTCTGCCCGCTCGATGCGAGATTGTCGAATATTACTTAGCCCGAGTTGAAGCTGTGAATTATCAGTATCAATATTTAAACCAAGAATATGCAATGTTTGCTTACGCCAGATGACAGAAATTTCTACGCCTGCTATTACTGTCAAGTCTAAGGCTGATGCCGCTTGCTTAGCCTCTTGAATACCGGTTGTTATATCATGGTCAGTTAATGCCAAAACATTTACCCCATTTTGCTGAGCATATTGCACTAACTCAGTCGGACTAAACGTTCCATCTGAGGCTGAAGAATGTGAATGTAAATCATAAGATATCGACATAACCCAACATTTTACAGTATAAAAATTAGCCTGTCTGAATAGAGTTAAGTACAGAACAAAGCCAAAATATTACATAATTGATAGAAGTCGTGTTTCACTGAAAATAACATGGTAATATTAAGTCATTCATAAAATCATAAAGAATAATTAAACCTACGTCATTAATCAGTGTCTACAAGTACGATACTCACTCAATAGTTGTTTAAATACCATGAAGTTTTTATTTGATTTTTTCCCTGTTGTATTATTTTTCATCATACTAAAAACAACAGAAGATCCCATTGAAGGCATGATAGCAGCAACGGCCGTTCTAATTGCTGCCACACTACTTCAAATAGCTTATAACTGGCTCCGCCATAAAAAAATTGAAAAGATGCATATCATCACTGCAGTACTTGTTAGTGTTTTTGGTGGTGCAACAATTTACTTTAAAGATCCCCATTTTATTATCTGGAAAGTAACCATTGTTAATTGGCTTTTTGCAGTGGTTTTTTATGCCACGCATTTTATTGGCAAAAAAACACCCTTAGTAAAAAAAATGATGCAAGCTAATATAACCATGCCTGAGCATGCTTGGATTCGTTTAAGTTATTCTTGGATACTATTTTTCACATTAACCGGCATTGTAAATCTTATTGTTGCAGAATATCTTGATTGGGAACTTGTTCGGTGGGCCGACTTTAAATTATTTGGTATCTTAGGCTTAACACTTATCTTTGTTGTTATCCAAGGGATATTTATATCTAAATACATAACAGACGATAACGCAGAAAAAGACACTCAAAAACAAATTCCCGATTCTACTTCAACCACTAAAATTTCAGAGTAATAATTATGTTATACGCAATCCTCGCCGAAGATAATGCAGATAGTTTAGAAAAACGCTTAGCCGCTCGCCCTGATCATGTCGAACGTTTACTTGAGTTAAAAAAACAAGGCTCTCTCATTTTGGCTGGGCCTCACCCAACCATTGATAATGAAGATCCCGGCCCAGCAGGGTTTAGTGGTTCACTAATCGTTGCTGAATTTAACAGTTTTGAAGAGGCACAATCGTGGGCTAACGCTGACCCCTACTTTAAAGCTGGAGTTTATAAATCAGTCACAGTAAAACCCTTTAAAAAAGTGTTACCATAAGTTATGGTACAAATAAATTTCACTAGAGAATACATCTATTAAGGACGAAATCATGTCAGACAAATCACATAAATTTAACAACACGGTCAATATTAGTTCTGTTATTAGCATTATTTTTAGTATTACCCTATCACTATTCAGTTTTAATGCTTATTCCGCTGATAAAGCCGTTGCGACCGTTAACGGCAAACCAATATATAAACAAACATATGAAGCATATGTTGCACACAAGAAAAAACAAGACCCTAAATTCGATGCAGTAAAAAATAAAGAGACACTCATCCAAGAATTAATCAACAGAGAATTAATGCTTCAAGATGCTAAACGACTAAAGCTTGAGAAAGACAAGGATGTATTATTCCAGCTTGAACAATATCGTATAGATTTATTAATTAAACATGCCATTAGTAAAAAAATGCTAGCAACACCGATTAGTGATACAGAGTTAAAAATTGAATATGACCGACGTGTTAAAGCTGCGAATGTTAAAGAATATAAAGCGCGCCACATTTTATTAAAAGATGAAGCTAAAGCTAAATCAGTAATAAAAGAACTAGATAATGGTAAAGAATTTATAAAACTAGCCAAAGCCTATTCAACAGGTCCAACAGGTAAAACTGGAGGAGATTTAGGTTGGTTTAATTCTCGACAAATGGTTCCTGAATTTTCAAAAGCTGTCGCCACAATGAAAAAAGGTACTTATACTAAAGCCCCAGTTAAAACAAAATTTGGTTGGCATATCATCAAGCTTGAAGATACCCGAAAAATGGAACCACCGAAGTTTAAAGATATCAAAAAACAAATTCGCGCTATAATGCAAAACAAAAAATTACAAGAGTATATAATTACGCTTCGTGAAAAAGCTAAAATCAAAATTAATAAATAGCTATCGTAAAAAAGCCGCCGATCTGATTTTCTCAGACCGGCGGCTTTTTTTTACTTAAAAAATTAAAAACCGTTTCGATTATCCCACACACTCTTTACACGTCTGTCCTTCCCTATACGACGTGGCGTTTTAGTCGGCTCAAAACGAAGCATATCTCTTCGATCTTCATTCTTTCGTCGTTGCTCAATCCGTCTTTCAGGACCATTGTATGCTTGTTCCATTTGCATCACTCCTAGCTAATTAATTTAAAAATATGGTTAAATTATAACCGATTGTGAACGGGTTCACACTTCTATAAAAATATCTATATTTTACAATATGTTATACATTGATAAGCTCGTGGAATTCGGATTCACCCAGTACTTGAACGCCCAAAGTCATTGCTTTGGCAACTTTTGAACCTGGATTTTCACCCGCAATGACATAGTCCGTATTCTTAGATACACTTCCTGTCACTTTAGCTCCTAACGCCTGTAAAGCCTGTTTAGCATCATCTCTAGACATGTCTGAAAGCGTTCCGGTAACTACGAATACTTTACCCGCTAACGCTTGTGGTTGCTTAACGGTTTCTGAATCTGGCCAATGGATGCCTGTTGCCAACAATGCATCAATAATTTCTCTATTATGCTTCTGCTTAAAGAAAACATGTATATTATTTACAACGACCGGGCCAATATCACGAATACTTAATAATTCTTCTTCTGTTGCATTTTCGAGAGACTCTATTGTATGAAAGTGATCGGCTAAATTTTTAGCTGTCGTTTCACCTATATCGTGTATTCCTAAGGAAAAAATAAATCGCGCTAATGTAGTTTGTTTAGATTTTTCAAGTGAGTTTAATAAATTAATTGCTGACTTATCCCCCATTCGTTCGAGTACGGTTAATTGTTCTTGAGTAAGTGAATATAAATCCGCACTTGTTTTAATCAGCCCTTCATCAACCAATAATTCAATTAATTTATCGCCCAAACCCTCTATATTCATCGCCTTACGTGATGCAAAATGGATGATAGTTTGCTTACATTGAGCTTCACAAAAAAGTCCACCTGTACAAGCTGTAACAACTTCATTTTCATTTCTTATTGCAGCCGAACCACAAACAGGACAAGTATTAGGTATCTTAAATTTACGTGGTTTACCTTCACGTTTACTTAGTACAACATTTACAATTTGAGGAATAACGTCACCAGCACGACGTATCACAACTGTATCCCCAACACGAATATCTAATCGTTCAATTTCATCTTGGTTATGTAGTGTTGCATTGCTAACAGTGACACCGCCAACAAAAACTGGCTCTAACCGTGCTACGGGTGTTAATGCTCCTGTACGTCCGACTTGTATATCTATGCCTAATACTTTTGTCATTTCTTCATGAGCTGGAAATTTTCGAGCAATTGCCCAACGAGGAGCACGAGAAACAAAACCAAGCTTCTTTTGTAAAATTAAATCATCAACCTTATATACGATTCCATCTATTTCATAATCTAAAGATTCACGTTTAGATGACAAATTTTGATAGTACTCATCAGCCCCCTTTGCACCGTCAACCACTTTACTCTCTGGATTAATACGAAAACCCCAGGATTTCAGCCTATGCATAATATCGCTATGACATAAAGGTAAAGATACCTCATCCGAAATAATTCCAATACCGTAACAGAAAAAAGACAATGGTCGTGTTGCGGTAATCTTAGAATCAAGCTGCCTTAATGAACCTGCAGCTGCATTACGGGGATTTGCAAACGGTTTTTCATTATTTTTTAATTGCGCTTTATTTAGCTTATTAAAACCGAACTTATCCATAATGACTTCCCCACGCACCTCAATACGTTTTGGATAATCATCACCAAACAGTTTTAAAGGAATAGTCTCAATGGTTCGAATATTTTGTGTAACATCTTCGCCTGTAGCACCATCACCACGCGTAGCTCCACGTATTAATTTGCCATCCTCATATAACAAACTAATAGCTAAACCATCAAGCTTAGGTTCTGCAGCATATTTTAAAACTTGATTATCATAAGCTTTTTCTTTTTTTAACAAATCAACAACACGTTTATCAAAATCAAAAAACTCATCATTTGAAAATGCATTTGATAACGATAACATTGGCATTTCATGCTTAACAGAATTAAACGCATCTAAAGGGATGGCACCAACACGTTGAGTTGGGGAATCGGCTGTTATTAGTTCAGGGTGTGCAGCTTCTATATTTTGTAGTTCACGAAGAAGCTTATCATATGCGCTATCTGATATTTCGGGATCATCTAGAATATAATATTTATAGTTATGAACATTAAGCTCATTTTTAATTTTTTCGATTTTAGTAAGTAACGACGACATGGAAATTACAGCCTTTCTTAGAAACTAAAGAACTTAAACTCAATGATTTTTCAGAGCACCCATCTTCAATTTAAACCTAAAGTTTTCAACCTTTTCTTTAATATGACTAATCGTTTGAGTCGTTAAAACACTTCGTGTTTCATCACATATTGTTGCATTAAGGTTAGCGCTTAATTTATCAGATACATCCATTAATATAAGAAAAGCATCTCGCCCATCAACTGGACCGGGTAACTGCATAAATAATGACAAACCTTCAGTTGTAAAATCACCCATACGATCAAAATCAAAATAACCTGGTTCAAAAAGATTAACCAAACTACAAACAGGCGTCATTAATACTTTTTCATCAATCAATGCATAACGATGGAAAATATTAAACTCACCTAGTTGTAGGCCAGCCAGCTTACATGCTTGCAAAATATCGTCCCCATAAAAAATATTACCCGATTTGGGTAAAACGGTTAAAGATATTAATAACTCGTTATTTTTTGCCGCTGGATCTGGCTGCGTGCTTTTCATATTACCTGGTGAGTCTGTCGATTTATGATTAGAATACATATCACCTGTTGTTACAGATAATGGTGTTGTTTTTTCAACAGGCTTGCTCGCAATCATATTATTCATATTTTCAAGCTGCTCGTCACTCAATGCCTGTTCAAGGTGTTTATGGTTATTCGTTTTATCTACAATATCATCGTCAACATTAAATGGACGCTTGAAGTTATTTTTTAACGATATAAATGAAGAGTGTAGAGATATAAAACTAAAAAAACGACCTATGGTTATTCTAAATTTAGAATTTTTGTTATTCATTGTAGAAGTGCGACTTTGGAATAAATATATTCCAATAACAAGAACAACGCCAACAACCAGTAAGCTAACTCGCAATGTATTCATAGTTGTTATACAAAGCTCTACATAATTAAATTATTTATCAAGATCGTAAAAACCGAAAGCTCATATATTGCTATTTTATATAACTAAAGATTTAGATCGCGGCTAGCTCAACAGCCTCTTCCATATCTACTGCGACCATTCGAGATACACCAGGCTCAGACATCGTAACACCGGCTAAATGATCGGCTATTTCCATAGTAACTTTATTATGTGTAATAAAGATAAATTGAATACGATCAGACATGTGTTTAACCAACTGAGAATAGCGTGCAACATTAGCATCATCAAGTGGAGCATCCACTTCGTCAAGCATACAGAAAGGTGCAGGGTTAAGCTCAAATATTGAGAATACCAATGCAACTGCCGTTAATGCTTTTTCGCCACCAGAAAGTAAATGGATTGTACTATTACGTTTACCTGGTGGACGCGCCATAACAGTGACGCCAGCTTCAAGTATGTCTTCTCCAGTTAATTCAAGATAGGCATGCCCACCACCAAATAAACGCGGAAACAAATCTTTAAGTTTAGCATTCACTTTATCAAACGTATCACTAAATCGTGTACGCGTTTCACGATCAATTTTTCCAATAGCATCTTCTAATGTTTTCAGTGCTTCAACTAAATCTTCATTTTGAGCATCTAAATATTCTTTTCGCTCAGACTCTTGTTCAAACTCATCAATCGCTGCCAAGTTTATAGGCCCTAAGCGATGAATTTTTCCTTCTAATTCCTCAACCATGGTTTGCCATGCTTCGATATTCGCTTCTTCAGGCATTTCATGAATCAAAGCGGTTAATTCAAAACCCGCTTCTATCACTTGTTCTTCTATTGTTTGACGTCGAACCTTTTGTTCTTGTCCTTTCATTCTTGTTTGTTCAAGAGTATTTCGAGCCTCTTCGTGCTCTTGTTCAACTTCTGTGCGCAGTGCTTCAAGTTTCTGTAGCTGTGAATCAATATCTTCCATCACTTTACGAGACTGTGCCATTTCCGTTTCAATACCACTACGTTGTTCGAGTTGAAGCTCAATTTCTTTTGTCATTTCAGCAAGGGGTGCCTCGCCTTCATCCAATGATTTAGCAAGTTCATCGCGACGTGTTGTTAACTGCTCTAATTGAGAATCCATTCGAGACAAAGTTTGTTGCGTAGAAGAAAGTTCTGCGCGTAACGTTTCCACTCGAATTTTAACCGTATGAAGCGCTTCTCTATCTTCATTTGACTTAACACGGTGTTGTCCATGTTGTTCTTGAATAACATCTCGTTGCTGACTTAGTGTATTACGTTTAGTTTCTAGCTCGGCCATTGAATCAAGTGCATGCTGTAAATGACCACGCGCTTCTTTCGATTCTTCTTGTGCTAGAACAATTTTTTCCTCTGCCTGAGAAAACTCCGTTTGTAACGATTCTTGTCGCGATTCAACTTGTTGACGATTATTTTTTTTCGCATTGAGCTGCGCTTGCACATCGGCAAGCTGCCGTGTTGTTTGGTTCATCATAGACTGATGTGAGTCACGTTCTGATTCAACGGTTTTAAGTTGCTGATGCTGTTGATCTAGTTTTGCTTGTAACTCTTTAACGTCATTATCGAGGCTATCTATACCTTGATGTAATGTTTTAATTTCTTGTTCACGCTGAAGAATGCCTGACTCAGACGCATCGTTTTTAACGTAACGAATCCAGTTCTGCCCTAACCAGATACCTTCAGGGGTAACGATAGATTGATGTGTAGCCAAACTTGAACGCATTGATAATGCCGCATCAAGTGTATCCGCAGTTAAAACATGTCCAAGAACAGATGTTAAATTATAATTTGATTTTACTTTTCCACTTAATGCATTCGTGCTTATTGTTTCATTAGAAGAATCTCCACCATTATCATATAGCGCAATACTACCATTTTCTAATTGCGTTAATTGACTGGCTAAATTAGACATATCATCAATACAAACAGCTTGTAAATAATGCCCTAATACACTTTCAACGGCACGCTCCCAACCAGAATCAACATTTAGTTCTTCAGCTAAACGTGGTGCATCAGTAAGAGACTGTGTATTAAGCCATTGATTAAGATCTGAATCTTCTTTACCAAGTGCTGATTGCTGCAGTGCCTCAAGTGAACTACAACGCCCACGAATAGATTGCAAATCATCACGTTTACTATGTAACGCATCATTAAGTGAGGTTATCTCTTCACGGGAACCTGTGATTTGTTGTTGTGATGTTGCTAATTCATTTTTGTAAGATTCAGCCTCTGCTGATATCGTTTCTATATTTTGAGCTAACGTATTAATTTCTTCATTGAATTTTTCAGGCGAGATACCTTGCAACTCTTGCTCAAATTTTTCTTTGCGCTGCGTAAGATCTAGAATCGTTTTATCAAAGTTTTCAATACGAGTTCGTTGAACTTCAGCCGTTTGTGCTGGCTCCATTGCTTGTTTGTTCAGTGCATCCCAAGAAGATTGCCATTGTTGCATCGCTTGTTCTGAATCACTAAATTTCTGTGCTGATTCTTTTGCCGATACTTCTAAATCATTTAACTTAGGTTCTAATTCATTTTTCTCTGCTTCTAACGTTTCGATACGTTGGCGATCGATATTTAATTGAGCTTGAGCTTGATTTAGTTCAGTTTCAACTTGGCGTATATCATTTTGAATTTGTTGACGACGTTCTTTAGCATGCTGAATGGATTGTTCTAAGCGAGCAATATCTGAACCCACACTATAAAAACGACTTTGAATTTTATTAAAAGCATCTGTTGCTTCAGTATGTTCTTGACGTTGTTTTTCTATATCCGTTTCAACAGAACGTTGTTTTGCTACAACAGATTCAGAAGCAATTTGCTGTTTGGTAATTAAGGTTTCTGTTTCTTCGTAGCCAGCATTTATCTCTTGCCAGCGTAATGCTTGTAATTGACCTTTGCTAACGCGTTCTTCTTCGCGTAAAACTTTATACCGTGCTGCCGTTCGAGACTGGCGCTTTAAGCGCGCAAGCTGTTTATCTAACTCTTCACGGATATCATTTAAACGGTCTAAATTGTCGCGCGTGTGTTTAATTCTATTAAGCGTTTCACGTCGGCGTTCTTTATATTTGGAGATACCTGCCGCTTCTTCTAAGAAAACTCGCAGCTCTTCAGGTTTCGCTTCAATTATTCGAGAGATAGTACCCTGTTCAATAATGGCATAACTACGTGGCCCTAAGCCGGTACCAAGAAAAATGTCGGTAATATCACGACGACGGCATTTACTGCCATTTAAATAATAAACGGATTGTCCATCCCGCGTGACAACGCGTTTGATGGCTATCTCCGCGTAGTTCGCATACTCGCCACCCAATGAGCCATCACTATTATCAAACACCAGCTCAACAGAAGCCTGACCAACAGGCTTACGTGAGGTTGAACCACTGAAAATAACATCAGCCATTGAATCACCACGAAGGTGTTTAGCGGATGATTCTCCCATTACCCATCGTACCGCATCAATTATATTCGACTTTCCGCAGCCGTTTGGGCCAACAACACCGATTAATTTACTTGGAAAAGGGACGGTAGTTGGGTCTACAAAGGATTTAAATCCTGATAATTTTAATTTTGATAAATGCATGCGCAGACGATACCGATCACTGGCCAAAGACACAAGATTGACAAGCTGATTTTTTAGCCTAAATCACAAATATATTTCAACTAATTCAATGCCCTCGTCAACAGCTTAAGATGATTCCTAAGAAATGAATCTAAGTAGTTGATTCTTGGTTGCGCGCTCTCGATGTATAAATTCTAACAACTAACATTCTTAATAAAAAATAGAATTTCTACGCTTGATGTTCGTTGCGTGCGGCCGTAAACTCCGCGCTGATAATGACCAATTTAAAAGCGAACCCCCAATGACAACGCAACCCACTAAAACTCTTGAAACCTTCGAAAATCCAATGCCTGAACGTGATTACACCATTCGTATTGATATTCCTGAATTCACTTGTTTGTGCCCAAAAACTGGCCAACCCGATTTTGCTACATTACATATAGAATATGTGCCTGACCGTCATTGTGTTGAGCTTAAATCCTTAAAACTCTACGTTTGGGCATTTCGTGAAGAAGGTGCTTTCCACGAAGCTGTTACCAACCAGATTTTAGATGATCTCGTCCGTGCTTGCGGACCACGCTTTATGCGACTGACGGCTAAATTTAATGTACGCGGCGGTATTTACACCAATGTTGTTGTTGAACACCGTCAACCGGGTTGGGAAAGCTCACCGCAAGTACACCTTCCATAAAGACGGTGTATTAATTAAAAAATACAATGGTTAATTCGACAAACACATCGGCTGCTTTTTTAGGTATTGATGTGGGTACGTCGGGTATTCGCGCTATTGTTATCGATCAACAACAAACCGTACAAGCTAGCAGTATGCAAAGCATGCCTGTCCCCGAACAACCACAAGAAAATTATTTTGAACAACACCCTGATATCTGGTGGCAAACATTACAATCAGTGCTTACAGATTTAAGTCAGCAATTCGATTTAAAAAAAATTAACTCTATCTCGCTTGATGCGACATCTGGCACTGTATTACTCATCAACAACCTTGGTGAGCCTGTTTCTAAAGGCATAATGTACAATGACCAACGAGCCATTGAGTATGTCCATACCATAAAACAACACGCACCAGAAAATTCTCCAACCTGTTCAGCAACGTCAGGGCTTGCAAAAGCCTTATGGCTTTTAAATAAACAAACATATCCAGAAAAAATGTCTATCGCTCATCAAGCAGATTGGTTGATGGGTAAACTCACAAATCGCTTTAACCAAACAGACAGCAACAATGCTTTAAAAACAGGCTACGACCCTATCAATAAAGAATGGCCCGAATGGTTAACCCAACTCGGTATCAACAAAAACCAATTACCAAAGGTCTCTAATCCAGGTACCCGTCTTTATCCTTTAGATAAAAAAATCATTCAACAGTTTGATTTTAATGAACAAGTACAAATTATTAGCGGAACAACTGACAGCACTGCAGCCTTACTTGCAACAGGTGCAAACAAAGTTGGAGATGCAGTAACATCACTCGGCAGCACCTTAGTCGTAAAAGTAATTTCTGATAATCCTATTTTTTCAAGTAAAGATGGCGTTTATAGCCAACCTTATGGAAAGCATTGGCTTGTTGGCGGCGCGTCAAACACTGGTGGTGCTGTTTTGCGTCGCTACTTTACAGATATGCAAATGAGTCAGTTAGAAAAAAAACTTAATGCAAACAAGCCCACTAATCTTAATTACTATCCTCTACTCCAGATGGGGGAACGCTTTCCGATTAACGATCCTAAAAAAACGCCACATTTAACACCTAAACCAAACGATGACGCACTTTTTTTTCAAGCGCTGCTTGAAGGAATAAGTTCAATAGAAAAAGCTTGTTACGATAAACTGAAACAACTTGGAGCACCAACACCCAAGCGTTTATTTAGTGTAGGAGGTGGAACCGTTAATAAAACATGGGCTAATATACGTAATCATTACCTCAATATTCCACAGCATGACGTATTAAATAATCACGCCGCATTTGGAGCTGCGTTACTCGCAAAACAAGGTTATGATAGTCAACAATAATTAAATATTTATCCCCAGGTTATATACATTATGGCAACAAACCCAATTTCAGGTCTCCGATACTTTTTGCAAGGTATACCAATGATTTTTACAGACGATGTAAAAAAATTCGTCGTTATGCCTTTGCTTATTAATCTTGTATTGTTTTCAGGTGCTATCTATCTGCTTGCGACTGAATATGAATCGCTTATTAACTGGCTAACACCTGATGTTCCAAGTTGGCTACCTGATTTCTTTAACACTTTTTTTGAATGGCTTATTGGATTACTTTGGATACTCTTTGCCGCTGTCGCACTAATTATAATATTTTTCGGGTTCACCATTATCGCAAATATTGTTGGTGCGCCATTTAACGCTTACCTCTCTGCAGCAGTTGAATATAAATTAACCGGTAACCAACCAATTGACCCACGTACAAGTTTTTTAAAAATTGTAATTGAATCGCTTGCCGGCGAGATTCAAAAAATTCTTTATCTTTTACTTTGGGTTATTCCACTTCTTATCATTTCTTTCGTTCCTTTCATTAACGTTTTAAGTCCAATTCTTTGGGCAATATTTAGTGCTTGGATGTTAGCCTTACAATATACAGATTATCCCCTAGGGAACCGCGGTTATACTTTTGCTAAAATTCGTTACACTATGTCTAACAACAAAATGTTATCACTTGGGTTTGGTGGTGGAGCCACGGTTGCAACAATGATTCCCATATTAAATTTTTTAGTGATGCCTGTATCCGTTGCCGGTGCAACAATAATGGCAGTTAAGTCTTTAAAAGAGAATGTAGATTAATTTAAAAACCAAATATTTATTATGTATTGGCTGGTTACTTTAATTCTTTAATTCGTACAGATAAGCTAACAAGCTTTCCAAATCTTGCTTTCTATTTACCATCGTCTTATTCATATAGCCTTTCGTCTGCAAAATATTAATCAGCTTACGTGGCACATCTCTGTGATTACCAACAATTTCAACATGCCCTGCATGTAATTCAACATTTACAAGACGCTTATCCTGATCAACTGAATCAATATATTGTTCATCAACACCAAAGACATAATCATCTTCGACACATTTACCATCCTTTTCTATACGACAGGTATTGGTTTCATCGGTGACTATTTTTAGATAATCTTTGACTTGAGCTACTAACTCGCCTGGCTCCTTTATAAAGTCAGAGTGTTCGGTAATCTCATACCATTTATCACCACTAACCGCGTAACAAATAGGTACAATCAAACCTAACGTAGCGATATGCCAAGCAGTTGATCCACAATGCGATGCAACCTCAATTCCACCAAATGGTGCAGAGATAGTTACCAAATTAAGATTAATATCTTCATCTTGTAGCGATTGTTCTCGTTCACGTACTAACGCCTTCCGCGTGATCAAACCACCCTGACTATGACCGATAATTGTCACGTTCTTGTTCTTAGTTAAAGCGTTAAGTTTTTTAACAGCCTGAATTAATTGCTGTGAACTGAGCATCATGCTGTCCCTATCATCATAGGTAAAACATGCTGTTTGCTGCCCATGAAAGGCAAACACTTCTGCCAATGCGCGAAACCGACCTGATGAAGCAAAACAACCATGTGTAAGAATTGTTATTGGTGAGGATGAATTAACATTCAAGGTACGATCTGGATTATCAGTACAGGGCCCAAGACCATCTATTTTTAAACTCAAATCTGGTTCTGGCAAGGCGCCACGATCATAAACCCACAAGGCAGGATCATCTGAAAATGTTGTGGAACAGGCTGACAGAAAAAAAATTTGAAAACACAATACCGGTAATATAATCCGCATAGTCACACCTCAATTTCCTTAGCTAAGAATAATATTCGCTATTACTTCATAACTATTAATTTAAACTGTCCTTTTTCTCTTACGATTTAAGAAAATCTGGAATAATATTGTTCATCAACCTTGAGTATATCTGATTAATAAATTATAACTTTTATTTAATAAGCAACTGTTGTAAGCGCTTAACGGCTTCTTTTAAGTTATCTAAAGAAGTAGTGTAAGCAACACGAATATATTTTTCAGCTTGGTTATCCCCAAAATCAATACCCGGTGTCATCGCTACACCCACATCTTCCAAACACCGCTCGACAAATTCAAAGCTATTATCCGTTAATGCTTCACAATTAGCATATATATAAAATGCGCCTTCTGGTTTAACGGGAATAGTAAAACCAAGTTTTGGCAATGCTTCTAATAAGTAATCACGACGTGACTTAAATTCTTGTCGGCGTTGTTCGAGTATTTGAATTGTTTCAGGTTCAAAGGATGCCAGTGCTGCATGTTGTGCGGGTGTGGGTGCGGCAAGAAAAATATTCTGTGCGATGTTATCGATAACTGAAACCGTATTTTCAGGTACAACCATCCAGCCTACTCGCCAGCCTGTCATCGTGAAGTATTTTGAAAAGCTATTGATAACAAAAACATTTTCTGACAGTGACAGGGCTGTATGTGGTTGCGTGTCATAAACCAAGCCTTGATAGATTTCATCAACAATCACGCTCGCATTTTTTTTATTTGCGAATTGAATAATCCCATTAAGCATTTGTTCGTTAAGGGTTGTACCAGTCGGGTTTGAGGGTGATGCCAATAAAACAGCGGTTGTATTCTGTTGCCAATTTTTTTCGAGTAGTTCGGCTGTTAATTGAAACTGGGTTGATGCATCAACATTTAAAAGTTGTGGGATACCTTCGAGCAAGGTGACAAAGTTGCGGTTACAGGGGTAACCGGGATCGGTGAGTATTACGCCATCACCCGCCTCTATGATTGCAGACAGCGCCAACATTAAAGCACCCGAGGCTCCAGGTGTAATAATAATTCGTTCAGGTGAAACGTTTACCTTAAATTGTTGTAAGTAATACTTAGAAATGGCATGACGTAATGCTGGCAACCCCGTTGCAGGCGTGTAATGCACCGCGCCACTTTGTATTGCTGCTGTACCTGCATCAATAACGGGTTGCGGTGTATTAAAATCCGGCTCACCCACTTCCATGTGGATAATACTTTTACCTTGTGCTTCTAACTCACGCGCACGCGCAAGTAATTTCATGACATGAAAAGGTTGAATCGTTTGAGCGCGTTTTGAAATGTGTGACACGTAACTATTAGAAATTAATTAGAAAACATTTGATTTAAAACATCCATCGAAATATAAGATGCACCCTTCATATTTCCCGCAAGAAGCTCGCATGCTTTATCCGGTTCACCAAGATGATCTAACACAACAACAGCACCAGTAAAATCATGTTCCTCAGTATAATGATTTTGAGTAATAACTGTTCTTAAATTTGCACCAAGTGAAGACTGTATTCCATTTGACGAATCTTCAAATGCAATACATTCATCTGCGGTTAGCTTCATTTTTTCTAAGGTATAGTCATAAATATCGGCGGCCGGTTTTTTTGCAGGCACAATATCACCAGCGGCAATCACCTCAAACCAGTCTATCGATTCTTTACCCAAAGTATTCTCTAATAAAGCCGTCACATTAGCAGGCGTTGTTGTGGTTGCAATAGCTAACCGCAAACCTTGTTGACGTGCCTCATCTAACAATCGCTTTACCCCAGTCCGTAGTGGAATTGCCCCTTCAGATAATAGCTGAGTATAAAAATGCGTTTTTCGAGCATGCAAGGCTTTAATCAACTCATACAAATCACCGATTTCTTGATGTTCTTTCAAAAATTCAGGATGGTGGTGAGTTAGAAAGTGGAGTATCCGTTCTTTACCACCAGTAACCGATAACAGTTCCCCATATAGCTCAACCGACCAGTTCCAATCCAGTTTAGCTTCTTCAAATGCACGGTTAAATGCAACCCGATGACCGTCTCGTTCTGTATCAGCAAGTGTGCCATCTACATCAAAAATTAGTGCTTTTAACGCCAACATTGTATAACCTCAGTATTTATATCATAAAATAGAAAAAATATATTATTTCATAAAATACAATAAGTTACATTATTATTTGGATATTTACTTACAAGAATCGAAACATTTTCACTTGATTAAGTTGCGTCCAAGCCGAGATTCTGGTATTAAATCGCGTCGATTTTGCTTTTTGGCGTCTAGTTTTGACGATAAGAGTAAGAAATTTAAAATGTTGGAGAATTTGTCGCATGGCAGTGAAGAAAAAAACAGCAAAAAAAGCCACTTCTAAGAAAAAAGCAGCTAAGAAAAAGGTTGTTAGTAAGAAAAAAGTAGCCGCTAAAAAAACCGCGTCCAAGAAAAAGGTCGCTAAAAAAGCAACAACCAAGAAAAAGGTTGCCGCTAAAAAAACCGCGTCCAAGAAAAAAGTCGCTAAAAAAGCAACAACCAAGAAAAAGGTTGTCGCAAAGAAAAAAACGCCAGCGAAAAAGGCCGCAGTAAAGAAAAAAGCTGTTGAAAAAGCGCCACGTAAAAAATCAGCTATTCCTAAGCCCCGCCCACCACGTAACAACACGGGTGAAGTCCATCAATTTACTCCTTATAAAATTAAAAAAAGTGAAGAGTATATGAATGAAGATCAAGTCATGCATTTTCAGGACATACTCAATGACTGGAAATTTGATTTAATGCAAGAAGTTGATCGTACGGTTCACCATATGCAGGATGAAGCTGCAAACTTTCCCGACCCAAATGACCGTGCAAGTCAAGAATCAGAGTTTGCTATGGAATTACGAACACGAGACCGTGAACGTAAATTAATCAAAAAAATTGATGAGTCTTTATCATTCCTCGAAACCGGTGATTATGGTTATTGTGAAGATTGCGGAATCGAAATAGGTATTCGTCGTCTAGAAGCTAGACCTACCGCGAATTTATGCATTGATTGTAAGAGTCTTGAAGAAATTCGAGAACGTCAACGAAGCTAAACCACAGCCATTCTATTTTGACTCGTGTACACCTTTCATAGCTCGGTCGCCTACACGGCGATCGGCTATTATCTGTAATTTATTTCCCCTCGCAAAATCCATAACATATTTATACATTTCTGGATTGATAGAAGACAAACCACGCGCGACAACTAAACACTTTTCGCCATTCATCATGCAAGGTTGAACACACTCGTTGTATTTAAGCCTTTGATCAAGACCAAAACTTGCAAGAGTCGATGAAAGTCTTTCAATCCAGTCACTTGGGCGTAGTTTCGCTCCATCCTCTTTAATTCCCTGAATGACGTGAACTTCTTCATCGGGTATATTCGACACTGTTTATCCTCCAAATTATACTTTTATAACGGACGAACCGGCTCCAAACTTTAATTAATCATTTTCAACGTTAACATTTAAGAATCATAATGCTGCAGCAAGACATTAACTATCGAGGCAGATTTGCCCCTTCACCAACGGGAGATTTGCACTTTGGCTCGCTACTAGCTGCTACTGCAAGCTATCTACAAGCACGGAAAAATAATGGGGAGTGGTGGCTAAGAATCGAAGATATTGACCCTCCTCGTGAAGTAGAGGGTGCGAGCAAGAACATTATTCAAACATTAGGCAATTATGGTTTCATCTGGGACGAGCTGAGTTATCAAAGTGAACGACTGGATATTTATAGTATATATATCAATAAGTTACTGGATAACCAACAAGCATACTATTGTGGTTGTTCACGAAAAGAAATTACTAAACATAATAAAATAACCGCCCAACCAAGCACTCTTTACCCTGGCACCTGTCGTAATGGGCTCAATGGCAAAGCCGCTCGCTCAATACGCATAAAAATCTCCAATCCAAACATCACCATCAATGATGCACTCCAAGGTGAACAAACCTTAGATTTAAACAAGAGCATCGGAGACTTTATTATTAAACGAGCTGATGGCTTATTCTCTTACCAATTAGCCGTCGCTATTGATGACAGTTTACAGAACATGACTCAAGTCGTACGTGGCTTCGACTTGCATGAATCCAGTTATAACCAGCGATATATTTGTCAGGTATTAGGACTGAAGTCACCAGATTATGCTCATATTCCCATTGTGGTGAACAAGCAAGGTCAAAAGCTATGCAAACAAACAGCGGCGAAAAGCATCGCAACAGAACCCCCACAAAGTACCCTATGGCTGGCGCTAAATTGCCTTGGCCAACAACCTCCAGAGCAACTGAAGTCAACAAGTTTAAAGCAACTATGGCAATGGGGTTTCAAAAACTGGGATATGCAAAACATACCGAAATTTCAGTCAATTAGCTGCCCGATTTAACCCTTTTTCCAAAACAACCAATGGAATAAACCGGCTTTTTCTATTAGTATTGGTTGACTTCAAAGCATTACAAAAAAGTATGACAAACGATAATTTTAATAACCCAACAACAGATCCTGAACTTACCTCTGCCTTGTCTACTGACGATTTAGATGGCATTGCGGATATCGAGAAATATGTTCTCCACAGCAAAGGTGAGATTGTTCAAAAACTGCGTCTACTCAGTAAAAGCAAATCATCAATAACGGGTTATTTGAATAGCGGCAAAGATTTCTTTTTAACCGCCGTCATCGATGTGCTTCGCGATAAAAATATTTTAATTTTAGATATTGGCAATGATGCCGAACTAAACGCTAAAATTGCTAAAAGTGAACGAATCGTTTTTAAGGCAAAGCATTTAGGTATTACTGCTCAATTTAAAATTTCATCCATTCAAACTGCCAAATACAAAGGGCAGCAATTCTTTGCTTGTGCCATTCCCGACGACCTTCTGTGGGTTCAACGCCGTGCACACTTCCGTGTTCGTATCCCACTAAGTGATAATGCCGTTTTTCAAATCAAAAATGATGATGGTGACTTAGTGGAATATAGAATCATCGATATTAGTGGTGGCGGTCTAGCAATTGCAGATGAAGCATTTTCTTTACAAGTTGAAGCCGGCGATGAATTCAAAAATTGTAATTTAATTTTTGAAAATGACTTAAGCACTACAACGAATTTACTCGTTCAAAATATACTTCCTTTAGATTTTAAAAACGAAGATTCTGGACAACGTGTTGGCTGCATGTTTGAATTATTAAGAACTGATTTTTCAGCTGATCTGCAACGCTATATAAATTTGTTAGATAGCCATTACCGCAAAACATTAACACCATAAAATTTAACTTAATAAATAATTTATATATATTAATAATGCCTAAAAAAATAAATACATTTTGGCAGTCATTAAAAGAATAAACGTTAAGGAGCTCGATATGTCCGCATCAAAAATTTATCCTGTTAAAAAAGATTTCGCTGCAAATACTCATATTACTGAATCGCAGTACAATGAGATGTACAAACAATCAATTAACAATCCAGAGAAATTTTGGGGCGAACAAGCCAATGAGTTTATAGACTGGTTTTCACCTTGGAATAAAGTTTTAGAATGGGACTACACGAAAGGCATTATTCGCTGGTTTGAAGGTGCGACACTCAACGTTAGTTACAATTGTATTGACCGTCACTTAGAAAAACGTGCTGACCAAGTAGCTATTATTTGGGAAGGTGATGACCCTGCTGATGACAAAAAAATAACCTATAAAGAGCTACACCAAGAAGTTAGTAAATTTGCTAATGTACTAAAAGCTCGCGGTGTAAAAAAAGGCGACCGAGTTTGTATCTATATGCCAATGATTCCCGAAGCAGCTTACGCCATGCTTGCATGTACACGAATCGGAGCGGTTCATTCTGTTGTGTTCGGTGGCTTCTCTCCTGAATCGCTTAAAGACAGAATTTTAGATTCAGACTGCCAAATTGTTATCACCGCCGATGAAGGCTTACGTGGCAGTAAAACAATTCCACTTAAAGCCAACACGGATAAAGCGGTTGCACAGTGTCCAAATGTACATACGGTGTTAACCGTTAAGCGTACCGGCGGTAACATTAACTGGAATGATAAAATCGATGTTTGGTACCACGACGTAATGGCTGATGCATCAAGCGATTGTCCTCCTGAAAAAATGGATGCTGAAGATCCTCTCTTTATCCTTTATACCTCGGGTTCAACGGGCAAACCAAAAGGTGTTTTACACACTACCGGTGGTTATATTTTATATGCCGCGATGACCACAAAGTTCACTTTTGATTTGCAAGAGGGTGATGTGTATTGGTGTACTGCTGATGTGGGTTGGGTAACCGGTCACAGCTACCTAGTGTACGGGCCATTAGCGATAGGTGGAACAACTCTCTCATTTGAGGGTGTGCCTAATTATCCGAATGCTTCTCGATTTTGGGAAGTGGTTGATAAACATCAAGTGAATGTTTTTTACACCGCACCAACGGCTATTCGTGCATTAATGCGTGAAGGTAATGATCCCGTTACTAAAACCAGTCGTAAAAGCTTAAGAGTATTAGGCACGGTAGGAGAACCAATCAATCCTGAAGCATGGGAATGGTATTACCGAGTTGTAGGTGAAGAACGTTGCCCTATTGTAGACACGTGGTGGCAAACTGAGACAGGTGGCCATATGCTAACGCCACTTCCAGGCGCAACAGCTTTAAAACCCGGTTCAGCAACACGTCCTTTCTTTGGTGTACAACCTGCTCTAATGGATACCGATGGTAAAGTTGTAGAAGGTAACCCGGCAGAAGGGGCTTTAGTAATGACCCATCCATGGCCTGGACAAATGCGTAGTATTTATGGCGACCACGATCGTTTTATACAAACCTATTTTTCAGACTACCCCGGCAATTACTTTAGTGGCGATGGCGCAAGACGAGATGAAGATGGTTATTATTGGATAACAGGGCGAATGGATGATGTATTAAATGTATCGGGCCATCGCATGGGCACAGCCGAAGTTGAAAGTGCTTTAGTATTACATGAAGCAATTGCTGAAGCGGCCGTTGTGGGTTATCCGCATGATATAAAAGGCCAAGGTATTTACGCTTACGTCACACCGATTGCAGGAATTGAAACAAGCGAAGAATTACGCAAAGAACTTATCCAATTAGTACGTACTGAAATTGGACCCATTGCTTCACCCGATATTATTCAATGGGCGCCCGGCCTACCTAAAACGCGTTCAGGTAAAATTATGCGACGAATCCTTCGTAAAATAGCCGCAAATGAAGTGGACGAGTTAGGTGATACAAGTACGTTAGCCGATCCAGCGGTTGTCGACGAACTGGTTAGTAATAGAGCAAACAAGTAAGAGTACTTTATGAGGAGTATTTTCTTTGTACCGCTTTACTATAAGTTTTGAAGATGTTGTTATAATTACTAGCAACAGCAATTTAAATCTCATTTACTAATGCACTTTTGCGTAGAAAAAATATATGAAAGTTGAGAGTTATTAGTTACCTTGCTTAATTCGGTAAATATATTATGTTGAATAGATGCGCGTATAAAGTTAACTTTCAGAATAAGTTAACAATACCGCACCTAACTTATCCTGTAACTCTTCCATTTTTTCAGATATAGATGTTAATTTTCTTTTTTGAAAAAAGCCCCAACCGACAGGTGTTGGCCTAAATATACTCGAAAAAATACTCGTATTATGTTTCAACGCTTTAACTAAACTCATCCCTGCGGGCAAGGAATCATCAAGTTCATCAATCATATTTCGCATAACGCGACTTCGAATTTTAAAATGTAGAAACACCATACTCAGAAATAACAATATAAGTATTGCGGCATAGAAAAAGGGGCGTTGAAAAAGATTATCTAATTGAAAATTACGGATACTATCAAAACTACCACTAAGCCCGTACACGCCACCGGCTAACACCAGTACCGCGATGATTAAAATAATAAAATCCCATAGTAATACTTTTTGCATCCAAATATCGCGGTGCTTTTGTATTTTTTCAATCACTTCCTCATCAAAAGTATTAACCAAACTATCTAAATAACTGACTAATTGAGTAAGGTGTGTTTTATTCGAATCCGTTAACGTTTCTTTGTGATGATCCATTTTACCAACAATAGAACACCAAGATACGTTATCAATAAAAGATGCTTTTTTATCAAACAAACCTAAGGAATGAGCTACTTTATCGGCTTTGTGATACTGTTTAACAACACCAACCATAAAATCACGAACATCATGCATAGGTGTTTCTATCTTTTTAATGTGATTAACAATTTGGCGACTCGTAGCCTGTTTATCATGATGTTTATCGCTGCAAATGCTCATACAAAAAACTGCCTCTTTAAAAATCCATCAACCATTAGAAGTCACCAATGGCACCACGTTTCATGATATCTTGAATGATTTTTTTTACATTTAATGCTTCTTTTTTTAATTCTGGCGGTAATGGTTTACCGCCATAAATCATTAAATCCATATTTAAGCTGTAAACCCATAACTGCCCCGTTTTGTCTTCAAGAACGGTGACCCGACATGGCAAGTAAGCTGAAAATGCATCACTATAATCAACCATTTTTGCAGCTGTTAGTGCATTACAAAACATAAATATTTTCATAAACCGATAAGGTTTACCACTCATAGCCTCAACTTGTTTAGATAAAGGTAATTCGCCAACATTTTTAATATTATGTTCATTTGCAACTGAACGCATTGCCTCCTCAACATCCTGCGCCGATAACCCCGCTTGAACCTTCTCTTTCCAGACGGTTGCTTCAGCTGCATTACCCGTTTCGAGAATATTAACAGCTAATTCTTGATATGTTTTCAATGCTTCGTTATCAAAACTTTTAACTGTTTGATACATGGGCTCTAATTTATAAATCAGTACAAATAAAAAAACAATTGTAACCAATCCAATAGTCGCAAAAATATTTCTAATCATTCTTAAAATACCTCTTAAGTAAGGTTTAAGTCACGAATATTTGTATAATCTTTACCATCTATTAGCATAAGGATAATTTGGGTAAGGCTGTTGCTGTTGATACTGTGGCTGCCACCCCGGTGCCTGATTGTATTGAGGCGCATTTGCAGCTGGATACTGGTAATTAGGCGGTACTTGAAATCCATTTGGTGGTGCTTGATAACCGTTAGCTTGTGGATTATTTCCGCGTTGATTGTATCGAGCTTGTTGTTCATTAAGCCGTTGCTGCCAAACTTCCCAAGCTTTAGCTTGTTGTGCCTGTTGTTGTTTTACCCAGTCATCTCGACGAGCTTGTTGTGCCTGCTGCTGTTTTATCCACTCTTTTCGTTCAGCTTGTTGTTGTTCCCAAGCCTGTTGTCGTTGTTGTTGCCATTGTTTTTGTTTCTCAGTGTGTTGTTGCATCATCTGTTGGTGGTTTTTATTTTGTTGAGGTTGGGAAGAAGCCATCATATTATTTGTTGGTGCGTAAGGTCCGCTATTTGAATTCTGATTGTGAACCGTTCTTTTATCCATAATTCTTTTAGTTACAACTTTCTCTTCCGAGTTATATTCAAGCCAAAAAACAAATACCAGCGAGGCAATAATTGCGACCATTAAATAAGTTCCGTAACTGCTAAACCATGATTTTTTAGGTCGCGTTGAGTCATCAGAAACACCAAGATCTTTTAAGCGTTGTTTGATATGTTCTTGCTTATCTTCAGCAGTATTACTTTCTTCATTTTCGGTTACATCAGATTTTGAATTCATAGTTTAAACCTCCAATTTTAATATATAATTTATTTTATCCATCTACCAAGGCATAAAAGTATTCATAAAAGACATGGGTCTTGAAACGCTGTTATTTAATACTGAAAAGTCATGGCGCATTTGATTTATTGACATATTCATTCCACGTACGTGATAGACCATCTCATTCATGCTATTCAATTGACTATCAAGCGTTTGCGTCATTACAACCATATTTTTTGAAACAGAATCCATCTGCACAACAATCGCATCTAAATCCTTAGTCATTCTATGCATGTTATCTGCAATTCGTGATGCATCTTGCGTTAAGCTAAATATAAGAAAAAACCCATAAGCTGCAAGAATAATAAATGCGATTAGAGATGGATAGACTATCATTTCCCATCGCCTTGCGCTGGCCATAAAGGCTGTCGATAACTTGTCTAAACTTTTTCCAAGACAATCATCCATACTGTCACTGCTTGATGGCGTTGCAAAGGCAGTATTTGCAAAAGCGGAATTTGCGTGACACTCTTTTGGATCGATTTCACAATTTTCTGTATCACCATGACATCCTTCAGGTGAACCATCACATGCAGGAACTACTTTTTTATCATCAATCATAACTTCTCTCTTATTTTAAACCAGACAACATTACTGGTTTATTCTTGATAACTGTTCAGCCAGTTTCTCTGCTTGTTCTGTGTTTAAACCTTGAATCACGCGTTGTAAATATCCGACCTGAGCGAATTTATTTTGCTCTATTAAACGCGTAGCTGCTTCATAATAAGCTAATCCTGCTTCATTCCAATTACCAATCGCATAATAAACATTACCTAATTCACCATAAAAATCAGCTTCATCATTTTCCAACTCAATAAGCTCTTTGTATATTTTAATCGCCACATGAGGATTACCTTCTTGATATGCAATTCGAGCAACTTTTAGTAATGCCGCACTACTCGCATATTCTTTATCCGTTGAAGGGCTTAAATTGGGTGAAACATCTTCATTTTTCTCTGTCACCTCATTCGCTTTCACGCTGATGGAGGTATTATTATCCTGAACACTACCTTCGTTACTGGATTTTTTATCATTCATATCCGTTACGAGCGGCTCATCATTTACAGGAGTAGTCTCACCAGTCGCAGCACTAGCATCATCAGTTACAGGGGCTGTTTCACCAGTTACAGAAGTAGTCTCATCAACGACAACAACATCTTGTTTTTCGTCCGCATCTTCATTCGTTACAGCATCTGGAATAGTTTTTTCTGCCGCAACCGTCGCTTCTGTTTCTGTCTCCGTTTTGTTTTCATTTTGTTCGCTATCAGATTTAGTTTCTGCCACAATGTCTTTGTCTAAAACGATATCTTTAGTACTGGCATTAGTACTGGCAAATGTCACTAATGCCGGATGTATTTTACCTGCGTAGCTATCAACTTTCTGTGCATAACTAACAGGGAGTACATGATGGCGAAAATAGTAGAGTGTCACTATTCCAAATATAACCAGAACTAATAATAAGTAACTTAATAGATGGCGGAGTAATTTCATTTATATATCCTCAAGCAAGTTCGGGAAAGATAAAACTGGCAAACTGATTAAATTCATCAGCAGCCTTACATCTTTTAGACATTTCAAAAACGGCCATCCCTTCACTTAATGAGCGTCTAAAAATGGTACGTTGAAACAATCGTTTCGGTATTAGATTAATATTGGGCAATTGTTTAATTACCTCTTCGGTATCATCGGATTCTCTTACCGCACGATGTGTGTCAGCACGATTAACAAATGCACTCATCGTGGGTGGTTTGCCTTTAGTTGTCTCATCAACAATATCTAAAAAACGTTGTGTTGCCCAAACATCAGGTTGGCTTGGTGGAATCGGAATAATAATTTGGTCTGCTGTTCTTATTGCTGTTTTCATCGCATCTAAATTCGCTGCACCCACATCAACTAACACATGTACATTTTTAGGATGATACTTAAGATCATCTTGTAATGATTCACGCGGTGGATAAACTTGCATCGGCGGTGCATAACCTTCTTCTCTTCTTACTTCAGCAACATCTAGTAATGTTTGTTGCGGATCTAAATCATACGCAACAACAGGTTGCCCTTTCATTTGCAGCCACAAACCGAGGTTAAATACGACAGTACTTTTCCCTGATCCACCTTTTAAATTTGCAATAAGAGTTATCATAATGACGCTCTGGATTAACCCGCAGGTTTTATACCTTTATTATTAATACTATTGTCATTGTTCTCAATTTTTTTGAATCCCTTTGGAATTTCAAATAATGACTTATCTTGCTTTTTCACTTCAATATTTTTTATTTCGCGTAAATACCCGCCGGGTAATTCTTCACGCACCACCATTTTCAACTGCAGGTCATACCATTGCATTGAAACACGTTGTTGTCCTGATGGATGACTAAACTTCGATTCCCATTGTTCGACTTTACGGCCATTAATTGTTTCAGCTCCTAACATTTTCAATTCGGAAACCCCGCCATCATGAAACATTTCTTTAACTGCAATTCGGCGTTTATCATCAATCCAATGTAAACTTTTAATTTTTTTACCGTTAACTAGTCTCTCAACCTGCCATTTATTTACTTTTCTTTTATTTAATGTTTCCGTTGCCATTTTTTTGCACTTAGCATCTTTTACACCATCGCATGGTGTCTTAACTGATTTACCTGACCATGATTTAATAGCGGGAAGCCCAGTTTGTTCGCTATACGCTTTTTGGTCAGGATAAATTAAAATACGTTTACCTTTTTTAGGATAAGCAATATCGATAACACGATACCTTTGTACGTTTACATCTGTTCTAACAGCATCTTTACTTACATACATTTTTGACGAGAGTGGAGCTCTACCGGGTGTAACCTGTGTAGCATCTGCAGAAAATTCAACCGTTAAATCAAACGCATACACACTGATAGAAAAAAACATAAGTAAACTTGTTACCCAAATATGATTTAATTGTTTTTTCACTTTCCTATCACCTATTTTCTTAAGATTTTTCTTTTAATTATTTTTAGGTCTGGGGATCCGATAACCTCTACCGGATCCCTATTCCTACTATTTACCTGCTTTAGGTGCAGGTGCTTGTTGAGGTGCTGGTGGACGACCCCATCCTGGAGGTGCACCGTAACCTGGTCGTGGACCATAGTAAGCTGGTGGTGGTGGTGGATAACCGCCGCCATAATAGTTATTTCCATAGCCGTTACCATTACCGTAGCCATTTCCTCTACCGTAGCCATTTCCATAACCACTACCGTTACCGTAACCATTTCCGTAACCACTACCGTTACCGTAACCGCCCATGTTGCTATTACCACGAGTACTCATGCTGAAGCTCATGTCGCCATCGCCTCCACCGTTGCCCCAGCCATTGCCGTTGCCCCAGCCGTTACCATTACCCCAGCCGTTACCGTTACCATTGCCCCAACCATTACCGTTGTTGCCCCAGCCGTTATTATTTCCCCAGTTCCAGGGAGCGCCGCCGCCCCAAGGACCCCAGGCATTCGCTGAAGATAATGGTAAAGCTAATGCCATTACAATAGCAGCTGCACCAATTGCTTTTTTCATATTAATCATTAATCTACTCCTAACAATTTAAGTTTTGCGATATGACTAATCATATCTTTACACTCTAGACAGACTTAAAAGTAACAACCAAGAGTGCGTAGTCATCACCTTATTTTTTCGAAGCACTAAATATTTATTAGTACCTCGGAAACTTTTATATCCTTACCAAGGACGTCCCATTAAACCAGGGTATCCTGTTAAACCCGATGGATAACCTAACATCGGAATACCCTGTCCCATTAATAAGGGTTCTGTATAAGGAACGCCATAACCACCAAAACCATGAGTTACTATATTAGGTGCACCAAATCCTGAATAATACTCAGGGTAAACTGTTGGGTAAGCAGACATACCCATTCCTGAATAATTTGAATTAAAATTTCTATAATAATTAGAATTAGAAAGGTAATTTCTATTCATAACAGGGTCAATTGCATAACGTTGTCTTTGTGATACACCATCAGACTGATTACGATAAGTCTGGTAGTTATATTCAGGTATCTGACTTCTTTTATATCGACGCTGCTCTGGGTGTTGCCCCCAACTCTGAACTCTTCGATTCTCTCGATGATTGATTTTTTTAAAACGGTCATTTCGATTATCAACCAAATTAAATCTTTTATCTTCCAACTGACGATGTCCGTTATGCCCATTAAACGGACGGTGTTTCATGACACGTTCCCAACGCTTAGGCCATTGATCAGAAGAAAATATAACCGACTGCGCATACACTGTATTCACAATCAACAAAGCAGATATCACAATCATTCCTTTTAAGAACATTTCTTTCAATTTTCTTAAACTCTTTTCAGTCATGACAATTAGCACCCGTTGTTACCAAGCCTGTCGTTGTTGAAAGGGTTGATTATTACCCCATGCTGGCGGCAAAGTTGGCTGAGGTACATAGTAACTAGGCGTCCGTTGCATTTGTTGTTGCCGTACCCAACTTGGTGGCACAGGTGGTCGTTGCATTTGTTGTTGCTGCACCCAACTTGGCGGCGCAGGTGGTCGTTGTGCTTGTTGTTGCTGCACCCAACTTGGCGGCGCAGGTGGTCGTTGTGCTTGTTGTTGCTGCACCCAACCTGGTGGCGCAGGCGGTCGTTGTGCTTGTTGTTGCTGCACCCAACTTGGTGGCGCAGGTGGTCGTTGATTTTGTTGTTGCTGCACCCAACTTGGTGGCGCAGGTGGTCGTTGATTTTGTTGTTGCTGCACCCAACCTGGTGGCGCAGGTGGTCGTTGCGCTTGTTGTTGCTGCACCCAACCTGGTGGCGCAGGTGGTCGTTGCGCTTGTTGTTGCTGCACCCAACTTGGTGGCGCTGGTGGTCGTTGTGCTTGTTGTTGCTGTCCCCAGTTTGGTGCTACAGGTGCAGTCCATTGTCGAGAATTATTCATTGCTGGATCTCGTTGCATTTCCTGTTGAGGGGTTACTGCTCTAGCAGGTTTTTGTACAAGCTTACGTTCCGGCAAGGGTTGACCAGTATTTGTTTGAACTGCATGCTGCGTCGAACGATATGGACCAATAGGTGGTGGTGGCATCAATTCAACTTTCACTAATTCTGACTTTGTTGATTCAGTTTTGGCAGCGGCATCATCGTCTGCTTCCACCGCATTCGCCGTTGGCAACATCAAGCTACTGACTGCTAAAACCGCAAAAGAGTATTTGTATAACATTCCACATTCTTTATTCATCATTTAAACCTCATCACTTACTTTTTTTTCAACTGTATGCCGCGGCGCTTTTTCTTTTTAGCTGTTTTCTTTTTTCCTGCTACCTGTTCTTTGCTCTGTCGATTTTTTAATTGATCGGTTTTCAGCTTATCATTTTCATTTTTCTGCGTATCTAATTTTTTTGATTTAGTCGTTTTCTTTTTAGTGCTAGTCGTTTTTTTCTTTGAAATTATTTTTTTCTTTGAAGCGGGTGTTTTCTTTGTTACTTGTTTTTTCTTTGTTGCCCGTTCTTTCTTTGTTTCTGGTTCTTTCTTTGCTACCGGTTTTTTTGTTGCTTTGGCCTTTACTGGCAGCCCTGATGCGTCTTCATTAGCTTGTTTTACAGTGTCTACCTTAGTATTACCTTGACCTATATCAGTGTTTTCTTTAATAGGCTTTTTGCTAAAATTTGCAACCATTAATTTGATTTTTGCAATTACAATATCGAGATAACGCTTCAATTGACCAAATTTATTACGAAGTGTACGAATACCTTCGATAGCAGCAAATTTCAAACTACTCAGAGAAAACGATTTACTCTCTTCATCATCCGTTTGTGGTGCCCCCGATAATGTGGCTGTATCTTTTTCAGGAACAGGTTGTTCCGGTAATAAATAGAAATGTTTTGATAGACTAATACAACCTAACGGAATAACTACCAACGTTAAAACAGTTGCCACAGCCGCTCCAAACAACAAACTTACTGCCATACCTTGAAAGATAGGATCATTAATAATCATCCATGAACCGGCCATTAAGGTTAAAGCAGTAATAAGTATAGGGCGCATTCGAATTTGGCCGGCACTTATCACTGCATCAGTAATATCTTGACCCGCTTCTACCTGTAATTTCACAAATTCAACAAGCAAGATAGAATTTCTAACAACAATACCGGCTAAGGCAATAAAACCAATCATGGAAGTAGCCGTGAACTCAGCGCCCATTAACCAATGGCCTGGAATAATGCCAATTAAAGTTAATGGAATAGGCGCCATAATAAGACCAGCCAAGGTAAAGTTTTTAAACTCCCAAACGATGAGACCATAAATCAATAGTAACGCGGCCATGAAGGCTAAACCCATATCGCGGAACGTTTCGTAAGTGACAGTCCATTCCCCGCCCCATTCAAATCCAGATTGAATGTCTTCTTCAGGTGGTGCAATTAAACCCATCGGCATACCTGTCATAGTGACGCCGTCTGGTGTTATATAATTTTCTAGTAAATCTTCAACATTAAACATGCCGTATATCGGCGCGCCTAAACGTCCTTCCATTTCACCCGTAACATATTCAACACCACGTAAATCTTTATGGAAAATAATCGGGTCTTCTTTCACTTGCATAAATCGACCAAGCTCACCGAGCGGAATCGTTTTACCTTCTGAAGACATCACCGGAAGATTTTTTAATCGTTGAATTTGCGAACGAACAGCTAAAGGAACTTGTAAGACAATATAAGTAGGCTCTCGAACTACGCCACGTTTAATATCACCTAATTTAAACCCACCCATTGACATTGCAAGATGATTATTAATGTCGTCAACAGAAATACCATAACGAACGGATTTTTCAATATCCACTTCAAAACGCCAATAGTTATATTCAGAGGCCATATAATTATCGACATCAATAACGCCTTCCGCTTTTTCGAATATTGCTGTCATATCTCTTGCAACTTGACGACGTGTATTTGCATCAGGCCCATAGATTTCAGCAACAACGGTTTGCAATACCGGTGGACCTGGTGGCATTTCGACAACTTGGGTTCGTAACCCAGTATTTTTTAAATAGGGAGAAGATTGAATCAATTCTTTAATAATACGACGCGCTTCAACAGCAATATCATGACTAGCACGTTCTCTATCATTTTTATCTTTTAACATAACTTGAATGTCAGCATTCCAAGGTTGTTCGCGAAGATAATAATGACGAACCATACCATTAAAGTTAAATGGAGAAGAGGTACTTACGTAAGATTGTGCTGCGGTTACTTCAGGTATAGTGCGTAATTTTTCAGTCAACTGTTGCGTTACATTTGCAGTAACAGGCAAGGCTGTGCCTTCAGGCATATTAATAACAACATTAAACTCAGGTTTGTTATCAAATGGCAACATTTTTACCGTGGTTGCATTGGTATAAAACATACTGCAAGCCAATAGTGTTGCAAAGATCAATCCAAATAAAAAGATAAAACCATACTTTCTATTGCTACATAACGGTAGCATACAAGGTTTATAATATTTACCAATGGCATCGCGAAATTTATTTTCACGGCGTTCAGCTTTTTGTAATGCTTTAAGTTGAGGCCTAACACGCATTGCAAACCAGGGAGCAAAAACAAAGGCCGCAATCAATGAGAAAAACATTGCTGCTGCACCCAGTACAGGAATGGGGCGCATATATGGTCCCATTAAACCACTGACAACCCCCATTGGTAATAATGCAGCAATAATGGTGAGAGTAGCAAGAATGGTTGGGTTACCCACTTCTCGAACAGCATCAATCGCAATTTCAACTGTTGTTTTTCCTGCCTCTAGCCAACGTCTAAAAATATTTTCAACAACAACGGTAGCATCATCAACTAAAATACCGATAGAAAAAACAAGTGCAAATAAACTCACCCTATCTATCGTATAATCAATAATCCACGCAGCCCAAATTGTTACAAGAATAACAATCGGAATAATAACCACAACAACGGATGCCGCACGCAGCCCTAATCCTATCAAACATAGAATACTTACGGCAAAAGCGGCTTCTAATAATGCCGTTAATAACTCATTAACTTTATCATTAGCGCTCTTACCATAATCACGTGTGACTTCTACATGAATATTGCTGGGTATAAGTTTACCTTTTAACGATTCCAGTTTTTTGATAATGGCCTTTGAAACAGATACACCATTACTACCAATTTTTTTTGCGATGGCTATGGTAACCGCTGGCTCACCATTCGATTGATTAAATCCATTTACATTGGCAGCGCCCGAATAGTAATTGACTAACTGTTTTGTTTCTTCGGGTGCTTGAAATACTTTAGCAACATCACGCACGTATATAGGTGAGCCATCATGAACGCCGATAACAAGCCTTGAAATTTCTGATGCTGATTTAAGATAAGCGCCGGTATAAACATTAAACGCAATGTTATTCCCTTCAATATTACCAGCAGCACGTTCTGAATTAGCAGTTTTAATTGTTTTAGCCAGTTGCGCAATACTAATTCCATAACCGCTTAAACGTTCAGGATACGCTTCAACACGAATTTGATCCGCGCGACCACCCACAACAAAACCATTCCCCGTATTGGGAACCTCAGATAAACGTTGCAAGACATCAAACGACAACGTTCGTAAAATATCATCACCAATATCTTTCGACGGATCACCTGAACTTTTCGACCACATGGTAACCGTTACGATTGGAACGTCATCAATTCCTACCGGTTTAACCAGAGGCATTGAAACACCGGGAGGGATTTTATCTAAATTAGATTGAACCTTATCGTGTACCTTTACAATTGATTTTTCTAACTCTTCACCAACAATAAATTGCACCGTAACAATACTATTACCACGTTGAGTCGCAGAATATACATGACGAACACCGGGGATTTCACTCATCAATCGTTCCAGCGGATCAGTGACTAAACTTGTTACTTGTTCGGCAGATGCACCGGGGTATTGAATATAAATATCCACCATTGGAACAGAAATTTTTGGATCTTCCTGGCGTGGAGTGAAGATTAATCCCATCAGTCCAATAGCCAAAAAAGCTAACATCAATAATGGTGTAACTGGTGAGTTAATAAACTGACGTGTTATACGCCCAGCAATACCCAAATCTTGTTCGTATTGGATACTATCAATTTGCTGTTTATGATTGTTATTGCTTTCAGTCATCAAATATTAGCCAACTTTTTATAATTATTATTTATCTATTTGATCCAACCTGAAGCCATACTTGGCGAGGGTTGTGAATAAATACGTTCTCCAGGCGTTAAACCGGATAAGACCGCGACCGTCCAACTATCGATCGCTTCACCTAAACGAACTAAACGTAACTCTTTTTTATTTTCATGGTTCACAACAAAAACGGCTGGCAAACTGCCACGCCAAATAACGGCGCTGTTAGGAATAACTGGAAGATTTTGAACAGCAACTGATGGGTCTGGCACCATCACTTCAGCGTACATACCTGGGCCACCGGGCACACCGTCAGGTAAATCAAATTTAACGGTTACGGTATGTCGATTGTTATCTGCTACTGGGTAAACTTGTGCCACGCGTGCTTGAATACGTTCACTGCCAACATCAAGAATCACGGGGACTATCATGTCTTTTCTTAATGCTGAAACCAGCCGTACCGGTACTTCAACTTTAAGTTGTAATGTTTGACTATCCGCTAACTTTAATAAGGGCTGTCCCGGCTGAACAGTTTGCCCCACTTCAACTAACTTTTTAACAATGATGGCATCGAACGGAACAACTGCACGACTATCTCGCAACATCGCATCAACTTGTTGCAACTGCGATAGCGCACTTATGTGTTGACTGCGAGCCTGACCAACGTTTGTACCTTGAGCAAATAAATCTGCTTGCCGTTCAAGAAGAGGATTTCCATACCCCATACTGCTACCCATTGGACGAGTAAAAAACATGTCGAACATTGATGGCAACCCCATACCTGGCATACGCCCAACATCACGTGAACGTGGCGCCCAAAATTCTTTTGAATATTGTACCCGTGAGTTTTGGAAAGCTTGAGATTGCGCATTGATATTGGCTAGAGCTTGTTGACGTTTCGCGAGCAAGTCATCGTCATCTATTGCAACAACAACTTCACCTGCCTGGAAAAATTCACCTTCGACTCCAGCGAGATAATCAATCCGCCCAGGAATTTGTGCTGACAACGTAACTTCTCGCAGCGGGACAACCGTGCCCCCTAATACCACGCTACTACCTGTTGGTGCGGTCATTACAGAAATAATTAGTGATTGGTTATAACGGGCTGTATTTGGTTGAACTTGTTGATTGGAATACATTCCAGGTTGATTCGACATCTGCCTTTGCGCATTGTTTTGATAAGGATACGGCGAAGGCTGGGAGTATGGTGAAGCAATAACGATGCAAGTACTTGCACTCATCAACATCAACAACAATTGACGGAAAATATTTTTATTCATTATTTATTCACCCTTAAGAACTTACTTGATACTCTTCACACTGGTATCTTTAATCCGGCCATTAAGAAAAAACTATATCAATCAAACGCTTTGCTTAAGCTGAGCTAGATCATCTAAATCTTACACTTTCAATCGAGGCATCACTCTAAAACTTTTTATAATGGGGCTCTCAATCGATGGATATTTAATAAAGGTATAGGTATTGCCTAAAACGCCATCATTTCAGGCGGATACTCTCGCCAGTTTCAGCAAACTTCTGGGGCAGTTAGTAAATCCCAGTTAAGTTATCCATCATCAAAATCACATAGACACGACGCATCCTTTTAAAACATTAATCACACCACGAGGTTGAAGCTCATCTTTAAAACGTAACCGATTTTTTGCACTAATTTTGATATATGCTAATTCTTTTACAACGTCAGGTTCATTATTCCATTCGTTCTGGAAGGTATATCCATCCATATTTTACTAAAGAGAACAGGCATTAATTTAACACACCCTACGCAACAAACTATTGTGATTATATTCTGTTCTATTATCTACAGTGCAACAGGCATGCCAACACGTAACTCATTGTTTTAATTAAGATATATATACTTGTGTTGCGCTTTGAATCAGGCATCCATCACGCACTTAAACATAAGTTATTGTTTTACATGCAATATACCTAAAAATTTAAAACGCAACACGTTGCACAACAGTTATTTTTCTGCAACACTACCCTAAAAGAGGAGTAAACTGTGCCTGAAATGAATTTCGCACCCATAATGGAAGCGATTATTTCTTACATCGAAGAAGGCGTATTCATTGCCGATCGCAAAGGAACAGTCCTTTACCAAAATCAAACAGCAAGTGAATTGCTAGGGAGTCCTGATAAACCCATCACTAAACTAAGAGATATTGGTGAATTCAACTTACAACGCGCCCTTATTAAAGCGGCTATTGATGCGGGTGAAATTGATGCAACAGGTCGACCAACAGGCCAATTTGTAAAATTTGAAAGCAAAATAAAAACCAACACAGGCTACCGAAATCTAGAATTTTATAGTGGTCTGGTGAGTAATAAAGGTTGGAAGGATCGCTTGCGTCTTATTCTTATTCGAGATCGTACTGAACAAAGGCGGCTTGAAGCCGTTTTTAAACCCGCTACTGACGATTTTTCAACAAATGATCCACGTATGCTGGAGATACTTAGCCGAATTCAGCAGGTGGCTCCAACAAATGCGGCCGTCATACTACAAGGGGAGTCGGGTGCCGGTAAAACACAAATCGCCCGAATGATACATCAGCAAAGTCATCGGGCTCATAAACCATTCATAGAAGTAAACTGCGCTGCCATTCCTGAAAGCCTTATCGAATCAGAGTTATTTGGCCATATCAAAGGTTCGTTTACGGGGGCAACACAAGATAGAGCTGGACGCTTTCAAGCTGCAGATGGCGGGACGCTCTTTTTAGATGAAGTGAGTGAAATTCCATTCCATTTACAAGCTAAATTACTCAAAGCGGTTCAAGAGCAATCTTTTGAAATGGTGGGTTCAGACGATACGATCAAGGTTGATGTCCGTATTATCTCAGCTTCGAACCGTAACTTACGCGATCAAGTTAACCAAAATATTTTTCGAGCTGACTTATATTACCGTCTTGCCGTTATCCCATTAACCATTCCTTCACTGCGCGACCGACCAGGTGATGTACCTGTTTTAATTAAACATTTCTGCAACAGAATGGCTGTGCGTGGCTATGACAATACAGAATTAGAGTGTAATCCCGATGCGATGAAACTCATGCTGAATTACCCTTGGCCAGGTAATGTTAGAGAGCTCGAAAATGCTGTTGAACATGGCATAATCTGCTCTCAAGGCGACAGTGTTGGTCCAGAAAGTTTGCCACAACATATACAAGATTTCGCTGTAGACCGAAAACTTCCACACTCTCAACCGTCCGAGAATTTAGCCGAAGAGCACATACAGCGCTCACAAATAGAGAATGTATTAAAAGAGGTAGATGGTAATAAATCTAAAGCGGCTCAACTACTAGGTATTGACCGTTCAACATTATGGCGACGCATGCAAAAGCTTGCGATCAATTAAAGCTAAATTACTGTCGTAATTCTTGCATCCGATGTTCTATCATCGCTTGCCATGCAGTACCTTTAGCCACATGGAATAAATGCTTTAAAACACGCCGCTCACTGGGTTTGCGAGTGCGCCTTACATCAAACTCACCCTTTTTTAATAATCCACGTTTAATTTCAGTAACTTGGTAGGAACCGATAAATTTGGCCTCACCCGGCTCTACATGGATAATATTTTGATATGCGGATCGCTTAGAATTCACTAGAACAAAATCACTTTCTTTTGTATTAAAAGCCGAAATAATATACTTGCCGGGTTTAAGGTTTTCAGCCATAAAATTGCCGTTATTAAATATTAATACTCGAGGTGGCTTAACAAATGGTGAAATGTAAAACTTACCATACTCACGTAATTCGATTTGTGTAACTTTACCTGGCGCCATGACATGCCCAAAAATCATGCTATGACTAGCATCCCGCATTTCTAGGGGAGGAGCAGGTGCGGCACAGGCACCCAGTAACAACATGGTTACAATACCAAGAAGAAAAGTGCACGATCTTTGCATTCTCATAAGGAAAAATCACCTATATTGCTACATAGAAGTAAGAATAGTCAGCAGCACAAATTTGCCGCTTTTCGCTATCAATATAATAGTTGCAACGAGTGTGCCAAACTAAGTGACATTTATCATTTAACAGCAAGAAATAGTGATTTGTATAAGTGCTAGTTGGGTTGAAAAATACCATATGAGCGGGCATTGGGTTTGGGTAACAATCTGGTTGAAAAACATCATATGAACGGGCATTGAGTTTCGGTGCTAGTCTGGTTGAAAAACATCATATGAACGGGCATTGAGTTTCGGTGTTAGTCTGGTTGAAAAACATCATATGAACGGGCATTGAGTTTCGGTGTTAGTCTGGTTGAAAAACATCATATGAACGGGCATTGAGTTTCGGTGTTAGTCTGGTTGAAAAACATCATA